>Ga0310822_100019_pt1 | contig 409196 bp, 394 predicted proteins | sample P4_ome_2_FD_201313 | JGI IMG/M metagenome (GOLD analysis project Ga0310822, IMG submission 201313) | Sorghum-adapted microbial communities from Joint BioEnergy Institute, Emeryville, California, United States - P4_Day56_Rep2 | ecosystem: Engineered > Bioreactor > SSF (Solid state fermentation)... | reverse complement strand
TACGGTCCGCGCCAGTACCCCGAGAAGCTGATCCCCCTGTGCATCCTCAACGCCCTGGCGGGCGATCCCCTGCCTGTCTACGGGGACGGCCAGCAGGTGCGCAACTGGCTTTGGGTCGAGGACTTCGCGGCGGCGATCGACATCGTGCTCGAGCGCGGAAAGGCCGGCGAGGTCTACAACGTGGGCGGCCCGGACGAGCTCCCGAACATCGAGGTCGTGCGGCGCATCCTCGCGCTCACCGGCCGCGACGAGTCGCTGATCCGCTACGTCGAGGACCGCCCCGGCCACGACCGCCGCTACTCGCTCTCCTCGCAGAAGACCGAGGCGCTGGGCTGGCGCGCCCAGGTCCGCTTCGACGAGGGCATCGAGCGCGCGGTCGCCTGGTACCGGGAGAACGAGTGGTGGTGGGGGCCGATCCGCTCGGGCGAGTACCGCGAGTACTACGAGCGGCAGTACGGCACGCGGCTGAGCTAGCGGCGATGGCGCGCAGGCTCGAGACCGAGCTCGAGGGGCTCGTGCTGATCGAGGCCGAGGCGTACGGCGACGAGCGCGGCTTCCTGCTCGAGTCGTATCGCGCCGACCGCTGGCGCGACTTGGGCGTCGACGCCGAGTTCGTGCAGGAGAACCACTCGCGCTCGCGCCGGGGAGTCTTGCGCGGCATCCACTTCCAGCTTCATCCCGGCCAGGCGAAGCTCGTGCGCTGCGTGCGCGGCGCGATCTGGGACGTGGCCGTGGATCTGCGCCGGGGCTCGCCGACCTACGGGCGCTGGCAGGGCTTCGAGCTCAGCGACCGCAACCACCGTCAGCTCTACGTGCCCGTCGGCTTCGGGCACGGCTTCTGCGTGCTGAGCGAGGAGGTCGACGTCGCCTACAAGCTCTCCAGCTACTACGACCCCGACCAGGAGGCCGGGATCCGCTGGGACGACCCCGACGTCGGGATCGACTGGCCGATCAGCGACCCGGTGCTCTCCGAGCGCGACCGCTCGGCGCCGACGCTCGCGCAGGTCGCGGACGAGCTGCCCTTCTGAGCGTCCGAGCGCCCCTCAGTCCTGGCGGTCCAGGTGCCGCTCGATCACGTCCGCGCAGTGCCACATGGCGATGACGACGCATCCGAAGAACGCGGAGAGTCCGATCAGGTCGCTGCCACGGCTGCGTAGTCGGTCTTCATCTACGGGCGCCCCCTCGGCGCGACGCTCGCGGACGTTCGTACGACCCTCGTTCTTAGGACAAAGCAGCGGCTGAGTTCCGCCCGGGCCCCCGCAGGGGCGTAGACTCGGTCGGTTGACCATGTCTCAGCGCGCGAGCGTCAAATCCGACCCGCTGACACCGTTCTCGGAGCCGGTTCGGCGCTGGTTCACCTCCTCGTTCGAGGCGCCCACGCCCGCCCAGGCGCAGGGTTGGCCCGCGATCGCCTCCGGCGCCAACACGCTGATCTGCGCGCCGACCGGCTCGGGCAAAACACTCACCGCGTTTCTGTGGGGAATCGACGCGCTCTCTCGCCGCGCCGCGCCCGAGCCCCCGAAGGGCCGCAAGCGCAAGGACGGCTCCCGCGCGGACGCGCAGCCCGCCCTCGAGGGGCTCGAGATCGACCCGAACGAGCCCCCGCTTGGCTCGGGCGTGCGGATCGTCTACGTCTCGCCCCTCAAGGCCCTCTCCTACGACGTGGAGCGCAACCTGCGCGCGCCGCTGCGCGGGATCGGCGCGCCGATCAGCGTCGGCCTGCGCACCGGCGACACCCCGCAGAGCGAGCGCCAGCGGATGCGGCGCAAGCCGCCGGACATCCTCATCACCACGCCGGAGTCGCTGTATCTGATGCTGAGCTCGACGGCGCGGGAGATCCTCGCGGGCGTCGAGGCGGTGATCGTGGACGAGATCCACGCCGTCGCCCCGACCAAGCGCGGCTCGCACTTGGCGCTGACCCTGGAGCGGCTCGAGCACCTGGTGCGCAAGCACCGCGAGCAGGAGGGGCTGCCCACCGACCCGCCCCCTGGGCGCGAGAATCTCGTCCAGCGCATCGGGCTCTCGGCCACCCAGCGCCCCCTCGAGCGCGTCGCCCAGTTCCTCGTCGGGCCAGGGCGCAGCTGCGAGGTCGTGGACGCGGGCGTGCGCAAGGAGCTCGACTTGGAGATCGTCGTCCCGGTCGAGGACATGACCGACCCCGACGCGAGCACCGAGAAGCGCCGCGATGGGGGCGACGCCGGCTTCGAGTACTCCCCCGGCGACGCCAACTTCGACGCCGCCCCCACCACCCGCTCGATCTGGCCCGCGATCTACCCCAAGCTCCTGGAGCTGGTCCAGGAGCACAACTCGACGATCATCTTCGTCAACGCCCGCCGCGCCGCCGAGCGGCTCGCGAAGCGGCTCAACGAGCTGGCGAGCGAACAGGCGGCCGCGCAGGCGGGCGACGACGCGGCCGAGCCGCCGCAGATCGAGATCGCCCGGGCCCACCACGGCTCGCTCGCGCACGAGGAGCGCCAGGTCGTGGAGGAGATGCTCAAGTCCGGGCAGCTGCCCTGCCTCGTCGCCACCTCCTCGCTCGAGCTGGGCATCGACATGGGCGCGGTCGACCTCGTGATCCAGGTCGAGTCGCCGAAGTCGGTGGCGCGGGGCCTGCAGCGCGTGGGGCGCGCAGGGCACTCCCTGGGCGAGGTCTCCAAGGGCCGCATCTTCCCCAAGTTCCGCGCGGACCTGCTCGAGTGCGCGGTCGTCGCCAAGCGCATGCGCGAGGGCGAGATCGAGGAGACCACGATCCCCCGCAACCCGCTCGACGTGCTCGCCCAGCACATCGTCTCGATGGTCGCCGACGAGGAATGGGAGCTGGACGAGATCGAGCGGGTGGTGCGCGCGACCGAGCCCTTCCGCGACCTGAGCCGCGAGCAGCTCGAGAACGTGCTCGACATGCTCGACGGCCGCTACCCGTCCGAGCGCTTCGCCGAGCTGCGCCCCCGCGTCGCCTGGGAGCGCGCGACAGGCAAGGTGCGCGGCCGCCGTGGCGCCCGCCAGCTCGTCGTCACCAACGCCGGCACGATCCCCGACCGCGGTCTCTACGGGGTGCACCTCCCCGACGGCCGGCGCGTCGGCGAGCTCGACGAGGAGATGGTCTACGAGGCGCGCGCCGGGCAGACCTTCCTGCTGGGCGCGACCACGTGGCGGATCGAGGAGATCACGCGCGACCGCGTGATCGTCACTCCCGCTCCCGGCGCGCCGGGAGCGGTGCCCTTCTGGCGCGGCGACGGGATCGGCCGGCCGGCCGAGCTGGGCCGGGCGATCGGCGCGTTCGCGCGCGAGGCGGTCTCCACCGACCCGGAGGAGCTCGCCCGGGGGTACGACCTCGACCCGCTCGCGGCGCAGAATCTCGTCGCGTACCTGCGCGAGCAGCAGGCGGCGACGCGCGTCGTGCCCTCCGACCAGACGATCGTGGTCGAGCGCTTCCGCGACGAGATCGGCGACTGGCGGCTCTGCGTGCTCTCCCCCTACGGCGGGCGCGTGCACGCGGCCTGGGGCCTGGCGCTGGCGCGGCGGATCCGCGAGGAGCACGGCCTGGAGGCGGACGCGATCTGGTCGGACGACGGCATCGTCCTGCACCTGCCCGACGCCGACGAGCCGCCGCCCGCCGACCTCGTCCTGCTCGAGCCCGACGAGGTCGAGGACATGGTCGTGGCCGAGCTCGGGGGCTCGGCGCTCTTCGGCGCGCGCTTCCGCGAGAACGCGGCGCGCTCGCTGCTCCTGCCACGCGCGTACCCGGGCAAGCGCACGCCGCTCTGGCAGCAGCGCATGAAGGCGCAGTCCCTGCTCGAGGTTGCGAAGGACTTCCCGCGCTTCCCGGTGATCCTCGAGACCTACCGCGAGGTCCTGCGCGACGTGCTGGATCTGCCCGCGCTGCAGCAGCTTCTGACCGACCTGCGTTCGCGCCGGATCTCGCTGGTCGAGGTCGAGACCCAGAGCGCCTCGCCCTTCGCCTCCTCGCTGCTCTTCGACTACGTCGCCACCTACATGTACGAGGGCGACACGCCGAACGCCGAGCGACGGGCGGCTGCGCTGGCGCTCGACCGCGAGCTCCTGCGCGAGCTTCTCGGTCAGGAGGAGCTGCGCGAGCTGATCGACCCGGAGGCGCTCGAGGAGGTGGAGCGCTCGCTGCAGCACCTCACCGAGGATGCCCGCGCGCGCGACCGCGACCAGCTGCAGCAGATCCTGCGTCGCCTGGGCGACCTCACGCTGGAGGAGTGCCGCGAGCGCGTCGCCGCCGGCTTCTCCGCCGACTCGATGCTCGCGAAGCTCGAGCGCGAGCGGCGCGCCGCGAAGGTCCGGATCGCCGGCGAGGAGCGCTGGATCGCGACCGAGGACGTGGCGCTCTACCGCGACGCGCTGGGCGTGCCGCCTCCCCCCGGCACGCCCGAGTCGCTGCTCGAGCCCGCGGACGACGCGCTGATCACGCTGGTGCGCCGCTACGCGCGCACGCACGGTCCCTTCCCCACCCAGCGGCTCGCCGCCCGCTACGCGGTCGACCCGACGCCGGCGCTGCGCGAGCTGGAGCGTACGGGGGAGCTCGTGCGCGGCGAGCTCTTGCCGGGCGGGAGCGAGCGCGAGTGGTGCGACGCCGACGTCCTGCGCCGGGTGCGCCGCGCCAGCCTCGCGCGGCTGCGCCAGGAGGCCGAGGCGGTCGATCCGGCCGAGCTGGCGCGCTTCCTCGTCAGCTGGCAGAACGTGGACGCCCACCGCCCGTCCGGGGCGGGGATCGACCGCCTGCGCGACGTGCTGGTGCCGCTGCAGGGGGTGGCGCTCACGCCCGAGGTCTGGGAGCGCGACGTGCTGCCGCGCCGCCTCGGCGCCTACTCGCCGACCTGGCTCGACCAGCTCACGACCAGCGGCGAGGTGGTCTGGATCGGCGCCGGCGCGCTCGGGCGCACGGGCCGCGTGGCGCTCTACTTCCGCGACGACGTGAGGCTTGCGGGGCCGCCGCCCGCGAACGCAAAGCTCGAGCCGCCGCAGGGCGAGATCCACGATGCGATCCGCGAGCGCCTCGCCGCCTCGCCCTGCTTCTGGCTAGACCTGGTCGCCGAGCTCGACTTCCCCGCCGAGGAGCTGCACGAGGCGCTCTGGGATCTGGCCTGGGCGGGCGAGACCACCAACGACGCCTTCGCGCCGCTGCGGGCGCCGCGGCTGCGCTCGGTGCCCACCCGCCAGCGCGCGGGCCGGCGTTTCGCCTCGCGGCGGCGCGGCGCCGGCGCGACCGTGCAGGGGCGCTGGTCGCTCACCTCCGAGCTCTTCCGCGACCGGCCGAGCCAGGGGCCGCGGCTGCGGGCCCAGGCTGAGCTCTTGCTCGAGCGCTACGGGATCGTGACCCGCGAGACGATCCGCGCGGAGGGAATCCCGGGCGGCATGGCGACCCTCTACGGCGAGCTCTCGAACCTGGAGATGCTCGGGACCGCGCAGCGCGGCTACTTCGTCGAGGGCATGGGCGGCGTGCAGTTCGCGCTTGCGGGGGCGGTCGAGCGCCTGCGCGGCCTGCCGCGCACCGACGGCGACGAGTACGTGGTGCTCGCGGCGACCGACCCCGCCAACCCCTACGGCGCCTCGCTCGCCTGGCCGAAGCGCGCCGAGGGGCGCCGTCCCGCGCGGGTGCCCGGCGCCTACGTGTTGCTCTGCGACGGCCACCCGCTGCTCTACGTCGAGCGCGGGGGGCGCGGCATCGTGCGCCTGCGCGAGCTCGAGGGGGCGAAGCTGATCGAGGCGGTCTCACGGCTCGCTCAGGCGGCTCGCGACGGCCTCATCCCCAAGCTCTCGATCGAGCGCGTCGACGGCGAGCCCGCGATCGGCTCCGGCTTCGAGGCGGCGCTGCTCGAGGCCGGCTTCGCGCGCCAGCCGCGGCGCCTGGTCGCCTCGGTCTGAGCGGGGGTGCGCTGCGTTTGCGTCTGGGCGCTCCCACCGGGGGTAGCCGCGAATCACCTGGAAGCAACGAGGTCAGGAGGCAGGGCCGTGAAGAAGCTCGCAGCGTTCGGCGCGCTCGCCGCGTTCGTGGCGGTCGGCGCGCTCAGCGTCCCCTCCCCGCCCAGCGCCGAGGCGGTCAGCATCAAGAAGCTCGCGAAGCGCGAGTGCCGCGAGGAGCGGCGCACCGATCGCCAGGAGTTCATCGCCAAGTACGGCGGCACCGGCAAGGCGGCGATCCGCCGCTGCGTCCGCTCCGAGCGCCGCGAGGCGCGTCGCGAGTGCAAGCTTGAGCGCCGCACCGAGCCGCGCGAGTTCCGCAACGAGTACGGGGGCCTGGGCAAGGCCGCCCTGCGCCGCTGCATCCGCGACGAGCTGCGCTGAGAGCGCCGTACGCGCGCGACGCGGCGCTCTCGTCGGCACCCTGCAGGCGTCAGCATCGTCTGCAGGATGCCGAGGTCGGCGCGCTACCGTCGGCGCGTGGCCGAGGGTGACACGATCCATCGGAACGCGCGGCGGTTGCGGGCGGCGCTGGGCGACGGACCGCTCGTGCGAGCGGAAGCGCCGAGCCCGCGCAGTACGTTGCGCGGACAGCCGGGGCGGCTGGCCGCGCTGGTGGGCCGACGGCTCGAGCGCGCCGACGCCCACGGCAAGCACCTCTTCCTGCGCTTCGAGGGGGGACTGGTGCTCCACTCGCACCAGGGCATGAACGGCTCCTGGCACACCTACCGGCCCGGCGAGCGCTGGCGCAAGCCGCGCTCCGCGGCCTGGGCGGTGCTGGCGACCGAGCGCGCCGAGGCGGTCGAGTTCGGCGGCACCAGCCTCGTCCTGCGCACCGAGGGCGAGCTGCGCCTCGACCCTCGCCTGCGCGCGCTGGGACCCGACATCCTCGCGCCCGACCTCGACCCCCGCGCGGGCGCGCGGGCCGTGCGCGAGCGGGCGCCGCAGGGGGCGACGCTCGGGGAGGCGCTCCTCGATCAGACCGTGCTCGCCGGCGTCGGCAACATCTTCAAGTCCGAGGGCTGCTGGCGGGCGGGGATCGATCCCTGGCGCCGTCTCGCCGAGGTCGAGGACGGGGAGCTCGAGGCGGTGGTCGCCGCGACGCGCGAGCTGATGCTCGCCGCGGTCGAGCGTGGTCGCGCGCCGCGGCGCGTCTACAGGGCGGCGGGGCGCCCCTGCCCGCGCTGCGGGACGCCGATCCGCTCCCGCGGCCAGGGCGACACCAACCGCACCACCTACTGGTGCCCCGGCTGCCAGCGCTGAGCCGACGCCATAATCGAAAGGTCGGGGAAAGCATGGAGGCAAGCACCAGAGAGCTGCTCGCGCGCGTGCCGCTGTTCAGCGAGCTCTCGCCCGAGGAGCTGGAGCGGATCGCGGCGGTCGCAGTGCCGCGCTCGCTGCCGCGCGGCACGCGGGTCTTCCACGAGGGCGACAGCTCCGATGCCTGCTACATCGTCCGCTCGGGAACCCTGCGGGTGACGCGCGAGCACTCCGACGGGCGCGCGATCACCCTGGCGACGCTCGGCCCCGGCGACTTCTTCGGCGAGCTGGCGATGCTCGACGGCGGCCGGCGCTCGGCCAGCGTGGAGACGCTCAGCGACGTGGAGCTTCTGGCCGTGCCCGGCAGCGACATGCGCCGCGTGATCTCGCGCGACGGCGACATCGCCTGGAAGCTGATCGTCGCGATCACCCGGCGGCTGCGCGAGACGAACGAGCGCGTCTCGCGCCAGTCGTTTCAGACGGTGCCCAGCCGCGTCGCGGGCGTCCTCCTGCAGCTGATCGCCGAGGAGGAGCTGCCGCAGGAGCGCGACGGGATCACGATCCGCATGACCCAGGCCGACCTCGCCCAGCTGGCCGGCACCTCGCGTGAGAGCGTGAGCCGCTTCCTCGCGGCGCTCGACCGGGCGGGCGTGGTCTCGGTCGGCCGCGGCCGCGTGACCGTCCACGACCCGCAGCGCCTGCGCGCCTACATCTATTGAGCGACCGTCCCGCAGACCCGGCCGCGGCCGCGGCGCGCGCGGAGATGGTCGCGCGACAGCTGCGCGGGCGTGGGATCCACGACGAGCGGGTGCTGGCGGCGATGGGCCGGGTGCCTCGCGAGGAGTTCGTTCCGCCTGAGCTGCGCGAGCGCGCCTACGACGACGGCGCCCTGCCGATCGGCTACGGCCAGACGATCTCGCAGCCCTGGGTCGTCGCCGCGATCTGCCAGGCGCTCGAGCTGCGCGGGGGCGAGCGCGTGCTCGACGTCGGCGCCGGCTCGGGCTACTCGTCCGCCGTGCTGGCCGAGCTCGCCGCCGAGGTCGTCGCGGTGGAGCTCGTGCCGGAGCTGGCCCGCCGCGCCGCGCGCACGCTCGCTCGGCTCGGCTACGAGCGCGTCAGGGTCCGCACCGGCGACGGCAGCGCGGGCGTGCCCGGGGAGGAGCCCTTCGACGCGATCGCCGTGCACGCGGCCGCGCCGCGGCTGCCGCCCGGGCTGGTCGCCCAGCTGCGGCCCGGCGGGCGGCTGGTGGCGCCGATCGCCTCCGACGGCACCGACCTGCTCACCGCCTTCACCCGCCTCGACGGGGAGGGCGGACGCGTCTCGCTCGAGCGGCGCGTGATTGCCCCCGTGCGCTTCGTGCCCCTGCTGGGCGAGCAGGGTTATCCAGACGCCGCGAATTGAAATAGGCTGGCCGCCATGCCGGGAGGCATCCTCGTCCTCAACTTCTTCTCGCCCGCCTTCATCGACCAGCTCAAGCGCGGTCGCAAGACGGCCACGATCCGGCTGGGCGACAAGTCCGGCAAGTACCAAGAGGGCCAGGTCGTCTGGGTCACGGTTGGCTACAAGCACTCGCCCCGCGAGAAGATCTTCTCGGCGGTGATCGACAGCGTCGAGGTCAAGCGCCTGCGCGACCTCTCGCCGCGCGACATCGAGCACGACAACCCCGAGTTCCGCCGGCTCGACGAGACGATCGCGTTTTTGCGCCAGATCTACCGCCGCGAGATCAGCCCGGACGACATCTGCACGGTCGTCCGCTTCTCGCAGATCGTCGAGCCGCCGCAGGCGCAGCTCGGCAACGGCGGCACCCCGCACCGCAACTGAGGCCTCGCCCTCGGCGACCGCGCTCGCAGTCGCGCGAGGGACCGGTTCGCGCAACCTGGAGGTTGCACGTGCTCTCGTTATCATGCGCAACCGTACGGTTGCGCAAACCGAACGAGGCTTGAGCGTTGCCCAAGGAGGGTGAGACCACGATGGAGCTGGAAGACGCCCGGTCGGTCACTCGCGAGGAGGAGCTCGAGGCCTCCCCGGAGGAGGTCTGGCGGGCGCTCACCGATGAGTCGATCCTGCGTCTCTGGCTGGGCGAGGAGGTCGAGCTCGACGCGCGTCCCGGCGGCGTCGTGCGCGTGCGCGACGACGGGGAGGAGCGCAGCGGCCGCGTCGAGGACGTTGACGAGCCCCGGCGCCTCGCCTTCACGTGGGCGCGCGAGGGCGAGCTGCCCGCGCTGGTGGAGTTCGAGCTCGCCCCGACCGACTCCGGCACCAAGCTGAGCGTGACCGAGACGGCGCCCCGTGGCGTCCCCATCCACCTGGCCGGGGCCGGGTGGCCCTTGAGCGCCTTCGCCCTGCGCGGCGCGCTGGCCCCCGTGACCGTCCCCTCGTCGGCCCTCTGAGCGTCGTGATGGAGCGCGCCTCAGCGGTCTTCGACGCCCTGGGCGACCCGACGCGGCGGCAGATCGTCGCCTCACTGGCGCGCGGCTCGGCCAGCGCCACCGCCCTGGCTGCGCAGTTGCCGATCAGCCGGCAGGCGGTCGCCAAGCACCTCTGCAGCCTGCGCGCCGCCCGGCTCGTGAGCTGCGAGCGCGTGGGCCGCGAGCTGCTCTACACGCTCGACCGGGGTTCGCTCGAGGAGGCGGCCCGCTGGATCGCGAGCGTGGGCGCCGAGCAGGAGCCCACGGCGTAGGCGGGGAACCCGCGCTGCGCACACCCCCATCGGAGCTAACACGGCCTTTCGTCGCAAATCTGAGCTAGATCGGCTCAGATCCTTGACAGCGGCCCGGCAGTCACTACACTGCGGGTCGAGAGCTTGGCACTCTCGACAGTAGAGTGCCAAACGCGCCCGCAGCGGGCCCCGGACCCGCCGGAGCGCTGACCCACTTGGACTTGTCCCTACTTGACCCCACGACGGAGGTACCACGGAATGAATCTCAAGCCTCTCGGCGATCGGCTGATCGTGCGGCCGATTGAGGAGGAGGAGACGACGGCGAGCGGGATCGTGCTGCCCGACACCGCCAAGGAGAAGCCGCAGAAGGGCAAGGTCCTGGCGGTAGGCGACGGCAACTGGGACGAGGATGGCGAGAAGCGCATCCCGCTCGACGTGAGCGAGGGCGACGAGATCCTCTACTCGAAGTACGGCGGGACCGAGCTCAAGGTCGACGGCGAGGATCTCCTGGTCCTGCGCGAGTCGGACGTCCTCGCGAAGGTCGTCAACTGAGGAGCCGAGCGGCCGGCCGCCCGGCCGGCTTGATCACAAGCGTTTGACAAGGAGGAACTGAACGAGATGGCTCACAAGGAGCTCAAGTACGACGCGGAGGCGCGCGCGGCGCTCCAGGCCGGCGTCGACGCCGTGGCCAACGCGGTCAAGGTGACGCTCGGCCCGAAGGGCCGCTACGTCGTGCTCGACAAGAAGTTCGGCGCGCCGACCATCACCAACGACGGCGTCACGATCGCGCGCGAGATCGAGATCGAGGACGTCTTCGAGAACCAGGGCGCGCAGCTGGTGCGCGAGGTGGCCACGGCCACCAATGACGTCGCGGGCGACGGCACCACGACCGCGACCCTGCTGGCGCAGACGATCGTCCGCTCCGGCCTGAAGAACGTTGCCGCCGGCGCCAACCCGCTCGCCCTGCGCCGCGGCATCGAGAAGGCGGTCGACCAGGTCGTCGATCACCTGCGCAACAAGCAGTCGCGGGAGATCTCCGGCAAGGACCAGATCGCCCGCGTCGCCGAGATCTCGGCCGCCGACGAGGAGATCGGCAACGTGATCGCCGACGCGATCGAGAAGGTCGGCAAGGACGGGGTGGTGAACGTCGAGGAAGGCCAGACCTTCGGCATGGAGCTCGAGTTCACCGAGGGCATGCAGTTCGACAAGGGCTACATCTCGCCCTACATGGTCACCGACCAGGAGCGGATGGAGGCCGTCCTCGACGAGCCGTACATCCTCATCGCCAACCAGAAGATCGGCAACGTGCGCGAGCTGCTGCCGGTGCTCGAGCAGGTGATGCAGTCCGGCAAGCCGCTGCTGATCGTCGCCGAGGACGTCGAGGGCGAGTCGCTGGCGACCCTGGTCGTCAACAAGCTGCGCGGCACCTTCACCGGCGTCGCGGTCAAGGCGCCCGGCTTCGGTGACCGCCGCAAGCGCATGCTCGAGGACATCGCGATCCTCACCGGCGGCGAGGTGATCACCGAGGAGATGGGCCTCAAGCTCGAGAACACCCAGATCTCGCAGCTCGGCCGGGCCCGCCGCGTGGTCGTCTCCAAGGACACCACGACGATCATCGACGGCGCCGGCGACAAGGAGCAGATCGAGGGCCGCATCAACCAGATCCGCCAGGAGATCGAGAACACCGACTCCGACTTCGACCGGGAGAAGCTCCAGGAGCGCCTGGCGAAGCTGGCGGGCGGTGTCGCCGTGGTCAAGGTCGGCGCTGCCACCGAGACCGAGATGAAGGAGAAGAAGCACCGCGTCGAGGACGCGCTGCAGGCGACCCGCGCGGCGCTCGAGGAGGGCATCGTGCCCGGCGGCGGCGTGGCCCTGCTCAACGCCCAGGAGGCGATCGACACCAAGGACCTGGACGGCGACGAGGCGACCGGTGCGGAGATCATCCGCAAGGCGCTCGAGGAGCCGATCCGTCAGATCGCCGAGAACTCCGGCCTGGAGGGCTCGGTCGTCGTCGAGAAGGTGCGCGCGCTGAAGGCCGGCGAGGGTCTCAACGCCGCGACCGGCGAGTACGGCGACCTGATCAAGATGGGCGTGATCGACCCGACCATGGTCACCCGCTCGGCGCTCCAGAACGCGGCGTCGATCGCGAAGAACATCCTCACGACCGAGTGCATCGTGGCCGAGGTGCCGGAGAAGGAGCAGGCCGGCGCCGGCGGCGGCATGCCCGACATGGGCGGCATGATGTAGTTCCCTCCATCCGAGGGAATCTTCGGAAAGGCCCGGGCCTCGGCCCGGGCCTTTTCATTGCCGTCTTGGCCCGCCGCCCCGGAACGCCAAGCGCCCGGCTGGGCGCCCTGATCAGCGGGTGCTCGCGGATGTGGGCGAGGGGTCCGCGGGGGTTCCGGGGCGATGGGCTGTCACGATCTAAGGGCGGTGGACAGGCCGGGACCCACGAACGCGCAAGTGCCGGACCCCAAGCGCCTGAGCGACCTCGCCTGGCTGCGGCGCGTGCGCGACCGCATCGACCGCGAGTACGCCAAGCCGCTCGACGTCGAGGCGCTCGCGCGGGACGTCCACATGTCCGCGGGGCACCTGAGCCGTCAGTTCAAGCGGGCCTACGGCGAGTCGCCCTACAGCTACCTGATGACGCGCCGCATCGAGCGTGCGATGGCGCTGCTTCGCCGTGGCGATCTGAGCGTCACCGAGGTCTGCTTCGAGGTCGGCTTCTCCTCGCTGGGCACCTTCAGCACGCGCTTCACCGAGCTGGTCGGGATGCCGCCGAGCGTGTACCGGCGCTAGGCGGCGGGGGAGATGGCGGGCGTGCCTCCTTGCTTGGCGAAGCGGGTGATGAAACCGGTCAGGAATCGAGAAGCGATCGCGTTGGCCCGCAGCTAGGTTGGCCGCATGGACCTGAAGATTCACCAGACGTACCTCCCCCACACCGACCACGAGGCGTCGCTCGCCTTCTACCGCGACATCCTCGGCTTCGAGGTGCGCAACGACGTCGAGTACAACGGCATGCACTGGCTCACGCTGGGGCCGCCGGACCAGCCCGACACCTCGATCGTCCTGCACCCGCCGGGCGCGGATCCGGGCGTCACCGACGAGGAGCGCGCCACGATCGCCGAGATGATGGCCAAGGGCACCTACGCGGCCATCAATCTCGCGACCCGCGACCTCGACGCCACCTTCGAGGAGCTCGAGGCCAAGGGGGTGGAGATCGTCCAGGAGCCGACCGACCAGCCGTGGGGCGTGCGCGACTGCGCCGTGCGCGATCCGGCCGGGACGATGATCCGCATCTTCGAGGTGCGCTGAGGCGATGGCGACCGCGGCGAAGCGCGCGCAGGCGCGCGGCGGGGTCGCGGCGGACAGCCACGACCTGATCCGCATCCAGGGCGCGCGCGAGAACAACCTCAAGGACGTCACGGTCGAGATCCCGAAGCGCCGGCTCACCGTCTTCACCGGCGTCTCGGGATCGGGCAAGAGCTCGCTCGTCTTCGACACGATCGCGGCCGAGTCGCAGCGGCTGATCAACGAGACCTACAGCACCTTCGTGCAGACCTTCATGCCTACGCTGGCTCGGCCCCAGGTCGACGTGCTCGAGGGCCTCACTCCGGCGATCATCGTCGACCAGGAGCGGCTCGGGTCAGACCCGCGCTCGACCGTCGGCACGGCGACCGACACCTACGAGCTGCTGCGCATCCTCTTCAGCCGCATCGGCGAGCCGCACATCGGCGGCCCCGAGGCGTTCTCGTTCAACCTCGCGACGGTCCGCGCTGCGGGCGCGATCACGTTCGAGCGCGGGGACAAGACCCGCACCAAGAAGGCCACGTACGAGCGAACGGGCGGCATGTGCACGCGCTGCGAGGGACGCGGCTCGGTGACCGACTTCGACCTCTCCGCGTTCATCGACGAGGACAAGTCGATCAACGAGGGCGCGATCTCGATCCCCGGCTTCAGCCTCAAGGGCTGGTACGGGCGGATCCTGCGCGGCTGTGGCTTCTTCGATCCCGACAAGCCGATCCGCAAGTTCAACAAGCGCGAGCGCCACGACCTGCTCTACCGCGAGCCCGAGCGCATCAAGGTCGACGGGATCAACGTCACCTACCAGGGGCTGATCCCGCAGATCCAGAAGTCCTTCCTCTCCAAGGACCGCGAGGCGATGCAGCCCCACATCCGGGAGTTCGTCGACCGGGTCGTGACCTTCACCACCTGCCCCGAGTGCGAGGGCACGCGACTCAGCGAGCAGGCCCGTTCGGTGCGGATCAACGGCACGAACATCGCCGAGCTCGCCGCGATGCAGATCACCGACCTGGCCGAGTGGGTGCGCGGGCTCGACGAGCCCTCGGTGGCGCCGCTGCTCGAGAAGCTCCAGCAGACGCTCGACTCCTTCATCGAGATCGGGCTCGGCTACCTCTCGCTCGACCGGCCGTCGGGCACGCTGTCCGGCGGCGAGGCGCAGCGCACGAAGATGGTGCGGCACCTGGGCTCCCCGCTCACCGACGTGACCTACGTCTTCGACGAGCCCACGGCCGGCATGCACCCGCACGACGTGCAGCGCATGAACGAGCTGCTGCTGCGCCTGCGCGACAAGGGCAACACGGTTCTGGTGATCGAGCACGAGCCGGAGGTGATCGAGGTCGCCGACCACGTGATCGACCTCGGGCCGGGTGCCGGGGCCGACGGCGGCCGGGTCGTGTTCGAGGGCGACGTCGAGGGCCTGCGCGCGAGCGACACCCTCACCGGCCGGCATCTGGGCGACCGGGGCTCGCTCAAGGAGGAGGTGCGCGAGCCCGAGGGCGCGCTCGAGGTCCGCGGCGCGAACAGGCACAACCTCAAGGACGTCGACGTCGACATCCCGCTGGGCGTGCTCGTCGTGATCACCGGCGTGGCGGGCTCGGGCAAGAGCTCGCTGATCGAGAGTTCGGTCGCGGGCCGCGAGGGCGTGGTGGTGATCGACCAGGACCCGATCCGCGGTTCGCGGCGCAGCAACCCGGCCACCTACACCAAGCTGCTCGACCCGATCCGCAAGGCCTTCGCGAAGGCGAACGGGGTCAAGCCCGCGCTGTTCAGCCCCAACTCGGAGGGCGCCTGCCCGGCCTGCAAGGGCGCCGGGGTGATCTACACCGACCTGGTGGTGATGGCGGACGTGGCCGTGCCCTGCGAGGAGTGCGGGGGCAAGCGCTTCCAGTCCGAGGTGCTCACCTACAAGCTCGCCGGCAGGGACATCAGCGAGGTCATGGAGATGTCGGTGAGCGAGGCGAAGCGGTTCTTCGCCGACGGCGAGGCGGCGACGCCCGCCGCCCACCGCATCCTCAAGCGCCTGGAGGACGTGGGCCTCGGCTACCTGACGATCGGCCAGCCGCTCACGACCCTGTCCGGCGGCGAGCGCCAGCGCCTCAAGCTCGCCACGCGGATGGGCGAGAAGGGAGGCGTCTACGTGCTCGACGAGCCGACCACCGGCCTCCACCTGGCCGACGTCAAGGAGCTGCTCGCCCTGCTCGACCGGCTGGTCGACTCCGGCAAGTCGGTGATCGTGATCGAGCACCACCAGGCGGTGATGGCGCACGCAGACTGGATCATCGACCTCGGCCCGGGCGCCGGCCACGACGGCGGCGAGATCGTCTTCGAGGGCACCCCGGCCGAGCTGGTCGCCACCCGCGCGACCCTCACCGGCGAGCACCTCGCGGAGTACGTGCGGGGCTGAGAGCGGGCGGGTCCCGGCGGGCGCGGGGATCCGCAAGCCGGGCGCCGGGGCTGGCCCGCCGCGTTGGCGGCGTCAGCGCAGCCAGCCTGGCTGCCGGCGCGGCCGCCTGGGCGGCAGCGGGCGCGGCTGGTGACGGACCTGCCGCGGGCGCGGCTGCGCGGCGATGAGGAGAACCATGTGGCGCACGTCGATCCCTTCCGCGGCGCTCCCACCCCCCGGCGCCGCAATTGCGTGACTGGCTAATCGTTTATACCGGTCATGACGTGACCGGTCAAGAGTTTTTGCCGGTCACGGCAGCGCTACCCTTGACGTGTGGACGTAGCCGAGCTCAAGCGGCAGGTCGAGTACAAGTTCGCGCCGGTGCCGCTGTTGGCCGTGCAGGCGCTCGCCAACACGTTCGCCTTCGAGCCCGAGGAGGAGCGCCTGCTCGACCCCGGCTCGGCCCGCGAGTGGCTGGTGCAGTCCGATCTCGCCGTGCCCGAGGTGGAGGTGGGCGAGCCCGAGTTCGAGCGCCTCGTCCGGTTCCGCTCCGCGGTGCGCGAGCTGATCGACGCGAACCTGACCGGCGAGCTCGACCCTGGGGCGGCGCGAGACTTCGCGCGCTTCGCCGAGGCCCATCCGCCCTGGCTGGCCTCACCCGCGCCGGGCGCCCTGGCGCTGGATCTGAGCCCGGCGGACAGCGTCGAAGCCTTCATCGGGCAGATCGTCGGCATCGTGTACCAGGCGCAGCTCACCGGCCAGTGGGAGCGTCTCAAGGTCTGCGCCAGCGACGAGTGCCGCTGGGCCTTCTACGACACCTCGCGCAACCGCAGCGGCACCTGGTGTCAGATGGAGGTCTGCGGCAACAAGATGAAGAACCGCGCCTACCGACGGCGTCGCCGAGCGCGGGCGCACTGAGAGCCGCTGCAGGCGAGGCCCCGTGCGCGACCAGCGTCGCTGGGGCCTCCTCAGACGGGTGCCGCCCCGCCCAGCACCTCTTCCATCGGCCGGGGCTCGACCCCGAGCGCGCGCACGTCGGCGTCGCCCCGCTCGCTGACCATCGGCACCTCGAGCAGCTCCGCCTCCTCCCAGGTCGCGAACGCGCCCTCGCCGGCCACCCTGCGCACCCCGTTCAGCCCGAGCCGCACCAGGTTGAGCGGAACCGGCAACACCGGCCGCGGGCGGCCGGCGCAGCGGGCGATCAGGCGCACGATCTCCGCGTAGGTCAGGGTCTCGGGCCCGGCGAGCTCGTAGCGGCGGGACCCCTCGTCGGTGCGCTCGAGGTCGGCGAGCACGCAGCGCGCCACGTCCTGGGCCCAGATCGGCTGGAAGCGCGCGCGGCCGGAGCCCGAGATCGGCAGCACCGGCAGCAGCGAGAGCCGGCGGGTGAGGCGGACGAAAGGGTCGTCGCGGTCGTAGACGATCGACGGCGCGAAGATCGTGGTGCGCAGGGGCGAGGCGGCGACTGCCCGCTCCGCCAGCGCCTTGGCGCGGAAGAAGCGCGTGCGCTGGGAGGGGGTCGCGCCCAGCGCCGAGAAGAAGATGAAGCGCTCGACGCCGGCCCGCTCGGCAGCGCGCAGAAGGCGCGCGGTGGCGAGCCCGTTTAGCTCCTCGACCCGGGCGTGCGGCTGGTCGCGGATCGCGGCGGCGAGGTGAATCACGGTGTCGACGCCGCGCAGCGCCTGGCGGCGGATCACCGGGTCGCGGATCTCGGCGAGATCGCCGAGCACGATCCGCACCTCGACCCGGCGCCGCCCGAGGCGCCGGGGGTCGCGCACGAGCGCGCGGACCTGCGCTCCCGACTCGAGGAGCAGCGGCAGCAGCGCCCTTCCGATCGTCCCGGTTGCGCCCGTGAGCAGGACCACGTAGGCCCCAGCCTATTGCGGCCCGGAGCGGCGGGCGCCTACTGGATGACGGGCAGCTCGGTGCCGCTGACCTGGCCGTTGCCGACCGAGGCGGGCGCCGGGCTGGCGCTCTGCACGACCGGCAGCTCCTGCGGCGTGGCGGCGACGATGCCGCGCGCGGTCTCGCGGATCGCGATCGCGGCGGGATCGTTCGGGCTGGAGAGCACGAGCGGCGCGCCCGAGTCGGCGTGCTCGCGCAGATCCTCCGAGAGCGGCACCTTGCCGAGCAGGGGCACCTCAAGCTCATCCGCGAGCAGCTGGCCGCCGCCCTCGCCGAAGATCGTGAACCGCTGCCCGTCGGGCGTCGTGAACCCGGACATGTTCTCGATCACGCCTAGGATCTCGAGGTCGACCTTGTTCGCCATCTCCGCGGCGCGTCGCGCGACCGACTGGGCCGCCGGCTGCGGGGTGGTCACGACCAGCACCTTGGCCTGCGGCAGGAGCTGCGCCAGCGTCATCGAGACGTCGCCGGTGCCGGGCGGCAGGTCCAGCAGCAGGTAGTCCAGCTCGCCCCAGTCGACGTCCTCGAGGAACTGCTGGATCGCCTTGTGCAGCATCGGCCCGCGCCAGACCACGGCGGCGTTGGGCTCGATGAAGAAGCCGATCGACATCACCTTCACGCCCGCCGGGCCCTCGAGCGGGATGATCTTGCGCTGCGCGTTGACGTCGGGGCGCCCCTCGACGCCGAGCATGCGCGGGATCGAGTAGCCGTAGACGTCGGCGTCGAGCGCGCCGACGGCGTTGCCCTCGGCCGCCAGCGCCGCGGCCAGGTTCGCCGTCATCGTCGACTTGCCGACGCCCCCCTTGCCGGAGGCGACGCAGATCACGTTGCGCACCTGCGCCAGGGCCCCCTCGGGCAGGCGGTTACGACCGAGCGTCTGCTGCAGCCGCGCGCGCTCCTCCTCGGAGAGCACGTCGAACTCGACCGCGACCGAGGTCACGCCCTCGAGCTCGCTCACGGTCTCGACCACGGCCCGCTGGAAGTGCGAGCGGATCGGACAGCCGGGCGTGGTGAGGGAGACGATCACGCCGACCCGCCCGTCCTCGGCGATGTCGATCGCGCGCACCATCCCCAGCTCGACGATGTTGCGGCGCAACTCGGGGTCGATCACCGCGCGCAGCTTCTCGGTGACCTGCTCAGTCGTTGGAAGAGTCATCCCAGCCATTGTGGCAAACGGGCTGCCGCCCGCCGGAGGTGCGATGCTGGGCCAATGCGATCCGTAGCGACGACCGGAAGGGGCGGTTGGCGTCCCGGCCTGCTTGCCCTGTTGTTCGCCCTCGGGCTGATCCTCGGCTTTGCGGCCTGCGGGGACGACGACGAGGGGGCGGGCGACGGCGCCACCGTGCAGCGCGAGTGCTCGCCGGAGCCGCCCGACGGCGATTGGAACGGCAGGGCGCGCATCGATCCCGCGAGCGGCGAGGTCGACGTGCGCGGCTTCAACGCCTACCTGGAGTCGGCCGAGCCGCCGATCAGCACCTCGCCCTGCGACGCCGTGCACGTCTTCGCGCAGGGGGTAGCCGGCGATCCCGGCAGCGGCGAGGTCAGTGTGGAGGTCGAGCCCGAGGGCTCGGCGGAGGCGACCGCGACCGTGCTCGCAGAGGGGCTGGCCGACGACTCGATCGAGGCCCAGCGCTGGACGCTTCGCTTCGAGCCCGGCGAGGGCGACCGTGTGCGGGTGGCGGAGGCGCGCGTCGAGTACCGCTGCCGCCCGGGCCGCGGCCACCGCGACTTCTCCTCCGAGCTCTGCCTGTGAACGGCAAAGCGCCGGCCGCAGCGGCGGCCGGCGCTTTGGAATCAGGCTCTTGGCTTAGCTCGTCTGGGCTCGGCGAAGGCCCTCAGACGAGGTTGCGGACGCGCTCGCCGAGCGTCTCGCGCGCCTCGCGCACGGCGCGCTCCGCGCGCTCGCGCTGCTCGCGAAGCGCCCGCTCAGCCTGCTCGCGCTGCTCGCGCACGGCGCGCTCTACGAGGGCGCGGTCGAGCAGGCGCTCGGCCCGCGAGCGGCGCTCGCGCAGGTCGCGCTCGAGCCGCTCCCGGCTGCGGCGGACGCGGGTGCCCAGCGCCCGGCGCGCCTTGACGCCGCGGCGCTCGAAGCTGCCCAGCTCGCGCTCGATCTGGGCGCGCAGACGCTCGAGCTCCTTCTCGCGCGTGCTCGCGCCCGTCCAGGGCTTGACGGTCTCCGCCGCCACGAGCAGGGCGCCGACGGGGACGTCGACGGCCTTGTTCGCCGTGCGCAGGATCGCGTCGAGCGGGGTCTGGGCGCCCTTCTCCGCGGCGGCGCCGTTCCCGGCCGCCTTCGTCTTGCTCGCCGTGGTGGCCTTGGCCCGCGTCGTCGTCCGGCTGCGCGAGCTCGTCGTGCGCGTGCGCTTGCTCGCGGTGCGCTTGGTGGTGGTGCGCTTCGCGCTGCCGCTCGCCTTCTTGGCCGAGCCGGTGGCGGCGCGCTCGGTCGTGCGGCCCTCCTCGGAAGTCGTGCCGTCGTTGCTGCTCATGGGGTCGCTCCTGGGTTAGTCCTGCCTTAAGTTCCTTACAGGTAATAAACCTACCACCGAACACATGTTCTGGCAAGTCGGGGCACTGGCACCGGCCTGCCTGAGGAGGGGGCGCTCGCTGGGCGCCCGATGCGGGGGCGTGCCCGACTGCCCTTCGGCGGGGACTTGGCTCGGCTTTAGCGCTGGACCCGCTCGAGCCACGCCCCCGGCTCGTCGAGCTCCCGCGGCGAGGGCAGCGCCTCGGGGCCCGACCAAGCGCCGTTGAGGGCCGCGATCCCGGCGGCGGCCGCCACCGCGTCGCAGAAGCGCTTGCCGCGCTCGTACTGCTCGAGCTTCATGCCCAGGCCGAGCGCCCGCGCGAGCACCTCGCCCAGGCCGGCCCGGCGGGCTCGGCGCGCGTCCAGGCTCGCGCGCAGGCGCGCTAGCTCCTCGTCGGGGGTCGAGGCGGCATCCATCACGTGCTCGGCGTAGCCCTCGAGCAGGGCCATCGTCGCCTGCAGGCGGTCGAGCAGGCGCTGCTGCTCGGGGCTCGCGAGCGCGCGCGCCAGCTCCCCGCGGAGCACCCGGCCCAGCGCCTGGCGCGGATCGCCGCCCAGGACGCGCTTCACGGCCCCGGCGAGCCGGCCCAGGTTGAGCTCGGCGGAGGCCGACTCCACGAGGCCTCGCACGAGGTCCGCAAGCTGCGCGCGCAGCCACGGCGCGGCTCCGAACTGCACGACGTGGGTCTGCTCGTGCAGCAGCACCCACTCAAGAAAGCGCCGTTCGTCGGCCTGGAGCTCCGCGGCCACGCGCCGCGCGTTGGCGCCGACCACCAGCAGCTCGAGCGGCCGCTCGGAGCCGTCCAGCGGCACGCGCACCTGCCCCACCACGCGCCGCGCCGCGTAGCCCAAGGCGACACCCACCTCCACGCCGGCCGCCGCCCCCACCGCGCCTCGGCCGAGACGGCCCAGCGGCCAGGGGAGATCCAGCGCCTCGGAGGCGGTGCGCTCGAGCGGGGTGGCGAGGCGCCGAAGCTCGTCGAGGTTGGCCGCGATCCACTCGTGCCGGCCGACCAGCCGCGGCGGCGGAGCCTCGTCGGCGCTCAGGCCCGTGTACTCGAGGACCGCCCCCAGGGTCTCGCTTCCGAGCGTCGTCAGCTCGCCCTCCGACACGGACAGCGCCGTGTGCTCACCGCCCGCGAGCGTACGCGCGACCCGGCCGGCGAGCTCCCAGTCGACGCCAGCGCCCTCGCTCACCGGCTGGGCTGGACGGCCAGCGCCTGCGCGTCGAGGACGGTGGCGAGCATCTCGTCGTCCAGCGCCGCGGCCACGCGGTAGCGCGCGTCTAGCTCGAGCCCGGCCTCCTCGAGCTCGAGTCCCTCGAAGCGGACCAAGGCGCCCGCCTCGCGGACCAGAAGCTGCGCCGCCGCTGCGTCCACCGAGCGACACGCGCGCACGCTCAGCATCGCGTCGAGCCGGCCCGCCGCGACGTACGCCATCGTGATCGCGATCGCCCCGATCGAGCGCACCCGGAAGGCCTTGCCAACCAGCCCCTCGAGCGTCGGCAGGATCGCGGCCGGCTCGGCGGACTCGATCCCCACGACCTCGAGCCCGTGGCCGGGCCCGCGCGCGGCGAGCGGCCTGCCGTTGAGCTCGGCGCCGGCTCCGCGCCTGGCCACGAACTCCTCCCGCGCGCCGAAGTCGTAGACGTAGGCCAGCTCGACGTCGGCCATCGTCGGCCCGCTCGCGACGGCCACCGAGAGCGCGCAGGAGGGGATCGTCCGGCGGAGGTTCAGCGACCCGTCGACCGGGTCGATCACTACCCAGGTTTCCGGCTCGGCTCCGAACTCGACCGCGCCCCGCTCCTCGGAGACCGCGTGGAAGGAGAGGCCGTCGGCGTGCAGGCGCTCGAGCTCGGCGAAGACGAGGTCTTCGCTGCGGCGGTCGAGCACGAGCGAGCGGTCCCCGCCCTCGCCCACACCGTCGTACTCGGTGCGCCCCTCGATCGTGCGCTCGGAGGCGAGCAGCTCGCGCTGCGCCGCGGCCGCGCGCCGCAGCGCCTCCAACCACAGATCGTGCTCTTCGGGCATCACCACTGACTCTATTGACACCCTCTGCCCGGCTCGGGGTGGACCGAAAAGCGGAGCGGCCTCGTTTCGGGATCGCGGTCTCGGCCGGGACCGCGGATGCCCGTGCGCCAAGGCGCCGGGGCGCGCTAGCGTTCGGATGGTGGAGGCAGCGCGCAGCAGCGGCGGGGAGGAGCTGGAGCGGATCGCCCGCCACGCCGCCGGGCCGCTGCTCGTCCTCGGCGCCGCAGGAAGCGGCCGCACCGAGGCGCTCGTGCGCCGGGCCGCGGCGCTGCGGGAACGTGGGAGAGACCCGCGTTCGCTGCTTCTGATCACGCGCGGCCGCGCCAGCGCCGAGCTCCTGCGCCGCCGCGCCGAGCGGGCCCTGCCGGGCGCGGGCGATGAGCTTTGGGTCGGGACCTATGAGGCCCTGGCGGAGCGCCTGTTGCGCGAGCGGCCGGTCGAGGCCGGGCTAGACCCCTTCTTTGCCACGGTGCGCCCGCCGGAGCGGCTCGCGCTCCTGCTCGACCACCTCGACGAGCTGCCGCTGCGCCGGCACGAGATCCGCGGCAACCCGGCGGGCCTCTTGGCGCGGCTTCTGCGGCGCATCGACCTGCTCAAGCTGGAGCGGGTGGACGCGGCGGCGCTGCGGCGCTGGGCGGCCGAGCGCGAGCAACTCGCCTCCTCGGCCGGCGAGCGCGAGCGGGCCCGCCAGGAGCTCGAATTCGCCGACCTCTACGCCCGCCACGACCAGCTCCTGCGTGAGTCGGGATGCCTCGACGAGCTGGAGCTGCTCGTGATCGCCGAGCGTCTTTTGCGCGAGCGCGCCGACGTGGCCGAGGACGTGGCCGCGCGCTTTGCGCACCTGCTGATCGACGAGCTCGAGGACGCGGCGCCGCTGCATTTGGCGCTGCTCGCCGCGCTCGACGGCGGCGCCGAGAGCGTCGTCGCGACCTGCGACCCCGCCCAGGGCGTCCACCGGCTGCGCGGCGCGGGCGAGAGCGGGGCGGAGTGGTTCCGCGCGCGCTATCCCGGCGCGGGCGAGCTGCGCCTGACCGCGAGGCGCCGGGGCGGGGCTGACCTCGCGACCGCGCTCGGCGCCGTGGCCGCGCCCCTGCCCGGGGCGGTCCAGGCGCGCGGCGCGGGCGAGGATCGGGTGCGCTTCTGGCGCTGTGAGAGCGAGGGCGCCCAAGCGCAGGCCGTCGCGCGCGAGATCGAACGCCTCCTGGCTGGCGGCGAGGTGGCGGCGGAGCGCGTCTGCGTGATCGTCGGCTCGGGCTGGCGAGAGGCGCGGCTCGTGGCCGCTGCTCTCGAGGAGCGCGCGATCCCCTTCCGCTACGCGGGCGACGCCGGCTTCTTCGCCCGCCCCGAGGTGCGCGACGCGCTCGCCTGGCTGCGCCTCTTGGCCGACCCCAACGACGCGGCGGCGGTCGTGCGCGCCCTCACCAGGCCGCCCACGGAGCTTCGCTCGGGCGATCTGGCGCGCGTGACCACGATCGCCCGCCGTCGCAAGCTCGACATGGTCTCGGCGCTCGAGGCCGCGCTCGAGAGCCCGCAGCTGGGGCCCGAGGCGCGCGACCGCATCCAGGGGTTCCTCAAGCTGCACGCCTCGGCCGCCCGCGCGCTCGAAGCGATGCGCGCCGACGTCTTCGTACGCCGTCTGATCGAGCGGATCGGGCTTCGCCGCCAGCGCCTGTTCGCGGCAACGCCGGAGGCGGCCGAACGCCTGCGCAACCTCTCGCGCCTGGCGGAGCTCGCGGCCGAGTGGACCCAGCGCGCGCCGCGCGGCTCGGTGCGTGACTTCGTGCGCCACATCACGGCGATCGCGGACGCTGGCCCGCTCGGGCACGACGACGCCGAGCCGCCGGTCCCCGGGGCGGTCGTGCTGGCGGAGGCGAGCCAGGTCAAGGGCCTCGAGTTCGACCACGTGTTCCTGGTGGGCCTGCGCGAGGGGTGCCTGGTCGCCGCCGAGTGGGAGGACGCCGCCGTCCCCGACGAGCTCGCGCCCGCGCCGCTGCCGCCCGCCGGCCCCGAGACCAGCGCACGCCGCCGGGCGATGCTCGCGTACCTGGCGATGGGCCGCGCCGCGCGCTCGCTGGTCCTCGCCTGGCCCGAGGCGACCGAGCGCGAGCGTGCGCCCGACGTCAGCTACCGGGCCGCCTGCGCGGCCCTCGGCGCCGAGGAGGAGGCCCAGGCCGAGGAGGTCTTCGGTCCGGCCGAGGGGCTGCACGCGACCTACCGGATGATCCGCGACGAGGTGCTGGAGAGCTCTTGGCGGGCCGGGGCCGCGCTCTCGGAGATGCGGCTCGACACGGTCGAGGACGTGAACGCCGCCGTCGCGCGTTACCTGGACCTGATCAAGCTGGCGGCGCTGCTGCAGCGGCCCGGGGACGAGCCCGCGCGCGAGACGCTCGCCGCGCTCAACGAGGCGCTGGCACGGGTGGCGACGCCCGAGCAGCGGGCGGCGCTGGAGGCGTCGGCGCTCGACCGCTACGTGCTGGGCGAGGAGCAGGAGCGCGAAGCCCGCCGCCAGCTCGTCGCCTCGCGTCGCGAGCCCTCGCTCGAGCGCTTCATCCCGCGCAGCGGCGAGGGCCTCGCCCTGTCCGCCTCCGACCTCGACCTCTACCGGACCTGCCCGCTCAAGTACAAGTTCGCCCGGGTCTTCGCGATCCCGCAGGAACCGACGATCAACCAGCGCTTCGGGATCCTCGTCCACAACGTGCTCGAGCGCTTCCACGCCGAGGAGCTCGCCGGGCGCGAGACCGGGAGCGCGCGACCGGGCAGCCTCGAGCGCCTGCTCGGCCTCTTCGAGGCGGGCTGGCGGCGCGCCGGCTTCGGCTCCTCCGACGATGAGCTGCAGTACCGCGACCGCGCCGTCGCGGCGCTCACGCGCTACCACGAGCGGCACACGCGCGCCGAGTCGAAGCCGGTCTGGCTGGAACGCCGGTTCGTGTTCACGATCGGGCCCCACCAGTTGCGCGGCCGGGTCGACCGGGTCGACCGCCTGCCCGGCGGCGAGTACGAGCTGATCGATTACAAGACCGGCGAGCAGAAGCGCCCCGACGAGCTCGCCGACGACCTGCAGCTGGCGCTCTACCGGGTCGCGGCCCGCGAGGCGTGGCAGCTCGACGCCGCCCTCGGCAGCTACTGGTACGTGTTGAGCGACGAGCGGGTGCCGGTGCCCTCCGCGCCCGACGATGCCGAGCGCGTCGAGCGCACCGTGCTCGAGGTGGCCGCGGGGGTGCAGGCGCAGGATTTCGAGCCGAGGCCCTCGTACGAGATCTGCTCGTGGTGTGACTACCGGCTGATCTGCCCGGCTTCAGAGGCTTAGCCGCCGGTCGCCGGTGGCCAGTCGCCAGACGTCTCCCGCGGCCGCGGTGGGGCTTGGTGCCCGGTGGAGTCTGCGTCGACACAGGCCAAGAACCGCGTTTTTCGTGAGGGCTGGTGGGCGGTCGTGTGCTGACCCCTGGCTGATATAAGGGCCCTCCCGCGTTGGGCGGGCATCTCACTACGACAGGAGGGGAGGGCCGATGGAGGGCGCTCAGCGCGAGGAAGGCGCACGCTGGCTGCGTGCAGGTACGGCGGGGAACCGCGGGCGGGGAAGCCGCCGCGCGCTTCTGCTCGGGGCGGTGCTCGCCGCGGTCGCTGTGACCGCGCCGGCCCGAGCCGCCACGATCACCGTGAACTCGGGCGAGGACGCTGGAGCCGTCCCCGGCTGCAGCCTGCGCGAGGCGGTGGCGTCGGCGACCAGCAACGCGAACCTCGGGAACGGCTGCACCGCCGGACAGGCCGGCAAGCGCGACGTGATCGAGATCAAGGTGCCGCTGGTCGGGCTCAGTGAAGGGCAGCTTCAGGTCGGCACCGGTGGGCCGCTCACGATCCGCGGCGACGGCGAGACCACGATCGGCAGCGTGAGCAGCCGCGTGCTGAACGTGGTCTTTGGGCACGAGGTAGCCGTCAGGGGGCTCACGCTCCAGGGCGAGTGGACCACGGATGAGAAGGGCGGCATCGTCAACGTCGAGCCCAACGGCCGCCTCGTGCTGCGCGAGAGCCGGTTGAACGGCGGCCGCGCGCTCGCGGGCGGGGCCCTGCAGGTCAACCCGGGAGCGACCCTGGTCGCGACGGACACGTCGTTCACCAACGCGGTCGCCAGCTACTACGGCGGGGCGATCTCGGCCGAGGCCGCGACCGTGACGCTGCGGCGCGTGAGCGTGACCGAGAACGTCGCGCACGGCGCCTCCGAGTTCGTGCTCGACGTGATCGGCGGGGGCTTGTACGCGCGGGACAGCTTCCTCACCATCGAGGACTCCTTGGTCGCGCACAACAGCGCGATCCACGACAGCCAGACCGGCGGCCCGGCCGCGCGGGGCGGCGGCCTGTACATCCTCGACAGCGACTTCGTCATCCGGCGCTCGACGATCCGCGCCAACATCGCCACGGGCTCGCCGTCGATGGACGGGAAGGCGTACGGCGCGGGCGTGTACGTCAGGAACGGGGTCGGCTGGCACGGCTCGATCGACTCCTCGACGATCTCGGCGAACGGCGCCTACGGTGGGTTCTCGGCCAACGGGGTCGCCGCAGGCGGCGGCATCCTGCTGGAGGAGGCGAGCGACCTGCCGGTCCGGCACGTGACCCTGAGCTCCAACACGGCGGATGCCACCCTCGCGCAGGGCGACCACATCCATCGGGGGTCCGGGGGCGGCACGGTGGAGCTTCGCGCCTCGATCCTGGGCTTCGTCCCGGATCCCTGCTCGACGGCCCTGGGGCCGCTGAGCTCCGAGGGATTCAACGTCTCAGCGAACGCGGACCCCGACTGCGGCCTGGGCTCCAAGGATCGCGCGGCCGCCGAGACGGGCTTCAGCGGCGGGACGGCGGACAACGGCGGTCGCACGCCGACGATCGCGATCGGGCCCGCCAGCGCGGCCCTCAACCTGCTGCCGCGCAAGCAGTGCAAGGGCACGGATCAGCGCGGGATCAGCCGGCGCGAGGGCCTGGGCGGCGAGCGCTGTGACGCGGGCGCCTACGAGCTCGCGCAGTGCGCGGGCCAGATCATCGGCCGGGGCGCGATCATCGGGACCGCCAAGCGCGACGTGCTGCGCGGAACCAAGGGCGCCGATGTGATCGTCGGCCAGGGCGGCGCCGACCGCCTCGTGGGCCGGGCCGGCGGCGATCGCATCTGCGGCGGGAGCGGGAACGACACGCTGCTGGGTGGCGGCGGCCGCGACCGGCTCTTTGGCGAGGGCGGCAACGACGTTTTGCGGGGCGGCCCGGGACGCGACGTGCTCAACGGCGGCCCCGGCCGCAACGACGTGCGCCAGTAGGGCGAGCTGAAAACTCGCAGCCGGCTAACTGGCGACTGGCAGCCGGCGGGCTATTCAGACGTTGAGTCGTCCGTGCGCTGCTGCAGATACCGCTGAAACGCCCGCGCGAGGGCGTCGCCCGAGGGCACGTCCTCGCCCGGCTCGAAGTCCTGGCTCGGCTGCTCGGCCTCCAGGCGGCGCACGAGCTCCTCGATCTCCGGGTTCGCGGCGACCGCCTGGTCGACCTGCTCCTCGAAGCGCTCCATCGCGTCCTCGAGCTCGCTCGCCTCGAGCGCCACGCCGGTGATCCCCTCGAGCCGCCGCAGCAGCGCGAGCGCCGCCTTCGGGTTGGGCACCGCGGCGACGTAGTGCGGAACCGCGGCCCAGAGGCTGACCGAGGGCAGCCCGCGCCGGCGCGCCCGCTCGTGCAGGACGCCGACGATCCCGGTCGGGCCCTCGTAGGTCGAGAGCTCGGTGCCGCTGAGCCTGCTTACGAGCTCGGGGTCCGTGGCCAGGGCCGAGACCGGCACCGGGCGGGTGTGGGCGACGTCGGCGATCAGGGCGCCGAGGCTGATCAGCATCTCGGCCCCGAGCCGCTCGGCCACCTCGAGCACGGTGTCGGCAAAGGTGCGCCAGCGCAGGTTGGGCTCGACGCCGCTCAGCAGCAACAGATCGTGCTCGGCGCTGCCGGTGGGCGCGGCCACGAAGGTGTTGGAGGGCCAGTCGATGTGCCGGGCGTGCCCCTCCAGCAGGCGGATCGTTGGTCTATTGACCTGGAAGTCGTAGAACTCCTCGGGGTCGATGCGGGCGACGATCCGCGAGTCGAAGCTCGCCGCGACCGACTCGATCGCGGTCGTCGCCGCGCTCGCCGCATCGTTCCAGCCGGCGAACGCGCAGACGAGGATGGGCGAGCGCAGGGTTGGTGCAGATCCCTCCCAGCTGACGAGGTCCACCGGCCGAGCGTAGTACACGGCGGCGAGGCCGTCGTCCGCGGCGCCGGGCAAGATCGGGGTCGATGACGGACACGGCGACGACGACGCCGCAGCGGCACGCCGAGCGGGAGGGGGTGATCGCCTCCCTGCGCCCAGGCCAGCGCTTCCAGGGTCGCTACGCCTGCCTGCGCAAGGAGCGGCTCACCGCGCGCAACGGCTCCACGTACCTGGCCCTGGAGCTGCGCGACCGCACCGGCACGCTGCCCGCCCGCGTCTTCCGCGAGCCCGACCGCGTCGGCCTGCGCTTCGAGGCGGGCGACGCGATCCTCGCCCGCGGCCGCGTCGAGCGCTTCCGCGGCGAGCTCGTTGCCGAGCTCGACGACGTGCGGCCCCTGCCCGAGGGCTCGTACGACCCGGCTGAGTTCCTGCCCGTCGCCTACCGCTCGCTCGAGGAGCTCGAGGGCTTCCTCGAGCACCTGATCCGCGAGATCCACGACCCCGGCCTGCGCGCGGTGACGGAGCGGCTACTGCTCGAGGGGGAGACCGCGCGGGAGTTCCGGCGCGCCCCCTGCACCCGCGCCGGCCACCACGCCTACCTGGGCGGCCTGCTCGAGCACACCGTCGCGGTGGGCACGCTCGTGCTCGAGCTCTGCCAGCTGCACCCGCGGCTCGACTCCGACCTGTTGATGGCGGCGGCGCTCCTGCACGACGTCGGCAAGACGCGCGAGTTCACCTACGGCGCCGAGTTCGGCCTCTCCGAGGAGGGGCGGCTCCTGGGCCACCTCACCCTCGGCGCCCAGCTCGTCGGCGCCGAGGCGCGGGAGCTGCCCGACGAGCGGCGGCTCGCGCTCCTGCACTGCGTGCTCGCCCACCACGGCCCCGACGCGGCGGGCGCCCGCGCGCGCCAGGGCGCGAGCGCCGGCTTCGGCTCGCCGGAGGCGCTCGCGCTCTACCGGCTCAACGCGCTCGACGCCTCCGTCAAGGGCGCGCTTGAGCACGGGCGGCTCTAGCGCTCGCGGGCGGCGCGCACGAGCAGACGGGCGGCGACGGCGAGCGCGAGCAGGGCGAAGCCGACCTGCAGCGCCCGCTCCGGGAGCGCGTTGGCGGCGACGACGCCGATCGCGACGCCCACGACCGAGAGCAGCCCGATCACCATCGCCTGCCGTAGGCGCACGTTGCCGTAGCGGCGCTGGCGCCAGGTGCCTACGAGCGAGGTGATCGCGATCGCGAGCAGCGAGGTCGCCTCGGCCCTCACCTGCGGCTCGTCCAGGAAGATCACCAGCGCCGGCACGAACAGCACGCCCCCGCCCACGCCGACCAGGCCGCCGAGCATGCCGCCGGCGAAGCCGAACAGCGCGGCCAGCGCTAGCTCCATCGCGCCCTCCCCCTCACAGCAGCAGATCGACCGCCATCGCGATCAGTACGAAGGCGAACAGAATCGAGACCACGCGCTGCGGGATCCGCTGCTGCACGGCGGTCCCCGCCAGCACGCCCAGCGTCGCGGGCACCCCGAGCATGAGCCCGGTGACCCAGTCGACGTTGCCGTAGAGGGCCTGCCCCACGGTCGCCAGGGCCGCGATCGGGACGATCGCGGCCAGGCTCGTGCCCGTCGCAAGCCGCTCCCCGTATCCGAGCCAGAGGATCAGCAGGGGCACGATCACGATGCCGCCGCCGACCCCGAAGAGCCCGCTGAAGGCCCCGGCGACGGTGCCGACCGCCGCCAACTTGAGGAACATCGGGCGCGGCACGGCGGCGATACTAGAGGCGACCGTGCGTCGGATCGAGCGCCAGTGAGCAGCACAGCGACGCCACCACCGCAGCTCACCGCGGCCATCGCGGCGCTGCGCCGCCGTCCCCAGGGCTCCGCGCTTCTCTTCGACGTCGACGGCACCCTCGCCCCGATCACCACCGATCCGGCCGCTGCCTCGGTGCCGCCGGAGACGCGCGAGCTGCTGGCGGTGCTGGCCGAGCGCTACGGCCTGGTGGCCTGCGTCTCGGGGCGCACCGCGCTGCGGGCGCGCGCGATCGTGGGGCTCGGCCAGCTCGCCTACATCGGCAACCACGGGCTCGAGCGGCTCGAGCCCGGCGCCTCAGAACCCGCGCTCGACCCGGCCCTCGGGGGCGCGGGCGCGGCCGCGCGCGAGTTCGTGGCGGGGCTTTCGCCCGGGCGGCTCGAGGAGGCCGGTCTGCGCCTCGAGGACAAGGGGCCGATCCAGTCCCTGCACTGGCGCGGGGCCCCGGACGAGACGGCCGCCGAGGCGGCGGCGTGGGCGCTCGCGGATGAGCTGCCGGACACGCTGCGTCCCCACTGGGGGCGCAAGGTGCTGGAGCTGCGGCCCGCCGTCCCCGTGGACAAGGGCACCGCCGTGCGCGCGCTGCTCGCGGGCGCGGGGCTGCAGGCCGCGCTGTACGCGGGGGACGATCGCACGGACCTCGACGTCTTCCGCGCCCTGCGCGAACTGGCGGCGGCGGGTGAGCTCGAGCCCGCGGTCTGCGTCGCCGTGGACTCGCCGGAGGGCCCGCCCGAGCTCGCGGCCGAGGCCGACGCGGTCGTGGACGGGACCGCGGGAGTGACGCAGCTTCTGCGAGCGCTGGCGGACTGATGCTGTTCACCGATCTGCTGCGGATCACGGTTCTGCTCAGCGCCGGCGTCGGTAGCGGCCTGATCGCGCTCGCCGTCCTCGTCGCCCAGCGCGAGCAGGACTCGACCGTGCTCATCGTGGGCGGCGTGTGGTGGGCGCTCGCCGTCGTGATCGGCCTGATCGTCGGCCGCCGCACGGCCGCGGGAGAGGCGATGTCGCGGGCGCTCGCCGGCGCCCGCACCGCCCTGCAGCTGCCGGCGGAAAGCCCGACCCGGATCGCGGTCAGGCGGCTGTGGCCGATCGGCCTGTTCGTGCTGGTCTGCGGCGCCACCGGGATGATCTGGCCGCAGATCGCCGCGATCGCGGGTGGCTGGGCGTTGCTCGTGGCGCTCGCCTGGCGCAAGCGCGAGGCGGCTGTGCAGGCGATCGAGGACCGCGACGGGGTCCGCTTCTACGTCGAGCCCACCTCGGCCTTCAAGCCGGTGAAGCTGATCCGCACGCCCGGCCTCTACCGCGACCGCCCGCCGCGCCGCAAGCCGCCGCCCCCGCCGCCGGAGACCGAGGCCGCGTAGGCGCGCCGCCGCCCGTCGTGGCCCGGGCGCTCCTCGCCGCGCCGGGCGGCGCGCAGCGCCCGCAGCTCGAGCACGCCGGTGTCGGGCTCGACCAGGATCGGCGCCCGCTTGGGCGCCGGCGCCTCGGCCGCACGCTCGCGCTTGCGCCGGCGCGCGCGAGCGAAGGCGAGGTGCGCGCCGACCGCGGCGACCAGCGCGCTGGCGGCGCCGACCAATAGCGCCGCCCGCGGGCTCAGGACCTCCGAGAGCCAGCCCACGATCGGGCCGCCGACCGGCGTTGAGCCGAGGAAGACGATCGAGTAGAGCGCCATCACCCGGCCCCGCATGCGCGGGTTGGCGCGCAGCTGCAGGGTCGAGTTGACCCCGGCCGCGAACGTCACCGCCGAGGCTCCCAGGGCCCCCAGGGCCGCCGCGGCCAGGGGCAGGGTGGGCGCGACCGCGGCGAGCGTCGCGAAGGTCGCGAAGGCGAGCGCGGCGGCGACCAGGATGCGCGGGCTGACGCGGCCTCGCGCGCCGGTCGCGAGCGCCCCGAGCACCGAGCCCACGCCCATCGTCACCGCGAGCGCCGAGTAGCTGGAGGCGTCGCCCTCGAACGTGATCCGCGCGAGCAGCGGCAGCACCACCTGGAAGTTGAGGCCGAGCGTGCCGACCAGCGCCATCATCGCCATCGGGATCGCGAGCTCGGGGCGGCTGAGCACGTGCCGCAGCCCGGCGCGCACGCCGCCGTCGTCGCGGGGCGCGCGCTCCGCCGGGCGCAGCTCGCGCTTGTCCAGCGAGCGCAGGGCGATGATCATGCCCAGGAACGAGAACGCATTGAGCAGGAAGCAGAGCGCGATGTTGAGCAGCGAGATCACCGCGCCCGCCGCCGCGGGGCCGACGATCCGCGAGGAGTGGACGAGGACGCTCTGCAGGCTGACCGCGTTGACGACGCGGTCGCGGCCGACGATCTCGATCACGAAGCTCTGGCGCGCCGGCCAGTCGAGCGCGAGCACCAGGCCGCGCGACAGCACCACCGCGTAGACCATCCACGGCGTGACCGCGCCCGCGGCGGTGACCCCGAACAGGGCGAGGGCGGGGATCGCCAGCAGCGCCTGCGTCCACATCAGGATCGTCCGCTTGGGGAAGCGGTCGACCAGCACGCCTCCCCAGGCGCCCAGAAGCAGCATCGGCAGGAACTGCAGCGCCGCCGTGATGCCGACCGCGAACGCGCTGCCGGTGAGCGTCAGGATCAGCCACATCTCGGCCACGATCTGCATCCAGTTGCCGCTGACCGAGACCAGCTGACCGGCGAACCAGCGCCGGTAGTTGGGGATCGCGAATGAGCTGAGGGACCGCCTGAGCGCCGCCGTCACCCGGCATCACCCTCGAGCATCTGCTCGAGGATCTCCGCGGCGCGTTCGAGTGCGGCGAGGTCGGAAGGGTCCAGCTCGCGCAGGCGGCGGCTGATGTAGGCGTTCTTGCGCCTGCGCACGCGACGGAGCAGCGCCTTGCCCTCGGCGCTGGCGCTGACGAGGCAGGAACGCCCGTCGCTGGGGTCGGGCGCCTTGGTCACCAGCCCGCCCTCGGCCAGCTGGCCGATGATGCGGGTCGCGCTGGGGCGCTTCACTCGCTCTAGCGCGGCGAGCTCGCTCGGGGTGAGCGGGCCGTGGCGCTCGATCGTCGCGAGCGCGGCCGTGAGCGTGGGCGAAAGGCCCTCGCCCGCCTCCTGCCGCATGCGGCGCGCCGTGCGCGTGATCGCCAGGCGCAACCGCGCGGCCAGCTCGGTGAGCTCTGCCTCGCGACTAGTTGCCATTGCTAATTAGCCTAGCTAATTAGCTTTGAGAAGTTTCTTGAACTCGCTCCAGGGCCTCGCGTTCGCGATCTGGCTCGGGCCCAGCCACCCGCGCCGGGCCGTCGCCACCCCGTAGCGCATGTTGGCGAGCTCGCGGGTCGAGTGGGCGTCGGTGTTGAGGCAGATCAGAACGCCCGCCTCGGCCGCGAGGCGCGCGTGCTGCTCGCTCAGGTCGCGGCGGCGCGGGTTGCCGTTGATCTCGATCATCGTGCCGCTGCGCGCCGCCGCCTCGACCACCGCCTCGAGGTCGAACTCGTAGGGCTCGCGTCGCAGCAGCAGCCGCCCGCTGGGGTGGCCCAGGCAGTCGACGTGCGGGTTCTCGATCGCCGCCACCATCCGCCTGGTCATCTCCTCGCGCGGCATCCGGAAGGCGGTGTGCACGCTCGCGATCACCCAGTCGAGCTCGGCCAGCACGTCGTCCGGGTAGTCGAGCGCGCCGTCGGGCAGGATGTTCACCTCCGAGCCCACGAGCACGCGGAAGCCGCCGTCGGCGTAGCGGCGCTCGTTGAGCTGGCGCACCTCCTCGACCCTCCGCAGCAGCTCGTCGGCCTGCACGTCGTTGCCGAACCCGTGCGTGGCGGAGTGGTCGGTGACGGCCAGGTACTCGTAGCCGCGCTCGCGCGCGGCCTCCGCCATCTCCTCGAGCGTGTTGCCCCCGTCCGAGAGCGTGGTGTGCGAGTGCAGATCGCCCCGGATCTGCTCCAGCTCTACGAGCTCGGGCAACTCGCCGCGCTCGGCGGCCTTGATCTCCCCCCGCCCCTCGCGCAGCTCCGGCTCGATGTAGGCGAGCCGGAGCCGCTCGTACACCTCCGCCTCGCTCGCGTGGCGTTCGACCTCGCCGCTCTCCATGCTCGTGATCCCGTGCTCGGAGACCGAGAGCCCCATGCGCACGGCGCGCTCGCGGAGCTCAACGTTGTGCGCGGCCGAGCCGGTGAGGTGCTGCAGCAGGTTCCCGTAGGCGTCGGGCTCGACGATCCGCAGGTCGACCGCGAGCCCGTTGTGGGTGGTCGCGCGCAGCCCGGCGTCGGTCGGGTTGCCGGCGACCGCGATCAGCTCGTGCTCGGCCAGCGCGCGGGCGAGCTGCTTCGGCTCGTGCGCGGTGGCGACGATGTCGATGTCCTTGCAGGTCTCGGCCAGCCGGCGCACCGAGCCCGCGACCGCGACCCTGTCGGCGGCGGGGTGCTCACGCAGCGCCGCGGCGAGCGCCTCCGCCACCGGCAGCGCCTCGGAGAGCAGCACCCTCTCGCTCGGGCCCTCCTCGCCGATCCGCTCGAGCGCCTCGAGAACGTTGCGCTCGAACTTGGGGCCGAGCCCGCGGAGCTCGCGCAGGCGGCCCTGCTCGGCGGCCTCGCGCAGATCGTCGAGCGTGGCGATGCCGAGCTCGTCCCAGAGGCGGCGCGCGGTCTTCGCGCCCAGCCCGGGCACGCGCGTGACCTCGACCAGGCTGGGCGGGAACTTCGCCTTGAGCTTCTCGGCCGCCGGGATCGCGCCGGTCTCGACCAGGTCGAGGATCTTCTGCTGCAGCGTCTTGCCGACGCCGGGCAGCTCGGTCGCCCGCCCGGCGCGCGCCAGCTCGGCGACCGACACCGGGCTCTGGCGGATCGCCTTGGCCGCGTCGCGGTAGGCGAGCACGCGGAAGCGGTCTGCCCCGTCGAGCTCGTACAGCGTGCCCAGCTCCGCGAGCGCGTCGGCGATCTCGTCGTTGCGCATCGCAGGGGACGATATTGCGCGGCCGGGCCGTTCCCGACCCCCGAGCCGCAACGCTTCACCGTAAGCGGGTGCCTCGCAGCGTTCGGCGCCCGTCGCGCGCCTACGGAGCAACCGCCCTGAGCGCGGCGTCAGACTACGATCGCCGCTCCATGGCCACCGCTGCCGACGTCTGGCTGGTCGTGCCGACCTACGAGGAGGCCGAGAACATCGAGGCCCTGGTCGCCGCGGTGCGCGAGCGGCTGCCCGCCTCGCGGCGGGTCCTGATCGTCGACGACGCCTCGCCCGACGGCACCGGCGAGATCGCCGACCGGCTGGCCCGCCGCCACGACGACGTCGAGGTGCTGCACCGGCCGGGCAAGTCGGGGATCGGCCCCGCGTACGTGGCCGGCTTTCAGCGCGCGCTCGCCGGCGGCGCTCGCCTGATCGCGCAGATGGACGCCGACTTCTCCCACGACCCGGCCGACCTGCCGCGGCTTCTCGCCGCGGCCGAGCACGCCGACGTGGTGCTCGGCTCCCGCTACGTCGACGGCGGCGGGGTGACCGACTGGGGGCCGCTGCGCCGGCTGATCTCGCGCGGCGGCAGCGCCTACGCGCGGCTGGTGCTCGGCGTCGGCGTGCGCGACCTCACCGGGGGGTTCAAGGTCTACCGCCGCCAGGTGCTGGAGGCGATCGACCTGCCCTCGCTCTCCGCCCTGGGCTACGCCTTCCAGATCGAGACCACCTACCGCGCGCACCTGGCGGGCTTTCGCGTCGTCGAGGTTCCGATCGTCTTCCGCGACCGCCGCGTCGGCCAGTCGAAGATGAGCGGGGCGATCGTGGCGGAGGCGGCGCGCAAGGTCCCGGCGATGCGGCTGCGCGAGCTGCTGCGGCGGCGCTGAAGCCGCTCCCGGCGGACCCTTACTTCAGTTTGTATAGTAAGGGGTAGTTCCTTTCACGCCGCGGCGGTGCATGCGCGCCGACGCATCGGGTAGAACCCAACCCCACGCGCCCGAGCGGCGCGACCGAAACCGACCCAGGAGAGCAGATGGCTGGCAAGCTTCCCGACGTAACCGACGCCAACTTCCAGAGCGAGGTGCTGGAGTCCGACCAGCCCGTGCTCGTCGACTTCTGGGCGCCGTGGTGCGGGCCCTGCCGCGTCGTCCATCCGATCCTCGAGGAGATGGCGACGGAGCGCAACGACGTCCGCATCGTCAGCCTCAACGTCGACGACAACCAGCAGACGGCGGCCGCCTACAACGTGCTCTCGATCCCGACGCTGATCCTCTTCAAGGACGGGGCCGAGGTGAAGCGCGTGGTCGGCGCCCTGCCCAAGCGGCGCCTCGAGGCCGAGCTGGACCCGGCGCTCGCCACCTGAGGCCCGCCGCGGTCCCCGCCGGGCGGCGGCCGGCTGCCTCGTCCCGCCGGGCTTGACCCGGGCCGCCGCGCCTGGGACCCTCTTCCCATGAGGCGGGGTATCCGAAGGTCCGCGGCAGCGGCGCTGCCGGCGCTGTTCGTGGGCGCGGCGCTCCTCGTGTTCGCCCAGCCCGCGGCGGCGAAGCCCCGCCTCGCGGGCGTCTTCGACGTGAGCGGCACGCCCGGCCGGATCGCGGTCGGCGCCAAGGGCTCGGCCTGGGTCGTGCTGAGCGGTAGCTCGGAGGGCAACGAGCTGGCGAAGATCACGCCGAACGGGACGGTCCGGGAGTTCGACCTGGGCGCGATCGCCCCAACGGGGATAGCGATCGGGCCCGACGGTGACATCTGGCTTACGCGGGCGGGCGGCGTGACCGAGGTGGACGGCGACAACCCGGCCGGCGTCACCGACCACGCGATCGGCGCGATCGGCGCCCCGCAGGAGATCACGCGCGGTCCCGGCGGCAGGCTCTGGACGGCGAGCGGCGATCAGCTCGTCTCCTTCCACCCCGGCAATCCGGCCGGCTTCGCGACCAGGAGCCTGGGCGCGAACACGAGCGCGCGCGGGATCGCGGCAGGCGCCGGCAAGGTCTGGGTCGCCGACTTCAACGACGGCAAGATCCTGCGCGTGAAGCCGGGAGGCGCCATCAAGCGCTTCCACGTGGGCGGCGGGCCGCAGGACGTGGCCGCGGGGCCGAAGCGGCGCGTCGCCTATACCAACCAGGGCACGAACCCGCACACGATCGGCCGCATCGTCGGCAGGCGCGTGCTGCGCAAGCGCGTCCCCGGGACGGACCCGTTCGGCATCGAGTTCGCGGCGGGCAGGTGGTGGATCGCAAACTTCGCCTCGCACGACCTGAGCGTGCTAAGCCCGAAGGGCAAGCTGCGCCGCTTCCGCAGGCTCCCCGCGAACTCGGGCCCGCGCTTCGTCGCCCGCGGCAAGAAGCGGACGCTCTGGGTGGCCCTGGAGGCGGCCCAGAAGGTGGCGCGGATCAGTGGCCTGTAGGCTCCGCCGCGCGATGCCGTTCATTCAGATCCACTGGTTCGAGGGCCGCTCGGAGGAGCAGAAGGCCGAGCTGGCTCGCCGCATCACCGAGGCGATGGTCGAGGTCGGCAAGACGACCCCCGACCAGGTCTGGATCCGGTTCGAGGACTCCAAGCCCTCGGACTGGGCGATCAACGGCGAGCTGCAGGGCTGAGCAGCGTCCAGCGGCGGCGCGGGCTGGGGCGTTGCCTCAGCCCGCGCGGGTGACGCCGATCCGCAGCTCCGAGCCGTCGATCCGCGCCGCCGCAGGGGCGTCGCCGTCCCCGTAGACGACATTGGTGGCGAGCGTCTCGCCCGCGACGTAGCGCTCGTGCGCGCGGGCGGCCTCCAGCAGGCGCTCGTCGCCGGCCAGGCGCAGCTCGATGCGGTCGGTCACCTCGAGGCCCGCGTTCTTGCGCGCGTTCTGCACGGCGTGGACGATCTCGCGCGCGAGGCCCTCGCGCCGCAGCTCCTCGTCGAGCTCGAGCGAGAGCGCGACCGCGCGGCCCGCCTCGGCCTCGACCTCGTAGCCCTCGAGCGGCTCCATCACGAGCTGCAGGTCCTCGGGGGCGAGCTCGTGCTCGGTGCCCTCCACGTTGATCCCCAGCGGGCGGCCCTCCTTGATCGCGGCCGCCGCCGCGGCGGGATCGAGCGCCTGTACCGCAGCCGCCACCTGCGGCATCAGCTTGCCGAAGCGCGGGCCCAGCGTGCGGTAGTTCGGCTTCACCTGGTAGCTCGCGAGCTCCGCCTCCTCGGAGACGAACTCGAGCTCCTTCACGTTGAGCTCCGCGCGCACGACCTCGCCCAAGCGTTCGATCTCCTCCCGCTCCGCCTCGGTCGCCACGATCACTGCGCGGCGCAGCGGCTGGCGCACCTTGACCTTCGCCTGCGCCCGGGCCGCGCGCCCGAGCTCGATCGCGCGCAGGGCCGCCTCGACGCCGCGCTCGAGCTCCTCGTCCCGCAGCGCCTCGAGCGGCTCGGGGTAGTCGCAGAGGTGCACCGAGTCGGGCGCGCCCTCGGGCGCCTCACCGTCGCCCGCAGTCAGGTTGAGGTAGATCTCCTCGGCGAGGAAGGGGGTGAAGGGCGCGAGCAGCTTCGCCACCTCGAGCAGGCAGTGCCGCAGCGTCGCGAGCGCGGCGCGGTCGCCCTCCCAGAAGCGTCGCCGGTTGAGGCGCACGTACCAGTTGGAGAGCTCGTCGACGAAGTCGGCGATCGCGCGGCCGGCGTTCGTGCAGTCGAACGCGTCCATGCGCTCCCGCACCGTCGCGACCGTGCCCTGCAGGCGGGAGAGGATCCAGCGGTCGAGCTCGCGGCCTGCCTCGCCACCGCCGTCGGCCGCGTCGGCCTCGGCGTCAGTGAAGTCCGCCGGCCCCAGGCCCTCGGCGTTCGCGTAGAGCACCCAGAACGAGTAGGTGTTCCAGAGGGTCAGCAGGAACTGGCGCACCGACTCGCCGACCGTGTCGGCGGAGAAGCGGTAGCCCGCCCACGGCTGCTGGGCGGTGAAGTAGTACCAGCGGAAGGCGTCGGCGCCGTGGCGGTTGATCACCTCCCACGGGTCGACCACGTTGCCGCGGCTCTTCGACATCTTCTGGCCCTCGGGATCGAGGATCAGGCCGAGGCACACGCAGTTGAGGTAGCTCGTCTGGTCGAACACCAGGGTCGAGACGGCGAGCAGCGAGTAGAACCAGCCGCGCGTCTGGTCGATCGCCTCGCAGATGTAGTCGGCCGGGAAGCGCGCCTTGAACAGCTCCTCCCCCTCGAAGGGGTAGTGGAACTGCGCGAACGGCATCGAGCCCGAGTCGTACCAGGTGTCGATCACCTCGCTCACGCGCCGCATCTCGCCGCCGCAGCGCTCGCAGCGCAGCACCACCTCGTCGATGTAGGGGCGGTGCAGGTCGTCGGGGATCTCGCCGCCGCGCTCGCGCAGATCGGCGAGCGACCCGGCGCAGAACGACTCCTCGCAGTCGGGGCTCGTGCACTCCCAGACCGGCAGCGGCGTGCCCCAGTAGCGCTCGCGCGAGAGCGCCCAGTCGACGTTGTTCTCGAGCCACTTGCCGAAGCGCCCGTGCTTGATGTGCTCCGGGTACCAGCCGATGCGCTCGTTCTCGGCCAGCAACCGATCGCGCACCTCGGTGGTGCGGATGTACCAGCTCGACTTCGCGTAGTAGAGGAGCGGCGTGTCGCAGCGCCAGCAGTGCGGGTAGGCGTGCTCGTAGTCCTCGGCGCGATAGAGCCGCCCCCTGCGCTCCAGGGCCTCGACGATCTCCGGGTTGTGCTCGTAGACGAGCTTGCCCTGGAAGTCGGGCACGCGCTCGTCGTAGCGGCCGTCGGGCTTGACCGGGTTCTGCAGCTTCATCCCGTAGCGCTGCCCGAGCTGGAAGTCGTCCTCGCCGAAGGCGAGCGCGGTGTGCACCAGCCCGGTGCCCTCCTCGGTCGTGACGAAGTCGCCCAAAAGCACCGAGTGGCCCAGCGGGCCGAACTCCTCACCCTTGATGTAGTCGAAGGGCGCCTCGTAGCGGACCCCCTCGAGCGCCGCGCCGGGGAATGAGGCGAGCTCCCGCCAGTTCTCGCCCAGGACCCGCTCGGCGAGCGGCCTGGCGACGATGTACACGGTCTCGTCGTCGGCGCGCTTGGCGCGCACGTACTCGATCTCCGGCCCGACGGCGACGGCGGCGTGCGCGATCAGCGTCCAGGGCGTCGTGGTCCAGACGAGCAGGTTGTCGCCGGGCTGGATCGCCTGCTCGGGGATCTCGTCGGCGGGCGGCACCTCGGTGATCGGCAGCCGCACGTAGACGGAGGGGTCGACCACGTCGCGGTAGCCGAGCGCGACCTCGTGCGAGGAGAGCGCGGTGCCGCAGCGCGGGCAGTAGGGAACGACCTTGTGGCCGCGGTAGAGGCGCCCGGCGTCCCAGATCTTGCGCAGCGACCACCAGACCGACTCGATGTACTCGTTGGTCAGGGTGACGTAGGGATCGTCGAGGTCGATCCACATGCCGATCCGCTCGGTGAGCCGGTTCCACTCCTCGACGTAGCGGAAGACCGACTCGCGGCAGCGGCGGTTGAACTCGGCGATGCCGAAGGCCTCGATCTCGTCCTTGGAGGAGATGCCGAGCTCCTTTTCGACCTCGAGCTCGACCGGCAGGCCATGGCAGTCCCAGCCGGCCTTGCGCGGCACGTAGTAGCCGCGCATCGCCTTGTAGCGGGGGTAGATGTCCTTGAACACGCGCGAGAGCACGTGGTGGGAACCGGGCTTGCCGTTCGCCGTGGGCGGGCCCTCGAAGAAGCTCCAGGTCTCGGCGTCCTTGCGCAGCTCGAGCTGGCGCTCGAAGGTGCGGCGCTCGCGCCAGCGCTCGAGCACCCGCTGCTCCAGCTCGGGGAAGCTCTGCTTGGGATCGACTGGCCTGAAACCCGGCACGGCGGCTGATTCTAGGTCTAGGGCGGTCTCTCTATAGCCTTCGGCCGCAACCAAAGGAGGCTTATGGCAGAGCGACTCTGGGGCGGTGAGACCGCCAAGGCGATCAACAACTTCCCGGTCTCGGGGCAGCCGATCCCCACGCCCGTGATCCGCGCGCTCGGCCGTATCAAGGCGGCGGCGGCGCGGGCCAACAAGGAGCTGGGGACGCTCGATCCCGAGCTCGCCGACCGCATCGCGGCCGCAGCCGACGCCGTGGCGCGCGGCGAGCACGACGACCAGTTCCCGGTCGACGTCTTCCAGACGGGCTCGGGCACCTCGTCGAACATGAACGCGAACGAGGTGATCGCGACCCTGGCCGGCGATCCGGCCCATCCCAACGACCACGTCAACCGCGGCCAGTCCTCGAACGACGTCTTCCCCTCGGCCGTGCACCTGGCGGCGCTGGGCGAGGTCACCAACGACCTGCTGCCCTCGATGGAGGGCCTGGCCGAAGCGCTCGAGGCCAAGGCCGAGGAGTGGAAGGACGTGGTCAAGACGGGCCGCACGCACCTGATGGACGCGGTCCCGGTCACGCTGGGCCAGGAGTTCGCCGGCTACGCGGCGCAGATCAGGCTCGGCATCGAGCGTGTGCGCGCCACCCTGCCGCGCGTCGGCCAGCTGCCGCTGGGTGGCACCGCGACGGGCACGGGCCTCAACACGCACGAGCGCTTCGCCGAGCTCGCGCTGAAGCTGATCCGGGAGGAGACCGGGCTCGAGGTCACCGAGCCGGTCGACCGCTTCGAGGCCCAGGGCAACCGCGACTCGCTGGTCGAGCTCTCGGGCGCGCTCAAGGTCCTCGCGGTCTCGCTGATCAAGATCGCCAACGACCTGGCGCTGATGGGCTCGGGCCCCCGCGCCGGCCTGCGCGAGCTGCGCCTGCCGGAGCTGCAGAAGGGCAGCTCGATCATGCCGGGCAAGGTCAACCCGGTGATCCCCGAGGTCGTGATCCAGGTCGGCGACCAGGTGATCGGCAACGACGCGGCGATCACCGCGGCCGGGTCGCAGGGGCAGTTCGAGCTGAACGTGCGCGTGCCGCTGATCGCGCGCAACCTGCTCGACTCGATCAAGCTGCTCGCCGCCGCCTGCCGCCTGCTCAACGAGAAGTGCGTGGCGGGGCTCGAGGCCAACCACGAGGTGCTCGAGGCCTACGCCGAGGCCAACCTGCAGGTGGCAACCGCCCTCAACCCGATCATCGGCTACGACCGTGCCACCGAGATCGTGCGCGAGGCGGCGGCCAGCGGCCGCAACGTGCGCGACGTGGCGATCGAGAAGGGCGTCGACCCCGAGCAGCTCGACGAGGCGCTCGACCACCGGGCGCTCGCCCGCCCGCACGACTGAGAGGGCCGCGGGCGATGAGCTTGGGGGGGAGGTTGAAGCGCGGCGCGCCGGGGGCGGCTCTCGCCCTCGGCGCGCTTGCGCTCTTGCTCGCGCTCGGCCTCGGCCTGCGCGGGGGGGATTCGGCCACCGCCGAGGCCGGCGAGCGCGAGGCCGGTTCGCCGGCCTCGGCGCCGTCGGACCGCAGCGGGCCTCGGCGCGAGCTGCCGCGCGGCGGCACGAGCGTGCTGCCGCAGTACCGGCCGATCGGCTTCTACGGCGCGCCGCAGTCGCCCGAGCTGGGTGAGCTTGGGATCGGCTCGCCCGAGAGCGCGGCGAAGCGCCTGCGCAAGCAGATCCGTCCCTACGAGGACCTCGCCCCCAAGCCGATCTACCCGCTCTTCGAGCTGCTCGGCACGATCGCGCTCGCCTCGCCCGGCCCGGACGGGCTCTACCGGGCGCGCCAGCCCAACCGCATCATCCGCCGCTACGCGCGCGTGGCGCGCAAGGAGCGGCTGCTGCTTTTGCTGGACATCCAGCCCGGACGGGCGCGGATGATCGACGAGGTCAAGCACCTGCGCAAGTGGCTGCTGCGGCCCTACGTCTCGGTCGCGCTCGATCCGGAGTGGAACATGGGCCGCAAGGGCGTGCCGGGCAAGGGGATCGGCAGCGTCTCGGCGAGCATGATCAACAAGGTCACGCGCTATCTGAACCGGCTCGTGCGCCGCCACCGCCTGCCCGACAAGCTCGTCGTCGTCCACCAGTTCACCGACTCGATGGTGCGCGACAAGCACAAGCTCAAGGCCCGCCCCTACATCGACCTCGTCCTCAACGCCGACGGCTTCGGCACCCCGTCCGCGAAGCGCCACAAGTACGAGGAGCTGGCGCCGCCCAAGCGCAGCGGCATCCGGCCCGGGTTCAAGCTCTTCTACAAGGAGGACACGGGCCTGATGAGCCCGCGACAGGTCATGCGGCTGCGCCCGCGCCCGAGCTTCATCGTCTACGAGTAGGGCGCCGGGAAGGGCGCGCGTGGCGCGCTGTCACCATGGGTAGTGGACGCCCAAGCGAGGAAAGTGAGACGGGCATGAGCGAGGACGGCAAGCGCATCGAGCACGCGACGTTCGGGGCGGGATGCTTCTGGCAGGTAGAGGAAGAGTTCCGGGCCATGGACGGGGTGATCGACACCGCCGTCGGCTATATGGGCGGGCACGTCGACAACCCGACCTACGAGCATGTCTGCACCGGCACGACGGGGCACACCGAGGTCGCCCAGATCAGTTTCGACCCGAGCCGGATCTCCTACGACGAGCTGCTCGACAAGTACTTCGAGATCCACGATCCCACGCAACTCAACCGCCAGGGCCCGGACGTCGGCTACCAGTACCGCTCGGTCGTCTTCGCCCACTCGGACGAGCAGGCCGAGGCGGCGCGCCGCGCGATCGAGCGGGCGCAGGGGCGCTTCGACCGGCCGGTGGTGACGGTGGTCGAGCCCGCCAGCACCTTCTGGCGCGCCGAGGAGTACCACCAGTGCTACCTGCAGAAGCGCCGCGAGCGCGGCGGCGCCCTCGCCTCCTTCTTCGGGCACTGAGCGCGCTCGCCCTGGGCGCGGCGGCGCTCGCCGGGTGCGGGAACGAGGAAGGGGGCGGCGACGCGGGCGACGGGCCGCCCACGGGTGAGTCGCGGCTCGAGGTGAGCCTGTTCCCGCGCGGTGCCGCGGGACGCGAGCGCACGGCGATCGCGAGCTGCGAGGGCGAGGGCCGCGCCTGCGAGCAGCTGCGGGCGCTAGTGCCCGCCGACCTCTACCCGGTCGACCCGGCCACGGCCTGCACCGAGATCTACGGCGGCCCCGACGAGGTGCGGGTCGAGGGGACGCTCGACGGTGAGCCCGTCGACGCCCTGCTCACGCGGGTGAACGGCTGCGAGATCGATCGCTTCGACCGCCTCCTGCCGCTCCTGCGGGAGCTCTTCCCCGGCTACAGGCCCGGCGCGGCCTTGGGGCCGCCATAGACCGCGGGCGGCCTCGCCCACCACGCGAGCCACTGGCGACCGGCGCTCTGGTGGTTTATGACTAACCGGTCGGCAAGGAGGTTCTGATGACGAGCGTGATCGCCTCGATCACCACGTCGGTGGACGGCTACATAGCCGGACCCAACGACGGACCGGGACAGGGCCTCGGCGAGGGGGGTGAGCGGCTCCACTACTGGGTGTTCGGGGGGCCGTGGAGTTACGACAGCGGACCCAAGGGCGCGCCGCAGGGCGAGGCGCGCGCGGTCCTCGACGAGGCGCTGGAGCGGACCGGCGCGATCGTGGTCGGGCGCTGGATGTACGAGGCGGCCAGACACTGGGGGGAGAGGAACCCATGGGACGTCCCGGTATTCGTCGTCACCCACCGCCCGCACGAGCAGCCCGAGGGCGGCGAGTTCACCTTCGTCGGCGGCTTCGAGGAGGCGATCGCGCGGGCCCGCGAGGCCGCCGACGGGAAGGACGTGGCGATCGGCGGCGGCGCCGGCGTGATTCGTCAGGGGCTGGCCGCGGGCATCGTCGACGAGCTCGCGCTGGTGATCGCCCCGGTGGTCCTCGGCGGCGGCAAGCGCCTCTTCGACGGGTTCACGAAATCCGTCGAGCTCGAGCGCCTCGCCGTCCGCCCGATGGCGTGGGGGACGCTGATCCAGTACCGGGTGGTCAGGCGTTAGGCAGGCTTCCCCGGACGCTTCGGCGATCCGTACATTGTGTGTACACTCGCCCCATGGGTTCCCAGGCTCGAAAGCAGCGCCGAATAGATCTGCGCGTAGAGGAGCGAGATCGCGAGCTGTTCGTCCTGGCGGCCGAGGAGCTGAGGGAGTCGATGACCCAGTTCCTCGTTGAGAGCGGGCGCGAGCGTGCCGAGCGCCTCTTGGCTGATCGGACGCGGTTCAGCGTTGATGACAAGGGCTGGCGAAAGCTCCAGGCAGCGCTCGATCGGCCGGCCCAGGTGAAGCCGGAGCTGGTGGAGTTGTTCTCTCGCGGCCGGCCACAGTAGGCCGCTCCCCAACTCGTCGCTAAGCGTGCCGCGGTTCTCCGATCCGGAGCGCCTCCGTCCCGATCACTCGGTGGCTGGCTTCGATTGCGGTGTCAGTTCGTTGAACGTGTGGCTGGAGCGCTACGCGAGAGCCGCCCAGGGAGCCGGTTCGGCCCAGACCTTCGTCGTCACCGATGCCGAGCAGAAGGGCCGCGTCGTTGGCTACCACGCCCTCGCGGCCGCATCTATCGAGCACGTCGACGCGACTCCGCGCGCCCGGAAGGGCATGCCGAGGCATTCCATCCCTGCGTTGCTCCTGGCCAGGCTCGCGGTGGACAGCACGGTCCAGGGGCTGGGGCTCGGTGCGTTCCTCCTGCGCGATGCGATGCTGAGGGCGGTGAGCGCAGCGGACGAGATCGGCATCCGGATCCTCCTCGTCCACGCGCTCGACGAGCGCGCGCGTGACTTCTACCGGCGCTTCGGCTTCGAGGAGTCGCCAAGCGACCCGCTCAACCTGCAGCTCCTCATAAAGGACATCAAGGCGGTGATCGCCTAGACGTTGATCGCGACGTACTCGGGGCAGGAAACTCGCTCGCCGCTAGCACATCTGCTGACGCTGGACTGCTCGACGCCACGCGCCGCTTAACCGCTCAGTTCATGGATATATGGCAATGGCACTTACGATCGCTGCAGGCGCGGACACGGGCTCGCCCAGAAGTTCTGCGACGTCATCAAGGCTCGCCTCGATCTCAGACCTGTTCGGTAGGTTACGGACGGCTGGAATAACGTCGATGACTGAGAAGCGCTCGTCAGCCCTGAGCTTTCGGTCGAGAGTGCAGAACATTCGGACTTCACGTCCGAGCTCATCGAGCGCGGCTCTCATGTACTCCGGCCGGATCTGTGCAACAAACTTGAAGCGGGGACTCCCGACAGCTGAGCCGATCACGGGAACCGACTGCATCATGTCACCGATCGCGAGCAGTGCCTGAATCCCTTGTAGAGCATCCGAGGGAAGCTGCTGTCCGGTGATCTCCATCAGGCCTGTGATCTGATCCATCTGGGCGGCCACGATCAGAAACTGGATTATGGGCGGAATCCTTAGCTCGCACTCGACCTCAAGAACCTCACCCCTGCCTAGCTGCTCCCAGATGCCATCATCGAGCGCCTCAAGCCATTGAACGTCGTCTCCTAGAAGCGTCGCAAGTCGGTTAAAGGCACTCTCTGGCGTCTGACGGATAAGTCGAGTTCGAGACTCCTCTGCGGAAGACGATCGCCGGCCGCCAGCGGAGATTGCCCCAGCGCCAATGCTCCCTTGCACGCCGCTTCCGGTGTGACCCGATGAGATGTGGGCTTCCTCCTCGTAAAGCCCGCCTTCTACTTGGGCTAGATACTGCTCGGTGAGACTCTCATCGAGGTATAGAAATCTTCTCAGGCGCACGCGATGATCCTAGGAAACGCTTCGGACCTAGGCGTCCGCCTTTCGTCAGGGCATCAGAGGTGGCTCGCTCGACGGCCCAGAGAGGCTATCTGGCCAACCAGGGGCGCATCCGGATCCTGGTGAACTGTTAGAAAGAGCGGGACTGTCGTTTCCGAGATCAGCCCCAGGTGGTCCAATGAAAGTGCAGTTCCTCTTCGACTCATCAGGACACTGGATTGCATTTCGCCAGGGACGGTACGTGTACAACGTCCGCGGCGACTGGATCGGCTGGCTCGCTTGGGGAGATAACGACGTTGCCGACGTGAACGGCGAGTACTTAGGCACCATCTTTCCCGGCAACCGGTTCTACAAGCGACTCAACCGGCCTTTCCGAGGCTACCCGGGCTACCCAGGCTATCCCGGCTACCCAGGCCATCCCGGCTATCCAGGGCACGCAGGCTACTCCCCTTTGCCGCCCATGACTCAGGATGTCGACGGCCTGCCACGAGGCTGAAGGCATGTGTGCCAGACAGTCAGCATGCTGTCGTAGCCGCCATGCGGTGTAGAAACTGCTGCGCCGGATGCGGTCTGGCGTTCCGTGTCAGACGGAACCAGTCCCAGGCGACTCAGTAAGGGCGCTTAGAGAGGTAGTCGACGGCCGGGCAGCTAGCGGCGGAGTGCGAGGGGTCGCAATGATCAGGTGGGCGCAAGGCAACCTTCCCAAGCGGGCGCTTGCTGTAGTTGCTGTTGTCGGCTGCGTTTTCGGTATTTGCGGCACTGGTCTCGCGATCTGGTTGGCCGTCGACCCTCAGTACTGGTTCCCCGGCGCGTATGCCCAAAAGGGGGAGCGTGGTGATCCGGGGCCCCCTGGTCCCAGGGGGCCTCGCGGCAAACCTGGACCGGTGGGGCCATCTGTGCAGGAGGTGATCGACTCATTTGAGATCAGGCTTGACGAGATGTCCGCGGAGCTGAATGAGACAAGGGAGCTTGGTCGCGTGCTCGTCGAGTTGGAGGCGCATCTTGACGAGCTGCAGGCAGCTTTAGAGACGCTCAGGGATGACCTCATAAGCCTCTGCAAGGACACTGAAGCCACGTTCGAGGACACAGGGCTGTTCAGCTACGTCACGATGGGCTGCCCGCCTTACTGACGGGGAGCAGCCCACCTACTCGATCAAGCGGATCCGACCCGCTCGGTCCCCGTTGGGGCGGCCTAGACGTTGATCGCGACGTACTTGGTCTCGAGGTACTCGTCGATGCCCTCGTTGCCGCCCTCGCGGCCGATGCCCGAGTGCTTGACGCCGCCGAAGGGGGCGCCGGCGTTGGAGACGATGCCCTGGTTGAGGCCGATCATGCCGGTCTCGAGCGCCTCGCAGACGCGGATCGCGCGCTTGATGTCGCGGGTGTAGACGTAGGCGACGAGGCCGTACTCGGTGTCGTTCGCGGCGGCGACCGCCTCCTCCTCGGAGGCGAAGCCGCGCACCGGAGCCACCGGGCCGAAGATCTCCTCGCGCAGGACGCGCGCGTCCTCGGGCACGTTGCCGAGCACGGTGGGCGCGTAGAAGTAACCGGAGCCGTCGAGCCGCTCGCCGCCGATCACCTTGGTCGCGCCCTTGTCGAGCGCGTCGGCGACCAGCTCCTCGACCTTCGAGCGCTGGGCCTCGTCGATCAGCGGGCCGACCTCGACGCCCTCCTCGGTGCCGCGCCCGACCCGCATCTTGCTCATCCGCTCGCCGAGCCGCTTGGCGAACTCCTCGGCGATCGGCTCGGCCACGTGGAAGCGGTTGGCGGAGGTGCAGGCCTCGCCGATGTTGCGCATCTTGGCCAGCATCGCGCCCTCGATCGCCGCGTCGATGTCGGCGTCCTCGAAGATCAGGAACGGCGCGTTGCCGCCCAGCTCCATCGACACGTTGAGCACGTTCTCGGCGGACTGGGCGATCAGCTTGCGGCCGACCTCGGTCGAGCCGGTGAAGGAGAGTTTGCGCAGGCGGCGGTCGGAGATGATCGGGGCGGAGACCGCGCTCGAGGAGGAGCTCGTGATCACGTTGAGCACGCCCGGCGGCAGCCCGCACTCCTCCAGGATCTGCGCCAGGATCAGCATCGAGAGCGGCGTCTGCTGCGCCGGCTTGACCACCATTGTGCAGCCTGCGGCGATCGCCGGCCCGATCTTGCGCGATCCCATCGCGCTGGGGAAGTTCCAGGGGGTGATGAAGTAGCAGGGGCCGACCGGCTGGCGCATGACGAGCACGCGACTCTGCCCGTTGCCGGCCACCTTGTAGTTGCCGTCGAGCCGCAGCGCCTCGCCCGAGAACCAGCGGAAGAACTCGGCCGAGTAGGCGACCTCGGCGCGCGCCTCAGGCAGCGCCTTGCCCATCTCCAGCGTCATCAGCAGCGCCAGCTCCTCGGTGCGCTCGCGCAGCGCCTCGAAGGCCCGGTAGAGGATCTCCGAGCGCTCGTTGGGCGCGCTGGCGGCCCACTCCTCCTGCACGGCGCAGGCGGCGTCGAGCGCGGCCTTCGCGTCCTCGGGTGTCCCGTCGGCGACCTCGCAGAGCGTCTCGCCGGTCGCCGGGTCCTCGACCGGCAGCGTGCCGCCGCCGGATGCGTCCCGCCACTCGCCCCCGATGTAGAGCTGCTTGGGGACCGACTCGATGACTGCAGTCTCGCTCGCTGCCGTGCTCACGTTCCGTCTCCTTCCGATCCTCCGTGTCGACCGCTCGCAGCGTATCCCAGGGGCGACCAGGGCGCGTGGTGAGGAACCGCGCGGGGGTCCTGCAAAGGGCCGTGCGCGCGAAAGCGCATGCGCGACTTCGCGCGGATCGGGTTGTTAACCGTCGAAGAGAGAGGCATGCCGACCATCGCGCCCGGATCCCCACACCTCGCACGCGTCGCCGCCTGCGCGATTTTCCTGCTCGCGGCCCTCGCCGGCCCGCTCGCGGCCCCGGCCCCGGTCGACGCGGCCTGGGTGGCGAAGGGCCGCGGCTTCGGCCACGGGGCCGGGATGAGCCAATACGGCGCCCTCGGCATGGCCAAGCAGGGCCGCGACTACCGCCAGATCCTGCGCCACTACTACACCGGGGTGAAGATCGCGAAGGCGAAGACCAAGAGGGTGCGCGTCCTGCTCGTGAGCGGGGTCAGCTCGGCCTCGTTCACTGGCGCCAAAAAGGCGTGCGGCAAGAACCTCGACGCGCGCAAGACCTATTCCTTCCGGCTCTCCGGCAACAGCGTCACCCTGCACCGCCCGAACGGCTCCCGGCTCACCGGTTGCGGGCGGGAGGGCGACGCGCGCGGGGGCGCCGCGGTGCGCTACGTCGGCGTCGGCGTCTATCGCGGCACCCTGCACGCTCGCGCCGTCGGCGGCTCGCTGTACGTGATCAACCAGGTCCCGCTCGAGGGGTACCTACGGGGCGTCGTGCCGAAGGAGATGCCGGCCTCCTGGCACCCGGCCGCGCTGCGCGCGCAGGCCGTCGCCGCCCGCTCCTACGCGCTCGCCAGCCGCGTCAACGGCAACGGCTACGACCTCTACGACGACACGCGCAGCCAGGTGTACCTGGGGAAGGGCGCCGAGCACCCGGCCACAAACCGCGCCGTCAAGCAGACCGCGGGCCAGGTGGTCAAGTACGGCGGCAAGCCGGTCCGGGCCTATTTCTTCTCGAGCTCGGGCGGGCGCACCGAGAACTCCGAGCACGTCTGGTCGGCCGCCCTGCCGTACTTGCGGAGCGTGCGCGATCCCTACGACAAGGTCTCCCCCTACTTCCGCTGGCGCGTGCGCTTCACGAACGCCGAGATGCGCGCGCGCCTGGGCGCCTACTTCTCGGGCAAGCTGCGGCGCATCAAGGTGCTCGCGACCGGCGGCTCGCCGCGCATCGTCCGCGCCCGCATCGTCGGCTCGCGCGGCAGCTCGGTGGTGAGCGGCGCCACCCTGCGCAGCGCGCTCGGCCTGCGCTCCACCTGGGTACGCTTCAAGCGCAAGTGAGCCGCGCGGCTCAGCCGTCCGGATACGGCTCGACGGGCACCCCGTGGGCGAAGTCCCGGGTTCCCAGCTCGTAGGCGGCTGTCCCCTCCAGGCGCAGGCGCGCCGGCGGCCGGCCCGGCCGCTCCACCTCGAGCTCGAGGTCGGCGATCGAGCAGTTCAGCGAGTGGTGTTCGGGCCCCTTGGGGTCGGCGTAGACCCAGGCCACGGTCTGCTCCAGCGGCGCGCTGGCGCGGCCGCGCACTCGCGCCCGCTCGCCGGGGATCGTGAACTCGGAGACGCCCGGCCCCGCCGCGATCCGGGTGCGCGGGGCGCGCCCGAGCCCGCCCAGCCGGTGGCCGTCGCCCTCCAGCACCAGCATCCCGTTCGTGACCCAGGGGGTGGTCAGCGGCCCCAGGCGCACGCGCCCGGCGACGACGTCGATGTAGCTGTCCTCCTCGCCCCCCAGCGCGACGCCGTGCAGCCAGACCCAGGTCTCGGCGTGCTCCCCGCCCCAGTTGTGCCCGACCATGCCCGGCCAGCGCTCGAGCTCGATCCACTCCCCGTCGATCGTGACCGTTCCGGAGAAGCGGGCGTTCGGGTGGGGGCTGAGCGGCTTGGTGCGCGGCAGGGGCAGCGTGTACATGCGCTCGTGCGGCAGGTGCCACAGCGGCTCGGCCAGATCCTCGTAGCGAAGCGACCAGGAGGCGGTGAGCGCGTCGGTCTCGAGCGACCCCTCGGCGCAGGCGGGGCCGAGCTCGGACTCCGCGACCCGGATGTAGGCGCCGGGCGGGAAGCGGAGCTGCTCGGCCGGCACGGTGAGCTTCCCGGCGCGGGGGCGCCCACGCGCGCGGTCGAACCAGGTGAGCCAGAGCGCGGCCGTGGCGGGACGGCCGGGACGGCGGTGCACCGTGTGCCGCAGCCAGAGCGCCCGTCCGCCGGCTGGGTCGGCGGCCTTCAGGTAGAGGCTCTCGTAGTGGCCCGCCGACTCCTCCAGCTCGGGGAACCGGGCGCGGGTTCTCGGGCCTGCCGCGCTCATCGGCCGCTCAAGCTACACCCCTAGCCTGATGGGCGTGGGCGGTTGGCAGCCGACACCCCGGGCCGCGCTCGCGCTCCTCGCCGCGGCGGCGGCCGTGGCGCTGGCCGCGCTCGCGCTCGATCTGGGCGGCGACCGCCCCAGGCTCGCCGTCGACCCCGACCGCATCGCGCGCGAGGCCGCCAGTGCCGACGACCCGCTCGACTTCAGCGAGGAACGCGCGGACGCGCTCGCGGCTCGCGCCACGCTGGGTACCTCGCACCCGATCTACGCCAAGAGTCCCGACGGGGTCGTGGCGAGCGCCGAGCGCACCGCGCGCTGGCGCGAGCTGGTCGAACGGGCGGCCGAGCGCTGGGAGGTCGACGCCGACACGCTCGAGGCGATGGTCCTGCTCGAGAGCGCCGGGCGTCCGGAGGTGATGGCCGACGGCACGCCCCACTCGGCCACCGGGCTCACCCAGATCACGCCCTCGGCCGCGACCGAGCTGTTGGGGATGCGGGTCGACCTCGCGCGTTCCGCCGAGCTCACCAAGCGCATCGCCCGCGCCGCCGAGCGGGGGCGGACCCAGCTCGCGCTGCGGCTGGCGCGCGAGCGCCGGCGCGTCGACGAGCGCTTCCGGCCCGACCGCGCCCTCGACGGCGCCGCTCGCTACCTGCGGATCGCCACCGACCGCTTCGGCTCCGAGGAGCTCGCGGTCGTCTCCTACCACATGGGCATCGGCAACCTGGAGTCGGTGATCGCCGACTTCACCGGCGCCGACGTGGGCGCCGAGCGCACCGCCGAGGTGGTCGACGAGCACGACCTGAGCTACGCGCGGCTCTTCTTCGACTCCTCGCCGCTCGAGCACGAGGAGGCCTGGCGGCGCCTGGCCGGCTTCGGCGACGACTCCGCGCTGTACCTGTGGCGGGTGCGCGCCGCGCGGGAGATCATGCGCGCCTGGCGCGAGGACCCCGAGGCGCTGTCCGAGCGCGCGGCGCGCATCACCGCCAAGGCGACGCTCGAGGAGCACTACCACCCCGAGGAGGAGGCCGAGGTCTACGAGGACGCCGACGCGATCGCGGAGGCGCTCGACGAGGGCGAGCTGGTCGAGATCCCCGACGACCCGGAGCTGGGCTTCCGCATCAGCGAGCACGTGGGCGAGCTCGCGGACGAGCTCGGGGTCGATCCGCAGCTCTACCGCTCGCTGCGCCCGGAGGCGCTGGCCGCGCTCACCCACATGGCGGCCAAGGTGAAGGCGATCTCGGGAGCCGAGCGGCCGCTGCGGCTGACCAGCGCCGTCCGCGACCGCGCCTACCAGGAGGCGCTCGTCGGCGAGAACCCCGAGGCAACCAGCGGCTACTCCCTGCACACGACCGGCTGGGCCTTCGACATCCAGCGCGACTACGCCAACGACGCCCAGGCCGCGGCCTTCCAGTTCGTGCTCGACCGCATGCGCGCGCACGCGCTGATCGACTACGCGCGCGAGCCCGCCGCGATCCACGTCACAGTGAGCCCGCTCGCGCTGGAGCTGCTCGAGTGAGGCGGGCCGCGCTCAGGTCTTGATCGTGATCACGTCGCCGTCCTGGACGACGTAGTCGCGGCCCTCGATCCGCAACAGGCCGCGCTCGCGCGCCCCCGCGTAGCCACCCGCCTCGACCAGCTGGTCCCACGGCACGACCTCGGCCCGCACGAAGCCCTGCTGGATCTCCGTGTGGATCTTGCCCGCGGCGTCGTAGGCGGTGGAGCCGCGGCGCAGGTTGCGCGACATCGCCTCCTTTCCCTCGCCGGCGGTGAAGAAGCTGATCAGGTCGAGCAGGGCGAACGCGGCGCGGATCACCCGCACCAGCCCCGACTCGCTGATCCCCAGCCCCGCGCGTAGCTCGGCCGCCTCGGCGTCGTCGAGCTCGACGAGCTCGGCCTCCACCTTGGCGCTCACCGCGACCGCCTGCGCGCCCACGCGCTCGGCGTGGGCGGCGACGGCCTCGGGCACCTCGTCCGTGCCCTCGTCGACGTTGGCCACGTACAGCACCGGCTTGGAGGTGAGCGCCTGCAAGAGCCGCGGCGCCTCCGGCGCCTCCTCGGGCGCGGGCACGTCGCGCACCGGCCGCCCCTGCTCGAGCGCCTCCACCACCCGCTCCAGCCAGTCGCGCTCGGCGATCGCCGCCTTGTTGCCCGAGCGCGCCTGCTTGGTCACGCGTTCCAGCCGGCGGCGGGCCTGCTCGAGGTCGGCCGCGATCAGCTCCAGCTCGATCAGCTCGATGTCGTCGGCGGGGTCGATGCGGCCCTCCGGATGCGCGACCCCGCTGGAGGAGTGCGCTCGCACGACGTGGCAGATCGCGTCGGTCTCGCGGATCGCGGCGAGGAAGCGGTTGCCCAGGCCCTCGCCCTCCGAGGCGCCGCGCACGAGCCCGGCGATGTCGTGGAACTCGATCGTGTCGAAGACGACCTCGGAGGAGCCCACCACCTCGGCCACGCGCTCGAGGCGCTCGTCGGGCACCGGGACGACCGCGACGTTCGGGTCGATCGTCGTGAACGGGTAGTCGCCGGTCTCGGCCCCCGCCCGCGTGAGAGCGTTGAAGAGCGTGGACTTGCCCGCGTTGGGCAGCCCGACGATGCCCACCTTCATGCCGCCGCCTCCCGCTCTGGTTGCGGCGCCGCCGGCGCCGGGCCCGGCGCGGCCGCCGGCTGGGGCGCGGCCTCGAGCCCGGGCACGAGCCTGCCCAGGGCGCGGCCGAGCACGACGCCTGCGAGGACGTCGGAGGGGTAGTGCATGCCGAGGTAGGGGCGCGAGAAGCAGATCGCCGCCGCCAGCGCGTAGAGCGGCGCGCGCGCCCGCGGCTCGACGCGCGCGAGCGCGGTCGCCGCGGCGAGCGAGGAGGTCGCGTGCGCGGAGGGGAAGGAGAGCTTGCTCGGGGCGCGTGCCAGCGGCGGATGATCCTCGAGCAGCGGACGCTCCCGGCCCACCGCGACCTTGACCGCGTAGTTCACGAGCACCGCCGCCGGGCCAACCGCCGCCGCGGTGAGGAACCTGCCGCGCCGGCGGCGGTCGGCCGCCGCCCCGGCGCAGCCCAACGCGACCCAGATCCAGGCCCACTCGCCGGCGACGCCCAGCCCGCGCATCACCGCGTCTTGGCCGGGGCCGTGCCCGCGCGTGCGCAGCTGGCGCAAAAGCCACTGATCCGCCGCCGCGAGCGCGCCCCGCAGCCCGGGCCGGCGCAGCGGGGAGCGGCGCTGGCGGAGGTTCGCGAGCAAGGAGCGCTCGCGTCTTCTGCGCAACCGGGATCGCATGGCGAGGCGAGGCTAGCGGGGAGCCCGGGGTTGCGCGGCGCGGCAGCGCACGAACGGCAACCGGGCGTCCGCGCCGCTCAGAGCTCGCGGCGCAGCAGCTTCGTCGCGCTCTCCTGCGCGCGCAGCCACGGCGCCCGCCGCGCCCAGCGGCTCGGCTCGATCCGCTCCGAGCGCTCCAGGTCGCGCTCGAACTGCTCGCGCAGAAGCGCCGCGAAGCGCTCGCTCCAGACGCAGAGCGTGATCTCGTCGTGCAGCTGGAAGGAGCGGTTGTCGAAGTTCACCGTGCCGACCGAGCAGAAGGCGTCGTCGACCGCGAGCGTCTTGGCGTGCAGCATCGTGGGCCCGTACTCGTGGATCTCCACCCCGGCGGCGAGCAGCTCCGAGTAGGCCGCGCGCCCGGCCACCCGCACCAGCTGCTTGTCGATGTGCTCGCCGGGGACGAGGATGCGCACCCGTACCCCGCGCCGCGCAGCCTCGGCCAGGGCGCCGGTGAAGGCCGGGCGCGGCGCGAAGTAGGCGGCGGTGAGGTCCAGCGAGCGCCGAGCCGCGGCGATCGCCAAGTAGTAGAGGGCCTCGACGTTGGTGTCGCCGACCCCGGACTTGGAGCGCACGACCGCGCAGGCGCCGCCGCCGTCGCGCCGGCCCAGATCGGGCAGGTACTCGGCCCCGCCCAGGACCTCGCCCGTCGCCTCCAGCCAGTGCTCCGCGAACGCGCCCTGCAGCCCGCGCACCGCCGGTCCGCGCACGCGCACGTGCGTGTCGCGCCAGTGGTCCGGGTCCTCGGCGTCGCCGGTCCACTCGGCGGCGATCCCGACCCCGCCCGTCATGCCCACCTCGCCGTCGGCCACGAGCACGCGTCGGTGCGTGCGGTTGGCGAGCCGGCGCAGCGTGTAGGGCTTGACCGGGCGGAAGCGCACCACGCGCGCCCCGGCTTCCTCCATCGCGCGCACCTGGTCGCGATCCATGATCGCCGAGCCCAGGGCGTCGAGGATCACGTTGCAGCGCACGCCCGCGCGCGAGCGCGCGCAGACCGCCTCGCTCACCTCGCGGGTGATCGCGCCGCGCCAGTACACGTAGGTCTCGAGGTTGAGCGTGCGGCGGGCGCTCGCGATCGTCTCCAACAGCGCGGGGAAGATGCGCTCGCCGTTGATCAGAAGCTCGACCTCGTTGCCCTCGGTGATCGGGGCGCCGGTGAGCGCCTCGGCTGCGTGCCTGAACTCGGGCGCGCGCACGTCGAGCTCCGCGTCGAGCTCGTAGCCGAAGGCGCCCTCGCGGCGGTGGCGCAGGCTGTCGCTCGCGTACCAGGCGATGCCCGCCGCGGCGAGCGCCGCCGGCCAGGCCCAGCGCTCGAGCCTCCGCGCGCGCAGCCGCCGTAGGGCGCCGAGCCCGTCCGGCCCGCCGCCGTCGCCGCGCCTGCGCGCTGTGGCGGCGAGGGCGGGAAGCTGGCGCGCGAGCTTCACGGCGTCACCACCCGCACGGCGCCGGGCTCGACCCAGAACTCGGGGCTCGCCGATTCGACCAGCTCCCCGTCGACGTTGAAGGTCATGCGGCCGGGAAGCTCGAGCCGCGCCCGCGCGCAGCGGCGCTTGGCGGCGCCCGGCTGCTCGGCGAGCGTGCCGCGTCGCAGGCCCCAGGCGTGGCGCAGCAGCCGCGCGCGGGAGCCCGCGGCCATTACCACCGCGTCCAACCTCGCGTCCCGCGGGTCGGCGCCGACCGAGGAGCCCGCGCCGAAGGCGCCCGTGCAGGCGACCGTCACCTGCCAGGCATCGCCGGCGAACCAGCGCTCGCCGTCGCAGTGGACGACGCAGGCGAACGGCCGGGCGCTGAGCCCGGCCCAGGCCGCGCCCAGCACGTAGGCCGGCGAGCCCAGGGCCCCTTTCAGCCTCCGCGCGGCGCGCGCCGCCGCGGCGGCCAGCCCGACGCTCGCCGCGTTGAGGAACGGCCGCCCGTCCACGCGGCCGAGATCCAGCGGGCGTGCCCTCCCTCGCAGCGCCAGCTCGCACGCCGCGCCCACATCGCTCGGTATGCCGAGGTGCCGGGCGAAGTCGTTGGCGGTCCCGACCGGGATCACGGCGAGCGGTATTCCGGCGGGACCGGCAGCGGCCGCGGGCCCCGCGAGCGACCCGTCGCCGCCGGCCACGACGATCCGGTCGGGCCTGAGCGCCAGCGCGGTCTCCAGCCGCTGGAGCGGCAGCTGGTGCACCTCGGCCCCACGCCGCCGCAGCTCGGCCGCGACGTCGTGCGCGTCGCCGCCGCCCGCGCCCGGATTGGCGAGCAAGGCGATGCGGATCATGCGCCGACGCCGCGGGTATGGTCCCGGCCGCGTCCAGGGTCCGGACCCGGGCCCTGGCTTGGCCAGAGGTTGCAGGCGACGCTGATGTTTGGGCTGGTCATGACGGTTCCCTCCCATGGAACGGACGGCCGGGGATACCCCGCGGCCGCGCCGCTAAGCCGTGGCGTCGCCCGCGGACGACGCCTTTCCGGCCCACGTTCAGCAGGCTCTTGACCGCAGGCAGGAACACCGCGGCCCGCGAGCGCAGGCGGGCGATGCGCGCGAGGCTCGCGGCGTCGCTGCTTGCGCTCTGCGTGCTCGCCGGCGGAGTGGGCGCGAGCGCCGCGCAGGGCGGCGGCGAGGCGATGAGCGCGCAGGCGCAGGCCAAGCCCAAGGCGAAGGGCAAGAACAGGGCGAAGCGGGCGAGACCCGGGTCCAGGGACCCCTTCCAGCGCTCCGCGAAGCTGCGCCGGGCGGTCAGGGTCGCCGACATCATGCGCGTGCTGCGGCGCTTCCAGCGCATCGCCGACCGCAACGGCGGCAGTCGGGCCTCGGGTGAGCCCGGCTACGACCGCTCCGTCGATCTCGTCGCCACGGCGATGAGGAGGTCGGGCTACCGCGTCCAGCGTCAGCGTCTGGAGTTCGAGTACTTCAAGGAGGAGTCGACCCCGCAGCTCCAGCAGGTCGCGCCTAACCAAGCCACCTACCGGCACCTGGTGGATTTCGTCACCGCGGACTACTCCGGCAGCGGCGACGTGACCGGCGAGCTGGTCGCGGTCGATCTGATGCTCCCGCCGCCCGAGGAGCCGGGCTCGACCAGCGGCTGCGAGCCCGAGGACTTCGCGGGCCTGCAGCTCGAGGGCAGGATCGCCCTCTTGCAGCGCGGGACCTGTCCCTTCGCGACGAAGGCCGACAACGCCGCGGCCGCCGGCGCCGCGGCGGCGGTGATCTTCAACGAGGGCCAGCCGGATCGCAGGGGTCTCGAGCCCGTGACGCTGGAGCCGCCGGGACGAGCGATCCCCGTGGTCATGACCACCTTCGACCTCGGCGAGGAGCTCGCCAACGGGGTCACGCACGGGCCGACCGGGGTGACCGCGCGGGTCCGCACCGACACCACGTCGCGCCGCGTCGAGGCCGAGAACGTGATCGCGACATCGCGGCGCGGCGACCCGAACAACATCGTCATGGCGGGCGCCCACCTCGACAGCGTCCCGCAGGGGCCTGGGATCAACGACAACGGCTCCGGGGCCGCGGCGCTCCTCGAGGTCGCCCGCGAGGTGGCGAAGCTGAAGCGCAAGCCGAAGAACCGCGTGCGCTTCGCCTGGTGGGCCGCCGAGGAGTTCGGCCTGGTGGGCTCGGCCCACTACGTGCGCCACCTCTCCGAGGAGCAGCGCGCGCGGATAGCGCTCTACACGAACTACGACATGCTCGCCTCCCCGAACTTCGCGCGCCTGATCTACGACGGCAACGGCTCGGCGTTCAAGGGCGAGCAGCTCCCAGCGGGTTCCGCGGCGATCGAGCGCGCGTACCAGCGCTACTTCGAGCGCAAGGGGTTGCCCACCGGCCAGGTTCAGCTCGACGGCCGCTCGGACTACCTGCCGTTCGCTGCGGTCGGGATCCCGGTCGGGGGGTTGTTCAGCGGCGCCGAGGGGACCAAGACCGCCAGCCAGCAGATCGTCTTCGGCGGCACGGACGGCGAGGCGTTCGATCCCTGCTACCACCAGGCGTGCGACGACATCGACAACGTCTCGCGGCGGGCGCTCGGCCAGATGAGCGACGCGATCGCGCACGTGACCTGGACGTTCATGAACGACCTCAAGTTCGTGCGCGCGCAGGCGCTCGCGCGACGCGCTGCCGCGCGTCCCCTCCGGGCGATCGAGCCCGAGCGGGCGGGCGAGGACCTCGTGCGGTAGGGGCGGCCGGGCACGTGCGCCCGTGAGCCGTGGCGCGGCGATGGCCGTAGTGTGTCCGGCGTGGACCCGATCGCCCGCCCCAAGATGGGCCCGGCTGGCGACCTCAGGCTCGTCCCCGGCTTCGCGCACCGCCCGGGCCACCACTGCGGCTCAACCGCGCTGCGGGACCTGCTCGCCTTCCACGGCGCCGAGCTCAGCGAGGAGATGGCGTTCGGGCTGGGGGCCGGGTCCTGCTTCTACTTCGTGGCGATGGACGGATCCTCGCCCTCGCGCTTCATCAACGGTCGCACGCGCCAGCTCGAGGAGCAGTTCGTGGAGCTCACCGGCGCGCCGCTGCGACTCGACACCTTCCCCGACCCCGACGCGAGCTGGGAGGCAGCGCGCGCCGCGGTCGACGCGGGGCGCCCGGCCCTGCTGCTCACCGACCTCTACTACCTCGACCACTACGGCAAGTCGGCCCACTTCCCCGGCCACGCGGTGGTGCTGGCGGGCTACGACTCCACCCACGCCTACGTGGCCGACACCTCCTTCGAGGGGCTGCAGCGGACCTCGCTGGAGGGCCTGCGCCGGGCGCGGCACGGCGACCACCCGATCTTCCCGCTCGCAGGCCACATGTTCACCGCCGCGGGCGAGCTCGCCTCCCACCCCTTCGAGCGCGCCGCGGACGCGGCGATCGCTCGCGCGGCGGAGCGCATGCTGGAGCCGCCCCTCGCCCCCTTCGAGGGGCTGCCGGCGCTCGAGCGCCTGGCCGACGAGATCGGCTCGTGGCCCGAGCTCCTACCCGACTGGCGCTGGTGCGCGCGCTTCGCCTACCAGGTGATCGAGCGCAGGGGCACCGGCGGCGCCAACTTCCGCGCGATGTACGCGCGCTTCCTCGCGGAGCTGGGCCGCCCGCAGGCCGAGCTCGCCACGACGAGCGCCGAGCGTTGGACTGCGCTCGCGGGCGAGCTGCTCGCCGCGAGCGAGGAGGCGGAGCCCAGCCCCGAGCGCTGGCGGGCCGTGGGTGAGGCGACGGGCGCGGTCTTGGCGGCTGAGCGTGATCTCTGGCAGGCGCTCGCTGCGGCCTGAGCGCTGGACTCGGCTCAAGCTAGGCGGGGCAGCGAGGCGCAGGCCGGCTTCCGCCCCCGCTTGGCGTGGGCGGGGCTAGCCGGTGAAGCCGATCGTGTGCGCCGGGTCGACCACCCGGATGAAGACCACCATGGAGAGGTTGAGCGCGATCGGGCCCTCCTGGGGCTCGAGGTCGTACCAGCCCTCCCGCGACTCCACGGCGCGCCGCAGGTCGGTGAGCTCCGCCTGGGTCAGCTTGACCGAGAGCACCTGCCCCAGCCCGAAGCCGATCTCGACCTTCTTGCGCTCCTCAGCCATCAGTGCTCCTCCGCGGGTTGGACGATCTCGGTCAGCACGCCGCCCGTCGCCTTCGGGTGCAGGAAGGCGACCCTGCTGCCGCGGATCCCGGTGCGCGGCACCGAATCGATCAGCAGCACGTCGCGCGCCTTGAGCTCCGCGAGGGCGGCGTCGATGTCGGCGACTCGGTAGGCGACGTGGTGCAGGCCCGGGCCCTTGCGGGCCAGGAACTTGCCCACCGGGGTGTCGGGGCCGAGCGGCCGCAACAGCTCTACGTGGCTCGGCCCCACGTCGAGCAGCACCGCCTCGACGCCCTGCTCGGCGACCGTCTCGCGGTGGACGAGCGGCATGCCGAGCGTCTGCTCGTAGAGGGCGATCGCCGCGTCCAGATCCTCGACGGCGACGCCGACGTGGTCGATCAGGCCGAACATCGGCTGCGGAGTCTATTCGCCGGCCTCGGGCGGTTCGGCGGCGGCGACGCTCGCGCGCCCTCCCCGCGCCGGCTCGCCCTCGATCCGCTCCTGGCTGTCCCGGGCGGGCGGGTGTCCGTTGCTGCGGCCGGCCTCGACGATCGCGCGGATCTCCGCCCGCTCGATCACCTCCTTGTCGAGCAGGCGCTCGGCGATCCGGTCCAAGAGGTCGCGGTGCTCGGCGAGCAGCTGGTATGCGCCGCGGTAGGCCTCGTCCGCGATCGCAGCCACCTCCTCGTCGCGCAGCCGTCGCATCGCCTCCGAGGTGGTGAAGTCGTCGGCGGGGACCTGGTGGGCGTGGATCTGCGTGCCCATCGCGTACTCGTAGACCATCGAGCGCGCGATCTCGGTCACCCGGCGCAGGTCGTCGGCGGCGCCGGTGGTGACCCGTCCGAAGGTGATCTGCTCGGAGACCCGGCCGGCGAGCAGCACCTTCATGTAGTCGATCAGCTCCTGCCGCGACTTCAGGTAGCGGTCCTCCTGCGGCAGGTTCAGCGTGTAGCCGAGCGCCTTGCCGCGCGGCACGATCGAGACCTTCTGCACCTTGTCGACGGTCGGCAAGAGCTCCGAGACGAGCGCGTGCCCGGCCTCGTGCCAGGCCACCACCCTCTTCTCGTGGTCGGTGATCACCTTGCGCGACTGCAGCCCCGCGACCACCCGCTCGAGCGCGTCGTCGAAGTCGGCCTGGGTGATGCGCTGGCGGTGGTGGCGGGCGGCGACGATCGCCGCCTCGTTCGCCAGGTTGGCGAGGTCGGCGCCCGTGAGCCCGGAGGCGTGACGGGCGACGCGGTCGAGGTCGACGTCGTCCGCGAGCGGCTTGTCGCGCGTGTGGACCTTGAGGATCTCAGCGCGCCCGCGCAGGTCCGGCGGCGGCACGAAGACCTGGCGGTCGAAGCGGCCCGGCCGCAGGAGCGCCTTGTCGAGCTTCTCGAGCAGGTTCGAGGCGGCCATCACCACGACGTTGTCGCGCGGGTCGAAGCCGTCCATCTCGACCAACAGCTGGTTGAGCGTCTGGTCGCGCTCGCCGGAGATGTCCGAGCCCCGCTGCGCGCCGACCGCGTCGAGCTCGTCGATGAAGATGATCGCCGGGGCGTTCTCGCGCGCCTCGCGGAAGAGGCGGCGGATGCGCGCGGCGCCGAGCCCGGCGAACATCTCGATGAACGAGGAGGCCGACTGGCTGAAGAAGTTCGCGCCGGACTCGTGCGCGACGGCCTTCGCCAAGAGCGTCTTGCCGGTGCCGGGCGGCCCGTGCAGGAGGATCCCCTTCGGCACCTTCGCCCCCAGCCGCTTGAAGCGCTTGGGGTCGGAGAGGAACTCGACGACCTCCTGCAGCTCCTCCTTCGTCTCGTCGACGCCCGCGATGTCGTCCCAGCGCACCGCGCTCTTCGAGCGCGGGGTGATCTCCTGCGGCTTGGTCCGCGGCATCAGCCGCAGCGTGCGCCACATGAAGTAGCCGATCACCAGCACGAGCAGGATCGGCGACCAGGGGACCAGCACGTCGTTCACGAACTGGTCGTACGAGTCGAAGAAGAAGAGGAACGCTAGGTACATGGCGTTATCCGCTCACCAGGACCCACGCCCGTGGACGCCCTGTTACCCGAAGTATCGGCAACCGCAGCGTGAATCGATAGGGCGCGAACTTCTCAGCAGAGAGAAGGGGTGATCAGGCGGGTTAGGGCGGGGAGAGGCGCCGCCTAGACCATGATCCGCATCACCACGCCGGCGCTGTCGCGATCTCCCTCGTTCCCGAGCGGCTCTGCCTCGCCGCGGGCGCAGCGGACGGCCGTGAAAAGCGCTGCGTAGGCGTCGAGGACGTCCGAGGCGCCGACCTTGCGCCAACCGTCCCCGCCGGCATCATCGCCATCGAGGCTCGCGATCCGCTCCAGGGCGTCCCGGAACACCCCCTTGATGGCCAGCAGGCGCCTGGCCAGGCCGACGGCCGAGGCCTTCGGGTGGCGGATCGTCTCGGGATCGAGCTTGTGGAACGAGACCTCGGGATGGCACTCCAACAGCCAGTCCTCGCTCTCCGGATGCTCGCGCACCCACGTGTCGACCTCCCGCACCTTGGGCGCGATCCCCGCCGCCTGCGCGCTCATCCCCTTCTCGGCTGGGTTGCGGTTGCGCTCCTCAGCGATGCGTGCGCGGATCTTCGCGTAGTCGCCGGCGACGTCCAGCAGGTAGCGCGCCGGCGGGGTGAACACGCTCGAGGCTCGTCGCCCCAGCCTCTCCCGCGCCTTCAGATCGCAGGGGCGATACCCGACCCGGTCGGGGAGCCCGATCGGCACGTCGATGCAGACGGGCGCTTCGGGCGCCGATCTGCGCCGGAACGCCGCTAGCTCCTCGATGTCCCCGAACAGGCGCAGGGCGGTCTGCCAGCCCGCGCGAGCGTGCCCATCGACCTGGTCGCGCTCATCGAGCGGGCTCGCCCGAAGGTAAGCGGCCACCCAGCCGCCGCGGGCTCCGTCGACGCCGATGGCGACGATGGGTTGCTCCTGCGCTTCCATCGCTACCCCCGCGGGTCGTGTGTTGCCGGTCGGCACGGTGGCGCCTCGCGACGCACGCTAACCGCCAGGCCGCGACGCCGCTAGCCCTTACTCGCCCTCTGCCGCCGCGCCCTCGACCCTCAGGAGCTCGGCCACCGCGGCCTCGCCGACCGCGAGTTGCTCCGGCGTGGGCTCGCGGGTGGAGAACAGGCGCTGGATCTCGTAGCCGGCGCCGTGCACGAGGCGGGCGAGCGGGGAGGTGGGGCGGCGCTCGGCGAAGACGAAGACCTCGACGGCCGCGCCCGTGGCGAGCAGCGAGCCGAGGCCGCGCTGCAGAGAGTTGGGCCGCTCGAACGAGCGCTCGACCGCGACCTGGGCAGCGACGCTGAAGAGCAAGAGCGGCGCGATCAGGTTGGAGCCGCAGCGCTTGTGCTCCTTGGGCTCCTCGGCGGCCGGGCGCCCCGACTCGTACGCCGCGATCGCCTTGTGCTCGGCGCCGTGGTAGGCGGCGAGGTCGCGGTCGCGCAGCGCCGCCACCGCGGGCAGCATCCCCAGCAGCCCGAGCGCGAGCTCGCGGCTTGCGTCGCCGCGCGCCAGCCGCCGCGCCGCGGCGCTGGCGAGCGTCACGGCGAGCGCGGTGGCGATCACCCGCGGGTCCTCGAAGGGGAGCCGCGCGGAGGGCGAGCGCAGCCGCGCCAGCGGCAGCACGCCCAGCGCCTCGGCCAGGCGCAGCGGCCCGCGCAGAAGCGGGATCCGGCCCAGCCTGCCGCGCGAGAGCGTCGGCTTGCGGCCGGAGGTGACCTCGATCTCGCCGGAGCGCGTGCGCACCGCCACGGCCCAGCTCGTCGGCCCGTGCACGAGCAACCCGTTGCGCAGGGCCATCCCGCCCAGGCGCAGCTTCTCCTCCCGCTCGGGCTCGGCGGCGGGATCCCGCCGGTCGGCGCCGTCCTCAGCCACCCAGGATCCTCCGCGGCAGGTAGGTGTAGAAGTGGGCGGCGAGCTCGATGTCGGCCGTCGCCGCCCGCTCGTCCGCGCCGTGCACGAGCGGCGCCGAGGTGAAGAAGTCGAGCTCGCGCTGCGGGTGGAAGCCGTAGACCACGGTGCTGTCGAAGGCGGCCCGCCACCAGTGGCTGTCCGAGAAGCCCGCCATCACAACCGGCACCAGTGTCGCCTCGGGGTCGACCTCGGCCAGCCAGTCGCGGATCGCGTCCGTGAGCGGCGACTCGAACGGCGAGGCGTTGCCCACGACCTGCTCGATGAACTCGACCTCGAGTCCGGAAGCGGTCGAGCCCGCCAGCCCCTCGAGGTGCCTGTGCACCGCGTCCGCCCCCTGTCCGGGGGGCACGCGGCAGTCGATCACGACCTCCGCCTTCGAGGGGATCACGTTGTGCTTCTGTGAGGCGGTGATCGTGGTCGGCACCATCGTCACGCGCAGCATCGGCTCCGCCAGGTACGCCGCGAGCTCCGGCGAGCGGCGGGTGAGCTCGTCCATGGCGCCGCCCACCTCGCCGGGGTCGCCGCCGTCGATCTCCCGCCCCAAGAGCGAGCGCAGCAGCACCAGGCCGAGCTCGTTCGGCTCCAGGGGCGGCTGCTCGGAGAAGCGCACGAGCGCTGGGGCGAGGCGCAGCAGCGCGTTGTCGCCCAGGCTCGGCACCGAGCCGTGCCCCGCGCGCCCGTTGGCGCGCAACCGGAAGCGGAAGACGCCCTTCTCGCCCACGCTGAGCCCGTAGAAGCGGCGCCCCTCGAACTCGAACATGGCGCCGGCGCCCTCGTTCACCAAGAGGTCGGCGTAAGCCTTCTCGGGGTGCTCGCGGCAGAGGTACTGGGCGCCGGCGTGGGCGCCCGTCTCCTCGTCGACCGTGACGATGATCTTGAGCTCGCCGCGCTCGGGCCGCCAGCCCTCGCGCGCAAGCCAGGCCGCCGCGGCGACCTCGGCGGCGACCTGGTCCTTCATGTCCTGCGCGCCGCGGCCGAGGATGTAGCCGTCGCGCACCTCGCCCGACCAGGGGTCGAACGACCACTCCTCGGGATCGGCGGGGACGGTGTCCACGTGGCTCAGCAGGCCGAGGACCGGGCCGGGCGCGGCGCCGGGCAGGCGCGCGATCAGGTTCGGCCGTCCCGGCTGGGCTGCGAGCAGCTCGCACTCGAACCCGGCCTCGCTCAACATCTCCGCGAGCATCCGCTGGGCGGGCTCCTCGTTGCCCGGCGGGTTCGACGTGTCGTGTCTGATCAGCTCGGAGAGCAGGCGGATCGCGTCGGGACCCGCACCGGACTTGCTCGGCGAGGAACTCGTAACCATCGGCTTCACCATACCTGCGCACAGCGGGCGTCACGCGACCTCGCCTCGCCTCCCGCCTCCTCCCGCGCTATTCGCCGCGCCGGGATGGATACTCGGGGGCATGCAGCGGCTCTTCGACGACGCCGAGCCCGAGGCGGGCGGGCCCCAGGGCGGCGGTCCGGCGCCGGCCGCACCGCTCGCGGTGCGGATGCGCCCGCGCACGCTGGACGAGGTGGTCGGTCAAGAGCACCTGCTGGCGCCGGGCTCGACCCTGCGCACCGCGATCGAGCGGGGCGAGCCGCACTCGGCGATCCTCTACGGCCCGCCGGGCAGCGGCAAGACCACGCTGGCCCGGCTGATCGCGCGCCAGGCCGACGCCGCCTTCGAGGAGGAGTCCGCGGTCAACGCGGGCAAGGCCGAGGTGCGGGCGGTGATCGAGCGGGCGCGGGAGCGAGCCAAGGCGGGCCGGCGCACCGTGCTCTTCCTCGACGAGATCCACCGCTTCAACAAGGCGCAGCAGGACGCGCTCCTGCCCGCCGTCGAGGACGGCTTGATCATCCTCATCGGCGCCACCACCGAGAACCCGTATTTCGAGGTCAACTCGGCGCTGCTCTCGCGCTGCCAGATCTACGAGCTGCACGAGCTCGGCGCCGAGCGGATCGCGGATCTTCTGCGCCGGGCGCTCTCCGACCCCGAGCGCGGCATCGCCGACCCGCCACCGGTCGCGGACGAGGCCCTGGAGCTGCTCGCCGCTCGCAGCGGCGGCGATGCGCGCGCAGCGCTGGGCGCGCTCGAGCGGGCCGTCGAGGCGGCGCGGGCGGGCGGGCACGAGGTCGACCTGGCGACGGCCGAGGACGCCCTGCAGCGCAAGGCGCTCAACTACGACCGGGCCGGCGACCGTCACTACGACTACATCTCCGCCTGGATCAAGGCCACGCGCGGCTCGGACGTCGACGCCTCCCTCTACTACCTGGCGGTGATGCTGGAGGGCGGCGAGGACCCGCGCTTCATCGCGCGCCGCATGGTCATCTTCGCCTCCGAGGACGTCGGCAACGCCGACCCGCAGGCGCTGGTCGTGGCGACGGCGGCAGCCGCGGCGGTGGACCGCGTGGGCCTGCCCGAGTGCGCGCTCAACCTCGCCCAGGCGGCCGCGTACCTCGCTCTGGCGCCCAAGTCGAACGCCGCCACCAAGGCGATCTCGGCCGCGATGCGCCACGTGCGCGAGCACGGCGCCAAGTTGCCCCCCGATTACCTGCGCGACGCCCACTACCCGGGCGCCCGGACCCTGGGGCGGGGCACCGGCTACGTCTACCCCCACGACGAGCCGGGCGGGGTGAGCGACCAGGAGCTCATGCCGGCCGAGCTGCGCGGCACGCGCTTCTACGAGCCGACCGAGCGCGGGTTCGAGCGGACGCTGCGCGAGCGGCTCGAGGCCCTGCGCAGGCGCCGCGGGGGCTGAGCGTCTCCGGCGGCGCGGTAGATCCGCAACTTCCGGGCCCGCGCGCTGTTTAAGGGGTCGCAAGTGGCGCGGGCAGGGGACGCGCCCAGCGCGCCTTCGGCTCCGGGCGGGTGGCCGGGGCGCGCGCCGGCAGCGGGCCGGGGCCTGGAAACTGCGGCTTCGGCCCGCCGTCGCGCTTTACACTCAGCCCCGCCGATGGGCCAACTCGAGTCACGCAACCCCGCCACGGGGGAGCTGCTCGGCACCGTCGAGACGATCGAGCCCGCTGATGTCGAGGGCGTCGTCGCCGAGGTGGCCGAGGTGCAGCCGTTCTGGGCCCAGCTCGGCCCGGAGGGGCGCGGCCGGTACTTGCGCCGCGTCGCTGACGTGCTCGTCGAGCGCATGGACGAGGTCGCGGAGCTGCTCAGCCGCGAGCAGGGTAAGCCGATCGTCGAGAGCTACACGATGGAGGTGGTGCCGACGATCGACGCGCTGCACTGGTGCGCGGACGACGGCCCCAAGATCCTGCGCCGCGAACCGGTCCGCTTCCCGCAGCTCTTCCTCAAGAGCAAGCGCGGCCACTTCAGCTACGAGCCGATCGGCGTGGTCGGGGTGATCTCGCCCTGGAACTACCCCTGGTCGATCCCCTTCGGCGAGGTGGCGATCGCGCTCATGGCGGGCAACGGCGTGGTGCTGAAGCCCGCCAGCCTGACCCCGCTGCTCGGCGAGAAGATCCAGGAGATCTTCGAGGCGGGCGGCGTGCCGGAGGGCTTGGTGCGCACCGTCCACGGCGGCGGCGCGATCGGGCAGGCGATCTGCGAGGCGCCGGGCGTGGGCAAGGTCTTCTTCACCGGCTCGGTCGAGGTCGGCCGCCGGGTGGCGGAGGTCTGCGCGCGCAACCTCAAGGGCTCGGTGCTGGAGCTGGGCGGCAAGGACCCCCAGATCGTCTGCGCGGACGCCGATCTCGCCAACGCGGTGTCCGGCTGCGTGTGGGGGGCCTTCGCCAACGCCGGGCAGACCTGCTCGGGGATCGAGCGGACCTACGTGGTCGAGTCGATCGCGCAGGAGTTCCTCGAGGGCGTGCGGCGCCGGACCGAGGAGCTGCGCGTCGGCGACCCCCTGGACTGGGAGACCGAGATCGGGCCGATGGTCTCGGCGGAGCAGGCTGACATCGTCACCGAGCTCGTCGACGACGCGCTCGCCCGGGGCGCGGAGCGGCTCACGGGCGGGCCGCGCGAGCTGCCGGGCATGAGCGGCCGCTTCATCGCCCCCACAGTGCTCGCCGGCGTAGAGGACGAGATGCGGATCATGCGCGAGGAGATCTTCGGCCCGGTCGCGCCGATCATCGTCGTCGGCTCCGAGGAGGAGGCGCTCGAGCGCGCCAACGACTCCAACTTCGGGCTCGGCGCCTCGATCTGGACCCGCGACCGCGCCAAGGGCGAGCGCATGGCCAGCCGGATCGAGTCCGGCATGGTCTGGATCAACGACCACAGCTTCTCCCACGGCGCGATCCAGTGCTCGTGGGGAGGGATCAAGGAGTCGGGCCTGGGGCGCTCGCACTCCAAGTTCGGCTTCTACGAGTGCGTGAACATCAAGTTCGTCGCCTGGGAGCCCGGGCTCACCCGCGATTTCTGGTGGCAGCCCTACGACCGCACGCTTGGCAACGCGGTGCGCGCAACCGCGCGCGTGCTCTACGGCCGCGACGGCAGCCGCCTGCGGGCGCTCCGCGAGGGCGCGCTGCCGCTGGCGCGCGTCGGCGCCCGCGTGCTGCGCAAGCGCCGCTAGCCCGCGTCGCTCGCGCGCGGCGGCGGGCGTGCTGGAAAGATCCCGGCGATGAGTGAGTCGAGCGCCGCCGCGCCTGCCGCGACGGACACCGCGCTGGCGGTGCGCGCCCGCGCGCTCGGCCGCAGCTTCGGCGAGGAGCTCGTGCTGCGCGAGGTCTCCTTCGAGCTCGAGCGCGGGCGCACGCTCGTCGTGCTCGGCCCCAACGGGGCGGGCAAGTCGACGCTGCTGCGGATCCTCGCGACGCTGCTGCGCCCCACGGGCGGCGAGCTCGAGGTGCTGGGCGCGCGGCTTCCGGGCGAGGCCTGGCGCGCGCGGGGGCGCATCGGCTACCTCGCGCACGCGCCGCTGCTCTACCGCGACCTCACCGTGGAGGAGGCGCTGCTCTTCCACGCGCGCCTGCACCGCCTCGCCGACCCCGAGGCGCGCTGCCGGGAGCTGCTCGCGGCGGTCGGGATGGAGCGGCGGCGTCGCCAGCTCGTGCGCACGCTGTCCGCCGGGCAGCTGCAGCGGGTCGCGGTCTGCCGCTGCCTCTTGCACGAGCCGGAGCTGCTTTTGCTGGACGAGCCCGCCGCCCACCTCGACCCGCAGGGGCTGGAGACGCTGGCGCCGCTTCTGGGGCCCGCGCCCGGCCGCACGCGCGTGGTCGTGACCCACGACGTCGAGGGCGGGCTCGCCGAGGCCGACCGCGCGCTCGTGCTGCGCGCCGACGGGGTGCCCGCCTACGAGGGCCCGGCCGCCGGGATCAGCCCGGCGGAGGCCCGTGCCGTCTACGCGGGGGGAGCGGGGTGAGCGCGTTCCGGGCCCTGCTCGCCAAGGACCTGCGCGTTGAGCTGCGCACGCTGCAATCGCTGCCCGCGATGGTGCTCTTCGCTGTCACCACCTTCGTGCTCTTCCGCTTCGGGCTCGACCGCACCTCGCTCGAGGGCAGCCTCGCCGCGGGCGTGCTGCTGGTCACCGTGCTGTTCGCGGCGCTGCTCGCGATCAACCGGCTGTTCGTGCCCGAGCGCGACGAGGGCGGCTTCGACGCGCTGCGCCTCGCCCCGGTCGAAGCGACCGCGCTGTTCGCCGCCAAGGTGGCGGCGCTCGTGATCTACCTGCTGGTGCTGGAGGCGATCACGCTGCCGATCTTCGCCGTCTTCTTCCTCGACGGCTGGGCGGCGCTGCCGCCGCTCGCCGGGGTGCTGGCCCTGGTCGACCTCGGCCTCGCCGCGACCGGGGCGGTGGTCTCGACGATCGGCGTGCACTCGCGGGCGCGCGACCTGCTCACCCCGTTGGTCCTCCTGCCGCTGCTGATCCCGCTCGCGATCGCCGCCGCCGGGGCCGCGGAGCCGCTGCTCGCCTCCTCCGGCCCGCAGTACGAAGGGGTGGGGCGCTGGGTCGCGGCCCTCGCTCTCTACGATCTAACCTTCCTTCTGGTCGGCTACGCGGTCTACGACTTTCTCGTCGAGGACTGAGCGCGGCCGCCGCCGCACGCCATGAGCCTGAAGATGCCGAGCCTCCCCGCAATGGCGCTGGCCACCACCGTGGTCCTGGTGGCGGCCCTTGCCCTGACCTTCTTCTACGCGCCGCTCGACCAGGACCAGGGCTTCGTGCAGAAGATCTTCTACGTGCACGTGCCGATCGCGATCGTCGCGCTGTTGGGCTTCGTCGCGGCCGGCGTGCACGCGATCCGCCACCTGCGCACGGGCAACCCGGTGCACGACTTCCGCTCCTACGTCTCGATCCACATCGCGATCGTCTTCGGCATCGGCGCGCTGATCACAGGGGCGATCTGGGCCCGCGCCTCCTGGGGCAAGTGGTGGGTGTGGGAGGAGCCGACCCTGGTCTCGTTCCTGATCGTCTGCCTGCTCTACGCCACCTACTTCCCGCTGCGCTACGCGATCGAGGACCGCGATCGCCAGGCCCGCTACGCCTCGGTCTTCGCGATCACCGCCGGGGCCTTCGTGCCGCTCAACTTCATGGCCGTGCGCATGGCCGAGTCGCTCGTGCACCCGCGCGTCTTCGCCACCGCGGAGGGCGGCATGCCCGGCTCGATGCTCCTCACCTTCGTCGTCGCGATCGTGGGCGCAGCCCTGCTGTACGTGACCCTCGTGCGCTTCGAGCTCGCGACCAAGGCGACGCGGGCGGAGCTCAGGCGCCTGCGGCGGGCGCTCGGCGAGGACCTCGGGACGGGCGGCTCGCGCGTGGCGCCGGCGCTACCCGCGGAGGGCGGGCGCTGATGCCTGCCCTGCCGCTCGATGAGGCCGGCAAGTACGTCGCCGGCGCCTACATCGTCTTCCTCGCGCTGGTCCTGATCTACGTCGCGATCCTCGCCGCGCGGATCGAGCGCATGCGGCGGGAGATCGCCGAGCTGGCGCAGCGGGCCGAGCGCCGCGCACGCGAGCGGCGCGAGGCCGAGGACGCGGCCCCGGCGGGGGCCGGAGGCGGTACCCGGGAGACGTCATGAGCGAGCTGCTCGCCCTCGGCGTCTCGCACAAGACGGCGCCGCTGGGCCTGCGCGAGCGACTCGCCCTCACCGAGGGGCGGGCGGTGCGCGTGCTGGGCGAGCTCGTCGAGGCGGACGAGGTAGCCGAGGCGGCGGCGATCTCGACCTGCAACCGCACCGAGCTCTACCTGCACGCGGGCGACCCGGTCAGCGCGGAGTCGCTGGCGCTGGGCGTGCTCGCGCGCGGGGCGGAGATCCGGCCCACCGAGCTGGTCCCGCACCTCTACTCGCTGCGCGGAGGCGAGGCGGCCGAGCACCTCTTTCGCGTGACCGCGGGGCTGGAGTCGATGATCATCGGCGAGGCGGAGATCCAGGGGCAGGTGAAGCGCGCCTACGAGCTGGCGCTGGTGGAGGGCGTGAGCGGGCCCGTGCTCAACCGGCTCTTCCGCGGCGCGCTCGCGGCGGGGAAGCGCGCCCGCACCGAGACCGGGATCTCGCGCCGCGCGCTCTCGGTCCCCGCCGTCGCCGTCGAGCTCGCGCAGCGCACCTTCGGCGAGCTGGACCAGCGACGCGTGCTGGTGATCGGGGCGGGGGAGACGGCCGAGCTCACCGCGCAGGCGCTCGCGGAGCGCGGGGTGGAGGCGGTGATCATCGCCAACCGCCACTACGACCGCGCGCTCGGGCTCGCCGCCCGCTTCGGCGGCCGGGCGGTGCGCTTCGACGAGCTGCCGGCGATGCTCGCCGACGCCGACATCGTCGTCTCCTCGACGGGCTCGCCGCACCACGTGCTCGACCGCGAGGACTTGGAGCCGGCGGTGGCCGCGCGCGGCGGCAGGCCGCTGCTTTTGATCGATCTGGCAGTGCCGCGCGACGTCGACCCCGCCTGCCGCGAGCTGCCCGGGGTGAGCCTCGCCGATATGGATGATCTGCAGGGCATCGTCGAACGCAACGCCGACGGCCGCCAGGCCGAGGTCGGGAAGGCGGAGAAGATCCTGCGTGCCGAGCTCGAGCGCTTCGAGCGGTGGCTCGGCGCGCAGCGGGTGACGCCGACGATCAAGGCGCTGCGTGCCCGCGCCGACGAGATCGTCCGGCGCGTGCTGGCCGAGAACGAGAACCGCTGGGAGTCGCTCTCCGACGCCGACCGCGAGCGGGTGCGCGCCCTGGCGCGGGCGGTCGCAAGCCGGCTCCTGCACGAGCCGACCCTCAGGCTGCGGCGCGCGGCCGCAGACGACGCGGGCCTCGGCCGCGTGCACGCCGTGCGCGACCTGTTCGGATTGGACGCCGACACCGAGCCCCTCGAGGGCGCCGGGGCGGAGATCCGCGAGCTGGACGAGCGTCGCCGGAGCCGGTGAGCCGACCGCGACGATGAGGATCGCGACTCGCAACAGCGAGCTCGCCCTCGCCCAGGCGCGCTGGGTGGCGACGGTGCTGGGGGGCGCCGAGCTGGTGCCGGTCTCCTCCGAGGGGGAGCCCGGCGACAAGGCCCGCTTCGTGCGCGGGGTCGAGCGGGCGCTGCTCGAGGGGAGGGCAGACATCGCGGTGCACTCCGCCAAGGACGTGCCGGGCGAGGAGAGCGAGGGGCTCGCCCTGGCCGGTGTCCCGGCGCGGGAGGACCCCGCCGACGCCTTCGTGGGTCCCTACGGCTCGCTCGCGGAGCTGCCGGAGGGGGCGCGCATCGGCACCTCCAGCCTGCGCCGGCGCTCACAGCTTCTGGCCGCGCGCCCCGACCTGGACGTGCGCGAGCTGCGCGGCAACGTGGACACGCGGCTGCGCAAGCTGGCGGCGGGCGAGTACGACGGCATCGTGCTCGCCGCGGCGGGGCTGATCAGGCTCGGTCGCGAGGACGAGATCGCCTTCCGTTTCCCGGCGAGCGAGATGGTGCCCGCGCCCGGGCAGGGCGCGCTCGCATTGCAGGTCCGCGCGGGCGACGAGCGCGCCACGACCGCGGCCGGGCGGGTCACCGATCGCCAGGCGCTGGTCGAGTACACCGCCGAGCGCGCGCTCGTGCGCGAGCTGGGCGCGAGCTGCGAGACGCCGATCGGCGCCTGCGCACGGCACATGGACGACGGCTCGCTCGCCGTCGCCTGCTACGTGGGCCTGCCCGACGGCAGCGAGTGGGTGCGCGACGCGGTGCGCGGCGACGCCCAGCAGCCCGTCGCCTTGGCGCAGGCGCTGATCGAGCGCATGGAGGATGCCGGCGCGCGCGAGATCCTGGAGCGCGCCGCCAAGGAAGGGAAGTGAGCGCGCGGGCGGGAGTCGTGTACCTGGTGGGCGCCGGGCCCGGCGACCCCGGTCTGCTCACCGCGCGGGCGCTCGAGCTGATCGCGAGCGCCGACGCGATCCTCTACGACCGCCTGATCCCCGCCGAGGCCCTCGCCGGGGCCCGTATGGACGCGGAGCTGCGCTACGTCGGCAAGGGACCAGGCGAGGTCGCGGTGCCGCAGGAGGGGATCGAGCGCGAGCTCATCGAGCGCGCGCGGCGGGGCCAGAGCGTGGTGCGGCTGAAGGGGGGCGACCCCTTCGTCTTCGGCCGCGGCGGCGAGGAGGCGCAGGCGCTCGCTGCGGCGGGGATCCCGTTCGAGGTCGTGCCCGGCGTGACCGCCGGCGTCGCCGCCCCCGCCTACGCCGGCATCCCCGTCACCCACCGCGACGACGCCTCCGCGGTCGCCTTCGTGACCGGCCACGAGGACCCGGCCAAGCCGGAGAGCGCGCTCGACTGGGAGGCGCTCGCGCGCTTCCCCGGCACCCTCGTCCTCTACATGGGCGTGCGCAACCTGCCCGAGATAGCGCGCCGCCTCGTGGCGGCGGGACGCGACCCCGACGAGCCGGCGGCGGCGGTCGAGCGCGGCACCCAGCCGGGCCAGCGGGTGGTGACCGCCACCACCCGGACCCTGCCGCAGGCGGCGGCCGAGGCGGAGCTGCGCCCGCCCGCGATCCTGCTCTTCGGAGGGGTGGCCCGCCACCGCGAGGCGATCTCCTGGCTCGAGCGCCGGCCCCTGCACGGAAAGCGCGTGGTGGTCACGCGCGCCCGCGCGCAGGCGAGCGGGCTGGCGGCGAGCCTGCGGGCGCTTGGCGCCGAGGTGATCGAGCTGCCGGCGATCCGCATCGAGCCGCGCCTCGAAGCTCCCGCCGTCCGCGACGCGATCGAGTCGCTGCACGCCTACGCGCTCGTCTGCCTCACGAGCCCGAACGGCGTACGCCTGCTCTTCGAGGCGATGGCGGCGGCGGGCCGCGACGCGCGCGCCCTCGCCAACGCGCAGATCGCCGCGATCGGGCCGGGCACCGCGCAGGCCCTGCGCGAGCGCGGCGTGATCGCCGACGTGGTGCCGGAGCGCTCGGTCGCCGAGTCGCTGGTCGAGGCGCTCGAGCCGCTGCCGCTCGAAGACCGGCCGGTGCTGATCGCCCGCGCCGCCGAGGCGCGCGACGTGCTGCCGCAGGCCCTGCGCGAGCGCGGCGCCAGGGTGGACGACGTGCCGCTTTACGAGACGGTGCGCGAGGCACCCGACCTGGCCGCGCTCGAGGCGGCGCGCGAGGCCGACTACGTGACCTTCACCTCCTCGTCGACCGTGCGCAACTTCCTGGAGATCACCGGGGGTGAGTTCCCCTCCGGCGCCCGGCTCGTCTCAATCGGGCCGGTGACGAGCGACACCGCCCGCGAGGCCGGGCTCACCGTCCACGTCGAGGCCGAGCGCCACGACCCCGACGGGCTGCTCGAGGCGCTGCTCGCGGACGCGCGAAACGCCTGAAGCCCTCCGCGATCGCTTAGCCTGCCGCCCGTGAGCGGGCGTCCCGAGGCGTTCGAGCGACCGATCCTCTTCCTCACCGACTTCGGCTACGAGGATGAGTTCGCTGGCGCCTGCCGGGCCGTGATCGAGCGCTTCGCCCCGGGCGCGCGGGTGATCGACCTCACGCACGGGATCCCGCCCGGCGACGTGCGCCGCGGGGCGCTCGCGCTGGAGGCGGTCGCGGGGCGTGCTGGGCCCGCGGTGTACCTGGCGGTCGTCGATCCGGGCGTCGGCACGGAGCGGCGCGGCGTTGCCGTGCGCGCCGGCGAGAGCTTCTTGGTCGGCCCCGACAACGGCCTTCTGGCCCTGGCCGCGCGGCGCCTCGGGGGCGCGGCCGAGGCGGTCGACGTCTCGGCGAGCGCGCTGCGCCTGGAGCCGACCGCGCCCACCTTCCACGGCCGCGACGTCTTCGCCCCGGTCGCCGCGCACCTCGCTGCCGGCAGGCCGCTTGGGGCGGCGGGCGAGCCGCTCGATCCCGCCGCGCTGATCGACCTCGCGCTGCCGCGCCCGCGGCTCGGGCGGGGCGAGGCCCGCGCCCACGTGCTCTACGCCGACCGCTACGGCAACCTCGTGCTCGACGTGCGCGCGGGCGAGCTCGAGCTGGGGGAGGCGGTGACGGTCGAGGCGGCCGGCTCGAGTCATCGGGCCGCGGTCGCGCCCACGTTCGGCGCGGTCGCCGAGGCCGAGCTCGCGCTCTACGGCGACTCCAGCGGCTGGCTCGGGCTCGCGGTCAACCGCGGCAGCGCCGCCGAGCTGCTCGGCGTGGGCCGCGATGACGAGGTCGTGATCCGGGCGAAGGGCGGATGACCATGGCGCTCGAGGGCCCGCACATCCACCTGCGCACGGTCGGCTCCACCAACGACTACGCGCGCGAGCTCGCCGAGCAGGGCGCGGAGTCGGGCACGATCGTCACCGCCGACGAGCAGACATCCGGGCGGGGAAGGCGAGGCACCCGGCGCTGGGTCACGCCCCCGGGGAAGGCACTGCTCTCCTCAACGATCCTGCGCCCGCTTCCCCCCGACCGCCACGCCCTGCTCTCCCTCGCGGTCGCGGTGGCGGTCTGCGCGGCGGCCGAGGAGCTCGCGCCGGTGCGCTGCCAGGTCAAGTGGCCGAACGACGTGTGGCTTCGCGAGCGCAAGCTCGCGGGCATCCTGATCGAGGCGCGCCCGCCCCGGTGGGCCGTGATCGGCGTCGGCCTCAACCTCCAGATCGCCGACGACGAGTTCCCCCCGGACCTCGGCTGGCCCGCTACCTCGCTCGGCCACGGCGCCACGCCCGAGCGGGCGCTCGCGGCGCTCCGCTGCGCCTACGGACGCTGGCTCGCCGCGGAGCCCGCCGAGATCCTCGCCGAGGCCCGCCGCCGCGACGCCTTGCGCGGCCGCCACGTGCGCTGGAGCGGCGCCGGCAGCGCCGGCGAGGGCCAGGGCCGCGCCGAGGGCATCGATGACCACGGCAACCTCCTGGTCGTCCGCGATGACGGCCGCCGCCTCGCCCTCAACTCCGGCGAGGTCACCGTCCGCCCCAACAACTGAGCCGACCACAACGGGCAGGCGCCCAAGAAGGCGCAGTCTTGCTGCCCACAGCAGCCGGAACCCAGCCGCCCTTGTAACCGCGGTCGAGCCGGGCCTCAGCCGTCCTCGCCGGCCTCTCCCGAGTCCCCTTCGCCGCCATCAGCGGCGCCATCGGCCTGGGCGGCGCCGTCGGCAGCACCATCCTCGGCGCCTTCCACGGCCTCATCCTTCGCAGCCGCCTCGGCCTTCTTGCGGGTACGCCGGGCGCGAGAACGCTTCGCGGGCTTGGCCTTCCCGCCCTCGTCCCGCTCGTCGCCATCCTCGGGCGAGTCCCCCTCCGCGGCGGCTTCCTCGGCCTCCGCAGGGGGCTCCCCGGCGGCCTCCTCATCGCCGCCCCGCTCGCCCTCCCTCGCGTCGGCGGCGTCACCGGCCTCACCCTCGGCGCCCGATTCGGCCTCCTGCTCGTCGGCCTCCTTCTCCCCGGCCTCCTGCGCACCCTCGGCCTTCACCGCCTCCTCGGCCGCCTCCGCGTCGGCTGCGCCGTTCGCAGCCCCCTCGGCGGCCTGCTTCTGCGCCTCCACCGCCTCGGTGCCCTCGGCGGCGCCCTCGCCCTGCGAGGGCTTGCGCCTGCGCTTGCGCTTGGAGCTCTTGGGGAAGTTGCGCAGCAGCTCGCGCGCCACGGACGAGGGCTTGCGTGCCATGCGCATGCGGGCGCCGCGCAACACCTCCTCGGCCTCAGGGGTGTGCGCCACCGCCGCCGCCAGCAGCGAGACGGCCAGCCGTCGGTCCTGCTGGCGCGCCGCGGTCACGAGCCGGCGCGCGTTGCGGCCGTGGGCGCGTCCCGACGAGTTGACGAAGAGCCCCAGCAGCCGCTTCGTCTCGGGCCAGCGCTGCACCGCGTACTGCTCGTGCAGCTCGCGCGTCGCCGCCGCCAGGCGCCAGACCCACGCCTGGGCCTGGTCGCGGCGGCCGACCCGCCGCTCCGCCAGTGCCTGCAGGAGCACCTTCGCGCCGGCCCGCCGCTCGTCGCGCGGCCAGGTCTGCACGATGTCTACGCAGTCGTCGAACGCCTCGGCGTCACGCAGCGGCGCGATCTCGGCCAGCGCCTTCAGCCGCAGCTGCTGGTTGCGGTTGCGCTGCACGCAGGTGAGCAAGAAGCGCCGGCGCAGCTCCTTGGCCTCGTCGTGCTGCATCATCGCCTTCGCCCGGCTCCACTGGGCCGGGGTCACGCGGGCGCCGGCGAGCGCCGCCCAAGCGTGCTGCTCGGAGTAGTCGAGATGCTCGACCGCGATCCGCCAGAGCTCGCGCTCGAGCACGGCCAAGCGCCGCTGCGGATCGCCGGAGACCGGCACCACCCGCCGCTCCACGCGGATCCGCCGGCCGCGGCCGCGGCGCACCGGCCCGACCACGATCGCGCCGCCGCGGTAGACGTCGCGGTCGAGCAGCGAGTGCAGGGTGACGATCGGCTCGTCGTTGGTGGTCGCCGGGTGCACGAAATCGACGACGATCCCGGCCTCCTTGTCGGGCGAGCGCCGGGTGACGCGGCCCACCCGCTGCTGGTAGACGCGGCGCGACGCCGTCGGCGCCAGGTGCATGCAGACGGTCGCCCGCGGCGAGTTCCAGCCCTCCGCGAGGAGCATCGCGTTGCACAGCACGTCGACCTCGCCGCGCTCGAACGCGGCCAGGATCTCGGCCAGCTCGCGCTTCGGCGTCTCGCCCGAGACCGCCCGCGCGTTGATGCCCACGTCGCGCAGCGCCGCGGCGACGTTCTCGGCGTGCTTGACGCCGGCCGTGTAGATCACGCCGGGCAGCTTGCGGAAGCGCGAGCGGTAGAGGTCGGCCAGGGCGACGTTGAACGGGCCCTGGTCCAGGAGCTTGGCCAGCTCCTCCTGGTCGAAGTCCTGATCGACCTCGCCGCGGCGCAGCGGCACCTTGGCCAGCGTGCGCACGCCGGGGCCGGGCGGGATGCGCAGGCAGCGCAGCGGCGCGATTACCCCGCGGCGAGCGGCCTGCGCGAGGTCGAAGCGCGAGGTCTGGGTGGGGAAGAGGTCGGCGACGTGCCGGGCGATCAGCGCGCCGGTCGCGGTCATGCCGATGAAGACGGGGCCGGTCATGCGCCGGATGCAGGCGCTCGTCTTCTCGCCGAGCGCGGTGTGCGCCTCGTCGCAGATCACGATCGAGTAGGCGTCGGAGAGCTGGTCGACGTTGCGCACGAACCACTGGTAGGTCTCGACAGTCACCGGCCCGTACGGGTGGTCCTCCTTGCCCAGAAGCGGCGGCGAGAGCCGGTCGGCGTAGCCGCGGCTGGAGAGCTCGCCGATGAACTGGTCGACGAGGTTGCGGCGGTGGGTGAGGATGAGCACGCCGCCGGTGCGCGAGGCCTCGACGAAGCCGACCGCGGCCACGGACTTGCCCGCGCCGGTCGCGTGCTCGAACCAGAAGCGCCGGCTCGCGCCCGGGTCGTCGGGGGCCTCCGAGACGAGCTCCTCCTCCTCTTCCTCCCAGTCCTTCGGCTCCTCGTCGGGCTCGAGCACGTCGGGTTCGAGCTCCACCTCCCCGTCCGCGCGCGCGCCGTTGGCGCCGGCGATCGCCTCGGCGGCCGCGCCGTTGCCGTTGCGCCCGTTGCGACGCCCCTCGGCGCTGTCCTCGATCTCCGCGACCAGCGCCGCGAGCGTGCCGGAGAGCGCGTCGATCTGGTGCGCGTTCAGCGTCGTCCCGTCGCGCAGCGTCGGCTCGGGTTCCGACAGCAGGCGCTCGAGCCCGAGCACGAGCGAGTACTGGCGCCGCCACTCGGGGGAGGGATACTCGCGCCCCTCCTCGATCTCCGCCAGCGCAGCGTCGATCGCCCGCCGCCGCGCGCTGCCGGGCGGCAGGTCGTCCAGCGACTCGTCCCCGAGCAGGATCGGCTCGCGGGTGAACGCCTCAAGGCGCTCCAAGTCGTCTTCGGTCAGCTTGCGTGCCGCCTCAACGGCAACGTCACTGGTCTTGGCCATAGAAAGGCGATTCGTCGGCGCTCGCGCAGGCCAAAGGCGCGTGCAGCGAGCGCGGTAAGCTCGTGGCGACTACCGGCGCGGCTTTCCCCTTCGCCTGACCGGTGTCCCCGCGGTTCCCTGTTCGGAACTCAAAGGACAAAGTACCACCCGGCTACGGCGAATGAACCCAGGGCAGCCTGCACCAAAGGATGCGGGGCGCAGCGAGCGCGCCACGCTGCTTCTCATTTTGGCGTGCCTGGCCGCGCTCGCCCTGCTCGTGCTGGGCCTCTTGATCCTGCCGCGCGGATCGGCCGAGGACGACGCCGGCTCCGGCCCCGGCAACCCGCGCTCCGAGCTGAGCGTGGAGGAGGCGACCGCGCCGCTAAGCGATGCCCCGCCCGCCCTGGCGGCGCTTCGCACCGACGCCAACCGCATCCTCGGCGGTGGGCTGGGCGCCCTGCGCGCCCGCCTGCGCGAGCTGCGAGGCACGCCGGTGGTGATCAACAAGTGGGCGTCCTGGTGCGGCCCCTGCCGCTTCGAGTTCCCCCACCTGCAGGCGCAGGCCACCGAGCGCGCCCGCGAGGTCGCCTTCCTCGGCCTCAACACCACCGACAGCCGGGCGGCGGCGGAGGACTTCCTCCAGCAGCTGCCCCTGCCCTACCCCAGCTACGAGGACCCCGACGGGAAGCTGGCGCGGGCGCTCGATCTGGGGCGCGAGTTCCCGGCCACGCTCTTCCTCGACTCGCGCGGGAAGGTGGCGCACGTCAAGCTCGGCGCCTACCCCGACGCCGCCGCGCTCGCGGCGGACATCGAGCGCTACGCGCGCTGACGCGCGCCACCCCTTGTCACAATCAGCACTGTGGAGGGAGCCTTGCGAGCGATCGGCCGCATCGTCTGGCGCCTGGTTCGCTGGCCGCTGGCCGCCGCCGGCGTCCTCTTCTTCGGCGCCGGCGTGCCCTGGGGCTGGGTCTGGGTGGGCTCGCAGCTGCAGGGCGGGACCAAGCCCTCGATGACCGGCTTGGGCGTGGCCCTGTTCGGGATCATCCTCTCCTACGCGCTGATGGCCTACCTGCTGGCCTGGATCAAGGCGCGGGTCACGCACCAGGAGGGCCGGCCCGTGCGCTACGAGTGGAACCGCAGCCTCTCGGCCGAGCGCAAGGGGGCGCCGGTCACCCACCCGATCGAGGACATCGTAATGACGGCGACGATCCTCGTCGGCATCGTCTGCACGATCTGGTTCTTCCTCTTCGGCAGCCCTGGAGTGCCGGCCACCTGAGGCCGCCGACCTCGGGTGGGTTGCCGTCGCGCGCTGGCGTAGGGTGGGATACGTGGCACGAGCCGTCCGCATCGCCCTAGCGCTGTGCGCGCTGTTCTGCGGTGCCGTTCTGCTCGCGGCCGGCGCGGGCGCCCAGGACGAGGAGGGCTCCGGGCTCGTCGTCTCGATCGAGCTGGCGGGCACGATCGATCCCGCCAGCGAGCGCTGGCTGGGCGGGGCGCTGGACGAGGCCGCGGACGATGGGGCCGAGCTCGTGATCGTCCGGCTGGATACGCCCGGCGGCCTGGACTCCTCCCTGCGCGAGATGGTGCGCGACATCATCGCCGCGCCGATGCCCGTGGTCGTCTACGTCTCCCCCGACGGCGCCCGCGCCGCCTCGGCCGGGCTCTTCGTCACCCAGGCCGGCGACGTCGCCGCGATGGCGCCGCAGACCAACATCGGCTCCGCCTCGCCGGTCCAGATCGGCGGCGGCGACATCGACGACGAGGTGCTGGGCCGCAAGATCGAGAACGACGCGGCCGCCTACGTGCGCACCCTGGCGGAGGAGCACGGGCGCAATCCCGAGCTGGCCGAGGAGATGGTGCGCGAAGCGACCAACGTCACCGCCCAGGAGGCCCTGGACGCGGGGCTGATCGACGTGATCGCCCGCAACCAGGAGGAGCTGCTCGGCGAGCTCGACGGGTTCCGGGTGCGCGGGCCCAAGGCGGGGACGCTCGACACCGAGGGGTTGCGGATCGACGAGCGCGACATGCCCCTGCAGTACGAGATCCTGCAGCTGCTCGTCAACCCCAACATCGCCTACCTGCTGCTGCTCGCGGGCGTCCTGGGGATCGCGATCGAGCTCTTCAGCCCCGGCCTGATCTTCCCCGGGGCGCTCGGCCTGATCTCGTTCCTGCTGGGGCTCTACGGCACCGCGCAGCTGCCGGTCACCGCGGCCGGGATCGCCCTGCTGGTGATCGGGATCGGCTTCATCATCGCCGAGGCGCACCTGCCGACCGCGGGGGTGCTGGGCGGGGTGGGGGTGGTCGCGCTGATCGCGTCGGGGCTGCTTCTGTTCGACACCGGCAGCGAAGGCTTCGGGATCTCGGCGCCGCTTGTGATCGGCGTCTCGCTCGCCTTCGGCCTCGGGCTCGCCTTCGCCGTGAAGAAGGTGGTCGAGGCGCGGCGCCGGCCCGTCTACACCGGCTACGAGGAGCTTCTGGGCCAGGAGGGCGACGTGCGTGTGCCGCTGGCGCCGGTCGGCCAGGTGTTCGTCAATGGCGCCCTCTGGCGCGCGGAGCCCGCCGACGAGGGTTCCACGCCGATCGCGGCCGGCGTTAGAGTGCGCGTCGAGTCGGTCGACGGCCTCACCCTGATCGTGCGTCCCGTCGCAACCGAGGAGAAGCGCAGCGAAGGAGAGAACGGATGAACGCCGCCCTCATCGTGATCGTCGTCCTCGCGGTCATCGTCCTGATCCTGCTGGCCTCGGCGATCCGCGTCCTACGCGAGTACGAGCGCGGGGTCATCTTCCGCCTCGGCCGCCTGATCGCCCAGAAGGGCCCGGGCCTGATCCTGCTGATCCCGATCATCGACCAGATGGTCCGGGTCGACTTGCGCACGGTCACCCTGAACGTCCCGCCGCAGGAGGTGATCACCCGCGACAACGTGACGGTGCGGGTGAACGCCGTCGCCTACTTCCGGGTGATCGATCCCAACAAGGCGATCACCGAGGTCGAGAACTACCTGGTCGCGACCTCGCAGATCTCGCAGACCACGCTGCGCTCGGTGCTGGGCAAGGCGGAGCTCGACGCGCTGCTCGCCGAGCGCGAGCGCCTCAACGTCGAGCTGCAGCAGATCATCGACGAGCAGACCGAGCCGTGGGGCGTGAAGGTGACCACGGTCGAGGTCAAGGACGTGGAAATCCCGGCCGAGATGCAGCGCGCGATCGCCCGCCAGGCGGAGGCGGAGCGCGAGCGGCGCGCGAAGATCATCGCCGCCGACGGCGAGTTCCAGGCGGCGGAGAAGCTCTCCCAGGCGGCGGACATCATCAGCCAGAACCCCGCCACCCTGCAGCTGCGCTACCTGCAGACGCTGCTGGAGATGGGCGTGAACCAGAACACGACCGTGGTCTTCCCGCTGCCGATCGACCTGCTCAAGCCGTTGATGCAGCTCGGCGCGGAGCCGACCGTGCCGCCGCCGTCCTCGTCGGGGTCCGTGTCATCCTCGTCGGGCTGAGCGCAAGCCGCCGACAGAGAGGAGGCGCGCCCGCGTGAGCGCGCCCGAGATCCGCATCGACCAGCTCACCGGGCTGCGGGTTGTGCTCGCGCCCGGCCGCGCCGAGCGCCCCGAGGCGTTCTCGCTGCCGCACGCCGAGCGCAGGCCCGACGCGGCCGAGCGCTGCCCCTTCTGCGAGGGCCGCGAGGAGCGCACCCCGCCCGAGACCTGGGCTGACCGGCCCGGCGGCGGGGCGCCCGACACCCCCGGCTGGCGCGTGCGCGCGGTGCCCAACCTCTACCCGGTGCTGGGGACCGAGGATGTGCGGGCGGTCGAGGACGGGGCCGCGGGCGACGCGGGGGAGGGCGAGGCCGGCGGCGGCGAGGGCGGGCCGAAAGCCAGCCCCGTGCCCAGGGTGAGCGCGGTGCCGCAGGCGATGATCGAGACCGAGATGGCGGCGCGCGCCGACCCGCTGCGCTCCTCGACCCGCGACGCCTCGACCGACCTCTTCACCTCGATGCCCGCGGAGGGCGCGCACGAGGTGATCATCAACACGCCGCGCCACGAGACCAGCCTGGGCGGCCTCAGCGAGGAGGAGCTCGCCGTGGCGGTCGAGGGCTGGCGCGAGCGGATGCGCGAGCTTGAGCGCGACTCCTCCTATGTGCACCTGATCGTGAACCAGGGCCCGGCCGCCGGCGCCTCGCTCGAGCACACGCACGCCCAGATCTACGGCCTGCGCTTCGTACCCGCCGAGGTCGCGCGCGAGCGCGAGCGCGCGGTCGCCTACCACCAGCGCACGATGGGCGCGCACCTGCTCGCCGACGCCGCGACCGAGGAGGTGCGCCGGCGCGAGCGGCTGGTCGCGATCGACGACGAGGCGATCCTCTTCTGCCCGTACGCCTCGCGCGTCCCCTTCGAGCTTCGGATCGTCCCGCGCGCCCCGGCGCCGTCCTTCGCCGCCGAGGGACAGGGCGGCGCGGCCATGCTGGCCACGGCCCTGCGCGCCTTGGAGGGCGCCTTCGGCGAGCTGCCGCAGTTCAACCTCTGGGTCCGCACCGCGCCTCGGGGCAGCGAGGAGTTCTGCTGGCACATCGACATCCTCCCCCGCCTCACGATCCGCGCCGGCTTCGAGCTCGGCACCGGCGTGGACATCAACACCTACGCCCCCGAGCGCGCCGCCGCCGACCTGCGCGCCGCGCTCGGCTGACGGTTCACGCTTGCGCCGGCCGCTCCGGCGTGAGAGAGTCCACGTGCAGATTCGACCTCTAGTGAGCCGTTCGTCGCCGCGTGCGAGTCACCAGAGCGAGGATCTTCAAGGGGTGCGCAGGGGCCGTCGCGACGGTCGCCCTTGCCGCTGCCGGTGCGCCCAGCGGCCGAGGCCGCGTTCCCAGGGGATGCGGGGCGGATCATCTACGCGGCTGGGAGCAGCATTCGCTCCGTCCAGTTCAACGGGGCGGACCTGCGGCAACAAGGCCAGGGCGCGGACCCGGCCTACTCGCCGGACGGGCGGCAGATCGTCTTCGCGTGGTTCGTGGGCGACGACTACGAGATCTTTGTCAAGGGGTCCGACGGGAGCTCCGTGCGCCAGCTCACCGACAACAACGTCAACGACGTCACCCCCACGTTCTCGCCTGACGGAGAGCGGATCGTGTTCCGCACCGAGCAGGGGGGAGCCGCGGGCCTCTTCATCATGGACGCCGCCGGGTCGAACCGACGTCGCCTCACGACCGGCGACGACCGCAACCCCGAGTTCTTCCCCGACGGAGAGACGATCATCTTCGAGCGCCGGATCGGCGGGGACATCGACATCATGAAGGTCGGAGTCGACGGCGGCGCGGTGCAGGGGGTCGTCACCGGGGCCAACGACGACGCGGATCCGACCGTCTCCCCCGACGGCACGAAGATCGCCTTTGAGCGGCGCAGCGGGGCGGGGGCGGATATCCGCGTCGCAAACGCCAACGGCGGCGCCCAGTCGACCGTCGGGACCGGCAACAACAACTTCGCCCCGGGCTTCTCCCCGCACGCGGGTGGCGTGCAGATCGTGTTCCGGCGCAGCGTAGGCTCGAGTCACGAGATCTGGCGGATGAACTCCGACGGCTCGGCGGAGTTCTTGGTGGACCAGGCCGCGGGTCCCCAATCGGCGCCGAACTGGGGCCCGAGCCGCCGCCCCGCGTCGTGTTCGACATCACCCCGCCGCCGGTGACGTCGCAGACCACCGCCACCTTCGCGCTCTCCGCCCCCACGAGCCTGCTGAATGGTCGCGCCGACGGCTTCCGCTGCAGGTTGGACGGCGCACCGTTCCAGAACTGCGCCTCGCTGCAGATCTTCACCGGACTGGCCGACGGCCAGCACAGGTTCGACGCCCTCGGGTTCAACGACACCAGCGAGGGGGAGGTGAGGTCGTTCTCATGGCGGGTGGACACGCAGCCGCCGGACACCGAGATCACCTCGCGCCCCGCCAACCGGACCCGACAGGCGCGACCCACCTTCCGCTTCTCCTCGTCGGAGGAGGGCTCCAGCTTCGAGTGCGCGTTCGATGAAGCCGACTTCGCGCCGTGCTCGGCGGCCGCGAGCCACCGCCCGGCCGTGTCCCTCGCCGACGGCAAGCACACGTTCCGCGTGCGCGCCGTCGATCAGGCGGGCAACGCCGACCCCACGCCCGTCAGTGCCACCTTCACGGTCGACACGAAGGCGCCCAACGTGACCCTCACCAAGAAGCCCAAGGGCAAGCTCCAGGCGAACGGCAGCCGGGCCCGGGCGCGCTTCGCGTTCCGCGCGTCGGAGCGGCCCGTCCGGTTCGAGTGCGCGCTCGCCGGCAAGGGCGTGCCGAAGCGCCAGCGCCGTTTCCGCCGCTGCTCCTCCCCGCTGACCCTGAAGCTGAAGCCGGGCAAGTACACCTTCAAGGTCCGCGCGCGCGACGCCGCGGGCAACCTCGACCGCAGCCCGGCTCGGCACCGGCTGCGGGTGGTCCGGTAGCGCCCGGGTTCCGGCGGCCACTAGGCTCCCCGTCTCGATGCCGCCGATCGCACGACCGTTCCCGCGCTTCATCGCCGACGCGACCCAGGAGGGCCCGCCCACCGGCCGCTTCAAGGAGCGCCTCGACGAGAAGTTCGCCGAGGCATGCGCGAAGCACGCCTCCGACGCGGGCTCGCCGCTCGACCCGGAGTCGATCCGCTGGTTCCCCGAGCGCGCCTGGGGCGGGCGCGTGTGGGTGCCGGCGACCGGCTACGCGCAGGAGGAGTCGGTGCCGGCCGACGCGCCGGAGGGGTCGGAGCCGGTGCGCGTCGAGTACTTCGGCTGGGTCTCCTACCGGCGCGACGAGGACGGGTCGCCGACCGACTTCGAGGCGAGCGCCGAGTTCACCGACATCACCGCCGAGCACAACCCGGACTGGCAGGTCGACCTCTCCGACGACGTGATCGGGGAATGGCACGCCGACGGCGGACGCGGAGGCGACGTGACGCTGATCTGGGGGCTGCCGCTCGTGGGCGGCGCCGTGGCCGCGACCGCCGAGCTCGACGGCGAGCTGCTCGATCAGGCGCCGGTGCGCGACGGGCGCTTCACCCTGGTCGCCGTCGACGCCGTGCACGGCTTCGGGGACGGTGACCTCTACGTCGAGATCAAGCTCTGGGACCGGCGCCTGCGCGAGGTCGCAAGCGAGACCCTCTACGCGTCCGACGACGAGGACGCCGGGGAGTAGTCCCCTCCCCCGCGCGAGGCGGATCAGGGGGTTGATCCCAGCCGGATCCGCCTCTGTCGATGCGGCGGTAGGGGTAGCGATCGCGCTGCCGGGGTAAGAACGCGACGGCGAGCGGCGCCAACCCCTATATGACGACTTTTCAAGATCCCGCGCACGATGCCCTCGACCTGACGGTCGCGACCGCCGAGCAGGCCCTCGGCGCGCGCGGCACGGCGTCCGCGGAAGTCGAGAGATCGGACGCGGGTGGGTCGCCTCCGCAGCACCTGCGCGCCCTGCCGGAACCGGATCTCCCGCGCGCCGCGTCGGCCGCGCGCGAGCTGCTCGACGCTTTGGGCGTCGATCTCGGCCGGGAGTCCACCCGCGAGACCCCGCGCCGGATGGCAGAGGCGCTGGCCGAGCTCCTCGCCCCGACCCCGTTCCGGCCGACCACCTTCCCCAACGACGGCGGCTACGACGAGCTCGTCGTAGCCCGCTCGATCCCCTTCCACTCGCTCTGCGAGCACCACCTGCTGCCGTTCGTCGGCGTGGCCCACGTGGGGTATCTGCCGGGCGAGCGGATCATCGGCCTCTCCAAGCTCGCGCGCGTGGTCGAGTACTTCGCGCGCGGGCCGCAGGTGCAGGAGCGGCTCACGACCGAGATCGCCCGCTGGCTTGAGCGCACGCTGGCCCCGCGCGGGGTGGGGGTCGTGCTCGAGGCTGAGCACACGTGCATGTCGCTGCGCGGCGTGCGCAAGCCGGGCGCGACCACCGTCACCTCCGCCCTCTACGGGGCGCTGCGCCACGACGAGCGCACCCGGCAGGAGTTCCTCGCGCTCTGTGGGAGCATCGGGTGATGGCGGCTACGTTCGTGATCGTCGGCGGCGGCCTGGCCGGGGCCAAGGCGGCCGAGGCACTCCGCGCCGAGGGCTACGACGGCCCGCTCGTCCTGATCAGCTCCGAGCGGGAGCTGCCGTACGAGCGCCCGCCGCTCTCCAAGGAGTACCTGCGCGGCGAGGTCGATCGGGAGGAGCCGCGCGTGCATCCCGCCTCCTTCTACGAGGAGAAGGAGATCGAGCTGTGGCTGGGCACAACGGTCGAGTCGATCGACCTGCGCTCGCGGGAGCTGGAGATCAGGGGCGGCGAGCGGATCGGCTGGGAGCGGCTGCTGCTCGCGACCGGAGCGGAGCCGCGGCGGCTGCCGATCCCGGGGGCCGAGCTCGAGGGCGTGCGCTACCTGCGCGACCTCGACGATTCAGACGCGCTGCGCGAGGCCATCCAGTCCGGCGCCCGGCTCGCCGTGATCGGCGCGGGCTGGATCGGGGCGGAGGTGGCGGCGTCCGCGCGCCAGCTGGGGGCGGAGGTGACGCTGCTCGAGCGCGCCTCCCTGCCGCTCGAGCACGTGCTGGGAAGCCGCGCCTCCGAGTACTACGCCGACCTGCACCGCTCGCACGGGGTCGACCTGCGCCTGGGCGTGGAGATCGAGCGCATCGCCGGCGAGGGGCGGGTCGAGGCGGTCGAGCTCGCGGGCGGCGAGCGGGTGGAGTGCGACCTGGTCGTGATCGGCGTCGGCGTCGCGCCCCGCACCGAGTTGGCCGAGCAGGCCGGGATCGAGGTCGAGAACGGGGTGCTCGTGAGCGAGAGCTTGGAGACGAGCGCGCCGGGCGTCTTCGCCGTCGGCGACATCGCCAACGCCGAGCACCCCTTCTACGGGCGGCGGCTGCGAGTCGAGCACTGGGCGAACGCGCTGAACCAGCCCGAGGTGGTGGCGCGGGCGATGCTCGGCCGCCCGGCGAGCTACGACCGCCTGCCCTACTTCTTCTCCGACCAGTACGACTCCGGCATGGAGTACGCGGGCTTCGCGCCCGAGTTCGACGAGGTCGTGCTGCGCGGCGAGCCGGACGACGGCGAGTTCATCGCCTTCTGGCTGCACGAGGGACGCGTCGTCGCGGGCATGAACGTGAACATCTGGGACGTCACCGACACGATCCAGGCGATCATCCGCTCCCGCCGCGAGATCCCGCCCGACCAACTCCGCGATCCGGGCACCCCGCTCGAGGAGCTCGTCGGCACGGCCGCCTGAGCGGCACCACCTGCGCCGCGGACGCGGCGACCGCGCCTTGGGCCGCAGCTCAAGCGCTGCCCGGCCTCGCGGCGCCGACCGTGCGAGCGGAGCGGATCATCGCCGAACCGGCCAGGGCCAGCAGGGCGCCGAAAGCCAGGAAGGCGAGGTCCCAGCCGAGCGGTGCGCCCAGGTCGTCGCGCACGTGGTGGATGCCCAGCAGGTGGTGGTCGATCAGTCCCTCCACGAGGTTGATGGCGCCCCACCCGAGCAGCAGTCCACCGAGGTGCGCGCGCCACGGCGGCGCCAGCCGTCCCTGCTGCCAGGCGTAGACCGCCGCGACCGTGCCGGCCGTCACCGCGAGCCAGGTGGCTACGTGGAAGAAGCCGTCGGCGAGCGTGTTGTCCTCGAGGCCGCCGAGCGTCGACGCCGGGCAACAGCCCTCGGCCGTGAGGATGTGGTGCCACTGGAGGATCTGGTGCAGCACGATCCCGTCGAGGAAGCCGCCCAGGCCGATCCCCATCAGAAGCGAAGGCGCGAGCGGGGGTCTGGCGCGCGGGCTCATGGCGTGCTTGTGCCCGCGTCCGCCGTCGTTTACGCCGCGCCCGCCCCGTGCGCTGGCTGGTCTAGCCTGACCGGGTGAGCGCCGACCCCGCCGTCACGCACGCCGCACGGATCACGCTGGGCCCCGGACTCCGCGCCGGACGCGAGCCCGCCGAGATAGTCGGGCTGGCGCGCGAGCTCGGGCTGTGGGGCTGGGTGCGCGAGGGGGAGGCCGGGGAGCTGCTGATCCACGCCGAGGGCTCGGAGCGCGGGCTCGCCGCCTTTGTGCGCGAGCTCGGGTTGGAGGGCGATCCCGAGGGCGCCATAGGGCCGGTCAAGGTCGAGGGCCACGAGCAGTTCGCGATCCGTGGCGTGCCGGCCGGCCCGTTCCGGGTGCTGCGTCGCGTCGGCCGTCGGGGGTTCGAGCTGCAGCTGGAGGTCGCCGGCGGAACGCGCGCGTGGGCGCTGCCGAAGGGCCCCCTCGATGGATCCCGCCGAGAGGCGGATGGCCTTCGAGGCCGCGCCCGGTGAGCCCGCGGACGGCGAGCTGGAGATCTGGGACTCCGGCTCCTACGAGCAGGGCGGCCGCGTTCCCTGGCCCGAGGCGATCGAGCGCGGCCACGCCGTCTTCGTGCTGCACGGCGAGCGCCTGCGCGGGGGCTTCGCCCTGCAGCGCACGGACTCCGGCCCCCGCCCGCGCTGGCTCTTGATCAAGCGCCGCGACGAGCAGGCGCGGCCGGGCTCGGACGTGATCGCCGAGGCCGACGCGACGTAGCGCGCCGCCCGCGCGCTCAGCGGTTGGCGATCCCGTCGAGGTGGAGCACGTTCGACTCGTCGTTGTGCGTTCCGCCCGAGCCCACGTGCTTGTCGCTCTAGCCGCCGCGCCCATCCACCACGGGTGGTTTACTGCCCGCGGTGAGGACGCAGTACTACGTCGCCTCCGCGCTCGACGGCTACATCGCCGACTCGGACGACGGCCTCGACTGGCTCACCGAGTACGAGGGGAGCTACGAGGGCGCCGGTGCCGAGCCCGACTCGATGAGCGAGGGCGGCTCCTACGAGGACTTCTACGCCGAGGTCGGCGCGCTGTTGAGCGGCTCGGCCACCTACGAGTGGATCCTCGACCACCTGGGCGAGGCCGTGCACGAGCCCGGGCGTTGGCCGTACGCCGGAAAGCCCTACTGGGTGCTGAGCACTCGCGAGCTTCACGTGCCGGAGGTGGAGGGCATGGACGTCCGAGTCGTGAACGCGTCGGCGGCGGAGATCCACCCCGAGCTCGCGCGCGCGGCGGGAGATCGCAACATCTGGATCGTCGGCGGGGGCGGCGTCGCCTCGCAGTTCGCGGAGGCGGGACTCCTCGACGACGTCATCGTCACCGTGGTCCCCGTCGCCCTCGGGGAGGGCAAGCCGCTGTTCGAGCGGCCGCTGCCGCGGCTGCAGCTGGAGGGCGTCACCCCACGCCGCAACGGGATGGTCGAGCTGCGCTACACGACCCGCCGCTGAGCGGCGCGCCGCCCTCCCCAGCCCGAGTGCCCCAGGTAGGAGTCGAACCTACGACCTACCGCTTAGGAGGCGGTTGCTCTATCCACTGAGCTACTGGGGCTCGCAGGCGAGAGGGTATCCGTAGCGGCCCGTTTCGATCAGCCGCTCCGGCGGGCCGAACGCCCTCGCGCCAAGCGCGCGAGAAGCCAGCTGCGGGGCGCGGAGGGGACGCCCCGCCGCCTCAAACTGCGCAGGACGAAGGCATCCGCGCGGTAGCGTTCCGCCGCGGCCTGCCGCAGCGGCGCGCCGGGCCGGCGGACCCAGCGCCTGGGCCCCGCTTCGCCCGCTAGAGACCACGAAAGGAGGGAGCAGCGTTGAAGCGGATCGAGGGAGTGGACGGCCTGCGCGCCTGCGTCGGGAGCGAGCTCGGCGTGAGCGAATGGCTCGAGGTCGACCAGGCGCTGGTCGACCGGTTCGCCGACGTCACGGGCGACCACCAGTGGATCCATGTCGACCCCGAGCGCGCCGCCGAAAGCCCGCTCGGCGGCACGATCGCGCACGGCCTGCTCGTGCTCTCGCTGGGCCCGCGCCTGAGCCGCGAGATCTACGAGGTGACCGGTTTCCGCTTGGTCCTCAACTACGGCTACGACAAGGTCCGCTTCCCGGCTCCGACGCCCGTGGGCAAGCGCCTGCGCATGCGCGCGCGCCTCGCCGAGCTGACCGAGGTCGCGGGCGGGGTGCGCATCGTGGTCGAGCAGACCTACGAGGTCGAGGGCCAGGAGAAGCCCTGCTGCGTCGCCACGCACGTCACGCAGTGGATGAGCTGAGGCGTCCGCGGCGCCCGGCCGACCGCGCTGCGCGGTGAGCGGACTCGCTGGAGAAGAGTCGCCCCGCGGCCCTCAGCCGCGGTCGGGCCGCTCAGGGTAGATGTCGTCGATCGTGGTCAGCGCGATGAACGGCGCCTGCGCCGCCTCGGCGATCCGCTCGGCGCCGCCGGCGAGGCGGTCGACCACGCAGAGGGCTGCGGCGATCTCGTAGCCCTCCTCGCGCAGGCGCTCGATCGCGGTGACGACCGAGCCGCCGGTCGTGACCGTGTCCTCCACCACCAGCACGCGGTCGCCCGGCTCCGCGGCACCCTCGACCCAGCGCTGCAACCCGTGCGCCTTGCGCTCCTTGCGCACGAAGCAGCCGACGAGCCCCTCCCCGCCCGGCACGGCGATCGCCGCGCAGGCGAGGGGGATCGCCGCCGTCACCGGGCCGCCCACGGCCCTCGCCCCGTGCTCGCGGGCCGTCGCCGCGATCAGCTCCCCGGCGGCGCGGAGGCCGGCTGGGCGCATCAGCGCACGGCGCGCGTCCACGTAGTAATCGGCCTCGATCCCGCTGGAGAGCGTCACCTTTCCGATCACGAGCGCGTGCTCGCGCAGCTCGTGGATCAGCTGCGCGCGCGCCTCTTCGAGCCACGCCGCCTCGTTCTCTGCCCGCTCGGCCACCTGATCTCAGCCCCGCTGATTCCAGCCCTTGGAACCCTACGGGTTCCGGCTTACCCGGCGCTTACGGGTAGATGTAGAAGACGTCCCCCAGGTCGATCCAGTTGTAGATGAAGCGGGCGTTCGGCGCGGGGCTGCGCAGGCACCCGTGGCTCGCCGGGTAGGTCGGCACCGACTTGTAGCCGTGGGTCGCGTACCCGCGGTGGAAGTAGACCGAGTCGATCATCCCGAGCGAGTTCACGCCCGGGGTCTTGCGGTAGGCGCGGTACTTGCCGGTGATGGTCGGGGTCGAGGGCTTGCCCGAGGAGATGTGGAAGATGTGCTGGGGCTTGCCCTTGTTGGCCAGCACCATCACCTGGCGCGAGAGATCAGCCTCGATGTGCTTGCCGCCCTGGGGCCACCTCAGCTTGAAGCCTCCCCGGCCGTTGGCGAGCATCTCGAAGATCCGGGGCGTGGCGTTCATCGTGCGCTTCATGTTGTTGACCTTGCGGAAGGCGAGGACCGCCCGCGCGGTCGCGCCCCCGTACTTGCGCCCCCGCGAGGTGTAGTACGCCTGCTTGGCCAACAGCTTGTTGAGCAGCCGCACCAGGTTCGAGCGGTCGCCGGGGTCCAGGTCCGGGTAGGTGACGTTGAACTCGCGCGAGCGGATCTGGGCCTTGCGCTGCTGGGCGGTCGGCGGCTTGCGGGCGTAGATCCGGTAGTGGCCCTGCTTGATCAGCTTCGGCGTCGCAAAACGGAAGACGCCCGCGTTGCGGCCCGGGACCCGGCGCACCTCGACCCAGCGGGCGCGCACGGTCTTGCGGGCCCGCTGCAGCCAGACGCGCACGCGCTGGTCGGGCACGTACGGCCGCAGCCTGCCGATCACCTTGACCCGGTTGGCGACGCGGACCTTGCCGTCGCTCGCCTCCCCGAGCGACAGCGTGAGCTTTGCGGGCGCGGGCTGATCCCCGCCGCCCCCCGAACCGTCCTGGGCGAGCGCCGGCGCGGGCGCCGCGAGCGCGACCGCCACCAGCCCCACCACCGTTCCCCGACGCGAGATCACCGCGCCATTCTTGCAGCGCCGCGGGCGGCGCGGTGGGCCGGATGCGCGCGGTGGACGAAAAGGCGAGCGCGCCTGGTCGCTTTAAGTCGAGACCAGGATGGTGAGCGCGAGCGCGTTGTTGAGCGCGTGCACGGCGATCGTGGGGCGGATCGAGCCGGTGCGCTCGTACAGCCAGGCGAGGATCACGCCGAAGATCGCGAGCTGCAGGATCACGGGCCAGCTGTCCGAGCCGGTGTAGTGCACGAGCCCCCAGATCGCGCCGGAGATCGCGGCCGCGACCCAGAAGCCGGAGGCCGAGCGGATCCCGGCGAAGATGAGGCCCCGGAAAAAGAGCTCCTCGGCGACCGGCGCCGCGACCACGATCAAGAAGGCCGCGACGACGTCGCCCAGCGTGCTCGTTCCCCAACCCAGCTCGCGCGCCACGTCCTCCTGCTCGGGCGAGAGCAGGACCGCCAGCACGAGCGCGCAGCCGAGGTACGCGAGATACGCCTTCGCGGCCGGGCCCCAGGGCGCGCTCAGCGAGCGCCCCAGGCCCAGGACGCGCGGCGAGGCAAGGCCTCGCCCGGAGGAAGCCGCCAGGAACGCCACGGCGACCATGCCCGCGGCCAGGACCCCCTGCAGCCCCAGCCGCCCGGCCACGCTCAGCGGCTCACCGTCGACCGCCACGATCACGGCCCCCAAAAGCAGCGTGACCACGAGCAGCATCCCGATCCCGATCAGCACGCTCGCCAGCCCGAACGGGGCCTGCGTCGCGGGCGAGACCTCGGGTCCGCGCACCCAGGAGCGGCGCTGCTGCGGCCGCGGCGGCGCCTCGGGCTGCGGCGGCGGCACGCTCACCTCGCCCCCCGTCCCGCGCCCCCGCGGCCCTCGGCGCCACTGGCCGCGCCGCCGCCCACCGGGCCTAGCCCCAGCCGCTCGGGCAGCTCGGCGAGCGAGGCGATGTCGCCGCCCCCCTCACGCGCGAGCAGCAGCGCGGGGATCCCCGCCGCCCGTGCTCCCGCCACGTCCTCCTCCGGCGTGTCGCCCACGTGCACGGCCTCCTCAGCCCGGCAGCCCGCGAGCTCGAGCGCCGCCTCGAAGATCCGCGGGTCGGGCTTGCGCGCGCCCGCGCCGGCCGAGGTCACCACCCCGTCGAGGAGCTCCCCCAGCCCGCAGCGCGAGAGCACCTCGGGCAGCGAGACGTCCCAGTTGGAGACGCACACCGTCTTGAGCCCGGCCGCGCGCGCGGCGCGCAGGGCCGGTGCCGCGTCGTCGTAGGGGCGGAAGCGGATCGAGTCCATCAGCGTCGGCACCGTCACCTCGAGCCCCAGCTCGCGCGAGACCAGCTCCGCGCAGCGGCGGCGCAGGCCGGCGAGCGACTGAGCGTCCCGTCCCTCATGCGCGTGCCGCTTGTAGTACGCCATCTCGGTCCGCACGGCCGCGACCAGGCGGCGGTCGGCCGGCACCCTAAGCGCCTCGGACAGCCGCTCCCAGGGCGGCTCCAGCTCCACCATCGTGCCGAGGGCGTCGATCAAGAGCGCGCGTGGCTTCATCGAGGCGCCAAGCTTGGCAGGATCGCGCCATGCAAGCGGGCTTCTGGGAGGGCAACGCGGACTGGGTCGGCGCCGCGATCACGATCGCGATCGCGGTTCTGATCGCCTACTTGGTCGATCGCGTCGTGCTCGCGCGCGGCGCACGGGCCGCGGCGCGGGTGAGCGACATCGCCGCCTCGCGCGCCGCGCAGACGCGGCTGCGCGTCGTGCGCAGGCTGATCTCGGTCGTGATCATCGTCGTCGGGATCGGGCTCGCGCTGGGCGAGTTCACCGAGCTCAACCGGCTCGCGACCGGGTTGCTCGCCTCCAGCGCCGTGCTCGGCATCATCGTCGGCCTCGCCGCTCGCCACGTGCTCGCCAACCCGCTCGCCGGCGTCCTGCTGGCCTTCACCCAGCCGTTTCGGATCGGCGACACGATCTCGATCCAGGGCGAGTCGGGCCGGGTTGACGACATCACCCTCTCCTACACGTACATCGACACCGGCGACGGGCGGCTGATGGTGCTGCCGAACGAGACCGTGATCCAAAGCACCGTCTTCAACCGCTCCACCGGCGACCGCGGGGCGCCGGCCACCGTCTCGGTCTGGCTTCCGCCGGACGCCGACGTGGGCGCGGCGCGCCGCGTGCTGGAGGGATCGGGCGCTGCCCGCGTCGAGCTAGCCGAGATCACCCCGGACGGCCTGCGCCTGGTGGTGCAGGGGCCGTCGGATCCGTCGCGCACCGTGGTCGAGGGCGAGGAGGCGGCGCTGCGCGAGCGGGCGCACGAGGCCTTGCGCGAGGCAGGGTTGCTGGCGCGCGGCGAGAACTGAGCCGTGTGCGGGGCAGGGGCCCCGCGTTACGCTTGAACGCTGGTAATTCCGCATGTCCGCGCGAGCACGACATCGTCACAGGCGCTCGCGGAGCTCGTTTGGGAAGAAGCTGGGTTTCGTAGCGGCGCTGCTCGCCGGGGTGGTGCTGGCGGCGGCCGCCGCCACCGCGCTCTGGGTCTACGACGTCGCCAGCTCGGCCCCCTCGATCGAGAGCCTCAAGCCCCTCGACAGCGGCGAGAGCTCCGAGATCTTCGCGGCCGACGGCTCCCGCCTCGGCTACATCCAGGCCGACATCGTCCGTGAGCGCGTCTCTCTGGACGAGATCCCGAAGAAGCTGCAGCAGGCCACGATCGCGATCGAGGACGAGCGCTTCTACAGGCACTCGGGCGTCGACTACGGCGCGATCGTGCGCGCCGCGGTCGAGAACGTGGAGGCGGGCTTCGTCGCCAAGGAGGGCGCCTCGACGATCACCCAGCAGCTGGTGCGCAACCTCTACATGGAGGAGCCCGAGGACACGCTCGAGCGAAAGATCGTCGAGGCGGCGATGGCGCGTGAGTACGAGCGGAAGTACTCCAAGGACGAGATCCTCGAGCAGTACCTGAACACCGCCTCCTACGGGACCAACAACGGCCGCACCGCGGTCGGCGTCGAGGCCGCCTCGCAGGTCTACTTCAACAAGCACGTGAGCGACCTCAACCTGGGCGAGGCGGCGCTGCTCGCGGGCCTGCCGCAGGCGCCCTCGCTCTACAACCCCTTCCAGAACCCCGAGCGGGCGCAGCAGCGGCGCAACCTCGTCCTCAAGGCGATGCGCGACCAGGGGATGATCAGCGAGCGCAAGTACCAGAAGTGGCGCGAGCGCGGGCTGGGGCTGGAGCGCGGCTACCGCTACGAGACGATCCGCTACCAGTACTTCTTCGACTACGTCCAGCAGGAGCTGATCGAGCGCTACGGGGTGCGGCGGGTGCGCCTGGGCGGGCTCAAGGTGCACACGACGCTCGAGCCCAAGCTGCAGGACGCGGCCGAGGAGGCGATAGCTAACTACCACACGACCCCCGGGGCGGCCGCGGCGCTGGTCTCGGTCGACGCCGACACTGGCGAGATCAAGGCGATGGCCTCCTCCGCCAACTACGACGACAGCCAGTTCAACCTCGCCGCGCAGGGTGAGCGCCAGCCCGGCTCCGCCTTCAAGCCGTTCGCCCTGACCGCGGCCGTGGACATGGGGATCGACCCCGACTCCACCTACTACGACGCGCCCAGCACGATCACGCTGGACACGGGCGGCGAGCCCTGGACGGTGAGCGGTGGCGGGCGCGGCACGATGAGCCTGCGCCAGGCGACCGCGCTCTCGGTCAACACCGTCTACGCCCAGCTCGTGCTCGACATCGGGCCCAAGGCGATGGACGACATGGCGCGCAAGCTCGGGATCACGGCCGAGCTCAACAACTACCCGGCCGAGGTTCTGGGCGCCCTCACCTACGGGGTCTCGGTGCTCGACATGGCGTCCGCGTACGCGACGATCGCGAACGGGGGCGTGCGGCATCGGCCGACCGCGATCCGCAGGGTCGAGTTCCCGGACGGCGAGGCCGACGAGCCGCGCGACAGCGGTACCCGCGTGATCTCCGACGGGGTCGCCTACGAGGTGGCCAATGTGATGAAGGGCACGCTCGAGTACGGCACCGCGAGCGGGATGGGCATCGGCTGTCCCGCCGCGGGCAAGACCGGCACCACCGAGCAGCAGTCGGACGCGTGGTTCGTCGGCTACACCCCGCACGTCTCGACCGCGGTGTGGGTCGGAAACCCGGACGCGCGCGTGCCGATGCCGGGCTACGGCGCCGACCTGGCGGCGCCGATCTGGCGCGCCTACATGCAGGTGGCGGCGCGCAAGCCCTGCGACGACTTCCCGCAGCCGAAGGAGCCGGCCCAGCTCAGCCCCTACCGGGGCGAGCACACGAGCTCCTCTTCCTCCTCCGAGGAGTCGGACGAGCAGGCCTACTACGCACCCGAGGAGGAGGCGACGACCGATGACGGCACGGGCGCGGACGCCGACGCCTACGCGCCCGGCCTGCAGGACGGCGCCGATCCCGTCGGGGGCGGGGTGGGCGGAAACCGCGACCGCGGCGGGGGCAACTGAGCGCGAGGGTCGCCGCGGCGGCGCTCGCCGTCGCGCTCATAGCCCTGGCTGCCGCCGGTCCCGAGCTCGTCCCGGGCGCAGCCGTGGACGGGGCGCGCTGGGTGCTGGGGCCCTTCGGAGGCGGGCTCGGCCTGGGCGGTCCCGCGTACCTGGCGATCCTCTGCCTCGCCTTCCTCGCGTACCTCGTCGTCGTGGCGCGCGCAGACGAGCTTCCGCGCCGCGGGCTCGTCTGGGGGATAGCCGCCGCGATCGTGCTCTTCGCCTTGGCCCCACCGCTGCTTTCGCTCGACGTCTTCAGCTACATCTCCTACGGCCGTCTGCAGCTGGAGGGCCTCAACCCCTACGAGAGCGCGCCGGCCGACCTGCCCGGCGACGAGGCGGCTGGGCGCGTCGAGGACTACCGGCACGCGGTCAGCGTCTACGGGCCACTCTTCAGCGCCGTGAGCGCGCCGCTGGCGGCGCTGGGGGTGCCGGCGGCGCTCTGGGTGACGAAGGCGCTCGTGGGGCTCGGAGCGCTCGCGCTGGTCGCGCTCACCGGCAGGCTCGCCGCCGCGCGCGGGGTCGATCCGAACCGCGCGCTCGCGCTCGTGGGGCTCAACCCGATCCTGCTCGTGCACGGGGTGGGCGGCGCCCACAACGACGTCTTCCTGGCGCTCGCCGTGGTCGGCGCCGTGGCGCTCGCGCAGGGCGCGCGTGAGGCGCTCGCCGGCGCGGCGCTCGCGCTGGGTGCCGCGGTCAAGGCCGTGGGTGCTCTGCCGCTCCCCTTCGCGCTCGCGGGCGCCGACGGGCCGCGCGGGAGGCGGGCGACGGCGATACGGCTCGCGCTCGGCGCCGCCGTGGCGGGGCTCGCGCTCGGCGCGGGCGCGCTCGCGCTTTACGGTCCCGAGGCCCTGGAGTCGCTCAGCGTGTTGGGGCGAAGCCAGGACAAGGTGAGCCACTGGAGCGTGCCCCGGGTGATCTCTGGCGTCGGGCTGGACCTCGATCTCGTGCGCGCGGCGCTCGCCGGCGCCTGCGCGTTCGCGCTGCTCGCCCTCCTGCGCTGGTGTTGGCGCGGCGGCGATTGGGTGCGCGCGAGCGGCTGGGCGACCCTGGCGGTGCTGGCGGCGAGCGCCTACGTGACGCCCTGGTACGTGCTCTGGGCGCTGCCGCTGGCGGCGCTGGGGCGCGACCGGGCGCTGGTCGCGGCGACTCTCGCCTGCACCGCCCTCCAGCTGCGCCCCTCGATCCCGCTCTGAGGGCTCCGCACGCGGCGGCGGCGCGGGTGGCGTATGGTCGGCGCGTGCGAGGCGAGTTCGAGCTGATCGCGATGATGCGCGAGCGGCTTGTCGGCGTCGGCGTCGAGGGCGGCGAGTCGGTGCTCGTCGGCAGCGGCGACGACGCGGCAGTGCTCGCGGCGCGGGGCGCCGTGGCGGTCTCGGTCGACGCGGTCGTCGACGGGATCCACTTCCGCCGCGCCACGTTCCCGCCGGATGCGATCGGGGCCAAGGCGCTCGCCGCCGCGCTCTCGGACCTGGCGGCGATGGGGGCCGCCGCGGGAGAGGCGTTCGTGCAGCTCGGCCTGCCCGGCGATCTGGGCGAGGAGGAGCTCGCGCGGCTCGCCGACGGTGCCGCCGAGGTGGCCCGGGCGGCCGGCGCGAGCATCGCGGGCGGCGACCTGGTCGCCTCGCCGGTGTTGTTCGTGGCCGTCACGGTGCTCGGCCACGCCGAGCGCGGCGAGGACCTGGTCACGCGCGGCGGCGCCCGTCCCGGCGACGTGCTGGCGGTGACCGGCGAGATCGGCGGCGCCGCAGCTGGGCTCGCCCTGCTCCAGGGGGAGGCGCGCGTCCAGGGCCTCGACCCGGCCCAGGACCGAGCCCTGCGCGAGCGCCAGCTGCGTCCCTGCCCGCGCCTTTGGGCCGGGGCCGAGCTCGCGCGCCTGGGCGCCCACGCGATGATCGACGTCTCCGACGGGGTGCTCGCCGACGCCGGGCACATCGCCGAGCGCAGCGGTGTCGCGATCGAGATCGACGCCGCGCTGGTGCCGTTGCAGGCGGGGGTCGCCGCGGTCGCCGCCGCCCTGGGGCGAGAGGAGCGCTCGTGGGCGCTGGGGGGCGGCGAGGACTACGAGCTGTTGGTCGCGCTTCCGCCCGAGCGCCTGCGGACCGCGCGCGCGGCGCTCGCGGAGCGCGGGATCGCGCTCACCCAGATCGGCCTGGTCGAGGAGGGGACAGGGGTGCGCGCCCTCGGGCTCAGCGAACAGACGAGGGGCGGCTTCGACCAGATTCGTTCGCGAGCTGGCGACGAGCCAACCTGAGCATCTTGGCGCGGCGCAGGATCGCCTCCGCCACCGCTTGCGGGTCGACCTCGTAGGTCCGGGCAGATATCGCCGCCCTCACCTTGCTCATCGTCATCGCATCCTCACTTGGCTTGGTGGTCGTCTCGTCTACCACGGTTGACGGACAGGACGGGTGCGGAGGACGAAAGCGCGCTGTCGCCAACTCGGTCGCATCTCTACCCATCTGATCGGCGCGCCGCTCCCGGCGGTTGATCAGAAACGTGTCCACGGTGGTCTCACCCAAGACGGCCTGGGGGGTCACCCTTGCCCAATTCCTACCCGGTGCTGGGTACCCACCCAGCGACTCAAGCCTGCCGGGCAGCGCCCTGCCGACGGCCTGCGGCCAGCACCGAGGCGACCGTGGCTCCTGCCAGGATCGCGAAGGCCGCGGCCTGCACGAACCCGATCGCGCCCTCGGCCACCAGCACGGTGAGCTGCCACAGCGTGCTCTTCCCCCAGTCGAGCGCGCCGGCGACCGCCGCGAGCGCGAGAGCCAGCGGCACGAGGCCGAGCAGGGCGAGCGCTGCGAGCGCCGCCCGGCCGGGCGGCCGCGCGACCGCGTGGGCGAGGGGCAGGTGAACCAGTGGCGCGGCCAAGAGCGCGCAGTAGGGATTGGCCGCCCACAGCGCGAGCGCCGCGAGCAGCGTCAGCGCCCCCGCGCTCGCGCCCAGGAGGGGGCGCGGCAGCCCGCGGGGCATGTGCGCGGGTGGGCCCAGCAGCACTACGGCCGCGGCGATCACCGCGAGCAGCGCCAGGGCCAGGGCCTCGGAGACCCCGAGCTCGAGCGTGCCCGGGTCGAACGGGTACGCGGGCGTGGGGACCAGCCCGACCAGCGCCAGCGCCTTGAGGACGAGCAGCGCGGCCACCCCCGGCGCCGCCCAGCTCGCCGCCCACGCCAGCGCCGGCCCCCGTGCGCGCCCGGCGCGCGCGAGCTGGACGGCGACCAGCGCGGCGGGCGGCACCAGTAGCGCCAGCGCAAGCCACGCGAGCGGGCGGCCGGGCACGATCGTCTCTCCCAACCGCAGATAGCTGTCGGGCCCGCGCTCGAGCTCCTGCGGCGCCGCCGCGAGCGCGATCGCGCTCGCCAGCGCCGCCCGGCCGAAGGCGTCGATCGTCTCGGCGGAGAGCTGCGCGCGGGTGTCGAGCTCGCTCGGCGGCAGCAGCCGCCCCGCGGACGAGAGGGCGACGGCGTCGAGCCCGGCGCCGTTGAGCGCGGCCTGCTCGCCCACGCCGCTGGGCAGCGCAAGCCGCGCGAGCTGCAGGCCCGCGCCCTCCAGCCCCGCCTCCAGTTCCGCCTGCACGAGCAGCATCTCGCGGACGGTCTCGATCAGCTCGGGGGCCGGCACGTGCCGCGAGGCCGAGTCGGTGAGCACGTGCGGCGGACGCGGCTCGGCCGCCCCCGGTTGGGTGATCACGAGCGCGGCCTCGGGCTCGTAGCGCTCCGGTAGCCCCTCGAGCAGCTCGCGGACGCCGAGGGCGCCCTCGCTCGCGGTGGTCGAGGCGACGATCACCGTCCGCTGCCGCTCCGCGGTGCCGAGCGCGACCGCGAGCTCGGCCAGAAGGCCGGTCGCCGCCGCGCTGGATGTCGCGCCCTCGCCGCCCGTGGCGTCGCGCGCGGCGAGCAGCAGCATGCTGCGGTCGCTGCGCCCGGGCAGGATGAGCGTGACGTTGCGCAGCTCGCGCTCCTCGCCGTCCAGCTTGGCCTCGAAGCGCTGCTCCAGCACCTCGCCCGCGGCGATCTGCCCGAAGCGCTCGCTGACCAGGTCGGCCACGGCCTCGTCGCCCTCGGAGCCGGCGGTGCGCTCGGGGTACTGGCGGGCGATCGTGCGCGCCAGGCGGTTGGCGGCCTCCGCGTCGAAGGCGGTGGCGACGGGGCCCGGGTCGATCGGCTCGGGCACGCCGTGCAGGGAGAACGCGAGCGCGACCAGCGCGGCGAGCGCGGGCAGGAACGCGAGTCGATACAGGCGCAGGTCGGGCACGCGGGCCGTAACCCTTACCTGATGGCGCCGTCGCGACGGCGAGATCGGCGTCCGTCCCGGCTGACGCGGACGCGGAGCGCCCTATCCTCATCGCCTACGCGCTCGCACACACGCTTGAGGGATCCAGACCAACGTGACCGCAACGCTCCAGCAGGGGGAGCAGACCCCGATGCGCGCCGACCTCGCACGCGCGGCGGCGACCGCGGCGGCATGGACCTGAGCCGCGCCCTCGCCCTGTTTGCGGCGCTGGCCGCACTGCTCGTCGCCGGCTGCGACCGCGAGGACGACGAGGCCGCGGGCGAGGGGGGCGGGTCGACCGAGCGCATCGTGGTCGAATCCCACCGGGGCGCGTTCGACGCCCAGGCCGTCTACCGCAAGGCGGCCCCGGGAGTGGTGACGGTCCGCGCGATCCTGCGCCGCGGGTCCTTGGGCCCGGCCGGCGGCCAGGGGTCCGGCTTCGTCCTCAGCGAGAGCGGCGAGATCGTCACCAACGCGCACGTGGTCAGCAACGCCGAGACCGCCGGCGACGGCGACTACCAGCTGGCGCGCGAGGTCTACGTTCAGTTCCCGGACCGCAACCAGGTCGAGGCGAAGATCGTCGGCGCCGACTACTTCGCCGACATCGCGCTTTTGCGGGTCGACCCGGAGGGTCTGGACCTGCAGCCGCTCGAGCTGGGCAAGATCGAGGAGGTCGACGTGGGCGAGCCGGTCGCCGCGATCGGCAGCCCCTTCGGCAAGCGCCAGTCGCTCTCGGTGGGCGTCGTCTCCGCCACCGACCGCTCGATCCCCTCGCTCACCCAGTTCTCGATCGACGGCGCGATCCAGACCGACGCCTCGATCAACCCCGGCAACTCGGGCGGCCCGCTGCTCGATGCCGAGGGGCGGGTGATCGGAGTCAACCAGCAGATGAACACGACCACTGGCGCCAGCCAGGGCGTCGGCTTCGCCGTCCCGGTCGACCTCGTCGAGCGCTCGATCGAGCAGCTGCGTGAGGACGGCGACCCCGAGTACGGCTATCTGGGCGTGGAGACCACGGCGCTGTGGCCCCAGCTCGCCGAGGAGCTCAACCTCGATGTCGACACGGGCGCCCTGGTCGCCGACGTGGTGCCGGGCGGCCCTGCCGACCGAGCGGGTCTCTGCTGCCGCAAGGACGAGGAGCGCCAGCTGATCTTCCAGGGCGTGCCGATCAACGTGGGCGGCGACGTCATCGTGGGCGTGAACGGCGAGAAGCTCGTCGACGAGGCGGCCCTGCCCGCCTTGGTCGCCCGCCTCAGCCCCGGCGACAAGATCACCCTCGAGGTGCTCCGCGACGGCCGCCGGCGCGAGATCGAGGTCGAGCTGGGCGAACGCCCCCTGAGCGTCGAGGACAACTGAGCGCGATGGCGCCCCGAGTCGACCCGGTCAAGCTGAGTCGCGAGCTTGCGCTCGCCCTGCGCGAGCAGGTGCTGCCCCATCTCGGCGCCCACGCGGGGCGCGCGCACGCGGGGGCTGGCGCGGGCGGCGACGTCACCTTCGCGATCGACGAGGTCGCCGAGTCGTTCCTCGTCGAGTACCTGGAGAGCCGCGCGCCGGGCGTCGCCTTCTACTCGGAGGACCGCGGCCTGGTAGTGCCGTCGGGCGAGCCGGAGTGGGTGCTCGTCGTCGACCCGATCGACGGCACCCGCCCGGCGATGGCGGGGCTGGAGTCGGCCTGCGTCTCGGTCGCCGCGGCGCGGCTCGACGACGAGCCCGTGATGGGGGACGTCGAGGTGGGCTGCGTGGTCGAGATCAAGTCGGGGGCGGTGTTCCTGGCGGCGCGCGACGGGACGCTCGAGCCCGAGCCCAGGCTTTCGCGCAACACCGAGATCTCCCGCATGTTCTGGACGTATGGGCTGCGAGGCAGGCCGGTGAGGGCGATCGCCGAGGTCCTGGGCGAGCTGATCGACGCCTCCTCGGTGGGCGGCGGCACGTTCGACCTGGGCTCGGCCACCTTCGATCTGACCCGGATCGTGACCGGGCAGATGGACGCCTACATCGAGCCCGGCCCGCGCATCGTCGCCGACGTGCCCGGCATGCGCGAGCGGTTCGAGCAGCTGGGCGGGGGCGCCGTGCTCAACAACTCGCCCTACGACCTCGCTGCCGCGAAGCTGATCTGCGAGCGGGCCGGGGCGGTCGTGACCGACGCCTACGGTAGGCCGCTGGACGAGCGGCCGCTGCTGGGCTCGGGCGCGGAATACCAGATGTCCTGCGTGGGGGCGGCGAACGCCGAGCTTCACGCCGCGATCCTGCGTTCGCTCGAGGCGGGCATCGAGAGATTGCTTGCTCTCGTTCGCGACGAGGGCGGGCCATAGGTAGGTTTCCCGCGTGCTTCAGGAAGTGGCGCTGGGCCAGCGTTCGCTGGCCGATTACACGCACATCGCCGGCCGTGATCTGGTCGGCTCGATTCGCGACCTCGCGGCCCCGCTCGAGGGCAAGCGCGTGCTGCACGTGAGCGCGACCGCGTTCGGCGGCGGCGTTTCGGAGATCCTCTACACGATCGTGCCGCTGATGCGCGACGTCGGCATCGACGCGCACTGGCACGTGATCCTCGGCCGCGAGGACTTCTTCAACGTCACCAAGCTCATGCACAACTCGCTGCAGGGCGATGAGAACACCCTCACCGACCAGCAGTGGGAGATCTACGAGGCCTACAACGAGATGAACGCCCAGGGCCTCGACGGGGACTGGGACGTGATCATCGTCCACGACCCCCAGCCGGCCGGCCTGATCGTGCACGCACCCGAGCGGGCGAAGCACTGGATCTGGCGCTGCCACATCGACCTCTCGACGCCCAACCCCGACACGCTCGCGCGCATCCTCCCCCTGGTCCAGCGCTACGAGGCGACGGTCTGGCACATGGAGGCGTATGTGCCCGACGCGATCAGCGAGGGGGTGCGGATCGTCCCGCCCGCGATCGACCCGCTCTCGCCGAAGAACATGCGGCTTTCGCCCGAGGACGCCGCCTTCGTCTGCGAGCAGTTCGGGATCGACCCCGAGCGGCCGCTGATCTGCCAGGTCTCGCGCTTCGACCCGTGGAAGGACCCGATCGGCGTGATCGACGCCTACCGGTTGGTCCGCAAGGAGATCCCCGAGGTGCAGCTCGCGCTCGTCGGCTCGATGGCGACCGACGACCCCGAGGGCTGGGAGTTCCTGCAGAACACGCTGGCCCACGCCGACGGGGACCCCGACATCAAGATCCTCAACAACCTCAACAACGTCGGCGCGATCGAGGTCAACGCCTTCCAGTCGCAGGCCGACGTCTGCCTGCAGAAGTCGATCCGCGAGGGCTTCGGGCTCACCGTGACCGAGGCGCTGTGGAAGGGCAGGCCGACGATCGGCAGCGCGGTCGGCGGCATCCCGCTGCAGATCATCGACGGCGAGACCGGCTTCCTTGTCTCCTCGATCGAGGAGACGGCGGAGCGCACCCTCGCTCTCCTGCGCGACCCCGAGCTTGCCAAGCGCCTCGGCCGCGCCGGCAAGGAGCACGCGCGCAAGAACTTCCTGAGCCCGCGCCTTCTGCGTGACTGGCTGCAGATCTTCACCGACCTCGGCGTCTGAGCGGCCCGCGGCCCGCCGCGCTGGTCCCTAGCGCCCCAACTCGTTCACGGAAAACCGCCCCCTCGGTGGTGTCGGTGAACCGATGCCGCTGGAGGCGGCGCGGCAGCGCTGCCGCTTCATCGACACCACCCCCTCGGTGGCTTTCGTGAGCCGGCGCGTCCGGAGAGAGCGCGGTGCCGCCACCCGTTCACGGCGACCACCGTTCCGGGGTTCCTCGCGAAGCGCTGTGGGGCGGCGGCCGCTCGCCGAGGCGTTCGACCGTTTGCAGGCGCAAGGAAAGCCTGCTTTTCGCCAGATAGTCTGCTTAGCGTCTTGCCCGACCCACAGCGGCTGATCATCGTCTCGAACCGGGGGCCGGCTCAGTTCGAGCGCAATGAGGCCGGCGAGCGCACCGTGCGCCGCGGGGGCGGCGGGCTGGTCACCGCGCTCTCGGGACTCGTGCGCAAGCGCAAGGCGCTGTGGATCGCCTCGGCGATGGGCGAGGAGGATGCCGAGGTCGCGCGCGAGGCCGCGGGCGAGCCGATCACCGTCGAGCTCGACGGCGTCTCCTACGACGTCGTGCTGGTCGCGTCCGACCCGGTCGCCTACGACCGGTTCTACAACGTGATCGCGAACCCGATCCTGTGGTTCATCCAGCACTACCTCTGGGATCTCTCCAACGCGCCCGACATCCGCCGCGAGGAGATCGAGGCCTGGGACGAGGGCTACCGCGTGGTCAACGAGGACATCGCCGAGGCGGTGCTGCGCACGATCGCCAACGAGCGCGAGCCGCTGGTGATGCTGCACGACTACCACCTGTACACGGCGCCGGCGCTCTTGCGCGCCGAGCGGCCCGACGCGTTCCTGCAGCACTTCGTCCACATCCCCTGGTCGCAGCCGGACAGCTGGCGCATCCTGCCCGCGCGGATCCGCGAGGAGATCTACCGGGGGATGCTGGCCAACGACATCATCGGCTTCCACACCACCGCCTACTGCCGCAACTTCCTGCACTGCTGCCAGGAGTTGATGGAGCTCGAGGTCGACTACGAGCGCATGGCGGTGCGCCACGACGGGCGCGAGACCTGGGTGCGCGCCTACCCGCTGGCGATCGACGCCGAGCGGCTGCAGGAGGTCGCTGCCTCCGAGGAGGTGCGCCGCTACGAGGAGGAGCTGCTGCGCCGCCGGCGCGACCACCTGATCATCCGCGTCGACCGCGCCGACCTCTCCAAGAACGTGCTGCGGGGGTTCACCGCCTTCGACGTCTTCTTGCAGCAGCACCCGGAGTTCCGCGAGCGGGTCACCTTCATCGCGCACCTGCAGCCCTCGCGCCAGGACGTGCCCGAGTACCAGGAGTACCTGGAGCGGATCGAGGCGCTGGTCGCGGTCGTCAACCACCGCCACGGCACCACCGACTGGATGCCGATCGACCTGCGCATCTACGAGAACTTCCACGAGGCGGTCGCGCGCTACAAGCACTTCGACCTGCTGATGGTCAACGCGCTCTTCGACGGCATGAACCTCGTCGCCAAGGAGGCGCCGGCGGTCTCCACGCGCAACGGCGTGCTGATGCTCTCCGAGAACACCGGCGCGCACGAGGAGCTGGGTGACTGCGCGCTCACCGTCAACCCCTTCGACATCCAAGAGCAGGCCGACGCGATCTACCGCGCGCTCACCATGGACCCCGAGGAGCGCCGCCTGCGCGCCGAGCGCCTGCGGGCGATCGTGCGCGAGCGCGACCCCGGGGTCTGGATCGAAGAGCAGCTCCGGGACATCGAGGCCAAGCGCAGTGGCGCGCCGGCCGGGCGCGTCTAGCTAGCGCCCGACCACCCGCGCCTTGGCCACCGCCGAGCGCCCCGGCTCGTACGGGTAGCCCGCCTGCCGCGGCACGAGCGCCCGGAAGGAGTAGGTGCGCCTGCCGGTGGTCGAGCGGAAGCGGTAGTGGCCCCGCCAGCGCCCGCGTGCGTCGGTGCGCCCGCTGGTGACCGGGACCCAGCGCCCGCGCGCCCGCGCCTGGATCTCGACTCGCCGGCCGCCCGCGCCGGGGCCGGGAAGGCTCACGTGGAAGCGAACGCGCTGGCCGTTTCGCAGCGTGCGCTTGGGCCGGAGCGTAAGCCGCGGCACCGCCTGCGCGCGCACCTCCAAGTAGCGCTCCAGCGCCCGCTCGCGGTCGGGCCAGTGCGCGACGCGGATCTCGCGCGAGGGACCCGCGGGCAGGCGCGCGGTGAAGCGCCCCTCGGCGTTCGTGCGCGGCGTCGCCAGCACGCGCTCGGCCAGGCCGGTGCCGCGCGCCCGGGCGGCGACGCACACCCGCGCCTCGGCGAGGGGCGTCCCCGTGGCATCGCGCACGTACCCCACCACCCGCACGGCCCGGTTGCCGCGCACCCGCAGGCGCTCGCCGCCGCCCTCGAAGTGCGCGCTGAGGCGCGCCCCGCCCACGTCCGAGAGCGGGCAGGCGTTGTCGACACGCACCACCCGCGTCGCGCACGCGCGGTTGGCGTCGGCCGTCTGGGCGAGATCGGCGACGCAGGCCCGCACCTGGTTGGGTCCCTGGCGGAAGCCGCCCTTCGCGGTGGGCAGCTCGAAGCGGACCGTGCGCTCGTTGGGGCAGGGGCTCAGGCGCAGGGCGAGCGATCCGCTCAGCGCGCAGGAGAGCGTGCGCGCCGCGAGCGGCGCGCCGTTCACCTCGACCGTGAGCGCGCGCACCCCAGAGCCCGCGTCGGCGGCGTCGACGTCGAGCTCCTGCAGGCCGCGCCGCGAGCCCTCCTCGAGCAGCTCGCCGCCCAGTGCGAGCCGCGGCTTGGAGCGGTCGCGCAGCGTGAGCGAGACCCGGCGCAGATGCAGGTGGGCGCTGCGGCCGGGCCCGCACTCCTTGCGATGGGCGCAGTAGAGCCGCGCGGTCAGCGAGCGCCCCGCCGTCCCCGTCCAGGCGACGCCGTGCCAGCTGCCGGTCACCCCGGACAAGTTCTTGCTCGCGCCGCCCGCCAGCCCCACGGTGATCTGGGGCGCGTGCGAGCCCTGCTTCGCCGCCTTCACCCGCATCCCGGCGCGCACGATCTCGAGCCCCGGCGGCGCCACCAGGCGCCAGGCTCCGAAACGCCCGTGAGGTGTGGGCTTGCGGCCCGGCTCGTGCTCGATCGTGAGGCCGTAGTCGCCGCAGGCCGCCCGCCCGACGTACCGCTTGGAGTTGGCGGACCAGGAGAAGTCGGCGCCGCCCGCGCGCAGGGCGGGATGGCATTGGACCGCGCGGTAGGTGCCAGCATCGGCCTCGGCGGCGCCTGCGAGCGCCGCGAGGCCGGCGACGAGGAAGGCCACCGCGAGGCGAGCGAGGGATCCGAGGCGGGGGTGCTGCATCGTTTCCAACGGCTCCTTTCGGTTCAGCGTTCGAATCCGAACTCGACGGGGCGCGGGCGCGGATCCCTCCTCGGTCTCGCCTGCGGCCCAGCGGCGGGAGGCGGCGGAGCGCTCACCACCGTGCTCGTGGGCGGCGCAGGCGCCTGCGGCGCCGCCGGTGACGCGCTGGAGGTCGTCGACGCAATGGGCGGCGCCGCTGGGCCGGGAAGGCCGCTAGGGGCGTGGGCGGACCCGGGCGAGGCGGGCACGGCCGCCGGGCGGCCGCCGCCGCGCGACCTGGAAGCGCGCCGCTTGGCGGACGGCGAGCGCGGCGCGCGTGCGCCGCGCCCACGCCGCTCCCGCGCGGCGCGGCGTGCGCCCCGGCGCAGGCTCAAGTCAAGCCGCCGCCCCTGGCGCGCCGCCTGCTTGCGCCGAGTCCGCGCGGCTTGCGCGTCGCGACGCGCGGGGCCCCCGGCGGGGCCCCCGCCGGCCGCCGGGGGTACGGCCGACGGGGGCTCGCGGGCGATCAGGCCCACGTCCGGGGGTAGAGGAGGAGGGTCCGATGGCCGGCTCGCGCTGACGAGCAGCGCGACCAGGACCAGCGCCCCGGCCGCGAGCGCGCCCACGCGCGCCACTGCTCGCCAGCGGATGACCAGCCTTCTGCCCATGCGCTCCCGTGAACCCCGGCGGCCGCGGGCGCGCCCCCTCCCGCGGGGAGACGCCGCGCTTGCGCCCCCGGGGAGGCACCCAAGGGCAGGCGCTCCCGCGCTTGCCCGCTATATTCAGCAGCCGCTTTGGCCAAGCCAGCCCCGGAATACGAACTCGTACTGATGCTCGATCCCGAGCTGCCCGACGCTCGCCGCGACGAGATCGTCGCGGAGACGCGCCGTCGCATCGAGGGCGCGGGCGAGCTCAAGCACGAGCGCACCTGGGGCATGCGCAAGCTGGCCTACGAGATCAAGCAGCGCACCGAGGCCGACTACCGCTTCTTCCGCTTCGGCCGCGGCGACGGGCTGCTCGAGGACCTCGACCACAACCTCAAGATCACCGACGGCGTCCTGCGGTTCCGCATCTTCAAGGTCGAGCCCGACGCGCCGGTGATCGACCCCCCGCCCCCGGTGCCGCTTACCAGCACCACCGCCCGCGGCGGCGCCAAGGCGCGCCGCGAGGAGGAGCGCCGCCCCGCCGAGAGCAAGGACGGCGAGGCGAGCCAGGACCAGGGCGCCCAGCAGGCCGCCGCGTCGAGCCAGGCCTCCGAGGGCTCGGGCGAGAGCGCCGGCGAGGCCTCCTGAGCCCGCCGGGCACCCGGCCCCGCTTTCCTCGCTCCTTCGGCGTTTTTCGCCCGCGCGGGGGGAGAGTTGCTGCCGCTGCGCTCCTTAGACTGCTGTAGCGAGCAAACGAAGCGAAAGGGCTTTCTCCAAGTGGCCTCCTCCAACATCAACGTCGTCGTCATCACCGGCAACCTCACCCGCGATCCCGAGCTGCGCAGCCTCCAGAACGGCACCTCGGTCTGCAAGCTGCGGGTCGCGGTCAACACCCGCCGCCGCAACGCCCAGGGCGAGTGGGAGGACAAGGCGAATTTCTTCGACGTCACGGTCTGGGGCGCGCAGGGCGAGAACTGCGCCACCTACCTCTCCAAGGGCCGCCCGGTCGCGATCGAGGGCCGGCTCGAGTGGCGCGAGTGGGAGGCGCAGGACGGCACCAAGCGCCAGGCGGTGGAGATCGTCGCCAACCGCGTGCAGTTCCTCGGCGGCCGTGACGCCGCTCCGGAGGCCGGAGGCGGGTTCGCGGGCGGCTCGGACATCCCGGCCGACACCTCCGATTTCGATTCCTCGCCCGCGCCGGTCGGCGGCGCCGCCGACGACGACATCCCCTTCTGAGCGGCTCCCAAGCGCCCTGGCTCGGGCCGGCCGGCGCCGGCGCGCAGGGCTGGCCTGCGCCCGCCCGGTCGGGTTCTCGCCCGACGCGGCTACAATGTCGCCTCGCGCCGCCCGCGGGCGGCGCGACGGCTGAGATGAGGCGTAGCGAATCGACATCCGAGCGGAGGGCCGGCTGATGGGCCGGCGGTCCCGGCGTTCCCGCCGCAACCGGCGCGGGGAGCGCACGCGTCCGCGTAAGTACACGCGGATCACCACGGAGTCGATCGACTACAAGGACCTGAACACGCTGCGCCGCTTCATCTCCGACCGCGGCAAGATCCGCTCGCGGCGCGTCACGGGCCTGTCCCGCCAGCACCAGCGGCAGCTCGCGATCGCGGTCAAGCGGGCCCGGGAGCTGGCCCTGCTGCCCTACGTGGGCGAGCGTTGAGGGGCGGGTGATGGCGCAGGCGATCCTGCTCAAGGACGTTGAGAACCTGGGCAAGGCGGGCGACGCCGTCGATGTCGCGCCCGGCTACCTGCGCAACTACCTCGTGCCGCGCAAGCTGGCGCAGCCCGCGACCAAGGCCGCGCTGGAGGAGGCGCGGCGCCGTCGCGAGGCGGCGGAGCGCGCCGCCCGCGAGGCCGAGGAGCGGGCCGCGGAGAACGCGGCGCTGCTCTCGCGCACCGTGCTCACGATCCAGCACCGTGCCGGCGAGGACGGCAAGCTCTTCGGCTCAGTCACCACCTCCGAGATCGCCCAGGCGATCAGGGAGGCGCGCGGCCTGAACATCGACCGCAAGAAGATCAACCTCGAGGAGCCGATCCGCGAGATCGGCACCTACATGATCGAGGTCGAGGTCGCTGCCGGCCACAAGGCGACGGTGAAGACGATCGTCGCCGACGCCAACTAGGCCCGCTCACCTCCGCCGGCTCCATCCCCGCGACCATGCCGCGCACGGCCTCGCGGCTCACCGTCACCTCGTGTGCGGAGGGGACCTCCGCCTGCGTCGAGACGCTGGCGACCGGAAAGGTCGGAGGTGTGCGCAGACGGGCGCGAAGCTGCTCGCGCCACGTTGCGGGTGATTCACGCACCCACGCGCCGAGGTCGTCCGGGCGTGTGCCGCGGCGAAGCTCCTTGTTGACCTCGATCAGCGCGAGCTGGACCACGTCCTCGGCGGCATCGGGGCCGACCACCTGTCGGGCGGCGCCCAGCATGCCGAGCTGGAAGCGCGGGGGGGCCGGCGCGCGCTAGCCGTCGTCGCGAAAAGCTCTTCGCGGAAAACCCGCAAACGGGTGCGGCGCGGCGCGCGCCCATCTGCTTAGCTCGCCACAGCGCGGCGGGGGGAGAACCACCGCCGCGCTGTGACGTTTCATTTGGATGGGTGATGAGCACGGCCGAGGCACAGGTACCGCCGCAGAACCTCGAGGCTGAGGAGTCGGTCCTCGGGGCGATGATGGTCTCCGAAGCGGCGATCGCATCGGTGATCCTCGACGTCCACCTGACCGACGAGGACTTCTACCGCGAGCGCCATCGCATCATCTTCCGCGCGATCCGCTCCCTCTCGGAGCGCGGCGAACCGGTCGACGCGCTCACGGTGAGCGAGCATCTCGCGCAGCGCGGTGAGCTCGAGGAGGCGGGCGGAAAGGAGTTCGTCTCCAGCCTCGCCTCGACCGTGCCCGTGCCGGGCAACGCCGCCCACTACGCGAAGATCGTCAAGGCGAACTCGATGCTGCGCCGGCTGCTCACCGCCTCGCAGCGCATCCAGAAGTCGGTGCACGAGCGCGAGGCCGAGCCGCGCGACCTCGTCGAGCGAGCCGAGCGCATGCTCTTCGAGGTAGCGCACGACACCTCGGCCCAGGACTTCGTCTCGATCACGAGCATCCTGGAGCGCGAGACGACCCGCCTGGAGGAGCTCTCCGAGGGCCGCCGCGAGATGACCGGCACGCCCTCGGGCTTCCACGACCTCGACGCGCTCACCGGCGGCTTTCAACCCGGCAACCTGATCATCTTCGCCGCCCGCCCGGCGATGGGTAAGTGCCTGGTCGGCTCAACGCTCGTGCACGACCCGGTGAGCGGCACGCGCCGACGGCTGGACGACCTCTACCGCGCCGCCTTCGAGGGCGAGGATCTGTGGGTCACCTCGCTGGGGCCGGACATGAAGCTGCGGCCCGCGCAGGCGAGCGCGGTCGCGCGCAACGGCCGCAAGCCCACCTTCCGGCTCACCACCCGGCTCGGCCGCTCGCTGCAGGCGACCGCCAACCACCCGCTCCTCACCCGCTCAGGCTGGAAGCCGCTGGGCCAGCTCGTCCCGGGCGAGCGCATCGCGGTCCCCCGCCGCCTGCCGCTCGCGGACCCGCGCGAGCTTCCCGCCGGCGCGGCGGTGGCGGCCGTGAAGGCGCGCGAGGGCGAGCCGGCGCCCGCCGGAGCGCTCGCGCCGTCGGCGGCGGAGCGCGTCGCCACCGCCCTGCTCGAGCCCGCCCCCGCCGAGTCGGAGCCGGAGCACCAGGACGCCGACATCTTCTGGGACGAGATCGCCTCGATCGAGCCCGCCGGTGTGGAGGAGACCTACGACCTGCAGGTGCCCGGGGACGAGTCGTTCGTGGCCGACGACATCGTCGTCCACAACAGCGCGCTCGTCGCCAACATCGCCGACCACGTGGCGGTCGACAAGGGCCAGCCGGTCGCCTTCTTCTCGCTCGAGATGTCCGAGACCGAGCTCGCCCACCGCTTCCTCGCCTGCCGCGCGCGCATCCCCGGCGACAAGCTGCGCAAGGGGCAGATCAAGGACCTGTGGCCGAAGGTGCTGCGCGCGTCCAACCAGCTCGAGAACGCGCCGATCTGGATCGACACCTCCTCGGACCTCAGCGTGCTCGAGCTGCGCTCCAAGGCCCGCCGCCTCTATTCGCGCGAGGGCGGGCTCGGGCTGATCATCGTCGACTACATGCAGCTGATGCGCCCCGACGACCCGCGCGCCAACCGCGTCGAGCAGGTGGGCCAGATCTCGCGCGGGCTGAAGCTGCTGGCGGGCGAGCTCGGGGTTCCAGTGCTGGGCCTCTCGCAGCTCTCGCGCGCGCCCGAGCTTCGGCCCGACAAGCGTCCGATCCTCTCGGACCTGCGCGAGTCGGGGAACCTCGAGCAGGACGCCGACCTGGTCGTCTTCATCTTCCGCGAGGAGTACTACGAGCAGGACCCCGACGAGGAGATCCGCGGCAAGGCGGAGCTGATCCTCGCCAAGCACCGAAACGGCCCGATCGGCACCGTGGAGCTTGCCTTCCAGAGCGCCTACCCGCGCTTCATGAACCTCGCCCGCACCGACCGTCAGGCGCCGCCGCCCGACGAGCAGGCGGCCCCCGCCGAGGACCCGTTCGGCATCGAAGAGGATGAGTTCTGAGAGCGAGCGCAAGCGCACGTCCCGCGCCAGGCGCGGCGCCGTAGGGCGGGGCGGGAACGTCGTGCAGCTTCGCCCGGGGATCGGCGACGCCACGGCCTGCCCGCTCGCCAAGTGCGACGGCAGCGGCTGGGTCGAGGTCGAACCCGGGATGGCGGCGCCGTGCGAGTGCCGCAGCGTGCGCCGCCAGCGGCGCACCCGCGGCGTCTCCTCGGTGATCCCGCCGCGCTACCGGGGCGTCTCCTTCGACCGCCCGCCGGTCTCCGACATGGCGCGCGACCCGGCCACGCGCACCGTGGTCCAGGCCGTGCGCGAGTACGTGGACGCGCTGGACGAGCGGCTCGCAGAGGGGCGGGGCCTTTGGCTGAGCGGCGACGTGGGCACGGGCAAGACCACGCTCGCGATGCTCGTCTCCTCCGCCGCCGCCGAAGCCGGCTACACGCTCGCCGTGTACTCGCTGCCGCGCCTGCTTGCCCGCATCCGCCGCACCTACGACGCCGAGACGGCTGATGACTCCTACCTGCCGTTCTTCGAGCGGCTCACCTCGGTCGATCTGCTGCACATCGACGACCTCGGCGCCGAGAAGCGCAGTGACTGGGTGCTCGAGCAGCTCTACGCGCTGATCGACGAGCGCTACGTCTCCAAGCGCGCGGTGATCGTCACCACCAACCTCGACGAGGCCGAGCTCGAGGAGCAGATCGGCGCGCGCACCGTCTCGCGCCTGGTCGAGATCTGCGGGGATCCCCTGCGGCTCGAGGGTGAGGACAAGCGCTACCGACCCCCGGCGGAGCTCGATCTCCCTCCGAGCGCCGCCCGGGCGGAGCCGGACGCGGCCCCGAGTTCCCCATAATCAGAGGGCAATGCCAGGAATCGTGATCGTCGGCACCCAGTGGGGTGACGAGGGCAAGGGCAAGATCGTCGACCTGCTCGCCGAGCGGGCCGACGCAGTCGTGCGCTTCCAGGGCGGCAACAACGCCGGGCACACGATCGTGCGCGACGGCGAGGAGTTCAAGCTGCACCTGATCCCGTCGGGGGTGCTGCATCCCGGCCTCACCTGCATCATCGGCAACGGCGTCGTCGTCGACCCCGCGGTGCTGATCTCCGAGCTCGACGCGCTACGTAAGCGCCGGGTGGACGTGACGGGGGTGAAGCTCTCGGCCAACGCCCACCTGATCATGCCCTACCACATCATGCTCGACTCGGTGGGCGAGCAGAAGCTGGGCAAGCTGGCGATCGGCACCACCAAGCGCGGCATCGGCCCCTGCTACGCCGACAAGGCCGCGCGGCTCGGGATCCGCGTGCAGGACCTGCTCGACCCCAAGATCCTGCGCCAGAAGATCTTCGCGGCGCTCGAGCCCAAGAAGCAGATGCTCAGGCCCTTCGCGCGCGACCCCAAGCTCGACCTGCACGCGATCACCGAGCAGTACGTCGCCTACGGCCACCGCCTCGAGCCCCACATCGCCGATACCGCGCGGCTGTGCTGGGAGATCCTCGATCGCGGCGGCACGCTGCTCTTCGAGGGCGCCCAGGCGGCGATGCTCGACCTCGACCACGGCACCTATCCCTTCGTCTCCTCCTCGAACCCGATCGCGGGCGCCGCCTGCGTGGGGGCGGGGGTGGGCCCGACCGACATCACCCAGGTCTGGGGCGTCGCCAAGGCCTACACGACCCGCGTCGGCGCCGGTCCCTTCCCGACCGAGCTGCACGACTCGGTCGGCGAGCACCTGCTCACCAAGGGCCGCGAGTACGGCACGACCACCGGCCGCGAGCGCCGCTGCGGCTGGCTCGATCTGGTCGCGCTGCGCTACGCGGCGCGGCTCAACCGGCTCTCTGCGCTTGCCGTGACCAAGCTTGACGTGCTCTCGGGCATCGACCCGATCCGCGTCGCCGTGCGCTACCGCGGCGCCGAGGGCGCGGTCTTCGACGAGTTCCCCTACCACCAGTCGATCATCCACTCGGCCGAGCCCGAGTACGTGGAGCTGCCGGGCTTCGCCGGCGACATCGGCTCCTGCCGGGACGAGTCCGAGCTGCCGCAGGCCGCCCGCGACTACCTCTCCTTCATCGAGGACCAGGTGGGCGTGCCGGTGCGCCTTGTCGGCGTCGGCCCCGGCCGCGACCAGATCCTCTGGCGCGGCGAGCGCAGCGAGCTGCTCACCGCCGCCTGATCCGCGCGAGAGCGAGCGGCGCGCAGCAACTTCGCGCCCGCGCCAAATAGACTGCCGCGCGCCCATGTTCGAGAAGGTCCTGGTTGCAAACCGCGGCGAGATCGCGATCCGCGTCATGCGCACCCTGCGCGAGATGGGGATCGGGTCGGTGGCCGTCTACTCCGAAGCCGACCGCGACGCGCCCCACGTGCGCTTCGCCGACGAGGCCTATCTGCTCGGCCCGCCCGTCCCCGCCCAGAGCTACCTCAACGTCGAGAAGATCATCGAGGTGGCGCAGAAGGCCGGCGCCGAGGCGATTCACCCGGGCTACGGCTTCCTCGCCGAGAACGCCGACTTCGCCCGGGCCCTGGATGAGGCGGGCATCGTCTGGATCGGCCCGCCCGCGGATGCGATCGAGGCGATGGGTACCAAGACCGGCTCGCGCGCGCTGATGCAGAAGGCGGGCGTGCCGATCGTGCCGGGCACGACCGAGCCCGCCCCGGACGTCGAGTCGGCCCTCGCCGCGGCCGCCGAGATCGGCTACCCCGTCGCCTGCAAGGCCGCGGGAGGCGGTGGCGGCAAGGGCCTGCGCGTCGCCCGCAGCGAGGAGGAGCTCGAGGAGGCCTTCAAGGGCGCCTCGCGCGAGGGGGAGAAGTTCTTCGCCGACCCGCGCGTCTACCTCGAGCGCTACCTCGAGGACCCGCGCCACGTCGAGGTGCAGATCCTCGCTGACGCGCACGGCAACGTGATCCACCTGGGCGAGCGCGACTGCTCGGTCCAGCGCCGCCACCAGAAGCTCATCGAGGAGGCGCCCGGCCCGCTCGTCGACGAGGAGATGCGCGAGCGGATCGGCAAGATCGCAGTCGACGCCGCCGCCGCGGTCGGCTATCGGGGCGCCGGCACGGTCGAGGGCCTGCAGGTGGGTGACGAGTACTTCTTCCTCGAGATGAACACCCGCGTGCAGGTCGAGCACTGCGTGACCGAGATGGTCACCGGCATCGACATCGTGCGCGAGCAGATCCGCATCGCCGCTGGCGAGCCGCTGTCGGTGACACAGGACGATGTCCAGCTGCGCGGCCACGCGATCGAGTGCCGGATCAACGCCGAGGCCGCCCACAAGAACTTCACCCCCACGCCCGGCTCGATAAACAGGTACGTGGAGCCCGCGGGCCCGGGCGTGCGGGTCGACTCCGGCGTGGAGGCGGGCACCGAGGTGACCCCGCTCTACGACCCGATGATCGCCAAGCTGATCGTCTGGGACATAGACCGCGAGTCGGCGACCAGACGCATGCTGCGCGCTCTCGGCGAATACGAGATCGAGCCGCTCACCACCCTGATCCCCTTCCACAAGGCGCTGCTCGCAAGCGAGCAGTGGGCGAAGGCCTCGACCTGTCGCGAGCTGATCGAGGACCAGGAATGGCTCGGGAGCCTCGCGCCGGCCGAGGCCGCCCCTGCCGAGGGCGAGGACGAGGAGGCCGCCGAGACGACCGAGCGCACCTACAAGGTCGAGGTCGACGGGCGCCTGCACGAGGTGAAGGTCTTCGGCGCGGCGCTGCCGGCCGCGCAGGGTAGCTCGAACCCGGGGCCCGCCAAGCCCCGCCCGCGGCGCGAGCGCAAGCGCGGGGGCGGGGGCGGCGCCAGCGGCCCCGATCTCGTCTCGCCGCTTCAGGGCACCGTCTTCAAGGTCGTCGCCTCCGAGGGCCAGGAGGTCGCCGAGGGCGATCTCGTCTGCGTGATCGAGGCGATGAAGATGGAGAACGAGATCACCGCCCACCGCGCCGGCAAGATCACCGCGCTCAAGGTCAGCGAGGGCGCCGCCGTGTCGAGCGGCGACGTCCTGGCGACGATCGAGTAGCGCCCGACGGCGGCTCGAAGAACTCCCGCAGACGCGCACGAACTGCGCTTACTGCCTATGCGCTTTGGCTGAAACCGACCTACTTGTTCTTGAAGTTCGGTGAGGCGGTCACGTCACGTCCGCGACCGGTCGAGGGAATGGGAAACGCGTACGACTCCTTGCCGGAGTAACACTGGGCGCTGACGCGCTCCCCGCCGAACGTGTTCTCGGTCTTTTCCCTCATCTCCCTGTGGCTCTGAGGGGAACTACACCGTTGCGGTGTCCCGCCGGCTTTCCCTCACCTGAGCCCGCGCGGATCATAAACACATCTTTCTACAAATTGCAAGCGGGTGGCGGATCTGGACGGGTTGGTCGAGATCGACCTCGTCGGTCGGATCGACCAGGCCCAGGGCCGCATCCGCACCACGTTCGACGTGGTCCCCGATGTCCCGGTGGGCACGTTCACCCTCGAGATGAACGGCGGCCCAGGGGGCCTGCTGGTCAACTCTCGCAACATGTGCACCGACAACGCGACTCGCATCGCGATTCGCGGCCAAAACGGCGCGCGCTTGGTGCGTGACGTGCCTCTTCAGGCCGCGGCGTGCGGCTATGCCGAGGGGCGCAAGCTCGAGCGCAGGGTCGCCAAGCTGCGGGCAGAGGCTCGCAAGCTTCGGCGGAAGGCCCGTAGCGTGAGCGGCAAGCGGGCCGCCAAGCTGTGGGCTAGGGCGCGGGCCAAGGCAGCGCGGGCGCGCGCCCTTGCGCGCAGGGTGGCTCTGGTGAGGGGTGCCCGGTGAACCACGCGGCGGGTGATCTCGAGCGCGGGATGCCGGTGGCATCCCGCGCTCGACTGGAGCCCCCTCGGCAGGGCGGGCCGCGATCGCACTCACGGTGCGCTCCCGCGACGACGGTATGCGGCCCGACGCGACGCGGACGGGGGTCGCTTGTGGGAGGGAGGCGAACGCCCGCGCCAGGCAGTTTCACCGCAAGGTGAAACGGCTGCAGCGGCACATCCGAGGCCGCGCAGCCTCTTCCGCTCGCTCATGCCTCTGCTTCTCCCAACCAGGCAATGGCTCTAAGCCAGCGAGCACGAGGTGACAGGGCCCGGCGGCGCAACCTCCGGCGCCGCCGGGCCCGTGCCGCCTTGCTCGAGGCGGCGCGCGAGCTTGCGCACGAGCGCGGCTACCGCCGCCTGCGCGCCGGCGAGATCGCGCGCAGAGCGGGGCTTTCGCGCGAGACCTTCTACGCGTATTTCCCCGACAAGCAGGCGTGCGTGGCCGAGGCCTGCAGCCCCGCGCTGGGGGAGATCGACTCGCTGCTTCGCTTGCGGGTCTTCGAGGGGGAGCGCTGGGCGGAGCGCCTGTTGCGCGGGGTGGCGGAGACGCTCGAGGAGATCTACCTGGTGGCCGACGAGCCCCGCGCGAGGGCGATGGACGCGGTGCTGCGCCTGGCGGCCGAGCGCGGCTACGAGAACGTGGGCCTGAAAGAGCTTCTGCGCGACGCGCACATGAACAAATCGGAGCTGACCCGTTCCTTCGGCTCGATCGAGGGTTGCTTCCGGGCGGCGTTCGCGCGTCTGGTCGATCGCATCGAGCGCGAGGTAATGGCGGGCGAGTGCGAACGGGCGCGCTCCGCGGAGCGCGACGGCGCGCGGACGCGGCGGGCGCAGCACGCGTCCGGCAATCCCGATCCGCGCGAGCGCCTGGGCGCTCTGCTGCGGCTGCTCGCGGAGCGCCCTGCCGAGGCACGTGTGCTGGCGCTCGAGGCGGCCAAGCTGCCCTCGGCCGAGGGGGAAGAAGCCACGCGCGGCGGCGCCAGGGCGCTCGAGGGCCTGATCGAGCGTCTCCTCTTCATCGATCGCGACGTGCCGCCCGAGCCCGTGCAGATGAGCATGGCTGCGGGCGCGGTGGCGCACGTGATCCGCGCGGATGTGTCGACGGGACGGTTCGAGGCTCTGCCGGGGCGGCTCGGGCAGCTCGAGGCAGTGCTGGCGATGGCGCTCGCGGGCGGCGCGGGCGCGCCCGACCGTGGCGAAACGCACACGGCCGCGGCGCATCCCCGCCCGCTTCCCGTCAGCCGGCGCGCCGACAGCTCCGCTGCCTGAGCCTCGCGACCTGCGATGCTTGGGCGGTGGAGCAGCGGCTCTCCCTGATCACGCTCGGCACCGAGGACGTCGCCCGCGCCCGCGCCTTCTACGAGGCGCTCGGCTGGGAGGGGCGCAGCCCCGACGGCGACGTCGTCTTCTTCCAGGTCGGCGGGACGGTGCTCGCGCTCTGGGACCGCGCGAAGCTCGCCGCGGACTCGGGCGTAGAGGACGCCGGCCGCTCGGGCGGCTTCGCCCTCGCCCACAACGTCCGCTCGCCGGAGGAGGTGGACGCGGTGATAGAGCAGGCGCGCGCGGCGGGGGCCCGCATCACCCGCGAGCCCGCCGAGACCTTCTGGGGCGGGTATTCGGCCGCCTTCACCGACCCCGACGGTCACCCCTGGGAGATCGCGCACAACCCCGGCTGGACGATCACCGACGACGGCCGCACGCTCCTGGGCCCGGGCTGACCCGCGACGGTACGTGCTGCGGCGATAATGCGACGGTGACGATCGTCCGCCGCTCGCACCGGCCGGCTTCGGGGAGGGAACCGGATGCCTGAGTCGCAGCCCGGGCTGGGAGAGCTCCCCTGGCGCGGCCCCGGCGAGGGCAGGCCCGCGCTGCCGCTGCCCCCCGGGAAGATGCCGCTGCGCTTCGCGGGCACGACGCGCAAGCGCTGGCGCTACGTCGGCGTCTTCGGGGAGGAGCTCATGCTCTGCGCTGCGCGGGTGCAGGTCGGCCCGCTTGGGCAGACCTTCTGGGCCGTGCTCGAGCGGGAGGGCGGCGTGCTGCGCGAGCGCACGCTCTACCGGCTGCCCGGCGCGCGGGGCGAGGTCTGGACCGAGGTCGAGGACGGCGCTACGCAGTGGGCGCCCGAGGGGGACTGCACCACGCGCATCGAGGGCAAGGATCCGCGCACGGGCGAGCGGGTGCGCGCGTTCCTGCGCGTGGGCGGCGGGCGCTGGGTGGAGTCGATCTGCCCGAACGGCACGGGCGGCTTCACCTGGACGCGCAAGCGCGCCGGCGCCCCGATCTCCTACGACGTGCGGATCGGCGAGCGGCGCCTGCGCGGCGAGGCCTTCGGGATCGAGGACGAGTCGGCCGGATACCACCCGCGCCACACGGTGTGGAGCTGGTCGGCCGGCGCGGGCGAGCTCGCCGACGGCCGTACCGTCGCCTGGAACCTGGTCGAGGGCGTGAACGACCCCGAGCGCAACTCCGAGCGCGCGATCTGGGTGGAGGGCGAGCCCTTCGAGCCCGAGCCCGTGAGCTTCGAGGGGCTCGAGGCGGTGCGCTTCGCCTCCGGCGAGCGGCTCGAGTTCACCGCCGAGGCCGAGCGGGCCAAGTCAGAGAACCGGCTGGTCGTCCGCTACTCCTACCGCCAGCCCTTCGGCGCCTTCCGCGGGGTGCTCCCGGGCGGCCTCGAGCTGCGCCGCGGGCTGGGCGTGATGGAGCACCACGACGCGGTGTGGTGAGGCGGCCGGGAGTCAGCTGACGCTCGGCACCCGCCAGCGCCAGGGCGGCTCCTCGCCCGGAGCGAAGCGGACGTGGTTGCGGCCGGCGAGGGCCTCCAGCGGCACGAGCCGCGGGTGGGCGGTCTCGAGCAGCGGCGTGCGCGCGTGGCGGGCGACGTCGGCGGCGGTGGCGCGCACGCGCTGAAGCGCCCAGCCCAGTGTCGGCCGGTACTCCCAGTAGTCGATCACGACCCCGCGGCCGCGGCGGCGCAGGTCGCGCACCGAGACGAACACCGTCACCCGGCGGTTCGACGCGGTGAGCTCGGGGCGCGTGCCCGGCCTAGCGCAGCTTTGGCTGCGGCAGTGGCGAAAGTGGACCGGCAGAAGCGGCACGCCGCCGGGTCCCACGCGCGCCTCGGGCTTGGGCGCGAGCGCCCGCACTAGCCCCGCGAGCGGGCGGCCGTAGGCGGTGGTGAGCGGGTCGCGCCAGCAAGGGCCGGGCAGCGCGGGGGCGCAGCGCAGCTTGCGCGCGATCGCGCCGGCCAGCTCGCGTGCCGCGCGCTCGGGTGGATCGGCGGCGACCACGGCCGCCGCGACGCCGAGCAGGAGGGCCACCAGGAGCGCGAGCGCAGCGTGCTCGACGGTGGCGGCGCCGCGCTCGGCCCGGCTAGGCACGTGGAGAGCGGATGCCCGATCGCGCCTCCCCAGCCTGAGCGGCTTTGGCGTCCGTGCGCGCACGCAACGGACGCTGCCAGCGTCCGCTCAACGGGTTGCGCGCGGTTTGCGCCGAATCAGGAGAGGCCCTGGCGCGCCTCGCGCACGAGCGTCACGGCCTCGGGGAAGACGATGCGGATCGCATCGCGCACCTGCAGCGCCTGCTCGTCGCTGGTGCCCTGCAGGTTGAGCCGGTTGATCGCCGCGACGGTCATGTCCACCGCCAGCTTGATCGCGCTGTCGGCGAAAGAGACCTGTTGCGCGCCCTGCAGCTGCTCGGCGAACTCGGCGAGACGCCGCTGAAGCTCGTCGGGGTCGCCGAACATGCCGCCGAAAGGATCGTTCATCCCTACCGATCATAGAGGTGCCCGTCGCGCGGCCGATGGGGAGGGGTGTAGCCTGCGCTGCGCCGTGGCCCTGCCGAAGCCAAGCGCCGCGAGCGCCGCGCTCGTGACGGGTGCCTCCTCGGGGATCGGCGCCGTGCTCGCCCGGCTGCTCGCCGAGCGCGGCCACAACCTCGTCCTGGTCGCGCGCCGCGAGGAGCGACTGCGCGCGCTGGCCGACGAGCTCTCCGCCGCCCACGGGGTGCGCGCCGAGCCCGTCCCGGCCGACCTGGCCGACGCAGCGCAGCGCGCCGGCGTGCTCGAGCGCGTGGAGGAGCTAGGGCTCGAGATCGAGGTCCTGGTCAACAACGCCGGCTTCGGGGCCACGCGCAGCCTGCACCGCATGCGGCCCGAGCGCGTCGTGGAGATGGTGCGGCTCAACTGCGAGGCGCTGCTCGACCTGCAGGTGCGGCTCTCGCCCGGGATGGTGGCGCGCGGCCGCGGCGCGATCCTCAACACCGCCTCGACCGCCGCGTTCCAGCCGATGCCTGGTAACGCCGCCTACGCGGCGACCAAGGCCTTCGTGCTCAGCCTGTCCGAGGCCACGCACGCCGAGCTCGCGCCGCACGGCGTCACGGTCACGGCGCTCTGCCCGGGCCCGGTCAAGACCGAGTTCGCGCAGGCCGCCGGGATCGAGGTGAGCGAGCGGGCGCCGGAGTTCATCTGGACCGACGTGGAGAAGGTCGCCCGGGAGGGGATCGAGGGCCTCGAGCAGGGCAAGCGGGTCGTCGTCCCCGGCCTGCTTCACCGCCTCGGCTCGCTCGCCGGGCAGCACACCCCGCGTTCGCTCGCCTTGCCCGTGGTCAGGCGCGTCTGGCGGATGGGGACCTAAGGCCCTACTTGCGCCGCGCCTCGGCGACGATCAGACCGCCGCGGCCGAGCAAGACCGCGATCAGCTCGAACGGGAAGGACACGAGCGCGACAAGCGGAGCGGCGAGCACGCTGGCCACGAAGTCCGCGATGAAGGAGAAGGCCCCGCGCGAGTTCTCGATCCGCAGGCGGCCGGCCCGCACCTCGTGCAGAAAGTTCGGGTGCAGCGTGAGCCCGTTAAGCAGCGTCTGCCACATCCAGCGCTGCGAGCGCCCCCAGAGCTGAAAGCGCTTGGAGCGAAGCTCGTAGCCCTGCTTCTCGGCCAGAAGCTCGAGCGCGCGGGGGGTGAGCAGCAGCCGCGTGCGCCAGTCGGCGAGCGCCGCCCAACCCTCGCCGCCGATCCCGGCCTGCAGGCTGGCGCGGTTGGGCGCCTCGATCTTCAGCGTCTCGCCGTTGGCGCTGCTGATCGCGCTGAGCTCGGCGGCGAGGTCGACCTTGCCGTGGCCGATCAGGATGCCCGCGCCGCACTCGCTGCAGCGTTCGATCACGCGCTCGCGCGTGGGGTCGGGCGCGTCAGGATCGACGGGCGAGATCATGCCGACGGTGGCCTGCTCCCCTGGGGCTGGCAGGGTGAGCCAGGTGTAGGCGGAGGCGCCGCAGAGGGGGCACTTCGTGGCCTTGCTCATCGAGCGGCAGCCTAAAGGGATGCGTCGGCCGGCGGCTGGACCTCCCAGGCGACCTCGAACTCGGCCAGCTCCGGCAGGAAGTCGCGCGGCGGGAACGCCTCGGAGGGAGCGAGGGCGCCCGTGCGGTCGAAGCCCGGGGCGGCGCAGCGGCGGGCGGCCACGGCGAGCGAGCGCGCGGTGAGCCCGTAGACGTCCCGGCCGCGGATCACCCCGACCCGCCGGGCGGAGCCAGCGCGCGCCTCGCAGACGATCGTGAAGCGCGCGGCGCGGCGCGCGCCCTCCGACGGCCCCTCGGGCAGAAGGTCGATCGCGCGGGCGAGCGCGCTGCGCAGGGGGGAGGCCGCGAGCATCTGCGTGAGCGGCACGACCACGCCCGACGCCGCCCGCAGCGGGCCCGGGACCACGGCCGCCGCGCTGAGCGAGGTGCGCACGGTGCGCACGGGCACGTGGCGCGGCACTGTGATGTGCTCGCCCGCGGGATAGCGGACCATGCGCTGGGGGCCCAGGGGCGGCGGGAAGGCGAAGTCGGGGCGCAGGGAGCGCCGGTCGGCCGGTACGAGGCGCCCGTCGCGCCACTCCCAGGACTCCCCGCCCAGCATCCCCAGCGCCGACCGCGCGGTGCCGCGGCTCGTGCCGAAGTCCTCGACGCCGTAGGCGAGCTCGAGCTCGTCGACCTCGTCCATGCCCTCGGCGGTGAGAGCGGCGATCATGTCGCCGGGCACGTAGTCGAACCCCATCGCCGTGAGCAGGACGGCGCCGTTGCGCTCGGCGACCGGGCCGTAGCGCTCGAAGACGAGGCGCATGAACGGCTGCTCGCCGGTCGAGTCGACGTAGTGGGTTCCGGTCTCAGCCGCCGCGGCGAGGACGGGCTCGCCGTGGAGCACGAAGGGGCCCGCGCAGGCGATCACGCAGGCGCAGGGCTCGAGCAGCCGGCGCAGGCCGGCGGCGTCGCCGAGCGCGACGGCATGCGTGCGCACCGAGCCGCCCAGCTCGGCCGCGAGCCGCGCAAGCTTGGCGGGATCGCGTCCCGCGAGCACGACGTCCGCGCCAGCGCGCACGAGCTCGGCTGCGGTGAGCCGGCCGGTGTACCCGGTGGCCCCGTAGATCGCGATCGGCCCGGCCTGCTCCGCGCTCATCGCCCGCCCCCGGCGCGCCGGAGGGCCTCCTCGCTGGTACGGCAGCCGCTCACTGAAACCGGCAGGCATGTTAGGTGCCGAAGGCCCGGCTCGCCCCCAGCGCGGGTGGGGCGCCGCGGCCGTCTCCGCGCTACGGTTCGCTCGACCGGCCGATGGCCAGGCTCACTCCCGAACAACTGCGCCGTCGCGATCGCATCGAGGCGATGATCGCGCTCGCCGCGCCCGTGCTTGACGGCGTGCTGGCGGTCAGCGATCGGATCTCGCGCGTGCTCGGCCCGGAGAGCGACTACTACCCGATCCGCCCGGCCAGCGAGGCCTTCGAGCTGCCGCCACCGGGCGCGCGTCAGGAGCCGGAGCGCGACGAGCCCGAGCGCCCAGGCCCCGCCGGCGCCCGCCCCGCGTAGCTGCGGCGGCGGAAGACGTCGTCGACCAGGGACTCGACACGGTCGAGGAAGAGGATGCCGTCGAGATGGTCGAGCTCGTGCAGGACGGCGCGGGCCTCGAAACCGTGGCACTCGACGCGGCCGCCCATGTGCTCGACGACGATGTCGGTGGCGCGGCGCACGTTAGCGGTCACGTCGGGCAGGCTGAGGCAGCCCTCGCGCGCCACCTCTGAGCCGCACGCCTCGACCACGCGCGGGTTGGCGAGGACGAGCAGGCCGTTGCTGGTCTCGGCCTTGGGGTGCTCGCTCACGTCGACCACCGCGACCCGCACGCCGTAGCCGATCTGGGGCGCGGCCAGGCCCACGCAGCGCTCGAAGCTGCGCATCGTGTCGATCAGGTCGCGGGTCACCTGGTCGAGCTCATCGGCCTGCACCGGCCGGGCGATCTGCTTGAGCCGGGGGTCGGGATAGAGGAGGACCTCGCGCGCTGCCACGCCGCGCTCCTGCGGCGCCTAAAGCGCCTCGGCCTCTAGCTCGCGGAAGCTGACCTCGACGCCGGAGCGCCCGCCGGCGGCGCGCAGCGCCCGCTCCACCTCGTCCGCGTCAGCGCCGCGCAGCGCCACCTCGAGCAGCATCACGTAGACGGGCGCCCCCGGCGTCCCGGCGAGGCGGGTCTCCAGGTTGACGATGTTCACGCCCAGCTCAGCGAGTGCTGCGCTCACCTCGTGGACGATCCCGGGGCGGTCGGCGCCGTAGACGCTCAGCACGTGCGTGGGCGCGGCGCTGTGGCGCTCGAGCTGATCCACCTCGCTCGCCGCGACCGCCTCCAGCTCAAGCTCGTCTCGCACGCGCTCGAGCCGCTCGCGCACCGCGTCGGCGCCGGTCCCGGGCGGCGTGCGCACGAGCAGCATCACCGCGAAGTGCCCTCCCAGGATCGCCATCTGCGAGTCCTCGACGTTGCCGTCGAGCTCGAGCAGGGCGCCGGTGATCGCCGCGACGATCCCGGGCCGGTCGCGGCCGATCGCGGTTACCGCAAGCTCTGGCACGACCCGCAGCCTAGTGCCCCGGGCCCCGGCGCGGGCCCGGGGTCGTGCGGCGAGCCGCGGGGGCGCCTACCCCTGCCCGCCGGAGATGTTGACCATCCAGTTCGTGCCGAAGCGATCCACGCACATGCCGAACGTATCGCCCCAGGGCGCACGCTCCAACGGCATCCTGACCTGGCCGTCCTCGCTGAGCTGCTCCCACCAGCCGCGAAGCCGCTGCTCGTCGTCGCCGCTCAGCGAGATCGACACGCCCGCCTGCGGCTCGTACTCCATGCTGTTGGGCGTGTCGGCGCCCATCAGGGTGAGGCCGTCCGGCGTCACCAGCGCCGAGTGCATGACCTTGTCCTGCTCGGCCGGGTCCTCGCTCACGTTGAACTCGGCGAACGTGAGGATCGTGAGCTCGCCGCCGAAGACCGACTGGTAGAAGCTCATCGCCTCGCGCGCGTTGTCGCGGAAGCTCAGGTACGGATCCAGCTGGGCTGCCATGGGGAATCTCCTCTCTTGGGCTCCGTCTACTCGTGTTCCCGTCCTGGGACCGCGCTAGCGCGCGGAACTCATCGCTAGCCCGCGGGCGCCTCGATGTTGACCAGCCAGCGGATGCCGAAGCGGTCGACGCAGATGCCGAAGGTCGCCCCCCAGGGCACCTCGCCCAAGGGCGTCTCCACCTCGCCGCCCTCGCTGAGGCGCTCCCAGAAGCCGCGCAGCCGCTCCTCGTCTTCGCCGCTCAGCGAGATCGAGATCCCGCGGGGCGGTTGGTAGGAGTCGGGGTTGGGCGAGTCGGACGCCATCAGGGTGAAGCCGTCGGGCGTGACGAGCAGGGCGTGCACGACCCGGTCGGCGTCGGCTGGATCCGCGTCGGGGCGCAACTCCGCCAGGGTCTTGATCTGCAGCTCGCCGCCGAAGACCGAGTGGTAGAAGCGCATCGCCTCCCGCGCGTTGTCGCGGAAGCCGAGGTAGGGGTTCAGCCGCATCGCCATCTCGTCTCGTCTCCTCTCTTCGGGGCGCGCTCGGGTGCGCGCCTGCCTGCGGAACCCGGCCCCGCGCGGAAACGGCGCTCCCCCCGTGCGCGAGACGGGACGCGCTCCCGCAGCGAACCGCCCCGGGGCCGCGCGGCCATAGGATTAGCGCTCCGTGAGCCGCAGGGCAATCATCGAGCGCGAGCGCCGCTGGGCGCGCTGGGTCGCCCCTGTGGCCGGACTGCCGCTGCTGCTCTTCTTCCTCTCGCTGCTCTTGCGCTCGCAGCTCGGCACCACCAGCGGGCTGGCGACGGAGGCGCTGCGCGCGATCGACGAGCACAAGGGCACGGTGCTCGGCTCGGGCATCCTCGCCGGCCTCGCCTACATGGCGCTCGCGCCGCCGCTCACGTTCCTCTTCCGCGCCGCCGCGGTGCGCTCGGGCTCGATGCTCAAGGGCCTGGTCGGGCTGTGCGTGGTGGGGCCGCTGCTCTTCGGCGTGCAGTCGATCGCGGGCGTGATCGCGCAGGTGCAGGCGGCGAGCGACTTCGTCGTCCAGGAGCAGGGCGTAGGCGACATCTACAGTCTGGCGGAGAACCTCTTCCGCGAGTCCACGCTGGTCGCGATCGCCCAGGCGACCGGAGCCGCCGGCCTGCTCTCGCTCATCTTCGCCGTCGTCTACACGTCGCTGTGGGCGATGCGCACCGGGCTGCTCACTCGCTTCACCGGCGCGTTCGGGATCGCGCTGGGGGTGGCGCTGGTGCTGGGGCCGCTCGCCCAGACCGTTCTGCCGGTGCTCTTCATGTGGATCGCCTACGTGGGCCTGGTGATCGCCGGCCGGGCCCCCGGCATGCGCCCGCCGGCCTGGGAGGCGGGAGAGGCGGTGCCGTGGCCGAAGCCGGGCGAGGCGCCGCGCGAGCCGAGCTCGAACGGCGCCGTGGAGCCCGAGGAGATCCCGGGGCTCGACGAGGAGGAGCGCCAGCGCGCCAACCGCGAGCGGCGCGAGCGCGCCCGCAAGCGCAAGCGCAAGCGGCGCACCTAGGATCGGCGGGAGGGAGGTAGCGATGGCAGCCGAAGGCCGGGACCCGCTCGCCGCGGCGCTCGCCGGCAAGGAGCTCGCCTACGGCGGCCGCCCGCCCGACTCCAAGCTCGCCGAGCGCATGCTGGAACCCGTGACCGGCTGGCTGCGCGGCGCCGCGGAGAAGCTGCCCGGCCTGCGCGAGATAGACCTCGACGCCGCCCTCGCCGCGCTCGAGCACGAGTGGCTCGAGGTGGGCGGGCTTATCCACCACGCCGAGCTGCACCGCGCGCGCACCAAGCGGTGCGGCACGGCGGTGTTCGTACACGGGCTGGGCGACCACGTGCGCCGCGCGACGCCCTTGGGCGCCGCGCTCGCCGCCGCGGGCTGGGACGCGCTGCTCGTGGACAGGCGCGGGCACGGGCTCTCGGAGGGGCGGCGCGGCGACGCCGCGATCGAGGACGACTTCGCCGCGGTGCGCGCGGCGCTCGATCGCGCCCGCGAGCTCGGCGGCGGGCCGGTGGTCCTGCTCGGCGACTCGCTCGGCGGGATCCTGAGCTGGTACATGCTGGCCGAGGGGGTGGCCGCCGACGCGGTGGTATGCCACTGCATCAACCACCCCGACGTCGACCACGATCCCTCGCTGCGCTGGAAGCGGCCGATCACCCGGGCCGTGGCGGCGATCCTGCCGCGGGCGCCGGTGCCGGTGACGCAGATCGCCGACTACTCGCAGGTCGCGCTGGAGCCGCTCACCTCCGCCTACTTCGAGCAGCGGCTCGACCCGCTCTTCAACTTCACGGTCACCGCCCGCGCCGCCTCGAGCTACGCGAGCTTCCGGCCCTCGCGTCCCTGGGCGCAGGCGCAGACGCCGGTGCTGGTCGTGATGGGCGCGGACGACCGCATGGTGAGCCCCGCCCACGTCGAGCGCTGCCTGGAGCGCGAGCGGCCGCCGCACGCGACCATGCTCACGCTGCCCGGCATGGGCCACCAGCTCTTCCTCGACCACCTCGCCGACGCGCTGCCGCCGGTGCTGGAGTGGGTCGAGGGCACGCTGGCGCCCGGGGATGCCTAGTCTCGAGCTTGCCAGCTCCTTGCTGTCCCGGTTTCCATGGTCAGAAAGGGGGGTTCGAAGGCTGGTCAGCCTCTTGCAATAGGGGCACGATGCGGATTTCTGGCCCTCCGATCGCCAGAATCAACTCTGTGCCCGGAGCAGCGAGGGAGGTGATGAGAACGGCAGCCGAGGTAAACAGGGTCACACTCCGGATCGAGGGGTCCCGGGCTGTAAGCGGGGTCGGCCTCTCGGATTTCGAGAGCTTCATAAAGCACTTCCTCCGCGCTCTGCGCGTATTCCACCGCTCGCTCAGACGCGAGCCCGCAAAGAAGCCCGGTCGTCCAGACCGTCATGAGGAGCTGGTCACTGCTTTTCGCCTAGTTCGCTTTGAGCCCGGCAGTGGTGTCGCAACCATCGAGCCGATCGCCGACCAGGCGGCGGACGATGCCGCCCTTTTTGATGACGTGCCTCCGGCTCTCTCGAACCTGCGGTCGCTCACCTCAGCGATTGAGGAGGAACGAGCCCTGAGTGAGGACGTGATCGACGCTCTTGACCGCGCTCGCCGGACCGCTGGTGACGATGGTTCGATCGATCTTCTGCTCCCAGGCGATGGTGTCCGCCAGACGCGGATTGACAAGGAAACGATCGATTCGCTCCCGAGAACGACTGTTTCCGCCCCGGCAGAAGTCACAAGTGTGTCAGGACGCCTTCATCTCATCGACCTTGAGCCCGATCGAATTGCGATCAGGGCATCGGACGGGGTTGAGTGGGAATGCCGTTATCCGGAAGAGTTCGAGGACGAGGTGCGCCGACTGATCGGGGAGATCGTTCGAGCGAGCGGCAAGGGTCGTCTGACTACGCCTCAACGAGGAAGGATGGAGCTCGACCGGATCGAGCCCGCAATGAGCGGAGAGCAGACGACGCTCTTTACGCGCGAGCCAATTCCAATGAGTGAACTGCTCGAACGCTCCGGCATCACGGGGCCTCAGGGACTGGACGCGCTCGCCAGCGAAGACTGGGTAGGCGACGACGCCGACGAGGCGTACCTAGCCGCAATGCTCGGGCACGATGACCGGTGACCAGGGCGCGGAGGTCATTCTCTGCGACACGTCCCTTGTGGGCTTCCTGGCCAAACGGAGGAAGCACCCTGAGCAGTTTGAGCATTGGAGTGCGGAACTCGTTGCGCGTCTTGAGAAAGCCATTCTGGCTGTCAGCGTGATCACGCTGGCGGAGGCCGAGTTTGGCTATCGGAAATCCGGATGGAGCCCACGCAAGATTGAGCAAGAAAGGCTTCGGCTGCAAAGTCTGCTGCTCATTCCGCTGGACGTCGCCATCCTTACGGAGTGGGCGCGGCTCAAGCACAAGAGCGTGGATTCAGGCTGGAACATTGGCGACAACGACTTGTGGATCGCAGCCACCGCCGCTGCTCGATCTCTACCGCTCGCGACGTGCGATCGCGATCACGGCCGCATCGAGGACGAGCGCGTCGAGATCCTTTACCTGCCGCCCAAGGCTGACAGCGCGAGCTAGGCGTGTCACTCGCGGCGACCGCGCGCCCGAGACTCACCTTATTCGTGCCGGCTGGCGGCGAGGCGCTCCTTGAGGCGCTCGACCACCGCCGGGTCGCGCAGGGTGGTGACGTCGCCCAGCTCGTTGCCCGTGGCGATGTCGCGCAGCAGGCGGCGCATGATCTTGCCCGAGCGCGTCTTCGGCAGGTCGTCCGCGAAGTGGATCTCCTTCGGGCGCGCGAGCTTGCCGATCCGCTCGGCCACGTGGTCGCGCAGCGCGGCGGCGAGCTCGTCGTCGCCCTGCTCGCCGCCCGCAGGCGTGACGAAGGCTACGATCGCCTGCCCGGTGGTCTCGTCGGGCACGCCGATCACGGCCGCCTCCGCGACGCGCGGGTGCGAGACCAGGGCCGACTCCACCTCCATCGTCGAGAGGCGGTGGCCGGAGACGTTGATCACGTCGTCGATCCGCCCGACGATCCAGAAGTAGCCGTCCTCGTCGCGCCGGGCCGCGTCGCCCACCAGGTAGATGTCGTTGCCGTAGCGGCTCCAGTAGGTCTCCACGAAGCGCTCCGGTTCGCGGTAGAGCGTGCGCGCCATCGCGGGCCAGGGGCGGGTCAGCACGAGGTTGCCGCCGCCCGCCTCGACCTCGTTGCCGTCCTGGTCGTAGATCGCCGCCCTGATCCCCGGCAGCGGCACCGTGGCCGACCCGGGCTTGGTCGTGGTCAGCCCGGGCAGGGGCGAGATCATGATCGCGCCGGTCTCGGTCTGCCACCAGGTGTCGACGATCGGGCAGCGGCCGCCGCCGATCTTCTCGTGGTACCAAAGCCAGGCGCGCGGGTTGATCGGCTCGCCCACCGAGCCCAACAGCCGCAGCGAGCTCAGGTCGTGCTTGGCCGGGTGCTCGTCGCCCCACTTCATGCAGGCGCGGATCGCGGTGGGCGCGGTGTAGAGGATCGTCACTCCGTAGCGCTCGACGATCTGCCACCAGCGGTCCTCGGCCGGGTAGTTGGGGGCGCCCTCGTACATCACCGAGGTGGCGCCGTTCGCTAGCGGCCCGTAGACGATGTAGGAGTGGCCGGTGATCCAGCCGATGTCGGCCGCGCACCAGTAGACGTCGTCCTCCTTGAGGTCGAAGACGAGCTTGTGCGTTGCGGATACCTGGGTCAGGTAGCCGCCCGTCGTGTGGAGGATGCCCTTGGGCTTGGCGGTCGAGCCCGAGGTGTAGAGGATGAAGAGCGGGTCCTCGGCGTCGAGCGGCTCGGGTGGGCAGACGGGGTCGGCCGCGTCCGTGATCTCGTCGAAGTCGTGGTCGCGCCCGGGCTGCATGGGCGGGTTGGTCCCGCAGCGGTCGAGCACGATCACGTGCTCGACCGAGGGCATGCCCTCCAGCAGCGGGTCGATCGCCGCCTTCATCGGGGTGGGCTTGCCGCGGCGCAGGGTGGCGTCGGCGGTGATCAGCGCCTTGGCCTGCGAGAACTCCATGCGCTCGCGCACCGACTCGGCCGCGAAGCCGCCGAAGACCACGTTGTGGACAGCGCCGATCCGCGCGCAGGCGAGCATCGCGACCACGGCCTCGGGGACCATCGGCATGAAGATCCCGACCACGTCGCCCTTGCCGATCCCCAGCCCCTTCAGGGCGTTGGCGAAGCGCTGGGTGCGCTCGTGCAGCCAGGCGTAGGTGATCTCCCTGCGGCCGCGCTCGCCGCGCTCGTCGGCGTCCTCGGCCTCCCAGTAGTAGGCGACCCGGTCGCCGCGGCCGGCGGCGACGTGGCGGTCCAGGCAGTTCGCGGAGACGTTGAGCTTGCCACCCACGAACCAGCGGGCATGTGGCGGATTCGACCAGTCGAGCACCTGCTGCCAGGGCTCGACCCACTCGAGCTTCTCGGCCCACGACGCCCACCAGGCCTCGGGGTCGGCGTCGGCGCGCTCGTAGATCCCCGGGTCCGAGGCGTTCGCCTGGGCGGCGAACTCGGGCGGCGGCGAGAACGTCTGCTCGGCGCTGAGGCTGCCGCCCAGATCGTCCCTCGGCTCGTCCACGGACACGTTCCCGTCAGCCATGGTCAACCTCCTCCTCCTTGCCCTCGTGCGGGAACCGTACACGCAGGTGGGCGGCCGCGGTCGTTTCGGTCGCCAGGCGCGGCGTCCGCCCGGCGGCCTCGCGTACCCTGAGTCGGGATGAAGGCAGGCAGGTGGAGGTCGGGGGTCGCGAGCGCGTGCCCGGCGACGGTCTTCCGGGGCGCTTTGGCTACCGCCCTCCTCGCGGCCTGCGCTGCCTTCCTGGCCGCGGCGGAAGCGGCCCCGGCGGCCGTCGAGCGCGCGAGCGAGAGCGAGCGCGCCGTCGCCTACTGGACCGAGGAGCGGATGCGAAACGCCCGCCCCGCGGAGGAGCTGCTCGCCGAGACGGAGGCCGAGGAGGCGCCCGAGCCGGGCGAGCCGGGGAAGCCGGTGGAGGTGCCCTCCCCCGAGCTGCGGCCCTACAGCGCGCACGGGCGCGTCTTCTTCACCCACAGCAGCCGCGACTACTACTGCTCGGGGACGGTCGTGCAGGCGGCCACGCGCAAGCTGGTCGCGACCGCGGGGCACTGCGTGTACTACAAGCGAAGCTTCGCCCGCAAGTGGATCTTCGTGCCCGCCTACGCGGAGGACGGGCGCGACAACCCGGCCCCGTTCGGGCGCTGGCGGGCGCGCCGGCTCGCCGTGCCCCACGCCTGGTGGCGTTCCGCCCGCGACCGCAACGCGGCCAACGACGACCTGCGCTTCGACGTCGGCATGGTCTCGCTCGCGCCGCGGAACGGCAGGCCGATCCAAGGGGTGGTGGGCGCCCGGCGGGTGCGCTTCAACAGCAAGTCCGCGCGCACCCTCGAGGCGGTCGGTTACCCCGCTATGGCGCCGTTCGACGGCAAGACGATGCTGTCCTGCTCCTCGCCCTGGATGGGGCGCGACCGGCGCCTGCCGCCGCCGCGCCCGCTCCGCGTCGCCTGCGGGATGACGGCGGGCGCCAGCGGCGGCGCGATCCTCAACGGCAACGGGGCGCTGATCTCGCTGATCAGCTACTCGTACTGCTTGGATCCCGCCGACAAGGGCTGCGACCGCTCCGAGGAGGGCAACTTCTTCGGGCCCCAGTTCGGGAAGGCGATCCGCCGGCTGTACCGCGCCGAGGCGACCCCACGGCGAAAGCGGGCCGCGCGGTTGGCCGCGCGCTGGGTCAGGAGGCGCTAGCTTCGGCGCGCCGCGCGAGCTGCTTTCGGTGGGCGCGGATCTCGGCCATGATCCGCTCCAGCCGCGGCTCGACCGACGTGTCTACGAAGCTCATCGCGGCAGCGATCGCGGGGTGCACGGCGGCGATCCGGTCGTGCATGGCCTGCGCCACCGCGCGGTAGGTGGGGTGTCCCTCGCGCCCGGAGCGCAGCTCGCAGACGTGCATCGCCTCGCGCGCGTTCATGTCGAGGATGTAGCGGATGCGGTAGCCGAGGCAGAGGGCGTACGGGGCCTGCTCGACCAGACCCTGGGCCTCCAGGCGGCGGAACTCGGCCGCCGAGCGCTCCAGCCCGCGCCGGTAGAGGTCGCCCGCGCCCGCCTCCTCGACCTCCTCGGGGACCTCGGCGCCGAGGTCGGGGCTGAAGCGCTGCCACTGGCAGGTGAGCATGCGGTGGCGCTGCAGGTCGCGGAAGCCGCCGTAGTCGGAGACGATCTCGAAGCGGTAGCGAACCGCCTCCCAGCCGCGACCGGGGCGGTGGCGGCGGTTGCGCCGCTCGCCGGCGAGCTCGGCGATGAGCTCGCCGCGCTCGACCGGGTCGAGCGCGGCGACGCGGTCGCGGATCTCGAGCTCCGAGGTCCCCGATCGCTCGAAGAGCGAGGCGGCGAGCAGGTCGGCCTCGTCCCCGTCGACGTGCACGAGCTCGACCGAGGGCGCGGCCTCGCCCTCGCGCCGGTCGAGGCCGAGGCGCGCGACCGCTCGCTCGGTCGCCTCGCGGCGGCGCCGCAGGTAGTCGATCCACTCGCCGCCGCGGTCGGGGCGCTCGACCCGCGCCACGAAGCTCGGGATCACCTTCTTGAGCTCGGCGTGGATCAGCTCGCCGTAGGCGCGCGCCTCGGGCAGGGGCGAGGCATACAGGCGCAGGAGCAGCTGCTCGTAGGCCTGCCCGGTGGCGAAGATCCCGACGTGGCTGAGGGTGGAGGCGGGGAGCAGGCCGCGCATCAGGTCCAGCGCCTTGGCGCGGATCGAGCGCTCCCAGGCGCGCTCCGGCTCGTCGCGGCGCGGCCAGCGCTCCGCCGCCCACCGCTGCACGAGCTCCAGGCCCGTTGAGTAGGCGGCGAAGATCTCGTCCATCGCCTCGGCGTAGGCGGGGCCGAGCTCCTCGTCGCGGTAGTAGCGGAAGCCGCCGCCGGGCATCGGCTGGTCGTAGGGGATGTAGCGGGTCGACTGCTCGAGGTAGGCGGCGAGCCGCCCGCGCTGCAGGATCTTGGTGAGCACGTTCGAGGCCCACTCGCAGGCGAGGTGCACGCCGCCGAGCTGGGCGATCGAGTCGTCGCCGAAGCCGCTGAAGACGCGCTCATAGAGGCGCGCCGCGCGCTCGCCCTCCTTGCCGTCGAGCGGGCGCGCGCCCTCCGGCACGTCGCCCGCGAACTCCTCGAGGAAGAGCCGCCTGAGCGTTCCGCCCCAGCGCGAGTACCGCGCGAACAGCGCGCCCTTGACGGTCTCGGAGAGGTTGGTCAGGCAGAAGACCGGCCGGTCGAGGTTCGTGAAGTGCGGGGCGAGGATCTCGCGCTCGGCGGGGGTGAAGCTCTCGACCGGATAGCGCACGGGCGGCCATGCTACCCGCCGCCCCCGACAGCCCCGCGATCCACCACCTGGGGTGTGGCCGCCTCCACGCCCGCGAGGCGAGTTGTTACGAGGTCGCAACAGGCCTGGGGCTCGGGCTGGGGCGCGAAAAGCCCTGCCCCCGCACGGCGCCTGCGCTCAGCGCGCGGGCGCGGGCGGGGCGGCCATGAGCTCGACGCGGTGGCCCCCCGGCGCGATCGCGCCGGCGCGCGGCTGGCCCCACAGCTCGCGCTTGCGCTCTACCGCGTAGCCGGCCGCGCGCAGGCGCTCGAGCGTCTCCTCGAAGTCCGGCGCGACCAGGGCGACGTGGCCGATAGGTGGCACCACCGGCTGCTCGCTGAACAGCAGGTGGATCTGGGTGCCGTCCCGCTCGAGCCAGCGCGCCACTCCGCGCAGCGGCTCCGGCTCGGGGACCTCGGCGAACCCGACCAGGGTGAAGAACTCGATCGCGCGCTCGAGGTCGGCGCGGGTGATCTCGAGCGTTACGTGGTGCAGCATCGCACCCCGAGGATACGTGTGGCGGAAGGCCGCCATTCCCTCGTCACAGCTGCGTGACGAGTCCGCCGGGCGAGAGTGGAGGCGACCACGCCATAGGGGGTCGCGGCGAGGTGGTGGCCGTCAGGCCAGCGGCCGCCAGGGTGGCCCTCAGGCGATGGCGGCGGCGAGGGCGAGGATCGCGAGCGCGAGCGCGGTCGACCAGGCGATCGCGCCGGCGGCGACGCGCAGATCGAGCCCGTAGGCGTGGGCAATGATCAGGCTGTTGATCCCGCAGGGCATGGCCGCCAGCAGCAGGTAGGAGCTGGGCAGGTCGATCAGCGGCGCCGAAAGCGCCAGCAGGAGCGCGGGGCAGACGGCCATTCGCAAAAGCACGGCGGTCGCCACGGGGGCGTCGAGGCGCGGCGGGAAGGCGAGCGCGCCCTCCTCGACCTCCTGCGCGAGCGCCGTGCCGACGGCGAAAAACCCGATCGGCAGGATCGCGATCACGCCCACTCGGGCGGCGTCGACGAGCGGATCCGGCGCCAGCGCGTCGGGCGCCAGGAGCGCCAGCACCGCGGCGAAGAGCGGCGGGTTGCGCAAGAAGAACGCGCGCACGCGCTCGGAGACGCCGTGGCCGGCCGTGGCCCCGAAGGCGGCGCCGACCGAGAAGCCGCCGATCAGCGTGTCGGAGCCGGAGACCAGGACGTCGTAGGGGACCGCCCGGCCCAGCTCGTCGAAGCCCAAGAGGGCTGCGGTGACCGGGTAGCCCAGATACCCGGTGTTGCCGATCAGCGCGCAGACCATCACGGCGCCGGTCACCGGCCGCGAGCAGCGCAGGACGCGCGCGCACACGAGCCAGGCGAGGGCGGCGGTCAGGGCGGTGGCGCCCAAGCCGAACAAGAGCCCCACGCCCGCGTCCGTGTCGATCCTGGCGCGGGCGAGGTTGAAGAAGATGATCGGCGGCAGCAGGACGTAGAGGACGAAGGAGAGCGCGCGCCGCGCGACGGCGCACCCGCGCTCCCCGAAACGGCGCTCGGCCGCGACGCCGGCCGCAGTGGCGGCGACGATCGTCGCGACGATCGCCAGCACGCCGCGCTTACTGGAGCGCGCTCAGCGTCGCGGAGATCGCCTCGCCCGCGTCGGCCGCGAGGTCGACGAGCGGCGAGGGCCACACGCCGAAGAAGATCGTCGCCGCGGCCATCGCCAGCGTGAGCGCGACGACCACGCCGGGGCGCCCGGCGCGCACCGGCGCGGCGCGCTCCGGCTCCGGCTGGTCACGCAGGCCGCCCTCGGCGACCGCGTCCGCCTCGGGCGCGCCGCCCGCCATCGCGGGCAGCGTGCGGTGCGGCGCCTCCGGTGTCGGATCGGCGTCGTAAGCGGGGCGCATCCACACCCAGGCGATCACGCGCAGGTAGTAGGCGAGCGAGATCATCGAGCCCACCACGATCATCACGCCGAGCCAGGTGTAGTCGGCGCCCACGGCCGCCTCGATCAAGAACAGCTTGCCGATGAAGCCCGCGGTGCCGGGCAGCCCGGCGAGCGCCAGCATCGCGATCGTGATCGGCCAAGCCAGCGCCGGCCGGTCGCGCCCGATCCCCTGCACGGCGCGGATGTCGTCGCCGAACTCGGTCTCGCGCTCGCGCACGACGATCACGCCGAAGGCGGCCAGGTTCATGAAGACGTAGACCGCGGCGTAGAAGAGCACGGCGTCCACGCCGCCCTCGCTGAAGGCGACCACGCCGGCGAGCATGTAGCCGGCCTGGGCCACGCCGGAGTAGCCGAGCAGCCGCTTGAGCGAGTTCTGGCCGATCGCGCCGACGTTGCCGACGATGATCGAGACCGTCGCCAGCGCCGCCAGCGCGGGCCGCCAGTCGGCGGCCGCCGGCCCGAGGGCGACGTCGAAGAAGCGGATCAGGACGGCGAACGCCGCCGCCTTGGTCGCCACCGCCATAAACGCGGTGACCGGGGTCGGCGCCCCCTGGTAGACGTCGGGCGTCCACTGGTGGAACGGGGCGATCGAGAGCTTGAAGGCGAGCCCCGTGCCGACCAGCGCGATCCCGACCAGGACCAGCGGGTCGTCGACCAGCGAGCCGCCGATCCCCTCGCGGATCGCGTTGAAGTCGGTGGCGCCGGTGGCGCCGTAGAGCAGCGCCAGGCCGTAGAGCACGAGCGCCGAGCCCAGGGAGCCGACGATCAGGTACTTGAGGCCCGCCTCGAGCGCCTGTGCGCGCCGGATCGCCGAGCCGCAGAGCACGTACAGCGGGATCGAGAGCATCTCCAGCCCGACGAAGAACATCACCGTGTTCTGGGCGCTCGCGAGCAGCAGCATGCCCAGCACCGAGCCGAGCAGGAGCGCCTGGAACTCGCCGTGTCCGGCCGGTCCCGGGGCGGCCTCGGTCGCCTCCTCGCCCCAGGAGAGCACCACGGCGAACGCCGCCGAGACGATCGCGATCAAGGTCGCGATCAGGGCCAGCTCATCCAGGCGCAGCGCGCCCGAGACGAGGTCGATCCGCTCGCCCCACCGCCAGATGCACAGGCCGGCGGTCACCGCGAGCGTGATGAACGTGAGCGCCGAGACGACCGCGCGCTCCGCCCGTCGCGGGAGCGCCACCGCCGCCAGCAGCACAGCGACCAGCCCGCCGGTCAGGGCGAGGATCGGCGAGAGGCCGGCGTAATCGATGTCCGGAGCGTTGAAGTCCACCGCTATCCCCTTACTCCTCGCACTCCACCACGACGCCCGCGACCCCGGGCTCGCCGGCCTCGCCGTTGCTCACGTAGGCCTCCTCCACGCACTCGACTTTGGCGATCGCCTCCTCAGCGCCCTCGGCGACCGCGGTGACCGCGCCGACCTTGTCCTGGACCGAGGCCTCGCCGCGCTCGAGGATCAGGCCGGGGTGGAGCGCGAGCCCGACGATCACCGCGACCAGCGGGGTCAGCACCAGCGCGTCGCGCAGGCTGATCTCCCGCGACTGAGCCCCCTCGGGCAGCCGGTTGTGCATCGTGCGCTGGTAGAGGCGCAGGGCGTAGAAGGCGGCCAGCGCGATGCCCACGCTGGCGACGATCGCGTAGACGACCTTCGTCTGGAAGACCGAGATCAGGATGTAGAACTCGCCGACGAAGTTGGCCGAGCCCGGGATCGCGAGGGTGGCCATCGTGACGATCATGAACAGCGCCGCCAGGTACGGCGCGCGCACGGCCCCGCCGCCCATCTCGCGCAGATCCTCGGTGCCGAAGCGCTCGTACAGCAGGGCGATGATCAGGAAGATCGGCGCCACCACGAGCCCGTGGTTCACCATCTGCAGCACCGCGCCGTCGGCGCCGTCGGCCGAGAGCGCGAACAGCCCGAGCGTGACGAAGCCGAGCTGCGCGACCGAGGAGTAGCCGGCGATCAGGCGCACGTTGGTCTGCGTGAACGCCATCACCGAGCCGTAGAGGACCGAGGCCGTCGCGAGCACCATCACGAGCTCCTGGAACTCGAGCGTGGCGTCCGGGTAGAGCGGCATCACCACGCGCAGGAAGCCGTAGGCGCCGACCTTGGAGAGCACGCCCGAGAGCAGCGCCAGCACCGGCAGCGGCGCCGCCCGGTAGGCGTCGGCGAGCCAGCCGTGCAGCGGCACCGCCGGCATCTTCACCAGGAAGGCGGCGGCGAAGAAGCAGAAGATCCAGGCCTGGGTGCCAGCGCCCAGCGGGTTCGCGCGCAGATCCGCCAGCGCGAAGCTGAGGTCGCCGGTCTGCTGGGAGACCAGGATCGCCGTGGCGATCGCGCCCACCAGCATCAGCAGGGAGCCGACGAGCGTGTAGATCATCATCTTGACCGTCGCGGCGATCCGGTTGCCGGTGCCGTAGGAGCCGATCAGGAAGAAGAACGGCACCAGCATCAGGTCGAAGAAGAGGACGAAGAGCAGGAGGTCCTGGGCGAGGAACGCGCCGAGCGTGGCGGTCTCCGCGAGCCCGAGCTGGAAGTAGTAGTTGCGCGGGCGGGTGGGCTGGCGCCAGAGCGAGAAGGCGAAGCTCGCGGTCCACAGCAGGGCGGTGAGCAGGACCAAGAACAGGCTGATCCCGTCGACGCCGAGCTGGTAGCGGACGCCGAGCTGGGGGATCCAGCTCTCGTCGACCAGGTGCTGCAGCCCGGGGGTCGAGCTGTCGAAGTCGACGACGAGCGCGATCGCCAGGGCGAGCGTGATCAGCGAGCCCAGAAGCGAGACCGGGGCGGCGGCGCGGCGCGGCAGCAGCGCGACCAGCAGCCCGACGGCGAGCGGTGTCCAGAGCAGAACGTTCAGCATCGCAGCAGAGTCCTCACGAGCTAGCGACCAGGAAGTAGAGGGCGAGGGCGGCGAAGCCGCCGATCACGAGCAGCGCGTAGGCCCGGACGAAGCCGGACTGGGCGCCTCGCACGAGCACCCCGACGCCGCGCACGACCCCGACCGCGGTGGCGACGATCCCGTCGGCCAGCACGCGCTCGAGCGCGGCATTGGCGAAGCGGCCGGCCGCGATCACGGGCCGGTAGACGAGCGCGTCGATCACGTCGTCGAAGTACCAGCGGCGCTCGAGGAAGTCGTGCAGGCCGCGGAAGCGGTCGCGCCAGGCGAGCGTGACGCCCGGCCGGCGCACGTAGCAGTGCCAGGCCAGCGCGATCCCCGCCAAAGCGATCAGCCCGCCGACCAGCATGCCCAGGTAGGCCGAGCCGGTCGAGGGGTGGTGCTCGAACAGCGGCGAGCCGGCGAAGGTCGGCTCGAGGAAGTGCTCGACCGCAGCGGTGACGCCCGGCAGCTGCAGGAACCCGGCGACGAGCGCGAGCACGCCCAGGATCCCCATCGCCACGCGCATCGGCCAGGCCCGCTCGGCGATGTGGTGCTCAGGGCCGGGGAAGCCGACCTCGGTGTCCTCCTTCTCGCCCGTCATCGGGTTCACGGGCTCCCCGTGGGCGAGGTGCCCGTGCTCGAGCTCGTGCGCCTCCTCGCACGGCTCGCCGGCGACGACCCGGAAGCCGATCCGGAACGAGTAGAAGGCGGTGAGGAAGGCGGCCGCGTACCCGCCGATCGCGAAGATCCAGTACATGCCGCCGCGGTCGGCCGCGTAGACGAGGATCTCGTCCTTGGAGAAGAAGCCCGAGGTGCCGGGGAAGCCGGCCAGGGCGAGCGCGCCGACGATCAGCAGCGCGCTCGTGAAGGGCAGCGCGCGGCGGAAGCCCGACATGCGGTCGATGTTCTGGATGTTCGCCATCGCCGCGATCACCGAGCCGGCCGCCATGAACAGCAGCGCCTTGAAGAAGGCGTGCGTCATCAGGTGGAAGATCCCGGCGGCATACGCGCCGATCGAGACGCCGACGACCATGTAGCCGATCTGGCTCATGGTCGAGTAGGCGATGATCCGCTTGAGGTCGGTGACGACCAGCGCGATCGTCGCCGCCATGATCAGCGTGAACAGCCCGATGAAGGCGGCGATGTCGGCGGCCGTCGTCGCCAGCTCGAAGAGCGGGTGCATGCGGGCGATCAGGTAGACGCCCGCGGTCACCATCGTCGCCGCGTGGATCAGGGCCGAGACCGGGGTGGGGCCCTCCATCGCGTCGGCGAGCCAGGTGTGAAGCGGCGCCTGCGCGGACTTGGCGAAGGCGCCGACCAGGAGCAAGAGCAGCGCGGCGACGAGCAGGGCGTCGTTGCGGCCGAAGGCGTCGCCCGCCTCCGCGAAGAGCTCGAGGTAGTCGAAGGTCCCGAGCTCCTTGAAGAGGATGAAGGCGGCGAGCACGATGCCGACGTCGCCGACGACGTTGATCACGAACGCCTTCATGCCGGCCGCGGTCGCCGTGTTGCGGCGGTACCAGAAGCTGATCAGCGCGTAGGAGGCGAAGCCGACGAAGGCCCAGCCGACGACCAGGAGCACGAGGTTGCCGGCCAGGACCAGCAGCAGCATCGAGAAGACGAAGAAGTTGAGGTAGGAGAAGAAGCGCGCGTAGCCCCGGTCGCTCGTCATGTACGCCACCGAGTAGAGGTGGATCAGCATCGAGACCCCGGTGACGACGAGCGCCATGATCACCGCCAGCGGGTCGACCAGGACCCCGAGCTTGATCTCGAGGCCGGCGGCGCTGGCGTAGTCCCAAAGCGCGGAGGTGAGCTGCCGCTCCTCGGCCGGCAGGCCCTGCAGCTGCGCGAAGGCGCCGATCGAGGCGAGGAATGAGAGCGCGATCGCGAGCGTGCCGATCCAGCCCGCGGCCCGGCCCGGCCACGCCCGCCAGCCGAGCCCGATCAGGATGCTGCCCGCCAGCGGGAAGGCGAGCACGAGCCAGGCGTAGGTGGTCGCGCTCATCCCTTCAGCCTCCGCATCTCATCGACGTTGAGCGGCAGGCGGCGGCGGAACATGCCGACGATCAGCCCCAGGCCCACCACGACCTCGCAGGCGGCCACGACCATCACGATCAGGGCGAAGACATGCCCGTCCTGGTTGCCGTGCATGCGCGCGAACGAGATCAGCGCGAGGTTGCCCGAGTTCAGCATCAGCTCCAGGCAGAGCAGCACCACGAGCGGGCTGCGGCGGATCAGGATGCCGCTGGCGCCGACCGCGAACAGCAGCGCCGAGAGCACCAGAAACCACTCAACGGCCACCGGCCACCTCCACAGGTTCGGACTCGCGGCCGCTCGGGCGACGCCGGCGGGCCGCCAGGACCACGGCGCCGACCGCCGCGATCAAGAGCAGCAGCGACGCCGCCTCGAACGCGATGAGGAAGCGCTCCAGCAGAAGCTCGCCGATCGCAGCGGGCGAGCCGAAGCCGAGCTCAACCTCGGGCCCCTCGCTCCCCAGGGCGCTCAGCGCCGTGCCCAGGATCGCCACCGAAAGCTCGATGAAGAGCGCCAGGGCGAGCAGCGGCGCCAGGAGCCGCTGGCCTGGGATCGGCTCCCAGAGCGGCTCTTCGACGCCGCCGACGTACGCGGCGACGAACACGTAGAGCACGACCACCGCGCCGGCGTAGACCACCACCTGGGCGGCCGCCAAGAACTCGGCGTGCAGCAGTAGGAACAGGGCGGCCAGCGCCACCAGGTGCACGACCAGCGCCAGCACGCTGTAGAACGGATTACGAAGGGCGATCACCGCGATCGCGCCGCCTAGGGCGGCCAAAGCAGCGGCGAAGAAGACGACTTCCTCCATCGGCGCCCCATCCTATTGAGGGTTGCGCCCCCGCGAGCGCTCGCCCTACCACTGCGTAACGCCTGCCACTAAGCGGGAAAACCCACCCTTCACCTATTTTCCCCGCCCACGATGGACAGGGTGCCCGGACGAACTAGGGGTGAGGAACGCTGCCTGAACCTCCACGGACCTCCTGCGAGTCGAGGCTGGCTACGGGTGGCAACGCCTCCGTCCGGCAAACGACTCGAGGAGGGACTCCATGAGGAAATGCATCGCGCTGTGCGCGATGGGGGCGGCCCTGCTCGCGGGCCAATTCGTGCCCGTGGACGCGGAGGCCACCGTGGCGGACGTCAGCATCAGCTTCAACGGGTCGGCCCAGGGGAAAGCCGGGGATAAGCCCCGCTACAACATCGTCTTCCGGGTTCCCCAGGGCTTCTACGGCGGCAACGACGAGATCGCGATCGACGGGCCGACCGGGATCCAGTTCCCGCCCATGGGGAACGGGGGCGACCGCAACTACTACATCCAGGCGAACAACACCAACTACAACATCCTCGGCACGGTGAGCGTCCAGTCCAGTGGGAACGGGACCCGGGTCTGGATCGCGCCCAAGAACCCGAACCTAGGCTTGCCCGTGAACGGCTGGATGGAGGTGATGATCGGCGGGATCGGTGGCGCCGACCCGAACAAGTGGAACCCGGTCAATCCGACCGTCGCCGGCAACCATCAGCTCGCGGTCTTGACCACCAGGGACGCTTGGGGCTGGTCGTCGTTCAAGATCGTGGCCGCCGACCCGAGCGTGCTCGTGGTCGCCGGCGGGTCCGGGCAGCGCGCGTTCGCCCGGGAGACGTTCGAGCCGCTCGCGGTGCGGGTGCGCGACCAGTACGGCAACCCGGTGGCGGGGAAGACGGTCCGCTTCGCGCTGCCCGAGGAGGGCCCCTCGGGCGAGTTCGAGGGCGGCGGCCGAACCGCCGAGGTGCAGACGGACGGGGACGGGAACGCGACCTCGCCGCCGATCCTCGCCTCGGATGAGACCGGCTCCTGGCAGGCGACCGCGACGCTGCCCGACGCGCCCTTGGTGGGGCCGGCGAACTTTCAGCTGGAGAACCTGCAGCGGGGCGCGAAGGCGATCGAGGTCTTCGTGGACCCGCCGAGCCTCGTGGCCGACGGGGTCGCCACGGGCGATGCGACCGCGAGCCTGATCGACGCGCTCGACGAGCCTCTTTCGGGCCAGCGGCTCGAGGTCGAGGTTGAGGGCGACGTGCGCGTCGGCGCCGTGAGCGACAACGGCGACGGCACCTACACGGTCCCGCTCGCGGCGGGGATCACGCCCGGCGAGGCGCGGATCACCGTGCGCGATCCCGAGAGCGGCGTCGCGGGCACGGCCACGTTCGAGCTGCTTGCGGACGCCGGCCGCCCGAAGGCGCGGATCACGGCGAAGCCGCGCAAGCGGCTGCGGGCGAAGCGGGCCAAGCGGGTGCGCTTCCGCTTCACCTCCGGCGCCGCCGACCTGGCGGGGTTCGAGTGCAAGCTCGACAAGCGCCGCTGGCGCGCCTGCGCCTCTCCCGCGCGCTACCGCGTGAAGCGCGGACGCCACCGCTTCGCGGTGCGGGCGTTCGACCTGGCGGGGAACCGCGGCCCCGCCGCCAGCGCGCGCTTCCGCGTCGTGAAGCGCTAGGGGTTGCTCCGCGGGGCGGGTCCACGGGCCCGCCCCGCGATCCCCCGACGGCGGCGCCGTCCAAGTCGTGCGGGCGAGAGGGCCCGGCTCTACAGCCCGTAGGTCCGGGAGATGATCTCGCGCTGGATCTCGTTCGTGCCGCCGTAGATAGACATCACGAGCGTGTTACGGACGTGCCGCTCCATCTCGTACTCGGACGCGTAGCCGTAGCCGCCCATCATCTGCATCCCCTCGAGCGCGCAGCGCTTGGCCAGCTCGGTCGCCCTAGCCCAGCGGGAGTGGTCGGTCTCGATATCCGCGACGAGTTAGGCGGACTGCTGCCTGTCAACTCTTGGGCGATGCGTCCTGAGTGACCGGCGCCGGGCTGGACTTCCGGGGTTCCTCGGTGGCTCCGACGCCAACGCGATCTTGAGGTGCCTCAAGCGTGGCGGACTCGATCAGGTGCTCCGGCGGTTTACCGATGCTGTCGTTGAGAGCTTTCTCTCGGCGGGAGCTTATCCGCGATGCGATGCGTTCCGCCGCGTACGAGAGCCACATATCTGTTTGGGTGCCCTTCCTGTAGTCGGCAGGGCCAACTCCTTGGACGCGCCCGTCTTCATGGAGATTGGTGACCTGACGAAACTCAAGCTCGCTCTTCGGATCGTAAACGGCAAAGGTCTTCCCGCCGAATCGGTTCAGTACAGAAAACACCGGGACATCGCTCGGTCCGTCAGCGATGTAGATCATGTTCTCGAAAGGAACGCGACGCGCTTCATGGGGCATCTTCGCGTTCACGTCGATCTCGTGATGCTTGTTAACTCCCTTGTTGATCTCGAAGATGGCACGTGTTTTTGTGGTGTTGTCGATTGCGTAGGCGATCTCTTGCAGCACGGGCTTTGAATTGGTCTTAGGCGCATTGTTGCCTAGGAAGCCGGGTGGAGCCACCTGCTCAAGGAACTCACATGCCCAGACGTCAACCACCTCGTCTCGTATGGGCGAACCGAGGATCATTTGCCTAAGGCCGGTGGAAACGACGTAATGCTCGACCGTGATCCCGTGCTTACTGAAGCGCTCGTCCGATTCGATTCGCTTACGAAGCCGGCGCAACATGCCAACCACGCCTGGATAGAGTTCGAGGTCCTTGCCGAGCTCACGAAGGACTTCGTTGTTAAGGCCTTTGAAGCGTCCCTCCCGCACATAGGTCAGAATGTGTGAGAGATAGATAGTGTCAGCCGATACGAACGCAGCATTATCATGTGTCCTGTAGAAGTCAGGCAGGGCTTGGACTTCTTCCCAAAACTTCTTTTCATCGACTCCGTACTTCTCAAAAATGGGCTTCTGCATATAGCCCCGGATTAGGGTCTTGTCGAAGTCCCAGATGATGGCGATCACTGTCTGGGGAAAGGGTGTTCGCATAGCGCTAGCCTAATACCGGCCGAGGCGGGAACTCGCCAGTCCATCCGGTGTGGGCGCTACCGTCAGATTCCAACCGACCGAAGGGAGAACGACATGGAGCAGCACCGCTTTCGGGCGCAGCTTGTCGGCGGCGCAGCCGGAGGCGAGATTGTCAGGATGGATCGGATTGAGAGACGTATCGCGATCTGGCAAAACGGAGGCGCCCCCTTCGTAGCGCCAACCGAGGAAGCCGCACCAAGCGATGTGACGGAACTCGGGCTTTACGAGCTTGTGGGCCCGATTGGCCCGGAGATGCCCACCTACGTCGCCATCGCGTCACCACCAGCCAACCAAGCGCGATAGCCCGGAAGTTGGGTAGCCCGTAGGCTCGATGCGTGCGGGCTACCCGCGATCGCAGGCCACGTGCGGGGCTAGAGCCCGTACGTCTTCGAGATGATCTCGCGCTGGATCTCGTTCGTGCCGCCGTAGATAGACATCACGAGCGTGTTACGGACGTGCCGCTCCATCTCGTACTCGGTCGCGTAGCCGTAGCCGCCCATCATCTGCATCCCCTCGAGCGCGCAGCGCTTGGCCAGCTCGGTCGCCTTGAGCTTCGCCATCGAGGCCTCGCGGGGCAGCATGCGGTCGGGGTCGGCGTCGACCTTGCGGGCCACGTCGTAGATCAGCAGCCGGGTCGCCTCCAGCTCGGTGGCTAGATCGGCGACGCGGTGGCGCAACACCTGGAAGGAGCCCACCGGGCGGCCGAACTGCTCGCGCTCCTTGATGAAGGCCAGCGCGTCGTCGAATGCGCGCTGGGCGGCGCCAAGCGCGGTCGCCGCCAGGATCAGCCGCTCGACGTTGAGCCCGGCCATGAGCTGCATCCAGCCGCCGTTCACCTGCCCCAGCACGCGGTCGGCGGGCACGAAGCAGTCGGTGAGGAACACGTCGTTCACCTCGCGCCCGCCCATCGTCTCGATCTGGCGCACCTCGAGTCCCTCGCTGTCGGCCGGCACCGAGATCATCGAGAGCCCGTCGTGCTTGCCGCCCGAGGGGTCGGTGCGGCAGACCACGAGGATGTGATCGGCGATGTGGGCGGCAGAGATCCACGTCTTCTGGCCGTTCAGGACGAAGCCGCCGTCGCGCTGCTCGGCGCGGCAGGAGAGGCTCGCCACGTCCGAGCCCGCGCCTGGCTCGGACATCGCGATCGCCTCCACGCGCCCGCGCGCGATCCCGCCCAGGATCTCCTGCTTCTGCGCGTCGGTGCCGAAGCGCTTGTAGGCGTTGGCGACGATCAGCGAGACCCCGTAGCCCGCGATCGGCACCAGCCCGCGGGCGATCTCCTCCAGGAACAGGCAGGCGTCGACCATGCCCCCGCCCGAACCGCCCCAGCGCTCGTCGATCGACACGCCCAGCCAGCCCAGCTCGGCCAGCTTCTCGTAGAGCCCCTGGTTGTGGAACTCCGTGAAGCCGTTGGTGAGCCGCTCGCGCTGCTCGCGCGTGCCCACCTCGCGCTCGCAGAACTCGCGCAGCGCGGCGACGAAGTCGCGCTGCTCGTCGGTGAGCCCCGGCGGCAGGCTGGCCGTGATCTCGCTCACGGCGCCAGAAGCTACCCGGACGCGCCAGGCCGCGCCACACCCGGGGGCGGGTCGCCCCGCCCGCCGCGCGGGCTACTCGCCCTCGCGGCGCAGCGGCGTGCGCTCGATCGGCTCGGCGAGCAGCATCTCCTTGGTGAAGATGAGGTCGCCGCGGTTGTAATCGGCCATCTCGTAGTCGTGGCCCATCGTGATCGCGTCGAACGGGCACGCGATCTCGCAGTAGCCGCAGAAGATGCAGCGCGAGAGGTTGATCTCGTAGACCGCGGCGTAACGCTCGCCGGCCGAGACCCGGTTGGCCGGATCGTTCTCGGCCGCGACCACGCGGATGCAGTCGGCCGGGCAGGCCGCCGCGCAGAGCGAGCAGCCGACGCACTTCTCCAGGCCGGTGTCCTCGAAGCGGTGCAGCTTGTGCCGGCCGCGGAAGCGCGGGTAGACCGGCGTCTTCTGCTCCGGGTAGCTGATCGTGACCGGGCCCTCGATCATGCGGGCCATCGTCGTCTTCAGCCCCCGCAGGGTCTCGCCGAAGACCCGGTAGACGCCGCCGAGGCCGCCCGGCTCGGGGCCGCGCTTGACCTCGACGATCTCGTCGTCGGGCAGGTACGGGTACTTGCGCTCGGCCTGCTTGGTGCTCATCTCTCTAGAGCACGGTAACGAGGATCGCCGTCACAAGCGCGTTCGCCGTCGCCAGCGGCAGCAGAACCTTCCAGCCCAGGCTCATCAGCTGGTCGTAGCGCACGCGCGGCAGCGTCGCCCGCACCCAGACGAAGGTGAACATCAGCGCCAGCGTCTTGGCCAGCATCCAGATCGGCGAGAGCCAGTCCGGGCCGGGGCCCTTCCAGCCGCCCAGGAAGAAGGTGACTCCGATCGCCGAGATCACGAACATCTCGATGTACTCGGCGAGCATGAAGCTGCCCCAGCGCATGCCGCCGTACTCGGTCTGGTAGCCGGCGACGAGCTCCGCGTCGGCCTCGGGCAGGTCGAACGGCGCCCGGTTTGCCTCGGCGAAGCCGGCGACCATGAAGATCAAAAAGCCCACGAACTGCGGCACGACGAACCAGATCTCGTCCTGGGCGTTGACGAGCTCGGTGAGCGAGAGCGTGCCGGCCATCATGATCGCGCCGAGCAGCGAGAGGGCCATCGAGACCTCGTAGGAGATGAGCTGCGCGGCGGAGCGCATCGCGCCGAGGAAGGAGTACTTGGAGCCGGACGCCCAGCCGCCCAAAAGCAGCCCGTAGAAGGCGAGCGAGCCGAAGGCGAAGAAGTAGAGGATCCCGATCGAGACGTCGATCCCGTAGAAGCCGACCCCGCCCTGGACGTCGCCGAAGGGGAGGATGGCGAGGGTGGCGACGCCGCTGAAGACGACGATCGCCGGGCCCGCCGCGAACAGCCAGCCGGTGGCGTTGGCGGGCCGGTACGACTCCTTCCCGAGCAGCTTGAGCGCGTCGGCGGCGGGCTGCAGCAGGCCGAACGGGCCCACCCGGTTGGGGCCGTAGCGCGCCTGGAAGCGGCCGAGCAGCTTGCGCTCTACCACGGTCAGCACCGGCGCCACCGCGAAGACGACGCCGAAGATGACAAGCGACTTGACGATCAGGACCCAGGTCGCCTCGACGAAGCCGACCTCGGCAACGGGCAGCGTCACCGCGCACCTCCCGCCTGCACGACCTCGAGCTCGGGCAGCGGGCGCTCGATCTTGCGCACGCTGACCTCGGCCCCGGGCTCGAACACGTTGGGGTTGGCGTCGCGGATGCCCTCGGCGAGGAAGCCCGCGCCCGGGCGCATCCGCTCGCGCACGACCACCTCGGCCTCGACCGCGTGGCCGTTCGCCGAGAGCTCGGCGTAGTCGCCCTGCGCGAGGCCGAGCCGCTGCGCGTCGGCGGGCGCGAGCTCCAGGCGCTGGCGCGGCATGAGGAAGCGCAGCGCCGGGCTGTGCTCGGTCGCCTCGCTCACCCACAAATCGCGGTAGGTGGCGATGCGCAGGCGCCCGTCGCCGCTCGGGGCCTCGGGCGCCGCCGCCACCGCGGGGGCGGCCGCCGACGAGGCGGGCTCGGGCAGCGCGCTCGCCGCCTCGCGCTCCTGCCAACGCAGGCCGAGGCCGCCGATCTCCTCGTGCGTGAGCCCCGCGTAGAAGGGGACCTCGCGGCCGATCGCGTCCAGCGCCTCGGTCGCCGAATCGATCCCCGTCTCGTGGCCCAGCAGGGCGGAGAGCTCGGCCAGCCACTGCCAGCCGTGGCGCGTGGCGTCCGGGTGGGGGATCGAGGGACGCAGGCGCTGCAGGCGGCCGTCCGGGTGGGTGACCGTGCCCTCCTTCTCCGCGTGCGTCTCGAGCGGCAGGAAGACGTTGGGGTTGACGCCAGGCGTCTCGAAGGCGCCGACCTGCAGGACGAAGCGCGCCGCGGAGAGCGCCTCCTGCCAGGCGTCGGGCTCGGGCAGCTCGCGCAGCGGGTCGACGTCCCAGAGGATCAGCGCGTCGAGCTCGCGGTTGCGCAGCGCCTCGCGGATCTCGGCCGCGTTCATGCCCCGCGCGGTCTCGCTCAGGCCCGGGCCGGCGACAGGCAGGCAGCCGACCTCGCGCAGGCCGCGCGCGTTGGTGTGCTCGGGCACCTCGAGCAGACCGGCGCCGTCGGCGCTCGCCTCGAGCGAGCGGGCGATCTCGAGCACCAAGCGCAGGGCGGCCTCGCCGTTGGGCCCGTGGCCGAGCCGCTCGGCGAAGATGATCACGGTGGCGCCGGGGCGAAGCTCACCGGCGAGCCGCTGCGCCTCCTCGGCGTAGGGGCCGCTGGCGCCGTCGCCCTCGCGCAGCTCGGCGGCGAGGTCGGCCAGCAGCGCGACGGCGTCGCCCGGGGCGTAGCGCGCGGTCTCCTCGGCGCCGCCGTCGAGCGTGGTCGGGCGCTCGCTGGCGATCACGACGCGGGTGCCGAAGCGGCGGATCGCCTTGCGCAAGCGCAGGTCGAGGATCGGCATCTGGTTGAGCGGGTCGGCGCCGATCACCAGTACGGACTCGGCCCGGTCGATGTCGGCCACCGCCGCGCCCAGCTCGGGCCGCGAGAGCTCGAGCAGCGTGTCGCGCTCGATCGCGTGCCCGCCGCGCGAGTCGATGTGCGGGGAGCCGAGCGCCTGGCGCAGAATCCGCTGCAGCAGGTAGCCCTCCTCGTTGGAGGCCTGGGAGCCGACCAGCACCGCGGTGCGCGCGCCCGCCTTGCGCAGCCCCTCCGCGGCGGTGGTGAGCGCCTGCTCCCAGCTCGCCGGGTTGAGCGTGCCGCCGCCACCCACGAGCGGGCGCGTGACGCGGTCGTCGGCGTGGATCATCTGGAAGCCGAAGCGGCCCTTGTCGCACAGCCAGCCGTCGTCGACGTCCTTGTTGTCGCGCGCCAGCGTGCGCATCACCCGCTCGTCGCGCACGGTGAACTTGACGTTGCACTGGGCCGGGCAGAGCGTGCAGACCGAGCCCGCCTCCTCGATGTCCCAGGGCCGGGCGCGGAAGCGGTAGGCCTCGGAGGTCAGCGCGCCCACCGGGCAGAGCTCGATGATGTTGCCGTGGAAGGGGGCGATGTAGGGCCGGTCGTCGAAGGTGCCGACGTAGGCGCGCGAGCCGCGCTCGAGCAGCTGCAGCTGCTCGTCCTCGGCCACCTCCTGGCTGAAGCGCACGCAGCGGTAGCAGAGGATGCAGCGCTCGCGGTCGATCCGCACCAGCGGCGAGAGCGGGATCGGCTTGCGGAAGTGCCGCTTGGGGTCCGTGACCCGGCTGCGCCCAGGGCCCCAGCCCATCGCGATGTCCTGCAGCGGACACTCGCCGCCCTTGTCGCAGACCGGGCAGTCGAGGGGGTGGTTGACCAGCAAGAACTCGACGACTGCGTTCTGCGCCTGCTTGACACGGTCGGTCTGGGTGTAGACGACCATGCCGTCGCGCACCGGCGTGGAACACGCCGTCTGCAGCTTCGGAATGCCCTCGATCTCGACCAGGCACATGCGGCAGGCGCCGACCGGCTGGCCGAGCTTGGGCTCGTAACAGAAGACGGGGATCTCGATGTCGCCCTGCTTGGCGGCGTCGGCGAGCATCATCCCCTCGGGGGCCTTGACCTCGACCCCGTCAATAACGAGCGTGACTTCGTTTCGCTCGGCCCGCGACACCTCAGCGCTCCTTCCCGTTCGTGTCGGCCATCGCGCCTGAAAGCTATCTGAACCACCCGCACCGCTAACTGCCGGGTAGCCGCGGCGCGCCATAGGTACGGAGGCGGTCGCTGCGCGCCGCCGCCCGGTAACCGTGCGCGCCTACCCGTCGGCGGGTAACGTGGATCGTGAAGCGATCCGAGCGAGGTGAGCCGTATGGAGCGAGTCGAGAAGTCCGAGCGTGAGTGGCGCTTGGAGCTCTCGCCCGAGGAGTACCGCGTGCTGCGTGAGAAGGGCACGGAGCCCGCTTTCACGGGCGCCTACTGGGACGAGAAGCGGCCGGGCGTCTACCGCTGCCGCGCCTGCGGGCAGGAGCTCTTCAGCTCCGACGCCAAGTACGACTCGGGCACGGGCTGGCCGAGCTTCTGGGAGGCGCTCGACCCCGAGGCGGTGGAGACCGAGCTCGACACCAGCTACGGGATGCGGCGGATCGAGGTCCACTGCGCCCGCTGCGGCTCGCACCTCGGGCACGTCTTCGACGACGGCCCGGAGCCGACCGGCCAGCGCTACTGCATCAACTCGATCTCGCTCGAGCTCGACCCGGCGGACGAGGACGAAGGCGACGAGGGCGCCTAGGCGGGGCCTGCTGGACCGAGGGCGTTCGGCAGGCGCCGCGACCGGGTGGCGTTTCCGCGGTTCTTGCGGCTGGGCGATGTCCTGCCGGCGTCGCGGCTAGGAGCGCGCGCCGATCACGGCCGGGGCGCCGGCCTCGACCAGCGCCTCGGGCAGCGCCACCGACCCGTCCTCGCGCTGGTGGTTCTCCAGTAGCGCGATCAAGGTGCGGCCGACCGCGACCGCGGTGCCGTTGAGCGTGTGCACGTGCTGCGGCGGCGCCTTCGGCTCTGGCCTGAAGCGCGCGTTCAGGCGACGCGCCTGGTAGTCGGTCGTGTTCGAGCACGAGGTGAGCTCGCGGTAGCGCCCCTGGCTCGGGATCCAGGCCTCGCAGTCGAACTTCCGCGCGGCCGGGGCGCCGAGGTCGCCGACCGCGATGTCGACCACCCGGTAGGGGATCTCGAGCGCCTGCAGCAGGCGCTCCTGCAGGCCCAGGAGCCGCTCGTGCTCGGCGTCCGAGTCCTCGGGACGCACGAACGCGAACATCTCGACCTTGTCGAACTGGTGCACGCGGAAGATCCCGCGGGTGTCGCGCCCGGCCGCGCCCGCCTCGCGCCGGAAGCAGGTCGAGATCCCGAGGTAGCGGCGCGGCAGCTGCTCGGCCTCGAGGATCTCGTCGGCGTGCAGGGCGGCCAGCGACACCTCCGAGGTGCCGACCAGGAACAACTCGTCGCGCGGGACCTCGTAGATCATCTCGCGCTCGCCGGGAAAGAAGCCGGTGCCGAACAGCGGGCCCTCGCGCACCAGCACGGGCGGCACCACCGGCTCGAAGCCCTCGGGCCGCAGGGTCTCGACCGCGAAGCGGATCAGCGCCAGCTCGACCAGGACGAGGTCGCCCAGGAGATAGGCGAAGCGCGAGCCGGAGGCGGCCGCCGCCTTCTCCATGTCGATCCAGCCGTGCTCGAGCCCGAGCTCCAGGTGGTCGCGCGGCTCGAAGCCGAACTCGGGCCGCTCCCCGACCTCGCGCACCGTCACGGCGTCGTCGGGGCCGCCGTCGGGCGCGTCGGGGTGGGGGAGGTTCGGCAGCGTCGCCAAGAGCTCGTCGCGGCGCTGCTCGACCTCGGCCAGCTCGCCCTCGAGCCGCTTGATCTCGCCCCCGAGCTCGCGCATGCGTGCGATCACCTCAGAGGCGTCCTCGCCCGCGCGCTTGGCCTCGGCAATCTGGTCGGAGACGCGGTTGCGCTCCGCGCGCCCCTCCTCTACGCGCGGCAGGATCTCGCGCCGGCGCGCGTCCAGCTCGAGCAGCTCATCGAGCGCCTCGGCGGCGCCACGACGAGCGAGCGCGGAGCGCGCCGCTTCCGGCTCGGAGCGGATGCGTCGGAGGTCCAGCACGGCCGGACCGCGCCGCTTACTTCGCTTCCCGACCGGCGTACTCCGCCACGAACTCCGCCACGGCCTGCGCGTCCTCGCCGACGACGATGTTCTGCGGCATCAGCGCGCCGGCGAAGCCACCGTTGCGGATCGCGTAGAGCACGTCCTCGACCGTCTCCGGGCGCTCGTCCAGGATCGGGCCCTGGTGGCGCAGCTTGCGGTTGGCCGAGCCCTTGGCGCCCGCGGCCTTGAGCGTGTGGCAGCCGGAGCAGCGCTCGGCGAAGAGGACGGCCCCGCGGTAGTTCGGGTCGTCCGGCGAGAGCTGGATGCCCTCGCTGCCGCACGCGGCGAGCGCGAGGGAGGCCGTTACGGCTGCTGCTGTCGCGATTAGGGGTCGCACCGCGGCGGCATCATACTTTCCGCTCCACGGTGGCCGCTCCAACGCCAGACGAGTTCCGCCGGGCGATGGCCCGAGTGCCCACCCCGGTGACGGTCGTGACGGCCCCGCCACGGCGGCCGAATCCCGCATCGCAAGGCGGTTCGGGGGCTGAGGCGAAGGCGGGCGACGGACGCGCCGACGGGGCCCCGGGGATGCCCGGCGACGACGCGCTCGGCGCGGCCCCGGCGGGCGCCACCGCGAACGCGGTCGCCTCGCTCTCGCTCGAGCCGCCGCTCATGTTGGTCTGCCTGGACCGCGGCTCGCGCACGCTGCAGGCCGTACGCGAGAGCGGCCTCTTCGCCGTGAACGTCCTCGGCGCGAGCAGCGAGGACCACGCCCGCCGCTTCGCCTCCAAGGCCCCACACGCCGAGAAGTGGGAGGGCGTGGCCTGGAGCGAGCGCGCAGGCGCCCCCGTCCTCGACGAGGCGATCGTCTGGATCGTCTGCGAGCTCCGCGACCTCCTCGACGGCGGCGACCACGTCATCGTCACCGGCCACGTCCGCGACCTCGGCACCCGCCCCGGCACCGCCCTCACCTTCCACGGCGGCGAGTACCGAGCGGTCGGGTAGGGCCAAGGGGCGCACCGCCTCCAAGGCGATCAAGGCGGTCGCCGGATCGAATGGTTCGAGTTCGGCTGCCTACAGCAGTCAAGTCGAACTTCTCGGCGGGGTTGGGGGGTTCTTCGCTGGGTTTGCCGTGGCTCTCGACAGGGTGGGCGGCCTTGGGCGGGGTTGATGGGGGATGGCGCCGGCGTGGCCGGCCGTCCGAGGGAGGACGCAGGCGTGGGGCAGTCCGAGGGAGGGCGCTGGCGTGGCTGGTTGTCCGAGCGAGGAGGCGGGCGTGGCGGGCCGTCCAAGCGAGGGCGCGGGCGTGCTGGCCGCTCGAGGGGTGCGGGCGTGGTCGGCGGGACGCCGCAGGCGTGGCCGGCCGCCCCAGGGAGATGCCGGCGTGGCTGGCTGTCCCAGGGAGGGGGTGGTGGTGTGCGGCGTGGCTTGGGCAGCGAGGGGGAAGGAGTTGGAGGTTCCCGGAGCGAGGGCGGCCACGCCCGTCCGTTCCGGCCCACCGACCTCGCTCTCCGGGCCTCCCGCTCTCCGCCGAAACCCCAAGGGGCCCCTTCTCCCAGACGAGGAAGCCCTCTCTCCTCCAAGAGGGCGCAGTTTTTGCTGCCTACAACAGCAAAACTGCCCCTTCTCGACTGGCGAACGGCAGTTCTCGCGCTCGGGCGCCCCTGGCGCGACGCGGCGACCGCAACTTACGCCGCGACGTCGCCCGTCACCAGGGCTTCGACGTCGACCGCCACCTACGCCGCCACGAGGTCGTCCGCCACCAACGCCACGCAGCAGCCGCTACGGTCCAGCCAGCCGCAAACCTCTCCGCCCTCGCTGCCCAAACCACGCCGCACACCACCACCCCCTCCCTCGGCCGACCCCCAACGGCCGAATCACACCACCAACCCAACCGCGCACCAAGCCACCACCCGTCCCCGGCCCTACCGGCATACGGCCCGATCCGGTCGCCCCTCTAGAACAATCCCTGCGTCGCCGCCGCGCGCAGGGCGAGGCCGAAGACCACCAGGGCCGAGACGGCCATGATCCCGGTCTCGCGGCGGAAGATGGCGAGGGCGATGAGGCGCTGGCGCTCGCGGGGGAGCGCCTCGAAGTCGAGCCCCTCGAGCTCACGCGCCCCGGCGCCGGCGCGGGCGGCTTCGGCGACGAGCGAGACGAGGATCGGCAGGGCGCCGTATACGTAGTGCAGGCCGTTGCCGGCGGCGTGGCCGAGCAGCAGCAGGATCGCGCCCAGGGCGACCTGCAGGACCACCGTCGCCTGGGCGACGCGCAGCAGGTACCAGAACCCCTCCGAGGGCTGCTGGCGCAGCCAGGCGATCCCGCCCCAAAGGCCGGCGCCCAGGTTGGTGGCGATCACCGCCACCCCGACGATCAGATGCACCTTCTCCATCGCTCGGATCGCGTTCGCCGGGCGTCTGGGCCCGGCGCCGCGGGAAGGCTACGCCAACCTCGCCGAGCGGGAGCGCGGCGCAGGTTCGCGCTCCCGCTCAGCGCGGGGCTGGCGCCGCGCGTCGCGCCGCCTGCGCCGCGACGAGGTGCGCCAAGCGAGCCGAGCGCTCGCCGGCTCCGCCCCGCTCGGCCCGCGGCCCCGGCGCAGCCCGCGCCCCCCGACCCGCGTATCGCCGCGATCCGCGTATTTATGCGGAAAAACACTATGTGGGTCGGCCGTCGGCGGTCGGGGTCGGACCTATACAGTTAGGCCCAATGCTGCGGGCCTACTTGCCAGTACTCGTCTTCACGGGGCTCGGCGCCCTGGTCGGCGCGGCGTTCGTCACCGCCAACGCGCTGCTCGGCCCCAAGCGGCCGGGCAAGGTGAAGAGCGAGCCGTACGAGTGCGGCCTGCCCTCGCACGTCTCGCGCACCTTCCGCTTCGGCGTGAGCTTCTACCTGACCGCGATGCTCTTCATCCTCTTCGATATCGAGGTGATCTTCCTGTATCCGGTCGGGGTGATCCTCAACGCCGCCGACTCGATCTTCGTGCTCGGCGAGATCCTCGTCTTCGTGACGCTGCTTCTGTTTGCCCTCGTCTACGTCTGGAGAAGGGGAGCACTGGATTGGAAGTGATCAGGCGCGAGAAGGTCCGGGCCGCGCTGCCGCTCGATGAGCCGCGGGCGCCCAGCGACCTGCGCGTGCGCCAGCTTCGCGCGCGCGACCTGTTGCGCGGTGAGATCTCCGACGAGGACCTCGAGGCGCACGTCGCCGAGACGACCTTCACCACCCGCCTCGACAAGATCTTCAACTGGGGCCGCGCCAACGCGGTCTTCCCGGCCACCTTCGGCCTCGCCTGCTGCGCGATCGAGATGATGTCGATCGTCTCGCCGCGCTACGACATCGCCCGCTTCGGCGCCGAGGCGATGCGCGCCTCGCCGCGGCAGGCCGACATGCTGATCCTCTCGGGCCGCGTGTCGATCAAGATGGCGCCGGTCGTCCGCCGCCTCTACGACCAGATGCTCGAGCCCAAGTGGGTGATGTCGATGGGCGCGTGCTCCTCGTCGGGCGGCATGTTCCACAACTACGCCGTCGTCCAGGGCGCCGACAAGTTCCTGCCCGTCGACATCCACGTGCCCGGCTGCCCGCCGCGCCCGGAGGCGGTGCTCTACGCCTTCAACAAGCTGCAGCGGATGATCATGGGCAACCCCGATCCGGGCTGGCGCACCCGCTACAACGCGCACGGCACCGAGGAGTGGGCGCGCGAGTACGGCGTGCTCACCGACGAGGCGCTCGACGCCTACAAGGCGGCGCACGAGGCGGCCAAGCAGGCCGGCCCGCTCGTCTCCGGCGAGCCGGGCGGCATGGCCGACGTGGCCGGCCCGCCGCAGGAGCGCACGCAGGCCGTGAGCCAGCCGGCCGAGCGCGAGGCCGAGGAGGAAGCCAAGCCCGAAGAGCGCGAGCGTCCGCGCGTCGGCAGGTTCATCTGAGGAGGGGTGAATGCCTGACGCGGCGGGACTCGAGCTGATCGCGGGCGAGATCAACGAGCGCTACCCGGGCGCGATCCTCGGCACCTACCACGAGCACGGCCAGGCCTGCCTGATCGCCGACCCCGAGCGGATCCGCGAGATCCTCGCCTGGCTGCGCGACACGCCGGGGCAGGAGTACAACTTCCTGCGCAGCGTGCACGGCGCCGACTACTACCCGGCCCAGCCGCGCTTCGGCGTCCACTACGAGCTGATCAACCGCGAGCGCGTCGAGGCCATCCGCGTGCGCGCCGCCGTCCACGACCCGGCGCACGGCGACGAGTCGGCCGCGTTGACCGGCGAGGGCCCGCTGCCCGAGGTGCCCAGCATCTGCGACGAGTGGCCCACCGCCGATCACCAGGAGCGCGAGGTCTACGACATGTTCGGGATCGTCTTCCGCGGCCACCCCGACCTGCGCCGGATCCTCATGCCCGAGGACTACGTCGGCTGGCCGCAGCGCCGCGACTTCCCGATCGGCGGCGAGCCCGTGATCTTCACCAACACCGAGCGCGAGGTGCCCGGATGGACCGCCTGAGCGCGCCCGCGAGCGAGGTGATCGCGTGAGCGCCACGAAGCGGCGGCTCGGCCGCGACGTCGTCTCGCGCACCGACGCTGAGGTGATCGGCACCTCGCCGGTCGAGCGCACCGACGCCCAGACCGAGCTTGAGCCCGAACAGGAGCTGATGACGATCAACCTGGGGCCGCACCACCCGGCCACGCACGGCGTGCTGCGGCTCCTGGTCTCGCTCGAGGGCGAGATCGTGCGCGACCTCAAGCCGATCATCGGCTACGTGCACACCGGGATCGAGAAGAACTGCGAGGAGAAGAGCTACTGGAAGGCCATCCCCTACGTGGAGCGGATGGACTACCTCTCCTACTTCTTCAACATGCAGGCCTACGTGGGCTGCGTGGAGACGCTGCTCGAGCTCGACATCCCGCCGCGCGCCAAGTACCTGCGCACGATCCACCTCGAGCTCAACCGCATGCACTCGCACCTGGTCTGGCTCGGCACCTCGGCGCTGGACCTGGGCGCGATGTCGATGTTCTTCTACTGCTTCCGCGACCGCGACCGGATCCTCGACCTGTTCGAGATGTCGACGGGCCAGCGCATGCACACCCGCTACTTCCAGGTGGGCGGCGTGGCCGAGGACATCCCCGTCGGCTGGGAGCAGAAGGCGCGCGCCTTCCTCAAGGAGTTCCCGAGCCGCATCGACCAGTACGAGGCGCTGCTCACCAACAACGAGATCTTTCTGCAGCGCACGAAGAACATCGGGATCGTCTCGCGCGAGCGCCTGCTCCAGCTCGGCGTGACCGGCCCGCTCCTGCGCGCCGCCGGCGAGCCCTGGGACCTGCGCAAGGCCCAGCCCTACCTCGCCTACGGCGACCTCGACTTCAAGATCCCGGTCGGCACCGTCGGTGACGGCTGGGACCGCTTCATCGTGCGCATCGAGGAGCTGCGCCAGTCGGTGCGGATCGTCGAGCAGGCGCTCGACGGCCTGCCCGAGGGGCCGTGGATCGCCGACGACCGCAAGATCGTGCTACCGCCACGGCACGAGCTCGGCACCTCGATGGAGGCCCTGATCCACCACTTCAAGCTGGTCACCGAGGGCTTCCGCGTGCCGCCCGGCGAGGCCTACTACGCGATCGAGGCGCCGCGCGGCGAGCTCGGCTGCTTCATCGTCGCCGACGGCTCGGCCAAGCCCGCGCGCGTGCACTTCCGCGACCCGTCCTTCGTCAACCTGCAGCTGCTGCGGGACATGTGCGTCGGCGGCTACGTCGCCGACCTGATCATGAACCTGGCAATGCTCGACCCGGTCCTCGGAGGGATCGACCGATGAGCGAAGAGCCCGAGCGCCGTTCCGCCCCCGACGTCTGGGAGCGCCAGGGCGAGGAGACGCCCGCGGCGGACCCGGCGCTGGCCCAGGGCCCGGAGACCGAGCAGGCCGGCAGCGCGCCGCGCCTGCGCGCGACGGACGAGCTGTCGGCGGCCGAGCGGCGGCGTCTGATCGCCTCGATGTCGCCCGACGACGCCGAGCGGGTCCCCGAGCTGCACGAGGTCGAGGTGCCCGACGATCTGCGCGAGCAGATCGAGGCGGCGATGGGCCGCTACCCGGAGCTGCGCTCGGCGGTGATCCCCGCGCTGTGGGCGGTGCAGCGCCGCTACGGCTGGTGCTCGCCTGAGGGCATCCGCCAAGCCGCCGCCGTGATGGGCCTGAGCCCCGCCTACCTGCAGTCGGTCGCGAGCTTCTACGACCTCTTCCGGCTGCAGCCGACCGGCGAGAACCGCATCCTCGTCTGCCACAACATCTCCTGCTGGATGCGCGGCGCCGACGGCGTGCTGCAGCGCTTCTGCGAGGCGACCGGCTGCGACCCCGAGGAGGCGGAGCACGACGGCGCCACCTCGCCCGACGGCAAGTTCTTCGTCAAGGGCTTCGAGTGCCTGGGCGCCTGCGACATCGCGCCGATGGCCTCGATCAACGATCACTACTACGGGCCGCTCAGCCTCGACGACGTGGACGAGGCGGTGGAGCGCCTGCGCCGCGGCGAGGAGCCGCTGCCCGGCAAGGACATCCGCGAGCGCAAGCTGGCCGGCGGTCCCGAGGCGCCGGAGGTGGAGGTGAACGCCGATGCCTGAGCGACGGCTTCTGTTCAGGAACCTGGACGAGCCCGGCCTGCGGACCCTCGAGGTCTACCGGCGCCGGGGCGGCTACAAGGCGCTGGAGCGCGTCGTGCGCGAGCTCGAGCCGGACCAGATCCTGCAGGAGATCGAGGAGTCGGGCCTGCGCGGGCGCGGCGGCGCCGGCTTCCCGATGGGCAAGAAGGGCTCGTTCCTGCCGCGCGGCGACATGCCCAAGTACCTCTGCTGCAACGCGGACGAGTCCGAGCCGGGCACGTTCAAGGACCGCGAGCTCATGTTCAAGAACCCGCACGGCCTGATCGAGGGGATCGTGATCTCCGCGATCGCCGTCGGCGCGGAGCACGCGTTCATCTTCATCCGCGGCGAGTACTGGGACGTGGCCGACGTGCTCGACGCCGCGCTGCGCGAGGCCTACGACGCGGGTCTGGTCGGCGAGCGGATCCTCGGCTCGAACTACAACGTGAAGCTCGTCGTGCACCGCGGCGCCGGCGCCTACATCTGCGGCGAGGAGACGGCGCTGCTCGACTCGCTCGAAGGCAAGCGCGGCAACCCGCGCCTCAAGCCGCCCTTCCCGGCCGTGCAGGGGCTTTACGGCGGGCCGACGCTGATCAACAACGTCGAGACCCTGATGAACGTGCCGCACATCGTGCGCAACGGCGCCGAGTGGTACAAGCGGCTCGGCACCGAGCAGTCGACCGGGACCAAGGTCGTCTCGGTCTCCGGTTGCGTGCAGCGCCCCGGCAACTACGAGATCGAGCTGGGCATCCCGGCGCGGGAGATCATCTACGGGCTGGCCGGCGGCCCGCCCGAGGGGCGGCGCGTCAAGGTCTGGTTCCCCGGCGGCTCGTCCTCGCCGGTGCTGACCGAGGAGGAGCTCGACCTTCCCTACAGCTTCGAGGCGCTTGCCGAGGCCGGCTCGATGCTGGGCTCGGGCGCGATCATCGTCGGCGACGACACGGTCTCGGTGCCCGAGCTCGCCCTGCGCACTGCGCGCTTCTACGCGCACGAATCCTGCGGCAAGTGCTCGCCCTGCCGCGAGGGCACGAACTGGACCGTGAAGATGCTCGAGCGCGTCGTGCGCGGCGAGGCCACGCCGATGGACCTCGACATCATTTCCTCGGTCCAGGACAACATCATCGGCAACTGCCTCTGCGTGCTGGGCGACGCGATGGCGATGCCCGTGGGCAGCATGGTGCGCAAGTTCCGCTCGGAGTTCGAGGAGGTGATCGAGCGGGCGCGCGCCGCGCACGGCGGTCACCTCGACATCGCGCCCGACGACGTGCCGCCGGTGCCGCTCGGCGTCTAGCCGAGGCGTCCTGGGCCTAGGTAATTATCCGCACGGTCCATCCGTGGGGTCGCTGATGTCCCCGCGGCGAACAGCGCATTAGCCTGAATCGGAGGATGAGTCAGCCGGGCCCCACCCCCGCTGAGGCGAGCGCCGAGCCGGCGGAGAAGAAGCCGATCACGATCGTCCTCGCCGACGACCACGCCGTCGTGCGCAGCGCCCTGCGCATGCTGCTGGAGGCGGAGGAGGGGATGGAGGTCGTCGCCGAGGCGGGCAATGTCGAGGACGCGATCCGCTACGTGCGCGGCCACCGGCCCACGGTGCTGATCCTCGACCTCAACATGCCCGGGAGGGCCAGCCTCGACGCCCTGCCTGACATCTTCGCCGCCTCGCCCGAGACCAAGGTCGTGGTGCTGACCATGCAGAGCGAGCCCGCCTTCGCGCGCGAGGCGATGCAGGCTGGGGTGCGCGGCTACATCCTCAAGGAGGCCGCCGACTCGGAGCTGGTCAAGGCGGTGCGCCTGGCGGCCCAGGGCAGCACGTACCTGCAGCCGGACCTGGGCGCGCGCCTGGCGGCAGAGCCAGCCGGCCCGCCCGACGATCTGAGCAGCCGGGAGCTGGAGATCCTGCGCCTGATCGCGCTCGGCTACACCAACGCCGAGATCGCCGAGCAGCTCTACATCAGCGTGCGCACGGTCGAGTCGCACCGCGCCCACATCCAGCAGAAGCTGCGGGTGAGCAAGCGCTCCGAGCTCGTCCGCTACGCGCTCGACCGCGGCCTGCTCGACACCTCCGGCGGCGAGCGCAACGGCTAGCCGGTCAGGCCCGCGTCCCCGCGCCGGGATCCGAGGCGGCCAGCGGGATGCGGCCGCGCAGCTCGGTGCCGTGACCGGGCGTGGAGACGATCGCGAGCGTGCCGCCGGCGAGCGCCACGCGCTCGCGCATCCCGACCAGCCCGAAGCCGCCGGTGCGCCGATCCATGTCGAAACCGCACCCGTCGTCGCGCACGTTGACCGTGATCGCCCCGTCCTCCTCGGCGACCTCGATCCAGACGTTGTCGGCGTCGGCGTGCTTGGCGGCGTTCGTGAGCGCCTCCTGGACGACGCGGTAGATCGCCGACTCGAGCTCCTTGTCCAGCCGCGCCTCGGCCGCCCCGAGCTTCACGTCGACGTGGACCTGGGCGCCGGTGAGCTCCGCGTGGCTCGCCGCCAGCGTCTCGATCGCCGCGCCCAGGCCGAGCTCGTCCAGGGCCGCCGGGCGCAGCTCGGTGATCAGCGCGCGCAGCTTCGCGATCTCGTCCTCGACCTGGCCCATCGCGCGGCGCACCTGCTCGCGCGCTCGCTCGGGGTCGCTGTTGCGCAGGGAGGACGCGAGCAGCACGCGGACCGCGCCCAGCCCCTGCAGGGTCTCGTCGTGCAGCTCGCGCGCCCAGCGCGCCCGCTCGCGCTCGGCCGCTTCGATGCTCTCGCGCAGCTTCGACTCGGCCAGCGACTGCGCGGTGGCAACCGCCATCGCGGCGCTGGCCGCGAACCCGCTGAGCAGCGCCTCGTCGTCCGCGCTGAACTGGGGCCCGTCGCCCACCCGGTCGAACGCGGCGAGCGCGCCCAGCGCGCGTCCCCGGAAGACCAGCGGCACGAGCAGGGCCGAGTGCGCGCGCACGCCCAGGCGCTCGAGCGCCAGGCCCAGCCCGTCGCCCACGCCGTCCAGGCGCTCCGGGCGGTGCTCGTCCATCACCCGCTGCCAGGCCGCGCCGTCGACCGCGAGCCGGACGTCGTCGAGGTACGCGCCCATCGCCTCGCCCGCGCTCGCCGCGACCTCGAGCGCCCCGTGCCGCTCGAGCAGCACCAACAGCGAGCGCGCCCCCACCAGCGCCCGCGCCCGCTTGGCCACCGACTCGAGCACGACCGGCAGCCGCGCGTCGCCGCCGATCGAGCGGCCGACCTCGGAGGTCGCCTCCAGCCGCGCCACCACGCCCTCGAGCTCCTCTCGCCGCTGGCGCGCCTGGGAGTGCTCGAGCGCGTTGGTGAGCGCGACCCCGGCCCAGTCGGCGAAGGCCTCGGCGAGCCCGCCGCCACCCCCGTTCGAGTCCTGCACCGGGCCGAGCCAGAGCACCGCGCTTCGCCCTTCGCCCACCTCCAACGGCAGGCGCAGCGCCCCGCTTGGGGGGTCCTCGCGCAGCCGCTCGGGCGGGGGTACGTCCTCGCCGGCGCCCGAGTAGCGCTCCCGCCCGTCCTCCTCGTCCGTCAGCAGCAGCGCCGCCCAGGGCGCCCCCGTGAGCTCGCGCGCGGCCGCGGGCAGGCGGTGCAGGAGCGGATCGAGATCGAGCTCGGCGACGAGCTCACGGGTGATCCGGCCAAGGTTGCGCAGCTGCCTCTCCGGGAGCGCCTCCGCCCCCGCGCGCTGTGAGGGGTCGGCCATTTTCAGTCCATTTTGGCCGTTTTTGCGCCCCATCCCCTGGTTCAGCCCGCGCTGGGCGCGCGCTTTCGTTCTCCGGGCCGGCCGGGGGAGCCGGGGGTCGAGCTCGTTCGCGCCCTCGTTCAGGGCGGCTTGGCGCCTGCCGCTACCATTACTTCATAATCTGAAGTAGCTATCTGTATGAAAGCGTGGTGAGCTGATGCGGCTGCTCCTCGTCCCCTTGGAAGACAGCGTCGTCTTCCCCGACATGACAGCGACGATCGCCGCCGACATCCCGGACGGCGAGAGCCGCGTGCTCCTGCTGCCCCGCCACGAGGGCTCCTTCGCGCGCGTCGGCACGGTCGCCGAGGTGATCGAGCGCTCGCTGACCCGCCGTGGCGCCGCCGCGGTCGTGACCGGCCTGCACCGCGGGATCCCCGGCGCGGCGGTGCCCTCGCCCGACGGGGCGCTGCGGGTCGAGGTCGAGCCGGTGCACGACGGCGAGCCTGCGGACGAGCGCACGCGCGAGCTCGAGCGCGAGTACCGCGCCGTGGTCGAGGAGATCCTCGAGCTGCGCGGCGACGACGGCCGCGTGGCCGCGTTCCTGCGCTCGGTGACCGCGCCCGGCGCGCTCGCCGACACCGCCGGCTACAGCCCCGACCTGACCTTCGCCGACAAGGTGCGGCTGCTGGAGACGGTCGACGTGACCAGCCGGCTCGAGCTCGCCGTGGAGCTGCAGCGCGAGCGGCTCACCGAGCTGCAGGTGCGCCAGCGCATTCGCGACGACGTCGAGCAGGGCGCGCAGAAGCAGCAGCGCGAGTACTTCCTGCGCAAGCAGCTGGAGTCGATCCGCAAGGAGCTGGGCGAGGACGAGGGCTCGATCATCGAGGAGTACGCCCAGAAGATCGAGGAGAGCGAGATGCCCGAGGCCGTGCGCGAGCAGGCCCAGCGGGAGCTGAGCCGGCTGGAGCGCATGGGCGACAGCTCGGGCGAGGCCCCGATGATCCGCACCTACCTCGACTGGCTGCTGGCGGTGCCGTGGGGCAAGCGCTCCGAGGAGGTGCTCGACCCGGTGAAGGCCCGCGAGGTGCTCGACGCCGACCACGCCGGGCTCGAGGACGTCAAGGACCGCATCACCGAGTTCATCGCCGTGCGCAAGCTGCGGCGCGACCGCGGCCTGGCCGACGAGGGCCGGGAGGCGGGCGCGATCCTCACGCTGATCGGCCCGCCCGGAACCGGCAAGACCTCGATCGGCGAGTCGATCGCGCGCGCCACCGGGCGCGAGTTCGTCCGCGTGTCGCTGGGCGGCGTGCGCGACGAGGCGGAGATCCGCGGCCACCGCCGCACCTACATCGGCGCGATGCCGGGCCGGCTCGTGCGCGCTCTGCGCGATGCCGGGACGATGAACCCGGTGATCATGCTGGACGAGGTCGACAAGCTCGGAGCCGATTGGCGCGGCGACCCGGCCGCGGCGCTGCTCGAGGTCTTGGACCCGGCCCAGAACCACACCTTCCGCGACCACTACCTGGACGTGGACCTCGACCTCTCGCAGGTGCTGTTCATCGCCACGGCGAACTTCGCCGAGACGATCCCCGCGCCGCTGCTCGACCGCATGGAGGTTGTGCGCTTCGACGGCTACACGACCGACGAGAAGGTCGCGATCGCGCGCGGGTATCTGTGGCCGCGCCAGGTGCGGCGCAACGGGCTGGAGCCCGACGAGGTGGAGATCGGCGACGACGAGCTGCGTCTGATCATCACCGAGTACACCCGCGAGGCGGGCGTACGCGGGCTGGAGCGCGAGCTCGGGAGGCTCCTGCGCAAGATCGCGACGGGGATCGCCTCGGGCCGCGCGCAGGCGCCGGTCCGCGTCGACGAGCCCGCGATCCGGGAGGCGCTGGGGCGCCAGCGCTACTTCCAGGAGGCCGCGGAGCGCACCGCGGTGCCGGGCGTCGCGACCGGGCTCTCGGTCACCGGCGCCGGCGGCGACGTGCTCTTCGTAGAGGCGACGCGGATGCCGGGCAAGGAGGGCTTCGTGCTCACCGGCCAGCTCGGCGACGTGATGAAGGAGTCGGCGCGGATCGCGCTCTCGTACGTGCGCGGGCACGCCGAGGAGCTGGGCATCGACCCAGCCGAGTTCGCCGAGCGCGAGTTCCACATCCACGTGCCCGCGGGCGCGATCCCCAAGGACGGTCCGAGCGCGGGCATCACGATGACCACGGCGCTGGTCTCGCTGCTCTCCGGGCGCCCGGTGCGGCACACGGTCGGCATGACCGGCGAGGTCACGTTGCAGGGTCGCGTGCTGCCCGTGGGCGGGATCAAGCAGAAGGTGCTCGCCGCGCACGCGGCCGGGCTCACCGACGTGATCCTGCCCGAGCGCAACCGGGGCGATTTGGAGGACGTGCCCGAGCACGTGCGCGAGGAGCTCGACTTCCACTTCGTGATGACGATCGACGAGGTCCTCGAGCTCGCGCTCGAGCCCGCCGAGCTTCACGCACCCACCCCCTCCTGACCCCTCCCCTCCCAGAGCGGGGCGGGCCGGCGGTGTGACGCCAGCCGGTCCGCCCCGCTCATCCCGTTGGTCAGTCCTCGTCGTCGCGGGGACGGCGGCGGTCGGCCTGCGCGATCGCGTGGGCGGAGAGGGGGGCGGTGACGAGCACGAAGAGGGCGATGAGCAGCGCGCTCGTGATCGTGCGCGCGTGGCCCGTGCCGATCGCGGCGAGGAGGACGAGAAGGGTGGCCGGGCCGGTGATGAGGCTGGCCGCGTGCAGCTGCTTTTGGATCCCGTCCTTGCGCACCATCCCGATCAGGCCCACGGTCGCAAGCCCGAGCCCCAGCGCCAGCAGCGCCGCGGCGAGGACGTCGAGGATCGCCTCCAGCACCTAGAACGGCCTCCCCCGCAGCACGTGCCTGCAGGCGACGAGCGTCGCCACGAACGAGAGCAGCGCCAGCCCGAGCGCGGCGTCGAGGTAGTACGAGACGCCGCGCAAATACGAGAGCGTGGTCAGAAGCACGACCACGATCGCGACCAGCACGTCCAGCACGAGCACCCGCTCGAGCGTCTCCCGCGAGCGCAGGAGCAGAAGCCCGCCGGCGACCAGAAGCAGGGTCGCCCAGCCGAAGGCGATCGCCGCGATCAGCGTAGGCACGGTCAGGGCACCACCTTTCGTTGCAGCTCCGCGTCCGCGCGATGGCGCGCGCGGACGGCCTCAGGGTCGGAGGCGTCTACCAGGTGGACGACGAGGACGTCGCGCTCCTCGTCGATGTCGACCGGCACCTCATCCGGCGACTCGCCCGTGAGCAGCGCCCAGAAGGCGACGTTGTGGCGCGAGCGCCCCTCGCGCGGGATCTCGACGAAACCGGCGCGGTCGTCGTCGGGCCCCAGGCAGAAGCGCACGGTGCGCCAGCTCCCGCGCACCATCTCCGCCGCGGTGCGCCCGGCGACCCGAAGCGCCGCCACCGGGTCGGGCGCGCCTCCCCCGCGCGCCGCCCCCCGGCGCGGGCGGAGCGCGTAGGCGGCGCCGAGGCCGAGTGCGGCGGCGAGGGCGATGTCGGCCGGGTGCAGGCTCGTGAGCACGAGCAGGTACACGGCCGCGAGGAAGGCGGCGCGCAGGACGAACTGGGTCAGGGCGAGCCGGCTCACGGCCCCTCCTCCACGAGCGCGGCCGCGGCCTCGTGCGCGGGGGCGAGCAAGGCTTCCGGCCAGAGTCCCGCAGCGAGGACGACCAGCGCCAGCAGCGCGATCAGCGCCTGCTGCGCGGGCACCGCGATTGGTCCCGTGCGCTCGTCCCGCCAGAAGTCGATCTGGTAGAGCTGAAACGCGTAGACGAACGAGAGCGCGCTGCCCAGCACGAACAGCGCCAAGAGCAGCGGCTCGCCCGCGGCCGAGCGGAAGATCTCGAGCTTGCCCACGAAGCCGGCCGCCGGCGGCAGCCCGACCACGCTGAGCGCGCCGACGGCGAACGCGCCGCCGACCAGCGCCCCGCGCATGCTGGTGGTGAGGAAGAGCAGGGTCTTGTTGAGCGAGTTGACGACCCCGTAGAGGACGGCGGCGGCGAAGCCGACCGGCCCGCCGATCCCGAGCGCGACCAGCACGTAGCCGACCTGGCCGATCGCCGAGTAGGCGAGCATCTCCGCGGCCGAGCGGCGCGAGACAGCGACCAGGCCGCCGTAGAGGATCGAGAGCGCCCCGATCGCGATCAGCGCCACGTCCGCGAACTCGAGCTCCCGCTCGAAGAGCTCGCCGCCGAAGCGCAGCAGGCCGTAGACCCCGATGTTCGCGACCGCCCCGCCGAGGATCGCCGCGACCGCGGGGCGGGAGGCCGTGTAGACGGTCGGCAGCCAGAAGTGGAAGGGGAAGAGGCCGAGCTTCACGCAGAAGGCGACGAAGAAGCCCACCGCGATCAGGATCGCCGCGCTCGGCTGCACAGTCGCCATGCGCTCGGCGAGCTGCGCCATCTCCAGCGTCCCGGTCACGTGGTAGGCGCCCGCGACCGAGAGCAGGAACAGGAAGGTGCCGAGCAAATTGACGATCATGAAGATCAGCGCCCCGCCGAGCTCGCGCCGCTCGCCGCCGTAGGTGGCGAGCAGGTACGAGGCGGTCATCGCGAGCTCGAAGAAGACGTAGAAGTTGAAGAGGTCGCCGGTCAGGCACAGCCCGCTGAGCCCGGCGGCCAGCAGCACGACCAGGCTGGGGAAGGAGCGCTCGCGCACGCCCTCCAAGACCTCGTGCGCGCAGGCCGCGAGCAGCGCGAACGAGCTCACGATCGCGAACACGATCCCCAGCCCGTCGGCGCGGAGCGTGATCCCGATCCCCGGCGCCCACTCGCCGGTCGTCACGACCACCGGCTCGCCGCCCGCGGCCTGCGCGGCGAGCGCGATCAGCGCCACCAGGTTGGCCGCAAGCACCCCAACCGCCAGCCAGCCGACCCACCGCTTGCGTCCGTCCGCCAGCGCCAGCAGGGCGCCCCCGACCCAGGGGATGAGCAGCGCCAGGCTGAGCGCGGTCACCCGCGCACCCCCTCCGGCTCGCCGCTCGGGGCCGGTTCCCCCTCGTCCTCCTCGTCGGGCTCGGCGCCCGGACGCCGCTCGAGCGCCTCCTCCATCGCGATCTCCTCGGCCGCGACCTCGTCCAGGCCCGAGGAGTGGAAGGTCCGCACCACGCGCAGCACCAGCACCAAGAGCAGCGCGATCACGGCGAGCCCGATCACGATCGCAGTCAGCGCCATCGCCTGGCTCAGCGGGTCGCTGGTCGGGCGCTCGAGCGGGTAGATCGGCGCGCGCCCGCGCGTGAGCCCGCTCGCGATCAGCGTCAGCACCGCGGACTGCGAGATCACCGCGACGCCGAGCACGACCCGCACCAGGTCGCGGTGCAGCACCAGGTACGCGCCGGCGCCGAACAGCGTCGCCGCGGCCAGGGCGAAGACGAGGTTCACCCGTCGCCCTCCTGCACCAGCCGCGCCAGCTGCTGCGTCATCGCCACCAGGGCGCAGGCGACGAGCACGAAGAGCCCGAGGTCGAACAGCACGGCGGTCACGAGCTCGAGCGTCCCCAGGCGCACCACCTCCTCTCCCGGCCCCGGCGCGTGCGTGAACGGCGGCTGGCCCGTGACCAGCCCGAAGAAGCCGCAGCCGAGCGCCACCAGCAGGCCCGCCACGCCCAGCGCCGGGGTGTAGCGCAGCAGGGGCAGGGACGCCTCCGTGCGCTCGCGGCCCAGCACGACGTAGCGCATCGCGACCGCGAGCGCGACGATCACGCCCGCGCTGAACCCGTCGCCGACGTCGGTGTAGCCCTTCACGATCAGCGCTAGCGCGAGCATCAGGGCCGGCCCTAAAAGCCGCGGGGCGATCACCTCGGCGACGACGCTCACCGCAGCCGCTCCCTGCGCAAGAGCATCGCCACCCCGAAGAGCGCCACCGCGAGCACCGTGATCTCGACCATCGTGTCCAGGCCGCGGAAGTCGGCCAGGGTGACCGTGACCACGTCGCCGCCGTGCGCCTCGGGGGAGGCCTCGATCTGGCGCGCGGCATCGCCGCCGGTCACGGGCGGGCGCGAGAGCGCCGCCCAGATCGTCGCGAAGGCCGCCAGCCCCGCGAACACGGCCGCGATCGCGTTGCGCCCGCGCCCGCGGCGCATCCCGCGCTCGCGCGCCTGCCGCCGCGCGTGCGGCAGGCGCGAGTAGACGCCGACGAAGACGAGCGTGAGCACGGTCTCGACCACGACCGCGACCAGCGCCACGTCGGGCCCGCCGCTGACCGCGTAGACGGCGGCCAGGGCGAAACCGAGCACCGAGAGCGCGAGCACGGGCCGCAGGCGCCCCGGGTCGCGCGTGATGCGGATCGCCGCGAGCGCCGCGACCCCGAGCAGGGCGATCACCGGCAGGTCCTCCGCCCTGATCGAGCCCACGTGGTAGACGCCCGCGCTCGGTGTGACGAGCAGGGCGATCGCGACCAGAAGCCCGGCGGGCACGAGCACCGCGGCGATGCTGTTGCGCAGGTCGCGCACCTCCTCGGTGTGGAGACGGTCGGAGGCCTCGTTGAGGCCGATCAGGGCGGAGCGGTAGAGCGCCCGCGGGCCGAGCCGCTCCCCGAGCCGCGCGAACGCCGAGATCGCGCCGGCGAGCCGCGGCCCGGCGAGGAGGATCAGCGTGCCCAGCGCCCAGGCGGCAAGCGCCATCAGGTTCTCGGCGCGCGCGTCCAGGTGATAGGCGGGGTGGAGCTCGACCGGAGCGCCGTGGCTCACCGCGGCGGCGTCCGCCGCGAGCTCGGCAAAGGGGGAGACCGCGAGCCCGCCCGCGAGGCTCGCCGCGCCAAGCAGTGCCACCGGCGCTACCAAAAGCGGCGCGGGCCGGCGCGCCTCGGCCCACCGGGGGCCGGTGAAGATCCCCAGCCAGAAGCGGCCGATGTAGGCGAGCGTGAGCGCCGCGGCGCAGACCGCCGTCGCCCCCAGCAGCGGGCTCACCTCGGAGGCGGCCGTGAACAGCAGCTCGTCCTTGAAGAAGCCGAGCGTGAGCGGCAGCGCCGCCAGCGAAGCGGCGGCGACGGCGCTCGCCGCGGCCAGCAGCGGCAGCCGGCGCGCCAGGCCGCCCAGGCGCGAGAGCCGGGTCTCGCCGGTCGCGATCGTGACCGCCCCCGCCGCCATGAAGAGCGCGCTCTTGGCCAGCGCGTGCGCGAGCACGTACAGGGCCGCGGCGCCGGCGCCGGCCGCGCCGCCGATCCCGTAGAGCACGACCACGTAGCCGTACTGCGAGATCGTCGAGTGGGCGAGGATCTGCTTGAGCTCGTCCTTGGCCAGCGCGAGCACGCTGCCGACGACGATCGAGGACAGGCCGACCGCGACCAGGCAGTCGAGCAGCAGATCGCTGGTCGCGAGCAGGGGATGGACCCGGCCCAGCACCAGCACGCCCGCCGCGACCATCGCCGCCGAGTGCAGGTAGGCGGAGACAGGGGTCGGCGCTTCCATCGCCCGCGGCAGCCAGAAGTGCAGCGGTGCCTGCGCGCTCTTGGCGAGGGCGGCGACCGCGATCAGGGCGGCGGCGATCGCCGTCGTCGTCCCCGGCTCGGCGAGGCGCACGAGTTCCGGCACCGAGAACGTGCCGTACCGCTCGTAGAGCACGACCGCGCCGATCAGAAGCAGCACCGCGCTCACCCCGGTGACCAGCAGCGCCATCAAGGCCGCGCCGCGCGCCGCCCGGCGCTCGCGGTCGAACCCGATCAGGAAGTACGAGGCGATCGCGGTCAGGTCGAAGAAGACGAAGAGGCTGACGAGGTCGCGGGCGCAGGCGAGCCCGACCATCGCGCCCATGAAGATCACCATCCACGCCCAGAAGCGCAACTCGCGGGCGCGCGGCTGGCCCGCGTGGGCGGTGTGCCAGGGCATGTACGCGCTCGCGTAGGCGAAGACGGCGGCGCCGATCCCCGTGGCGAGCAGCGCGTACAGCGCCGCCAGGCCGTCCAGGCCGAGTTCGAGCTCCAAGTCAAGCGTGAGCGCCCAGGGAACCTCAACGGTTCCTCCGCCCCGCAGCCAGCCGAACAGCAGGGCGCCGAAGGCCGCCAGCGCAAGCGCTGTTGCAGCCCGGCGCGCGATCGGTTCGGCCGCCCCCGTCCTCCTCTGCTTGCGGCCTGCGCTCACCGCGGGGCAGGGTACCCGTGGCTCCGGGCAGAGCCACGGCTTATTCTTGGTGAACCGTCAAGGCAGGGGACTGCTCGAAGCCGTCCTGGCAGGGAGACGTCGCGGTATAGACTGATCGAGGTACAGCGACGTTTATAGCCGGGGGTGGGTTTGCCCGTTCTGGCGGAGTGTGAGGAGCGGCTCGCTGAAGAGAGGAGAGTCAGGGCGTACCCGCTCGAGGCGGGAGGCGGCGGCAGCGAAGCGGTACGACGCTCCGTCCTGGTGGCGACGCCTCTTGGCTCTCGGCGCGCTGGGCGCGGTGCTGATCGGCACGCTCGCGCTCGTCGGAGGCTCCAGCGGCCACCGCTACAAACTGATCTTCGAGACGGGCGGGCAGCTCGTCCCCGGTAACGAGGTCCTGATCGGCGGCTCGCCCGTGGGCTCGGTGAAGGGCCTTCGCCTGACCGACGATCGGCGGGCCGAGGTCGAGATCGAGGTCGACCGCGAGCTGCGCGAGGGAACCACCGCGGCGATCCGCGCGACCTCGCTGGCTGGCGTCGCCAACCACTACGTCTCGCTGCAGCCGGGTCCCGACGATGCGCAGCCGCTGCCCGACGGGACCGTGCTCGACACCGACGCCACCACGAGCCCGGTCGACATTGACCAGGTCTTCAACGCGTTCCGCAAGCCGGTGCGCGGAGGCCTGCGCGACTTCGTGCGCGGGCAGGCGGCGATCTTCGAGGGCCGCGGCGGGGACGCTCAAGAGGCCTACAAGTACTTCGCCCCCGCGCTCGACCAGACCAACCGGTTCCTCGAGCAGCTCGCCGGCGACCAGCGCCTGCTCGAGCGGTTCCTGATCAGCTCCTCGCGCCTGGTCTCCACGCTGCGCGACGGGCAGGACGACCTCTCCTCATCGATCTCCAACGCGCGGACGGCCTTCGAGTCGATCGCCGCCGAGAACCAGGCGCTCGCGAACTCGCTCGAGCGCATCGCGCCGACCTTCCGCCAGTCGAACACCACCTTCGTCAACCTGCGCGCCGCCTTCGACGACCTCGACTCGCTGGTCGACACGGCGCTGCCGGCCACCGAGGAGCTGGCGCAGTTCCTCGCCCGGCTCACGCCGGTGATCGCCGACGCGACCCCGGTGATGCGCGACCTGCGCCTCACCTTCCGTCGCGAGGGCGCCCACAACGACCTGGATGAGCTCACCGCTGAGCTGCCCAAGTTGCGGCGCAACGCGCGCACCGGGTTCAAGCGGGCGCGCCGCGCGATCGCGGACTTCCAGCCCACGCTCGACTTCGCCCGGCCCTACTCGGTCGACTTGGTGCAGTCGCTCGTGAAGCTCGGCGCGGCGATGGCCTACTACGACGCAAACGGCCACTACGCGCGCACCGCGCTCGCCGGGATGAACTTCTTCGAGCGGCAGGCCGACGGCACGCTGACGCCGATCCCGGCCTCCGACCAGTTCGCGCCGTTCGGGCCGGACCGCGTCTCGCGTCGCTGTCCGGGCGGCGCCACGCAGCCCGCTGATGACGGCTCCAGCCCGTTCGTCGGCCCGGCCTGGCCGCAGAGCGGGATCACCAGTCCTGACGACTGCGAGGCGGGGGAGGTGCCCCCGGGGCCGTGAGGCGCGTAGCCCTGACACTGCTCGTGGTCGTCGCCGGCGTCGCCGCCGTCCTCTTCGCCACCGGCGCGCGCGGGGACGACGACGCCTACCTCGTGCGGGCGATCTTCGACAACGGCTCCTTCATCGTCGAGGGCGAGGACGTGCGCGTCGCCGGCGCAAACATCGGCGTGGTCGAGGAGGTCGACGTCTCGATGCCCGGCGAGCGCGTGAGCAACGTACCCGGCGAGGAGGAGCAGCCGGGCAAGGCCGTGGTCGTGATGCGCATCACCGACCCCGCCTTCCAGGACTTCCGCCAGGACGCGAGCTGCATCCTGCGCCCGCAGTCGCTGATCGGCGAGCGCTACATCAACTGCCGGCTCACCGAGCCGACCGCCGACGGCGAGCCGAAGGCACCGCCGCTCGAGCGCATCCCCGAGGGCGAGCCAGGGGCCGGGCAGTACCTGCTGCCGCTCGAGAACAACGGCAAGATCGTCGACGTCGACCTCATCAACAACATCATGCGCCAGCCGTACGCCGAGCGCTTCCGGCTGATCTTGAGCGAGCTCGGCGCCGGCTTCGCGGCGCGCGGGGACGAGCTGCGCGAGGTGGTCGAGCGCGCCAACCCGACGCTGCGCGAGGTCAACCGCCTGATCGCGAGCCTCGAGCGCCAGCGTCACAAGCTGAGCCGGCTGGCGCGCGACTCAGCGGAGATCCTCAAGCCGCTCGCGCGCGAGCGGCGGCATCTGACCGGCTTCATCCAGGGCGCCGAGCGCGCCGCCGCGGCCACCGCGGAGCGCCGGGAGGAGCTGGAGGAGGCCCTTGCCAAGTTCCCGGGCTTCCTGGAGGAGCTCGAGTCGACGATGGCCGAGCTCGGCGGCTTCGCCGAGGCGGCCACGCCGGTGGCGCGCGACTTCGGCAGCGTGGCGCCGGAGCTCACGCGCGCCACGAAGGCGCTCGAGCCGTTCGCGCGCGGCTCGACGGCCGCCCTGCGCTCGCTGGGCGAGGCCGCAGAGGGCGCCGGGCCGAAGCTGGTCGACTCGCTGCCGATCGTGAAGACGACCGGCCGGCTCGCGCGCACAGGCGAGCGCCCGACGCGCGACCTCAAGCGCTTCCTGGGCACGACCAAGCTGAGCGGCGGCTTCGAGTACCTGATGCGCCTGATCTACGGCTACGGCGGCTCGATCAACCTCTTCGACGACGAGGGCCACCTGATGCGCACCGCGCTCGTCGCAAGCAACTGCCTCGACTACGACCCGGAGGGTCTCGACCTCAACTGCACGGCAAGCTTCTCGCACCTGGGCCGGCCGCCCAAGCTGCCGCGCGCCGTGGCTCGGGTCGGTGAGGCGGTCGCGCGGGCCGCCCGCGAGATCGCGGCGGACCGCGCGACCGCGGATGTACAGGACGAGGACACGCAAGGCGAAGAGGCGCTCGACGAGACCGAGCCCGTCCCGGCGCCGGGCGAGGGGGAGGAGCCGGCTCCCGAGCCTGAGCAGCCGCAGGACGACGCCGAGGCGCCGCCCGCCGCCGGCCGGACCGAGTCCGGCGACCTCGCCGCAGCCCGTGCCCTCCTCGACTTCTTGATGGGCCCATGAGCGAGCGCGGGACACGCAGGACAGGGGTGTTGGCGGCCAACCCGACCCTGGTCGGGGCGGTGACGACGCTGGTCACGATCGTCGCCGTCTTCCTCGCCTACAACGCCAATCAGGGCCTCCCCTTCGTGCCCACCTACGACCTCAAGATGCTCGTGCCGGACGCGAACTCGCTCGTGCGCGGCAACGAGGTGCGGATCGGCGGCGTTCGCGTCGGCATCGTGCGCTCGGTCGCCCCGCGCCAGCTGCCCGATGGGCGCGTCGTAGCCGAGGCGCAGCTCGCGCTGGACGAGCAGGTGCGGCCGCTGCCTGTCGACTCCCAGGTCCTGATCCGGCCGCGCTCGACCCTGGCGCTCAAGTACGTCGAGGTGCGCCCCGGCGAGGCCGAGAAGGGCTTCGAGCAGAACGACACGATCCCGCTCAGCGCCGCGAAGCCGCACCCGGTCGAGCTCGACGAGTTCTTCTCGATGTTCGATCCGCTCACCCGCGAGCGCGCGCAGGGCAACCTCGAGGGCTACGGCAACGCCTTGGCGGGGCGCGGCGTGGCGATCAACGAGGCGCTGGGCGTGGCGCCGCGGCTTCTGCGCAAGGCGGAGCCCACGGCCAGGATGCTCGCCTCCAAGCGCACCGACTTCGAGGGCTTCTGGCGTGAGCTCTCGGACCTCGCGGCGGAGGTGGCCCCGGCGGCCGAGGCGCAGGCGCAGCTCTTCGTCGGCGCGGACGAGACCTTCGGCGCCTTCGCCGAGGTCGCGCGTCCCTACATCCAGGAGACGATCTCCCGCAGCCCCGGCACGCTCGACGAGGGCATGCGCTCCTTCCCGGAGATCCGCCCCTTCCTGCGCCACTCGAGCGAGCTGTTCGCGGCGCTCAAGCCGGGAGCCGCCGCAGCCGCGCGGACCGCGCCCACGATCGCGAACGCCCTGGAGAAGGGCGCTCCCGTGCTGGCTCGCACGCCGCGCCTCAACGCGCAGCTGGAGCCTTCCGCCGACGCGCTGCTCGCCTTCTCCCAGGACCCGGCGGTCGAGACCGGCCTGCGCGGCCTGATCACCACCAACCGGATCCTCGATCCCACGATGCGCTTCCTCACGCCGGCCCAGGCGACCTGCAACTACATGACGCTGCTCTTCCGCAACGTCGCTTCGCTCACCTCGCAGGGCGACGGCGACGACGCGCGCTGGGTCCGGTTCATCGCCTTCGCGCCACCGCTCGGGCCCAACAGCGAGGGGTCGATCGCCTCGGCTCCCGCCAACGGCGGTGAGGAGAAGGAGTTCCCGACCCGGTGGCTGTCGATCGACCGCAACTACCTGCACTCCAACCCCTACCCCTACACGGCCGCGCCCGGCCAGCCGCGCGCGTGCGAGGCCGGCAACGAGCGGTTCCGGCCGAACCGGCGGATGATCGGCAACGTCCCCGGCAGAGAGACGATCCTCACCGAGGATCAGCTCCCGTCCCAGAAGCGGAGGAAGTAATGGCCCTGCCCGAGGACGAGCGAAAGCGCTACCGAGCCGCCCTGCACCAGGCGCGCAAGCCAGTGCCCAACTGGCTGATCGGGGTACTGCTCCTGCTCGTGGCCACTCTCGGGCCCTACCTCGCCTTCCGCAAGCACATCCCCTTCACGGGCTACGGCTACGAGCTCGAGGCGGTCTTCAAGAACTCGCTGCAGGTCACCGCGGGCTCGCCGGTGCGCGTGGCGGGCGTGAACGTCGGCGAGGTGATCGAGAGCGAGCGGGAAGGCAACCACACCCGCGTCCGCTTCTTCGTAGAGGACGAGGGGCGCCCAATCCACGAGGACGCCTCGGTGAAGCTGCGCCCCCGCATGTTCTTCGAGGGCAACTGGTTCCTGGAGCTCGATCCCGGCTCGCCCTCAGTGCCGGAGCTCGAGGACGGCGGCACCATCCCAGTCAGCCGCACGGCCAGCGCTGTGCAGCTCGACGAGATCCTCACCTCCCTGCAGAAGCAGCAGCGCGACGAGCTGGGCGAGCTTCTGATCGAGTACGGCACCGCGCTCAACCACCGGCCCACCTCGCCCGCCGAGAACGAAGACTTCGAGCGCATCGTGCGGGGCAAGACCGGCGCCGAGGCGCTCAACCTCTCCCTGCGCTACGGCGGCGACGCGAGCCGCTCCAGCGCCCGCGTCCTCGAGGCCATGCGGGGCACGAAGGGCGACGATCTCGGGCGGCTGTTGAGCGGCGCCGAGCGCACCTTCGGCGCACTCGCCGAGCGGGAGGAGGACCTGCGGCGGCTGCTCGCCAACTGGGAGCGCTTCACCGCGGCGCTCGCCGATGAATCGGAGAACCTGGGCCGCACCTTCGCCGAGCTCGACCCGACGCTCGACGCCGCCCAGACCTCGCTGCGCAACTTCAGCGCCTCGCTGCCGCCGCTGCGCGCCTGGGCGCGAGAGCTCGGCCCCTCGCTCGAGCCGCTTCCGGCGACGATCGCGGCGGGCCAGCCCTGGCTCGAGCAGGCGGAGCTGCTCCTGCGCGAGCGCGAGGGCGGGGGCGCGGTGCGGCTGCTGCGTCAGGCCACGCCCGGTCTCGCGCAGGCCGCGCACCACGGCATCCGCACGATCCGGGAGATCCGGCTGCTCTCCCGGTGCACCAGCGAGGTGCTCGTGCCGACCGGGAACCAGGTGATCAACGACGAGTTCTCGATCGGCGAGCCCAACTACCGCGAGTTCTTCTACGCGGCGGCGAACCTGGCCGGCGAAGGAGCGAACTTCGACGGGAACGGGCCGTACCTCGCGCTGATGCCCACGGTCGGGGACGTTCTCGTGAAGGCGGACTACCCGAACGCGCCGCCAGAGCAGTCCCGCTTCGGCAAGACGTTCAAGGAGACCCCCCTCTTCGCTCACACGACCCTGCCGCCGAAGGGCAGCCAGCCGCAGCTCGGTGGGCTGCCGCCCTTCAAGCCGCGCGTGCCCTGCCATCGCAACTCCGTGCCAGACCTCAACTCGGGGCTGGGTCAGCCCGGCCCCCCGAGCCCCGCGCCGGTGAGCCCATGAGCGAGCGGAACGAACAGGACAGGACCCCGCACGTCGAGGGCTACTGGAAGAGCCTCGAGGTCAAGCGCGACCCCGAGCGCGAGGCGGAGCGCTGGCGCAACATCGAGGCCGCCGCGCAGGCACGCAAGGAGCGCGAGGCGGCCGCGGCCGCGCGCGGGCCCGGCCGCGCGCACGAGCGCCTCGGGCGCCAGCTGCGCGGCCGTCTGCGCGACACCGTCGCGGTGCTGGTGTTGCTGGTGGCGGGGCTCGCCACGACCCTCTACATCCTCGGGCAGCAGCGCGCGGCGCTGCCCTCGTGGATGCCGCTGTTCGGCCAGGAGTTCTTCGAGTTCGAGGCCGAGTTCAGCACCGGCCAGGCGATCATGCCCGGCCAGGGGCAGGCGGTGATGGTCGCGGGCGTGCAGATCGGCAAGATCGACTCGGTTCGCACCGAGGACGGCAAGGCGGTGATCGGCATGAAGGTGGAGCCGCGCTACGCCGAGCTTCTGCGCGAGGACGCGGAGTTCCTGATCCGGCCGCGCACCCAGCTGAACGACATGGTGATCGAGGCCGATCCGGGCTCCTCCGAGGAGCCGCTCGAGGAGGGCGCGCGGGTGTCGCTCTCGCAGACCCAGCCCAACGTGCACCCGGACGAGATCCTCGCCCAGCTCGACGGCGACACGCGCGACTACATCCGGCTCTTGCTGCAGGGCGGCGCGGAGGGCCTGCGCGGGGGCGGCAAGGAGCTGTCGGCCGGGCTGCGGCGCTTCGGCGCGTTCACGCGGCACGTCGAGCGCCTCAACACCGAGCTGGAGAAGCGCAACAACGCGATCGCCGCCTCGATCCACAACTTCCGCCTGCTCGCCGAGGAGCTGGGCCGCCACGACCGCGATCTGGCGAGGTTCGTCACCTCCTCGAGCGCCGCGCTGGCCGGCTTCGCGGAGCGCAACGAGGACATCCGCGCCGCCCTGCGGCGCCTGCCCTCGGCGCTGAAGACGACGCGCGGTGCGCTCACCGCTGCCAACGAGCTGGCGCTGGTCTCCCGCCCGGCCCTCACCGACCTGACCCCGCAGGCGCGTGCGCTGGGCCCCGCCCTCGAGGCGAGCCGGGAGTTCTTCGAGCGCACCGAGCGGCCAGTGCGCGACCAGATCCGCCCGTTCGTGCGCGACACGCGGCCGCTGCTGGAGACGACGAAGCGGATGAGCAAGTCGATCGCGCCGACCGTGCGCGACTTCGGCCTCTCGCTCGGCAGCCTCAACTACGGCTTCAACGAGCTTGCGTACAACCCGGGGCAGCAGCGGCCGGGCTTCCTCTTCTACCTCGCCTGGCTCAACCACAACCTGAATTCGAGTTTCGCCTTCCAGGACGCGTACGGGCCGCTGCGCCGGGCGCTCGTGCTGGTCTCCTGCAACTCGACCAACCTCGCTGAGAGTCACGTGGCGAGCCGCGCGTTCCTGAAGACCGTGTACCAGGCGACCAACGTGCCCACGACCGACGAGATCTGCGACTTGTGATCAAGGTCAGTCCGACACCCCTTCAGCTCACCGCGATCGTCGGCTTCGTGCTCTCCTGCTTCGGGCTGGCGCTCTACCTGTGGATCAGCTTCGGTGGCCCCTCGCCCCTCGCCGCCCGCAACTACGAGGTGAAGGTCCCGTTCGACGAGGCGACCCAGCTCGCCGAGCAGGCCGACGTGCGCGTCGCTGGCGTGCCGATCGGCAAGGTCGAGAAGGTCGAGCTCCCGCCTGGCGGCGACCGCGCGATGGCAACGCTCTCGATCGATCCCGAGTACGCGCCGCTGCCGGCCGACTCGCAGGCGATCTTGCGCGGCAAGACCCTCCTGGGCGAGACCTACGTCGAGCTCACGCTCGGCGACGAGGACGGCCCGACCATCCCCGAAGGTGGGGAGCTGCCCCGCGCCCAAGTCGCCGAGACCGTCCAGCTCGACGAGATCCTGCGCACCTTCGACCCCAAGACGCGCGAGGCGTTCCAGACCTGGATCCGCGACTCGGCGACCGGGATCTCGGGGCGGGGCGACGACCTCTCCTGGGCGATCGCGCTGTTCGCGCCCACCTTCGAGCGCTTCGACGAGCTCCTTCGCACCGTCGACAGCCAGCGGAAGGCGGTCCAGCAGCTCTTCCGGAACGGCGCCGTCACCTTCCGCGCCCTGCGTGGACGCTCCAACGACCTCGCCGAGATGATCGAGGCCGGTGAGGAGGTGCTGGCCACGACCGGGGCCCGGGATCAGGAGCTGATCGAGATGTTCCGCGTGTTCCCGACCTTCCTGGCCGAGTCCAAGGAGACGCTGGCCCGCACGCGCGAGTTCGCGCAGCACGCGGACCCGTTGGTGCGCCAGCTCACCCCGGCGGCTCGCGAGCTCTCGCCGATGCTGATCGAAACCGGACGCTTGGCGCCGGAGCTCGAGGGCTTCATGGAGGGGTTGAGGCCGGTGGTGGATCGCGCCGACCGCGCCTTCCCGGCCTTCCAGCGGCTCTTCCGCAGGGACTTCCCGCCGCTGCTCAAGGACATCGATCCGTTCCTCGACCAGTTCAACCCGCTGCTCGACACGATCCGTGCCTATCGGCGAGATCTGGCTGCAGTGCTCGCGAACGCGGCGGCGATGACCAACGCATCGGCCACGGTTGGCAGGCGATCGTTGGGGAAGGCCAAGTACCTGCGCAGCGAGCCCATGCTCACCCCGCACAGCTTCGCCAGCAGCCCGGGCCGCGCGGCTTGGAACCGCACCAACGCGTACAGCAGGCCCGGCATCTACGGCGAGCTGCTTGCCGGCCTGCAGAGCTTCGACACGCGCCACTGCGGCGCCGGTACCGAATCCACGCTCTCGCCGGCGATCCCGACCGACCCCCTGTTCATCGCGCGCGCCGGTGGTGACCCCGATGACGCCCAGGACCTGTTCGACCGGATCAAGCGCTTCAGCTTCGGCAACGGGAACTCGACCACCGACGTGACCGGGCCCGCCTGCCGCCAGCAAGGGCCCTTCGGTCCGTTCGGCGGCAACGGCGCCGCGAGGCGCTTCCCCCACACTCTGCGGATGCCGTAACGCGGGCGACGCCGCTGCATCAGTACGGTGTCCGGCGGTGCAGCGGCCGCCCCGACCTCCAGACGACACCGAAGCCGGCGGGCGCGTCCGCAGCGTCGTGATCGTCGGCGCCGGCATCGCCGGGCTCAGCCTCGCTCACGCTCTCGCCCGCGGGGGCGTCGAGGTGGAGTTGCTGGAGCGTGAACCCGGGCCGGCGACCGAGGGCGCCGGCCTTACGTTGTGGCCGAACGCCGTCCGCGCGCTGCGCGAGCTAGGACTGGGGGAGGCGCTCGAGAGCGTGGCGCATCCTGTTCGCGAGGCCCTGACCGTGACTCCGCGGGGTGAGACGCTGATGCGCGTCCCGTTAGAGCGCCTCGAGCCGCGGTTCGGGCCCTTGGTCGCGGTGCACCGCGCCGAGCTTTTGGCCGCTTTGACCGACGGCCTAGAGGTCCCGATCCGCTATGGGGCGCGCGTCAAGGTCGAGAGCGGGACTCTTCGCAACGGTGGTACCGAGGTCCAGGCGGACCTGATCGTCGGGGCCGACGGGATCGGCTCGTCGGTGCGCGAGCGCGTCGCCCCTGGGGTTGCCCCGCGACCGGCCGGCTACGTGGCCTGGCGCGGTGTCGCGCGCACGGGGGAACAGACGCCATCGGCCGCCACGGAAGCGATGGGGGAGGGCCGCCGCTTCGGTCTCGTCCCGCTGTCCGGCGGGCGCACCTACTGGTTTGCCGTGCTGCCCAACACAGGCGGCGGGTCCGCTCGTCTCGCGGGGAGGGAGGAGCTGGCGGCGCAGTTCGCCAACTGGCACGATCCGATCGGCGCCGTCCTCGCAGCTCCGCAGCAGGGACGGCCGAGCTGTCTTGAGATCGCCGATCTGCCGCCGCTTCCGCGGTGGCGCTACGGCAACGCGGTGCTGGTAGGCGACGCCGCGCACGCGACCACTCCCAACCTGGGACAGGGTGCGGCGCTCGCGCTTGGCGACGTCGCGACCCTGGCCCCATTGCTGCTCAGCCTGCCGCTGCGGGAGGCGCTCGGCGCATACGAGCAGGCACGAAAGCGCCACGCCGAGGCGATCGTGCGGCAGTCGCGCGCGGTGGGCCGCAGCGCCCAGCTCTCGAACCCGCTCGCCTGCCGCCTCCGCAACGCGGTGATGCGCGCGATACCGCCGCGCTTGGTGGAGCGGCGCTTCAGCGCGATCCTCTCCGCGTGAGTCAGGCAGCCCGCGGCGGGGCACGGCGCGTCCGCGGACGCGAGCGCCTCAGTGAACCTGCCCGTCCGCCAAGCGCTGAGCCCAGCGCGGGCCGCGCCAGGCCGCGTTGCCGAAGAGCCCGACTATCGCTGGCAGCAGCATCAGCCGCACGAGGGTGGCGTCCAAAAACACGGCGATCGCAAGCCCGATCCCGAACTGGCTGGTCGTGGCGATGTCGGTCGTGGCGAACGCGAGGAAGACCGCGACCATGATCGCCGCGGCGCCTGTCACGACCGCGGCGGTCCTCTCGAGCCCGTAGCGGATGGCAGCCCGGGTATCGCCGTTGCGCCTCCAGCCCTCGCGCATGCGGCCGATCAGGAAGACCTGGTAGTCGAGCGAGAGGCCGAAGATCACCGTGTACATGGCGCTGAGCGCGACGACGTCGATGTAGCCGGGGCCGCCTAGCGGCGGCGCGTCGCCCTGGAAGAGCAGCGCCAGGGAGCCGAAAGCGGCGCCAACGGAGACCAGGTTCAGCAGCACCGCCGCGAGCGGGAGCAGCAGCGAGCCGAAGATCGGGACGAGCGCGAGGTAGCTCACCACGGCGAGGGCGAGGATCAGCCAGACCAGGCGGCCCGAGGCGCGCTCGTCGTACTCGGAGAGAGCGCCCCCGGTGCCGCCCACCGCCGTCTCCACCCCGAGTCGATCGCCGAGCTCGCGGGAGCGTTCGCGCAGGTCGGCGTAGAGCTCGCGCGTGCGCTCGTCGTTGGGGGCGGTCTTCGGCACGACGAGCACGCGCCCCGCCTCGCCGCCGTTCTCGACGTTGAGGACCACCTGGGCCGCGCGGCGGCGGTCGGCCGGGGCGCCGTCGATCGCGGCGAGCACGAAGTAGGCCGAGTCGAACAGGCCCCGCGAGCGGGCGAGGGTCGAGAGCGTCTCGCGCGAGCGCCTCTGCATCCGCTCGGCGCCCTCCGCGCCGCGCTTCAGCCCGAGGATCAACGGGACCACCCGCGACTGCCCCCGGGCCATCCCGTCCGCGAGCTGGGCGTTGCCGGAAGCAAGCCGCTTGAGGCCCCCAGCAAGCTCGTCGGTCGCGTCCGCACCGCGCAGGAGGCCTTCCTGCAGCCTCGTGGCGGCGTCGGCGAGCCGGCCGGAGCCCTCGTCGAGCCGCTCGGCGGCCCCGCCGAGGCGGGCGATCCCGTCCGCGAGTCGTCCGGCTCCCCGGGAACCTGCACGCAGGCGCCTGGCCAGCCGCCCAAGCCCGCCGGAGAGCCGCTCAGCGTCGCGGGCGCTGTGCTCGACGCGGGAGCGAAAGAGCTCGAGCTCGCGTGCCAGGCTCTGGGGGTCGTTGAGGAAGGGCTCGCGCGTGTCCGCGTCGCGCCGCGCCACGGCCTCGAACGCCTCCCGCACGGCCTGCAGGGCGGCGTTGTAGTTCGGGTCTGATTTGCCGATCCCCATCGCCTGCAGCGCGTCGAGCGCCTTCTCGAGCTCCTCCTCTGCCGTCACCGCCCGGGGGCGGACGGAATTGATCTCGCCTGCCTGCAGGCGCAGTCCCACGGCGAGCAGGTTGGCCGCGGTGATCGCGCGGAAGCGCACCACGTCGGCGGCGTCGAAGAGCCCGCGCTCGAGCCGTCTGGCTGCCTTGCGCCCGCGCCGCATCGCCGCGAGCATGCGGCTGCCGCCAGCGGCCATCCGCTCGATCGCATCCGCGATCCGGCCGGCGCCGTCGGCGGCCTCGAGCAATCGCGCGGCCAGGGTGGCGGAGCCCGCGCTCGCCGTCTCGTTGCCTTCGGCCAGCTCCTGCGCGGCCGCGGTCGCGACCCCCTGGGCGTGCCTCAGCTCCCGCACCGCCGCCTCGGCGCGGCGCAGCCCGCGTCCCAGGCGCGCGAGGCCCTCCGCGCCGCGCTGCAGCTCCTCTCCGGAGGAGCTCATGTCGGGGACGCGGCCGGCCAGCCGTCCCGGGCCGACGACGTTGGCGACGTTGCCAGATCGTGCGAGCCGGCGCTGCCAGCGCTCCAGCACGCGCAGGCGCTGCGGCTCCGCGAGCAGCCCGTTGCGCTCGACCAGGAGGACGTCGAACGGCGCCGCCCAGCCTGGGCCCATCACCTCGCTGACCCGTTCGAAGTCGCGCCGCGCCTCATCGTCCGGGGGGAGCTGGGCCACGTCCGGCGGGCCGGGGTTGAGCCCGAACGCTGGCGCTGCCAGGGCGAGCAGCGGCAGCAGGATCAGGCCGGCCACCAAGCCGGGTTGACGCACCGCGCTCGCGACCGCCGCGATCCAGCGCGGCGGGGCCGCCGTTATCTTGCGGGCGAAGCCGAAGCGGTCGAGGTGGGCGCCGAACAGCGTCAGCGCGGCGGGGATCGCCAGGAACGCCGAGCCGATCGCGATCACCGTCGCGGCCAGCACGCCCACCGCGGCCGAGACCAGGATGTCGCCGGGAACGACCGCCATCCCGACCGCGAGCGCGACCACGAGCGCCGCGCCTGCGAAGGCCACTGTGCGCCCGGCCGTCGCCATGGCCACGGTTGCGGCCTGCGGGGGAGTGGCGCCGGCGGCCATCTCCTCGCGGAAGCGGGTGACGATCAAGAGCGAGTAGTCGACGCCGAGCGCGAGCCCCATCATCGAGGCCAGGGGGATCGCGAGGGGGTCGATCCGCAGGAAGCCGGCCAGGATCCAGATCAGCCCGCTGCCCGCGAACAGCGTCGCTAGGCCGATCGCGCCGGGTATCGCCGCGGCGAAGGGGGCGCGAAACACCAACAGGAGGACGACCGCGAGGATCGGCATCGCGATCAGCTCCGCCTCGCGCGCGCTCTCGTACGTCTCGCGCTTGATCGCGTTGCCGATCACCGGCATGCCGGTGATGCTCACCCGCACCGGTGCCGCCACCTGGTCGTGAACGAGCTCCCGGATCCGCTCGGCGGTGGTGTCGAAGATCTCCTCGTAGGGACGGTTGATCGCGACTACCACCATCGCCGCGTCGCGCCGCGGCCGCAGCGTCGCCGAGCCCGGCGCCCGGTCCCAGGGGGAGAGCACCCTCGTGTCCGGCTCGGATGCCAGCTTGGCGACCAGCGCCTTGCCCTGGCGCTCCACCTCGCGCGGGGGGCCCTCTAGCAGGGCCGGGATGAAGACGCTCTCGCCGAACTCGTCGCGGGAGAGCTCAATTGCGCGGGCGGTCTCGCCGCCCGGCAGCACGAAGATGCTCTGGACCAAGCGTCCCTCGACCCCGGTGCCGAGGAGGGCGAGCAGAGCTATCGCGACGGCCCAGACGACCAGCGCGGCGCGCGGCCGCGCGATCGCCCAGCGCGTCACTAACGCACGCCTCCACACCGCCTGGTGACGCTACCCATCACCTCCGTCGTCTCGCCTGTCTCGCGGTCGCGCAGCCAGCCCAATCCCTTGGCGCTCAGCCGACCGGTCGGGCACCGCGCCAGCAGGTAGCTGCGCCGCTTGCCGCGGTGGCGCCAGCGACGCTTGACGCGGATCTTCGCGTCGGTGAGCGTGCCGTTCCCACCGGCGATCGGCGGGATGTCGATCCGCACCCGCTTGCCCCAGCGCTTGCCGGGGGCGTTCGTGATCGGGGCGGGCACGACGAAGGCCGTCCGCAGCGGCTCGTGCGCGAAGACGTGGAAGATGATCACTCGCTTGCCGTTGTGCTTTCCGTTGAAGGCCGAGAGCTTCCCCCAGGCCTTGATCGGGGCCTGGTCCTCGAACTGGAGCCAGGCCTCGGTCCTGCCCTTCGCGACCATCGCCTTCCGGCACTTCTTTCGCGCTTTGGGGGTCGTCGTGTTGATCAGCTTGTGGACCTGGCACCTCGGTAGGCCGCGCGTGTCAAGCGTGCCGTTCCGATCGAAATCGATCACCAGGCGGTCGACGATCGGTAGGTCCTCGAAGGGGTTGTCTCGGTCCGCGCGGAGGTTGACGTTGGCGGAGAGCTCGATCGGCGTCCACTTCCGCTTGTGCAGCTTCTTGGGCTTGAAGCCCCCGTTGACCGTGACGACGAGGTCTCCCACACGGATCACCTCGCTCATCGCGACGGTCGCGGCACCGGCGAGAATCGCCGCCGCCAGCGCCACTACCAGGAGCCTGCGCGCTTTCATCCCGCCTTACCTCTTCCTCCTGCCTGGCTTCGCTGAATCAGCGCGGAAGGCCCCGCTGCCGCAGCGGGGCCTTCCCAACGCTAACCAACTCCTTTCGGGGCCGCGCTCAGCGCTTGCCCTTGCAGGGCCGCACGACGCCGATCTCGGCCGCCTGGGCGGGCTGCTCGGTCTCCGGATCCGGAAGCCAGACCAGCTGCGCCCTCGCCGTGAACTTGCGGTCGGGGCACTTCGCGAGCAGGAAGCTGCGCTTCTTGCGCTTGTGCTTCCAGGTGCGCTTGATCTTCACGCTGAAGTCGGTCAGCGTGCCGTTGCCGCCCGCGATCGTCGGGACGTTGACGATCACGCGCTTACCGAATCCCTTCAGGGGCGACTTCACGATCGGCGCCGTTACGATGAACGCCGTGCCCAGCGGCTCGAAGGCCCAGACGTGGAAGATGATCGCCGGCTTCCCGTTGGCCTTGCCGTAGAACGCCGTGAGCGTGCCCTTGGCCCTGACCGGCCGCTGATCGGGCCAGGTGACCCACGCCTCGGTCTTGCCTCTCCCGACTTCCGACTTCTTGCAGGCCTTTCTGGCCGGCTTGACCTGCCTGTTGATCAGCTTGTTGGGGTTGCACGTCGGCAGGCCCTTGGTATCGATCGTCCCGTGCTTGTCGAAGTCGACGATGATCTTGTCGAGAATCGGGATCGTCTCCCAGCCGGTGTCGCTGCGGACCTTGCCGCTGACGCTGAGGCTGACCGGCGTCCACTTCTTCTTCGAGACCTTCTTCGGCTTGACGTTGCCGCCGACCGTAACCGTCATGTGGCCGACGGTCGTCTTCTCGCCAACAGCGACGCCGGTGCACACGAGGCCGGCTGCTGCGGTCAGCGCGATGGCGGTGATCAGACGTCTGCGCATGAAACTCCCTCTCTCTTCCCTGGCCCTGTGTCGCGCGTCCCGGCGCGAGAGCCGTCTGTTGCGATTGGAGACTATTAGATAAACAGCCCCATTTCCCAGAAGTTGCGCTGCTTGGCGGAGCGTTTGCGCGGAGGGATCAGGGGCGTCGTTTCTCCCGCCTCAGGAGGAGGCGACCAGCTCCCGAGCGTAGTCGCGGGCGGTGGCCGCCGCGTCCTCGCCCCGGTAGGGCTGAATTACCCAGTACGCGATGTCCGGCAGCCGCTCGGGCAGCATCGAGGCCGCACCGTGCAGCAGCTCGCTGTGGATCATCTCGAGCACGCCGCCGGTCAGCGCGAACGCGGTGATGCCGGGCAGTCCCTGCGAATGCTCGGTGCGGCCCTGGTCGAGCAGCTCCGAGAGCCGGCGCAGGGCGGCGTCACGCCGTGCGAGCCCCTCGGGGCCCGCCGCCATCACCTCGACGATCAGCAGCCGCCCGGCGGCGGGGTTGTCGGCGATGAACCGCAGCAAGGCGTGGGTTGCGTGGACGATCCGCTGCTCCCAGGTCGCGTCCTTGGGATGCTCGAAGCCGTCGACCGTGGCGCGCAGCATCTGCTTCACCCAGTGGTCGTAGGCGGCGAGGAAGCAGTCCTCCTTGTCCGCGAAGAGCTCGTAGAAGGTCTTCCGGGAGACGCCGGCGACGCTAATCGCGTCAGCCACGCGGGACTCGCCGTAGCCGAACTCGCTCACCACCTCGGTCATCCCGATCAGGATCCGCTGGCGCTGCGACTCGCGGACCTCCTCCCGCGAGAGCCCGTGCCGACCCCTGGGGAGCGATTCGATGCGGTTCGTAGGGGCGGAAGTCAAGTGGGCGCCTCACTCACGTCGGTCCGCTGCGCCGGCGGTCGCTCGGAAACACGCGCATTTTGGCAGGCCCCAGCGAACCGCGCCAACCGGTCGCCAACACCTCCCCGAATCCGCTTGCCCAAGCAGAAAATCGGAACCTCCTCCTCGACCCGGAGTCTAGCGTGTCTACGGAAAAAGCGGGAGTTTCTACTACCGGTAGCGCGCGGACGTTGCGGGACCGGCCGGGGGCCGGGGCGGGAGCGGCGCCGCTAGCGCTTGCGGCAGGTGCGGATGATCAGGCCGTTGACGAGGTCGCCGTTGCCCCAGCGCAGGTCGCCGTGCACCTGCAGCGAGCCCTGCGAGCAGCGCGCGTAGATGAAGCTGCGGCGCTTGCGCTTGTGGGTCCAGCGGCGCTTGAGCTCGAGGTTGAAGGCGACGAGGCTGCCGTTGCCGCCGGCGATCTCGGGGATCGCGACCGTCATGCGATGGCGAAAGCCCCGGCGCGGCGAGCGAGTCACCCGCGCCACCGCGACGATCGCCGTCGGCACTGGCGCACGCACGTTGGTGTGCAGCAGGACGATCCGCGCCCCGCCCCGGCGCCCCCCGTTGAAGGCGAGCAGACGGCCGCGGGCGGGAAAGGGGTCCTGGTCGGGGAGATCGATGATCGCGCGAGCCTCGCCGCGCCCCACCAGCGCGCGCCGGCAGCGCGCGAGCGCCTGGTTCGTGGAGGCGTTCGCAAGCTGCCCCTCGCGGCAGCTCGGCAGGCCCCGCTGGTCCATACGCCCGTCGCGGTCGAAGTCGAGCTGCATGCGGGCGAGCGCCGGTGGCACCGAGCCGTCGGTCATCTTGGCTCGGTAGTGGAGCCGCAGTGCGACGGGCGCCATCCGCTTGGCCGGCAGACGCTTGGGCTTGACGTTGCCGCCGACCACGACCCGCATCTTGTTGAGATCGATCACCTCGCCCTGCGCGATGCCGGCCGCCAACGCGAGCGCGGCCAGCGCGGCGAGTGCTCCTACGAATCGTCCTCCCATCCCCTTCATCTTTGCCCGCATCGCCCTTGCCTGGAACCCGATCACACCCCCACGTGGGGTCCCCGAACTGGTGCTGAACGCCGTCGCAAGCTACAGTGCCCGCATGACAACCGAAGCGGAAGCGGATCGCCGCGGACTTCCGAGCGGGCGTCACGGGTTGTCAAGGGAGGAGGCAGCCGAGGACCAGAAGCGGCGCCTGCTGCAGGCCATGGTCGAGTGCGTCGCCGAGAAGGGCTACTCGGCGACGACGGTGAGCGACGTGATCGAGGCCGCCGACGTCTCGAGGACGACCTTCTACGAGCTCTTCGAGGACAAGGAGGACTGCTTCCTGCAGGCCTACGACGCCGTCTTCGACGTCGTCCTCGCCTACGTCGCCCACGCCTACACGAGCCATGACGGCCCCTGGCCCGAGCGCGTGCACGCGGGGCTTGCGGCCCTGCTCGACCTGCTCGCCTCCGAGGCGGCGATCGCGCGCATGGTGATGACCGAGGCGGTGATGGCGGGCAAGACCGCACGCCAGCGTTACCGCGACGCCTTCCTGCGCTTCCTGCCCTTCCTCGACGAGGGGCGCGCGCACTCCGAGCACTCGCAGCTGCTGCCGGCGGCGACCTCGCGACTCGCGGTCGGCGCGGCGACCACCCTGATCTTCGACGAGGTCCGGGCCGGGCGGGCCGAGGAGCTGCCGAAGCTGCTGCCCGAGGTGGTCTTCGCGGTGCTGATGCCGTACCTCGGCCCCGAGAAGGCGGCCCAGGAGATGCGCAAGGAGATCTCCTTCGATCGCCGCCCCGGAGACTGGCGCGTGCTCTGAGCTTGCGGTGGCGCGTACGCCCCGCGCGGGTGGCACGCCCGCGCGGGCGAGTGCGCACATGAAAGGGCCCGCGCGGGAAGGAAGGAGATCGGCGCGGGCCCTTTCGGAGACGGATAACGCGCGTTAAGGCGCGGGATCCATCGGGTCGTCTGGGTTTTTTGCGAGCTGCTGCGAAGGAGGAGGAAGCAGCGCACTCGCGCCATCTTCGGTGGGGAGTCAGGCCACCGTCGATGGGCCTCCGGAGGAAGCGAGCTCATTATAAACACTCCGTTTCCTCGAAGGAACATTTTTGTTTGCGAATTGCGGATTGTTCGTCCGCGGTGGGCTGGGCCGGAGCGGAAACGCGCTGTGATCTGGGTGGCGAGCAGGCCGGCGATCAGCCCCGAGGGACCGGGCGGGGATCTGTCCGAGCCGAGGGGCCGCACCGACCGACAGGTGCCCAGGCAGACCCCGGGACCGGGGCGGGTGGGGGTTTGCCCGACGGGCCGGCGGGTGGGGTCCGCCCGACGAGCGGGCGGGTGGGGGGTCCGCCCGACGAGCGGGTGGGTGGGGGGTCCGCCCGACGAGCGGGCGAGCTGTCGCCCGACCGAGATCTGAGCCGGGCTGCGCGGAACCGGCAGGGTCATCAGCGCGACGAGCGTGAGGGCGGCGGTCAGGCAGACGACCAGGCGCGGCGGCCGATTGGCGGGACGACTAGGCGCGGCGCCGATCACGCCCGGCTAGACGCGGCGCCCATCGGCCCGGACGACTAAGCGGGGGGCGATCGCCCGAACGACGAGGCGCGGAGGCGATCGGTCGGGGGGAGTGGGCGGCGAGGGAGGGGTGAGGCCCGCGCTTGCGGGAGATCTGGCCGCATCGGCCGCCGAGAAGTGGCAGTTGTGCTGCCCACGGCAGCACAACTGCGCTTTTTCGGGCTGCGGCCCGCCCAATCGCGCCTTCAATGAGGCCCTCGAGTCTTCGCCGCCCCTTCTGGCGCCCCGGCCAGCCCCATTGCAGCGCTCGGCAGCCGCTTTGCGGTCAGCTGGTCCCGTTGCGCCGCTCGGCGGTCGCTCTGGTGGTCCGTCGCCCCGTCCTTCTCGCCTGGCGTCCCCCTTCTGCCCACAGACCCGGCGCTACGTCGAGCGCCACGCCGCCATCCTCTGGCGTCGGCCGCGTTCTGAGCCCAGCCGATCCCCTCTGGCCGTCCGGGCCGACGTATTGGCCCCTCGCTGACCCCCTTCGCCCGCCAAACCCCTCGCCGCCCGCTGGCCGACCCTGCGAGGCGCGTCGGCCGAGTGGTTCGAGTTGTGCTGGGCGATGTCAACCGGTCAACGCAACAGCTCCTCCATCTTCTCAGCCGGCGTGGCCCAAACCCAATGTCTGGCGGGGCCTGCCGTTGAGGGAGGCCGCGCTTCGGGCACCCCGCGCCGCGTGATCACCCCCGGCGCCGTCCACCCCCGGGCGTGCGGTCGTTCGCCGCTCGCGCCCTTGGTCGGCGAGCGCGTCGCTATTCGCCCACCCGCGCCGTAGATTGCAGCCGCGCCGCCGACCCATTGTCCGCCGCGCCCGCACAGGCGAGCCGGCGCTCGGCCGGGATCGGGTTCACGCAGGCGCACTCCCGCGCCTCTCGGCGCGGGAGCACCCCGTATTCGGTTGTTCCTCTCTCTAGGCCGCGGCTTGCACCGGCTCGGGCTCCTCGGCCCAGTCCCGGTGAGACGCGCAGAACGCCATTCCCGGGATCGGCGGTCGCCGGCAGGGGCGCCCGCGCGAGGAGTAGGCCTCGCAGCGGGCGACGGCGCCGACCGACTCCGGCTCGAAGCGGACCTTGTGCAGGAACGCCTCGACGTAGCGGTCGATCGTGCGGCGCACGGCGGCGAGCTGGTGCAGGTCGAAGTGCACCCGCACCGAACGGAACAGCGAGCCAGCCGGATCGGCGAAGTGGGGCTCGTTGACCATCCGGCGCATCACGAACTCGCACTCGGCGAGGACCGCCTTGCGAGCACGCGCGTCGACCTCGGGCTTGCCGGTCTCCCGGATAGCGGGTGCAAGCGCGCGATACAGATCGCGACTGAAGTGATTCATCTCCCTTCCTAAGCGACGGGGCTGTGCCCGGTCGAGGCAAGGCTACACGATTTGCGTACGCCCGTGTTTCTTGGTCTTGCCGCCACGCAAACCCCCTGCAAAACGAGACAATTCGCGGCGCGCCGGACGAAAGCGCTGCAGAGCCGGGCTCGATGCGTGAAACTCCGTTGCGATGAGCGTCGTGCGGCTCGAGGCGCGCGAGGAAGGCAGCGGCCCGCCGCTACTGCTGCTGCACGGCTGGCCCCAGCACTCCGGCGCCTGGTCTCGCGTGCTGCCGCGCCTCGCCGAGAACTACCGCGTCCTCGCGCCCGATCTGCGCGGGCTCGGCCGCTCGCCCGCACCCCCGGGCGACTACCGCAAGCACACGCTGGTCCAGGACGTGCTCGCCTTCCTGGATGAGCGCGGCGTCGACCGCTTCCGCGTGATCGGCCACGACTGGGGCGGTTGGATCACCTGGCTGTTGGCGCTGGAGCACCCGCGGCGGGTCGAGCGGGCTGTCGCGCTCGACATCGTGCCCCCCGTGGGCGATCCGATGACGCTGCGGCGCCTGCTGGGCGCGATCGCCTTCTTCGGCTACCAGTACGTGATCGCGAGCCCCTGGCTGGGCGAGCACGTGCTGCGCACAAGGCCCGGCTTCGTGCGCGCGCTTCTGTGGGGCTCCACCGCCCGCCGCGACGCCTGGAGCCCCGGCGAGGTCGACGAGTACGCGCGCCTGCTGCAGCAGCCCGAGCGGGCGCGCGCCTCGGTGGGCTATTACCGGCAGTTCCTGGTGTGGGAGCTGTGGCGCGTCGTGGCCGGCCTCTACACGCGTGGGCGGCTTGAGGTGCCCCTGCTCGCGATCTACGGCGAGCGCAGCCCGCTCTACCGCGCCTTCGGGGCGGCGACGGCGCGCCCGAACCTGCGCGTCGAGGTGCTGCCCGGCGTCGGCCACAACATCCCCGACGAGGCCCCCGCCGAGCTGCTCGAGCTCGCCGAGCCCTTCCTGGCTGCCGACGAGCCGGCCGCCGCCGCGGCCTAGGCGCGGACCGGCCCGCCGCTCTCACCTGGGCCGCGCAACGACATCATGTCGAGAGGATGAGCTCGCGACGCAACCTGCTCCGTCTCGCGGCGGCAATCGGCGCTGCCTGCGCCGTCCTGGGCCTCGTGGCATGCGGGAGCGACGAGGGGTCCGACTCGGGCGGCGGGGCGGACCAGGGTGGCGGCGCCCAGCGCGCGACCCTCGTGCTCGACTTCGTGCCCGGGCCCGTGCACGCTGGGATCTACCGCGCCCTCGAGCAGGGCTACTACGAGCGGGAGGGCATCGACCTGCAGATCATCCAGCCCACCTCCACCGCCGACACGCTCAAGCTGATCGACGCCGGCAAGGCGCAGTTCGGCATCGCCGACGGGGTCGACGTCGCCATCCAGATTGCGGAGGGTCGCGACGCCAAGGCCATCATGGCCCTCACGCAGCGGCCGCTCGGCGGGCTGATCACCCTCGAGGAGGCCGGGATCGACTCGCCCGCCGAGCTCGAGGGCAAGACGGTCGGCGTCACGGGCGTGCCCTCTGACGACGCAATCCTGGAGGCGGTGCTTGAGAGCGCGGGCGCCGACCCGAGCAGCGTCGAGAGGGTGACGATCGGCTTCAACGGCGTCCAGAGCCTGGAGAACGGGAAGATCGAAGCCTTCACCGGATACATCCCGGCGGACGGCGTGCAGATCGAGGTCGACGGCTTCCCCGTAAAGGCCTTCCCGCTCGACGAGAACGGCGGCCCGCGCTATCCGGGCTTGGTCGTCTTCTCGACCGAGGAGGCGATCGCGGAGAACCCCGAGCTGATGCGCTCCTTCGTGCGGGCGACGATCCGCGGCTACGAGGACGTGCTCGCGGATCCGCAGGTGGGGCTCGAGGCGCTGCTCGCGCAGAACAAGGCGATCCCGCGCGAGTTCGCCGAGGCCTCGCTCGAGGCGTACGAGCCGCTCTTCCAGGCCGACGCCGAGCGATACGGAGCGTTCAACGCCGACGACCTCGAGGCCCTCTCCCGGTTCATGGTCGACTCCGGGCTGGCGAAGGAGCCGATCGCGGCCGACCGCTACGCGACCAACGAGTTCGTGGAGGGGGAAGGGTAGGCCGTGGACGTGACCGGGAGGCTGGAGATCCAGGGCCTCACCAAGTCCTTCCCCGCGCCGGGGAACGGGGGCCGGGTGCTCGCCATCGAGGGGGTCGACATGACGATCGAGCGCGGCGAGTTCGTCTCCATCGTCGGCCCCTCCGGTTGCGGCAAGTCGACCCTGTTCAACATCATCGCCGGGCTCGATCCGCCGTCGAGTGGGCGCATCCTGTTAGACGGCCGTCCGGCCGAAAGGCTGCTGGGAGAGATCGGCTACATGCCGCAGGCGGACCTGCTCTTGCCCTGGCGCACCGTGCTCGACAACGCCGCGCTCGGGCTGATCCTAAACGGGGTCCCCAAGCGCGAGGCGCGCGAACGCGCGCGGGCGGAGTTCGCGCGGTTCGGGCTGAGCGGGTTCGAGGACGTGTGGCCCTCGCAGATCTCGGACGGGATGCGCCAGCGCGCGGCCCTGCTTCGCACCTTCCTCGCCGGGCGCGAGGTGATGCTGCTCGACGAGCCGTTCGGCGCGCTGGACGCGCTCACGCGCCAGGCGATGCAGCAGTGGCTGCTGCGGATCTGGCAGGAGGACCGCAAGACGATCCTCTTCGTCACCCACGACGTGGAGGAAGCCCTCTTCCTCTCGGATCGCGTGTACGTGATGTCGGGGCGGCCCGGCCGCGTCGAGCTCTCGCTCGAGGTGGACCTGCCGCACCCGCGCGATCTGGAGGAGACGATGGTGCGGCCCGAGTTCACCGAGATGAAGCGCCAGCTGCTCGAGCCACTGCGCCGGGCGGCCGAGGGGCGACTGGGGGCGAGCTGATGCGGCTGCGCGTCGTCGCGCCGATCGTCTTCGCGGCGCTGGTGCTGGCCCTCTGGCAGCTGTACGTGGAGGTCTCGGGCGTGAGCGAGTCCTCGCTGCCGGCGCCGAGCGCGATCGCCCAGGCGGGCTGGGAGCAGCGCGAGCTCTTGCTCGAGAACACCTGGGTGACCGTCCAGGAGATCGTCGTCGGGTTTCTCCTGGCGATGGTGCTGGGAGTGCTCTTGGCGACCCTGATCCGCTCCTCGCGCGTCGTGGAGCGAGCCGTCTACCCCTGGCTGGTCGTCTCCCAGATGGTCCCGATTCCCGCGATCGCCCCCGTCCTCGTGCTCTGGACCGGCTTCGACATGCGGCCGAAGGTGATGGTGGTCGCGCTCGTGAGCTTCTTCCCGATCGCCGTCAACACGATCGACGGCCTGCGCTCGGTCGACCCGCAGCTCTTGCGGCTGCTGCGCACCCTGCGAGCCGATTGGTGGCAGCGCTTTCGCTACGCGCAGCTACCCGCCGCCCTCCCCTTCCTCTTCAGTGGCCTCAAGATCGCAGCGGCGCTGTCTGTGATCGGGGCGGTCTTCGGCGAGTGGGTCGGCGCCTCCGAGGGATTGGGCTACCTGATCCTGGTCCTCAACAACGCCACCGACACCCCGACGATGTTCGCGACGATCGCGCTGCTCGCCGTGATCGGGATCGCGCTGTTCGCGCTGGTTTCCCTGCTCGAACGGCTGCTTCTCCCCTGGTACTACGAGGTCCGCCGCGAGCACGACGGCGGCGGCGACGGGCCCGGGGAGTCAAGGCCGGCTCTGGGCGGCGCTTGAGAAGGGCAGGCGCGCGAAGGGCAAGAAGGCCAAGCGCAAGCGCGCTTGCCGGCGGCGCTGAGCCCGCTGGGTCGTCCGGCGGGCGGGCGCGCCGTTCGGAGAGAATGCACGCCACCTGGACCGGCGACAAAGGGGGAACCGAATGAACAACCGAGGGGCTGGGCGGACGTCCGGTCGCATCGCGCCGGGGCGACGTTCGCGCGTGCTTGCGAGTGCCATGGCGCTCGGCTGGGCGATCGCGGCCGCGTTCGTGCTCGCCGCGCCCGCGCAGGCAGCGCCGAGCGGCTACTTCACGGCAAACGGGATCGGCCAGCTCAGCGTGCATCGCTCGGCGCACTTCGCGACGCCGCTGCCGGACGGGTCCGTGCTGATCGGCGGCGGCGTAGCGCAACAGACGGCCGAGATCTTCCATCCGGCGGCCGGCACCTTCAGCTCCGTCGGGATCGGGGAGCTGACGGTCGTGCGCGCCTACGCCGGGGCCGCTCCGCTTCCCGATGGGCGCGTGCTCGTCGTCGGCGGCACCGACACCGACACGGTGCATTCCTCGACCGAGATCTTCGACCCGGCAGCCGGCGAGTTCGAGCCCGGGCCCGAGCTCTCGGTGCCGCGCATGGGAGCGGCCGTCGCTCCCCTCCCCGACGGGCGCGTGCTGATCGCGGGCGGGCACACGGTCGACTCCGGGGACAACGTCACGGTCTATGACTCGGCCGAGATCTACGACCCCGAAAGCGGCGAGATCTACACGGCGGGCGTCGGTGAGCTGAACACGCCACGCTCCGCGGCCGCCGTGGCGCCGCTCCCCGACGGGCGCGTGCTGATCGCGGGCGGCTCCCCCGACTGGGAAGACGCGCTGTCCAGCGTCGAGGTCTTCGACCCCGAGACGGGCGAGTTCACGAGCGCGGGCGAGATGTCGACGCCGCGCTGGGCGCCGGCCGCCGCGCCCCTCCCCGATGGCCGCGTCCTGGTGGCCGGCGGTTCGGGCAGCGGGATCGAGCCCTTGGATACCGCCGAGATCTTCGACCCCAAGACCGGGCAGGTCTCCGGCGCGGGCGTCGGCGCGATGACGATGGGGCGGCTGGCTCCGGCTGCGGCGTCGCTTCCAGACGGGCGCATCCTGATCGCCGGCGGCACGAGCTTCGAGTCTCCCTCGGCGGGCGAGAGCGCCGAGGCCTTCGTGTCGCCGCCGGCGCCGACGGGCCGCGGCCTCGACTTCGGGAGCGTGTGGGTGGGGAAGAGCGCGGGCGCGCGGACCCTGAGGATCGCCAACCGCGGCGCCCAGGCCCTTCTGCCCGGACGCGCGAGCATCGCCGGTCCCGCCCGCGGCGACTACCGCATCGTCGCCGACGAGTGTCGCGGCGAGCGCCTGCAGTTCCGCGAGGCCTGCGAGATCGAGATCCGCTTCAGGCCGTCCAAGCGCGGCGCCCGCAACGCGCGCTTGGTCTTCCCCAGCAACGCGACAGATGCGCCCGTCTCGTTCCCGTTGCGCGGCGAGGGACAGGCGCCGAAGAGGAAGGCCCGCTGTGCGAAGAAGGGCAAGAAGCGCAAGGCCAAGCGGCGCTCCTGCCGGCGTCGCTAGCCGGGCCTACATGTGCACCATCACCGGCTCGCCCGCCTCCTCGCCCTTGGCGGCCTCGGGCTTGCGGCGCGGCAGCAGCAGCGCCGGCAGGAGCGAGATCGCGAGGAAGACGAGGGCCCAGACGAACGTGCTCGCGAACGCGTCGGCGACTATCGGGGCGACCTGCGCGCGCATCTCCGGCGGGATGGTGGCCGCCCCGCCGTCCGGGGCCGCGCCGCCGAAGCGGTCGGTGAGCGCGTTCGTGAGCAGCACCGACATCACCGCGGTGCCGATCGCGCCGGCGACCTGCTGGATGATGTTGAGCGCGGTCGAGGCCCGGGGCACCGCGCTGCGGCGCAGGGTCTGCAGAGCCGCGGACATCGTCGGCATCATCGTCGCGCCCATCCCCATGCCCATGACCACGAGGACGGCGCCCAGGAACCAGTAGGACGTCCCCTCGTCGAGCTGCGTGAACCCGGCGAGCCCCAGGCCGACCAGCGGCAGCCCGGCGAGCACGATCTTCCCCGGGCCGATGCGGTCGGTGAGCCTGCCGGCGATCGGCATCGAGATCATCGCCCCAAGTCCCTGCGGGGCCAGCAAAAGGCCCGTGTCCATCGCGCCCTCGCCGCGCACGATCTGCAGGTAGAGCGGCAGCAGCAGCATCGCGCCGAAGAAGGAGATCCCGAACATGGTCATGGTCAGCGACGCCGCCGTGACCGAGCGCGCCTTGAACAGGCGCAGGTCGATCAGCGGGTTGGCGTTGGCCGGACGCAGCCCGTGCACGACGAAGCAGGCGATCAGCGCGGCGCCCACGAGCAGTGGGATCAGCGCCTTGGGCGCGCCGAAGCCCTCCGTGGGGCTCTCGGCCAGCCCGTAGATCAGCGCCGCCAGGCCCGGCGAGAGCAGCAGCAGGCCGAGCGCGTCGAGTGACTCGGTGGGCGAGGGCTCGTCCTTGGGCAGGATGCGCGCAGCCAGCAGGAGCGCCACCACCCCGATCGGCACGTTGATGTAAAAGATCCAGCGCCAGGAGACGTCGTCGACCAGCCAGCCGCCCAGGATCGGGCCGAGGATGGGCCCGAGCAGCATCGGCACGCCGACGATCGCCATCACGCGCCCGACCCGGGCGGGCCCGGCCGCCTGGGTCAGGATCGTCATGCCGGCGGGCATGATCATGCCGCCGCCCAGGCCCTGCAGCACGCGGAAGCCGATCAGCGACTCGGCCGACCAGGCGGCCCCGGCGAGCGCCGAGCCCGTCATGAAGAGGAAGAGCGAGAGCATGTAGAGGCGCTTGGTGCCGAAGCGGTGCGCGGCCCAGCCGGTGAGCGGGATCACCGTGGCCAGGGCGAGCATGTAGCCGGTGACGATCCACTGGATCGTCGAAAGCGGAGCGTTGAGCTCCTGCGTCAGGTGGTCGATCGCGACGTTGACGACGGTGGTGTCGAGGATCGCCATGACGGCACCGAGGACGACCACCCACGCGATCGCGAGCGTCGCCCGGTCGAGGCCGCCGGCGGCGGGAGGAGAGGAAGGGCTCATGCCGTGGGTTGCCTCCGGGGGCTGGCTTGATTTTTTGCGCGCGCAAAGGTAGCAGCGGCCTTCCGGCGCCCCGCGGTGGTCGCTGCGTGAAGCGCGGCGGCCTAGGTCGCGCTCGCGTCGGCGCGCTCAGCGCAGCGGCTTGAAGGTGCGCAGGCGCAGCGAGTTGGTGACGACGAAGATGCTCGAGGCGGCCATCGCGGCGCCGGCGATCAGGGGGTTGAGCAGGCCGCTCACCGCGAGCGGCAGCGCCGCCACGTTGTAGGCGAAGGCCCAGAAGAGGTTGCCCTTGATCGTGCGCAGGGTGCGGCGCGACAGGCGGATCGCGTCGGCCGCCGCGCGCAGATCGCCCGAGACCAGGGTGAGGTCGGAGGCCTCGATCGCCACGTCGGTGCCGGTGCCGATCGCTAGCCCCAGGTCGGCCTGGGCGAGCGCCGGCGCGTCGTTCACCCCGTCGCCGACCATCGCCACCACGCGCCCCTCCGCCTGCAGCCGGCGCACGACCGCCGCCTTGTCGGCCGGCAGCACCTCGGCGATCACCTCGTCGATCCCGACCTCGGCGGCCACGGCCTCGGCGGTGGTGCGGTTGTCGCCGGTGAGGAGGATCGGCCGCAGGCCCAGCTCGCGCAGGCGCCTGACCGCCTCGGCCGAGGTCGGCTTGATCCGGTCGGCCACGGCCAGCACCGCGCGCACGCGCCCGTCCCAGCCCGCGGCGACCGCGGTGCGCCCCGCCCGCTCGGCCGCCTCCAGCGCCTCGGCGAGCTCGGGGGGAAGCTCGAGCCCCCGCTCCTTCAGCAGGCGCGGCCGCCCCGCGATCACGCGCCGGCCCGAGACCTCGCCCTCGACGCCCAGGCCCTCGTGGTTCTTGAAGTCGCCGACCGCGGGCAGCTCGCCCGCGCGCCCGCGCGCCGCCGCCGCGATCGCCTGGGCGATCGGGTGCTCGGAGGCGTCCTCGAGCGCGCCCACGAGCCGCAGCGCCTCGCTCTCGTCCTCGCCCGCGGCGACGCTCACCTCCTGCAGCGCCATCTCGCCGGTGGTCACTGTGCCCGTCTTGTCGAGCACGATCGTGTCGATCCGCCGGGTCGACTCGAGCACCTCCGGCCCCTTGATCAGCAGCCCGAGCTGCGCGCCGCGGCCCGTGCCCACGAGCAGCGCGGTCGGGGTAGCGAGCCCGAGCGCGCAGGGGCAGGCGATGATCAGCACGGCTACCGCCGCCGTGAACGCGTAGGAGGTGCTCGCGTCGGTGCCGAGCCAGAAGCCGAGCGTGACAGCCGAGAGCGCGATCACGAACGGCACGAACACCGCGGAGACCCGGTCGGCGAGCCGCTGCACGGGCGCCTTGCCGGTCTGCGCCTCGGTGACCAGGCGGGCGATCTGGCCCAGCGCCGTCTCGGCGCCGACGCGGGTCGCGCGCACCACGAGCCGCCCTCCCGCGTTCACGGTCGCGCCGGTGACCGAATCGCCGGGCCCGACTTCGACGGGCACGGACTCGCCGGTGAGCAGCGACTCGTCGACGGCCGAGCGCCCCTCGACCACCTCGCCGTCGGTGGCGATCTTCTCGCCCGGGCGCACGACGAACAGCTGGCCCACCTCGAGCTCCTCGGCGGGGATGCGGCGCTCGGCGCCGTCGGCGCCCAGGACGCTCACCTCCTTCGCCCCCAGCTCGAGCAGGGCGCGCAGCGCCGCGCCCGCTCGCCGCTTGGCGCGCGCCTCGAAGTAGCGGCCGGCGAGCAGGAACGTCGTCACCACCGCGGCGACCTCGAAGTAGATCTCCTCGGTACTGCCGCCGGCGTCGGGGATGAGCTGGAACGGCATCTCCATGCCGGGCTCGCCCGCGCCCAGGAAGAAGAGCGCGACGACCGACCAGACGTAGGCGGCGAGCGTGCCCAGCGAGATCAGGGTGTCCATGGTCGCGGCGCCGTGGCGCAGGTTGCGCCAGGCGGCGAGGTGGAAGGGCCAGCCGCCCCAGAGCACGACCGGCGTGGCGAGCTGCAGGCTGAGCCACTGCCAGTACTCGAACTGAAGCGGCGGGATCATCGCGAGCAGCAAAATCGGCACGGAGAGCGGGGCGGAGATGATCAGGCGCCGTCGCAGGTCGGCGAGCTCGCGCTCGCCGGCGTCCTCCTCGGCGTCCGCGGTTGCCGCGCCCGCCTCGTCCGCGCTCTCGGTCGCCTCGCGCCGCGGTCGCGGGAGGGTGGCGTTGTAGCCGGCCGCCTCGACCGCGCGCACGAGGTCGTCGGGGGTGACCAGGCGCGGGTCGAAGGAGACGGCCGCGCGCTCGGTCGCGAAGTTGACGGTCGCGTCGACGCCCTCGAGCTTGTTCAGCTTGCGCTCGATCCGGTTCGCGCAGCTCGCGCAGGTCATCCCCTGCAGGGCGAGCTCGAGGCGCTCCTGCTCGGCGTCGAGCCCCGTCCGCTCGTCGCCGGTCTGCTGCTCAGTGGCCATGGCCCGTGTCTCCGTGCGGATGCTCGCCCGTCTGGGCGCGCGGCGCGGCGCCGACCTCGCCCACGACCCGCGTGAACGCGGCGGTGCGCACAGCGCCCTCGTGCTTGAACTGCAGGTAGAGGCGGTAGCGGCCCGGGGTGGGATAGGTGACCTCGAAGGTGATCGGTCCGCTGCCGCCGGCCTCGCCCTCCGGGTGGGTGTGGAGGAACGCCTGGTCGTGCTCGCGCAGCGCGACCAGGTGACCGTCGGCGCCGAGGTAGGGCTCGACCGGCCCGACCGCCTTGCCGTCGCGCCGGACGTCGAAGCGCAGCGGCGTCGGCTCGCCGGTGCGCGGCTCGCTGCCGCGCAGGACCACCTCGTAGCCGTCTCCCGCGCTTGCCGTGCGCGCGGGCGCGGGGAGGGGGGCGGGGTGGAAGTCACCTCGGACGAAGAGATCGCTCGCCAGGGTGAGCGGCTGCCCACCCGTGGAGAAGTCGGCGAAGAGGCGGTAGGTGCCGGCCTCGCTCAGGTCGGCCTCGGTCTCCCAGGCCCCGTCGTCGGCGAGCCTGGGGTGCAGGTGCTGAAAGCGCGTGAAGTCGCGCCTCACGAGGATCACGTGCATGCGTCGCTCGTGCGTGACGTCGTAGTCGCGGACCGGCTCGCCCGCGTCGGTGAGGATGCGGAAGCGCAGCCGCGCGTCGTGGTCCGGCTCGAAGATCGTCGTGAGCGGCGCGATCCGATAGCCGCTCTGGGCGGCGGCCAGCCCACCGGGAAGTCCGCCGTGGTCCGCGTGTCCCTGGCCCTCGGCCTGGGCGTGTGCGCCCGCCGTGGCGCCCCCCTCGTGTCCGGCCGCCGAATCCATCGTCTCCTCCTCGTGCTCCTCGCTCGCTTCACGCACGTCGGGGTTGAGCGCCGCGCCGGCGAGCGTGGCCGCGCCGAAGGCGAGCGCCACGATCGCCGCGAACGCGGCGAGCCGGCCGCCGGCGCTCACCGACGCTCCGCGAGGCGGTAGCCGGCGTCTGCTACCGCCGCGGCGACCGCGTCGTCCGAGACGTCGCCGCGCACCTCGAGCCGCCCCGTCGCCAGGTCGACCTCGACGGCCTCGGCGCCGGGCACCTCGCTCACCTCCTCGATCACCGAGGCGCGACAGTGCTCGCAGGTCATGCCCTCGACGGTGTAGGTGCGCGTCTCGCTGCTCTGCGCCTGCTCCATGCTGCCTCCTCGGGGGTGGGGTGGGGGTACGGCCTTGCACCGTAGCATACCCCTAGGGGGTATGTCGAAGAGGCGGTGCTAGCGCGGCTGCGGGGGCGAGGGCCGCGAGCGCGATCGGGCCTGTGCACCCCCTCGCTGAGCGACCAACGACGACGAAGGGCGCCCGTGGGCGCCCTTCGTCGATCAGCCTCGGATGAGCGGCCCGTGGCCGCGTGCGCTCAGCCGCAGCCGGTGTTGTTGCCGCAGCTCGAGCACGTGTAGCAGGAGCCAGTGCGCTGCATCATGCCGCCGCACTGCTCGCAGGCCGGCCCGAGATCGAGGCCCTGGATGCGGGCCGGGCGGACCGGCGGCGTGTCGGTGAGCGCTGCGGTCGGGGGCTGCACCCCGCCGGAGCCGGCGGTCGGCTGCTGCGACGGCGAGCCGTTGCCGTTTCCGTTCGCGCCCTGCTTCTCCTGCTGCTCGAGCTCCTCGGCGCTCGGCGCCGGGCCCTCGTTGACGAACAGCGTCTGCTGCGCCTCCTTGCGCGCCCTGACCTCCGGGGTGAGGATGCCCAGCTGCTCCTGGATGTCGGCGTCCAGGAAGCGCGAGGCGAGCCAGCGCATGATGTAGTCGGGCAGCGACTTGGCGAACGGGATCTCCGGGTTGCGGGTGATCCCCTCCGGCTCGAACCGCATGTAGGAGAACTTGTTGACGAACGTCTCGAGCGGCACGCCGTACTGCAGGCCGATCGAGATCGCCGTCGCGAAGGCGTTCATCAGGCCCTTGATCGTCGAGCCCTCCTTGCCGATGTCGGTGAGGAAGATCTCGCCGACCGTCCCGTCCTCGTACATGCCGGCGGTGATGTATCCCTCGTGGCCACCGATCGAGAACTTGTGCGTGATCGACTTGCGCTCGACCGGCATGCGCCTGCGCACCGGACGCCACTTCTCGGCCTCGGCCTCCTCCTCGGCCTGCGTCTCCTGCTCCTCGGCGTCCTTCTTCTTGTGCGAGAGCGCCTGGGCGGTCTTCGAGCCGTCGCGGTAGATCGCGAGCGCCTTCAGCCCGAGCCGCCAGCCCTCGGTGTAGAGCTCGGCGATCTCGTCGACGCTCGTCGACTCGGGCAGGTTCACCGTCTTGGAGATCGCGCCCGAGAGGAACGGCTGGACCGCGGCCATCATCTTGATGTGGCCCATCGGCGAGATCGCGCGCTCGCCCACCGCGACGTCGAACACCGGTAGGTCCTCGTCCTTGAGGCCGGGCGCGCCCACGATCGTGCCGTGCTCGTTGATGTAGGCCTCGATCTGCTCGATCTCGGGCCGCGAGTAGCCGAGCGTCGAGAGCGCCAGCGGCACCGACCGGTTGATGATCGTCATCTGCCCGCCGCCGACCAGCTCCTTGTACTTGACCAGCGAGAAGTCGGGCTCGATGCCGGTCGTGTCGCAGTCCATCATGAACGAGATCGTCCCGGTGGGCGCGAGCACGGTGGCCTGCGCGTTGCGGTAGCCGTGGCGCTCGCCCAGCTCGACCGCCTCGTCCCAGGTCTTGCGGGCCTCCTCGAGCAGATCGCCCTTGATCCCCTCCGGGCTGATCTCGTAGGCGGCGTCGCGATGCATCCGCATCACGTGCAGGTGCGGCTCGCGGTTGCGCTCGTACTCGTCGTACGGGCCCATCGCCGCCGCGATCTCGGCCGAGCGCCGGTAGCCGCGGGCGGTCATCAGCGCCGTGATCGCCGCGGCGACGTTGCGGCCCTCGTCCGAGTCGTAGGGCAGGCCGTTGGCCATCAGCAGCGCCCCCAGGTTCGCGTAGCCCAGGCCGAGCTGGCGGAAGCGGCGCGCGTTGCGGCCGATCTCCTCGGTCGGGTAGCTGGAGGGGCCGACGATGATCTCCTGCGCGAGGAACATCGTGTCGACGGCGTGCTTGAAGTCCTCGGTGTCGAACGAGCCGTCCTCGCGCCTGAACCGCATCAGGTTGAGCGACGCCAGGTTGCAGGCCGAGTCATCGACGTGCATGTACTCCGAGCAGTTGGCGACCACGACCCCGTCGACGATGTAGGAGTGGTGGAGCGGCTCGGTGAGGTTGTAGACGCGCTCCTGGCCGTCGGCGACCCGCTGGACCAGTCGCACCTCGCGCTTGGTGCGGTAGCGGCCCGTCTCTTCGAGCAGCGTCGCGAGCGCCGCCTGCTTGCGCGGGGCCGAGAAGCCGATCTCCTCGGCGAAGCGCTCCAGGTCGGAGCCGGTGATGCGCAGGTCGAAGCCCTCGCGCGAGGTGTACTCGACGACGGTCCCGTCCTTGCGCTCGTACGAGAACGAGGGCCGGGCCGCGTCGGTCACCCGGTAGATGCGGCTACGGATGCCGAACGCGAGCAGCAGCCGCTGCACGTCCTTGAGCAGCGCCTCGCTGCGGCTGCCCAGTCCGACGTAGCGCGACGCCTTGCCGCCGGACTCGACCCGCGCCACGCACCCGTCGGCCCCGAACAGCCCGCGCAAGAACGCCGCCTGCACCGGCACCGGGGCGGTGAAGATCGCATGCGGCACGCGCTTCTCGTGGGCGCGGCCGCTGGTCACGCCCAGGCCGCGGAAGAGCTCGCGCACGGCCTCGCTGCCCGCGCGCAGCTGCACGGTGCCGTTGTCCATCTCCTGTCGCGAGACCCCGCCGATCAGCTCGCGCAGAAGCCCCTCGTGCGAGGAGGCCAGGCCGTCGGCGATGTCGTCGCCGCCGTAGACCCAGTTGAGCTGCGTCTCGGTCAGGCAGCCGTCGCCGACCAGGTGGCCGGTCAGCTCGCCCAGGCCCTCGCTCCAGCGCTGCGGCAGCCCCTGGTAGGTGACCGTGCCGCCTCGGGCGAACGACTTCGCCATCGCCTCGACGCGCACAGGCAGCTCCCAGGCCGCGTCGCTGGCCGGGGTCGGCACGTCGGTGAGCAGCACCCGGTCCTCGCGGGTGAGCTCCTCGGCCGGCACGTAGCCGCGGTTGGTCGTCCAAATCCGGTGGTTGGGCGTGCAGCGCAGCTCCTGGCCGTTGGAGAAGAGCAGGCGCACGATCGGCTTGATCCCGGTGCTCATCACCGCGAGCGGACGGCTGGTGAGCACGCCCTCGCCCGGCTCGTCGGCCGTCGCGCGGTGCGTGTAGACCTCGAAGGTCTCGCCCGCGAGGGCCCGCTCGTAGAGCTCGCCGAACGGGATCAGGCCCTTGGTCGTGTGCACGCGGGCGTCCGCCGGGAAGCACGGGTTGGACGCGTTGATCCGCCCCGAGTTCGGGCAGGTGTGCCAGCGGTTGATCGTGGTGTCGTACTGGATGCCCGGATCAGCGCAGCGCCAGGCCGCCTCGGCGATCTCGCGCATCAGCTCGCGCGCGTCGACCGACTCGATCACGCTGCCGTCGGTGCGCGCGATCAGGTCCCAGTTGTCGCCGTTCTCGACCGCGCGCATGAACTCGTCGGTGACGCGGACCGAGTTGTTCGCGTTCTGGTACTGGATCGACGCGTAGTTCTCCGAGTCGATGCTCATGTCGAAGCCCGCGTCGCGCAGCGCCTGGGCCTTCTCCTCCTCACGCGCCTTGCACCAGATGAAGTCGCGGATGTCGGGGTGGTCGACGTCGAGCACGACCATCTTCGCCGCGCGCCGGGTCTTGCCCCCGGACTTGATCGTGCCCGCCCAGGCGTCGGCGCCGCGCATGAAGGAGACCGGCCCCGAGGCGTAGCCGCCCTTGGAGAGCTGCTCCTTGGAGGAGCGGATGTTGGAGAGGTTGATCCCCGAGCCCGAGCCCCCGCGGAAGATCATGCCCTCCTTGGTGTTCCAGTCGAGGATCGACTCCATCGTGTCCTCGACGCTCAAGATGAAGCAGGCCGAGCACTGCGGATTCTCCTCGAAGCCGACGTTGAACCAGACGGGGCTGTTGAAGGCCGCCTTCTGGTGCAGGAGCAGGTGGATCAGCTCCATCTCGAAGGCGTCGGCGTCCTCCTCGCTCGCGAAGTAGCCGAGCTCGCGGCCCCAGTTCGCGATCGTGCCCGCGACGCGCGAGATCATCTGCTTGACCGAGCGCTCGCGCTGCTCGGTGCCGAGCCGGCCGCGGAAGTACTTCTGGGCGACGATGTTGGTCGCGTTCTGCGACCAGAACTTGGGGAACTCGACCCCGCGCTGCTCGAAGGCGGGGTTGTCGGGGTCGCCGATCACCGCATCGCGGATCTCCCACTCGACCTCGTCGAAGGGGTGCACGCCGGGCTTGGTGTGACGCCTCTCGACCGTGATTCCAGTGGCCTTCGTTGCGGTGTCAGCCATCCTCTCCAGCTCCTTCCTCGGGCTCGTCTGATCTCATCGGGGGGTAACCACGAACTAAATCGCCTCCGTCGGACGGAACCGACCCGGAATTGGACGTACGGGCGAGGGCGAGACGCCCGCCGCGCTCGCCGCCTCCGCGCGCCGGCGCCGTCGCCACGCCGGCCCCGGCTCTGCTCGGCGGCTCCACGCCCAGGCGGCGCAGCTCCTCGGTGAACTCGCTGGGGTCGGAGAAGCCCTTGTAGACGGCGGCGAACTGCAGGTAGGCGACCCGGTCGAGCTCGCGCAGGCCCGCGAGGCACATCTCGCCGATCCTCGCGGCCTCGAGCTCGCCGCCCGCGGCCTCGGCCGCGTCCTCGATCCGCATCACCAGCGCCTCGATCGCCGCCGGGTCGACCGGGCGCTTGTGCGCGGCGCGGAAGAGCCCGGCCGCGAGCTTGGCTCGGTCGAACGGCTCGCGTCGTCCGTCGCGCTTGCGGACGAACAGCTGCTCGCGCACGCGCCGCTCGAACGTCGTGAAGCGCCGACCGCACTCCGTGCACTCGCGCCGCCGGCGAACCGCGGCCCCGCCCTCGGCCGCGCGGCTTTCGAGCACGCGCGTGTCGCCGTTGCAGGTCGGGCACTGCATCTCGACCAGTGTACCTAGATGTATGGACGGAAAGTGTGCGTAGACCCTATATCTAGTGTCCGAGTTCCCGGAAAGTGCGGATTCATTGCGAGGGGCCGCTCCGTCGCGGGCCGCGTCTTTTGGGTGTCGCACTCCGGCTGGGTGCGGGCCTCCCCGCCAACGAAAAGCGGCCCCTCGTTCGAGGGGCCGCCATTCGACGTTGACGGGTTGCGCGCCCCGCCGCGGGCGGCTCCGCGCTCAGCGGCGGTAGTTCGGCTCGACGTTGACCGTGAGCTTCTTGAGCTTCACCTTCTCGCCGCAGGTGGCCGCCTGGACACTCAGCGTGTCCCATTTCTCGAGGCGCTCGGTGGTGAAGCGCAGCGACTGGGTCGTCTCATCCCCGCTCACGGGCGTCGTCACCACCCGCTCCAGGCTGTAGTGCTGACCCTGGTTCGGCCCCGAGCCGAGGTGCCGGCTCACGTCGAGGATGCGCCGGGTGCCTCCGCCCTCTTCCCAGGTGCCGGTGATGGTCACGTCGTAGAAGCCGGCCTCGATGACCTGGATGGCCGAGAGGGGGCCCTGGGGATCGCGCATGTCCGGGTAGACCGAGATCTGGTCGAACGTGACGTTGCTCTCGAAGTAGCACGTGTCCAAGGGGCCGGTGATGCTCTGGGTCGGCTCGACGTCGCTTGCGGCCGCGTAGCGCTGGGGCGGGGGCGGGCAGTTGCTGCCGTAGCCATAGACGATGGCCCCGTTGGGACAGAGCGTCATCCCCATCCCCATGTGCTGCGGCATCACCGCCTCGCGGGCGAGCGCCGTGGCGCCGACGGCCTTGGGCGCGATCGCCTTGGACTTCACCGAGCGCTTGGCGAGGTGCTTGGCCTTGATCGCGCCCTTGGCGATGTCCTTGGCCGTGATCGAGCCGTCCTTGATGTCCTTGCCGGTGATCTCGTTCTTCGCGGCGATGCCGAAGCCGCTGATCGCGAAGAACAGGGCGATGATCGAGATCACGAGCGCGGGGCTGGGCTTCGCGAGCCTGCGTGCCCCACGCGTACGGGTACGCGCTGCGCGCGGATCGATGTGGTCCACGTTCCCTCCCGGGTCGTCAACTTGCGGGGGGCAGGACGTGCCACCGGGGTAGAACGCGCCACCGGCCCGCTCCTATTCGGGCGCGGAACGGTACACGATCGCCTCCGGCCCGCGCCAGCCGGGTGGCGCTTCGTCGCGCGCCCGCCCCTAGCCGCTCTGCGCCCGCGTCTGAGCAGCGCCGGAGGCGCGCGTCGCAGCCTCGCCCGCGCTGCGTGGGCGCAGCGCCAGCACGGGGATCTCGCGGACGCCCGCTGTCCGGCGGCGGTACTCGCCGTAGCCCTCGTAGAGGCGGGTTGCGAGATCGAGCAGGCGCTCGCGCTCCTCCCCTTCGGTCTCCCGCGCCACGTAGGGCAGCCGCCGCCCGCCGGGCGCGATCAGCTCCACGTTCGGGTTCGCCTTCGCGTTCAAGTACCAGGCGGGGTGGCGCTCGCGACCGAAGCTCGAGGCGATCAGGATCACCTCCTCGCCCTGCGTGAAGTAGACGAGCGGGACGATCCGCTCCAGGCCGCTGCGACGGCCCACCGTCACCAGGCGCACCAGCGGGAAGAACGCTGTGAACGCGATCCGCCCGCCGGTCAGCTTCAAAAGCAGCGGGTCCACCTTGGCGGCCACGTTGATCCCGATGGAGCGGCCGAAGTCCGTGTTCGAGATCCGGTGCGCGAGCCGACGCCACCCCCGCGGCGAGCGGGTGGGGTCGACCGGCTTGATCGCGCCGCCGTTCACGCGCCGAATCTATTCCACCGCGGCGCGCGTTCGCGCCGGGAAAACGTGGTGAGATCGCGCCATACGCGGGTACCCTCCGGGCGTGGGAGAGCGATCGCGCAAGGGCGACGACGCAGGTACGCTTGGGCGGCGCGAGCCGGCTCGGGACGCCTCAGCTTCCCGGGCGTTGCGTGGCGCTGAAGGCGCTTCGGAGCGGCTCTCGGCCCGCGAGGGCGTCCGCGAGGCGATGGCGCAGCGCCGCGAGACCGCGCTCGACGCCTTGGCCGAGCGCCGCGAGGCGGCGCGCGATGCGCTCGCGGCGGGCCGCGACGCCGCGCTCGATGCCGCGGCGGCCGCCCGCGACGCGGCGGGCGACGCGATGGCCGAGGTGCGCGACGCGGCAACGGAGGCGATGGCGCGCGTCAAGCCGAAGCTGCGCGGAGTCAGCCACGCCTACGCGTTCTTCGTCTCGCTTGTCCTGGGCGCGGCGCTGATCGTCTGGGCCGAGGGTGCGCGGGCGACGGTCGCGGTCGCGATCTACGCCGCGAGCCTCTCGGCGCTCTTCGGTGTCTCGGCGCTCTACCACCGCGTCGACTGGCGGCCGCGGGCGCGCCGCTGGATGCGCCGGCTCGACCACACGATGATCTTCTTCCTGATCGCCGGGACGGTGACCCCGTTCGCGCTGCTCGTGCTCGAGCCGCCACTCGCCACGGCGCTGCTGGTCGGCGTCTGGGGCGGGGCGGTGGCGGGCACGGTGGTCGAGCTGGCCTGGATCGACTCGCCCAAGTGGGTCTCGGCCGGCGTGTACGTGGCCGTCGGGGTGATCGGTGGTGCCGTGGCCTTCCCCGCGGTCGTGGTCGAGGCGGGCATCGGCGCGGGCGCCTTGATCGCGCTCGGCGGAGTCCTCTACATCGCCGGGGCGATCATCTACGCCCGCCAGCGGCCCGACCCCAAGCCCCAGGTCTTCGGCTACCACGAGATCTTCCACGCGCTCGTGATCGCCGCCGCCGCGGCCCACTTCGCTGCGGTGGCGCTGTTCGCGCTGCCCGCCGCCGGGTAGGAGCGGCGCTTTAGGCCGCGAGCGCGGCCGCCGCGCGCTGCTTGTGCCGCTCGATCAGGGCGAGGACCTCGTCCTCGCGCCCCTCGCGCACCAGCTCGACCGGGTCGGGCTCGCCGTTCACGATGCCCTCGAAGAACTCCTTGCGGTCCTGGTAGGTCGGCAGCGTCGACTTCGCCCAGCCGCGCACGTCGTTGAGCATCACCGCGAGCCGCGCGTAGTCCTCGCCGAAGAGCTCCGAGATCTCCCGCTTCATCCGCTTGGCCAAGGCCGGCGAGGCGCCCGCGGTCGAGATCGCGATCGCCAACGGGCCGGTGCGCACGATCGCCGGCAGGATGAAGTTGCACAGCGGCGGCACGTCGACGACGTTGGCGAGCATCGCCCGTCGCTCGGCGTCGTAGTAGACGCCGATGTTGACCTCGGAGTCGTTGGTCGCCGCGATCACCATGAACTTCCCCTCGAGGTCGGCGGGCTCGTAGCGCTTGCGCTCCCAAGTGATCGAGCCCTCGGCCGCAAGCCGCTCGAGCTCGGGGTGCGCGTCGGGGGCGACCAGCGTCACATCGGCGTCGCAGGCGAGCAGGCCCTCGACCTTCTCCAGCCCCACGTCGCCACCGCCGACCACGAGGCAGTTGCGGCCCTTGAGCTTGAGGCACGCGATGTAGAGCGGCGTGTCCAGCATGTCGCGGACACAGGACTGGTCGCAGATGCCCTTGCGGAGCTGGCAGACGCAGTCCTTGCCCGCGTAGGCTTGGGCCGGCATGAAGGACAGGTTAGTGCGGGAGGGACAGGGCCGCACAGGGGGCGATGTCGAGGGACGCGGCGACGCCTCGGCGCGCGAGGCTCGCGGCGACGGCTTCCCCGGGGACGGTGCCGGCCGCCGGGAGGACGATGGCGCCGTGCGGGCGGCCGGCGAGGATGCCTCCCAGCCGGGCGAGCGGGAAGGCCCTGAGGCCGGTGAGAGCGACGAGAAGGAAACGCGGCTGCGCGGCCCATGGTGGTTCACGCGCGCGCGCCAGCTCACCGAGGAGCAGCGCCACAACCTGCTCGCCCAGCTCTACTTCACCGGCATCGAGCGCAGGCATTTTCTGGGCCGCTTCGTCGTCCTGCTCTCGATCGCGGCCCTGATCGCGACCTTCGGGCTCGCCAGCGACTCGCCGTCGGTCGTGATCGGCGCGATGCTGGTCTCGCCGATGACCACGCCGCTGCTCGGCCTTGCGGCCTCGTTGGTGATGGGTTGGCCGAAGCGCCAGATCGAGTCGATCCTGATCATCATCGGCGCCTCGTTCCTGGGGATCGGGTTGGGCTGGCTCGCGCTCAAGGTGATCCCCGAGCCGTCCATCGTCACGCTCTCCTCCCAGGTCCTGATCAAGCACACCGAGCCCGGGCTGATCGATCTCGGCGTGGCGCTGGTCGCGGGAGCCGCGGGCGCCTACGTGCTCGTGCGCCGCGAGGCGATCGGGGCGCTGCCCGGTGTGGCGATCGCGGTCGCCCTGGTGCCGCCGATGGCTACCACCGGGATGATGCTCGAGCTGGGGGAGCCCGAGCGGGCCAAGCAGGCGCTGCTGCTCTACGCCACGAACCTCGCCGGGATCATCCTCTCCGCCAGCGTCGTGCTGCTGCTGAGCGGCGTGCGCCACCCCAGCGGCGTCGTCAGCAACACCACTACGACGGGGATCGTGATCGCGCTGGTGGCGGTGGTTGCGGTGACCGTTCCCCTCGCCGGCGTCACCCACGAGCGCGTCGTCGACACGGTCGCCTACGACCGCGTTGCGAGCATCGCAGACGACTGGTTCGAGGGCACGAGCGTGCACGTGCGCGACGTCGAGGTCGACACGGACACCCGCGACGAGGTGCAGGTCTTCCTCGAGCTCGAGGGACCGCAACGACCGCTCTCGTTCGAGGGGCTCGCCGACCGCATCGCCCGCGAGCTGGGCGAGCCGGTCAACCTCGAGGCGGATTGGATCCGCGCGCAACGCTTCGAGCAGGAGGCGGAGCCCTCCGCGGCGCCGCGCTCTACCGAGACACCCAGATCCCAGCGCCGGGCGCTGCGCGCGCTGCAGTCGGGCGAACACCGCGTCTCCGGCGGAGGTTCGGCCCTTCGGGCCGGGCAGGAAGGGAACCGGCGCTAAAGCTGCCCCTTGCTACTCTCGCCGTCCGGCCGGGCCTTATATATCTCGTCACCGCGCCGGCAGGGAGAGCGCCGATGCGTCTGATCATCACCGAGAAGAACAACTCCGCGAAGAAGATCGCGGACATCCTCAGCCGTGGCACCGCCAAGGCCGACTCGACCTACAAGGTGCCTTACTACACCTGGTCGGACGACGAGGGCGAGCACATGGCCGTGGGCCTCAAGGGCCACGTGATGACCGTCGCCTTCCCGGAGAAGTACTCCAACTGGCAGGAGACCGACCTGCACGAGCTGATCGACGCGCCGCTCATCAGCGAGCCGACGGACAAGAACGTGGTCCGCGCCGTGCGCAAGCTGGCCAAGGAGGCCGACTCGATCGTGATCGCCACCGACTACGACCGGGAGGGCGAGCTGATCGGCCTCGAGGCGCTCGAGCAGGTGCTGGACGTGAACCCGGCCGTGCTGGGCAACCGCGGCAAGGCGGACGGCGATCCCGAGCAGCTGCTCGCCAAGCGCCCGTCGATCAAGCGCGCCCGCTACTCGGCGCTCACCAAGGACGAGATCGAGCGCGCCTTCGCCAACCTCGACGAGCTCTCCTACGACCTCGCCTACGCGGGCGCGGCGCGCCAGGACATCGACCTGATCTGGGGCGCGACCCTGACCCGCGCCGTGTCCCGCGCGACCCGCCGCTTAGGCGCCAACTTCCTGTCGGTGGGGCGCGTGCAGAGCCCGACCCTCGGCCTGATCGTCGAGCGCGAGCTCGAGCGGCGCGCGCACGTGCCCAAGCCCTACTGGGAGGTCTTCGCCAAGTTCGAGCACCCCGACGGGGCGTTCGAGGCGCACCACGCGACCGACAAGTTCTGGGACGAGGCCGAGGCCGATGCCGCGCTGGCCGGGACCACGAGCCCCGGCGTCGTGCGCGCGGTGACGGCGCGGCGCAGCCAGCGCAAGCCGCCGACGCCGCTCAACACGACGGCGTTCACGACCGACTGCTCGAACCGGCTCGGGATCAGCCCGGCGCAGGCGATGCGGATCGCGGAGGACCTCTACATGGACGGGTTCATCTCGTATCCGCGCACCGACAACACGGTGTACCCGCCCTCGCTCGCCTCCCGCGAGCTCGTGCAGCAGATGGTGCGCATCCCCGAGTTCGCCGACGGCGCCTTCGTGCTCGACGGGCCGATGCAGCCGACGCGCGGCAAGAAGGAGACGACCGACCACCCGCCGATCCACCCGACGCAGGCGGTGCACCCGAGCGCGCTGGACGGGCCCAAGCGGCGCGTCTACGAGCTGGTCGTGCGGCGCTTCATCGCCACCTTCGCGCCGCCGATGGTGATCGAGTCCACGCGCGCCGACATCGAGGCGGGCTCGGAGAAGTACTTCGTGCGCGGCTCGGTCGTGGTCGACCCGGGCTTCGCCCGCATCTACACCTACGCGCGCTCCGCGGACGAGGAGATCCCCAAGCTCGAGGAGGGGCAGGAGCTGGCGCTGGTCGGCGAGCCGTGGAAGGTCGGCAAGGAGACGCAGCCGCCGCCCCGCATCGGCCAGGGCAAGCTGATCGAGCTCATGGAGGAGCGCGGCCTGGGCACCAAGGCGACGCGCGCCGAGATCATCCAGAAGCTCTACGACCGCGGCTACGTCTACGGCAACCCGCCGGTCCCCTCCGAGACGGGGATCGCGATGTACAAGGCGTTCAAGGAGTACGTGCCGCGCATGGCGACGCCGGAGATGACGGCGGAGCTCGAGCGCGACATGGACGAGATCGCGGCCGGCAAGGTGTCGCGCGAGCAGGTCGTCGGCATCAGCCGCAAGCTCCTGCACGGGACGATCGACGAGATGCAGGAGCGCAAGGACGAGCTCGCCAAGGTGATCTGGGCGGGCATGGACGAGGACAAGTTCCTCGGCCCCTGCAAGGTCTGCGAGGAGGCCGGACGCACCCGGCCCGACGGCTCCCCCAACCGCCTGCGCGTGATCGACCTCAAGGGCGGCAAGCGCTTCTGGGGCTGCGAGGGCTACGACCGCGAGAACCCCGACTCGCCCGACTCCTGCAACAACTCCGGCCCGCTGCCGGGCCGCGGCTACGAGCTGTGGCGCTTCGAGGAGCGCTGCTCGGTCTGCGGCGAGGCGCCGCGCCTCACCGTCAAGGGCTCCCGCGGCCGACCCTGGAAGCTCTGCCTCAACGACAACTGCCCGACGATGGTCGAGATGCGCGAGCAGCGCGCCGAGCGCGAGGCGGCGCGAGCCGCGCGCGAGGCGGCCAAGGCCAAGGCCGCGGACGACGCGGCGGCCACCGGCGCCGAGGAAGACGCCACCCAGGCCGTCGGCACCACGGCCAACGGCCGCGCTCGCGGCAAGACCCGCCGCCGCAAGCCCCCCTCACCCGGCACCACCCGCACCAAGCGCGCCGGCGCGCGCAGGTCGTAGGGCGTCGAGTCCCCTTCGCGCTCGTAGCCGGGAGTCGCCGGCAAACAGCGGCGGGACCTCCCTTGATCACGATCCGGTCCGCGGCCGGGACCCCGAGAGGTTCGAGCTGGGTTGGGCGGTGTCAACCGGTCAACGCAACAGCTCCTCCATCTTCTCAGCCGGCGTGGCCCAACCCAATGTCTGGCGGGGCCTGTCGTTGAGGGAGGCCGCTATTCGGTCCAGCTCAGACTTCTCGGACTCGACGGGCCTCTCCGGTTTGGCTCTTCGTCCTCCGGGCTCGACGGGCGGCGATCGTCCCCGGGACATGACCGGCGCCTAGACTCGGCGGGCGTGTGGGTTTCCAGGCGGATCCGGCTCGAGCCGCGCCCGCGAGGGTTTCACCTGATCGGCGGGGAGGTCGAGGCGGCGCTGCCCGAGATCGGCGAGCTGCGGGTCGGCCTGCTGCACCTCCACCTGCTGCACACCTCCGCCTCCCTGGCCCTCAACGAGAACGCGAGCCCGGACGTGCGCCGGGATCTAGAGAGCTGGTTCAACGAGGCCGTGCCCGAGGGCGCGCCGTACTGGACCCACACGATCGAAGGGCCCGACGACATGCCCGCCCACGTCAAGGCGGTGCTGATCGGCCCTTCGCTGACCCTCCCGATCGCGGATGGCACCCTCGCGCTCGGAACATGGCAGGGGATCTACCTCTGCGAGCACCGTGACCACGCCTCGGCGCGGACCCTGATCGCGACGCTGCACGGCGAGAGATAGGGGCGATCGCCCCGGCAGCCTCGTGGCTGCGACCCTCCTCGTCCCCGGTTGTTCAGCCTTGCCAAGTTCGCTGCCTGCGCTCCCTCCGGGACGCAGGTCGACGAGGTCCGCGCTCCATCCAGGCGGTTCGATGATCCGCCGGTTCGCCAGCTCGGCCCGGCTCGTCCTCTACGCCTCTCGCTGACTACGCGCCAGCGGGGCATGTTTCCCCCGTCGCCTACGTGCCCGCAGGGTCTGCAGGAACTCGCGCACGGTCCGATCCCAGTTGGGCCCGAGGTCGTCGTCGGTGATGGCGACGTGGAGGATGCCGAGGGCGGCGAGGTAGCGAGCGCGGACGCGGTCGAGGTGGAAGCGGGTCGGGTTGTCGTGGTAGCGCCGGCTGTCGAACTCGAGCGCCACGCGCTCCCGCGCGAACCAGAAATCGACCTCGTACGGGCCGATCCGATAGTTGGTGGCGTCGGGCTCGATCCCGGAGCGGCGCAGCAGGGCGAGCACCTCCCGCTCACCCACCGAGCGGGTGAGCCGGGCGCCGCCCTCCCGCTCGAGCAACGCGCGCAGCTGCCGGGCACCGCGGCGCCTCGGGTGGCGCTCGAGCGTCGCCCGAAGCTGCGAATCGGTCACAAGCCTCTTCACGCGCGCCTCATGGACGGCCGCCTGGAGCGAGTCGGCGGAGACGAGGCCGGAGAGGTCGAGGAGGGTGAGCGCCGGCGAGGTGATCGGGAGGCCTTGGAACCGCCGCCGCTCGGTGCGGTGCAGCTCGCGGATCTTGTGGATGGCGACCCCGTTATGGGCCCGCTGATGGCGCCCCACGACAGTGATCTCGATCGTCCGCGGCGAGGCAACCGGTAGCCCCCAGAGCCGCGCTGCTGTTCGGTGGCTGAGCAGCGCATCTGGGGCGCACGCGAGCACCGCCGCGGCCTCCCGCGCAAGCGGCGGGCGAGGGCCATAGGCAACGAGGTACACGCCGCGATGGACGGCGACCAACTGACCCACCCGGATCCGATGCGTGATCTCGTTGCGGGTAAGGCCCACGTCCAGGAGCTGCGCCCTCGTCACCACGCCGTGCTGCCGCCGGGCAATCTTGGCGACGAGCTGATCGGCTCTCGCGGCTCTCCGTGGCACCGCCGATAGAAAGCCCGCGGGAAACCCCCGCGCCCCCTCCTTGCAGAGAGGTCGGTGTCCCCGGCCGTCTCCCAGAGCGCGGCGAGCTCGCCGGCAGAGCCCCGAAAGGCGCACTTGTGCTGCCCACGGCAGCAAAACTGCCCCTTCTCGGCGGCCAGAGACGCGACCGGGCGCCCGCACGCCCGGCCGCCCCACCGACGCCGGCGCGGCCGGGCGCGCGGGGCGCCCGGCCGCGGGTTGGGGTGGGCTATGCCTCCGCTTCGGCTCGGCGCAACGGCGACGGGTCCACGCGGAGCACTCTGGCCGGCCAGTGGGGGAGCCACCAGTTCCAGCGGCCCATCAGGGAGATGACGGCGGGGACGATGAGGCCGCGGATGACGGTGGCGTCGAGCAGGATCCCGGTCGCGAGGCCGGTGGCGATCATCTTCACCTCGGTGTCGGGGCCCGCGGCCATCGAGACGAAGGCCCAGAAGAGGATCAGCGCCGCGCTCGTGACCAGCCGCCCCGTCCGGCCGATGCCGCGCACGACCGCCGTGTCGGTGCGGCCCGTGCGGTCGTACTCCTCGCGCATCCGGCTCAGGATGAACACCTCGTAGTCCATCGAGAGCCCGAACAGGAACGCGAACACCATCAGCGGCATCCAGGAGGAGATCGAGCCGGTCGCCTCGATCCCCCAGATCGCCTCCGAGCCGTAGCCCAGCTGCCAGAACAGCACCAGCACGCCGCAGGCAGCGGCGATGCTCAGCCCGTTGAGCAGGATCGCCTTGAGCGGCAGGAGCAGCGAGCGGAACGCCCGCGCCAGCAGCACGAACGTGGTCAGCGCGATCAGCGCAACCATGAGCGGGAACGAGCCGTAGACGGCGTCGATGAAGTCCGCGTCCGAGGCGACGACGCCTCCCACGGAGACGCCCGGGCCCAGCTCGCGCGCGGTCTCGCGCAAGCGCTCCAGCGTGCGCTTGCCCTCGGCCGAGCCGGCCTCCGCCACCGGGACCACCTCGACCACGGCGCTTCCGTCCCGGCGCCACTCCGGCGAGTCCGGCGCGACCGCGCCGTGCACGCCCTCGACCTGCGCCATCGCCTGCGCGACCTCGTCCGGGTCGGCGCCGTCACGCACCAGCACCTCGTGCGGCAGCAGCGCGCCCTCGCCGATCCCCGACTCCTTGAGCGCCTCGAGGCCGTTCCTGGCCTGGCCCGCCTTGGTGATCGCCTCCGCGTCGGCGGTGCCGAGGCGCATGTCGGTCGCGGCGAACGCGAGCGCCGCGACGACGGCGAGCCCCGCCCCGGCCGCCGCCCAGCGGCGGCGCGTCACCGCCTCGGCCCAGCGCGTCCAGGCGCGGCTGGCGCGCCGGTCGGTGCGCCGGTGCGGCCAGTCGAGCCGCGCGCCGAACTTCGCCAGCACGACCGGCAGCAGCGTGATCGCCACCAGCGTGGAGACCAGCGGGATCAGCATCCCGCCCCAGCCGAGCGAGCGCAGGAAAGGCAGCGGCAGCACGGCCAGCGCCAGCAGCCCGATCGCCACCGTGATCCCGCTGAAGACCACGGCGCGCCCGGCCGTCTCCATCGCCCGCTGCACCGCCTCGTCGCCCGAGCGGCCGCGAGAGCGCTCCTCGCGCCAGCGCGTCACGACCAGCAGCGAGTAGTCGATCGAGATGCCGAGCCCGATCAGCGCGATCAGGTACTGCACCATCGGGGAGACCGTGGTCAGCTCGGCCAGCCCCCATAGAAGCAGGAAGGTGGTGGGGATCGCGACGACCGCCATGATCAGCGGCACCACCGCCAGCAACGAGGCGAAGACGAAGGCGAGCACGATCAGCGCGCCGACGCCGCCGATCACGGTCCCGGCCAGCACGCCCGGCCCCTCGCTGTCGGCCCCCGCGTCCTCGAGCAGCGCGTCGAGACCGGTCACGCGCACCGGCTCGCCGGCGACCTCGGTCTCGGCCGCCACCCGCTCGATCGCCGCCAGCGCCTCGGGGTTCTCCCCGAACATCGAGTCGGGGGAGGGCGGCGAGTGCACGATCGCAAACGTCGTGCGCCCATCGGGTGAGACGAAGGTCTCGTCCCCGGTCGAGGCGTAGGAGGCGATCCGCGCGCCCGGCACCGCCTCGGCCAGACGCCGGTCGAGCCGGCGCAGATCCGCCCGCACGCCGGGCGAGTCCACCGTTTTGCCTTCGGGCAAGGTGACCACCGGCACCAGCGGCGAGCTCTCACCGCCCGTGCCGTCGTAGGCGGCGGCGATCGCTTCGTTCGTCTCCCAGGCCTCCTTGTCGGGAACCGAGAAGTCCGTGTCGAGCGCCTCGGTCGCGGGCCCGGCGGCTGCCAGCCCGGCCAGGGTGAGCACGGTCCAGACGAGCGCGACCAGGCGCTCGTGCGAGAGGACCCAGCGGGTCAGCGATGACATGACTACCTCCAGCGAACTCGGGGGAAGCTGCGTTCCGCCCGAGGTTCGAGGTCCGCCGGTCCCGCGTAAATCCGGAATCCCCCGGAGGCGACACCGATCGATCCCGGGGGCGATCCCTAGGGCCGGATCAGGGACGCCGCGCTAGCCGCTGTAGTGCCAGACGCGCAGCCGCTCGCCGCGCACCTTGAGCCGACTGCCCTTCCGGTAGCGCTGCCCCGCCAGCAGGTTCGCCTCGGCGCCGATCACGACGTTCACGTAGAAGGTGCGGTTCGAGCTCTCCTCGAAGCGGATCGCGCCCGCCTTGCTCATCGCGCACGGGCTCTTGTGGGCGCTGCGCCCAAGTGTGCAGGTCCAGCCGTTGCGCAGCGAGATCTTCGCCCGCTTGTCGGTGATCCGCCTGCTGGCGCGGCTCGACTCGGTCGCGTCCGGCCGTGTCGCCAGCACGATCTCGTTGCGGATCGCGACCTTGTAGGGCAGGTGGTCGATCGCGAGGCGCAGCCGCGCGTCGGCGACCACCGTGTCGCCGGCCCGCGGCGCGTGCACCGGGACCGAGAAGATGACGCGGTCGCGCGTGCCGGCCGCCTCGTTGGCGATCGGTACCCGCGTGCGCGAGGGGGAGCTGCTCTCCCGCGGCGTGGCGCTGGAGACGGGGCCCCCACGCGTGCGCACCGCGACCAGGTTCGTGCGCGACTGGTGGATGTGGCCGCCTCGGTCGTGTGAGCCCACCACCACCTGCTCGCCGCGGCGCGCCTTGCGGTGGCTCGCGTCGGCGACGAGGTTCACGTGGCAGCGATCCGGACGGCAGGGCAGGCTCTGCGGCAGCCGGATCTCGCGGTAGGGCAAGCTCAGCACGCAGTGGCGGTTGCGGTGGGGCTGGCGCTGGTAGCAGGTGATCCGTCCCGGGCTGCCGATTCGCAGCGTCTTGCCGGGCGCGGTCGCCTTCGCCGAGGGCGCGAGCACGATCTCGGCGCGGATCGTCGGGTTGTACGCGTAGGTGCGCCCGACGCAGGGGAAGCCCCGATAGCGGTGGTGCGGCTTAAGGCAGACCGTGACCTCGAAGTCGGCGGCAGCGGCGAGCAGGTCGCCGGGGCGCAGCTCGCCGACCTTGCCAGGGCCGAGCGAGGCGATCACGCGTCGCTTCTTGCCGGCCCGCTTGGCGATCGGCAGCTTCTTCACGAGCTCGGGCTGCTTGCCGCTCGCGGCCACGCGCACGTCCGCGCCCGCGGCGGCGGGCGCCAGCGACCAGCCCGCGGCGAGCGCGGCCAGGGCGAGGGCTGTGAGGATCGGCTTGCGCATGTCCGTGTTCCGTTGGCGGCGGGCGCGCCGAGCCTCGGCGGATCCGCTCGAGCCGCAAACGCGGCTAACAGCTCTATCGGCAGCGCCCCGCGCAGGCCTTGAACCCCCCGTTCCGATGCCAGCGTAGGACGGGCGGCTCAGAGCTCCGCCGCCCTGGCGGCGATGCCTTCGACGGTCTTCCCGGCCATCTCGTTGCGGTGTTCGGCGCTGCGTAGCAGCGCGCCTGCCTGCTCGACGACCCGCTCGGAGAGCTCCCTCAGTACGCCGAGCGCGAACTGTAGACCGTCGTGCTCACCAGGTCGTAGAGGGGCGCGAGGGTCGGTGCCCCGGTGTCGTTGAGGAGCGAGTAGTTCTTGCCGTTAGGCGTCGCAGTTGCCGATCAGCCAGTTGAACACCAAGGCTCTCCAGGAGGTCGGTAGATCCTGTGCCGGCACCGCCGACGCCCGCCGAAACAGCTCCACCGACTCGACCACGGACGGACCACCTTCCTCCTGGTACTTGCGATCCGAGGCCATCAGCGCTCGGCGCCCCGACCCGGGCCGCGTCGGATAGCTTGGGTTCCCCCGTGTTCATCACGTTCGAAGGGATCGATCGCTCGGGCAAGACGACCCAGGCCGCGCTGCTCGCGGACGCGCTGGGGCCGGACACCCTGCGCCTGCGCGAGCCTGGCGGCACGCCCGCGGGGGAGCGGATGCGCGAGCTGCTCAAGGACGCGGGGGTGGCGCTCGACCCGGTCGCCGAGCTCCTGCTCTTCTGCGCGGCGCGCGCCGAGCTGTGCGCGCGCGTGATCGCGCCGGCGATGCGGGAGGGCCGCCACGTCGTCTGCGACCGATTCATCGACTCGACCACCGCCTACCAGGGAATCGCCCGCAACCTCGGCGTCGAGACCACCGAGTTCCTCAACTCGATCGCGATCGGCTCCTGCGTGCCCGACCTGACCATCCTCCTGCGCGTCGACCCCGACATCGCCTACGCCCGCGGCCAGCAGCGCCTCGCCGCGGGCCTGGCCGACGGCAGCGACCGCTTCGAGTCGCAGGGCCTCGAGCTGCAGCGCACGGTCGCCCGCGCCTACGACGAGATCGCCGCGCGCCACCCCGGGCGCATCGTCCCGATCGACGCCACCGGCACGCGCGAGGAGGTCCACGAGCTGATCATGGAGGTGGTCACCTCGCGCCTGCGCGCCTCCCCCGACGTCACCGCCTGAGCGCCGCCCGTGCCGCTGAACGCCGACATCGAGCTTCCCGCGCCGCTGGACGAGGCGCTGGCCGACCAGCCCGGCGCCCGGCTCGCGCTCTCGGCGGCGCTCGCCCAGCCCACGCACGCCTACCTGTTCGCCGGCCCGCCGGGAACGGGCAAGCGCGCCGCCGCGCGCGCCTTCGCCGCCGAGCTCATCGCCGAGGGCTCGGACGACCCCGACTCCGCGCGCAGCCGCGTGCTCGCCGATCCCAGCCCACACCCCGATCTCGCCTGGATCAGCCCGCCGGGCCTGCAGCACCTGGTCGAGGAGATCCGCGAGCGCGTGATCGAGGCCTCCGCCTACCGCCCCTTCGAGGCCGAGCGCCGGGTGTTCGTGATCGAGCGCGCCGACGCGATGGCCGAGGAGAGCCAGAACGCGCTGCTCAAGACGCTCGAAGAGCCCGCCCCCTACGCGCACCTGATCCTCCTCACCTCCCAGCCCTCGGCGCTGCTGGAGACGGTGCGCTCGCGCTGCCAGACGATCCGCTTCGCCGGGCTCTCCCCAGAGGCGCTCGAGGAGCGGCTGCGCGAGGAGGCTCGCGCCGCAGACGAGGCTGAGCTGCGCGCCGCGGCGCGGCTCGCCGCGGGCGACCTCGAGCTCGCTCGCACGCTGCTCGGCGAGCGCGGCCGGGAGTTGCGCGCGGGCGCCGAGCGGCTCGCGCGCGCCTGCCGCGCGGCCGCGCTCGACGACTCGCCCTGGCGCGACCTCTTGGAGGCCGCAGAGCGCGCCGGCGAGGAGTCGGGCAAGCGCGTGGCCGAGCGCTACCAGCGGATGGCCGAGGAGGTGGGCGAGGCCGACGAGCGCGCGGCCAAGCGGATCCTGCGCGAGGGCGAGGAGGCGGCCAAGCGCGCGACCCGTACCGGCCGCACGCGCGCCCTCGACGCCGGACTCGCGCTGCTCTGCGCCTGGTTCCGAGACCTGGCCGCGATCGGCGACGGCGCCGCGGAACTCATCCTCACCGCCGACCGCGCCACGGAGCTAGAGCGCGACGCCGAGGGGCTCGACCCGCGCCGCGCCCGCCGCGCGGCCGAGCTCGTGATGGACACCCGCCGGCGCCTGAGCGTGAACGTCAACGAGGAGCTCGCGCTCGAGGCCCTGAGCTTCCGGCTCGAGTACCTGCTGCGGCGGGCGTAGCGGCGGTGCCGGGGCGGGTGGGACGCAGGCCCGCGCTCTGGAGCCTGCCTCGCCTAGGGGCCGACCCCCGTTTTCGCCCTCTGTGCTGGCCTTTTTCGGACTTGCGCCCTACATTCATTGACGGGCAGTGAGGAACCCTCTCAAGCACCATCTCTTCAGGCACGAGCCCTCGGACACGCGCCGGCCCTTCGGCGTGCGCCTCTACCTGGCGTTCGCCTTCGCAGGGGTGGCGCTGATCACGGCCGGGCTCGCGTACCTGTTGGTGAGCGAGACGGGCGAGACGGCCGCCGACGAGCGCCTGCCCGAGCTCGCCCAGGGGCGCACCTTCGGCGTCGCGCTCGAGCTGGGCACGACCAGCGAGCAGCGCGCCGCCGAGGTCCTGGGCGTCGTCACCGGCGAGGGGTACTCGGCCTGGGTCTTCGACAAGCGCGGGCGGCTCGTCACCCAGCGCTTCTCCGACGGCTACGACTTCCGCCGGATCGCCGCCTGGCATGCGATCGTGCGCGAGGTGCTCAAGGGCCGCCGCTACGTGGAGTCGCAGCCCGAGGGCGTGACCATCGTCGGCACCCCGATCTACCGCGAGGGAGAGCTCGACGGTGCGGTGATCGCGCGCGCCGAGCGCCCGCCCGAGCTGCAGGAGGCGATCGAGGCGGTGCGCGGCGACCGGCTGTTCGCGCTCGCCGTCGCCGTGGCGGTCGCGGTGCTGATCAGCTTCCTGATCGCGAGCGCGATCACCTCGCGCGTGAAGCGCCTCGCGGCCACCGCCGGGCGCATCGCCCAGGGCGAGCTGGATGAGCCGATCGAGGTCACCGGCGGGCGCGACGAGATCACCGACCTGGGCCAGGCGCTGGAGACGATGCGCGCGGCGCTGCGCCAGACCTTCGACGCCCTGCGCTCGGAGCGCGACCGCCTCTCGGCGATCTTCGACGCGCTCACCGACGGCGTCATGGTGGTCGGCTCCGACGGCGCCGTGCGCTTCTCCAACCCCGCGGCCCAGCCGCTCGTCTACGCCGACGGCAAGGTCGCGGCGACGCTCTTGCCCTGGCTGCGCCGCGCCCAGCGCACCGGCTCGGCCGAGCACGATCACCTGCGCATCGGCGAGCGCGTCTACTCGCTCTCGGCGCGCGAGATCCCGGCCGAGGGCGCGGTGCTGGCGGTGGTGCGCGACCGCACAGACGAGCTGCGCCGGGAGATGGCCGAGCGCGAGTTCGTCTCCAACGCGGCGCACGAGCTGCGCAACCCGATCGCGGGCATCTCCGGCACGATCGAGGTCTTGCTCGCGGGCGCCAAGGACGACCCCGAGGCGCGCGACCACTTCCTGCGCCGCCTGCAGGAGGACGCCGAGCGGATCAGCCGGCTCACCCAGGCGCTGCTCGCGCTCGCCCGCATCGAGGCGGTCGGCGAGGGTGGCGGCGAGGCGCTCGACGTGGAGATCGTCGCGCAGGAGGCGGCCGAGGCGGTCGAGGCGCCGGAGGGCGTCGAGTTCAAGATGGAGGTGGAGCCGGACCTGGTCGCGCAGGGGGATCGGGTGCTGCTACGCCAGGTGCTGATTGGCCTGTTGACCAACGCCTTCAAACACACTCCCGCTCCGGGCAGCGTTACGCTTCGCGCGCGCCGGGACAACGAGGACGGCGTGCTGATCGAAGTGATCGACACCGGCACGGGCATCCCCGAGGACGAGATCGACCGCATCTTCGAGCGGTTCTATCGCGGCGCGGATGCGCGCGAGCTCGAGGGGTTCGGCCTCGGTCTTTCGATCGCGAAGCGTATGGTTGACGTGATGGGTGGGGAGATCGGCGTCGACTCCAGGGTCGGCGAGGGCAGCGATTTTTGGGTGCGCCTGCCGGCGGCGAAGCCGGCGCCCACCCCGGTGGCGTAGATGGCGAAGCGGATTCTGGTTGCCGACGACGAGACCTCGGTTCGTGAGGCCGTCGGGTACGCGCTCCAGCAGGAGGGCTTCGACGTCGTGCTCGCGGAGGACGGCGACGACGCCGAGACGAAGTTCTCCGACGACAACTTCGACCTGCTCGTGCTGGACATCATGATGCCCGGCAAGAGCGGGCTCGACGTCTGCCGCGAGGTGCGGGCGCGCAGCCCCGTGCCGATCATCCTGCTCACCGCGAAGGACGCCGAGGTCGACAAGGTCGTGGGCCTCGAGGTGGGGGCCGACGACTACGTGACCAAGCCGTTCTCGGTGCGCGAGCTGATCGGGCGCGTGCGGGCGCTGCTGCGCCGGCGCGAGCTCGACCTGCACTCCTCGGGCCGCGAGAGCAAGACGATCGAGGCCGGCCCGGTGCGCATCGACCTGGCGCGTCACCTGGTCACGGTGCGCGGCACGCCGGTCAACCTGACGCGCTCGGAGTTCCAGGTCCTGCGCCTGCTCGCCGAGAACCCCGGCCGCGTCTTCAGCCGGCGCGAGATCATGGAGGAGCTCTGGCAGTCGGAGTTCTCCGGCGACGTGCGCGCCTGCGACGTGCACATCTCGAACCTGCGCCAGAAGATCGAGGAGGACCCGCAGGACCCCAAGCTCGTGCTGACCGTGCGCGGCGTCGGCTACCGCCTCGCCGAACCCGAGTAGCGCCTAACGCCCGCCGCGGCGGAGCGCCGTACGCGGCTTTCTCACGGGCTTCTCCCGCCGCCTGTCCGTCCGCCTGGGACGAGGTGCTGCGTTGCCTGCCCGCCGTTCTAAACTGCTGTCCGGCAAGCCGGCGTAGCTCAGTTGGTAGAGCACTTCACTCGTAATGAAGGGGTCAGCGGTTCGAGTCCGCTCGCCGGCTCTACGTACGGGGCTGCCTTGAGCAGCCGCCTCGCTCCCAGCGCCCCCTTCAGCTCTTCTTCGCGGTGAGCTTGAACTCCTGAACCGCGATCTCGGCCTGCTCGCGCGCTCGGTCCGGGCCCAGGTAGGGGGTGAGGATGAAGAAGGTGAACTCCGGCAGGAGGTCCAGCAGGTCCTCGACCTCGCCGGTCGCGAGCCGCATGTAGATCACGCCGGTGACGCCGGTCACCACGCTGAGCGCGGTGAACTCGGGTACGGCGCCGGGCGCGCCGAGCTCGCGGCCCTGATCGACGTAGTCGGCGAAACGCCGGACCATCGCGAAGTAGCGCTCCAGCGCCTTCGGCCCGGCCTGGACGCTCTCGACCAGGCACATGCGCGCGAAGTCGGGTTCGCGCACGAGCACCTCGATGAAGCGCGCCAGCCCGCGACGGATGCGCGCCTCCCAGGGCAGCTCCTCGCCCTCCGCGCCCTCCTCCTCGTCTGTCTCGCCGCGGAAGGCCTTGTCGACGCGGTAGAGCAGCCCGGCCGCCACCTCGTCGAACGTCTGGAGGAAGCAGTCCTCCTTGTCGCGGAAGTGCTCGTAGAAGGTCTTGCGCGAGACGCCCGCGCGCTCGAGCACGTCGGCGACCGAGGTGGCGTTGTAGCCCTTCTCGGCAACGGCGCGCGCCATGCCGTCGAGCATGCGCTCGCGCTGGTTGCGCACCACGAACTCCCGCGGCAATCCGTGCCTGCCCGCCGGCAGTCGGCGAGGCATCTTCGGGAGGTCGAGCGACTCGGTTGGATCAGCGCTGAGCGCTGGAGGTACGCGTTGCTCGTCCATGACTCCTCGCGGCCGCCCGCTCAGCTTCCTCCTTCAGGGTCTGGCCGCAGTGCTGCACAGTACACACTGAGCGAGCGGCAGGGTGGTCAAAGAGCCCACTAGACACGATAGAAGAAGCGCTTTGGCAGTTCCCTTGTAAAGGGCGTCCAAAACAGGCGCTGATGCTGCTCCAAATTGGCGCAGCCTGGCTCGGGGCTGCGCGCCGAAGAAGAGACCGCGGGGGAGCGGCGCAGGCGCAGCGGATATAAGCCCTGGCGTGCCCGCCCGCCTCTCGGCCGTCATCGTCACCCACCGGCACGCCGACGTGATCGCGCGCACGCTCGAGGCGCTGGTCGCGCAGCTGCGCCCGGACGACGAGCTGATCGTGGTCGACAACGACTCGCCCGACGGCACCGCGGGGGCCGTGCGCGAGTCCGCCCCGCGGGCGCGCGTGATCGAGTCCGGCGCGAACCTCGGCTTCCCCGCCGCCTGCAACCTCGGCGCGGCGCGGGCGACGGGCGAGCTGCTCGTCTTCTTGAACCCCGACGCCGCCCCCGCCCCCGGCTGGCGCGAGGCGATCGCGGCGCCCCTGGACGAAGGCTGGGGCTGGGGCGCCTGGCAGGCGCTCGTCACCTGCGAGGGCGGCGCCCGGATCAACACGCGCGGCGGGGTCGTGCACTTCACGGGTATCGCCTGGGCGGGGGGCGCGGGCGAGCCCGCTCCGCCGCAGGAGGCGGGGGAGGGCGATGCGCGGAGGGCGGGCACGGGGGCCGGCGACCCGTCCGCGGAGCCGGGGTTCGTCTCCGGCGCCTGCCTTGCGATCCCGCGCGCGCTCTTTCGGGAGCTGGGCGGGTTCGCCGAGGCGTTCTTCCTCTACCACGAGGACGTCGACCTCTCGTTGCGGGTGCGGCTCGCGGGCGAGCGGCTGGGGGTCGTGCCGCAGGCGCGCGTCGAGCACGACTACGAGTTCGAGAAGGGCCCGGCAAAGTGGCGCTACCTCGAGCGCAATCGCTGGGCGACGCTCCTGCGCTGCTACCCCGGCGCGCTGCTCGCCCTGCTCGCGCCGGCGCTGCTTGCGACCGAGCTCGCGCTCGTTCCGATCTCGCTCGCCGGCGGCTGGTGGCGGCAGAAGCTCGCGGCGTGGGTCGACACGGCCCGCTCGCTGCCGCGACTCCTTCGCGAGCGCCGGGCGATCCAGTCCCGCCGCGGGGCCGGTGCGCGCGAGTTCGCCCGAGCGCTCACGCCGGACCTCGACTCGCCGTACCTGGGCGCCGCCGCGCGGTCGGCCGCGCTGCGGTTCGCGCTGCGCGCCTACTGGCGGGCGGTGCTGACGGCGCTACGAACCTAGCCCGCGAGCAGAGGCAGGGGCTTCGCCCTGCTGAACGATGTCCCACGGCGGCCTTCGCGTCGCCGCGCCGGTCCAAGAGCGTCCGGTCGCGGCCTGCGCGCCTACCGGCAGCGTGAGCGTCGCCATGGCCGCGGCGGCGAGCGCCACCTGCGCGAGCTGCGCCAGCCTGTTAGTGGGGCACGCCACGGCCTTCCGTAGGGCTTGGCTCATCCTGCGACCGCTCGGTGCCCTCGCTCCGCTCCCGAGCCGCGCGCTCCTGCTCGAGCTCGAGCTGAAGCCGCGCGACCTCCTGGGCGAGGATCTTGGACTGCTCGCCAAGGCGCGAGGAGACGACGGAGAAGTTCAAGAGCAGCAGGAAGACGACGCCGAAGGCGAGGATGAAGATCGCGTTCGCTGGCTCCTGGATCCCCATGAAGTCGGCGATCCGCTCCAAGAGTTCGGTCCAGATCGCGAGCACGAGCAGCGCCAGGCCGGCCGCCATCCAGAGCAGCGCGTAGCGCTCGACCAGCATCCGCCGCCGCACCAGCTCCAGCACCAACAGAAAGATCGCCGAGGTCGCGAGCAGCGCGATGATCTGGGCGCGCCGCTCGATCCCGCCGCCGCGGTCCTCGCTCTCGGCCTTGGCGGCGTCCTCGCCCGCGCCCTGCGGCGGCTGGCGCGGCTCGGCCACGGTGATGCCGACCACCTCGACGGCGGGGTCCGTGAGCGCCTCGCCGCCCCCGCTCGGGACCACGATCGTGCGCCCCTCGCCGGCGCCGCGCAGCGTGAGGCCCTTCTCGGTGAGCGTCTCGCCCTCGGTGAGCAGGAACCGCCCAGGCGGAAGCTCGATCACGTCGCCGGGCTCGGCGAGCAGGATCGCCTCGCCCAGGCTGGTCGGTCCCGGCCGCACCTCGATCGTCGCCGCGCCCGCCGCCGCGGGCAGCGCGAGCGCCGCGCAGGCGAGCGCGGCCACGACGGCCGCGAGGCGCCTCGGCCTCATCGCGCGCCCTCCGTGCGCTCCGCTGGCTTCGCGTCGGTGAGCGCCTTGAGCTCCTCGGTCGTGGGTGGGGGGCCGCTCTCCAGCCGCTCCACCTCCTCGTCGGGCTCGACCGGGGTCGGGCGGCGCCGGAAGAGGCCGATGAAGATCGCCAGCAGCACCTTGAGCATGTAGTAGGCCGAGCGGGGGTAGTCGATCGAGCTGCGCCCGAAGCCGCGCGCGTTCATGCTCACGTGCACCTCGTGGATGCGCAGCCGGTGCGCGTTCAGCATCAGGATCGCCTCGACCTCGGGGTAGTCGTGCGGGTAGTCCCGCGCGAACAGCTCGATCCCGCGCCGGTTAGTCATGCGGAAGCCCGAGGTCGGGTCGGTGATCCGCTGGCGCGTTATCAGGGTCAGCACGATCGCGAAGATCAGGTTGCCGATGCGCCGCCCGATCGGGACCTTGTAGCCGGGGTCGCCGCGGAAGCGGCTGCCGCAGACCATGTCGGCCTCCTCGCCCTCGGTGTGCAGGGCCTCCAGCAGCTTGGGGATGTAGGCGGGCTTGTGCTGGCCGTCGCCGTCGACCTGCACGGCGACGTCGTAGCCGTGGCGCAGCGCGTACTTGTAGCCCGACTGCATCGCCCCGCCGATCCCGAGGTTGAACGGGTGGCTGATCACCATCGCGCCCTGGGCGCGCGCGTGGGCGGCGGTCGTGTCGGTGGAGCCGTCGTCGACGACGAGGACGTCGAAGTCGGGCGCGTGGCGGCGGATCTCCCGCACGACGCGGCCGACCATGCCCGCCTCGTTGTACGCGGGGACGATCGCGAGCTTGCGCAGGTTCGACCGGTTCACTGCCATCTCAGGCGGCGGGGCTTGGCTCCCCGGCAAGCCACCTTACCGGCAGCTCGACCGGCGCAAGGTCCCCGGCGTCGGCCCTGCGTGTGGAAGGCGGGCTCAGCCGCCGTTCTCGTCGCCGTCGCCGGCGGCCGTCTCCTGCTGGGTCACCTCGCTGAGGTCGAGCGACCCGGCCTTCCCCTTGAAGAAGTCGGCCGGCGCATCGCCGCGCAGCAGGCGCCAGGCGACGAGGTGCTCGCCGTGGCTTGCCCCAACCTGGCCGGCGGAGCGGCGTAGGTCCTCGGCTTCGAGCTTGCCGGTCACCGCCAGGTAGATCGACATGAGCTGCAGCTCGAGTCCCACGAAGAACCCGATCAGCTTCCGCTCGCTGTCCGCCTCCTCGAAGCCCTCGAGCAGCTCCACGCCCGCGGGCGAGTCGGGTGCCTCGGGAGCCTCGAAGCCGATCTGCTCGAGGGCGGCGGTGAACGCCTTCGCGTGCGCGTCCTCGGCGCCCCGCAGCTCCTCGGCGAGCGCCTTCGCCTCGCCCCGCAGCACGTCCCCCTCGGCGGCCTGGCGGTAGGCGAGGGCCGAGGCCTGCTCGGCGCTGATCATCCGCCTGAGCGCCTCGATCTGCGCGTCGCCCTCCTCGCCGTCGTCCTGCGCTAGGGCCCGCGCCGGCCCAAGCAGGGCCGGCAGCGTGGCCGCACCGGCGAGCCAGGCGCCGCGCGCTAGCAGGGCGCGGCGCCGCAGCGCCTCGTGGGCGCTCGCGTCCACGCGGCCGCTCTCCTGCGCGCCGCTCAAGCGCTGGCCTCCTCGCCCATCACGAACGGCTCGCCGACGACCGGCTCGCCTGCCGCGTCGCGCAACAGCGCCGCGCGGATCGCGTGGTTGGTGATGGCGCCCTGCACGCCCGTGCGCAGCTCCGCGTCCCCGATCGGCCCGATCGCCTCGAGCGCCGCCGCGAGCGCGGTGCTCTCGCCGGCGGCCAGCGCGGCCGCATCGCCGCCGCTCGGGAAGTTCTCGGCCGGCCCGGCCGGCTCCGCGTTGCGGTCCGCGACCGCCGTGCGAAGCATCCGCACGTCGGCCTCGATCGCGCGCCTGATCCCGGGCAGCGCGCCCTGCAGCCCGCCCGGCAGCCGCGTCGCGCGGTACTGCTCGAGCAGCGCCTCCTCGGCGGCGAGCATGCCGTTCAGCGCCGCCGCCACCTCGGCCTCGCTCGGGCCCTCCTCCTCGGAGCCGCAGGCGGCGAGCACCGCGGCGGAGCCGGCGGCGAGCGTCGCGCCCGAGGCGGCGAGCAGCCGCCGGCGCGTCAGGGGCCGCGCGAAAGCGCGGGTTTCGGGCGAGCGGTCGGGGTCGTGAAGCGGGGATCGCACGAGGTCTGGGAACTTACCGTTCGTGGGAGCGAAGAAGGGGCAAGCCGGGTCGGGGCAGCCGCCGAGCGCGAGCGAGGGGGCGCGGGCCCGCGAGCGCGGCCATGGCGCGGCACGCGAGCTCGCCGAGCTGGCCGAGCGCGTGAGCCGCTGCCGGGCCTGCCCGCGGCTCGTCGCCTGGCGCGAGAAGGCGGCCGCCAACCCGCCCAAGCGCTTCCAGGGCGAGGAGTACTGGGCGCGGCCCGCGCCGGGCTTCGGCGATCCCGCCGCGCGGATCGTGATCGTCGGCCTCGCGCCCGCGGCGCACGGGGCGAACCGCACCGGCCGCATGTTCACCGGAGATCGCTCCGGCGACTGGCTGTACGCCGCGCTGCACCGCGCGGGGCTTGCGAACCAGCCCACCAGCACCCACCGGGGCGACGGGCTCGAGCTGCGCGACGCCTACGTGACCGCGGTCGTGCGCTGCGCGCCGCCCGCCAACAAGCCGGCGCCGCTCGAGCGCGACCGCTGCCTGCCCTACCTGGTCGAGGAGCTCCAGCTGCTGGAGCGCGCCCGCACGCTCATCTGCCTCGGCTCGTTCGCCTGGGACGGGGCGCTGCGCGCCCTACGCGAGCTGGGCCACACCGCCCGACCCAAGCCCCGCTTCGGCCACGGCGCCGAGGCCGAGGTTGGGGAGTACCGGCTGGTCGGCTCCTACCACCCGAGCCAGCAGAACACCTTCACCGGCAAGCTCACCGAGCCGATGTTCGACGCCGTCTTCGCCCGCGCCCGCGAGCTCGCCGCCCCGGGCGCGGCGGATCGGTAGCTCACGCGCTGGCTCGTCCGCCTCGCCCGGGCGCGGGGCCGGGGTCTTTACTTCCGCTTCCTCACGCAGATCGCGGTGACTGTCGCGATCACGGGATCTCCTGGCGGGCTGAGCTGGCTCACGCGGGCGATCCAGTCGTCATCGGGGGCCTTGTCCTTGTCGTTGCCATCCCAGGGGAGCGACTGCCGCAAGCTGAGGTCGACGCCACCGATCCCGCCGCCGACCACCCGCCAGGGGGCCTTCTTCGCCCGCTTCGCCTTCTTCGCCCGCTTCCCCTTCCTCGGCTTCTTCGGCTCCGTCGGGCAACGAGCGATGAGCCGCTTCTCCTGCGTGCCCTCGATCCGCGCCCGGGTGCGCTGGTAGCGGAAGGCGAGGCCCTTGCTCGGCAGGCAGTCCACGTACACGGTGTTGGTGCTCGCGGCCGACGTAGCGCGGGCTCGCCAGCCGTCGTCGGGCGGCTGCGACGATCCGCCTTGGGCGATGGGGCCGCTCGCTTCGATGCTCTGCGCCGTCAGCACGCCGAAGAGCTCGATCCCGCCGCCGACCGCCCGCCCGGCGGGACACTGCTGCTCGTACCGGCTCGTGCCGCCGCTTACGCTCTGGGTCCGCGTGTCGTAGGTGAGCTCGTCTCCGTTGAACCCTGGGCCCAGGCAGATCATCGCGCTGGTCATCGTCCGCTCGTCACGTAGGTGATCGCTCCCGCCTTGAACGTCTGCTGCGCCTGAGCCGCCGCGGGCAGGCACAACAATCCGACGAGCAACGCGATGAGCGTGGTGATAGGCCTCATCGGCCCTCCCTCCGGAGGTGAGACCTGACGGTCAACCGTAGACCGGCGCCGCCCTGTCCGCAAGCGATCCCTTGCGCCGCCCAGGTGGCGGGGGGTTGAGCGGCGCGGGATACTGGGCGGCGCGTGTTCCCGCTGAACCTGCCCAACGTGCTGACCGTGCTGCGCATCGTCGCGGTGCCGGTCGTGGTCGTGGCGCTGCTCGACGAGACGCCGGAGGGCGACGTGATCGCGGCCGCGGTCTTCGCGCTGGCGGCGATCAGCGACGGGCTCGACGGCTACATCGCCCGCCGCCGCGACGCGGTCACGACGTTCGGCAAGCTCATGGACCCGCTCGCCGACAAGCTGCTCGTCACCGCCGCGCTGGTCTCGCTCGTCTCGCTCGGCCGGCTCGCCGCCTGGGTGGCGATGGTGATCATCGCGCGCGAGTTCGCGGTCACCGCCCTGCGCGCGATCGCGGCCGAGCGGGGAGCGGTGATCGCGGCTAGCTGGCTCGGCAAGGTCAAGACCGCCCTGCAGGTGCTCGCGATCTTCGCCCTGATCGCCTTCCAGCCCACCCCGCTGTGGGTCGATCTCGCCGTCTACGCGGCCGTGGTCGCCACGGTGATCAGCGGCGCCGACTACTTCTTCGGCCTGCGCCGCCACATCCGCGAGGCGGCCGAGTCGCGGGCCGTCCCCAAGGCCGAGGCGGGCAGCGGCAGCTGAGGCGTACGCGGTCCGGGTTGCGCACAGGCCAACTGATCCGCTTCCCGCGAGGGGATGCGTCGGCGCGGTGGGGAGCCGGGGGTTAGTCTGCAACCAGCCATGCTCGCCGCGTACGCGAGGAACTTCGATCCGGACGACCCCGTGCGGGGGCTCGAGGTCGGGGAGCGGCCCGAGCCCGACCCGCCGGAGGGCTGGGCGGTGGTCGAGGTGCGCGCGGCCTCGCTCAACCACCACGACGTGTGGTCGCTGCGGGGCGTCGGGCTGCGCGAGGAGCAGCTCCCGATGATCCTCGGCACGGACGCCGCCGGCGTCGACGAGGACGGGCGCGAAGTGATCATCCACGCCGTGATCGGCGACCCGGACTGGACCGGCGACGAGACGCTCGACCCCAAGCGCACCCTGCTCTCGGAGCTCCACCAGGGGACTCTCGCCGAGCGCGTCGCCGTGCCGCGCCGCAACCTCGTCCCCAAGCCCGAGGGCATCAGTTTCGAGGAGGCGGCCTGCCTGCCGACGGCGTGGCTCACCGCCTACCGGATGCTGTTCGTGCAGGGCGGGCTCATCCCCGGCCAGCGCGTCCTCGTGCAGGGCGCGGGCGGCGGGGTCGCGAGCGCGCTCATCCAGCTCGGCGTCGCCGGGGGCCTCGAGGTGTGGGCCACCGGCCGCAGCGAGGAGAAGCGGCGCTTCGCCAGCGAGCTCGGCGCGCACCGCACCTTCGAGGCCAACGCCCGGCTGCCCGAGCGCGTGGACGCGGTGATGGAGGTGGTAGGCGAGGCCACCTGGGCGCACTCGCTGCGCGCGCTCAAGCCCGGCGGGGTCGTGGTCGTCTCCGGCGCGACGAGCGGGGCGGACCCGTCGGCCGACCTGCGCCGCGTCTTCTTCCGCTCGCTGCGGATCGTCGGCTCGACGATGGGCACCCGCGAGGAGCTCGAGCGGGTCCTGAACCTCTGCGCGGTCAACGGCCTGCGGCCCGCGATCGACCGCACGCTGCCCCTGCGCGACGTCGCCGAGGGGATCGACGCGCTCGCCCGCGGTGACGTCCGCGGCAAGATCGTCGTCGTGCCCTCGTAGCGGAAACCGATCTCATCCTCGCGATCTTCGCCCTGATCGCCCTCCGGTCGACCCCGGACTTAATCACCTAGCTGATCGGCGTGCCCCATCCCCTCGGAGGTGTGCCGAGGGCGCGAGCGGCAGCGTGCCCGCCTAGACCCGCCCCTCGAGCCACTCCCGGCACTCGACGTGCCGGGCGGAGTGCTGGCCGGTCTCGAGCTCGGTGAGGATCTCGGCCAGCATGCCGCTGCGCTCGGCCACGACCGAGTGGCGGTGGATCGTCTCCAGGTTCTCCTGGCGAGCGAGCACGAAGCCGCCCTCGCGCAGCTGCGGGTAGGCCTCGGCCACCCGCCGCACCATCTCGCGCACGACGTCCTCGACGAAGCGCGGGTTGCGGTGCGCCTTCTCGACCACCGCGGCCTCGTCGCCGCGCTTCATCAGCTCGTAGATCTCCGAGCTCATCGACTCCTCGGCGATGCGCAGCAGGTCGCGCGCGTCGATGTCGACGTCGATCCCCTCGGGGCGGCCGAGGTGGAGCTCACCGATCCCGCGCTGGTTGTGCGTCGCGACCGGCACCGAGCGGAAGATCCGCTCCTGCTGCTCGGCGTCGAAGCCCTCCGCCGCAAGCCGCTCCGCCGCGCGTCCGCGCAGCTCCTCCTGCGCGCAGGGGCAGGCGGTCATGCCCTGCGCCTCAACCCCGGTGAGCGTGCGCGTGCCGCGCTCGGAGGCCACCGCGATCCCGTGCAGCTTGTAGATCTCCTGTGTGGCCTTGCCGGAGACCGGGGCCCTCGCCGTCTCCGGGTAGCGGGCCTCGATGCGGACCTCGGCGCGCATGCCCTGTTGGCGCTCGCGCACCTGCTCGGCGATGTGCGCGGCGAGCTCCTCGGCGCGGAGCGTCTCGCTCAGCACCACGTCGTCGATCGCCTCGTTCACGACTTCCTCGAAGCGCGACATGTGCACGCCGGCCTGTCGCGGGTTGAGATCGACGAAGCACTCGAGCTCGGCGAAGAACAGCGTGCCCGGGCTCTGCGGATCGCCGTTCGCGCGCACGTGGATCACCTTCTCCACGCCGCGCACGCCGACCCGCGTGAGGCTCACCTGGGTCGCCGGCACGCTGGCCTGCACGTCTCGCGCGGAGGCCCGCGCCGCGCCCTCCGCGAGCTGCGGATCCTCCACGACCGTCCGGGGCGTATCAGCCATCTCTCGGAGGGTACAGCCGCGCCGCCCGTGGCCCGCGCGGGCGCTCGTCCCGGAACGCCCGCGCCGGGCGCCGGCGCTCGTCCCGGACCTGGGCGACGGCGCCCGCGAGTCTCGTCACACCTCTGTCCGCCGGGCGCCGAGCGGACCACGCCCCGGGTGGTGGATTGCGAGGGCAAGGCGGTGAAAGGACTGCAGGGCATCCCTATACTGCGCCTTGCCCAGCGAGTCTTGTTTACGGAGGAGAGGACTGGGGCGTGGCCGATGAGGCACCGGTTTTGCTGACCGATGAGGGTCGGCACGAGGATGGCGACGACGCTGGAGCTGCCGAAGTAGCCCCGCTACCGGACTCGGAGGAGATCGAGGGCCTGATCTCCCTAGGCCGCGAGCGCGGCTATCTGACCTTCGAGGAGATCTCCCAGGCGCTCGAGGAGGTCGACATCAGCAAGGAGCAGGTGCGGAGCCTGCACGTGCACCTGATCGACAACGGGATCGACGTGATCTCCTCCGACGGCGTCACCGCTTACAAGGAGGCGCAGGGGGAGGGCGACGCGGACCAGGCCGAGCGGCGCGCCAAGCCGGAGCTCGACCTCACCGTCGAGCCCAGTCTGGACTCGCTGCGCCTGTATTTGCGCTCGATCGGGCGGGTCGAGCTGCTCACCGCCGAGCAGGAGGTGGAGCTCGCCAAGCGGATCGAGAAGGGCGACATGGCCGCCAAGCGGCACATGGTCGAGGCCAACCTGCGCCTGGTCGTCTCGATCGCCAAGGGCTACCTCGGCCGCGGCCTGAGCTTCCTGGACTTGATCCAGGAGGGGTCGCTCGGCCTGATCCGCGCGGTCGAGAAGTTCGACTACCGCCGCGGCTACAAGTTCTCGACCTACGCGACCTGGTGGATCCGCCAGGCGGTGACGCGGGCGATCGCCGACAAGGCGCGCACGATCCGCATCCCCGTGCACATGGTCGAGAAGCTCAACCGCGTCACCCAGGTCGAGCGCCAGCTCGTGCAGAAGCTGGGCCGCGAGCCCGAGCCGGCGGAGATCGCCGCCGAGCTGGACCTCACCGTGCGCGAGGTGCGCGACATCCTGCGCGTCGCCCAGATGCCGGTCTCGCTGGAGAAGCCGGTGGGCGACGAGGAGGAGTCGGAGCTTGGCGACTTCGTCCCCGACGAGACGGTCGAGGAGCCGTTCGAGGCGGCGACCGAGAACCTGCAGCGCCAGAACATCCGCAAGGCGCTCGAGGCGCTGCCCGAGCGCGAGCGGCAGGTGATCGAGCTGCGCTACGGCCTGCGCGGCCACGAGCCGCTCACGCTCGAGGAGGTCGGTCGCGCCTTCGGGGTCACGCGCGAGCGGATCCGCCAGATCGAGAACAACACGCTGCGCAAGCTCAAGCAGCTCCCCGAGGCCCAGCGGCTGCGCGGCGCATAGCTTGACCTCCGCCTTGTTGGGGGAGTGAGGCGACGAGGGCGGCCCTCGGGGCCGCCCTCGATGTCGGATGACGCCCCAGCGCTCCGAGCGAGGGCTGGGCCGGCTCTTCCGCCTTCGTCAGGGCGGGGCGATCAGCGCTGCGTCGAGCGGCGAACGACGAGCTCGGAGGGGATGATCACGGGGTTGGTCTTGGGCTCGCGCCCCGCGATCAGCTCGGAGAGCATCGAGACGGCGGCGCGGCCGAGCTGCTCGGCGTTGAGCGCGATCGCCGTCAGCGGCGGGTCGGCGCTGATCGAGGCCTGCGACTCTGTGTAGCCGGCGACGAGCAGATCCTCTGGCACGCGCAGCGAGCGGGTGCGGGCGGCGTGCAGCACGCCCAGGGCGAGCTGGTCGAGGGTCGCCCAGATCGCGTCGGGCCGATCCTCTCGGTCGAGCAGCTCGGACGCCGCCTGAAAGCCGCCGCTTTCGTTCACCACCCCGCGCACCCGCGCGATCATGGGCTCCCGCCCGCGCCCGGCGCACCACTCCCGGTAGCCCTCGAGCGTGTCGCGGCTGTAGGAGGTGATCGGCGGGGTGGTGAGCAGCCCCACCCGTGTCGCTCCGGCCTCGGCGAGGTGGTCGAGGATCGTGCGGGTCGCGGCGCGGTGGTCGTTGTCGACCCAGTAGCGCGGCTGGTCGGTCTCCCCCTCGTCGCCGCGGCGGCCGGTCGTCACGATCGGCACGCCGCGCGCCTCGAGCTGGGGCAGGATCCGGTCGTCGACCACCGGGTCGACCACGATCGCGCCGTCGATGTCCACGCGCGCGAACGGGGTCGCGGACCCGGCCGAGCCGTCGGCGACCAGGGCGAGCCCGTTCTCCACCGCCGCGCCGGTCGCCGCCGAGAGCAGCTGGATGAAGTAGTCGAAGTCGCCCAGGCCCATCGGCGCGTCGGGGTGGGTGGAGACCGTGATCCCGATCAGGCCGGTGCGTCCGGAGGCGAGGTTGACGGCGCTCGCGTTGGGTCGGTAGCCGAGCTCCTCGGCGATGCGGATGATCCGCTCGCGCGTGGCGGCGGTGACCCGTCCCTTGCCGCTCAGCGCGTGCGAGACCGTGGTTGGCGAGACCCCGGCCGCGGCGGCTACGTCCTTGATCCCGATCCGCTTTGGCCTCGTCGCCACGAAAGGCGAGCATAAAGGAGCGCGGTGCGCGGCCGGGACGCCCCGTCCGCGGCCCTTGACGTGCCAAAGCGTTTTTGCTTTACTGCTCGCACTCCGATTGCCAAAGCGCTTTGGCAACCGGAGCGAAAGAGAGGCCGGTCGCGGACGCGTGAAGGAGGGCGCCCGCTCACCGGCGAAGCACGGTCCGTGGACGCTCCCCACGGGGACGCCGCGACCGGCGACGGACGGAGAGGAGGACATAGAGAGCCTTGGCCGAGAACCAGGCGACCGATCCGACGATGTGGTCGAGCGTGCTGCACGCGGGGATCAGCAACTCGTTCCTGCGCCTGCCGCACGTGCCGGCCGACGCGAACAAGCTGCGCGAGTACGGCGCGAAGGCGGCGATCTACGGCATCCCCTGGGACGCCACCAACATCAGCCGCACCGGTGCCAACTACGGCCCGCGCGGGATCCGCGACGTCTCCTGCCAGTTCCTCACCTACAACGCCACGTTCGACTTCGACCTGGCGGAGGCGCTGAACCCGGTCGACACCGGCGACTGCAACGTTGTGCTCGCCAACGCCGAGAAGACGTTCGCGCGTGCGCAGGCCGACATCGGCCAGATCATCGAGTCCGGCGCCCTGCCCGTGACCTTGGGCGGCGACCACTCGATCACGATCCCCGCGGCGCGCGCGATCGCTGACCACTACGACGACCCGGGCCTCATCCTGGTCGACATGCACCTCGACACCGCGCCGGACGTGGGCGGTGAGGTGCTCAACCACTGCTGCCCGATCCCGCGTGCGGTCGAGGCCGGGTTCGACCCGGAGAAGATCGCGCTCGTGGGCATCTCCGGCTGGATGAACCCGCGCACCGAGCTCGAGTACTGCCGCGAGCGCGGGATCACCGTGATCTGGCTCGAGGACATCTGGGAGCGCGGCACCGCCTGGGCGGTCGAGCGCGCGCTCGAGGTCGCGGGCGCGGGCGACGGCGTCTACCTCTCGTTCGACGTCGACTCGCTCGACGCCGCCTACGCCCCGGGCACCTGCTGCCCGAGCCCCGGCGGGCTGACCAGCCGCGAGGCGATCGAGATCGTCCGCGGCGTCTCCAGCCAAGGCCTGCTCGGCGTGGACGTCGTCGAGGTCGCCCCGAGCCTCGAGGCGACTCCCTCCACCGCACTGATCGGCGGCCGGGTGGCGCTCGAGGCGATGGCCTTCCACGCGGGCGCGGCCAAGAACGAGCGCTCGCGCTCCGGAAGGGCGCTCGCCTGAAACGAGGCAGGAGGCGGAGGGGATGAAGGCGCTACTCGCGCAGCTCGCCCCTAAGGGCGACCCGGAGCTGGACGCGGCGCGCGCGCGGGAGGTGATCTGCGCGGCGGGCGACGCCGACCTCGCGATCTTCCCCGAGCTCTTCCTCGGCGGATACGAGACCCGGGACCTCGAGTCCCGGGCGCTCGCCGCCGACGACGAGCTTCTGGGCACGATCGGGGTCTCCTGCGCCCGCAGCGCCACCGCGGCCGTGATCGGGTTCAGCGAGCGGCTCGACGACGGCGCCTTCGCCAACTCGGCCGCCTGCTTCGACCGCGACGGCGAGCTCGTCGCGATCTACCGCAAGACGCACCTCTTCGGCGGGCACGAGGCGGAGGCGTTCCGCCCTGGGGATGAGCTCCGCCTCGTGACGCTCGCCGGGGTGCGCTGCGGGATCCTGATCTGCTTCGACATCGAGTTCCCTGAGCCGGCCCGTCAGCTCGCCCGGGCCGGCGCCGAGCTGCTCGTCACCGCGTCGGCCAACATGGACCCCTACGAGGAGGACCATCGCCTGGCCTCGCGGGCGCGGGCGCTCGACAACCGCCTGCCCCACGTCTACGTCAACCGCGTGGGCGAGGAGTCGGGCTACCGCTTCGTGGGACGCAGCCGCGTGGTCGGGCCCGACGGCGAGGTGCTGGCCGAGCTCAGCGATTCGGAAGAGGAGGTTCTGGCGGTCGACGTCCCGCTGCGGGAGCGGCCCCAGGGCGAAGTCGACTACCTGCGTCAAGTGCGGCCCGAGCTGCCGGTACGCGCGTAGCGAAAAGGAGGAGGGACGTAACAATGTCAACCGAGGCCAGTAGGGCGCCCGGTCTGTTCACCCGCAAGGCCACCGGCCTGGTGCGGGAGGCCAAGACCCGCGACGCCCTCTTCTACAACCTGCTGTGGTCGAGCGTCGCGCTGACGTTCGCCTTCTACTGGCTGTTCTTCGCCTTCTACCCGGGCGCGAACCCCTACCTGGGGTTCCTGATCGCAGCCGCCCTGGGCACGCCGGGGGCCTTCCTCTACGCGATGCTCACCCAGGTGATGCCGCGCACGGGCGGCGACTACGTGTTCAACAGCCGCGCCCTGCACCCGGCCGTCGGCTTCGCTGCGAACTTCAGCTACGTGTTCTGGCTCGCCGTCGTGATCGGCGTCTACACGACCTACTTCGCCGCCTACGGCATCGGCGCCTGGGGCCGGATGATGACCGGCTTCACGGGCTCTGAGGGCTGGGTCGAGTTCGGCGACTGGTTCTCGACCGAGTGGGGCCTGTTCCTGACCGGCACGGCGGTGCTCCTGCTCTCCGCGCTGCTCTTCATCCGCGGCGGCACGCGCCTGTTCTTCAAGGTGCAGGCGGTGGGCTTCGGCCTCTACGTGCTGGGCGCGTTCATCGTGCCGATCCTGGTCGGCCTCTTCCAGGGCGAGTCCGGCTTCATCTCGAACTTCAACGACTACTCGGCCAATCTCGGCGCCTCCGGCGCGCACGACGCGCTCGTCGCCTCGGCCACCGAGGCGGGCTTCGCCGAGGCCGGCTTCGACTTCGAGACCACGGTGAAGACGGTCTCGATCTTCTGGTTCATCTTCGGCTTCATCTACTCGTCGAACTACTTCGCCGGCGAGATCCGGCTCGCGCGCGGCACGCACCTCAAGTCGATGCCGGGCGCGGTCCTGCTCGCTATCACCGCGCTGCTGCTGCTCACGCCGGCCTTCCTGCACGTGGTCCCGAGCGACCTCGCGGCGATGTTCGGCCTGGCGGACCCGGCCGTCTACGGGTTCGCGGCCGCACCGGCCTACCCTGAGCTGGTGGCGATCGGATCCGGTAACGCGATCCTCGGCACGCTCGCGATCGGCGGCTTTGCGATCGGGCTGCTTTTGTGGCTGCCGCAGACCCTGCTGCTCACGAGCCGCAGCATGTTCGCCTGGTCGTTCGACCGGATCATGCCCGACCGCCTCTCCTACGTCGATCCGCGCTCGCGCTCGCCGCTGATCGCGATCGGCGTGATGCTGGTGCTGAGCATCGCCAGCACCGCGGTCTACGCGTTCACCGACTGGTTCACCGAGGTCTCGGTGCTGCTGGGGCTCTCGCTCACCCTGCTCATCACCTCGATCTCGGGCATCGTCCTGCCCTGGCGCCAGCCGGCGATGGTCGAGGGCTCGCCCTACAACCGCCGCGTGCTGGGGCTGCCCCTGTTCACGTTCGTCGGCATCCTCGCCCTGATCGGGTTCTCGTGCGCGATCGGGATCATCCTCTGGGACGAGGGCTCCGGCGCGTCCCTGAGCGCGAACCCGGGCAAGCTGATCCTCGCGCTCTGCGTGTACGCGGCCGCCCTCGTGATCTACCTGATCGCGCGCGCGGTGCGCCGCAGCCAGGGCATCGACCTCTCGCTCTCGCATCGAGAGCTGCCGCCGGAGTAAGCGGAGGCGCGATGGGTCTATTTCGCAGAAGGAACAAGGAGGCGGGCGGCAAGCCCGTCCGCCTCTTCTACGCCTCCGACATCCACGGGACCGAGGTTCTGTGGCGCAAGTTCATCAACGCCGGCAAGGCGTACGAGGCCGACGTGCTCGTGATGGGCGGCGATCTCACCGGCAAGGCGGTGATCCCGCTCGTGGGCGACGAGCAGTCGGGCTATGAGGTCGAGCTCTTCGGCGAGCGCCAGCACGTGCCGCCCGAGGAGGCGGAGGAGCTCGAGCGTCAGATCCGCGGCAAGGGCATGTACCCGCACCGCATGAGCGCCGAGGAGGTCGAGCGGGTCGCGGCGATGAGCGAGGAGGAGCGCGAGCAGTGGTTCGCGGAGGTGATGCTGATCACCTTCCGCCGCTGGCTCGAGCTCGCCGAGGAGCGGCTCGCCGACGGCGGCACCCGCTGCATCGTCATGCCCGGCAATGACGACCCGCCGGGCATCGACGAGGCGCTCGAGCAGGCGACGTACGTCGAGGCCTGCGACGGGCGCGTGGTCGAGTTCGACGGCTACACGATGATCTCGCTGGGCTACTCGAACCCCACGCCGTTCGACTCCCCGCGCGAGCTGCCCGAGGAGGAGATCGCGCGGCGCGTCGACGAGCTGGCCGAGCAGGTGCCCGACATGTCGCGCTGCATCTTCAACCTGCACGTCCCGCCCTACGACTCGCAGCTGGACACGGCGCCCGAGCTCGACGAGGACCTGCAGGTCGTGATGCAGGGGTCGGAGCCCAAGCAGATCCCGGTCGGCTCCACCGCGGTGCGCGAGGTGATCGAGCGCCACCAGCCGCTGCTCTCGCTGCACGGCCACGTGCACGAGTCGGCGGGGGCGGTGCGGATCGGCCGCACGCTCTGCATCAATCCGGGCAGCGACTACCACACGGGCCGCATCTCCGGCTGCCTGCTGGCGCTGCGCGGCGACAAGGTCACCCACCAGTTCGTGAACGGATGAGGGAGGCTCTGAGCGTGAGCGCAGAAGTCAACCCCGACCTCACCGTCGAGGCGCGCAGGCTCCTCGACGCGTTTGCCGAGCGCGGCCTCGAGGCGCGCCTGCTGGGCGGCCTCGCGATCCGGCTCGCGCTCGGCGAGCGGTTCCCCGACCACCTCAAGCGCAACCACGACGACATCGACCTGATCTGCTCCAAGCGCCACGGCGCCGAGGTCGAGCGCACGCTCACCGAGCTCGGATGGCAGCCGCGGCGCGAGTTCAACGCGCTCAACGGGGCGCGCCGGCTGCTCTTCGACGACCCCCCGACCGGGCACAAGATCGACGCCTTCGTCGAGAACTTCGAGATGTGCCACAAGCTGCCGTTGTCGAGCCGCCTCTCGCTTCGCCCCGACACGCTCTCGCCCGCCGATCTCCTGCTCACCAAGCTGCAGATCGTCGAGCTCAACGCCAAGGACCGAAGCGACGCCTACGCGCTGCTCTCGGGCTTTCCCGTGGCGCAGGGCGGGGACGGCGCCGCCGAGGCGATCGACGTGGAGTGGATCACCGAGCTCACCTCGCGTGACTGGGGCCTCCACCACACCCTCGAGCTCAATTTCGAGCGCCTGCGCGCGGGCCTGGACGAGGTCGAGCTCGAGCCCGGCGAGCGCGAGCGCATCGGGCAGGCGATCGACGCGATCGCCGACGCGATGGAGCGCGCGCCCAAGAGCCGCGGCTGGAAGCTGCGCGCCCGCATCGGCGAGCGCAAGCGCTGGTACGAGGAACCTGAGGAGATCGACTGATCCGGCACCCCCAAGTGGGGGGTGGTAGGCAGATCATTACCCAGCGCAGCCATGTTTCGGATCTGCGAGCTTGGTAACACTCTTGAAGCAGGGGGTTCGCGATCGGGACCCCCGTGACGGGGACTCCCTGAGAACCCGTCCAAGTCAAGGCGGGCCGTCAATCCCCCCGGGCGGCCCGTCTGCTCTTGATGCCGAGCGGGCCGCCCCTCCAACGGGGCGGCCCGTCGGCTTTCTCGGCCGCCATCTTCCCCCCGGGGACAGCGGTCCACACCGCGCGGACGCGGCACCGTCCAGCTCCCGTCCGCGCGCAAGCCGAGAGTCGCCGCCGGCGGCCGCGATCTGACAAGCGCCTGGCGCCGCCCCGCGCATCGCATCACGCCCGGAGCCCTGCGCCCCGCGCCCATCGCTTCACGCAAGCCCCGGAGGCGGTGGCATGCGTGAACGAGCGGCCTTGCTGCGCCCTCCCGCGGTCCATCGCTTCACTCAAACCCCCGAGGAGGGGGCCCGTGAAGCGATGGCCGGGCGCGCCGCGCGCTACCGCTTCACCCTGACCCATCGCTTCACACAACCCACCGAGGGGGTGGTCGCCGCGAAGCAATAGCCGCTCGGCTCGAAGAACGGCCCCTAGAAACGCCGAAGCCGCGGCGTCGCCGCGGCTCGCTCAGTGGGGGAGGTGAGATTCGAACTCACTCAGCACGAGGCACCGATTTTACAGACCGGCCCGGCTCTCCAACTCCGGCGCTCCCCCTAACGGGTTGCGGATTCTAGAGGCTTGCGAGCGCTACGTTCTGTGCGATGGAAGCGCCGCTTCAGGGCCGTATTGTGGCGATCGCGGGCGCCGCTGGCGGCCTCGGCCCCGTGGTCGCCCGCACCCTCGCCGGGCGCGGCGCGAGCCTGGCGCTGACCGACGTGAGCGAGGAGCGGCTGGGCCGGCTCGCCGACGAGCTCGCCCTGCCCGAGGAGCGCCTCGAAGCGCGCGTGGTCGACCTGCTGGACGAGCGCGCAGCGCGCGAGTGGGCGGACGCGCTGGCCCAGCGCTTCGGCCGCATCGACGCGCTCGCGCACCTGGTCGGCGGCTGGCGCGGGGGAGAGCCGCTGCCCACGGCGCCCCTCGCCGACTACGAGTGGTTGCACGACCTGCTCGTGCGCACGGTCCAGCACGCGACGCGCGCCTTCCACGACCACCTCGCGCACGAGCGCGGCCGCTTCGTCCTGGTCTCCTCGACCCAGGCCCAGCGCCCCAGCGCGACCAACGCCGCCTACGCCGCCGCCAAGGCGGCCGCCGAGGCCTGGACGCTCGCGCTCGCGGACTCGCTGCGCCCCCACGGCGCCACCGCCAACATCGTCGTCGTCAACGCGATCCTCACTCCGCAGATGGCCGCCGAGGACCCCGGGCCCCATCCCGAGCTCACCCCGGCCGAGGACATCGCCGAGGCGATCTCTTTCCTGCTCTCCGACGCCGCTGCCCGCATGACCGGCGCGCGGCTGGAGTTGCATCCGTAGGCCCCGCACCGGCACCGGTTCACGCCCACCGCCCCCACGGAGGCATGCGTGAATCGATGTGCGGACGGATAGATCACGCAAGGCCGAGCGGGCTCGACGCTCAGTAGCCCTCTAGCGCGTATGGATTCAGGAACTGACGTCCCCGCATCCAGTCCCGCTTGCGCCGGGCAGCCACGTCCACACGTACGCCTCGCGCGCCTCGAGCAGCTCCTCAGAAATCATCCTTGACCTCTGCTCGCGCACGCACCCGCTGCGGCAGCAGCGCACGGCGTGCCCTGGTCCGATCGAGGTCCATCGTCAGGCGGGTCGGGTCGGCGTGGAAGAGTGGCACGCCAGTGAGCGCGGCCAACTCGAACGCGGTGCCGAGCGCGACGCTCGGATCGCCCGCCTCGACCTTCCGTAGGGTCACCGTCGAGGTGCCCGCGCGCTCAGCCACATCGCGCTGAGACCAGCGCCGCCCGATCCTCGCGGCACGGATCTGCTCGCCGAGCAGCTGCGCGGCCTCGCGAGCGTATGCGCTGGCGCATCTCGTCCATGCACGAAAACGGGAAAATGCGCTGCACGAGATAGGGAGTCTCTGGGCCTGAAGCCCCCAGCCCGCGCCGCCCGGACAGCCCTGCGCACGACTGTCTACTCTCCGACCCGATGTCGCTGCCCCAGTGCAACTTCGCCTCCGACAACCACGCCGGCGCCCACCCGCGCGTGCTGGAGGCGCTCGTCGCCGCCAACGAGGGCCGCGCCGGCGCCTACGGGCAGGACCGGTGGACCGAGCGGCTCGAGGATCTGGTCCGCCGCCACTTCGGCCCCGAGGCGCGCGCCTTCCCCGTCTTCAACGGCACCGGCGCCAACGTCGCCGCGCTCGACGCGCTCACCCGCGGGTTCGAGGCGGTGATCTGCACCGACTCGGCGCACATCCACGTGGACGAGTGCGGCGCGCCCGAGCGGCTTGCGGGCGTGAAGCTCTACCCGATCGAGACCGAGCACGGCAAGCTGCGGGCGGCCGACGTCGCCCGCTTCGAGCCGCGCCGCGGCGACGAACACCACGCGCAGCAGCGGGTCGTCTCGATCACCCAGGCGAGCGAGCTCGGCACCGTCTACACGCCCGAGGAGACGCGCGCGATCGCCGAGGCCACGCACGCCCGCGGCATGCTGCTCCACATCGACGGCGCCCGTCTGGCCAACGCCGCCGCCGCGCTCGGCGCGAGCCTCGCCGAGCTCACGAGCGACTGCGGCGCCGACGTCGTCTCCTTCGGCGGCACCAAGAACGGGATGGTCTACGGCGAGCTCGTGATCTTCCTGCGCCCCGAGCTCGCCGACGGCTTTGAGTACGTGCGCAAGCAGCTCGGCCAGCTGGCATCGAAGATGCGCTTCATCTCCGCCCAGTTCGAGGCGCTGCTTGAGGGCGACCTCTGGCTCGAGAACGCGCGCCACGCCAACGCGATGGCGCGCCGGCTGGCCGAGGCGATCGGCGATCTGCCGCAGGTAGAGATCCCGCACCCGGTCGAGGCCAACGCCGTCTTCGCCGTGCTGCCCGAGCAGACGATCAGCCGCCTGCTCGCTGAGCTTCCCGGCGACCCGCCCTTCCACGTCTGGGACGAGCACCGCAACCTCGTGCGCCTCATGTGCGCCTGGGACACCCAGCCCGAGGACGTCGACGCCCTCGCCCAGCGCGTGCGCGCGGCTCTGCCCGCGCCCTGAGGAGTACGGCGGCGCGCGACCGGCGCCCGCCGCACAACGGGGCACGCCCCCGTACCCGGCATCTCGCTACCCTGGGCTACCCCAGCATCGCTACGCTGGTGGCCGCGCCCGGATAGCTCAGTCGGTAGAGCACTTCCATGGTAAGGAAGGGGTCGCCGGTTCGAGTCCGGCTCCGGGCTCTTTCCCCTGCCCGCGTTAGGGCGGGCCTTCCGGCGGCACGATGGTGAGTTCGCCGTGCTCAGGCCGAGGCGTCCGCCGCCTCCTCCATGGCCTCCACGAACCGCGTCACCAGTGGGGAGCGCTCTGCGCGGCGGGAGATCGCGATCAGGCTCGAGGTGGGGGAGGGGTGAAGGGGCAGGAAGGCGACGCCCTGGCGCTCAAGGGTGCTCACCGAGGCGGGCAAAAGCGAGGCGCCCAGGCCGGCCGCGACCAGCCCGAGCACGGCCTGGATGCTCGTCGCCTCCTGAGCGATGACGGCGCCGCCGTGCTGCTGGAGCAGCCCGATCACCTGATCGTGCAGTCCCGGCACCACCTCGCGAGCGAGCAGCACGAGCGGAAGCCCCGCGAGTTCCCGCGGGGAGATGCGCCTGCGCCCGGCAAGCGGTGAGGTGCTCGCCGCCGCCACGACGAACGGCTCCTCCTGCACCTCGACGATCTCGAGCCCCGCCGGGTCGATCGGCGGGCGCACGATGCCGACGTCGAGCGTGCCCGCGTGAACGCCCTCGAGCTGCGCCGAGACCGAAAGCTCGCGCAAAGTGAGCGCCACGCCGGGGATCTCCTCGCTGAACCGCTGCACGGCGCCGGGCACGAGCGCGGTCGCCGCGGTCTCCACGAACCCGACCGTGAGGTGGCCCGCCTCCCCGCGCGCCGCCCTGCGGGCGACCTCCATCGCCTCCTCCACCGCCGCCAGCGCCCGTCGCGCCTCAGGCTCCATCGCGCGCCCTGCCACCGTGAGCTCGACGCTGCGCCTGGTGCGGTTGAACAGCGGCACGCCGACCTCCTCCTCCAGCCGGCGGATCTGCTGGCTGAGCGCGGGCTGGGCGATGCCGACGCGCGCGGCGGCGCGCCCGAAGTGAAGCTCCTCGGCGACGGCGAGGAAGTAGCGAAGACGCCGCAGATCACTCATAGGCATTGCCTATCAGATAGGCAGGAAAAATATATTGGACATAAACAACCAGAGAACGTAGCTTCGGAGGGCGATGGCCTTCCAAGCGCCCGTCCGCCATCCCTCGGCGAGGGCGACCTCGGGCGCTGCGCGCGCAGGAGGCGAGGCGCCCGCCCCCTCGCCCCTGCGCCGCGCGGGCTGGCCGCGCGCGCTGCTTTGGAGCCTGATCGGCGGCGGCCTCGGCTTCGGCCTGGTGATCTGCCTGCGCGCGATCTCGGGCCTCGAGCTCTTCCAGACCGACATGACCGGCTACCCGCACGTCGTCGTGCCGGCGATCACCGCCCCGCTCGGCTTCCTCTACGGGCTGGGTTGCTTCGACTACTGGCTGCGCTGGGCACGCGGCGCGGCCCTACCTGGGGACGAGCACGCCGAGCACGGCGCCGACACTTGGCGCGACTACCTGCGCTTCAACACCGACCACAAGGTGATCGGCGTCCAGTACCTCGTCACCACCTTCGTCTTCTTCTTCATCGGCGGGGCGCTGGCGATGGGGATCCGCGCCGAGCTCGCCCAGCCGGGCGCGCAGATCGTCGGCCCCGGCACTTACAACGGCCTCTTCTCGGTCCACGCGGCGCTCATGATCTTCGTCTTCGTGATCCCGGTGTTCGCCGGGATCGCCAACTACGTGCTGCCGCTCATGCTGGGCGCGCCCGACATGGCGTTCCCACGCCTCAACGCGCTCAGCTTCTGGCTTCTGCCCTTCGCGGGGCTGATGTTCCTGGTGAGCTTCCTCGTCCCCGGCGGCGCCTTCGACGCGGGCTGGACCGGCTACGCGCCGCTTTCAACCGGTGCCCCGCTCGGCCAGTCCTTCTTCAACCTCGGCGTCCAGTTCGCGGGCGCCTCCTCGATCATGGCCGCACTCAACTTCCTGGTCACGATCCTCACGATGCGCGCGCCCGGGATGACGATGTGGCGCATGCCGCTGCTCGCCTGGGCGAACCTCGCGACCTCGATCCTCGTCGTCGGCGCCACGCCCTTCATCGCCGGCGTGCAGTTCATGGTGCTCTTCGACCGCCTCCTGCACACCAACTTCTTCCAGGCGGCGTTCGGCGGCGACGTGCTGAGCTACCAGCACATCTTCTGGTTCTACTCCCACCCGGCCGTCTACATCATGATGCTGCCGGGGTTCGGGATCATCTCGGAAGTCGTCTCAACGCACGCCCGCAAGCCGATCTTCGGCTACCGGCTGATGGCGCTGTCGTTGATCGGGATCGTCGTCCTCTCCTACTCGGTCTGGGCGCACCACATGTTCGTCTCGGGCATGTTCAGCTGGCTGCGCGTGCCGATGATGCTGACCTCGGTCCTGATCGCGGTACCGACGGGGATCAAGATCTTCAGCTGGCTTGCGACGCTCTTCCTCGGCGTGGTGCAGACCCGCAACGCGGCGCTGCTGTTCGCCCTGGGCTTCATCTGCAGCTTCGTGGTCGGCGGGATCTCGGGCGTGATGGTGGCGCTGGTGCCGATCGACATCTACGTCACCGACAGCTACTTCATCGTCGCCCACATCCACTACGTGCTCTTCGCGGGCTCGGTCTTCACGATCTTCGCCGGCATCTACCACTGGTTCCCGAAGATCACGGGGCGGATGTACGACGCCCGGCTCGGGCGCTGGCACTTCTGGCTCACCTTCGTCGGAACCTGGGGCACCTTCGCGCCCATGCACTGGCTGGGCATGCAGGGGATGCCGCGCCGCGTGGTCGACTACGCCGACCAGTTCGCCGACTGGAACCTCGTCGTCTCGATCTTCGGCTTCGTGCTCGGCGCCGCCCAGCTCATCTTCCTCTACAACGCGATCGTGAGCTGGCGCTTCGGCCCGCGCGCCCCCGCCAACCCCTGGCGCGGGCGCACGATCGAGTGGCTCGTCCCCTCGCCCCCGCCGCGCTTCAACTTCGATGCGATCCCGCGCGTCGTGGGCGGCCCCTACGACTTCGGCACCGGCACCCCGCACGCCCTCATGTCCGGCGACGACGGCTACGACGGCGCCCAGGCGTCGCAGCGCGCGGGCGAGCGGCAAGCGGCCGGCCGGGTGCCCGAGGCTACGAAGGGGTAGCATCAGTACATGCCCAATATCGGACCACTCGAGCTGGTCATCGTCCTCATCGTCGTGCTCGTGATCTTCGGGCCCAAGCGGCTGCCCGAGCTGGGCCGCTCCCTGGGCGGCGGCCTGCGCGAGTTCAAGGACTCGATCACGGGCAAGAACCGCGACGAGGAGCCCAAGTCCGCGGCCGAGGTCGAGGCCGCGCACGACGAGCGCGTCGAGGGCGAGCTGCTGCGCGACCCCGCCGCCAAGCACTAACCCGCGCCAGCATCCGCGCGCGCCGAGGCGCCGCGCGAAACGACGCCGCAGCCGGCGAGGCCGCGCGCCCGCACCGAACCTACGTCCCCGCGAGCGGGCGGGCACCCGAGGCCCGTCCCGCCGACGCCTGAGAGAGGTAAGGCGCCGGCGGGACTTATCGAGCCGGAAGGGGAGAGCTCGGCCTCGGAATCGACGTCAGCGACCCCCGGGGTAGACGTGAGGGGCGCGCCCTACTCAGCGCTAAAGCCGACGCCGATCACGCGGTCGCACTCCCTGATCCCTTCCTCCTTGACTTCCTCCGGGTCCCCCTGCGGGGAAGGACGAGCCGAATGCTAGCGGTTTCACGGTCGGCTCACAGCCAGCGGATCGCCCATGTCCAAGCGGTTTTTTGGGACGATGCACCAGACGGGCGCTCGTGGCGCGGCGTGAACCCACGGCAGCCGCCACGGAGCAACTGCGCGCCGCGTTCTGCGGGCTTCCGCATACGCCGGTGTTATCATCCGCTCGGTAGGCGGCAGAGGCCACGGCCCGGCAGAGGCCACGGCCGAACGGGGGATGCCAGGGGGCTTCCCGTAAGGCGGTCGGCCTGAGCGGCCGATGAGGACTCCAAGCACGAGGGAGTTGTCAGGACGCACAGGGAGGGCAGGACTCTTGCCCGCGTGGCATCGGAGGCCGAAGTGAATCCCGCCCCTGGGGGCGAAGCGGAAGCCGCGGTTGGCGACGGCGTAACGCTGGAAGCGACAGCGGCCGGCGCTCGAGGTGTTCTCAGGCGCCGACTCGTCGATAGCGACCAGACACGGAGGGCCGGGAGGGACCGCGCCCTGGGAGCCGACCGGCGCGGCTACCACATGCGCCGCGTCCTGGCTGTTTCGGATGCAGTCGCCCTGCTCGCAGTGCTCGCGCTGCTCTCCGTACTCGACGGCCTTGCCGGACTCGCGGTAAGCGGCGCGCCGGTCATGCTCGCTGTCCCGCCGGTGACGGTGCCGGTAGCGGTTTTTTCATGGGCGGCGCTCGCGACCGTCGCTGGTATGTACCACATAGATGAGCGCCGGATCGAGCACACCGTCGCCACAGAGGTCGGGCGGGTCCTGCAGCTCTCGGGTGTCTGGGCCTGGGGCCTCTTCATTCTCCAGGCTCTCCTGGTTCGGGGCACTCCCTCGATCTTCCCCACGATCCTGCTCTGGCTGCTGATGGTGCCCGCGGTGCTCGTCGCCCGCGCCCTCGCCCGCCGCTACGCCGAGCGCCGACCCTGGTACCGGCAGCGGGTGCTGGTGCTGGGTCGTTCCGATGACGCGTCGCTTGTACGCGCCCTGCTTGAGCGCCATCCGGAGTACGGGATCGCGATTGCTCGCGCGATCGAGCTCGACGAACTCGGCAGCGCCGAGGAGGAGCGGGCGGTCGCACTCGCCGCTGCTGTCCGCGAGGCTGAGGCAGACCGGGTCATCCTCGCGAGCGCCTACGAGGGACTCGACGAGCGCACGGGCGTCCTACGCACGCTCGCCGAGCACGGCGTCAAGGTCGATCTGATCCCTAGCGACTCCGAGGTCTTTCGCTGGGACGCTGAGCTGCACTTCATGGAAGGCATGCCCGTTCTGACGCTGCCCACGACCGAGCGACCACGGAGTATGCGTGCGCTCAAGCGGGCTATGGATCTCGCGGTTTCGGGCACCGCTCTTGTCCTCTTGGCGCCCCTTTTTGTCTACTGCGCGATCCGGATCAAGCTCGATTCGCCCGGTCCCGTGTTTTTTCGGCAGAGGCGCACCGGCTTTCGCGGCGAGCCGTTCGAACTGCTCAAGTTCAGGACGATGGTGGACGGCGCCGACGAGCGCAAACACCTTTTCGCGGACCTTAATCGGCGCACCGACGGCATGTTCAAGATAGCTGCGGACCCGCGGATCACGCGATTTGGGGCCAAGCTGCGCCGGCGCTCCCTCGACGAACTGCCGCAACTGATCAACGTCTTCAAAGGAGAAATGAGCCTGGTCGGTCCGCGCCCCCTGATCGAGGAGGAGAGCTCCCTAGTCAAGGGGCACTACCGCGCGCGCTTCAAAGTCAGGCCGGGTATCACGGGTCCGTGGCAGGTCTTGGGCCGCAGCGACATCCCCTTCCAGAAGATGGTGAAGCTGGACTACTCGTACGTGACTAACTGGTCACTTGGAGACGACCTGAAGATCCTGCTTCGGACTGTGAGTGCCATCACCGACGGTCGCGGTGCGTACTGAAGCCCTATCACCGCGTGTCTCCCGAGCGGTCAGCTCCCCGCGGGACGTGACTCGTTTCCAGTTCCGCCCGCAGGCGCCGCAACGAGCGGGAGATGATCTGCTGGACGTTTGCAAGGCTGAGCCCGGTGAACTCAGCGATCTCTGGACCGGTGAGATCAGCGCCGAAGCGGAGCGCTATCAGCTCCCGGTCTCGCTCGCTGAGCGTCGCAAGTGCGCGCTCGAGCTCTGGGGAGAGCCCGAGACGGGGGTCGTCGGTTGTGTGGAGCTCGGGGGTGGCATTGTCGGGTTCGGCCAGGTTAAGCGGATGGATCTTCTGGCCACCTTGCCGTCGCAGATGGTCGATCAAGAGGTTCCGCGCAATCGCAAGAAGCCATGTGGCGGCACTGGCGCGCCTCGGGTCGAACCGACGCCACGCTTTGAGCGCTCGCTCGAAGGTGGCTTGGGTGAGGTCCTCGGCATCCTCGCGCGAGCTGACCCGGTAGCCGAAGAATCCATACACGCGCTCGACGTGCTCGTCGTACAGCGCGGCGAACGACTCCGCCCTAGCCCTGCGCATCGAGGAGAGTATGCCTGAGGAGCGTCGGTCGTCGGCAAGGGGGCGGTTGGTAGCCTGCTGCCGCTTTCACGGAAGAGGAAACAGCGAGTGAAGAAGGCGCTGATCACCGGCATTTCGGGCCAGGACGGCTCCTACTTGGCGGAGCTACTTCTCGCCAAGGGATACGAGGTCCACGGAATCATCCGCCGATCCTCGAGCTTCAACACCGGGCGGATCGATCACCTCTACCGCGACCCGCATGAGGAGGGGGTGCGCCTTTTCAATCACTACGCCGACCTTGCTGACCCAGTCGCTTTGACGAGGCTTCTTTACGAGATTCAGCCCGATGAGATCTACCACTTGGGCGCGCAGAGTCACGTCCGAGTGTCGTTCGACATGCCCGTCTACACGTTCGACGTTACAGGCATGGGTACGATCCGGATTCTAGAAGCGATGCGGGAGACGGGGCTGAACGCCCGCTTCTACCAAGCCTCATCCTCGGAGATGTTTGGCTCCGCCCCTCCCCCGCAATCTGAGTCGACCCCGTTTCACCCGCGCAGTCCCTACGGCGTCGCGAAGGTCGCAGCGTACTGGGCGGCTGTCAACTACCGCGAGTCGTACGGGATGTACGTCGCCAACGGGATCCTCTTCAACCACGAGTCGCCCAGGCGCGGCGAAACGTTCGTTACGCGCAAGATCACCCGCGCGGTTGCACGGATTCAGGCTGGCTTGCAGAGCAGGCTCTACTTGGGAAACCTCGACGCCAAGCGTGACTGGGGATATGCGCCCGATTATGTCGAGGCGATGTGGCGCATCCTACAGGCACCCCAACCCGACGATTACGTGATTGCAACTGGGGAGCAGCACAGCGTGCGCGAGTTCTGCGAGCTCGCGTTTGCGCACGTCGGGCTCGACTGGCAGGACTACGTCGAGATCGATCCACAGTATTTCCGGCCGGCCGAGGTGGATTCGCTGCTCGGTGATGCGAGCAAAGCCAAGCGGGAGCTGGGCTGGGTACCAACCGTCGGCTTCCAGGAGCTGGTCAAGATCATGGTGGATGCTGACGTCAAGGAGCTTGAGGAGCAGCTAGCAGGCAGGGTGCGGACATATAACTACGAGCTCCCAATGCACCCGAGACAGGGTGGCCACCGTTTGGATTCAGACGTGGGAAAGCCACGGTCAGACGCCTTATCGGTGCGCCGCGAGTAGCGCCGACGAGCGTGGACGAGGGCCGAGGGTTATGGCAGTCAGTCGCTTTGACTTGATCAGGAGAGGGCGCCGAGTGGTGCGGCGCAAGTGGCTCGACCAGCGGCTGGACGCTGTTCGCTTCAAGCTAGATTGCTTTCCGACGATCGAATATCACCCGCTCCCCTGGGTTGGCAAGTACGGCGAGCGGACGGAAGGAACCTTGAGCCGATGGGAGGTCATCAAGGCCCTGACGGATGAAGCGGAGATACGAAGTGCCCTGGACATTGGGGCCAACGCAGGATTCTTCAGCATCTCCCTCGCGCTCACGGGAGTGGATGTAATCGCGATCGAACGTGATGCAAGGGCCCAGCGCATTCTCGCATACACAAAGTCGAAACTGGGATTGGACAATCTGGCTCAATTGGATCTAAATATCCGGCGCAGTACAGTCCACCTATTGCCAAGAGCCGATCTCGTCCTTTGTCTGTCGGTGTGGCACCACTGGGTTCGCGAGCATGGATTTGCCGAGGCTAGGGAGCTGCTCGCGGACGTATGGGATCGGTGTAATGCTTTGATGCTTTTCGATACTGGACAGCAGGAAATGCCGAGCGACTACCGCCTTCCCCCCATGGAGCCCTCTCCGCAGCAGTGGCTGAAGGCATTCCTCAACACGTGCTGTAGCGATGGAAAGGTCGAATATCTCGGAGAGCATGCAGCATTCGATCCGGAGGGACGGCGTTGTATGCGATCCCTATTCGCAATCCGCCGAGCTTGATGCTCTGCGCGGTCGCCAGTGATACCTGATCCATCGTTCACCTCGGTGTTGAGCTGGGCCCGGCAGTGGTCCGGTACGCCGGCGCTGCTCGATATTCGAAGGAGTACGGAGGCAACCTGCTTGATCATCGGCCAAACGAGTCCGCGTTTTGTCGTCAAGTGTTTTTCAGAGCGGCCGGGGCTGTCGTCCGACCGCAGCGTGAAGGAATTTCGGCTCTTGCAAAGATTGTCCGCTGCGCTTCAGGGGCAGGCAGGTGTGATCGCGCCGCGTCCCGTGGCGGTGTCGGAGGATCTCAACGCATACATCATGACTGCGGTGCCGGGAGTTCCGCTGGATGACTATCTGCGCAAGCGCGCGGTCGATACGGCTGTCGTTGGACGGCTTGTCGAAGCCCTCTCTGCGTACTATCGGCTCGCCGAGTGCCCATATGGTGACTTTCATCCTGGCAACGTGTTGGTGGACGCGTCCGGCCTTGCGTTGATTGATCCAGGAGGTCCATCCTTGAGGTTCGACGCCGCCTTCGCCGCTGCGGACAGAAGCTCGGTTGCAGCTGATCTGGGGTATTGGACCTATTCAGTGGCGGTTAGAGCGCCACGTCTTGCAGCGAGCGGACCACGCAGGGCGATGCGTCTATGTCGCGTCACGCGGGCGTTGTTGCGCGCTGCTGCACAGAAAGTCGACGGCGCTGAGCAGCAATGGGCCATCATCCGAGCAGCGCGCGTCCACCTGGATGGACTCGCCAAAGGAAACGCTAAAGAGCGGCTACTCGCAGTGTGGGGCAGGGTAGCCATCAGGGCACTCGTCTCGCGTGCTCGACGCGGACAGGGACGCGATGAGGCCGCTCAGCGCGCCTCGGCCAGTTGAAAGCGACGTGTCGGAGCTAAGCGCATGAAAGTGCTGATAAGTGCATATGCCTGCGAGCCCGGGCGAGGATCTGAGCCAGGGGCGGGGTGGCAGTGGACTCGCGCTGCGGCGATGAACCACGACGTGTGGGTCATGACGCGGTCAAAGTACTCTGAACCTATCGAACGAGCCTTGGAGCAAGAACCCACCCTACGGCTCACGCCGGTCTATATCGATCTACCTCGGCCGCTCCGTCTTTGGCAGCGAGGCGGACGAGGTGAACGGGTCTATTATCTGCTGTGGCAGGCGCTTGCATTGTGGACGGCACGTAGGCTTCATCGTAAGCATCACTTTGACGTCGCGCACCATTTGACCTTCGCTGTTGACTGGATGCCCGCGGGCGTTGCGTGGGTGAACGGCCTTCCCCTGGTCTGGGGGCCGGTTGGCGGCGCCTCGAGAACCCCTTGGGGGATGTGGCGGTGGTTAGGGGTACGCGGTCTAATGTGGGAGGTAGTGCGTGCTCTCACCACTAATGCAATGCGTCAAGTCTTCGGCGATCAAGTAGCGAGGCGGGCAAATCTCGTTGTCGCGCAGAATCCGGAAGTTGCGAGGAGGTTCCAATATGCGCGGCGCGTTGTCATGGAACCCAACCCAGCGATTAAAGTCGGAGATGCACCTAGAGCGGCGCTTGGTGACACAAGAAAGCAACTCCATGCCGTGTTTGCGGCAAGACTTATTCCCTGGAAAGGCTTAGCAGTAGCGATCGGCGCCCTGCCATATGCTCCAGGCTGGGTGCTGGACGTGTACGGCGAGGGGCCGGATCGGGAGCGATGCGTCCGGCTTGCGCGGCGGCTGGGCGTGGTGGAGCGCGTGCGGTTTCACGGTAAGTGTCCACGTGCAGAAGTCTTGGAAGCGCTCAGGACATGTGACGCCTTGCTGCATCCGAGCATTCATGACTCCGCGCCTTGGTCCGTCGCTGAAGCGGTTGCACTTGGGTGCAGGGTGTATTGCTTGGAGAGCGGTGGACCTCCAACAATATGTGGCCCGTTTGGTGGCGTAGTAGTGAGACCCGACAGGCACGCTGCGATGAGACTCGGCAAAGCCCTTGCGGCCGCGTCGGATGACCAAGTGGCGCCGGCGAGGAAGCCACAAGATGCCGCGATGAGGTGGGGTGTTGACCGTCTTGGCGAGCTACTCGACGAATGGTACGAATCCGCAGCGTCGTAGATGCGTAGGATGGAGCGCGAAACGCCGCGGTTGGCGGGCTAAGGGTTGTGGCGCGGTCGCGGCGCGCATAACTGATTAGGCGCGCCAATCGCGTGGGAGCGATATGAAGTGACGCTCAGAGCGCCGCTGTCTGCCCGGTCTAGGGGCGGTTCACCGGTGGACAGGTGGCGTCGATGCGCGAGTGAATTGCAGCCACCACACGATGACGAGTGCCGCCATTGGAAGGCACTGCCCCCAGACCGCGCCGGCCGCGTCTGCCCAGGTTGCCCCTGTTAGGCCGCCCAAGAGAAGAAGCGGCGCTGCCGCGGCCCTGGCCTTGACGCTCTTCCCGGGTTGTTCCAGGACTCGGAGGCCTATCAGGGCTCCAGTGGCGATTGCGGTCAGGGTCATGAGCACCGTGAGGGCGGGTATCACCGCTTGGGCGTCGGGCCAAGTGCTGCCAAGGAGTGTGCGACCGAGAGAGGCGGGAATCAAGGTTGACAAGCAGAGTCCCCAGCCAAGCACTGAGAGACCGGTGGCGATCGAAACCCCTAACATGCTTGCGCGAAAGTAGCGCGGCACGTGTCGCAGAATCCTCGCGCCCTCGGGGACGGCGACCGCAGTGGCTGCCATCAGTACCACGTTGATCGGCCCAAATAGGACTTGTGCGCCCCTCAGTGCGCCTGCCGCCGCCAAGCCGGACACTGCGCCGAGGCCGAACGCCACTACCTGCGTGATGCCGCTCGTGAGCACGAACTCAGCGGTTAGGCTCGGACTCAGATCTCTGTGGTCGAGTAGCCATTGCTGCGCGCTGGCAGGTCGCGGCCTCAGGTTGAGGATAAGTGCGCCACATGCAGCCGAGACGAGCGCGGCGCATCCCCATGCTGCGATGAGGGTAGGAAGAGTCAGGCCGCCGACGGCAGACAGGATCCAGAGCGCAAGACTAAGCGTGGCTGCCCAAATGCAATCGAAAAGGAGTGCCCTCCCAGGCTTTCCTCGGGCGAAGGCGGCGAACCGGAGCTGGTCCTGAGCTAGGAGTCCTGGTAGAGCGACCCCGAGCGCGATAAAGCCGCTGCCAATCGCGTTGGAGTCATGCGGTGTCAGGAGCCCAGCGGGAATGAGGAACAGGGCCCCGACGAACCCAAGAAGCAACGCGCAGCCGAAGGAGGCCGACGCGGCACGATGCCAATGTTGATGACTGACAGCGCTGAAGCGAATACCTAGTGGTGCGGCTATGCAGGAGCGCGCAAGGCCGAGGAGGATGAGATACGTGGCGAAGACGAGGGCGAACGCGCCGAAGGCTGACCGTGCGAGTGAGCTCGCGGCGACGATCGAGAAGCCAAGGTTGATGGTACTCGAGACGCCTTGGTCCGCAATAGCCAAGACTGTGCGGTGGATGGTCGCGGTCGACAAGGCGGTGCGCAGGTGGCGCAAGCTAAGTGCTCGGGCGGGTGGCATTGGAAAGGGCAGGGAGTTGGCGCCGTCGAATGGTCTCCAGGACTAGATGAGGAACGAAGACGGCGAACACGGTGCCGGATGCTCCAAAGCCGGCTGGGATGTGAGACGAGTCCTTGTCCGCGGCCTATTCAAGTGGCTCTGGGCGCGATGTAGGCAGCCTGCGACAGTCGGTGGCAGAGAGGTCTAGAAGCGAGCTCACCCATGACCGCGGGGATCGTGTGCTTGCTCCCGCTGAGCCCGGTATAGCGAATCAACTAGTGCGGTAAGTCTCCGGTGGAACGACGCCTCCGAGTAACGCTGCTCGAACACATCCCTGCAATACGCGGGGCTTGGGTCGTTGAGCGACAAGGTGGCCTTGAGCAGATCCGGCCAGTGCTCGTTCCAACTGGTAGCCGTTCCGGTGTTGTCGCGGCTCGCCAGATCTGCGAGGGCGGATGGTCGAAACGCGAAGACGCCGAGGCCGCAAGCCAAGGCCTCGGGATACACCAAGGGGAAACCTTCTAGCCACTGACTAGGGAACACAAGACGCCGATGACTTCGCATCGCATCGATCACGGCACTGCGCGGGAGGGGGCCCACAACGGTGACATTGGGTCGAAGGGCTGCCGCAGCCTGTAATGCCGCTCGTTGCGGACCATCGCCCACTATGCGCAACGGCTCCTCGTCGGGCCAGTCCTCGAGGAGGCGGCGAATGCCCTTCTCCTCACTCAAACGCCCGACGAAGAGACACCCCGAGCGCGGGATCTCGGGCGGCGGTCCAGGATCGAGCTCCTGAGACAGAAAGTTGGGAGCGATCATCGTCTTGCGGAGCGGCACGCCCGCGCGGACGTTATAGTGCGTCCCGGCCCGCGGTCACCCCATAGGTGGGGAAGTCGAATAGTAGGCGCAGGGTTGCCACTGCGGTAAGCAGTAGGAGCAGCACGAGCAGGCGGCGGCCGAGGGTGGAGCGCGCGGCTAGGCGCCACCATAAGGGCCCTGTGGCGATTAGGGCATAAAGGAGGACCGCGTCCACGAGTGGGATGGTCAGGCCGCCCAAAGGGAAGGGGATGTTGTTAAAGCCTGACGCGAGGACGACTAGGCCAGTAAGGGAAATCCCCACGAGGGGAAGCCAGGCACGGGTGTGGAGAGTAGCCGCAGCGAGAAGGCCGGCTACTCCGACAAATGCCAAGCGCAAGTCAACGGTTATTCCGATCGCCGTCGCGAGGCTGGCGAGGAGAATGGCCATCGCCAGGGTGCGGTCGGATCGGGTGCTTAGCTGGGCTCGGAACTGCTCAGGCATCTCGACCGAGTGCGCCGCGAACCAGGTTGCGATACCTGAGGTGGAAAGCGCGCTCCGAGTAACGCTCTTCAAACACGTGACGGCACAAGCCCTGGCACGGGCGGTTACTGTCGCTGGCGTCAGCGACGATGTCAGGCCATGCATCGTCCCAAGTCAAACCCACGCCAGTCCGTTCCCGTTTGACAATCTCCGAAAGGGCTGACGGCTGGAAGGCGAGAATTGGGAGATCGCAGGCCAAGGCCTCGGGATAGACCACAGGAAAGCCTTCTAGCCAAAGGCTCGGAAAGACAAGCCAGCGGCTGCGCCGCATCGCCGCGATAACGGCGCTTCGAGAGAGTTGGCCGAGGACAGACACGTTCGGTTTGGTGGCGGCGAGCGCCTCCACCGCGTCGCGTTGGGGTCCGTCGCCGATTATGCGGAGCGGCTCGGTGTCGGGCCAGTAGCGGAGGAGTCTGGTGATCCCCTTCTCGGCACTGAGGCGCCCGACATAGATACATCCCCTGCGGCGGGATGCGGGTGGGTGGCCGGGGTCGAGTTCTTGAGGCAGAAAGTTCGGAGCGAGTGCTGTCTTCTCAATGGGGACGCCAGTAGCGACGTAGAGGGCGCGCTGGCGTGGGGTAAGCATGAGGAGTCGGTGCGCCCGCCTGAAGAGGGGATCGGCCATCGGGCCCCCGCGATTCGCCCAAGCGTTTGGTAGCGTCGCCAGGCGCGAGCCTCGGTAGCAAGCGTGACGCAGTGCCTGCCAGCGATTTCCATCCGGGCATTCGGTGCAAACCTTGCCATCGCGAAATAGCAGACCGTTCGCGCAAAGCGGGCGGTAGTTGTGGACCGTGTGGATGATCGGCACGTCGATGTCCTCGACCCAGCGGCGCCCGAAATTGGGGAACAGGTTGTGGATGTGGACGATGTCTGGCCCGAAGCGGCGGATGGCTTTGAGGGGGTTCGCGCCGCGGCCAGTTGCGACGCGGAATGCCGCCCGGATGGGATAGAGCAGGCTCCCTTCGAGATGATCGGTATGGGCTGCGAAGAGCTTGACCTCGTAGCCCGCACGGCGCAGAGCCATGTATTCGGATTCGACGACGGCGTTCTCGCCGCTCGGCGCGCGGGAGGAGTAGAAGCTGTGGACAAGGGCGATTCTCACCGCAGCGCGGATTCGTGGCTGCGGAACCACTCGTAGGTAGCCTCGAGGCCCTCACGCAGTGGCGTTGATGCGGTCCAACCGAGCTCGGTTAGACGTCTCACGTCGAGCAGCTTGCGCGGGGTGCCGTCAGGCTTGCTGGTGTCGAAGACCAGCTCGGCGTCTGGGTAGACGATGTCGCGGATGAGCAAGGCCAGCTCGCGGATGCTGATGTCCTCGCCGGTGCCCACGTTGATGTGTTGGTCCTGCTCGTAACGCTCCATGAGGAAGAGGCAGGCATCCGCTAGATCGTCTACGTGCAAGAACTCGCGGCGCGGCGAGCCGGTGCCCCAGATCTCCACCTCCCGCTCGCCGCGCTCCTTGGCCTCGTGGAACTTGCGGATGAGCGCGGGCATCACGTGGCTGCTCTCCAGGTCGAAGTTGTCGCCGGGTCCATAGAGATTGGTCGGCATCGCCGAGATGAAGTTGCAGCCGTACTGGCGACGGTAGGCCTGGCAGAGCTTGATGCCGGCGATCTTCGCGATCGCGTAGGGCTCGTTGGTGGGCTCGAGCGCGCCGGTAAGGAGCACGTCCTCGGTCATCGGCTGGGGTGCCTCGCGCGGGTAGATGCAGGAGCTTCCGAGGTAGAGGAGCTTCGTCACCTCGTTTGCCCGTGCCGCCTCGATCACGTTGGCGGCCATCATCAGGTTGTCGTAGATGAACTCGGCCGGGCGGGTCGAGTTGGCGAGGATCCCGCCGACAGTGCCCGCGACCAGGTAGACGTACTGCGGTCGGTTGGCGGCAAACCACGCATTGACGGCTGACTGGTCGCGCAAGTCGACCTCTTGGCGTGTGGCGGTGAGGATGTTCGTGAAGCCCTCGGCCTCCAGCCGTCTCACGATTGCCGAGCCCACGAGGCCCCGGTGGCCTGCGACGTAGATCCGAGCGTCCTTCTGGATCTCAGCCGTTGTCAAAGTCTCCCTCCCTTTGGTCGGTGCGGGTCACCTGGAAACCGCTGCCGGATCGCCAATCCTGCAGCAATCCGCGGAGGAACGAGGCGTTGCCGATCAGGTAGCGGCGCCACAGCCGGCGTGGCTCGCTGGCCAGGCGGAAGGCCCACTCAAGGCCGAGTCGTTGCAGAAGCCTTGGCGCGCGCGGCTTGAGGCCGGCCAGAAAGTCGAAGGCGGCGCCGACTGCGACTAGGGTGGCGCCGAGTTCGTCCCGGAACTCGGCGACGAACTGGTCCTGCTTGGGCGTTCCCAGGCCTACCCAGACCACGTGCGGGTTCGCAGCGCGGACTCGTTCGATCATCGCTTCGCGTTCGGTGGGATTGAGCGGTCTGAAGGGCGGTGACTCCGCGCCGACGATCTCGACGCCCGGGTAGAGCTCTTCCAGGCGGGCGACAAGCTTCTCGATCGTCTCGGGCGTGGAGCCGTATAGGTAGTGGCGCAGTCCGAAGCTGCGGCCGCGATCAAGTGTCGCCGCCATCAAGTCCGGCCCGCAGACGCGCTCGGAGGTGGGGAAGAGTCGAAGGCGCTTGGCGAGCATCGCGAGGGGCTTGCCATCGGGCAGGTTGAGGTCCCCCTGGTTCAGGGCCTCCGCGTATGCGGAGTCTTTCCGCGCCAGCGAGAGCGTGTAGGCGTTGCAGAGGTGCACGGCGCGACCCCCGGTGCGTGGCGCGTCCAGGATGGCTTCGACACTAGTGTCGAAGCCACCGATGTCGATCCTGACGCCGCACGCGACGAAGGATCCCGCGAGTTGGCCAATTTCTCGGCGCTCGGGTGTGTGCTCTCGATCTGCGGGATCCGCGGCGGGCGACGGATTCGTGGCACTAGACCTTGCCAAGACCCGCGCGACCATAACAAGGGCGGGGTGCTCATTCCTGCATGGGACCGGACGGTTATTCGATAGCCTGCGCCACTCCGGTGCGCGGGGTTTCACATCATTGGTGTTGGTGCCGATGACCAGGCTCGGGCGGGGCTAGATGCACGACGAGGCAGCCGATACAGGTCTGGATCTGCGCGGAGTGATGCGCGTGCTGCGCCGGCGGCTGCCCGTGCTGCTGGCGTGCGTGGTCTTGGTGCCGCTGGCGGCGGTGGTGGCGTCCCTGCTCCAGGAGGACCGGTACACCGCGAAGGCGACGCTGCTCTTCCGCGATCCCCAGATCGACCAGACGCTGTTCGGCTCGAATCCTCCTCAGACCGGGGATCCGACACGCGAGGCGGCGACGAACGTCCAGCTCGTCTCGCTCGACGTGGTCATGGAGGAGACCGCCAAGGCCCTCGGCGGAAGCTTCACCCGCGACTCAGTGCGCGATGCGGTTGAGATCTCGGGCGCGCAGGACGCCGACCTCGTCACGATCGAGGCGACCGACTCGGATCCGGAGATGGCGGCCCGGATCGCGAACACGTTCGCGGCCGAGTACATCGAGTTCCGCCGTCGCGCAGACCGGCAGATGATCAACGAGACGACCAGGCTGGTCGAGCGGCGCCTGGCCGAGCTCTCTTCCGAGGAACTCGACAGCCCGACGGGCAGGGTGCTGCGCAAGCGCTTGGAGGAGCTCGAGATCCTGGCGTCGCTTCAGACCGGCAACGTCGAGCAGGTGCAGGTCGCGGAGCCGCCCTCGGAGCGCTCGGCGCCGCAACCGATGCGAAACGGCGTGATCGGCGTCGTCTTGGGCCTGATGCTGGGGATCGGCGCCGCGCTGCTGATGGATCGCCTCGACCGACGGCTGCGCGATCCCGAGGAGGCCGCCGAGATCTTTGAGCGACCGATCCTCACCCTGGTTCCGGAGGCGGAGGCGCTCGCCGACCCCGATCGCCCGCTGCCAGCCGCTGTTGCCGAGGCATTTCGGATGCTGCGGGCCAACCTGCGCTACTTCAACGTCGATAGCGACGTGCGCTCGGTGATCGTCACCTCGGCGCAGCCCGGCGACGGCAAGAGCACCGTGGCGTGGAAGCTGGCATCAGCGACGGCGGCAACCAGAACGCGGGTGCTCCTCATCGAGGCCGACTTGCGGCGGCCGACGCTGAGCCGCTGGATGCATCAGTCGCCACGCGTGGGCCTCAGCGCGCTGCTCTCCGGCCAGGCCACCCTCGCCGACGCGGTGACGGCCGTGAGGCTCGGGGAGGGGAACGGCTCGGTCCCGGAGTACGAGCTCGACGTGATCTTCGCCGGGGCGCTTCCCCCCAACCCGGATGAGCTCATGGAGTCCGAGCAGATGCGCGAGCTGCTCCGCAAGGCCGAGGGCGACTACGAGCTGGTCGTGATCGACACGCCGCCGACGTCCTTCGTGGCCGACGCGATCCCGCTGCTGCGTGAGGCGAGCGGGGTGCTGGTCGTGATCGGTCTCGATCGCACGAGCCGCGATGCGGCTCGCCATCTCGCGGAGCAGCTGCGCAACCTCAACGCGCGGGTGCTGGGCGTTGTCATCAACCACCTGCGCGTCCGCGGGTTCGGCTACGGCTATGGCTATGGGTACGGCTACTACGGCGGGTCGGCCCCCGGGCGAGACGGTGAGGGACAGAAGCCCGAAGGTCAGCGCGCGCTCGTGCGGACCAACGGCGCGCAAACCGAGGAGTAGGGCCTCGAGCGGCCCGAGCGGCGGGCCGCGCCGGCGTGTGGTGAGCCGGTGATCGATCTGCACTGCCACGTCCTCGCGGGGATCGACGACGGCCCCGCGACGATGGAGCAAAGCCTGGCGTTAGGAAGGGAGCTAGCGGCTGCGGGGGTGAGCACCGTGGCGGCGACCCCGCACCTGCGCGAGGATCATCCACGGGTGGTGCCGAGCGAGCTGGCCGAGCGCTGCCGTGTGCTCGCTGATGAGCTGGGGCGTGCCGGAGTGGAGCTGGCCGTTGTGAGCGGGGCTGAGGCGGACCTTTTCTGGGCGCTTAACGCCTCCGACGAGGACCTCCGTCTCGCCTCCTACGGCCGCCGCGGCACAGATCTCCTCCTGGAGACGCCCTATGGGCCGCTGCTGCCGAGCTTTGAGGGGCAGGTGCAGAGCCTGATCGGCAGGGGCTTTCGTGTGCTACTCGCCCATCCCGAGCGCAATCCGAGCTTTCAGGCGGAACCCGAACGGCTGGCGGAGCTGGTGCGTAGCGGAGTGCTGATCCAGGTCACGGTCGGGTCCCTTTTGCGGCCGCGCCGGTCGCGCTCGGGTCGCCTGGCGCGTGCTCTCCTGAGCGACGGCTTGGCCCACGTGCTTGCCTCGGACGCGCACGGCCCGAGCGCGGGGCCGACCGCTCGCGCTCCCGGGTGGGAGGGGCTGGACGTGGCGCGCGCTGTGGTCACACCCGCGCAGGTGGAGTGGCTCGTCTCGGAGGTGCCACAGGCGTTGCTCGCTGGCCAGGAGTTGCCGCGCCGACCCGAGGGCCGTGGCGGGCGGTGGCTTCGCCGCTCTCGCTGAGCGCTGGTAGCTAGAAGCGAACGCTCACTACGCGGCGAAGGGGCCGACCCCCAGTACACCCAGCGCGGCGGTGGCGAGCAGAAGTAGGCCGGCGGTGGCGTAGGAGGTGATTAGGGCGAGCGCGCGGCGCCGCTCAGCGAGTCGCCGCGGCTGTGTGGCCAGCAGCCGGCGGCGAAGCTCGCCGCGGAAGGCGGCGCTCGGGACCGGCCGTTCCGTTTCGAGCCTGGCCGCGATCTCGTCGAGGTCGTTGTCTTCGTGCTCTGTCATCGGAAAAGCGAGGAGCGGGGATTGAGGGAGCGCGCCTTGCGATAGGCGCGGAGCGCCGCCTCGGCGTCTCCATTGCGTGCCTCGAGCCGCGAACGAACGAGCCAGGTGCGCCAGTTGGTGGGCTCGTGGTCGGTCGCGGCGCGTGCTGCGGTGACCGCACCGGAAAGGTCTCCTTCGAGCTCCAGAACCAACGCCTCCTGTAGTTGCGCCGACGCGGAGTAGGGCTGGACCGTCTGGGCTGCGTCGGCGTTGGCGAGCGCAGCGCGTAAATCGGCTGCTTCAACCTGTCGCCAGCTCTCGCGCACGGAGGAAGTGCCCGCCATCGGGATCGCGATCACGACCAGGGATGTGAGCGCGACGGCGGCCACGCCGGCCGTCGTTACCAAACGTCTGCGACCGCGCGGGTCGGGCGTGCGGTGGGCGCGAGCTCGCGCATCGGGACCCACGATCGCCGCCGCCAGCAGGAGGAAGACGGCCGTTAGGACGGTCATCTCCCAGACCCAGTCGAAGGCAGCCATGACCGCGAAGGAGGTCGCGCCTGCAGTGGCTGCGGCGAGGAGCGAGCTTCGCCCGCGCCGGCGGCGGAGAGTCCGCGCCGCGCCGATCGCAAGCGTGCCGCCGACGAGCGCCACGATCAGGGCCAAGCCCACGATCCCGAGTTCAGCGAGCGTTTCCATGTAGAGGGAGTGGGCGTCGCGCACGAACCCCGGGAGTGAGCCCTCGCGCGCCCACCAGTACTCGAACGTGCCCGGGCCGATCCCGGTAAGCGGTGCGGTTGCGTTGGCCTCGGCCGCCGCCTGCCAGTACTGGTAACGGCTGTTCCCGGCCACGCTGCCGAGGCGCTCGACTCCCGACGCGGTGCCGCCTGGCTCCTTGAACTCGCTCCAGCTCTCGGAAACCTCGCCGGGCAGCCCGGCGACCGAGGCGACAATCACCGCCGCCGCGGCCACGAGAACGAAAGCGGGCCGAGCGATCCGCTGCGGGACGCGCGGCCAGCGGACCAGGGAGTGACGCTCGGCGAGGGCGACTGCGGCGGCGAGCAGGCCCACCCCTGCGCAGACCACGAGCGTCATCGCGAGCATCTCGTCGCCCTGGCGGGCGGCGGTGGAGTTGAGTAGTCCCTGCTCGAGCGCGTCACGCTGGAGCGTGGCGGCGATCAGGATCGCACTGCCCACGCCGGCGAGCGCGAGCGAGGGGAAGAGCGCGAGGCGGCGCGGGTGTAGCGCCAGCAGCGCGAGGACGGCGACGACCGCGGCGGCGGCGCCGGCGCGCGAGAGCGTGAGCACGATCGTGAGCGCGGCGATGGGCAGGGCTGCGGTGGCCAGGGCGCGGGCGAGGATCGTCCGCGCCGCCGTGGCCGCCCAGAGCAGGAGCGGCACCCCCATCGCGACCAGGCCGGCGAGGCCGTTCCAGTAGTTGAGCGGGTAGTTCAGCCGCTCCTGGATGCTGGGCATGAACTGGGGGCTCGGGTCGGCGGGGAAGAGCGAGGGCTGCAGGCGTGAGAGCAGGGCGAGGGCAGCGACCAGCGCGATTGCGGTGGCTAGCGCGCCGACCGTGCGGCGCAGCGCGTCGCGCCCGCCCGCGAAGAGCGCCAGCGCGAAGACGCCGAGGTAGGTGGTGACGCGGCCGAGCTCGGCGACGCTGCGCTCGGCGCTCTCTGACCAGCCGATCCCCAACCCGGTCCACAGGGCGAGGCCCGCTAGTAGGCCCAGCATGGTCCAGCCAGTCGTGCCGATGCGCGCCAGGGGCAGCAGGCCAATCAGTGTTCCGAAAAGCACGAGCCACCAGATGGCTAGGCCCACTTCGCTGCGGACGATGAGGTCGTAACCGCCTCCCTTCAGTGAGAGATAAGCAATGAGGGCGCAGGTCAGGACGCTGGCTGCGTGATCTCGAACGCTGCGCGAGAAGATGCGCAGCTTGTCGACCGAATCGCCTATCGAGTACAGGTGTGGCCTGGACTGATCCAACTTGAGCAGCACTGCATCTCAGAATACGCTCGTCGCGCGGGATCACTGACAAGCGGAGCCGCCAGGCAGGGAGAAAACCAGACTTGAGGCCTGGTGGCACGCGGAGCCTGCCGAGCTCAACCGCACCCCGCACTTATCTTTTCGAGGGACTGAGCTCCTCGATGTCGGTGCGAGGTCGCGGTCTAGCGGCGCGAGCTTCTGACTTCTCTGGTGGGTGGGCGACCCATTGCATGGTGACTAAGAACACCACTGCCGGATAGTTCATCAGCTCAATTGATGAATCGGTCAGCGACCTGACACCTAGTGCCACGAGAAGGAGCACCGGCACGACTAGCCGGTGGCGGATCGCGCGAGCCATAGTAACGCCAAACGTTGCTGCGAGTAGTGCGACACCTACAACCCCGGCTCCTACCAGAGCTTCAATCCAGGCCGAATGTATGGTCGCTGATGTCCCGAAGCCGAGCTGCGGGAGAACCTCGTATCGCGTCCCCGAGGACAATCCCTTGCCAAGCCACGGGGAGTCTTGCCAGGCAGTGAGCGCGTGCTCCCACCACGTTCGACGTCCCGTAAGGTTGGACACCACCTCGACCGTTTCACCTCTCAGTACAAGTGACTGGAGACTATCAGTGAACTGAATGAGGTGCCCCGTCATGAATCCGACGATGGCAACAAGAAGTAGGCCAGCTAGGGCATGTATTAAGCGGCGGCGGTAAAACGCATAAGTCAGACCAAGGAGTACCAGCGCGACGTAGCCGGTCCGATATTGGCTAGCTAGTACAGCGAAAACCCCCCACGCTGAGAGCGCGACCGCAACTCGAGAGCTCACCAACCTCAGGTCTGTAGCGGCGATTGCGAGAATGATCAGCAAGATCCCGTAGAGTCCGACCGTGTTTGGATGGACAAGTGGCATCACACCACCGAGTCGGAACGGGAGGAGTGCCGAGCGTGGGCCGAATTCCTCAATTGGGATGAGCGCGCGCGCCGGGAAGACGATGGCCTCGATGAAAATGACGGCCAAGCTTCCTACGGTAAAGGCTAGTAGAACTGTAATAGTTCGTCGAAGCCAGCGGACCGGATCGGACGCAGCGGCCGCAGCAACGACCAGTGTGCCCGCAATCAGGTCGATTGCCCGGAATGCAACCAAGCCTGGTGCGGTTGCGAGGGGAATGCCTGCGAGGACGACCGCGATGAAAAGGGCATACAGGCGCGTCGGTCCTGTCAGGCGCTGGAGAATTTTCGCTGGCTGTACGGCGGCGACTGTTAGACAGACAGCCGCCCCGAGGAGCACCACCCGCATAAAGCCTGCTGCATCGAGCGGCTGTTGGCTGATCGCGGAGACATCGCGTATGCGCCAGACGAGCGTGGAGCACAGCAGGAGAGTCAGTGGGACCTCGAGCTGCATGTGTCGAGACCGAATGAAGGGAGAAAGGCACCCGAGAAGTAGGGTTAAGATGGATAGGCAGATCGCTATCCAGAAAGTCGCTGTACCTATCGTTAAGAGCCAGCCCAGGCCCAGCGGCACGAGAAGCAGCAGCGTCGTACTATGCGCGCGCAGAGACACGGTGAGCCGGGGATTATCCCATGCAACCGCGCGGCCGCTTGGGGGTCCCGCCGGAAACGGACGAGCATGATCTACCCAGCTAGGTCTGTCTGCGTGCTGACGCGGAGTATTGGGTGGCCGACGGCGAGAGCGGTCTCGACGGGAGCACCATCAGCATCTACGTGCACGTCGTGAGGCGGGGATGACCGCGGCGCGGCCAGAGTGGATTGGAGGTGCGGTTTGTCAGGATCTGCGTCCGTGTCTCGTAGAGAGGGCGTGATGGTCCGAAGACTAATCGCGGTTGCTTTCATCACGGCCCTCACCTGGCCCGGCTTAGCAGCTGCCCAAGGGGCGCTGCCGCCGGATGACTCCGGGGTGGACCAGTACGTCGAAGGGCTGCCTGGGCCAAAGGGATCCGTTCCCAGCGTCGGCGTCGGCAAGGGAAGGGATCGGGGCGCGAAGCTACCCCCGGGGGTGACCAGTCAGCTCGAGTCGCTGGGTGACGATGGACGAGCCGTTGTGGAGTTCGCTGAGGCGACGGCGCCCCGGAGCGCGGATCGTGTCCCAACCCGTGGCTCCCGCCGCGGCGATGGTGGCCCGTCCACTGCAAGCGAGGCCCCCTCCGGCGTTTCCGCGATCTCACGGATGATCGGAGAGATGGTAGGCGGGGAGGGCGGCATGGGCTTGGCCTTGCCGTTGATCTTGGTATTGACGGCGCTGGGCGCGGTTGCTGGGCTCGTAATGCGGAACTCGCGTAACGCCGGTCAAGGCTGATGGGCCGCGGCGCGACGGGCGAGCGGCGGCTCCGCGGGCCGGTGGTGCATCGGATTAAGCGCTGGGCGCTGGCCTGCGTATTGTTGGTCGCGGTTTTCTGCGGGGCGGGCACGGCGCCTGCCGAGGCCAAGCGTGGGCTGGCGACCGGCTTCGGAGCCCTGTGGTCGACAGGTGAACAGGGGCTCGACGAAGTGTTGGCGGGCGGGGCCAAAATCGTGCGCTTGGGCCCGAGCTGGGCCAAGATCGCGCCGACCGAGCCGGAGAACCCGCGCGATCCGGCCGATCCCGCCTACGACTTCTCGGAGCTGGACGAGGCGATCCGCAACATACGCGCGCGCGGGCTCAGCGTGTTGCTGACGATCGGCTGGGCGCCCGCATGGGCCGAGGGCGAGGGCCGCCCGCCCGTGGGACCGAACGCGCCGGCCGGTACGTGGCGCCCACGGCCGGAGCCGGCGCGAGATTTCGGCGAGGCGCTCGCGCGCCGCTACTCGGGCTCGTTCCCCGACCCGGAGAACCCCGAGGTGACGCTTCCGCGCGTGCGCCACTTCCAGATCTTCAACGAGCCCAACCTGAGCACCTACATCACGCCGCAGTGGCAGGGCGGGCGTCCCGTCAGCGCCTCGATCTACAGGCAGCTGCTCAACGCGTTCTACGACGGGATCAAGGCGGTCGACGAGAGCAACGTTGTCGTAACCGCGGGCACCGGGCCCTACGGCGACGATGCCGGCGGCTCCAGGGTCCGCCCGCTGCGCTTCTGGCGCGCCGTGTTGTGCCTGCGGGCGAACCTGAAGCGGGCGAACTGCCCGACCCGGCCGCGCTTCGACGTCCTCGCGCACCATCCGATCAACACCAGCGGCGGACCGTTCCGGGGGGCTCTGCACCCCGACGATGCCTCGAGCCCCGACATGTGGAAGCTGCGGCGGGTGCTGAGGGCCGCCGAGCGGCGCGGCACGGTGGCCACGAAGGGGAGGCACCCCCTGTGGGTCACGGAGTTCTGGTGGGACAGGCACACGCTCGGCCCGCGGCTGATCAGCCTGCGCAAGCAGGCGCGCTGGATGGCGGAGGGCCTCTATCTCTTCTGGCGCGGCGGAGCGAGCGTCGCCCTCAACCACACCGTGCGCGACGCAGCCAAGCCGGAAGGGCGGGCTACGACGGCAGGCGTCTATCTACATGACGGCACGCCCAAGCCGGCCCTGCGCGCCTTTCGCTTCCCGTTCGTGGCGATCGAGCGTGGCCGCGCACGCAAGCGGGGCGGCCGGCGCGTGGTCGAGCTGTGGGGCAAGGCGCCTGCGGGGGCCCGCGTGAGCATCTACCAGCGGCGGGGGCGCGGCTGGCGGCTGCTCAAGCGTGTGCGCACCGGGCGCGGCGGCGTGTTCCAGAAGCGGCTGCGGATGCGGGGTCGGCCTCGGCTTCAGGCCCGGGCGGCCAACGGCGAGCGCAGCCTGCCGTACCGGGTGAGGTAGCGCGATTTCGGAGGGGCTGACCAAGTGACGAAAGGAGGCGGAACCCTGAACAGATCCAAGGCATTGGCGATCGCGTTGGTCGCCGTCCTCGCAGTTGCCGGCGTCGCCACGGCGGCGCCGAAGAAGGCCAAAAGGGTGTCGGCCACGGTGACGCTCGCGTTCAAGGCCGGATCCAGTAGTAACCCCGAAGATCCCTACGCCAACTCGCGCTTCGCCGGCAGGGTGAAGCCCAAGGGCTCTTCGAAGGCGAAGCGCGTCTGCCGGGCCAACCGCAAGGTCGTGCTGCGCGCAGGCCGCAAGCGGGTCGGACAGGCCAAGACGCAGGCAAACGGGCGCTTCGCGATCCCCGCGCGCAAGATCGTCCCCGCAGACCCCTACGCCCCGCCGCGCCGCTACAAGGCGGTCGTGAGCGCCAAGAAGAAGGGCAAGTTCGTCTGCAAGCGGGCGAGCTCGCGCGCCGTCATCGCGCCGTAGCCGTCCTAACCGGATGCGCGCCTAGCCCTGAGTGCGCAAGCGTTGGGTGTGATAGCCGGAGTCGATCACGCTGGGACTGGCGCGATCGACTCCGGCGCGTTTTCGGGCTCGAGCGACTGGTCCGGCTTGCAAACCATGACAAGAGTCCCCCCGAACTCCGGCAGCAACCGCAGAGGGATCTTCAGCACTCCGTAGGCAAGTCTGCGAGACCGCGTTTGCGGGGGGCGGTCCAGTGCCGTATGCACCTCTAGTGGCTCGTACCCGTGTCGTCGCATGGCGTTCGCCAGCGTGAATCGTGTGTAGGAGCAGACGTGATCTGCCCCATCCACGAAACGGCCCAAGGCAAAGCGAAGAAAATTTGGACCGCCGAATGCATTCGGCGTCGAGATGATCAACTTCCCATCAGGCTTGAGGAATCGCCTGAGGTTCGTGAGGGCCAACCCTGCGTTGCTGACGTGCTCGATCACGTCACCGGCAACTATGACGTCAAACGGAGCACCTTCGATGCTCTCGATTGTTTCCACGTTGCCGACAACAAGCTGAAGATCCGGATGAGATGCCCGATACCTATCGACGGCCTGGGCGTCAATGTCGATGCCTATGAGCGATCGCGCGACGGCCTTGATCTTCATGTGGAGCGATAGGCCTACTCCTGTGGCGCCGATGTCAAGGACGTCAAGACCACGGCATTGGTTCACGATGAACTCGTGCCGCATGACGTACGACTTGATTCGAGGGTAGGTTGGATGCTCCGACATGGGCCGAAGAATACGAGAGGGAGCGTCATGCGCGATCACCTCAGAGCTGGTCCATGTGGTTCGCTGCCACAAAGCGGGTGACGTGTTGCCAGCTGTCATTGGTTGCGATCGCCGCGGCGAGGTCCGCCTTCCAGCTTCAGCCATGAAGGTCGTGACGTCCCCCTGTTCCGATTCCAGTGTGAGCATGGCACCCAGGTGTCGCTGCGGAGAGAGGGGCACCCGGCGACACTTCCCTCACACGCCTCGCGGCGATCTGCGGTCCTACCTGGGGGTCGCGCTGGGTAAGCAGGGGGCGCGACCCATTCGTGCAGGAGCGCGAGCTCTTGACGTGAGGCGCCTGGGCGCGATTCTTAGGAAGGGCGCCGGCTTAGGGCCTCGATGCTGCTGCGCCCACCCAGCGCTATGAACGCCTGCACGCATACCGACGCGATCGAGATCAGCGCGCTCCCGGATCGGATCGAGGGCTGCGAGGAGTGCCTGGCGGAGGGCACGCGGTGGGTGCACCTGCGCATGTGCCAGACCTGCGGCCACATCGGCTGCTGCGACAACTCGCCCGGCCGCCACGCGACGGCTCACTTCCGCGCGACGGGACACCCGATCATCCGCTCGGCCGAGCCCGGCGAGAACTGGAGCTGGTGCTACCTCGATGAGCTCTTCTTCGCGGCCCCGGGCGCATGAGTCCGGACCGGCCCACGGTCACGCCGATCGGCTGGCGGCTCGCGCCTCAGGCGCGTGGGGTTGGACTTGCTGTCTAGTGCGGCCCATCGCGATGCGGAACGGGGTCCGGCAGACCGCCCGCGGGCCGCTATTCTTCGAGCACCTCGCGCCTCGCGCAGAGGTCTTTTTTTCGTAGGCCGCCAACCGGCGCGGCCGCAAGATGTGAGGATCGAATGGCTCGCGGAGACGTCCGAATCGCTGTGACGCTCGCTTGCGAGGAGTGCAAGCGGCGCAACTACCAGACCAACAAGTCGCGGCGCAACACGCCCGACCGCATCGAGCTGCGCAAGTACTGCCGCTGGTGCGGGCGCCACACCCCGCACAAGGAGACCCGCTAAGCGGCGCGGATCGTGGCCAAGACGAGGGCACAGCGCAAGGCCGAGCGCCGCAAGAAGCAGCAGGCCCAGCAGCGCCAGAAGAAGCAGAAGCAGGCGCAGGCCCGCGCGCAGCAGGAGACGCAGGTCCCCGAGTCGGCGAGCGTGGCCGAGGCCGAGCTCGCCGAGCGCGGGGCGAACCTCGAGGAGCTGCGCGGCGAGAAGGCGCCCAAGGCGCCCGCGCCCTCGCGTGGCGAGCGCGCCCCCTCGCGCGCCAAGCCGAGCGCCGACGGCGAGGCCAAGGTCGGCTGGCTGGAGCGCCGCAGGCTCGAGCGGGAGCGCAAGCGGCGCGCGCGCGAAGCGCAGCAGCGCCGGCGCCCGCGCGAGGAGCCGCAGGAGAAGCAGCGCGGCCGCGTGCTCGCCTTCCTCATCTCCTGCTGGCACGAGCTGCGCCGGGTGCAGTGGCCCGACCGCGAGACGCTGGCGCAGGCGTCGGCCGTCACCCTGATCTTCATCGCCGTCGCGGCGACCTACCTGGGCGCGCTGGACGCCTTCTTCAACTGGCTGGTCAAGCTTGTGATCTAGAGATGTTCCGCTGGTACGTCATCAACACCTACTCGGGGCACGAGAACAAGGTCAAGCAGAACCTCGAGCACCGCATCGACACGATGGGGGCGCGGCAGCGTGTGCGCCAGGTGGTTGTCCCGACCGAGACCGTGACCGAGGTCAAGGACGGTAAGCGCGAGCCCGTCGAGAAGCGCACGATGCCGGGCTATGTGCTGGTCAACATGGAGATGACCGACGACGCCTGGCAGCTGGTCAAGAACACGCCGGGCGTGACGGGCTTCGTCGGCTCGCGCAACAAGCCGGTGCCGCTCTCGCAGGCCGAGGTCGACCGCCTGCTGCACCGCGAGACCGCCGAGCGGCCGCGCACCAAGGCGCAGTTCTCGGTCGGCGAGTCGGTGAAGGTGATCTCGGGCCCGATGTCGGACTTCTCCGGCGAGATCGCCGAGATCAACGAGGACGCCCAGAAGCTCAAGATCCTGGTCTCGATCTTCGGCCGCGAGACCCCGGTCGAGGTCGGCTACGACCAGGTCAAGAAGGTCGGCTAGGTCCCGCAAGCGGGGTCCGGGCCCGATGGCCGAGCCGACCCTGATCGCCCAGATCTCCGACCCGCACATCCGCGTCGGCCCGCGCGACCGCGAGCCGGCGCAGGCGCTGGCGGCGGTGGTGCGGGCGCTGCGCTCGCAGCCCAACCGGCTCACGGCGGTGCTGGTCACGGGCGATCTGGTCGACCAGCCGGGCGCGCGCGAGTACGAGCGGGTGCGCGAGCTCCTGGCGCCGCTGGAGCTGCCCGTCTACGTGCTGGCCGGAAACCACGACGACCGCGACGCCGTGCGCGAGTACTTCGCCCTGCAGATCTCGACCGGGCGCGCGGGCGAGCCCTTCCGCTACACGGTTCGCCTGGGCGATGTGCGGCTCGTCGCCTGCGACACCACGGTGCCTGGGCGCATGGAGGGGCGGCTCGACCTCGAGCACCGCGCCTGGCTCGAGGCGCAGCTCGCGGCCGAGCCCGCGCTGCCGGCGCTGGTGGCGATGCACCACCCGCCGATCTCCACGGGCATCCGCGCGATGGACGAGATCGGCCTGCCGCCGCAGGACCGCGCGGGGCTCGAGGAGCTTCTGCCCCGCTACCCGCAGGCACGCCGCATCGTCTGCGGCCATGCGCACCGCGGAGCGTTCGGCGTGTTGGGCGGCTGCGGCGTCGTGATCTGCCCCTCGACCTGGCGGCAGCTGGCGCTCGAGATCCCGGGGGATGAGATCGAGGTCGCCGAGCGCGAGCCCGCCTGGGCCCTGCACGCCCTGGTCGAGGGCGGGCTGGTCTCGCACCTGGTGCCGATCTACGAGGGGGCCGAGGGCCGCCTCACCGTGCCTCGTCCCGGAAGCCGCGCGCGGGGCTGAAAGAGGGGCGCAGGGGCACGCCCGCGTCAGGGGCGCGTCCGGGCGCGGGCGAAGGGAGCCGTCCAACCCGGTGAAACCAGCCGGGCGAAGTGGTACCTCTATGCGCGCTGCACGGGGGGCGCCGGGGGACCGCGACAGGTACCGGCGATCCGCGAGGTCGCTCCCCTGTAGCGGGGAAGCAATCTCGGCGAGTCACGCAGGAGGTTCTCTTGCGAGCAACGGCAAGGAGAGTGCGGGGTTGGATCGCGCTCACGGCTCTCGCGGCGCTGCTCGTCCACGCCCCCTCGGCGAGCGCGAACATCGTCGCGGACTCCGGCCTGCGCCCCAACCCCGACGGCTTTTCCTTCGAGAACTACGGCTTCGGGTACGCGGACCTGAACGCGGCGCAGATGCAGCGCATCTACGGCCGCCGGGTCTGCATGTCAGGGAAGGGCGAGAAGTGCGTGCTGCGCCCGGTGATGCGGTTCCTGGTGATGGCCTCGAACCTGGCGCTGGGGGGTGGCCACTGCTACGGGATCGCGATCCTCTCCGAGGCGATCTACCAGCGGCACCTGCTGCCGCGCCTGGGCTTCACCTCGCTCACCCAGCTCGGCGCGCCCGGCCCTGATTCGACGACCTTCGAGATCCCACTCGAGGGCAACGTGAGGCTCCAGCGGGCGATCGCCCGGGCGTGGTTCTACCAGACGCTGCCCAGCGTGAAGCGGGCGGTGGTGAAGGGTCGGCCCTCGCAGGTGCTCGACCGGCTGATCGAGGAGCTGCAGAAGGGCAAGGACAACCCCGAGGCGTGGACGCTCGCTGTCTGGGCGCCCGAGGGCACCGGCGGCCACGCGATCACGCCGTACGCGGTCGAGGAGGTGGGCGACGGCACCTACAAGATCTGGGTGTACGACAACAACTACCCGGACGACGACACCAGGTACGTCACCGTCGACACCAACGCCGACCGCTGGGAGTACGAGATCGCGCCCGGCGAGGTGTGGTACGGCGACGCCCAGATCAAGGGCTTGGAGCTGCACCCGCTCACCCCGGCGCTCGGGATCCAGCCCTGCCCGTACTGCCAGGGGCGCGGGGGCCGCGGCTCCAGGTTCAACGAGATCACGCTCGACGCACCAGGCGCCGACCACGCGCACCTCATCCTGCGCGACAAGCGGGGGCGGCGCACGGGCATCATCGACGGCAAGCTCGTGAACCAGATCCCCGGCGTGCGGGTCGTGCGGCGCTCGGGCGTGACGATCACGGCGAACGGCGACGGGGAGCCGGAGGCGACCGGGGTCGAGCCGGTCTACCGCGTCCCCAAGAACAGGTGGCTTCGGATCACGGTCGACGGGCGCCATCTCGAGGAGTCCGAGGACCAGGCGCTCACCGTGATCGGCCCGGCCCTCGACGCGACCATGCGGAGGATCGACCTCGATCCCGGCGAGCGGGCGAGCTTCCTGTTCAACCCGAAGCGCAAGCGCCTGCGCTACGCGCCCGCCCGGACGAGCGAGGAGGCTGCGGTCACCTTCGGCGCCGAGGCTCGCGATCGGCGCAAGCCGAAGAAGCGGTACGCGGCCTACGAGATCACCATCACGGCGCGCGGCGTCCCCGAGGGCGCGCGCTTCGAGTACCGCAGGCGCGCCGGCCGGCTGGAGTTCGGGCACGCGCTCAAGCGGCGGGCGCGGGTCCGCTACCACGTGAACATCGAGTGGCTGTACAGCAAGGCCAGCCGGTTCCGCCGGGTCGCGCGCACCTACACCCTCGGCGGGCGCAAGCGGCACGCCTATCTCAACCTGAAGGTGCTGAGGAGGCACCTCGCGAAGCCGAGGATCGTCGTCGTAAGCGACGGCGGCAAGCGGCTGCCGGGCAAGCCGGCTAAGCCGATCAACGCGTAGCCCCAACGCTACGGACCGGCGTCTTGGCGCCCGCCGCCCCCGTGGCGGCGGGCGCTCGGGTTTTCTTGGGCCCGTCCGCCCGCGCGCCATCGTGTCCGCGCGTGAGAAGCGCTTGCGGGAGCGAGCAAGTGTGTGTATTTCTCGGTGCCGTTTTGCGTCGGGGGGTTCGTCTCGCCCTCGGGGGAGTGCAGCCTCACGTGCGCTGAGCGGAAAGCGAGCCAGTCGTTCGGGTTGCACTCAGCTTTTTTCCGAAGGGGGGATCGCTGGGGGACATCCCCGACCCCGGGTTCTGCTTCGAGTTCGGCGATGGGCTTGACGTGCAGTTCGAGGTCAGCGGGGTCGAGAGCGTCGAGCAGGTCGAGGTCGAGCTCACGATCGAGCACGACTGGGTCGGCGAGCTGCAGGCCGACCTGATCGCGCCCGACGGCACCGGGCACGCCCTCTTCGGCCGCACCCTGGCGATCGCGCCGAACAGCGCCGGCTCTTCCGCGAAGCTCGACGGCACCTACACGTTCTCGGACTGGGCGGGGAGCGTGCCCGAGGCTAACTGGTGGCTTCAGGCCCTCCTCGCGGAGTACGTCCGCAGGGCCGTGCCGCCGGGCGCCTACCGCACCTCGGGGCCTGGTGGCGTCAATGCGGGCATGACGGCGCTCACCTCGATGGACGAGGCCTTCGAGGGCGCGCAGGCGAACGGCACCTGGACGCTGCGCGTGCGCGACATCTGCGGCGGGGGGAGTGGCCGTACGGGCCGCATCACCGGCGCCAAGCTGCGCCTGGAGCACGTCGGGAGCCCGGCGACGCCGCCCGAGACCCCCGATCCCCCCGGCGAGTCCCTGACGTTCGACGCGGTTCGCGGCACGCTGGGGAAGATCCCGGATCCGCCGGATGATGGGTCCGAGAGCTGTGAGGTGGACCCGGGTGTGCGAGAAGTGCGCTTCAGGGCGAGCGGCCTCACCGAGCTGGAGGGCGTCGAGGTCGAGCTCGCGCTGAAGCACCCGTGGGTGAGCGACCTCGAGGCCTACCTGATCGGGCCCGACGGCACCGAGCGCCTGCTGTTCGGCGGGGTCTGGTCCGGGGGATCGCCGACGGTACCTACACGTTCGCCGACCGGGCGCGGGGCGAGCCGTCCGGCGGCTGGTGGCAGGAGGCGCGGGTCTCCGACTGGCTCGGGAGGCCCATGGCCTCGGCCACCTACCGCACCACGGCGTTCGGCGATGGGCCGCTGCGGCAGAGCTTCCCGGCTCCGACCTCGCTCGACGAGGTCTTCGTCGGCCGCCCGGCGAACGGCACCTGGAAGCTTCGAATCCTGGACGTGTGTCCCCTGTACGCGGGCGAGGTCAGCGGGGCGAGGCTGCGCCTGGTGGGGCCGCGGGAGTCCGTCGCGCCCAAGCTCAAGCTGAAGAGGCCCAAGGTGAACGCCAAGCGGCGCTCGGTCAGGCTCGCCTTCAGCGCAAGCGACGACACCACGCCGCAGGCAGACCTCGCCTTCTCTTGCAGGCTCGACGGCAAGCGCTTTAGGCCCTGCAAGTCGCCGGTGACCTACAAGCGCCTCAAGCCGGGCCGCCACCGCATCACCGTGCGGGTCAGCGACGCCGCCGGCAACCGGGCGCAGGCCTCGAAGGGCTTCAAGGTCCCCAAGCCCAAGCGACGGCGGTAAGGGCGGACCGAAGCACGGCAAGCAACCACTGGCGCTAGCGCCAGTGGACTGGTACGTTGCGTGAGTAACCAACGATTGAGGGCGAAATGACCAGAGCCCCGGCGTTCGCGGGTAGCCTGCTGGCTGCGCTGGCGCTCGCCGTTCCCGCCCAGGCCCTGACCATCGAAGTCACGAACACAGACGACTCCGGCGCGGGAACCTTGCGCGACGCGATCACGATCGCGAACGCCTCCGCGGGTGCGGACGTAGTCGACGCGACCGGGCTGAGCGGCGCGATCGTGCTTCAGAGCGCGCTCCCGCAGATCAGCGGCGCGGTCGAGATCAAGGGCCCGGGCTCGGGCGAGCTCAGCCTGCGGCGCGCGGCGGGCGACGACTACCGGTTGCTCTCGATCTCGCTTCCGGCGGTCGCGGAGGTCTCGGTCTCGGGGTTGGCGTTGATCGGCGAGCCCGGCGCCGATTAGGGCGGTGGTATCTCGAGCACGAACGCCGATCTGGCCTTGCAGGACGTGGTCGTGAGCGGCCACGCCTGTACCTGTGACGGCGCGGGGGTGGAGGTGTCCTTTGGGTCGTTGCTGGTGAGCGACAGCACGATCGCCGACAACAGGGGCCTCCTCGGTGGAGGCATACTCATCTCCTCCGGCGCGCACCTCACCATGGAGCGCACCACCGTGAGCGGCAACAGAGCGTCAATCGGGGGCGGCGGGCTGGTCGCGTTCGTCAGCCCGGCAGGGCATCTGATTCGGAACAGCACGATCGTCGGCAACGCGGCTGAGTTTGCCGAGAGCATGGGCGGCGGTATCGAGTTCAGCTCGTTCCCGGCCCCGTTCCGGATCGAGAGCAGCACTGTCGCCGGCAACTCCGCGCAGTTCGGTGCCAACATCAGTGCTGGCACGTCGTCCGACGTGCTCGAGCTGCACAACTCGATCGTGGCCTACCCCGAGCAGGGAGTGAACTGCCTCGGCGGCGGGAGCGGAACCTGGAACTCCGTCGGCCACAACATCGCCGACGACGGGAGCTGCGGGCTAGACCAGCCCAGCGATCAGGCCGGCGTCGACCCGCTGCTCGGTCCGCTCGCCGACAACGGCGGGCCCACGCAGACCCGGGCGCCCGAGCCCGGCAGCCCCGCCATCGACCAAGGCTTCGCGGGGGGCTTGGGGCCGGCGATCGACCAACGCGGCCTGCGGCGCACCGTCGACTTCCTCGCCGTTCCCAACCCGGCCGGCGGAGACGGCTCGGACGTCGGCGCCGTGGAGCGCCAGGACGTCACGGCGCCCACGCTCAGCGTCGGCAAGGCGCGCGTCAACGGGCGGAGGCGAACCGTAGGGCTTCGGTTCAAGGTAAGTGACGACGCCACTCCCAAGCGCGAGATCCTGGTGCGCTGCAAGCTCGACCGCAAAAAGCCCCGCCGCTGCGCCTCGCCCCTGAAGTACAGGCGGCTGAAGCGGGGTCGCCACCGGATCGTGGTCCGCGCCCGCGACGCGGCGGGCAACGAGGCGCAGGCGAGCAAGCGCTTCCGCGTGAGGCGGGCGAAGCGCTAGCTGACGCGCCCACACGCTCGACGATCACTCGTCGACGCTTGCGGGCGAAGGCCTAGCGGTCGGCGCGACGAGGGGGCTCGTTGCGGCGTTAAAGGTCCGCGGGCTCCGCGCCGAGGCAGTGGGGCGTAGGCATCGGAGCGACTTTTCCGGAGGACCTTCTTTGAACTACAGAGCAGGGTGGGCGCGACGCGCCTGTGCGTTCATTGCGACCGCGTTCGCGCTCGCCACGGCGGCGCCCGCGAGCGCCGAGATCGTCGCCGACTCGGGCTTTCGGCCCCAGCCCGACGGCTTCTCGTTCCGCAACTACGGGGGCGGCCACGCGGAGCTGAACGCGCTGGAGATGCAGCGCATCTACGGCCGCGGGGTCTGCCTCACCGGCAAGGGCGCCGCCTGCGTGCTGCGCCCGGGCGCGCGCACGGCGATGCGCGCCGCGAACAGGTCGATGAGCGGCGGCCACTGCTACGGCTTCGCGGTGCTCTCCGAAACCGTCTACAAGGGCCTTCTGCCGCGCTTCGGCTTCTCCTCGCTCGCCCAGCTGGGCGCGCCGAACGCGGATTCGACGACGTTCGAGATCCCGCTCGAGGGCAACATCAAGATCCAGCGCGCGATCGCCCGCGCCTGGTACTTCCAGCAGCTGCCCTCGGTCGCGCGGACTGCCGTCCGGGGCAAGCCCTCGAAGATCATCGACAAGCTGCGCGAGGTGCTGCAGCCCGGTGAGCGCGAGGGATGGACGCTCGGGATCATCGACTTCCGCTACGGCGGCCATCAGATAACGCCGTTCGCGCTCGATGATCTGGGCGGCGGCAAGTACGAGATCCTCGTCTACGACAACAACTGGCCCGACGAGGAGCGCCGGGTCCAGGTCGACACCGTCGCCGAGACCTGGGAGTACGAGCTCGCCCCGGGCATGGTCTGGGAGGGGGACGCCACCACCAAGACCATGCATCTCCACCGGGTCCGCCCGGCGCTCGGGTTGCAGCCCTGCCCCTTCTGCGTGGGGCGCGCCGGTCTGCGCTCCAAGTACAACGAGATCACGCTCGACGCCCCCGGGGTCGAGCACGCGCACCTGATCCTGCGCGACCGCAAGGGCCGACGCACCGGGTACGTCGACGGCAAGCTCGTGAACGAGATCCCCGGCGTGAAGGTCGAGCCGCGCGCGACCGGCGTGCTGCGCGCTGCGGAGGAGGATGACCCGGCCCTGGTGTCGGCCGAGCCCGTCTACCGGGTGCCCAGGGGCAAGCAGGTGCGGATCACCGTCGATGCCCGCCACCTCGAGCGCCGCGAGCTCCAGATGCTGACCGTGGTCGGCCCCGCCTTCGACGCGCATACGCGCAAGCTCGTGCTCAACCCGGGCGAGCGCGCGGTGCTGGCGCTGGACCCCAAGCGCGAGCGTCTGCGCTACACCCCGGCCCCGGCGACCCGGGAGGCCGCGGTGATGTTCAACGGCGAGGTTCGCGACCGCAAGCACCCCAAGAACGTGCGCGCCGCCTTCGAGATCGAGATCGCGGCGCTCGGTCTGCCCAAGGGTGCCCGCGTCGAGTTCCGCAAGCACCTGAAGTACGGCGTGCTGCAGTTCGGGCACGCGGCCAAGCGGCGCGCCAGGGTGCGCTACCGCGTGCAGGTCAAGGAGCTCACCGCGAAGCGCGGCGAGCCGCGCGTCGCGACGCGGGTGCGCTGGTACAGCCTCGCCGGCCGCAAGCGGGCGGCGTTCGTCTCCCTCTCGGCGCTCGCTCGCAAGATCGGCAAGCCCGAGGTGGTCGTGATCAGCGACCGCGGCAAGCGCCTCGCGGGCAAGAGCCCGCGCAAGGCGAGCCGCTGAGCGCGTAGGCCGCCTCTGTCTGTGCGGCGCGGCGCGCGGCGAGCTGTCCCGTCGGCTCGCCGCGCGCCGCTCGCCTCAAGCGTCCCTAACCCCGCTTGATGGCGTCCGGGTGGTGCCCGGATCCCTTGCGTACGCAAGGATCTAACCAGAGGCGACCGCCGTTTTCGGCGCCTTGAGGTGCGGGCTGGACGAATTGCCGGGGCGCTTGCTGCAGCTCTAAAGGCCGTCAGCTCTCTCGCCGAGAGAGGGGGAGCGACCACGGCGAGCGCTCCTTCGCGTGCGCCGGGCGTAGTCCAACGGGTTAAGCGTGAGGCGCGCCGCGGGTCCCGTACGAGTACGGCTCCCGCGGCGCGCTTCGCCGTATTGGGAGCCGCGACCTTCTACGATCTTCCGACCGTGAGGTGCGAGGCCGTCCTCGCGCTCGCCCGGCAAATCACGTGAGAGAAGGGGAAGGACGAGCCTTCTTGCGCAGGGTCTTCGTTTCGCTGGCGGCGTTCGTGCCGTTGGTCCTGCTCGCCGCGTTCGCGCCGCCGGCGGGAGAGACCGCGGACGCGGCCAGCGCCAAGCCGAACGTGATCGTGGTCATGACCGACGATCAGCCCAAGCTGGTCTTCGGCCGCAACGTCATGCCGCACACCTTCCGCACGTTCGGCCCGGAGAACGGCGGCACGCGATTCGTCCGCGGCTACGCCGTGCCGCCGCTCTGCTGCCCGGCGCGCGCCGGCTTCCTCACCGGGCAGTACCCGCACAACCACGGGGTCCTCTGGAACAACTACGGCTTGCTCGAGGACAAGGAGAACGTCCTGCCGGCATGGCTCAGGGAGGCGGGCTACAAGACCGCGCTCGTCGGCAAGCACCTGAACAACTACGAGCGTGCGGTCACGGGCGGGGTCGGCGTCTCGGACGAGATCCCCATCCCGCCGGGCTTCGACTACGCCTACCAGACGCTCGAGAACCGCTACCACGGCTACGACGTCTCCGACAACGGCGTGCGCCGCCGGCACGGGCTCACCGCGCGGGACTACGTGACGAACGTCCTGAACCGCAAGGCGGTCGAGTTCATCGAGGACCACGTCACGGGAGAGGAGGCGGAGAAGCCCTTCTTCCTCTACCTCTCCCACTTCGCGCCCCACCCGGGGCGAAACCGGCACCGCGCGTGCGGGATCTACCGCACCCCCGAGCCGATGAACCGGGACTGGCGGAGGTGGAGGCGAAGCCCCGTGCGGCTCGGCCCCGCCGTCAACGAGGCCGACATCTCCGACAAGCCCGACCCGGTGCGCCGCTACCGGCCGCTCAGCGCCCGCAAGCTGAAGAGGATCGTCACCCGGGTTCGCTGCGCCCGGGCGGCGATGGCGCCAGTCGACCGGGGAATCCGGGCGATCTACGACAAGCTGGTCGAACACGACCTCTTCGAGGACACGATCTTCTTCTTCGTCTCCGACAACGGCCTCTTCAACGGCGAGCACCGGATCGAGCTGGGCAAGAACCGCCCCTACCGCGAGGCGCTGGAGGTGCCGTTCCTGGCTCGCATCCCCGCCCATCTGATCGGCCGCATCCCGCCCGCCACGGTGCGCCAGCCCGCGGGTACGTTCGACCTGGCGCCGACGATCATGGATCTGGTCGGCCTGGGCGAATCGCAGCCGCGCACCTTCGATGGCCTTTCGCTGCGGCCTGCGCTGGAGGGGCAAGAGCTCGATCGCAGGGCGCTGCTCTTCGAGCAGCGCGGGCCCTGCCGCAAGTACTCCTCGGTGCTCGAGGTGGAGAGCGGCCTCCTCTACTCGGTCTGGTTCCGCAGGTTCCCGGTTGGCGAGGAGTGCCGGGTGCTGGGCCGCGAGCTTTACGACCTGGACCGGGATCCCGCCCAGCTGCGGAACCTGCTGGCGAAGCCGCGGCGCTGGCGGGGGCGCTTGCCCCGGCCGTGGGAGCGGCGGAGGCGCGAGCGTGCAATGGCCGAGGCCGAGAGGCTCGAGCAGCTGCGAGGGGAGCTAGCCGCCTGCGCGGGCGAGGACTGCCGCTGACGACTCGCCGCCTCGACCTGGTTAGCTCGTGAAGTCGAGTATCCTCGACCGTCGCTCATGGCCAAGAAGGTCCTCACCGTGATCAAGCTGCAGATCCCGGCGGGTCAGGCGAACCCCGCTCCGCCGGTCGGCCCCGCGCTCGGTCAGCACGGGGTCAACATCATGGACTTCTGCAAGGCGTTCAACGCGCAGACGCAGCAGGACGCCGGCACGATCATCCCGGTCGAGATCACGGTCTACGAGGACCGCTCGTTCGACTTCATCACCAAGACCCCGCCCGCCGCCGTGCTGATCCGCGAGGCGATCGGGATCGACAAGGGGTCGGGCGAGCCCAACCGCAACAAGGTCGGCACTATCACGGCCGACCAGGTTCGCCAGATCGCCGAGCGCAAGATGCCCGACCTGAACGCAAACGACGTCGACGCCGCGATGAAGATCATCGCCGGCACCGCCCGCTCGATGGGCGTCGAGGTGGAGGGCCTCTGATGGCGACCGCGCTGCACTCCAAGCGCTACCGCGCGGCCCGCGAGCGGATCGACCGCACGCGCCTCTACAGCCCCGCCGAGGCGGTGCGCCTTGTCAAGGAGCTCGCCAACGCCAAGTTCGACGAGACGGTCGAGGCCCACATCCGCCTGGGCGTGAACGTCCGTCACGCCGACGAGCAGCTGCGCGGCACGCTTGCGCTGCCCAACGGCCTGGGCAAGGACGTCACGATCGCCGTCTTCGCCGAGGGCGAGCAGGCGCGCGAGGCGCAGGAGGCGGGCGCGGACTTCGTCGGCGCCCAGGAGTTGGCCGACCGCATCGAGGCCGGCTGGACGGACTTCGACGTCGCGATCGCGACTCCGGCGCTGATGGGCCCGGTCGTCTCCAAGCTCGGCCGCATCCTCGGCCCGCAGGGCAAGATGCCCAACCCGAAGGTCGGGACGGTCACCAACGACGTGGCCAAGGCGGTGAGCGAGACCAAGTCGGGCAAGGTCGAGTACCGCACCGACCGCCAGGGCGTGGTGCACATGGCGCTGGGCAAGGTGAGCTTCGACGAGCGGGCCCTGCTCGAGAACTACGCGGCCGTGGTCGAGGAGATCGTGCGGGCCAAGCCGGCCGCCGCCAAGGGCCGCTACATCCTCTCGATCACGCTCGCCAGCACGATGGGCCCGGGCGTGCGGGTCGACCCCTCGGTCACGAACCAGGCGGAGATCCTGGCGAGTGCCGAGGCCGCCCCGTCCGAGCCTGTCGCGGCCGAGGCCTAAACCCTCCGCTAGCGGACTCCCTCCAGGGGTGCGGCCAGCGGGCCGCCCCGTCGCCCACTTGCCCGAGGTTCGTGGCGCGCTTGCGCCTGAAGGCGCGCTGCCCGCTGCGACGGCCCCTCGCGGGTGACCAATAGCCTTCCCCGGGCACGGTGAGGGAGCACGCGCAACGACGACGGGCGCCGGCGCTGCTCGCGCTGCTCGCCGTCTCTGCTGCGGCCGTGGGTGCCGCCCTCGCATCCCCGGCGGGCGGTCAGGCGGAGGACGCTGGGCTCTCGCTCTCGGCGCGCTCGCCGCAGCTCGTGAGCCCGGGCGACGGGCCCGTGCGGGTGTCGGTGCGCGCTGGCTGTGCGGCGGCGTGCGAGCTTCGCCTCGAGGGGGCGGTGGCGCTGGGCGCGCGCCGGCTCGAGCTTCGGCCGAGCGCGGCGACGCTCGCGGCCGCCCAGGAGGGGCGCTTTGAGCTTTCGCTGCCGCGAGCCCGGGCAAAGCGCCTGCGCCGGGCGCTGGCGCGCGGCCGCCCGGCGCTCGCGCTGGTCGAGGCGCGGGCCGAGCCGACCGACGGGCAGGGGGAGGAGCTCACGGCGGCCGCCGAGGTGCGGCTGCGCCCGGCCTTTGGTCTCCTAAGCGCGCGTGTCGGCCCGCGACTCGCGCTGGTCGACGGGCGGCGGCCCGCCCGCGCCCGCTTCCGCTTCCAGGCGCCCGGGCGGCTGGCGCTGCGCGTGCGGGTCGTGCGCCGTGGCTCCGGCCGCGCCGTCTGGGCGCGAACGTTCGACTCGATGCGCCCCTTCCGCGCGCACGTCGTGCGCTGGCGCGGGTTCGACCGCCGCGGGAAGGCGGCGCCGGATGGCCGCTACGCGTTCGAGCTCGCCCGCCGGGGCGGGCGCTGGCATAGGCTCGGGTGGTTTCGCCTGCGCGGCTTCGTCTTTCCGGTCGCCGGGCCCACGGGCCTGCGCGGGCCGGTGGGCGCGTTCGGTGCGCCGCGCACGGGCGGGCGCACACACGAGGGGCTCGACATCACGGCGCCCTGCGGGCGGCGCGTGCTGGCCGCGCGCGGCGGCCGGGTGCGCCGGATCGCCTACGAGCCCGCGCTCAAGGGCCACTACGCGGTGATCCGCGACCCCTCGACCGGGACCGACTACGTCTACTCCCACTTCCCCGCGCGCTCGCCGCTGCGCGAGGGTGGGCGCGTGCGTACGGGCGAGCTCGTGGGGCGCGTGGGCCGCAGCGGCAACGCGGCCGCCACGCCCTGCCACCTGCACTTCGAGGTCTGGCCGCGCGGCTGGCACCGCGGCCGGCCGGTCGACCCCGCCCCGCTCGTGCGCGGCTGGCTTCGGCTCTGACGCGAGTCCGCCGCCCGCGTTACCCTGCGCGCCCACGGGATTAGCGAACTCTGAGAAAAGGGGGGACGGATCGATGCGTAGGGCGGGATCGCGCTTGACGGCGTTCGTGGGGGCCCTGATCGCGTGGGCGTGCTTGGCGGCGCCCGCACAGGGTTCCGTTTGGGAGGCCGATCCGGACTCGCTCGGCCCGATTCCGGACGCGGGCTCGTGCGAGCCCGGAAGCGACTTCGGCCAGCCGCTCGAGGTGCGCTTCGACGTCCCCTTGGACGAGCCCGTCGAGGACGTCCGCGTGCGCTTCCGGCTCGATCCCCCGCTCTCGTTCGGGGGCGACTACCGAGTGACCCTGCGCTCCCCGCAGGGCGTCGAGCACCTGCTCATTCCGCACGTCGGGCCCTACGGCGGTGTCTTCGGCCCGCTTCCCGACTACGAGGCCGAGGGGCCGTACCTGTTCTGGGACGGTGCGCCGACGAGCTGGGTGGAGGCCATCACCCTCGCGGGGGGCGACCTCGTCCCTCCGGGCGCCTACCGGGCCGAGGAATCCATCAACGCCAGCTTCGCCGGCGGCGGAAGCGAGGGAGTCTGGACGCTCAGCTTCCGCGAGTTCTGCCTGCAGGCAGGCGATCAGGGCGGCGTGGGCGAGGCCCAGCTCGTGATCAACGGCGTCGAGCCCCTGGTCGAGCTCACCGGTCCCGAGGGGCCGACGCGCGATCCGCGCCCCACCTTCCGCTTCCACGACGAGGGCGAGAGCGAGCGCTACGAATGCTCGATCGACCAGGGCGAGCCCGACTGGGGGCCCTGCTCCGATCCGCAGAGCCACACCCCCGACGAGGAGCTAGCCGACGGCAGCTACACGTTCCGCCTGCGCGTGCACGGTCGCTTCGGCGCCGACGTGATCACCCGCGAGTTCGAGGTGGACACGCTGCCACCCGCGCCGCCCAAGCTCTCCTTCGAGCCCGGCGAGGTGGGGAAGGTGACGGTCCCACGCCTGCGCGCCGAGGCGGGCGAGGAGGCGGCCGACGTGCTGCTTTGGGAGTCGGCCGGGTGCGGCGAGGGGCTGCTTTGGCCCTTCGGCCCCGCGGAGCTCGCGGACGGCCTCGAGATCCCGGTCGAGGAGGGCGGCACGATCCACTACAGCGCCCGCGCGCGCGACGCGGCGGGGAACCGCTCGACCTGCGTGACCGCGAGCTACCGCCACGACGCGATCCCGCCCACGGTCGCGCAGGTGAAGGTGAGGGTGAAGGCGCGCCGGCGGGCGGCGCGGGCCACCTTCAAGGGCAGCGACGACGTGACGCCGGCCGCGCGGCTTGCGTTCTCCTGCAGGCTCGACCGACGCCCGTGGCGGCCCTGTCGCTCGCCGCTCGAGCTCAGGCGGCTCGCGCCGGGGCGGCACGTGTTGCGCGTGCGGACTCGCGACGAGGCCGGCAACCAAAGCCGCGCCGAGCTCGCGCGCTTCAGCGTGCCCAGGGCGAAGAGGGCTGAGAAGGCGCGCTAGCCCCCGTCCGGGGGTCGGCTTTGTGTCCAGCCCGCCCTAGCGCGGGGCGGGCCGGGCCGCGTCCGCGCCGATGGCTGGAGCGGCGCACTGTGGTCCGAACCTGAGGGGGTTTGATTGAGAAAGAAGGCACTCTTTACGCGCGCCCTCGCCGCCACGCTGGGCGCGCTCGCGCTTTGGGCCGTCCCGGCCGGCGCCGACGTCTATCAGGGGCAGGGGGTCCCCGCCAACATCCCCGACTCGGGGGTGGCCGACTACCCGGCGTGGGAGACCCTCGACGTGACCTTCAACGTCGACCTCGAGGAGGAGATCGAGGACGTGCGGGTGCAGCTCGCCTTCTCCGCGCTCGCGACCGCCGAGCAGCTGCAGGCGAGCTTGATCGCACCGGACGGGACCAGGTTCGACCTCTTCTCGCGCACGACCCGCTCCCAGGGGCGCACCTACACCGGGCTCGTCGGCCCCTACCTCTTCACCGACGAGGCCGAGACCACCTTCTGGCAGGTGGTGAACTCGCGCAACGCGTTGCCGGGCGCCTACCGGACGGTGCCCGGTGAGCGCCACGACCAGGGGAGCCCGACGATCGACCCCGCCCCGACGAGCATCAACGATGCGTTCAAGGACGTGAATCCGAAGGGCACCTGGATCCTCCGGATGACGGACTGGGCCGCGGGCGACCAGGGGAGGCTCGAGGACGCGCGGCTCGCCATCAACGAGGGCGACAGCGAGGATCAGCCCGAGGCGCGGATCCTCTCGCTGGACGGGCCTTCGGGGCTCACCAACGACCGCAAGCCGGTCTTCACGTGGGCCGCTGAGCACGCCGACCGCTTCGTGTGCTCGATCGACCAAGGCGAGCCGAACTGGCGGGCGTGCGAGTCCGCCACGAGCCACAGCACGGGCTGGAATGAGCTGGCCGACGGGCAGTACACCTTCCGCGTCTACGCGCAGCAGACCTGGGGCGTGGGTCAGACCGAGGTCCTGACCCGCGAGTTCCAGGTCGACGCCACGCCTCCGACGATCGCGATCAAGGGGATCAAGGCGACGAAGGCGAAGCAGGCGCGTAAGGCGCGTAAGGGCAAGAAGCGCAAGCGCGGCGCCAAGCGCAAGCTCAAGGGGAGCGCGCGCGTGCGCTTCAGCGCCCAGGACGCGGTGACGCCCGCGGAGCGTCTCGCGGTGCGCTGCCGGGTGGACGCCAAGCCCTGGCGCGCCTGCGCATCGCCGCTCGTGCTCAAGGGCCTTAGCCCCGGCCGCCACACGATCGCGATCGAGGCGACCGACGAGGCGGGCAACGTGGCGCAGGCCGAGCAGCGCTTCCGGGTCGCCAAGGCGAAGAAGCCGAGGAAGGCGAAGAAGCGGGGCGGCAAGCGCCGCTGAGCAGCTGCCAGGAGCAGAGCTCCGTCGTGTGGGCCGGCGGCCGCGCCAGGTCGCCGGCCCACGCTTATCTCAGTCCAGCCAGGGGCTGTGCTTGAAGCGCAGCGCGCGGTCGAGTGCGGCGAGCAGGGCGAGGACGCCGATCGTGCCCTGCAGCCAGCCGGGCAGCCTGATCGGAGGGTCGAACTCACCGCCGAGGGCCCGCACGATCGCTTCGATCAGCAAGGGGACCTCGAGGGCGAGCGCGACCACGAGGATCAGCCAGGCCGCGGTCGCGAGCAGCCGGCTCGCGGTGGGGTAGCGGCGCTCGAACGCCGCGCGACGCGCCTCGGCGGTGCCGGGCGCGGGGCGAAGCGGCAACTCGGCGCCGGTCACGCGCAGCGCGAGCTTCGTCATCCCCAGCAGCCCCATCTTCGCCTCGAGCACCGCCCCGTCTGGCAGCTCGAAGCGCGCCGGCGAGCGCCGCTCGCCGACCAGCTCCCCGTCGCGGTAGAGGCGGACCTTCTCGGCCCAGTCGAAGTAGTCGACCTCGACCGCCCAGACGTGGCCGTAGTGCTCGATCTCGTACACCCCGCGCCAGATCACCTGCGCGCCGCGCACGGGTTGCAGCCGCTTGCTCTCTTGGTTCGGTGCCTGGTGCATGCCGGTAGACGGTCGGCTGAGAGAGTCGGCTGAGAGATATAGAGGGCCGGCCGTTCTCGCCTAGGGGGCCGGCCGTTCTCGCCTAGGGGGCCGGTCGGTCTCGCCGAGGGGGCCGGTCCGTCTCGCCTAGAGGGCCGGCCGTTCTCGTCTGACGCTGCGGTCCAGCTGCCCTCGGTCAGGCGATGCCGAAACCGAACCTGATTCGCAACTGGTTCGTTCCGTTTGTGAATCACGCGCGAGCTTTGGGGAGCCAGGATCGCGCCGTGCGATCCACCTCTCCATCGGCTCGCGGAGGCCGCCAGACTCGCCCATCGGCTCACGGAAGCCACCGAGTCCGTCCGCCGGTTCACGAGGACAACCGAGTCCGTCCGCCGGTTCACGACGACCACCGAGTCCGTCGGCCGGTTCACGAAGACCACCGAGTCCATCCGCCGGTTCACGAAGACCACCGAGTCCATCCGCCGGTTCACGAAGACCACCGAGGGGGTGGTCGGCGTGAATCGGTGGCGCGTGGTCGTCCCGGGCGCAGACGGCGGGCGGATCGGGTGATCGACCGTCTCGGCCAAGAACAGCACGGCGTGGTGGCGCGCCGGCAGCTGCTCGCGGCGGGGGTGAGCCCACGGGCGGTCGAACGCCGCCTGCGCTCGGGCCGCCTGCTGGCCGTCCATCGAGGTGTCTACCGGGTGGGCGGCGCGCCGCGCACCCAGCTGGGGGACTGGATGGCCGCGGTGCTCGCCGCTGGAAGCGACGCTCACCTCTCGCACTTGAGCGCTGCGCACCTCTGGGGGCTGGTCGATCAGAGCGGGGTGCCACACGTCACCAGGCGGTCAGGCGGGCGCAGCCCCGCCGGCTACCGCTTGCACCACTGCCGCCACCTCCCTGCGGACGAACTGGCCCGGGTGAAGAACATCCCGGTGACGGGGGTCGCGCGGACGCTCGTCGACCTGGCCGGGATGCTGGGCGAGCGCCGCCTCGGGGCCTGCCTCAACGAGGCGCGGCGTTTGCGGCTCGTCGACGTGGAGGACGTCCGCCGGGCGATGGCGCGGCAGCCGAACAAGCGGGGGCTCGGGACCCTCAGGCGCCTGGTCGACCGGATCGATCCCGCCTGGCTACCCACCAAGTCGGAGCTCGAGGACCTGTTCCGAGCCCTCTGTCAGGAGGCCGGCCTCCCCGAGCCGGAGCGGAACGTGAGGCTGCACGGGCACGAGGTCGACTGCCTGTGGCCCGACCGCAAGGTGATCGTCGAGCTCGACGGCCACCGCTTCCACCACCACCGCACCGAGGAGGACTACGCGCGCGATCTCTACTACCTCGGCCTCGGCTACCGAACGATCCGCATCACCTACCGCATGGTGGTCGACCAGCCCGACCGAGTGGTCGAGATCCTGCGAGAGGTGCTCGGGGTGGAGAAGCCGGGGATGGGATGGCCCGCGTGAGGCGCTCAGCAAGAGCGCGACCTCGGCCCAGACGAGGACGGTCGCCCCGCAGGCCTGTGGCACGCCGGGATCCGCGTCGATCCACGAGCGCCATCGCAGCGCGCCTCCCTCTGGAGCCGGGAGTCCATCTCCCCATCCCCTTCCCCAGAGTCCATCTCCCCATCCCCTTCCCCATCCGTTTACGCCGACCATCCCTCGGTCAGGAGCCTGTCCTCACGGCTCGCGCACTGAACCGCTTCTCCATCCGTTCACGCCGGCCACCCCCTCGGTCAGAAGCCTGTCCTCACGGCTCGCGTACCGAACCGCTTCCCCATGCGTTCACGCCGACCACCCCCTCGGTGGCTTTCGTGAACCGGCGGACGGTCGTGGTGGCCTCTGTGAATCGACGCGGATTGGGCACGCGGCGAGAGGATGCGTCGCTTCACGCCGACCACCTCCTCAGTGGTCTCCCTGCATCGATGCCGCTCGGGGTGCGCCCAGGGTGGTCTCCGCGAATCGATGGGCCCGGATCGTCCACGCGCATCGCGGGGGCGCCGGTGGGGAGGAGGCAGCGCTTCACGGCGACCACCCTTTGCAGTCGTCGCTTCACGTTCGCCACCCCCTCCGGTGCTTTCGTGAAGCGCTGGGCGACGGGTTGGCGCGGGATTGGTTGGGTGGGCGACAGATCGGGGTTGGGGTGGGCGAGGGCTGGGGGCTGGCTGCGAAGGAAGGGCCATCGCTTCATGTAGACCACTCCCTCCGGGGTTTCGGTGAGGCGGTAGCGGGAGGCGGGCGTGCCCTTGGGGCTTCGTGAAGCAGCGACGGGGAGGCGGGCGCGGCGGCTGGGTGCCTTCGCTGCTGGGCGCCCCTGCGGTCGGGCCTAGGGCGCTTCGTGGGTGCGGCGGGCAGCCGCTACACTGCTCGGCCGACAACAACGCCTGCCGAAGACCACTGGCCGGGCGGACCCCGTAAGTCCAGTGCAGGTGGCGCTCGGAGAAGACTTTTCCGTGCCCGCCTGCGTGCGGGTTTTTCATTTGGGAAGAAAGAGATGAAGCGTGAAGAGAAAGCGGCCGTAGTCGAGGAGCTCGCCTCGCGCCTGAGCGAGTCGCAGGCGGTCTTCGCGATCGACTACCGCGGGATCACCGTCTCCCAGGCGGCCGAGCTGCGCGCGAAGCTGCGCGAGGCCGACGCCACGTTCAAGGTCGTCAAGAACCGACTCGCCAAGCGCTCGGCGGAGCAGGCCGGGATCGAGGGTCTCGACGAGTACCTGAGCGGTCCGACCGCCCTCACCCTGGTGAAGGGCGACGCGGTGGTGGCCGCCAAGGCGATCACCGAGTTCAACAAGGAGCACGAGGTGCTCGAGTTCCGCGGCGGCCTCATGGACGGCACGCCGCTGGATCCCGACGGCTTCAAGCGGATCGCCCGCCTGCCCGGCGTGGACGTGCTGCGCGGGCGCCTGGTCGGGATCACCGCCAGCCCCCTCACCGGCCTGGTGACGAGCCTCAACAACCTGGTTGCCGGCCTCGGCCGCCAGCTCTCGCAGATCGCCGAGCAGGGCCTGGTCGGTGGTGAGGCCGGCGCCGAGGAGAAGGCCGAGGAGGCCAAGGCGGAGGAGTCGGCCGAAGACGCCAAGGCCGAGGAGGCGAAGCCCGAGGGCGAGGAGAAGGCCGAGGGCGACGCCGAGGAGGCCAAGGCCGAGGGCGACGCCGAGGAGGCCAAGGCCGAGGGCGACGCCGAGGAGGCCAAGGCCGAGGGCGATGCGGAGGCCAAGGCCGAGGGCGAGGAGCAGGCCGAGGCCGCAGAGGAGACTTCCGAGGCCCCGCAGGCCTCAGAACAGGACGACGAAAGCGAGGGGTCAGCGGACGGTTCCGCCCAGGAGGGCGAGGACGCCGAGGGCTCGGACGAGACTGCACAGGAGGACTGACCAGTGGCGAGCAAGCTCACTACCGAGGAGTGGATCGAGGAGCTCAAGAGCATCTCCGTGCTCGAGCTCTCCGAGCGCATCAAGGCGCTCGAGGAGGAGTTCGGCGTCTCGGCGACCGCGGTCGCCGCGGCGGCCCCGGCCGCGGCTGCGGCCGGCGGCGCCGGCGGCGATGAGGGCGGCGCCGAGGAGGGCGGCACGGTCGACGTGATCCTGGCCGCCGCCGGCGACAAGAAGGTGCCGGTGATCAAGGCCGTGCGCGCGGCCACCGGCCTCGGGCTCAAGGAGGCGAAGGAGCTGGTCGACAACGCGCCGAAGCCCGTCAAGGAGGGCATCGAGCGCGAGGAGGCCGAGAAGCTCAAGGCCGAGCTCGAGGAGGCCGGCGCCACCGTCGAGATCAAGTAGCGGCCATTCCGCTTTCGCGCGGGCCCGCGCCTGGCAGGGCCCGCGGCGCAGGGCGCGCGTCCCGCGGGACGCGCGCCCTTTTTCGTGCGCGGAGACCGTCCGGGGCGGCGGGGCGGTCCGCTCAGCGCGGCCGCTTGTTCTCCCCCGCAAGCCGGGCCGTCTCGGCGATGCGCCGCTCGCGGGTCTCGGGCCGCTTGGCCGTCGCGATCCACAGCAGGGCGGCCTTGCGCGCCGACGGCGGGAAGGCGTCCCAGTGCTCGCGGGCTTTCGGGACGGCGGCGAGCGCCGCCTTCAGATCGTCGGGCTCGACCATGTCCTCGACCTCGTCGAGCAGGCTCCAGGCCCCGTTCTCCTTGGCGATCTCGACGGCGCGGCGCCCGGCGGGGGTCATGAGCCCCTCGCGCTCCAGCTTGGCGACGCGCTCCTTGTTGCTGCGCGACCAGCCGCTGCCCGGCTTGCGCGGCGTGACGAGCATCTCGGTGCGGCGCTCGTCCAAGCGCCGGCGGGTCGAGTCGATCCAGCCATGGGCGACCGCCTCGAGCACGATCTCCTCGTAGCTCACGTGCCGGTCGGGCTCCCCCCGGCGGAAGGTGACGACCCAGGCGCCGGGCGCGGATCCGTGGTTAGCGCTCAGCCAGGAGCGCCACTCCTCGCGGCTCGAGACCGCCACCCGCGGATAGGAGTCGCTCACGGGTCGATCCTACGACCCGCTAACCTCTTTCGTCCCGCCTCGAGCGCGCGTGGCGCGACAGCGTTCCTGTGCTATCTTTGAGTGTCGCGCGCCTGAAGCCGTGCTGCGGGCCTTTTTTCTCTTGCTCGCGCGTGTGCACACCACCAGCACCTGTCCCTTGATCGACCACTGAGGAGTCGCCCAGTTGGCCAGAGTTCATGCTGCCCCGGTTACGCGAAGGTCGTTCTCCCGTCTTCCCCAGGCCTTCGAAGTCCCCAACCTCATCGCGATCCAGACGAAGTCGTTTGAGCAGCTGACCGATCCCAAGAACGGCCTCCTGCGCGAGACGATCGACGACATCTCGCCCATCGAGGACTACACGGGCAACCTCGCGATCGTCTTCGGTGATTTCACCTTCGGCGACCCGCCGCACTCGATCGAGGAGTGCCGCGAGAAGGACATCACCTACTCGCGCCCGCTCAACGTCACGGTCGCCTTCCAGAACCGCGAGACCGGAGAGATCCGCGAGCAGACGGTCTTCATGGGGGACTTCCCGTGGATGACCGAGCGCGGCACCTTCATCATCAACGGCACCGAGCGGGTCGTCGTGACCCAGCTCGTGCGCTCTCCGGGCGCCTACGTGATGGAGCCCAAGGACCCGGAGAAGCAGGTCTTCATCGCCAACCTGATGCCCGCGCGCGGCTCCTGGCTCGAGGTCGAGATCGACAAGAAGGGCCGCGTCTACGCGCGCATCGACCGCAAGCGCAAGCTGCCGGTCACGGTGCTGCTGCGCGCGATGGGCTACGAGAGCGACGAGGAGATCCTCCAGCTCTTCGACAACTCGATCTTCATCCGCCACACGATCGAGGCCGACCCCGAGCCCACGAAGACCACCGAGGGCGCCCTGATCGAGCTGTTCAAGAAGCAGCGGCCGGGCGAGCCGCCGTCGGTGGACGCGGCGAAGACGCTGCTCGACCAGCTCTTCTTCGACCCCAAGCGCTACGACCTCACCCGGGTCGGCCGCTACAAGCTGAACGCGCGACTCGACCTCGACGTCGACCTCGAGCACCGCACGCTCACCAAGGAGGACATCGTCGCGCTCATCCGCGAGCTGGTGCTGCTGCCGCGGGCGCTCGACCCGAGCCTCGAGGAGTGGGACGAGGAGAACCCGGTCAAGGACTACGCGGCCGAGCTCGCCACCTACTCGCGCGAGCCGATCAAGGACCGGCTCGATGAGTACGAGCACTTCGGCAACCGCCGCCTGCGCACCGTCGGCGAGCTGATCCAGGACGCGTTCCGGGTCGGCCTGTACCGCATGGAGCGCGTCGTGCGGGAGCGCCTCACGACCGAGGACGCCGACGCGATCACGCCGCAGACGATCATCAACATCCGTCCGGTGGTCGCGGCGCTGAAGGAGTTCTTCGGCTCCTCGCAGCTCTCGCAGTTCATGGACCAGACCAACTCGCTGTCGGGCCTGCGCCACCGGCGCCGCCTCTCGGCGCTGGGCGCCGGCGGGCTCACCCGCGAGCGCGCCCCGATCGAGGTGCGCGACGTGCACCCGACCCACTACGGGCGCATGTGCCCGATCGAGACGCCCGAGGGTCCGAACATCGGCCTGATCGGCTCGCTCTCCTCCTACGCGGAGGTCTCCGAGCACGGCTTCGTCACCACCCCCTACCGGGTGGTCAAGGACGGCGTGGTCACCGACGAGGTCGTCCACCTGGACGCCACCCAGGAGGAGGACAAGGTGATCGCGCAGGCGAACGCCGAGATCGACCCGAAGACGCGCAAGTTCGTCAATGACTACGTGCTCGCGCGCACGGGCGAGGGCGAGGCGGCGCTGGTGCCGGCCTCCGACGTCGATCTCATGGACGTCTCGCCGAGCCAGATCTGGTCGGTGACTACCGCGCTGATCCCCTTCCTCGAGCACGACGACGCCAACCGCGCGCTGATGGGCTCGAACATGCAGGCCCAGGCGGTGCCGCTGCTCAAGCCGGAGGCGCCGCTCATCGGCACCGGCATGGAGCGGCGCGCCGCGATCGACACGGGCGACGTGATCCTCGCCAAGAACGCGGGCGAGGTGACCTACGTCGACGCCGAGCGCATCGTCGTCACGCACGGCTCGAAGAAGGACGAGTACCGGCTGGACAAGTTCCGCCGCTCCAACCAGGGCACGCTGATCCACCAGACGCCGATCGTCTCCGCGGGCGAGAAGGTCGAGGAGGGCCAGGTGCTGGCCGACGCCTCGTCGACCGCCGGCGGCGAGATCGCGCTCGGCAAGAACTGCCTGGTGGCCTTCATGTCCTGGGAGGGCTACAACTTCGAGGACGCGATCGTCATCTCCGAGCGCCTGGTCAAGGACGACGAGCTCACCTCGATCCACATCGAGGAGTACGAGATCGACGCCCGCACGACCAAGCTGGGCGACGAGGAGATCACCCGCGACATCCCCAACCGCTCGGAGGAGTCGCTGCGCAACCTGGACGAGCGCGGCATCGTGCGCATCGGCGCCGAGGTGCGCTCCGGTGATCTCTTGGTCGGCAAGGTGACGCCGAAGGGCGAGACCGAGCTGACCGCCGAGGAGAAGCTGATCCGCGCGATCTTCAAGGAGAAGGCGCGCGAGGTCCGCGACACCTCGCTCAAGGTCCCGCACGGCGAGGGCGGCGTGGTGATCGACGTGATCACCTTCGACCGCGAGAAGGGCGACGATCTGCCGCCCGGCGTCAACCAGCTGGTGCGGGTCTACGTCGCCACCAAGCGCAAGATCGCCGAGGGCGACAAGCTCGCCGGCCGCCACGGCAACAAGGGCGTGATCGCGAAGATCGTGCCCGAGGAGGACATGCCGTTCCTGGCTGACGGCACGCCCGTCGACGTGATCCTCAACCCGCTCGGCGTGCCGAGCCGTATGAACATCGGCCAGATCATGGAGACCCACCTCGGCTGGGTCGCCGGCAACGGCTGGTACGACGACGGCTCGGAGGCCTACAAGGAGATGAAGAAGCGGGGCGACAACCGCGTGTACGTCGCCACGCCGGTCTTCGACGGCGCCGAGATCGAGGACGTCGACGAGGCGCTGGTGCGCTGGCAGGAGGAGCACGCCGACCGCGGCATCGACGTGACCGTCGACCGCCGGGCCCGTCCGGGCGCCCGCGCGGCCGGCAAGATGACCCTCTACAACGGCCGCACCGGTGAGCCGTACGAGGACAAGGTCACCGTCGGCTACATGTACATCCTCAAGCTCTCGCACCTGGTCGACGACAAGATCCACGCGCGCTCGACCGGGCCGTACTCGCTGGTCACCCAGCAGCCGCTGGGCGGCAAGGCGCAGTTCGGCGGCCAGCGCTTCGGCGAGATGGAGGTGTGGGCGCTCGAGGCCTACGGCGCCGCCTACACGCTCCAGGAGATGCTCACCGTCAAGTCCGACGACACCGTCGGCCGCGTCAAGGCCTACGAGGCGATCGTCAAGTCGGAGAACATTCCCGAGCCGTCGGTGCCCGAGTCGTTCAAGGTCCTGCTCAAGGAGATGCAGAGCCTGGCGCTCGACACCAAGCTGGTGGCCGAGGAGGGCGAGGTCGACCTGGCCGAGGAGGACGACGAGCTGCTGCGCGCGGCGGAGGAGCTCGGCATCGACCTCTCAGGCGTGCGCGCCGCGGACGGCGGCGGCGACGGAGCGGCCGAGAACAAGGAAGAGCAGGAAGCAGAGCAAGGGGAGGCGGTCGCCGAGGGCGACGCCGAGGGTGCCCAGGCAGAGGAGGCCGAGGAGGCTAAGACCGAGTGACATTGGACATCAACAACTTCGACGCGATCGAGATCGGCCTCGCCTCCAGCAAGAAGATCCGCAGCTGGAGCCACGGGGAGGTCACCAAGCCCGAGACGATCAACTACCGCACACTCAAGCCCGAGAAGGACGGGCTGTTCTGCGAGCGCATCTTCGGTCCGACCAAGGACTGGGAGTGCTACTGCGGCAAGTACAAGCGCGTGCGCTACAAGGGGATCGTCTGCGAGCGCTGCGGCGTCGAGGTCACTCGCTCCAAGGTCCGCCGCGAGCGCATGGGCCACATCGACCTGGCCGCGCCCGTCTCGCACATCTGGTTCTTCAAGGGCGTTCCCAGCCGCATCGGCTACCTGATCGACCTGCCGCCGAAGGAGCTGGAGAAGGTCCTCTACTTCGCGGCCTCGATCGTCACCTGGATCGATGAGGAGGCGCGCCAGAAGGACCTGCCCGAGCTGGAGAAGGAGGTCAACAAGGTCCTCGACTCCTACCGGGCCGAGCGCGAGCAGCGCACGCAGGCGCTGCGCGAGGCGCTGGAGCGCCGCATCGCCTGGCTGAACGGCGAGGCCTCGCGCGAGTCCTTCGACGAGGAGGACGACATCTGGGCCGACGGCACCGGGATCAAGAACCCGGCGAAGCTCGACGAGAGCGAGCGCGCCAAGGCGATCAAGGACGTGCGCAAGTCGCTCGAGGCCGAGATCGCGGACACCGAGGCCTACATCGATGATGCGATCGACCGCATGGAGGAGGTCTGGGAGACCTTCCAGACCATGAAGGTCAAGGACATCATCAACGACGAGGCCGTCTTCCGCGAGCTCAAGGAGCGCTTCGGCTCCCCCTTCGGCTGGGGCGAGTACTTCCGCGGCGGCATGGGCGCGGAGGCGATCCGCGATCTGCTGCAGCAGGTCGACCTGGAGAAGGAGTGCCAGGAGCTCGAGCAGATCATCAACACCTCGAAGGGCCAGAAGCAGGCCCGCGCGGTGAAGCGCCTCAAGGTCGCGAGCGCCTTCCTCAAGTCCGACAACAAGCCGGAGTGGATGATCCTCGACGCGATCCCGGTGATCCCGCCGGAGCTGCGGCCGATGGTCCAGCTCGACGGCGGCCGGTTCGCGACGTCGGACCTCAACGACCTCTACCGGCGCGTGATCAACCGCAACAACCGCCTCAAGCGGCTGCTCGACCTCGGCGCGCCCGAGATCATCGTCAACAACGAGAAGCGCATGCTGCAGGAGGCGGTCGACGCCCTGTTCGACAACGGGCGCCGCGGCCGGCCGGTCACCGGACCGGGCAACCGGCCGCTGAAGTCGCTGTCGGACATGCTCAAGGGCAAGCAGGGCCGGTTCCGCCAGAACCTGCTCGGTAAGCGCGTCGACTACTCGGGCCGCTCGGTGATCGTGGCCGGCCCGGAGCTGAAGCTGCACCAGTGCGGCCTGCCCAAGATCATGGCCCTGGAGCTCTTCAAGCCGTTCATCATGGCGCGGCTGGTCGAGCGCAAGGCCGTGCAGAACATCAAGGCGGCCAAGAAGATGGTCGACTCGATGGTCTCCGAGGTCTGGGACGTGCTCGAGGAGGTCATCCACGAGCATCCGGTGCTGCTCAACCGCGCGCCGACGCTCCACCGCCTCGGCATCCAGGCCTTCGAGCCGGTCCTGGTCGAGGGCAAGGCGATCCAGGTCCACCCGCTGGTCTGCCACGCCTTCAACGCCGACTTCGACGGCGACCAGATGGCCGTGCACGTGCCGCTCTCGGCTGAGGCGCAGGCGGAGGCGAGGATCCTCATGCTCTCCTCGAACAACATCCTCTCGCCCGCGCACGGCTCGCCGCTGGCGACGCCCTCGCAGGACATGGTGCTGGGGATCTACTACCTCACCTACGCGCCCGAGGACGTCAGCAAGCTCGACCCGGCCGAGCTCGACCCGCGCCCGCACGTCTTCCGCACCGCCCAGGAGGCGGAGCTGGCCTACGAGCGCGGGATCGTCAAGCTGCAGGACTACGCCGAGTACCGGCCGCAGGGCGGCAAGGGGCACTTCCTGACGACGGTCGGGCGGATCATCTTCAACGACCGCGTCGAGCGTGCCCTCGAGGAGGCGCTGGGCGACCGCTGGGATCCCGACACCTACGAGTTCGTCAACCGCAACCTCGTCAAGCGCGACATCAACCAGCTCATCTCCGAGCTGGTCGAGCGCTGGGGCGCGCCCTCGATCGCGCAGGCGCTGGACGCGTTCAAGGAGCTCGGCTTCCACTACGCGACCCAGGCCGGGATCACGATCTCCAAGAACGACGTGATCTCGCCTCCGAACAAGGAGGAGATCCTGGAGCGCTACGAGAAGGAGGCCGCGACCCTCGAGGAACAGTACGACGAGGGCTACATCACCGCCGAGGAGAAGAAGGAGCAGGTCACTGCCCTTTGGAACCGGGCGACCGACGAGGTCGCGGCGGCGATGGAGGACCACCTCGACGAGCTCAACCCGATCTACATGATGGCCAACTCGGGTGCCCGTGGCTCGTTCAAGCAGATCCGTCAGCTCGCCGGCATGCGCGGCCTGATGGCGAATCCGAAGGGCGAGATCATCGAGCGGCCGATCAAGTCCAACTTCATGGAGGGCCTGTCGGTGCTCGAGTACTTCATCTCGACCCACGGCGCCCGCAAGGGCCTCGCCGACACGGCGCTGCGCACGGCGGACTCCGGTTACCTCACCCGTCGTCTCGTGGACGTCGCGCAGGACGTGATCATCCGCGCCGACGACTGCAAGACGAAGGACCACATCGAGATGCCGCTGTTCGTCGACGGCGAGGTCAACCAGAACCTGATCGGCCGGATCGCGGCGAAGAAGTTCACGACCAAGCGCGGGCGCGAACTGCTCAAGCGCGGCCAGGAGATCGACAAGGCCGAGCTGAACGAGATCCTCGAGGCGTACGGCGACGACCAGGACGCGACCGTGCCGGTGCGCTCCCCGCTCAAGTGCGAGCTGGAGTGGGGCGTGTGCCGCAAGTGCTACGGGCGCAGCCTCGCGACCGGCAAGCTGGCCCAGCTGGGCGACGCGGTGGGCATCATCGCGGCCCAGTCGATCGGCGAGCCGGGCACGCAGCTGACGATGCGCACGTTCCACACGGGCGGCGTCGCCGGCCAGGACATCACGCAGGGTCTGCCGCGCGTGGTCGAGCTGTTCGAGGCGCGCAAGCCGAAGGGCCTGGCGCAGATGTCGCACGTCGACGGCCGCGTCTCGATCGAGGAGACCGACAAGGCGATCCGGGTCACCGTGACCGACGCCAAGGGCGAGGAGCACGTGTACTCGCTGCCCCCGCGCTCACGGCTCTACGTCAAGGACGGCGACCGGATCGAGGCCGGGCACCAGCTCAACGAGGGCTCGCTCTACCCGGCTGAGATCCTCGAGATCAAGGGCCGCACCGAGTGCGAGGCGTACATCGTCCGCGAGGTGCAGAAGGTCTACAAGTCGCAGGGCGTCGACATCAACGACAAGCACATCGAGCTGATCGTCCGGCAGATGATGAAGAAGGTCGAGATCGAGACCAAGGGCGACACCGACCTGCTGCCGGGCCAGCTCGAGGACCGTCACCGCCTGCAGAAGCTCAACAAGCAGGTCAAGGAGCAGGGCGGCACGCCGGCGCGGGCGAAGGAGCGCGTGCTCGGCATCACCAAGGCCTCGCTCGCGACGGAGTCGTTCCTGTCGGCGGCCTCCTTCCAGGAGACGACGAAGGTGCTCACCGACGCGGCCCTGGAGGGCAAGCGCGACCGCCTGGTCGGGCTCAAGGAGAACGTCATCATCGGGAAGCTGATCCCGGCGGCGACGGGCCTGAAGCACTACCGCACGCTCACGATCGAGCCCGTCGAGCCGCCCAAGCGGCCCGACGAGGACCTGCTCGACGCCGACGACCTGGCGGCGGAGCTGGGCCTGGGCGGGGACGGCGACGAGGCCGAGGTCGAGGGGTTCGGCCCCTCCTTCGCCGAGGAGCTGGAGGAGCTCGCCCAGGAGATCGAGGGCGGCGCCGAGGACAAGCAGAAGTCCTCCTGACGCACGCATCGAAGCCCTGACGTGAAGCGGGGCCGCCTTCGGGTGGCCCCGCGTCGTACGCCCGCGCGCGTGATGGCGCCGCGCTCGGCGGGGCGCGCGGGATCACGAGCTCGATCGGCGAGGTCGACATGCGCGAGAGCCTGCGCTTGGCGGACGAGCTGGGCGACCCGGTGCTGCGGTTCCACGCGCTGCACTGACAGAGCGTGGCGTTGCTGCGACCGGGCGAGAGCGTCGACCGCAGCTGCCTGACCGCGGAGCGACGCTCTCCCGCGCCGCCGCCACCACGAGGAGGAGCCGGCGCGCAAGCTGGGCGATGCGGTCGCGCCCTGGCTGGCGAGCCTCGACCGCTGCTGCCTGACCGCGAGGGTCGGCACGCCGGCGGAGGCGGAGCGCCTCGCCGAGCACAGCCTCGAGCTGGGCACCGAGAGCTGTCAGCCCGACGCTCTCGCCTTCTATGCCAGCCAGATCGCCTGCGTCCGCTGGTGCCAGGGACGGCTGGCCGAGGTCCTGCCGCTGGCGCGCGAGATCGTCGAGGCCAAGCCGGAGATCCCCGCTTTCCGCTCGCTGCTCGCGCTCTGCCACGTCGAGGCGGGCAAGCGCGACCAGGCGGCCGCGTTCCTCGCGGCCGATGCCGCCGACGGCTTCGGGATCGTGCCGCTCGATCTGGGCTGGCCCACGGCGATGGTGACCTACGCGCGCGACCACCGGGCCACCATGACCTTCGGCGGCACCGCGATCTTTCGGCGACAGGCTGAAGCGCCAGGGCAACTTCAGGATCAGCGAACGCGACCGCAAGATCCGTACGGAGATCTGGCTGTCGGGCGTAGTCAAGAAGAAGGGCGGACCGCCGTGGGCGCCTTCAAGTTCGAGGACCCGGTCAGCACGAAGAACAGCGATCTGCTCGGCAGGGCTCAGGGGGAGTTCAAGGCCTCGCGGTAGCCCCGCCGGCGGCTTCCGGCCGCCAGCCGCCGCGCGTCGTCCCCACGCCGCGGGCGCGGCCCCCGCAGCTTCCGTTGGGCGCGCTCAGCGCTCGGCGGGCTCGGTGTGGCCGCGCTCGACGGTGTGGGCGGAGGCGGCGCGGACAGGCGCCGGCGGTGTGAAGACGCGGACGCGCCCGCCGGGCGGGCACGCGGGAAGCGGGATCGCGTCGGGCGCGTGGGGGCCCCGGCGCGGGCTGCGCGGGCGCTTTGGCGGGCGCCGGAAACGCCCGAAGCGGTGGCTGCCGCCGCCCTCCTCCGGCGCCTCCTCAGGGGCGGGTTGGGCCTTCCAGGCCCACCACACCACCCAGAGCATGGCGGCAACTGGGATCTTGAGGATCACCAGGAAGTAGACGATGGGAACCCACTTCTCTCCCACGGCCTGCGCAGTCTACCCGGGATCAGGCGGGGCGCCAGGGGCGATTCCCTGCCGATGGCCTCAGCGCTCGTCCGCCGGCGGGCGCGCCGCGTCGCCCAGCTCTTGCGCCCAGGCGAGCAGCCGCTCGACGTGGGCGTCGGTCAGGCCTTCGTCGGAGCGCGCCTCGAGCAGCAGGGTGGGCGCTCGGCGCAGCTCGGCCCAGCGCCAGCAGGACTCGTCGAGCGAGTCGTCGATCCAGGCGAGCGGCCGGTCGCCGGCGTAGCGCGCGAGCGGCTCGAGCTTCCAGTGGGCGGTGCCCCAACGGGCGTGGCCGTCGAAGCGCAGGACCGGCAACTCCCCTGGCAACCCCAGGAGCTGCGGCAGATGATCGTTGGCGCGGTCCTCCCAGCCGGTCGCCCAGATCAGCTCGTAGTGCTCGGCGAGGCGGCGCAGGCGCTCGCCGACGCCGTCAGCGATGCAGTGCGCGATCCCGTCGATCAGGTGGAAGCGGCCGGGGACGCGATCGAGCGGCCCCTCGAAGCCGAAAAGGCTGATCACGCCGTCGACGTCAAGCGCCAAGATCGGCCGGGCTCTTCCTGGCTCGTGGGCCTCGCGCGACATCGCCCGCCAGAGTACTTGCGCGAGTTCGCTACCATCCGCCGCCGTGCCTTCGACGAATCAACTTGTGCGAAAGGGCCGCCGTAGGCCCCAGAAGAAGGTTTCCACGCCCGGCCTGAAGTCCGGCCAGGGTCGCAAGCGCCGCGTGGCGGCGCCGCAGCGTCGCGGCGTCTGCACCCGCGTCTACACGACGACCCCGAAGAAGCCGAACTCGGCTCTTCGCAAGGTCGCCCGCGTGCGGCTCAGCAACGGGATGGAGGTCACCGCCTACATCCCGGGCGAGGGCCACAACCTGCAGGAGCACTCGGTGGTGCTCGTCCGCGGCGGCCGCGTCAAGGACCTCCCGGGCGTCCGCTACAAGGTGATCCGGGGCGCGCTCGACGCCTCGGGCGTCCAGGACCGCAAGCAGGCGCGCTCCCAGTACGGCGTGAAGAAGGGCTGAACCGATGGCACGTCGCGCACGCGCACCGATTCGAGCAGTAGAGCCGGACGCGAGGTATCGCAGCCGGCTGGTCCAGCAGGTCATCAACAAGGTGATGCAGGACGGCAAGAAGTCGCTGGCCGAGCGCATCACCTACGACGCGCTGGCGCTCGTCGGCGAGCGCACCGGCCGCCCGCCGGTCGAGGTGCTCGACGAGGCGATCAAGGAGCTCACCCCGCAGCTCGAGGTCCGCTCCCGTCGCGTCGGCGGCGCCACCTACCAGGTGCCGGTCGAGGTCCCGCCGCGCCGCGGCCGCACGCTCGCCGTGCGCTGGCTCGTCCAGTTCGCCCGCGAGCGGCGCGAGAAGTCGATGGCCGAGCGGCTCGCCAACGAGATCCTCGACGCCACCCAGCAGCAGGGCGGCGCCTGGAAGCGGAAGGACGACATCTTCCGCATGGCGCAGGCCAACAAGGCCTTCGCCCACTACCGCTGGTAGCCGCGCCGCCCCTCCATCCGCATCGGTTCACCTAGGCCCCCGAGGGGGCGGTTTGGGTGAAGCGACGGCGGGGGGTCGGTGCCCCGATCCGCATTGCTTCACCGGCGCCACCGAGGGGGTGGTTTCGGTGAAGCGGCGGCGCCGGTCTTCCAGGCCGTCGGCCGGCGGCGACCGCGCAGGCGGACCTGCGCCTGCGATGCCGCCGGCAACGAACGCCGGCAGCGGTTCAAGGTGAGGCTGGGCTGAGCGGGCCCTCCAGGCGCCGTCCCCGCGTCGGGGTCTAAAGCCAGCGGCGGACCTGGCGCTTGTAGGCGAGGTAGGGCTCGCCGAAGCGGCGCTCGAGGTAGGGCTCCTCGCGAGCGATCACGAGGCGGTCGATCGCGACGAGGATGAGGGGCAGCAGGATCAGCGCCCAGACCAGCCCGAGCGCGAACGCCAATCCGATGTAGAGGATCGCCATCCCGACGTACATCGGGTTTCGGGTGAAGCGGTAGGGGCCAGAGACGGCCAGCGCCCGGCTCGGCTGGAAGGGATCCGGCGTCGTCCCCACGCTGTCGAACGTGCGCAGCGCGCTGCGCAACAGCGCAACCGCACCGACGATCCCAACGACCCCGACCAAGATGCGCAGCCACCCCGGCGGAGCGTCGAGCGGGAAGAAGATCTCCAGCGCACCCCCCGCGATCAGGCCCGCCAGGTAGAAGAGCGGCGGCGGCGCAGGCAGCCCCGGCGTATCGCCGGGGGCAGGGCGCGTACGGGTCGGGGCGTTCATCGGGGGCCAATCTAGCTGCCGGGCGGGGCGGTCGGGTCCTTGGGGCAGCGGTCAGGGCGGGAGTTGGGCGTCGAGGTTTGGGTCGCGGTGTGGGCGCTGGGGGCTCGGGCCACGGCGTGCGGAAATGTGCAGAGGCTCGGGCCACTGTGCTGGGGCTCGTGCGGCTGTGCTGAGGCTCGCGCTGCTGCATGTGTGGGGGCGTGCTGGGGCTAGGGGCGGGGGTTGCTGGGACTCAGGGCGTTGTGCTCGGGAGGCGCTCGCAATGGCGGCTCTACGCCCAAGGACAGCGGGGGTTGCTGGGACTCAGGGCGCTGTGCTTGGGGAGCCGGGCGGTGCTGGTGATGCGTGCGTTTGTTAGGGCGGCGAGGAGAGGGTCGGTCTCGGCCGCCGGGCTGTCTCAGCCCGTCGGGGCGGTGCGGGGCCGTCGTGCGCTGGCGGCGAAGGGGGGAGAGGGGACCCTTGTCGCGGAGAGTGCCGCTGGGACTCCAAGAAGGCGCACTTTTGCGTCCTGCGGCAGAGAAGCTGCGCCTTCTCGGCGCTTGGCCCGCCGAGTTGTTCGAGTTGAGCTGCCCACGGCAGTCGAAGGCGAACTTCTCGGGGCGGGAGCGCCGTGCGGCTAGGACCCGTCCCGGGATCGCCCGGACCGCGCCCCCCGGGGCCTCTTCCGGCCAACACGGCCCCCGTCCTCGTTCCCCGCCGAACGCGACCGCGGGCGCGCCTCGCGCTCCCGCCGTCGCGGCCACAGCGCCGCGAGCTGTTCGGCCGAGAGCGTCGCGAGGGCGACCCCGCTCAGGGTGAGGCCCAGCGCGCCGATGAGCAGGAGCCAGAAGCCGCCCTGGGGCTGTGCCTCGGCGTCGACGAACGAGCGGCGCTCGTCCTCGAGCAGGCCGGTCCGGCCGACGTCGGGGAGGTCGAGCAACAGGAAGATGAGCAGGGCGACGACGCCCATCACCGCGACCGCGATCGCCGCGGGACGCGAGGCGGCGAACACCGCGAACGCGGTGCTGGCCGCCGCGAAGACGGCGAGGACGAGGATCGCGTAGCCGTGGCGGTCGCCGCCGCTCTGCTCGGCGAGCGGCTCGCCGCCGGCCGGCGTGAGCTCGAACATCGTCTGCAGCTCCGAGACGGCGAGGACGAGCGCCGCGAGCAGGCAGGCCCAGGGGAGCAGGCGCTCGACCGCCGACACGGATGCCCGGTCACCCCTCCAGCGGTCCGCCCGTGCCGAGCCCCGCTCGCCGCGGGACGTGTTCTCGGCGTTTCGAGACATCGTCAGCCCTCTGGTAGCGGCTCGCCCGGCGGCGCCTCGCCGCCCTCGTCCGCGTCCTTGCTCGCCCTCCGGCGCCCTCGCGGCAGCAGCGAGCGCCCCTCAGGCGCGCCGCCGCCGGAGCGCCCCCGCGACGCGGAGCGCTTCCGCACCGCCCACGCCTTCCTCCTCTCCCGAGGCTCGGGTGCGCGCGTGCGCGCCGCCGCGAGCGGCGCCAGCGCGACGAGCAGGGCGCCGCAGACCAGCTGGACCCAGAAGCCGGCCTCCAACGTCGCGTTCACGTCCTCGTAGGCGAGGGCCGCCTCGCCCTCGTCCAGGCCCTTGGGCAGATCGACCAGGAGGCTGATCGCGAGCACGGCCAGGCCCGCGGCGGCGAGCGCCGCCGCCCCCACGCGCCGGCCGCGCGCGCAGGCCGCCGTCCCCAGCAGCGCCATGGCGGCGAGCGGCAGCCCGAGCCAGGCGTGGGCGCTGCCCGCGCTCGCGGTGCGCATCTCCGGCGCCGGGGCGATGTCCTCGATGCCCTGGTAGGCCTCGACGCCGATGCGGGTCGCCGTGTAGTCCGCGAACTGCGAGACGGCGAGCAACGCGGCCACGGCGGCCGCGGTCGCGAGGGTCACCCGCCGCGGCGTGAGCTCGCGCTCGGCCCAGCGCAGCGCGCGCCGGACGAGCCGCAGCAGCGCAAGGAGCCACGGCCAGACCGCGAGCCAAACAGCGAGCACGGCCTGCCCGGCCCGCTCGGCGGCCCGCATGTAGAGGCCGGCGGGGACGCGTAGCAGCTCGCGGGCGCGGGCCGACCGCTCGTCCGTGGCAAGCGCGCGGGCCGCCCTCGCGGCGCGCCCGGCGAGGCTGCGCGCGCGCAGCGCGAGCGCCTTCGGCGAGATGGGTTGGGGCCGCTTCGAATCGGGCATGAGTAACCGCTTTCAGCCTCTAAACTGCGATGCAAGCTCTGCTATCGTTACCGGTCGCTCGCGGCCGGGCCCGGAAGGGCCTTTTTTGTGCGCGTGGCCGCTTCGCGCGGTCCGGCACACACCCTCCTGCGAGGGTGAAGCGGCAAGCCGCTCCTGCAACCCACTCCAACCACTAACCCGAACACCATGGCACGCAAGTTCCCCCTAGAGAAGACCCGCAACATCGGGATCATGGCGCACATCGACGCCGGTAAGACCACGACCACCGAGCGGATCCTCTACTACACCGGCCGTACGCACAAGATGGGGGAGACCCACGAGGGTGCCGCGGTGATGGACTGGATGGAGCAGGAGCAGGAGCGCGGCATCACCATCACCTCGGCGGCCACGGCGTGCGACTGGAAGGACCACCGGATCAACATCATCGACACGCCGGGCCACGTCGACTTCACCGTCGAGGTCGAGCGCTCACTGCGCGTCCTCGACGGCGCGATCGCGGTCTTCGACTCGGTGGCCGGCGTCGAGCCCCAGTCGGAGACGGTCTGGCGCCAGGCCGACAAGTACCGCGTCCCGCGCATCGCCTTCATCAACAAGATGGACCGCGTCGGCGCCAACTTCGACAACGCCGTGCAGACGATGCGCGACCGGCTGGGCGCCAACGCGCTGCCGATCCAGCTTCCGATCGGCGCCGAGGACACCTTCGAGGGTGTGATCGACCTCGTCGCCAACAAGGCGCTCGTCTGGGTCGACGAGCTCGGCACCCAGTACGAGGAGCGCGAGATCCCGGCCGAGCTGGCCGACGCGGCGGCCGAGGCCCGCACCGCGCTGATCGAGGCCTGCGCCGACTACGACGACGAGCTCATGGAGATGTACCTGGAGGAGCAGGAGATCCCCCACGAGCGGATCGTCGCCTCGCTCCGCCAGGCCACGATCGACCTGCAGGTGACGCCCGTCCTCTGCGGCTCGGCCTTCAAGAACAAGGGCGTGCAGCCGCTGCTGGACGCGATCGTCGGGCTTCTGCCCTCGCCGCTCGACATCCCGCCGGTGCAGGGCAACATCCCCACCAAGGACGGCGACGCGGGCGAGCCCGCCGAGCGCAAGGCCGACGACAACGAGCCGTTTGCGGCGCTCGCCTTCAAGGTCATGGCCGACCCCTACATCGGCAAGCTCACCTACTTCCGCGTGTACTCCGGCACCCTGCAGGCCGGTAGCCGCGTGCTCAACGCCACCACCGGCAAGACCGAGCGGATCGGCCGGCTGCTGATGATGCACGCCAACCACCGCGAGGAGATCGAGGAGTGCTACGCGGGCGACATCCTCGCCGCGGTCGGCCTCAAGCAGACCTCCACCGGCGACACGCTGTGCGCGCCCGACGCGCCGATCCTGCTCGAGAAGATCGACTTCCCCGACCCGGTCATCCAGGTCGCGATCGAGCCCAAGACCAAGTCCGACCAGGAGAAGCTGGGCGCCGCGCTGGCCCGCCTGGCCGAGGAGGACCCGACCTTCCGGATCGAGACCGACGAGGAGACGGGTCAGACCCTGATCCACGGCATGGGCGAGCTGCACCTGGAGGTGATCGTCGACCGGCTCACGCGCGAGTTCAAGGTCGACGCCAACGTCGGCCGGCCCCAGGTCGCCTACCGCGAGACGATCCGGGATCGCGTCGAGGGCGTCGAGGGGCGCTTCGTGCGCCAGACCGGCGGTCGCGGCCAGTACGGCCACGCGATCATCAACATCGAGCCGGCGCCGGGCGAGGGCTTCGACTTCGTCAACGAGATCAAGGGCGGCGTCATCCCGACCGAGTACATCCCCGCGGTCGAGCAGGGGATCGAGGAGGCGCTCAACTCCGGCGTGCTCGCCGGCTACCCGATGGTCGATGTGCGGGTGGAGCTGGTCGACGGCTCCTACCACGAGGTCGACTCCTCGGAGATGGCCTTCAAGATCGCCGGCTCGATGGCGCTCCAGGAGGCCGCCCGCCGCGCCAAGCCGGTGCTGCTGGAGCCGGTGATGGCGGTCGAGGTGGTCACGCCCGAGGAGTTCCTCGGCGACGTGATCGGCGACCTCTCCCGCCGTCGCGGCAAGGTCCAGGGCCAGGAGCAGCGCGGCAACGCGCTCGCCGTGAAGGCCTTCGTGCCGCTCGGCGAGATGTTCGGTTACGCCACCGACCTGCGCTCCTCGACCCAGGGTCGGGCGCAGTACACGATGCAGTTCGAGCGCTACGAGGAGGTCCCGGCGAACATCGCCGAGGAGATCGTCGAATCGCGCCGCGGCGAGCCTGTGGGGGCGGGGACGTGATCCACGCTCGCACAGCGGCCCGGGAAAGCTGAAGGCTCCGGAAAAGGAGCGTTTCCCAGCTATATTTCCCGGGTTCGCCCGGACAGGGGCGCGGTCCGCCCCCTGCCGCGATCACGAGCCGAGAACGAGAGTCAAGAGGAACCACGAAGAGAGCTAGAACGGGCCGGAGGGCCGGACTGGAGAAGGAGCAAGATGTCGAAGGAGAAGTTCGAGCGCGATAAGCCGCACGTCAACGTCGGCACGATCGGTCACATCGACCACGGCAAGACGACGCTGACCGCCGCGATCACGACCGTTCTCGCCGAGGAGCAGGGCGGCGAGGCGAAGAGCTTCGAGGAGATCGACAACGCTCCCGAGGAGAAGGAGCGCGGGATCACCATCGCGACCTCCCACGTCGAGTACCAGACGGCGAACCGCCACTACGCGCACGTCGACTGCCCGGGTCACGCCGACTACGTGAAGAACATGATCACCGGCGCCGCGCAGATGGACGGCGCGATCCTGGTGGTCTCCGCGGCCGACGGCCCGATGCCGCAGACGCGTGAGCACATCCTGCTCGCCCGTCAGGTGAACGTGCCCTACGTCGTCGTCTTCCTCAACAAGATCGACATGGTCGACGACGAGGAGCTGATCGAGCTGGTCGAGGAGGAGGTCCGCGAGCTCCTCAACGAGTACGACTTCCCCGGCGACGACACGCCGATCATCCGCGGCTCCGCGCTGAAGGCGCTCGAGGGTGATCCCGAGGCCAAGCAGGCGATCCTGAAGCTCGCCGAGACCCTCGACGAGTACATCCCCGAGCCGGAGCGCGACCTCGACAAGCCGTTCCTGATGCCGATCGAGGACATCTTCTCGATCACCGGCCGCGGCACCGTCGCCACGGGCCGTATCGAGCAGGGCATCATCCGGACCGGCGACGAGGTCGAGATCGTCGGCATCCGCCCGACGCAGAAGACGGTCGTGACCGGCGTCGAGATGTTCCGCAAGATCCTCGACGAGGGTCAGGCCGGCGACAACGTCGGCTGCCTGCTGCGCGGCACCAAGCGCGAGGAGATCGAGCGCGGCCAGGTGCTCGCGGCACCCGGCACGATCACGCCGCACACCAAGTTCAAGGCCGAGGTCTACGTGCTGAAGAAGGAGGAGGGCGGCCGCCACACGCCGTTCTTCTCGGGCTACCGCCCGCAGTTCTACTTCCGCACGACCGACGTCACGGGCGTCGCCAAGCTGCCCGAGGGCACCGAGATGGTGATGCCGGGTGACAACGTGGAGATGGAGATCGAGCTGATCGCGCCGATCGCCATGGACGAGGGTCTCCGCTTCGCGATCCGCGAGGGCGGTCGGACCGTCGGCTCGGGTGTCGTAACCAAGATCATCGAGTAACGACACCAATTGGGACCGGTCTTCGGGCCGGTCCCTTTTCGCGGCCCGCGCAGGCGCCGCGAAGGACATAAAGCGGACCATCTGGGGCGCCGGCCCCACCCGGGCGGCGCCCCAGATCACGCGAGAAGATCGAAAAACAGCAGAACGGAAGACGAAGTTGGCAACGCTGGCCACAAACAAAATCCGAATCCGCCTCAAGGCGTACGACCACGAAGCGATCGATCGCGCCGCGCGCGAGATCGTGGAGACGGCGCAGCGCACTGGCGCCAACGTGGCCGGCCCCGTTCCGCTGCCGACCGAGAGGAACGTCTACGTCGTGATCCGCTCGCCCTTCAAGGACAAGGACTCGCGCGAGCACTTCGAGATCCGCACGCACAAGCGGCTGATCGACATCCTGCAGCCGACGCCGAAGACGGTCGACTCGCTGCAGCGGCTCGACGCGCTGCCCGCCGGCGTGGACATCGAGATCAAGATCTGAGTCAGGGGTGGCGGCAGGTCAGATGGCTGCGATCATCGGCAAGAAGCGGGGGATGACCCAGATCTTCAAGGAGGACGGCACGCGCGTGCCCGTCACGGTGATCGAGGCGGGCCCCTGCGCGGTCACTGCGGTGCGTCGGCCCGAGCGCGACGGCTACGCGGCCGTGCAGCTCGCCTGGGGCGAGGTGCCGGAGCGCAAGCTCACCAAGGCTGAGCTCGGCCACCTGAAGAAGGCCGGGGTGAAGCCGATGCGGCACCTGGTCGAGTTCCGCGACGAGACGCTGGGCGCCGAGGGTGAGGACGGGCCCAAGGTCGGCGACGAGGTGACGGTCGCGCAGTTCGAGCCCGGGCAGAAGGTGAAGATCTCGGGCATCGCGATCGGCAAGGGCTTCCAGGGCACGGTGCGCCGCCACGGCTTCGGCCGCGGACCGGTCACCCACGGCTCGCACAACGTGCGCGCCCCGGGCTCGATCGGCGCCGCCGCCTTCCCCGCCCGCGTCTTCAAGGGCCTGCGCGGCCCCGGCCGCATGGGCGGCAAGCGCGTCACGCAACGCGGCCTCGAGGTGGTCGAGGTCGACACGGAGCGCAACCTGCTTCTGGTTCGCGGCGCCGTCCCCGGCCCGCGCAACGGGACCGTGGAGGTGCGCAGCGATGAGTAAGAGCATCAAGGTCGCCACGCTCGGCAAGCAGGCCAAGAGCGAGGTGCCGGCCTCGGTCTTCGGCGAGGAGTTCCACGAGACGCTCGTGCACGAGACCGCGCGCGCCGAGGCGGCCGCCCGCAGGCGCGGCACCGCCTCCACGCTCACCCGCGGCGAGGTCGCGATGACCGGCGTCAAGGCCTGGCGGCAGAAGGGCACCGGCCGCGCCCGCGTCGGCGCCCTGTCGGTGCCGCACCGGCGCGGCGGCGGCGTGGCGTTCGGCCCCAAGCCGCGCGGCTACACCTTCAAGATCAACCGCAAGGCGCGCCGGCGGGCGCTGCGGGCGGCGCTGTCGGTGCACGCCGCGCGCGACTCGCTGGCCGTGCTGAGCGACGGGGCGATCAAGGAGCCCAAGACCAAGGTCGCCGCTGAGCTCCTGGAGAAGTGGGGCGCAAGCCAGCCGACCCTCGTGGTGATCACCCCCGAGGAGGAGGCGGCTTGGAAGAGCTTCCGCAACATCCCGCGCGTGAGCGTGCTCACCGCCGACGCCACGGGCGTGCTCGACATCGTCGGCCACCGCTCGCTGGTGGTCTCGCAGGCCGCGCTCGAGGTCCTCGAGGCGCGCGCCGCGGACGTCAAGCGCGGCAACGGCGCCGCGCCCGAGGCCGAGGCGAAGCCCGCGGCGAAGCAGGCCAAGGCGGAGGAGTCGAAGGCCGAGGACGCCGACGCCGAGAAGGCCGAGGCCGAGCAGGCCGAAGAGCCCAAGTCCGAGGAGCAGCCTGAGGCCGAGCAGGCCGAGAACGCCGACGCGGAGGAGGCCGAGTGATGGACGCGCGCAGCGTGATCATCGAGCCGGTCGTGAGCGAGAAGAGCTACGCGCTCATGGCGGAGGGCAAGTACACGTTCCGTGTCGACGACCGCGCGAGCAAGCCGCAGATCGCGCGCGCCGTCGAGGAGATCTTCGACGTTCGCGTGGCCGCCGTGCGCACCGCGAAGGTGCGGCCCAAGCCCAAGCGGCGCGGCCTGCACCGCGGCAAGACGCGGGCCTGGAAGAAGGCGGTCGTGCAGCTCGTGCCGGGCGATCGCATCGAGCTGTTCGAGGGCGCCCAGGTCGCGGAGTGAGGCCGGGCGGATAGCAGCGAGGAAGTAGAGAGATGGCGATTCGCAAGACAAAGCCGACCAGCCCCGGGCGTCGCTTCGCGATGTACCAGACGCGTGACGAGGTCACGCGGAGCAAGCCGCACAAGCCGCTCACCGAGGGCAAGAACTCGACCGGCGGGCGCAACGCGTACGGCCGCGTCACCGCGCGCCACCGCGGCGGCGGCCACAAGCGCCGCTACCGGCTGATCGACTTCAAGCGCCGTAAGGACGGCGTGCCGGCCAAGGTCGCGACTATCGAGTACGACCCCAACCGCACGAGCTACATCGCCCTCCTGCATTACGCGGACGGGTTCAAGTCCTACATCCTCGCCCCCGAAGGGCTCGAGGTCGGCGCCACCGTGCAATCCGGAGAGGACGTCGACATCCGCCCGGGCAACGCGCTGCCGCTGCGCGCGATCCCGACCGGCACCGTGGTGCACAACGTCGAGCTCAAGCCCGGCCAGGGCGGGCGGCTCGGCCGCGCCGCCGGCACCGCGATCCAGGTGGTCGCGAAGGAGGGCGACATGGTCACCCTGCGCCTGCCCTCCTCCGAGATGCGGATGGTCCAGGCCGAGTGCCGCGCGACTGTCGGTACCCTCTCCAACGCCGAGCACCAGAACGTGAAGATCGGCAAGGCCGGCCGGGCCCGCCACATGGGGCGGCGGCCCCAGACTCGCGGGGTCGCGATGAACCCGGTCGACCACCCGCACGGCGGTGGTGAGGCGCACCACACGCCGGGCGGTCACCCGGTGACTCCGTGGGGCAAGCCCACGCTGGGCTACCGGACCCGGAAGAAGGGCAAGCCGTCCGACGCCTTCATCGTGCGGGAGCGCCGGCGCGGCAAGAAGAAGAAGCGTTGAACGAGGACGTAGAAGCGCGAGCGAAGACCGAGAAGCGAGATGGGTAGATCAACCAAGAAGGGACCCTTCTGCGAGGAGCGCTTGCTCAAGCGCATCCGTGAGATGAACGAGAAGGGCGAGAAGCGGATGATCAAGACCTGGTCCCGCGCCTCCCAGATCTTCCCCGAGATGGTCGGGCACACGATCGCCGTCCACGACGGCCGCAAGCACGTGCCCGTGTTCATCTCCGAGTCGATGGTCGGTCATCGCCTCGGCGAGTTTGCGCCGACGCGCACCTACAAGGGCCACGGGAAGGACAAGTAAGGGATGGCAGAGGCCGCCGAGACAAAGCCGATCGTTCGTGCCGTCGCGCGCTACGTGCGCGTGGCACCGCGCAAGGCGCGCCTGGTCGCCGACCAGGTGCGGGGCCTGTCGGTGCCCGAGGCGCGTGACCTCCTGCGCTTCTCGCCCCGCGGCGCCGCCCGCGACATCGGCAAGCTGCTCGACTCGGCGGCCGCCAACGCCGAGAACAACCACGATCTCGTCGCCGACGATCTGTGCATCCGCGAGATCCGCGTCGACGAGGGCCCCACGCTGCGCCGCTGGCGCCCGCGCGCCCGCGGCCGCGCGACCCCGATCAACAAGCGGACCAGCCACATCAGCGTGGCGCTCGAGCCGACCGAGTGAGGAGCTGAGGAATGGGTCAGAAGGTACATCCCGAGGGCTTTAGGGTCGGCTACATCCACGACTGGAAGTCGACGTGGTTCACGGAGCGCGACTTCTCCGAGTACCTGCTCGAGGACTTCAAGATCCGTGACCACATCGAGAACCGGCTCTCGCACGCCGGCCTCTCGGACATCAAAATCGTCAAGCAGCGCGGCGAGATCACCGTCGACATCCACACCGCTCGCCCCGGCATCGTGATCGGCAAGTCCGGCTCCGAGGTGGACGCGCTGCGGCGCGACCTGCACAAGCTCACCGGCAAGCCGGTCAAGGTCAACATCCGCGAGATCAAGCGGCCCGAGCTCGACGCGAAGCTCGTCGCCCAGTCGATCGCCGAGCAGCTGCAGAACCGCGTCGCGTTCCGTCGGGCGATGAAGCGCGCCCTGACCTCGGCCATGCGTTCCGGCGCGAAGGGGGTCAAGGTGCAGGTCTCCGGTCGCCTCGGAGGGGCGGAGATGGCTCGCACCGAGGGCTACTCCGACGGCCGCGTGCCGCTGCACACGCTGCGCGCCGACATCGACTACGGGTTCGTCGAGGCGAAGACGACGACGGGCCGGATCGGCGTCAAGTGCTGGATCAACAAGGGCGAGGTGATGCCCGAGGGCTACCGCGTCGCCGGCGCCGAGGAAGAGGAGCTGCGCCCGCGCAGCCGCCGCGATCGCCGCGAGCGCGACCGGCGCCCGCGCCGCGACGGCCGCCGCTCGTCGGACCGGCAGGGCGCCCCTGCCGGCGCCAGGCAGCAGGCTCCGGCCCAGTCCGGGCAGGGCCAGCAGGCCGCGCGCCAGCCGGCGGCCGCCGCGGGCGATGCCCCGCAGGCCGCCGCGACCGAGGCCCAGGCGCAGCAGCCCGCCGCCCAGGCCGCCCCGCAGGGGTCGGCCGCGGCCCAGCCGCAGGGCGAGGCGGTCGCGCAGGCGAGCGCTCCCGCGACCGAGGCCGCGGGCGCCCAGCAGCCGGGCGCCGAGTCCACCGCCGGAGGTGAGTCCTGATGCTTTCCCCTAAGCGGATCAAGCACCGCAAGGTGCACCGGGGCCGCATGCACGGCAACACGAAGGGCGGCTCCGAGGTGCACTTCGGCGAGTACGGGCTGAAGGCGCTCGAGCGCGGCTGGATCACCAACCGCCAGATCGAGGCCGCCCGTATCGCGATGACCCGCAAGATCAAGCGCGGCGGCAAGGTCTGGATCAACATCTTCCCGGACAAGCCGTACACCAAGAAGCCGGCCGAGACGCGCATGGGCTCGGGCAAGGGCAACCCGGAGGGCTGGGTCGCCGTGGTCAAGCCCGGGCGCGTGATGTTCGAGCTGGCGGGCGTGCCCGAGGACCTGGCGCGCGAGGCGATGCGCCTGGCCGGGCACAAGCTGCCGGTGAAGACGAAGTTCGTGACGCGTGAGGGGGCGGGCGAGTGAAGGCCTCGCAGGTGCACGCGATGTCCGACCAGGACTTGGTCGAGGCGATCCGTGAGGCGCGCGAGGAGTCGTTCAACCTGCGCTTCCGGCACGCGACCGGCGAGCTGGAGAACACCGCGGCGCTGCGGGAGTCGCGCCGCACCGTCGCGCGGCTGCTGACCGTGGCGCGCGAACGTGGAATCGACGTGGAGAAGGAACTGAGGAAGCGGAGCTGATGGCCGCCGAGGAGAACGAAGAGACCCAGGCCGAAGAGACGCAGGCCGAGGAGACCCCGGACGCGGACGCGCCCGCGGAGGCCGCTGCCGACGAGCAGGCCGAGGCGGCCGCCGAGGGCGAGGCGCCTGAGCAGCTCAGCCCGAAGCAGCGCCGCAAGCTCAAGCGCAGCCGCCACCGGGGCGAGCCTAAGCCGCCGCGTACGCCGGAGGAGCGGGCCGCCGAGCGCGAGGCCGAGCGCAAGCGCAAGGCCGAGCTGCGCCGCAAGCGCCGCGCCGCCGAGCGCGCGAATCGCGGCGAGCCGAAGCAGGGCACGCCGCCGCGCGAGCGCAAGCCGGGAATCAGGCGTTACCGCCAGGGCACGGTCGTCTCCGCCAAGCCGGACAAGACGATCACCGTGCGCGTGGACGTGGCGCGCAGGCACCCCCTCTACGAGAAGATCGTGCGCACCTCCACCACGCTGCACGCCCACGACGAGCGCAACGAGGCCGCCGAGGGCGATGTGGTGCGCGTGGTCGAGTCGCGCCCGCTCTCGCGCACGAAGCGCTGGCGACTGGTCGAGATCCTCGAGCGCGCGAGGTAGGAAGGACTGATGATCCAGCAGGAGACACGGCTCAAGGTCGCCGACAACTCGGGTGCGCGTGAGATCCTCTGCATCCGCGTCAAGGGCGGTTCGCACCGCCGCTACGCGCGGGTCGGCGACGTGATCACCGCGACCGTGAAGAGCGCGTCGCCGCGCGGCGCCGTGCGCAAGGGCGAGGTCGTGCAGGCCGTCGTCGTGCGCACCCGCAAGCAGCTCGGGCGTCCCGACGGCACCTACATCTCCTTCGACGAGAACGCAGCCGTGCTGATCGACAACCAGAACAACCCGCGGGGGACCCGCATCTTCGGCCCCGTGGCGCGCGAGCTGCGCGACCGGAACTTCATGAAGATCATCTCGCTGGCACCCGAGGTCCTCTGATGGCGAGGCGCAAGCGCAACAACGAGCCGGCGAAGCGCAAGCCGATGCGGATCCGCAAGGACGACATGGTGGTCGTGATCGCCGGCAAGGATCGCGGCAAGACCGGCCGCGTGCTGCGTGCCGAGCCCGCCAAGCAGCGCGTCTACGTCGAGGGGCTCAACATCATCAAGCGCCACTCGCGGCCGCGCTCGCTGCGCGACGCCCAGAAGGGCGAGGGCAGCGGCATCATCGAGAAGGAGGGGCCGATCCACGTCTCCAACGTGATGCTCCTCGACCCCAAGGACAACAAGCCCACCCGCGTCGGCGTGCGCGTCCTCCCCGACGGCACCCGCAAGCGCTACGCCAAGCGCACCGGCAACGAGATCGACTGAGGCTGAGCAAGGCTTAACCGACACGAGATGGAAGCGACAGCGACAAGACAGGCTGCTCCCCCTCCGCGGCTGCGGGAGCGCTACGAGAACGAGCTGATCGAGAAGCTCACCAAGCGCTTCGGGTACCGCAGCCCGATGGAGGTCCCGCGCCTGGAGAAGATCACGCTGAACATGGGCGTGGGCGACGCCAAGCAGTCGACGCCCGTGCTCGAGTCCGCGACCGAGCAGCTGGCGATGATCACCGGGCAGCGGCCGAGCGTGCGCCGCGCGCGCAAGTCGATCGCCGCCTTCAAGGTGCGGGAGGGCATGCCCGTCGGCGTCGCCGTCACCCTGCGCCGCGCGCGCATGTGGGAGTTCCTGGATCGGCTGATCACGATCGCGCTGCCGCGAATCCGCGACTTCCGCGGGCTCAACCCGCGCTCCTTCGACGGGCGCGGCAACTACTCGCTGGGCATCCGCGAGCAGCTGATCTTCCCCGAGGTCGACTACGACTCGATCGACCAGGTCCGCGGCCTCGACATCACGATCACGACCACGGCCAAGACCGACGAGGAGGCCTTCGAGCTCCTGCTCGGGCTGGGCATGCCGTTCCGCAAGGACGGCCGCCCGGGCCAGTCGGATCAGGAGGCCGAGGAGGCCGAGGAGCGGCGCAAGGAGGAGGCGCGCCAGCGCGCGGAGGCCGAGCAGGCCGCGCGCGAGCAGCTGGCCGAGGAGAGCGGCGAGGCGCAGCCGGAGGAGCCCGCCGCCGAGGCCGAGGCGCAGGGCGAGGAAGAGGAAAACCAGGACGGGGCGGGCGAGTAGCGCCGGCCACCTGCTAAATCAAAGGGCCGACAGATGGCAAAGACTTCGAAGATCGTCAAGTCGCGGCGCAAGCCGAAGTACAAGACGCGGCAGCACAACCGCTGCAAGCGCTGCGGGCGTCCGCGCGGCTACTTCCGCAAGTTCGGCCTGTGCCGGATCTGCCTGCGCGAGGCCGCGCACAAGGGCTACATCCCGGGCATGACCAAGTCGAGCTGGTAGGCGAGGGCCGAGGATGCTGACCGACCCGATCGCCGACTACCTGACGCGCCTGCGCAACGCCGTGGCCGCCGAGCACCCCGAGGTGGAGGTGCCGGCTTCCAAGCTCAAGAAGGAGATCACCCGGATCCTCAAGGAGCAGGGCTACATCGAGGACTACGAGGTGGAGCCGACCCGCGTCGGGGAACAGATCCGCATCCGCCTCAAGTACGTCGACGGCCGTCGTCCGGTGATCACCGGCGTGCAGCGTGTCTCGCGCCCCGGGCGGCGCCGCTACGTGCAGGCGAGCGACGTGCCGCGCGTGATGGGCGGCATGGGCACCGCGATCCTCTCGACCTCTGCCGGCGTGATGACCGGCCACGAGGCCCGGGCCAAGGGCGTGGGCGGCGAGGTTGTCGCCTACGTGTGGTGAGCGGGTGGACTTGAAGCGATGAGCCGGATCGGAAGAAAGCCAATCCCAGTGCCCGACGGGGTCGAGGTGAAGATCGAGCCTGGCGAGGTCTCGGTCAAGGGCCCCAAGGGCGAGCTCAAGCAGCGGATCAGCCGCGACATGAAGGTGGAGCAGAACGACGGCGTGATCACGGTCACCCGGCCCACCGACCGCGGCGAGCACCGCGCGCTGCACGGGCTCACGCGGAGCCTGATCGCGAACATGGTCGAGGGCGTGACCAACGGCTACGAGAAGCGCCTGGAGATCCAGGGCGTCGGCTACCGCGCGCGCCTACAGGGGCGCAACCTCGAGCTCAGCCTCGGCTTCTCCCACCCGGTGTCCGTGGAGGCGCCGGAGGGCATCACCTTCGAGGTCCCGCAGCAGACCGAGATCATCGTGCGCGGGATCGACAAGCAGCTTGTCGGCGAGACCGCGGCGCGTATCCGCCGCATCCGTCCGCCGGAGCCCTACAAGGGCAAGGGAATCCGCTACAGCGACGAGATCGTGCGTCGCAAGGTCGGAAAGAGGGCGTAGCGATGGCGGTTGTGACCAAGCGAGAGAGGCGTCTGCGTCGGCGGCGGCGCGTCCGCGCGAAGGTGCGCGGCACGGCCGAGCGCCCGCGCATCTCGGTCTTCCGCTCCAACCGCGGGATCAACGCCCAGCTGATCGACGACGACGCCGGGCGTACCCTGGCCGCCGTCAACTGGATCGAGCCCGAGCTGCGCGAGCTGCCCCGGATGGAGCAGGCCAAGCGCGCGGGCCAGCTGCTGGCCGAGCGCGCCAAGCAGGCGGGCATCGAGACCTGCGTGTTCGACCGCGGCGGCTACCGCTACCACGGCCGCGTGAAGGCGCTCGCCGAGGGCGCGCGCGAGGGCGGCTTGAAGTTCTGAGGAAGGCGAGCGACTACCCTGGATTGCTGGCATGGGACGTGACCGCGACTTCGAGACCGTAAGCCCGCAGGGCCTGGACCTCCAGGAGCGGGTGATCGAGATCAACCGCGTCGCCAAGGTCGTCAAGGGCGGCCGGCGCTTCTCGTTCACCGCGCTCGTCGCGGTCGGCGACGAGGAGTCCGTGGTCGGCATCGGCTACGGGAAGGCGCGCGAGGTGCCGCTGGCGATCCAGAAGGCGGTCGAGAACGCGCGCAAGAGCCTGTACCGGGTGCCGAAGTACGGGCAGACCATCCCCCACTTCGTGATCGGCCGCTACGGCTCGGGCCACGTGGTGCTGCGCCCGGCTAGTGAGGGTACGGGCGTGATCGCCGGCGGCGGCGTGCGCGCCGTGCTTGAGCTGGCGGGGATCCGCGACGTGCTCGCCAAGTCGATCGGCACCCAGAACCCGATCAACCTCGTCAAGGCGACGATGGACGGCCTGCTGCAGCTGCGCCGCCCGGAGGAGGTCGCCAAGCTGCGCGGCCTCACGATCAAGCAGGTGCTGGGACTCCATCTCCAGCCCAACGAGGCCAAGCGGCTGAACGGCGCCGCCGAGGAGGACGAGTCCCAGGACGCCGAGGGCGCTGAGCAGAGGGCCGGCGAGGAGGGTTCCGAGCCGGTGGCCGTCGCCGCGCCCACCGAGGGCGAGGACGAGGGCGCCGAGGCGCAGGCTGAGCAGGACGGCGAGCAGGAGGCTTCGTGATGGCCAAGGCCAAGGCAGCCGAGCTGCGGATCCGGCAGGTGCGCTCCGCCGCGGGCGCGAGCGCCAAGCAGCGCGACACGCTGCGTTCCCTGCGGCTGGGCAGGATCGGGCGCGAGTCGACCATGACCGATAGCCCGCAGCTGCGCGGCATGCTCAAGGTCGTCGACCACCTCGTGACCGTGGAGGAGGCGTGATGGCACGGCTCGCCCCTGAGGAGATCGGGCTGCACACGATCCGGCCCAAGCCGGGGTCGCGCAAGGCGCGCAAGCGCGTCGGGCGCGGCGAGGGCTCGGGCACGGGCAAGACGTCGGGCCGCGGCCACAAGGGCGCGGGGCAGCGCTCGGGCAGCAAGCGCAAGGTCGGCTACGAGGGCGGCCAGAACCCGATTCACATGCGGATGCGCAAGCTGCGCGGCCCGCACATGAAGAAGTCGATGCCGTTCGAGCCCTTCCGGACGCACACGCAGCCGGTCAACCTGGACGACCTCGAGGAGCGCTTCGAGGCCGGGGCCGAGGTGACGCCCGAGACGCTGCGGGCGGTCGGCCTGGCCACGCGCAAGCATCCGGTGAAGATCCTGGGCCGCGGCGAGCTCACGAAGAAGCTGACCGTGCGCGCGCACGCTTTTAGCGCCACGGCGCGCGAGAAGATCGAGGCGGCCGGCGGCACCGTCGAGGTTCTGGAGTCTTGAGCGCGACGCCGGTCCGGACAGGCGCCGGCTAGTCCGCCAGGGGGAGAGGCGCGATGCTGCAGACGATCGCCAACGCTTTCGCTGTCCCGGAGATCCGGCGCAAGCTCGCGTTCACGGCGGCGATCCTCGCCCTCTACCGGCTGGGCGCATACATCCCGGCGCCGGGCGTGAACATCGACGCCGTCGAGTCGATCGAGCAGAACTTCACCGGCTCCGACATCCTCGGCTTCCTCAACCTGTTCTCGGGCGGCGGCCTGCAGCGGCTCTCGCTGTTCGCCCTGGGGATCATGCCCTACATCACCGCCTCGATCATCCTGCAGCTTCTGACCGTGGTCGTGCCCTCGCTCGAGCGGCTGCAGAAGGAGGGCGAGGTCGGCCAGCAGAGGATCACGCAGTACACGCGCTACCTCACCGTCGGCCTCGCCTTCGCCCAGTCGATCGGCTACGTCTTCCTGTTCCGCTCCTTCCAGGACCAGGCCGGCCAGAGCGTCGTCGGCGAGCTCACCTTCGGCAAGCTGATGTTGATCGTGATCTCGCTCACCGCGGGCACGACGCTGCTCATGTGGATGGGCGAGCTGATCACCCAGCGCGGCATCGGCAACGGGATCAGCCTGATGATCTTCGCCTCGATCGTCGCCTCGGTGCCGGGCGGGATCTCGGCCTGGTGGACCAACCCCGACCAGGTGTTCGTGGTGATGATGCCGTTCATCGCGCTGGCGGTGATCGTCGGGATCGTCTTCGTGCAGGAGGGCCAGCGGCGGATCCCCGTGCAGTACGCGAAGCGGGTGGTCGGACGACGAATGACCACCGGCGGGTCGACCTACCTGCCGCTGCGCGTGAACATGGCGGGCGTGATCCCGGTCATCTTCGCCGCCTCGATCATGGCCTTCCCGCCGACGATCGGACAGCTGCTCGGCGGTACCGGAGACAACTTCTGGAACGACTTCGCCGCGTTCTTCAACCCGAACGGCTGGGCCTACGTCGTCGGCGAGGTCTTCTTCATCATCATCTTCACGTACTTCTACACGGCGGTCACCTTCAACCCGGTCGACCAGGCCGACAACCTCAAGAAGTACGGCGGCTTCATCCCCGGCGTGCGGCCGGGCCGGCCGACGGCTGAGTACCTAGACCGCATCCTCTCCCGGCTGACGTTCCCGGGCGCCCTGTACCTGGGCGCGGTCGCGGCCCTGCCGACGATCCTGATCTCCCAGACGTCGGCCAACTTCTACTTCGGCGGCACCTCGATCCTGATCGTCGTCGGCGTCGCGCTGGACACGGTCAAGCAGCTCGAGGCGCAGCTGATGATGCGCAACTACGAGGGCTTCCTCAAGTAGGGCCCGAGACCCGTATGGCCACACAACGGCGGGCGCCCACCTTTGGGCGATTTTGGTGGCCGAAGATCGTCGCAAACGTCTAGTCTCTCTGCCCGTGCCCGAGCTCAACCTGATACTTCTCGGCCCTCCCGGCTCCGGCAAGGGGACGCAGGGCGAGCGCCTGCAGGAGGACCTGGAGCTGCCCTACTACGCGACGGGCAACATCCTCCGCGCGGCGGTCCGCGAGCAGACCGAGCTGGGGCGCAAGGCCAAGGAGTACATGGACCGCGGCGACCTCGTGCCGGACGAGGTGATCATCGGCGTGATCGCCGAGCGGCTCGGCACGCACGAGGCCGAGGACGGGTTCATCCTCGATGGCTTCCCGCGCACGGTCGGGCAGGCCGAGGCGCTCTCCGAGCGCATGCAGGCCCTCGGTAGGCGGCTGACCGCGGCGCTGTTGATCGCCGTCCCCGACGAGGAGGTGATCCGCAGGCTCGGCGGGCGCCGGACCTGCCCCAACGGGCACGTCTTCCACGTCGAGTTCGACCCGCCCGAGCGCGAGGGCGTCTGCGATGTCTGCGGCGAGGAGCTCGTGGTGCGCGACGACGACAAGCCGGACGTGATCCGGCACCGCCTCGAGCAGTACCGCGAGAAGACCGAGCCGCTCGTCGGCTACTACGACGAGCGCGGGCTGCTCGAGCGGGTCGACGGCACCGGCAGCCCCGACGACGTCTACGAGCAGATCCGCGCCCTGCTCGCCACGCTGCGCATGGAGGAAGAGGCGTAAGGCGCCGCCGGCCCCCGCGCGCCGCCCTCTAGGCTTGCTCCATGTTCCGCGGCGGGATCATCCTCAAGTCGCCTGAGCAGATCGAGGCGATGGCGCGCGCCGGCGAGATCCACGCCCGCTGCCTGAAGATGATCGCGGCGAAGGCGCGGCCCGGCGTGACGACCGCCGAGCTCGACGAGGCCGCGGAGCGCTTCATCCGCTCCCAGGGCGCGACCCCGACGTTCAAGGGGTACAACGGCTTCCCCGGCTCGATCTGCGCCTCGCCCAACGCGATGGTGGTACACGGGATCCCCGGGCCGTACAAGCTCAAGCGGGGGGACGTGCTCTCGATCGACATCGGCGTCACCAAGGACGGCTGGGTCGCCGACGGCGCCCTCACGATCGCGGTCGGCGGGGAGGCGAGCGAGGAGGCTGAGCACCTGATGCGCCACACCGAGCGGGCCCTGCACGCTGGCGTAGCCGCGGCGCAGCCCGGCGCCCGGCTCTCCGACGTCTCGCACGCGATCGAGGAGACGGTCACCGCGGCCGGTCTGCACGTGATCCGCTCGCTGGTCGGCCACGGCATCGGGCGCTCGATGCACGAGGACCCGCAGGTGCCGAACTACGGCCCGCCCGGACGCGGCCCCGTGCTGGAGCCGGGCACGGTGCTGGCGATCGAGCCGATGGTCGCGGTCGGCACCGACGACGTCTACACCGCCTCCGACGGCTGGTCGGTCTACTCGGCTGACGGCTCGCTCACGGCGCACTTCGAGTTCACGGTCGCCGTCACCGAGGACGGCCCCCGCATCCTCAACCCCTGGCACGAGCTTTGAGAATCGCGCTCGCAGGGGCTGGCGGCGCGCCCCTGCTACCATTCGCCGTCGCCTTCGGTGGGAGCCGGGGGCGTGTTTCCATGGCCGTGGGCCCGATTCATGGGGTCCGCCGGCGTTCCGCAGGATACGACCGAAAAGCAAGGCGCGCTGAGCGTGCGGCGCCGGGTGGCACGCGCGGATCAGCTGGGTAACGAAGGTAGATCGAGTGAAAGTACGAGCTTCCGTCAAGCCAATTTGCGAGCGCTGCCGCGTGATCCGCCGTCGCGGCCGCGTGCTCGTGATCTGCTCCAACCCCCGGCACAAGCAGCGCCAGGGCTGAGAGGACAGGGGACTACCGCAAGCGCATGGCACGAATCGCAGGAGTAAACCTCCCCCTCAACAAGCGAGTCGAGATCGGGCTCACCTACATCTACGGGGTCGGCCGCTCGACCGCGCAGAAGGTCCTCGCGGAGACCGGCATCAATCCCGACACCTACGTCAAGGACCTCACCGAGGAGGAGACGATCAAGCTCCGCGACGCCGTCGAGTCCCTCGAGGTCGAGGGCGACCTGCGTCGCGAGCGCGCGCAGAACATCAAGCGCCTCTCGGAGATCGGCTGCTACCGCGGCCTGCGCCACCGCCGCGGGCTGCCTGTGCGCGGCCAGCGCACCAAGACCAACGCCCGCACCCGCAAGGGCCCGCGTCGCATGAGCGTCGCCGGGAAGAAGAAGCCGCCCAAGAAGTAGGGGAGCTTTAGGGAATGCCGCAGCCACGCAAGGGCAAGGGTCGCCGTCGGGTTCGCAAGAACGTTCCGTACGGCATCGCCCACATCAAGACGAGCTTCAACAACACGATCGTCACGATCACGGACCCGGAGGGCAACGTGATCGTCTGGGAGTCGGCCGGTTCCGCGGGCTTCAAGGGCTCGCGCAAGTCGACCCCGTTCGCCGCGCAGGTGACCGCCGACGCCGCGGCCCGCAAGGGCATGGAGCACGGGCTGGAGCGCGTGGAGGTGCACGCGAAGGGCTCCGGCTCCGGTCGCGACACCGCGATCCGCTCCCTGCAGGCGGCCGGGCTGCAGGTCACGACGGTCAAGGACGTGACGCCCCAGGCCCACAACGGCTGCCGTCCGAAGAAGCGGAGGCGAGTCTGATGGCGCGAGACACCGGTCCCGTCTGCAAGCTGTGCCGCCGGGAGGGGCAGAAGCTCTTCCTCAAGGGCGAGCGCTGCCTCACCGACAAGTGCGGCGTCGAGCGCCGCTCCTACCCGCCGGGCGAGCACGGCCGCGGCCGGGTGCGCGCGTCGGAGTACCGCAACCAGCTGCGCGAGAAGCAGAAGGCGCGCCGCTACTACCAGGTCCTCGAGAAGCAGTTCCGCAGCTACTACGAGAAGGCCGCGCGGCAGCCCGGCGTGACCGGCGAGAACCTGCTGCGCCTGCTCGAGCGGCGCTTCGACAACGTCCTGGTGCGCCTCGGCTTCGCCGCCTCCCGCCGGCAGGCCCGCCAGATGATCAACCACGGCCACTGGCTGATCAACGGCCGGCGGGTTGACATCCCGAGCTACCAGGTGAAGCCCAACGACATCATCTCGATCAAGCCGAACTCGTCCGTGACCGACGTGGTGCGCCAGGCGACCGAGCTGACCGCGGCGGTGCCGCCGTGGCTGCAGGCCGACCACGACGCCCTGACCGCGAAGGTCCTGCGCCTGCCCGAGCGCGACGAGATCGAGACGCCGGTCCAGGAGCAGCTGATCGTCGAGCTCTACTCCAAGTAGGCCCTCCCCCCAATTCGACCAACCGGAGAAGCCAGCATGACCACCCTGCCCGAGTTTCAGATCCCCAAGATCACGAAGCAAGAGGAAAGCGAGACCAAGGGCACGTTCGTGATCGAGCCCCTGGACAAGGGGTTCGGCTACACGTTTGGCAACAGCCTGCGTCGGGTGCTTCTCTCCTCGCTGCGCGGTGCCGCCGTCAAGAGCGTGCGGATCGAGGGCGTCGCGCACGAGTTCTCGACGATCGAGGGGGTCAAGGAGGACGTCACCGACATCGTCCTCAACCTCAAGGACATCGTCGTGCGCATGCACACCGAGGCCGACGAGGTTGAGGCGCCGCTGGTGGCCAGCGGGCCCGGGGTGATCACTGCCAAGGACATCGACCTGCCGGCCGGCGTCGAGATCCTCAACCCGGACGCGCCGATCGCGACGCTCGAGAAGAAGACCAAGCTCGAGATGTACCTCACGATCGGGCGCGGCCGCGGCTACTCGCCGGCCGAGGAGAACAAGACTGACGACCAGCCGATCGGCGTGATCCCGATCGACTCGATCTTCTCGCCGGTGCGTCGCGCCGCCTACTCCGTCGAGTCCGCGCGCGTCGGGCAGCGCACCGACTTCGACAAGCTCACGCTCGAGGTCGAGACCGACGGCTCCACCGAGCCGGGCGCGGCGGTGCGCGAGGCCGCGGAGATCCTGATCAAGCTGCTCGCGATCTTCACCGACGCCGACCGCGTCGAGGAGCTGACCGCGCGTGACGCGCTGGAGGCGGCCGACGCCGACGGCGCCGCGGCGGCGCCGAAGAGCGAGGTCGACGACCGCCTGATCGAGGAGCTCGAGGTGGGCGTGCGCGCCTACAACTGCCTCAAGCGCGCCGGCATCCAGACGGTCGGCGACCTGATCCAGCGCTCCGAGTCGGAGCTCAACGCGATCCCCAACTTCGGCAAGCGCTCGACCGAGGAGGTCAAGGCCGCGCTCGCCCAGCTGGGACTGAGCCTGCGCGAGGAGTAGCCCCATGCGCCACGCGAAGCAAAGGGGCAAGCTCTCCCGCTCGGCGGGGCACCGCAAGGCGCTGGTGCGCAACCTCTGCCGCGAGGTGATCGACCACGAGCGGATCCGCACCTCCGAGGCGAAGGCCAAGGCGGTCAAGCCGAAGCTCGAGAAGCTGATCACGCTCGCCAAGCGCGGGGATCTGCACGCGCGCCGGCAGGCGCTGGCCGAGCTGGGCCAGGACAAGTTCCTCGTGCACAAGCTGTTCGAGGAGATCGCGCCGCGCTACCAGGACCGCGACGGCGGCTACACCCGCATCGTCAAGCTCGGTCCGCGTCGCTCCGACTCGACCGAGATGGTCTTCCTCGAGCTGGTCTAAGCCGGCTCGAGGCCTGCGCCCAGCGGCGCCCTCGGACGACACCCCGCCTAAGCTCGCGGTCGTGGTGCACTGGAAGCTCACGATCGCCTACGACGGAAGCCGCTTCGCCGGCTGGGCGCGACAGCCCGGCCTGCGCACCGTGCAGGAGGAGGTCGAGCGGGCGGTGGGCCGGATCCTGGGCGGGCGCGAGGTCGAGCTCACGGTCGCCGGGCGGACCGACGCTGGCGTTCACGCGCTCGGCCAGGTGGCGAGCTTCGCTACCGACGCTGAGCCGCCCGACCGCTTCGCCGAGCGCATCAACGCGGTGCTCCCGCGCGACGTCGCCGTGCTCGCCGCCGAGCGGGCGCCCGACGGCTTCGACGCGCGCCGCTGGGCGCGCTGGCGCCGCTACCGCTACAGGGTGCTGACCGGACCGATTCGCGATCCCTTCGAGGAGGGTCGTGCGCTGTGGTGGCGCTACCCGTTCGATCGCGCGCGTCTCGACGCGTGCGCCGAGGCGATCGTGGGCGAGCACGACTTCACGGCGTTCACCCCGACCAAGACCGACCACGTGCGCTTCGAGCGCGTGGTCACCGAGGCACGCTGGGAGGAGGAATCCGAGCGCGTGCTCGCCTTCCGCATCGAGGCGGACGCGTTCATGCGCAACATGATCCGGGTGCTCGTGGGCACGATGCTCGAGGTGGCGTCGGGCCGCCGCACCGTCGAGGACTTCGTCTCCCTGCTAGCCGGCGCGCCGCGCGAGCGGGCGGGGGAGACCGCCCCCGCCCACGGGCTCTACTTCGAGGGGGTCACCTTCGGCGACGGCCCCCTCGAGATCACCTACGACTGAGCTTGCGCCCCCGCCGCTGGGGCGTGCGCTCGTACGCGCCGATGTCCGGCCGCTTGCCGCGCTTGCGCCCGCGCTGGTCGCGTTTGGGGGCGGTGCGCCTGTTGGCCTTGTCGATCGCCGGGCTGCCCTTGTTGAGGGCGATCGTCGCGGTCGGCCCGCCGTTGCGCTTGAGCGGCCCGAGCTTGGGGTTGGGGGCGACGCGGTCGCTGGGCCGGTCGAAGCCCGGGCTCGCGACCGAGAGCAGGTTGTTGCCTAGCGACTTGATCGGTCCGGCGCAGTCGTTCGCCTGCTGAGAGCCGCGGTTGAGAGCGATCAGGCTGTTGTTGACGCTGACCGTCGCATCCTGAACGAAGAGGCCGCCGCCGCCGGGAGGATTGACGGGCAGCGCGTCGGGGTCGGCGACGTTGCGCGCGATCGTCACCGCGTTCAGTCGCACGGACGAGCTGATGCCGAGCGCGTACAGGGCGCCGCCCAAGTTGTAGGCGCGGTTGCCGGCGAGGGTGCTGTTGCGGAGCGTCCCGCGCGCGTTCACGAGACTCACTCCCCCGCCGTGGATGGTGGATTCGTTGCCCGAGATGGTCGAGGACTCGATCTCGACCGTGCCGGATGCTCCCGTCGAGCTGATGGCGCCTCCCTGGGCCTGGGTCGTGTTGGCTGCGATGGTCGAGCGGCGCACCACGAGACGGCTCGCGTCAGCCTCGATCCCGCCGCCCGCATCCCCGGCGAAGTTGCGGCTGACCACGCTGCGCACGACGCGATAGTCGTCCCCGCTCGCGAGGCTGATGCCGCCGCCCTCATCGTTTTCGGCGCGGTTGTCCGTGATGCGGCTGCCCACGATCAGGGAGGGGCCGTCGCCGCTCGTGTTGATGCCCCCGCCTGAACTGTCGGCCACGTTGCGGGACACGACCGACCGCCTCATGATCAGCGTCGCCTCCTCGTCCAGGTCGATGCCGCCGCCGTCATCTCCCGACCGGTTGCGGACGACCTTGCTGCGCACGAGCCGCAGGTTCGAAGCGGTCTCTATCCCGGCGCCGTCGCCATCGGTTCGCCCGTTGCGGATCACGATCTTGCGCAGCAGCGTGGCCGCGCCTCGGTCGATGTCAAGGACCCGGTCGAGCCCGTTGCCGTCGATCGTGGCGAAGCCCTTGCCGGGATGCACGATGCTCAGGGGCTTGAGCACGTCGAGGTCGCCGGTCTCGGGCTCGGAATCCTCGTCGGGGAGGAGGGCGAGGGTGTAGGGGCGCGCGCGATTCGGCGGGACGATCCGGTCGCGCGCGGGCGTCTTGTTGGCGGCGAGGATCGCCTCGCGCAGCGAGCAGCGCTTGCGCGTGCAGGCGCCGGGCTCGGGATCGCCGGTTACGGTCACGCGGAACGTCTTGCCGGCGGCTGTGCCGGTGGCGAAGAGGAGTGTCGCGAGCGCCGCCGCCAGCGCCCCCGTCGTGGCCGCCTTGACCCTCACGGTTCCTGCCTGATCCCCTGGTCTGGACTGGGTTGGGCAAGCCTGAGCCCCTTGCAGCGCGGAATCAACCGTGCCCGGGCAAGGCGGCACGGTCATCCCGCCTGGGGACGGCTCAGGGGCCGGGCGGTGTCTCGCGATCTCCGAGGGGGGCGGGGCGTCCGGGGAGGAAGATCGCGCTGCCGGTGGCGAGCGCGATCGGCTTGTCATCGGCGTTGCGGATCTCGGCGCGCGCGATCGAGAGCGAGCGGCCTGCGTGGGCGACCTCTGCGCGGGCGGTGAGGTCGTGGCCGTCGGCGATGGTGGGGCGCAGGTAGTTGACCTTGAGGTCAAGGCCGGCGACAGCCGTGCCCGCCGGGGCGAGCGAGGTCACGGCCGAGAGCATGGTCGTGTCGGCCAGCATCGCCAGGGTGCCGCCCTGCAGCAGGCCGGTCGGACTGGTGAGCCACTTGGTGGCGGGCAGCGTCATCCGGGCCCGCCCCTCCGCCGCCTCGCGCAGCGTGAGCCCGGTCAGGTAGTGGAGCGGCGGGGTGGCGAGCTCGCCGCTGATCTGCCCCGCCAGCACCTCGCCGCCCGGCCGCGACCCCCACGCCTCCTGCCCGATCGGGGCGCCGGAGATCGGGCGCTGTGCCCAGGGTCCGTCGTCCACGTCGTCGGGCGAGGCCGCCTCGCCCGTGAGCTCCGGCGGCTCGGGCAGGCCTTCGAGCTCAGGCAGGACGGCCAGGCGGGAGGTGCCGTGCGCGAGCAGGGTGCCGTCGGGGGCGGTGACGAAGGCCTCCGAGAGCCCGACGGTACGCCCGACGTGGATCGCCCGCCCGCGCGCCCGCAGGACCTCGTCCACCGGCGGCGGGCGCAGGAAGCTGAGCGAGAGCTCGGCGGTCGTGCAGGGGGTCGCGGGCGGCAGCTTCGTGTCCACCGCGCAGCTGAAGACGATGTCGGCGAGGATCGCCAGCGTGCCGCCGCCGATCACTCCCGCCGAGTTGAAGAGCCAAGGCGAGGCGGGCATGCGCGCCTCCGCCTCGCCCTCGCCCACGGCCGTGGGCGCGGCGCCCGTCAGGTAGCTGAGCGGCGGCCAGGGGCCGGCCTCGAGCCAGCGCTCGAGCCGCTCGAGGCCGGCGAGCCGCATGCCGCCGGGCGGCGGGTAGGAGCCGCGGACGGGCTCGCGCCAGACCGCTCGGGTTTCGTAGTCCTCGCTCATACCCTCGCGATCAAGCGCCTCGCTCGAAGGCGCCGACGTCGGGGCTGGGGCCTCGCTGACGGCCGCGCTGGTCTTGCGCGGGGGCGGTGGCCGGGTCGGCCTTGTCGATCGCCGGGCTGCCCTCGGACAAGGGGACGGTCGGGGTCGGCCCGCCTCGCTTGCCGAGCTTGCCCAAGCCGGGGTTCGCGACCCCCGGCTGATCGCCCGTCCAGCCGAGCTCGCACCAGCTCGTGCTCAGGTTGTGCCCGCCCGAGATCAGCAGGTCGGGGCCCGTCAGGTGACAGTCGCCGTCATCCGGGTTGCTCGGGTGCGCGGTGTTGCGCGCCAGGATCGTGTTGCGCACGATCGTGACGCTGTTGGGCTCGGAGTAGATGCCGCCCCCGAGGTTCCCGGCGGAGTTGCGGGCGATCGTCGTGGCGTTCAACGTGAGCGCGACGACCTCGCCGACGTACATGCCACCGCCGACCTCGGTCGCGACGTTCTCCGCGAAGGTGGAGTTGGTCACCTCGGCGCTCGTCGCCCCCAATGCGAGCCCGCCCCCGCGCGGCGCCTCGTTCTCAGCGAAGGTGGAGCGGAGGATCCGGGCGGTTCCGGGCCAGGAGGAGAGGTCGATCCCGCCGCCCCGGTCGGCCGCGCTGTTCTTGCGCAGGGTGCTGGCGGTGATCACCAGCGGCTCGTCGCCGCCGTAGTCGATCGCGCCACCCTCGTCGTCGGCGCGGTTGGCGATGAACTGGCTTCGCTCGATCCGCATCGAGCCGTTGTCGAGCGCGCCGCCGTCGTCCTTCGCGTAGTTGTTGCGGAAGGCCGAGCGCTTCACGGTGAGCAGGCCGTCGTCGTCGCCGTTGATCGCGCCGCCGTTGTCCGTGGACCTGTTACCCACGAACTTGCATCTCTCGATCCGCGCGCCCGCAGCGGAGTCGCTGTCGATCGCGCCGCCGCTGCCCCCATGCGCCGCGCGGTTGCCGCGGAAGTCGACCTGGACGGCGCGCAGGAAGCCGTCGGCGAGGATCGCGCCCCCGTCGTTGTCCTGTGTCGTGGTGCGTCCGCCGCGCAGCACGAGTCGCTTGAGCTCGAGCGCGCCGCCGGCATCGACGTGCAGGATCCGATCGACCCGCTTGGCGTCAATCGTCGCTCGGCCCTTGCCGCGATGCACGATCGCGAGCGGGCGGAGGACGTCGAGGTCCCCGCTGCGAGACCCGTTCTCGGGCCGGGCGCTCTGGCGCTGCAGCACGTACGCGCCCTTGCGTCGCGGCAGCACGATCACGTCCTTGCGCGCCGTGCTGTTCGCCGCCAAAACCGCCTCGCGCAGCGAGCAATCGCGCGGCTTGCAGCGGCCGGGCGCGGGGTCGTCGCTGCGAGTGACCGTGAACGTCTTGGCCTGGGCAGCCGGCGCTAGCGCCACCGCCGCAACGGCTGCGACGGCCACGACGACTTTCTGTCTCATCTGGGCCCCTCCCTGGGCGCGCGTGCCCCTTCCCTGGGCCCGCGTAGGTGTAGCGCGGCACTCTACGGGTTTGCGGCGGAGGGCGGCTGCCGCCCGTCCGCGCGGCGACCCGGCCGTTTCAGGCGCGCTGGGGCTCGGAGGTCCGCTCGGCGGTGCGCGGGAGCACGTCGGCGGGGCCCTCGATCCAGACCTGGACGCGGTCGCCGGGGTGCCACTGGGGGAAGCCGAGTCGCCGCGAGCGCACGATCTCCCCCGAGGCGAGGCGCAGCTCGACGAGCTGGTCGTGGCCGTAGAACTTGCGCGAGATCACCTCGGCCGTGGGCGCTCCCTGGGGGCCGCGCAGCCCGATCGCGACGGACTCGGGGCGGATCAGCACGTCGACCTCGCCCTCGACGTCGGTGGGCAGCGAGCCCAACGCGCACTCGGCCCGGCCCTCGCGCGCGATCCCGGGCAGGATCTCGATCTCGCCGATGAACTCGGCCATCCAGCGCGTCGCCGGGCGGGAGTAGATCTCCTCCGGCGTGCCCGCCTGCTCGATCCGCCCCTCGCGCATGACCGCGACGACGTCGGCGATCGAGAGCGCCTCCTCCTGGTCGTGGGTGACGAAGAGCGCGGTCACCCCGGCCTCGGCGAGGATCGCGCGCACCTCCTCGCGCAGGTGCTCGCGCAGGGTCGCGTCGAGGTTCGAGAAGGGCTCGTCGAGCAGGATCAGGTCCGGAGTGGGGGCCAGGGCGCGCGCCAGCGCCACGCGCTGCTGCTGGCCGCCGGAGAGCTCGTGCACGGGCCGGTCCGCCTCGCCCTTCAGGCCCACCAGCGCGAGCGCCTCGGCGATGCGCGCGGGGTCCGGGCGCCGGCCGAGCCCGTAGCCGACGTTGCCGGCGACGTCGAGGTGGGGGAAGAGGGCGTAGTCCTGGAAGACCATGCCGACACGCCGCTTCTCGGGCGGCACGAAGGTGCGCTCGTCCTGCAGGACGCGGTCCCCGAGCTCGATCGTGCCGGCGTCAGCGCGTTCCAGCCCGGCGATCAGGCGCAGGGTCGTCGTCTTGCCGCAGCCGGAGGGGCCGAGCAGCGCGCAGATCGAGCCGGCGGGCACGTCGAAGTCCGCGCCGGCGACGGCGCGCACCGGGCCGAAGCTCTTCGCGAGCCCGCGGACGCGCAGCTCCTGGGCGCACCCGCTCAACTCGTCACCGTCCCGCGCTCGCTCAACAGGTACAGCGGCGGCGCCGCGATCGCGACGAGGATGAGGGCGGGGATCGCTCCGGCCTCGTAGAAACCGAACGTCGTCTGTTCCCAGATCTCGGTCGCCAACGTCTCGAATCCTGTGGGGGCAAGGATCAGTGTGGCGGGTAGCTCCTTGATCGCGTGCAGGAAGACGAGCGCGGTCCCCGCCAGCGCGCCCCCGCGGGCGAGCGGTGCCGTGATCGTACGGAACACGTCGAGAGGCGACCGCCCCAGGTTGCGCGCCGCCTCCTCGACCCGCGGGGAGACCTGGCCGAGCGCGGTCGTGATCGGGCCGATCGCGAGCGGCAGGTAGTGGACGGTGAGGGCGAAGACCAGCAGGCTCACCGTCTGGTAGGCGATGGGCAGCGCGCGAGTGGCGAAGTAGACGAGGCCGAGCGCGACCACGACGCCGGGCAGCGCGTAGCCCGCGTGGCCGCAGCGCTCGATCCAGCGGCTGGCCGGGCCCGGGAAGCGCGCGGCGAGCACGCCCACGAGCACGGCGGCGAGCCCGCCCGCGAGCGCGGCCAGCGCGCCCGTCATCAGCGAGTTGAAGGCGAGCGCGGCCGCCAGCCCGCCCGAGATCGCGCCGGCGCCGATCCCCTTCGTCGCCCAGTAGACGAGCACGCCCACGGGCAGCACCAGGCTGATCGCGACCACGAACGCGCAGTAGGCGAGCGCGGGCCAGCGCCAGCGGCCGAGCGTGTAGGCGCGCGCCGGCCGGGCTGCGCCCGGCGTTGAGCGGTGCAGGGCGCGGCCGCCGCGGACCCGCGAGTTGAGCCACAGCAGCACGAGCATGAGCAGCACCAGCACGGCGGCGAGGCTGGCCGCCGCGGTGCGGTCGAACGAGGAGCGGTAGGCGACGTAGATCTCGGTGGTGAACGAGTCGAAGCGCATGATCGAGACCGCGCCGAAGTCGCTCATCACGTAGAGCGCGACGAGCAGGCTCCCCGCGGCGATCGCCGGCCATAGCTGCGGCAGGACGACCGAGCGGAAGGTCTCGCCGGCGGTGCGCCCCATCGCCCGCGCCGCCTCCTCGAGCTGGGGGTCGAGCCGCCGCAGCGTCGCGCGCAGGGGCAGCAGGACCAGCGGGAAGGTGAAGAGCGTGAGCGAGAGCCAGGCGCCCGGGAAGCCGTAGATCGAGGGCAGCCGCTCCACCCCGAGCGCGTCCTGCAGCATCCCGTTCGGCCCGAGCGCGGCGACGATCAGGTAGGCCCCGACGTAGCTGGGGATGACCAGGGGCAGCGCCGCGAGGGTGGCCCAGGCGCGGCGGCCGGGCAGGTCGGTCCGGGTCGTGAGCCAGGCGAGCGGCAGCGCGAGCGCGACCGCGGTGGCGCAGACCGCGGCGGTGAGGCCCAGGGAGCGCAGGACCACGAGCGCGGTGTCCGAGGTGAAGGCGTGCTTTAGCGCGGGGCCGAGGTCGCCCAGGACGACGACGAGCAGGTAGGCGGCGGGCAGCACCGCGCCGGCTCCCACGAGCGCGCCGGCCACGAGCAGCGCAGCCGGGGGCCGCCGACGGCCTACCAGCGCCTCCATGGGCTAGAGCGCTCCGGCCTGCTGCATCAGCTCGATCGTCGCCTGCAGCTCGGCGACGTCGAACGGATTGCCGCGCGGCGCGGGGATCTTCTCGAGCGGCACCTGTAGCGAGGGGTCCGGCTTGGCGCCACGCGCCAGGGGGTACTCCTTGGAGCTCGACGTGAAGAAGCGCTGGGTCTCGGGGGAGAGGAGCGAGCGGACGAAGTCGAAGGCCTCCTGCTTGCGGTCGCTCGACTCCAGCACCGCGGCTCCCGCGACCAGCACGAGCGAGCCCAGGCCCTTGGGCGGGAAGTAGACGCGCACGGGGTAGTCCTCGCCCTCGGCGGCGACCGCCTGCGCCACGTAGTAGTGGTTGAGCAGGCCGACGTCGATCTCGCCGGCGGCGATCGCGTCGCGGATCGCCACGTTGTTGGGGTAGCTGCGCGCGTCGTTGGCGACCATGCCCTCGAGCCAATCGCGGGCCACGTCGTCGCCGTACTCGAGGCGAAGCGCCGTCACGTACTCCTGCAGCGACGCCGTCTGCGGGCCCCAGCCGACGCGGCCGCGCCAGCGCGGCTCGGTGAGCTCGAGCGGGGAGTCCGGCAGCTCCGAGCGCGGCACGTCCTCGCGGTAGGCGATCACGCGGGCGCGGCCGGTGACCCCGACCCAGCGGCCCTCCGGATCGCGGTAGCGGGACGGGACGCGCTCGAGGATGTCGTCGGGCAGCTTCGCGAGCAGGCCCTCTTCGGCGAGGGCGTAGAGCGCGCCCGGCTCCTGGGCGAAGAAGACGTCGGCGGGCGAGTTCTCGCCCTCCTCGACGATCGTCGCGGCGAGATCGGCGGTGTCGGCGAAGCGGACCTTGACGTCGCGATTCGCCTCGGCCTCGTAGGCGTCCACGGCGCCGCCGATCGCTGCGGCGATGCGCCCGGAGTAGAGCGTGATGCCCTCCTGTTCGGGCTCTGGCGGGCCGCCGTCCTGGTTGGAGGTGGAGGCCCCGCAGGCGGCCAGAACAGCGCAAGCGACGAGGCCGCCAAGTGCGGTGAGAAGATGCCTCGAGGCCATTAGGGATGCCGAATTTTACGGTGAGCGAAAGGAGCGCCTCCCGCAGGGACGCTCCCCCGCAAGCGCGTTCGCGCGGCGGCTGGGGCGCCGTGCCGGCGTTGGTCTTGGCGCTGGCCGGCTGCGCGGTCCTTTCCGCCTTGAGCCTGGCGCTGCCCTTCACGTTGGTCTTCGACCCCTGGGGCTGGCTGATCTGGGCGCGCGAGCTCGGGGAAGGGGGGCTCGATACGAGCGCTGGGCCCTCCTGGAAGCCGCTGCCGGTGCTCCTCGCGCTGCCGTTCGCCGGTTTCGAGCAGCTCGGGCCGCAGTGGTGGCTGTGGCTTGCGCGTACGGGCTGGCTCGCGGCGCCGGTGCTGGCGGGGCTGCTGGCCGCGCGGCTCGTGGACGGGCGGTGGGGTGCTTCGGCGGCGCGGTCGGGAAACGGCGATCGGGCGGCGGGCGAGAGCGGTGTGTCCCTGGAGGGTGCTGGCGCTGGGCGGGGACGTGAGGTTGGGCGTCGCGCCTGGGTGGCGGGGACGCTCGCGGCGGCCGGGACGCTGCTCCTCTATGACCCCTTCACCGCCTGGGTGCGTCAGTTCACGGGCGGGCTCTCCGAGCCGCTGCTGAGCGCGCTCGTGCTCGGCGCGATCCTGGCGGCGTCGGAGGAGAGGCCGCGGCTCACCGCGCTGCTCGCGTTCTGCGCCTGCCTGCTGCGGCCGGAGGCGTGGCCGTTCGCGGCGCTATGGGCGCTGTGGGCGGTGCGCAGTGGGCGGCTGTCGCTCGCCGCGGGGCTGGCCGGAGCCGCGTTGATCCCCCTCGCGTGGTTCGTGCCCGACCTGCTCGGCGCGGGCGATCCGCTGGCGGGCGCCGAGCGGGCGCGCGAGGGCAGCGGAGCACCGCCGGTCGAGGCGCTGGAGGTCCTGGGCCGGGCGCTCGCCCTCGTGCCTGCCGCGCTCTGGCTCGGAGCCGTGTGGCTGCTTGCGGGCGCTTGGCGGCGGCGGAGGGAGGGGCGCGCATGGCCGCAGGACGAGGCGGCGCTCGTGCTCGGGGTGGGGGCGCTCACCTGGATCGCCGTGGTGGCCGTGCTCGCGGCAGCGGGCTACGCGGGCCTCCCGCGCTTCATGGCGCCCGCCGGGGCACTGTTGTGCGCGCTGGGCGCGGCCGGTGTGGTGCGCGGCTTCGGGGTGGTGAGGGACGCGCTGTGGGGGCCTGGGTTCGCGTCACGGGAAGCTGCGCTCGCCGGCGATGGGAGCGGCTCGGTCGCCGACGCCCCGGCGAGCGGGAACGCTGATGCCGTCCCCGTGCGCAGGCCCGGCGCCCACGCCCCCCGCCGACGCGCCCTGCTGGGAGCGCTCGCCTTGCTCGCCGTGCTCGGCTGCGGGATCGACATTGGCCTGCGCCTCGCGCGCGTGCCCGGCGAGCTCAACGCCGCCCGCTCGTTCGCCACCGGCGTCGACGAGCTGTTCACCCTCGCCGACCAGCACGGCGACGAGGTGCGCGCCTGCCCACCGCTAGCGACCTCCGACGTCTACACCCTCACCGCCCTCGCCTGGCGCCTCGAGCTGCCCCTCCCCGCCGTCACCTACTCCGGCCACCTCTATCCGCGCCGCGGGACCGCCATCCTCGGTCCCAACCCACCCCCTGGCGTCCGCACCCAAGCCCGCCTCCGCGCCCAGCCGTTCGCCACCGAGGGCCGGTGGGAGGCCTACCGCGCGGGCCCGTGCGGGGGCGAGAGGAGTCGTGGCGCGGCGAGGTAGCGGGCGCTGAGGGTCCCTCTCCCCAACTGCGGGTCCTCTCCCCAAGAAGGCGCACTTGTGCTGCCCACGACAGCAAAACCGACCTTTCTCGGCCACTGCCGGCCCATGAGAAGCCCGCGCTCGGCGCCCTCGATGTGGCGCGGGGACGCGAGACCGCTTTAGGCCCGAAACAGGCCGCCCGGTGACCCAGGGACACCGGCGCCTGTTGGCCCAGGGGGACCCCTACGCCTGCGCCCCCGACTCCGCCGGTGTGCCCGGCGCTTGGCGCATGGCGGGGGTCTCGGGGGCGGTGCGATAGGGCTGCTCCTCGGGGAGCGCCTCCTCGTGGTAGACGCTCTCGGCGTTCACCGCCCAGATGTCGTGGCCGGCGTCGTCGAGGACGTTCTCGACGGCGCGCAGGGCGGTGAGCATCGAGTGGTCGGAGTTGTTGTAGCGGTGCAGGCCGTTGCGGCCGATCTGCTGAAGATCCTCGAGCCGCTCGAGCCAGGCGCGGATCGTGGCCACGCGGTCGGCGTACTCGCCGTCGTAGATCGGGTAGGCCTTGGGCACGCGGACCACCCAGCCGCGCTCGACCCTGCCGGGCTCGACCAAACCCACCGCCTCGAGCTCGCGCGCGCCGAGCTCGATCAGCTCGGCGTCGGACCGGCGCCAGAGGTCGTCGCCCTCGAAGCAGAAGTACTCCAGCCCGACGCAGGTGCGCTCGGGGTCGGGGACCATGTCGGGGCTCCAGGCGCGGAAGTTCTGCACGCGGCCCACGCGCACGCCCGGGTCGTGAACGTAGATCCAGTTGTCGGGGAAGAGGTCGTCGCCGCGGACGACGAGCGCCACCGTGATGAAGTCCCGGTAGCGCAGCCCGCGCGCGGCCTCGCACACGGCCGCGGGGGGCGGCGGGTCGCAGAGCGCCACCACGTCGCGCAGCGGCAGCGAGGAGATCGTCGCCGCGGGCCGCAGGCGCTGCCCGCCCGCCTCGAGCTCCAGCACGCGACTGCCGTCGTGGCGGATACGGGTGACGGGCGCGCGCAGCCTCACCTCCCCGCCCATGCGGGCGATCTCCGCCGCCATCGTCTCCCACATCTGGCCTGGGCCGAGGCGGGGGTAGAGGAACTCGTCGATGAGGCTGCGCACCTCGCCGCCGTCGCCGAGAAGCGCCGCGCGCACCGCGCGGGCGAACGAGAGGCTGCGGATGCGCTGCGCCGCCCACTCCGCGCGGATCTCGCTGCCGGGCACGCCCCAGACCTTCTCGGTGTAGGAGCGGAAGAAGTGCTCGTAGAGGCGGCGGCCGAAGCGCGCGGTGACCCACTGCTCGAAGGTCTCCTCGCCCCCGCGCCCGCGCGCGAGCGCGGCGAGGTAGGAGCCGGCGCACCGCACGAGCTCGACGGGCCCGATCTTGCGCGTCACGTCCCCCACCCGCAGGGGATACTCGATGAAGCGCCCGCGCCAGCGGATGCGCGAGAGCCGGGGGCGCACCAGTAGCTCGTCGCCCAGCAGCTCGCGCCAGATCGACTCCACCTCGGCGCTCTTGGTGAAGAAGCGGTGGCCGCCCAGGTCGAAGCGGTAGCCGTCGCGGACTACCGTGCGGGCGAGCCCCCCGACAGCCTCGTCCGCCTCGAAGGCCACGGCCGGGACCCCTCGCTTGGCCAACGCGTACGCAGCCGTGAGGCCCGCCGGTCCGCCCCCCAGCACCGCGACCGGCGCCCCGTCCATAGAGTTAGGCATCCCTAATTACCCTAGCTTTCGGCTTCGAGCCTTGCTTTCGGTCATCGTGCCCGCCACCGACGCGCCACCCACGCTGGGGCGCTGCCTGGCCGCCCTGCGGGCCGCCGCGCCGCAGGATGCGGAGATCATCGTCGTAAGCGAGCCGCCGGGCGCCGGGCCCGCGGCGGCGCGCAACGCGGGCGCGGCGCGGGCGCGCGGCGAGATCCTGGCGTTCGTCGACGCCGACGTCGTGGTGCACCCCGACGCCCTCGCGCGGCTCGAGGCCGCTTTCGCTGGTGACCCGCAACCCGTCGCTGTCTTCGGCGCCTACGACGCCCAGCCGGAAGCGCCGGGGCTCGTCTCGCGCTTTCGCAACCTGCTGCACCACCACGTGCACGCGAGCGAGCCCGGCGAGGCCCGCACCTTCTGGGCCGGGCTGGGGGCCGTGCGCCGCGACGCCTTCGAGGCGGTGGGCGGGTTCGATGCGCGCCGCTTCCCTCGCCCGGCGGTCGAGGACATCGATCTGGGTATGCGTCTGCGGGCGGCCGGAGGGCGGATCCTGCTCGATCCCGCGATCCAGGGCACCCACCTGAAGGCCTGGACGCTGCGCTCGATGCTCAGCACCGACTTCGCGCGGCGCGGGCTGCCGTGGGCGCGGCTCATGCTCGAGCGCGGGGAGCGCGACCCGGGGCTCAACCTGACCCCGCGCCGCCGCCTCGCCGCTGCGAGCGCGCTGACAGCGGCGGCGGCAGCGGCCGTGCGCCGTCCCCGTCTCGCGCTGGGCCTGGCGGCGGCGAGCGTCGCCGCGAGCGCGCCCTTCTACTCGCTGCTTTTTCGCGCGGGCGGGCCGCAGCTGGCGGCGGCGGGCGTGCCCCTGCACTTCGCGCACCACCTCGCGGCGGGGGCGGCGGTGGGGGCGGCGCTCGTCGCGCATCTCGCGGCCCGGCTGGGCGTCTCCGGCCGCTCGGCGTGGTCGGGCGAGGGGAGGTCGCGATGAGCGTGCGGCTGGGCCTCGCGGGCTGCGGGCGGCTGGCCGAGGTGGGATACGTGCCCGCGGCGCGGCTCGTGCCGGAGGTCGAGCTGGTCGCGTTCGCCGATCCCGACCCCGAGCGCCGCGAGCTGCTCGCGGGGGAGTCCGGCCGCGCCTACGAGAGCGTCGAGGCGTTGCTCTACGAGGAGGCCGTCGACGGGCTGATCGTCGCCTCGCCGCCCGCGGCGCACGAGCAGGCGGCGCAGGCCGCGGCGCTGGCCGGCGTGGGCTGCCTCGTCGAGAAGCCGCCCGCGCCCGACGCCGCCGGGGCTGAGCGGCTGGCCGCGCTCGAGCCGGCGCCGTACGTGGGGTTCAACCGGCGCTTCTCGCTCGGCGCGGGCCTGGTCGGCGCGCTGCCCGCGGCCGGGCGGATCGAGCTTGAGCTGCGCTACCGGCGCTTCTCGTGGGCGCCGCTCGCGGTGCACGACCCAGCGCTCCTGGACCTGGCACCGCACCTGGTCGACCTCGCGCTGCGGATCGGGCTCGGGGAGCCGGAGAGCGTGGCCGCGCGAAGCCCCCGGCCCGAGCGGGTGACGATCGAGCTTCGCTCCCGGCGGGGCGAGGCGCATCTCGAGTGCGCCTGCGACCGCTTCCACCGCGAGCGGCTCGTGATCCGCGGCGTGGACGGCACCGTGGTCGCCCGGCGGGCCGAGGGAGGGCTTTGGCGCGGCGCGCTGCAGCGCCTGCGACCGGGCCCGCACCCGCTCGTCTCCTCGCTGGCTGCGCAGCTGCGCGCCTTCGCCTCCGGGCTGCGGGGCGAGGGCCGCGGCGAGCTCGCCACCGCCAGCGAGGGCGCGCAGGTGATGCGGGTGATCGCGGCGGCCGCGGCCTCGCTGGCGCTGGCCGGGGAGCCCGTGCCCTTCCCGGACGGAGTCGAGGGGGTGGGGATCCCGTGATCTGCGTGCTGCAGTTCGACGCGGCGAGCGTCGCCGTGCTGGAGCGCATGCTGGCGGCGGGCGATCTGCCCGAGCTGGCGGCGCTGCGCGAGCGCGGGCGCACACTCGAGCTCGCTACCCCCGCCGCTGACTTCGCGGCTGGCGCTTTCTACACCCTCTACAGCGGCCGCGAGCTGGGCGACCACGGGCTCTTCTACCCGTTCCAGTGGTCGGCCTCCGAGCAGCGCGCGCGCTACGCGACGGCCTTCGAGGCGCCGGCGCCGGTCTGGGAGCTGCTCGCGCGCGCGGGCAAGCGCACGCTCGCGATCGACCCCTACGAGAGCCGCCCGCCGCGCGAGTGGCGGCCGGAGTGGGGGACGCTGGTCTGCGGCGTGGGCTTCCGCGACCGGGTGGTGATGCCGCGCTGGGCCGCCCCGCGCGAGGCGGCGCGCCGGGCGCCGCGCGGGCCGCAGGCGACCGAGATCTTCGGCCGCCCGCGGACGGCCGAGCTCCTCGCCCTGCGACGCAAGCTCGTCTCCGCGCCCGGGCGCGTCGCCGACGCGGCGCTGGAGCTGCTCGCGGAGCAGCGCTACGACCTGGCCTGGCTTACGTTCAGCGCCGCGCACCTGGGCGGGCACCAGTTCTGGGACCTCTCGCAGCTTGCGGAGCAGCCGCCGCCGGGCGAGCGGCAGATCCTGCGCGGCGCCCTCGAGGAGATCTATCGCGCGGTCGATGCCGCGATCGGCCGCGTGGTGGCGCGGCTGGGCGAGGGGGACCAGGTGATCGTCACCTCGGCGGTGGGCATGGACGTGAACACGAGCAGGGCCGACCTTCTGCCCGGGATGCTGGCCGCGGTGCTGCGAGGCGGGCCGCTGCCCGAGCGCGACGGCTCGGGCTTCATCTGGAGGCTGCGGGCGGGGGTCCCCGCGGGGCTGCGCGGCGCGGTCGCCCGCGCGATCCCCGACCGGGTCGCGCTCGAGCTCACCGCCCGCCTGGAGCTGAGCGGGATCGACTGGGCGAGGACGCGCGCCTTCGTGCACCCGGCCGACAACCAGGGCTACATCCGCTTCAACCTGCGCGGGCGCGAGCGCGAGGGGATCGTCGACCCGGACGAGGCCGGGGCGCTCGCGGAGGAGATCGATGCGGGCCTGCGCACCTTCCGCGACCCCGACGGCGAGCCGGCGGTGGCGGAGGTCGTGCGGGTGCCCGAGCTCTATCCCGGGGAGCGCGCCGACCGCCTGCCCGACCTCAGCGTGCGCTGGAGCGAGCGTCCCGCGACCCGGCTCGACCACGTCTTCTCCGAGCGCTTCGGGGTGGTGCGCCGCGCCGGCACGGGCAGCGGGCGTTCGGGCAACCACACGCCCGGCGATGCCTGGGCGCTCGTGGTCCCCGGCGCAACCCGGTTTCGGGAGCTCTCGCGCCCGCCCCGGCTCAGCGACATCGCGGCCACGATCGCGGCGCTGGCCGGAGTCGAGGAGCCCGAGTTGCCGGGCGAGCCGCTTCTGGCCTACTAGCTAGCCCCAGTACTCCTGCGCCAGGTCCGGCTGCCAGCGGTTCAGCATGATCTGGAAGGGGAAATTCAGGAACCAGAAGACGACGGCGAAGTAGCTGTTGACGAAGGCCGCCGGCACCGAGATGAGGAAGAGGACGACCGGCGAGGCCGAGGCGATCAGGCCCCAGCGATAGACGGCGGGCGGCATCGGCACCCGGAACAGCCCGCGCTTCTTCGCGTGCAGGAAGAGGAGCACCTCGCTCCCGCTCACCAGCGCGATCGTGACCGCGTAGATCGAGACCGAGAGCGGATTCTCGAAGTAGTCGCCGAGCAGCGCGGTGGGGAAGGGGAGGAACCTCGCGCGGGTGAGAGCGCAGGGATCGGGCTACGGACAGGCCGTTCTCGGTATCGGGCTCGGCCATGGGCGCTCGGATCACCCTAGAAAGCCGGGCGGCGGCTAGGCTGCGGCTGTCCGCGCCGACGGCGCCGCGGCCCGGTCCCGCTCCGGGGTATGCAGGCGCCGGACGAGCGAAACCGATTTCCTACTGGGGAGTAGTGTCCCGCGGGTCAAGGATGACGTCAGCGCGCGATCAAGCGGTCGACGTGCTCGTCGAGCAGCTCGGCTCCGACGCGATCGACCCCGACCAGTTCTACGACCGCCTGTGCGCGGCGGTCTGCCGGCTGACGCGGCTCGAGCGCGCGGTGCTCCTGCTCTACGACCCCGCCTACCGCGCGGTGCGCCCGGTGGGGGCGAGCGGGGTCGACCCCGAGCTCGTGCGGCAGATCGAGGGGACCCTGGCGGACGCGCCGATCGCCCAGCGGGCCTTGGAGAACGACGACGTGGTGATCGCCACGGGCGACCTCTCCGGCGAGCTTCCCTCCCACTTCATCGAGACCACGGGCACGCGCGCGGTGGCCTGCGTGCCGGTCTCGGCCGGCGGCGCCTGGCTCGGCGTGATCTTCGCCGACTGCAACGGGGAGCCGTTCGAGTTGGATGCGGGCGAGCGCCTGCCGCTGCGGACGCTGGCCCGTGGCGCGGCGCTGGTGGCGAGCGTGGAGCGCTCCACCCAGATGCGCGAGCGCGCGAAGCAGCTCAGCGAGCGCATCGCGCTCACGCGCGAGATCCACGACCGGGTGATGCAGCGCCTGTTCGGCCTCTCCCTGGTGCTGGGGGCCGAGGGCCCGCTCTCCGACGAGGACCGTCGCCGCGCGCACCAGGAGCTGCGCGCGGTGCTCACCGACCTGCGCGGCTCGCTCGAGCGCCAGCTCGCGCCCTCCGAGCACGAGACCAGGACCACGCTGCGGCGGATGCTCGACCGCCTGAGCCGTCACGACGCGCGCGTCCGCGTCGACTGGCCCGAGGGTGTGACGGTGCCGGAGCGGCTCGAGGGGCTGCTGCAGTCGGTGCTGGCCGAGGCGCTGCGCAACGCGGACAAGCACGCCGATCCGAGCGAGATCACCGTGGCGCTGCGCCGACGCGAGGAGGCGCTCAGCCTCCAGGTGGAGAACGACGGCGCCGCGGGCGCGGGTGCTGATCCCGCGGATCGGGCGCGTGACGACGTGGGGTCGCCCGTCCCCGCGGGGGCAAGCGAGGGCGGGGGGCTCGGCCTGCGCCTGGCGAGCATCGAGGCCCTGCAGCACGGCGGGATGCTGGAGTTCGGGCCCGCTGGCGAGGGCCGCTGGCGGGTCCGGGTCGTCTGCCCGGTGGGCGACGGCGCGGGCGAGCCCAGGTCGACGGGAGCGGAAGCCAACGGGACCGGCGATAAGCGGGGTGAGGCGGATGGATGAGCCGATCCGGGTCCTGGTGGTGGACGACCACGACGTCGTGCACTGGGGCTTTCGCCTGTTGTTGGAGCGCCAGCCCTGGGTCGAGCGCTGCGCGGCGGCGACCTCGGGCAGCGAGGCGCTCGAGCGGGCGGCGAAGCTGAAGCCGCACGTCGCGCTCGTCGACCTCTTCCTCGGCGGCGAGTCCGGGGCCGAGGTGGCCGAGGAGCTGCGCGAGGCGCACCCGGAGCTGCGGGTGCTGCTGATCTCGGGAGCCGGCCGCATCTCCCCGGCGGTGGCGCGCGCGGCGGGCGCCTCCGGGTTCGTGACCAAGGATTGGGGCGCCGCCGACGTGGTGCGCGCGGTGCGCATGGTGGCTTTGGGACAGGAGGTCTTCGCGCCGGCGCCCAGCGAGAACGGTGACGAGCTCACGCCCCGGGAGCGCGAGGTGGTCGCCCAGATCGCCCAGGGCAAGACCAACGCCGAGATTGCAGCCGCGCTCTACCTCTCCCCCCACACCGTCAAGGAGCACACCAGCGCGATCTACCGCAAGCTCGGCGTCCGCAACCGAGCCGAGGCCGTCAAGGCGGCCCAGCGCCTCGGCCTGATCGCGTAGGCGGCCCCGCGGCCCGACGCGCGGGGCCGGGTCGGGTCCGCGGCCGACATCCGTCTCTCCACAGGCAGATCGCCGCGGGCGAGGCGGCCCTCCCCCGAAAAGGCGCACTTGTGCTGCCCACGGCAGCAAGAACTGCACCCTCTCGCCCACGGGCGCCCCCGACAAGGGTCCTCAGCGCCCGACCCCCCCGCCCCTCCACGCGGCCCCCGACAAACGGGGGGTATGGGATGATGGATGCTTAACCGGGAGGCGTTGGCTGTGAAGTATCCGGCGTGATGGGTCGCTCGGAGAGCACGCCTCGCACCGCGTTGCTCTTCCCCGGACAGGGGAGCCAGGAGCCGGGGATGCGCGACGTGGTCGCGGAGGCGCGGCCGGATCTGCTCGAGCTCGCGGTGGAGCTGGTCGGCGATGACCCCTTCGAGCTGGTCGGCGAGGGCACGCGCTTCGCGCAGCCCGCCATCTACTGCGCCTCGATCGCGCATTGGGAGCGCGCCGGGCGGCCCGAGGCAGACTGCGTCGCCGGTCACTCGCTAGGCGAGCTCGCGGCGCTGGTCGCGGCCGGCGCCCTCGACCCCGAGGACGGCCTGCGGATCGCGATCGTGCGCGGGGCGCTGATGCAGCGCGCCGCCGAGGCCGACGGCGAGAGCGGGATGATGGCCCTGCTCGGCGACGGGGAGGTCGCCCGCCGGCTCGCCGAGCAGCACGGGCTCACCCCCGCCAACGACAACTCCCCCGACCAGCTGGTCGTCGCGGGCCACGACGACGCCCTCTCGGCCGCGCGGCGCGAGGCGCGCAAGGCCGGTCTGCGTGCGGTGCGCCTGCCCATCCGCGGCGCCTTCCATTCGCCCGCTATGCAGCCGGTGGTCGGCGAGTTCCGGGCCGAGCTCGACCGGGTCGAGTTCCGCCCGCCCCGGGTCGCGACCTACTCCTGCATCACCGCCGCCGAGTTCACCGATCCCCGTGAGGAGCTCGCCTCCGCGCTCGTCCGCCCCGTGCGCTGGCGCGACACCATGCAGGCGCTCTACCGGCGCGGGATCGAGCGCTTCGTGGAGACCGGCCCCGGCAAGGTGCTGACCGGGCTGGTCGAGCGCAACCCGGCTCCCGACAACCTGAAGCCGGAGGTGGCCCATGCATGAGGCCACCGGCGCCCTCGCCGCGCCTGCGACCGAGCAGGAGCGCCCGGCCCCGCCCCGTCGCGCGGCGATCGCCTCGGTGGCCACCGCGGTGCCGAAGGAGGTGCGCCCGAACGCCGCGATCGCCGCCCGCATCGGCGTCGAGGAGGGCTGGATCGTCGAGCGCACCGGCGTGCGCGAGCGACGCGTGGCGGGCGCCGACGAGACCCTGCTCGACCTCGCGGTCGCCGCTTCGCGCGAGGCGCTCGCGCGCGCGGGCATCGAAGCCTCCCAGCTCAACGGGGTGATCGCGGCGACGATGAGCCACGAGCGGATCACGCCGAACCTGGCGCCGCTGATCGCCGCCGAGCTGGGCACCGAGGCCGGCGCGATCGACGTCGGCGCCGCCTGCACGGGTTTTCTCGGGGCGCTCGCGTTCGCCGTCCCGCTGGTCGAGACAGGCCGGGCGGAGGCCGTGCTCGTGGTCGGCGCGGACCTCATGACCCGGATGATCGATCACGACGATCGCTCCACCGCGGCGCTATTCGGCGACGGCGCGGGCGCCGTGGTGGTCGCCCCCGCCCGCGGGGCCGGCGTGGGGCCGGTGCTCCTGGGCAGCGACGGGGTGCGCGCCGAGCTCGTGACCGCCACGCGCGAGGAGGGGATCCTGCGCATGGAGGGCCAGGACACCTTCCGCGAGGCGGTGGCGCGGCTTACGGATGTGACGCGCGACGCCGCCGCGGCCGCGGGCGTGGGACTCGACGAGATCGACGCCTTCATCTACCACCAGGCGAACGCGCGGATCCTGCGCGCTGTGGGCCAGCGGCTGAAGCTGCCGGCGGAGCGCGTGGTCGAGTGCATCTCCAGCTACGGGAACACCTCGGCCGCCTCGATTCCGCTGACGCTCGAGCGCGCGCTCGAGCAGGGCGTGCTGCGTCCGGGCGGCCGCGCGCTGCTCGCCGCATTCGGCGGGGGCATGACCTGGGGCGGGACGGTGGTCGAGTGGGAGGGGAGCGAGCGGTGAGGTCGACGAGCGGACGGAGGACGAGATGAGCGAGGGCTTGACGACGCAGGCGAACGGCGCGGGCCCGGCGGCGGAGCCGCGCACGCGCCAGGGCTGCGCGCTCGTGACCGGCGGCTCGCGCGGGATCGGCGCGGCCACGGCGCGGGCGTTGGCCGAGGCGGGCTGGCCGGTGGGGATCACCTACCGCGCGGACCGCGAGGGCGCGGAGCAGCTCGCGCACGAGATCGAGACCGCCGGCGGCACGGCGCTGCCGCTGGCCGGCGACGTGCGCGACCCCGAGGCGATGGAGCAGGTGTTCTCCCGGCTCGAGGACGAGCACGGCAACGTGCTCGTCCTGGTCAACAACGCGGGCGTGCGCGACGACAACCTCGCCGCCCAGCTCGACGATGAGGCCTGGGAGCGCGTGATCGAGACCAACCTCACGGCCGCCTTCCGGGCGACGCGCCGCGCCCTGCGGCCGATGATCCGCGCCCGTTTCGGGCGGATCATCAACGTCGCCTCGGTCGTGGGCCCGCGCGCCAACGCGGGCCAGGCCAACTACGCGGCGGCCAAGGCCGGGCTGATCGGGATGACGAAGACGATCGCGGTAGAGGTCGCGCGCCGCGGCGTCACCGTCAACGCGGTGGCGCCTGGGTTCGTGCGCACCAAGCTGACCGAGGGGATCAGCGAGGAAACCCTCGGCGCGATCCCGGCGCGCCGGGCCGGGACGCCCGAGGAGGTGGCGGCCTGCATCCGCTTCCTCGCCTCCGAGGAGGCGAGCTACGTGACCGGCACGACGCTCGTGGTCGACGGCGGCCTGAGCGCCTGAGCAGGACAACCAGCGAGGAGCAAAGGAGAACAGATGACGACGAAGGCAACCGACGAGGCGGTCGAGAAGGTGATCTTCGAGGGCCTGCAGGAGGTCGGCGCCGAGCCCGACCTGATCAAGCGCGAGGCGACCTTCGAGGAGCTCGACATCGACTCGCTCGACGTGGTCGAGTTGGCGCAGATCGTCGAGGACGAGTTCGGCGTGCGGCTGGAGGGCGACGACCTCAAGGGCCTGGAGACCGTCGGGCAGGTCATCGACCTGGTGGTGAGCCGCGCGGAGTGACTTCCTCCGGCCCGACAAGCCCGCAGGCCGACTCGCAGCGGCGCCGGCGCGTCGCGATCACCGGCGTGGGCGCCGTGACCCCGCTCGGGGTCGGCGCCGAGGCGCTGATCGAGCGCTGGATCGCCGGCGTGAGCGGGATCGAGGACGGCGCCGGCCGCTGCTCTGAGTACGAGCCGACCGACCACTTCTCGCGCAAGGAGGCCCGCCGCGCCGACCGCTTCTGCCAGTTCGCGATGGTCGCCGCCGACGAGGCGATCCGGGGCGCGGGCTGGGGCGAGGAGATCCCTTACGACCCCCGGCGCGTCGGCTGCGTGATCGGCACCGGCATCGGCGGCCTGGGCTCGCTCGAGGAGCAGACCGAGGTGCTGCGCGAGCGGGGCCCGAAGTCGGTCTCGCCGCTCTCGGTGCCCCTGATGATGGGCAACGCCGCCGCCGCCGCGGTGGCGATGCGCCACGGGCTGCACGGGCAGACCTACGGCGTGGTCTCCGCCTGCGCCGCGGGCGCGCACGCGATCGGCTCGGCGGTGCGGATGCTCCAGAGCGGCGACGCCGACGCGGTCGTCTGCGGCGGCGCCGAGTCGACGCTCACGCCGCTCGCCACGGCCGCCTTCGCCGCGATGGGCGCGACCTCGCAGGTGGGTATCTCGCGACCGTTCGACGCGCGGCGCGACGGCTTCGTGATGGGCGAGGGCGCGGGCGCGCTCGTGCTCGAGGACGCGGAGGCCGCCGAGCGCCGCGGCGCCACGATCCTGGGCGAGATCCTGGGCTACGCCGCGACCTCCGACGCGCACCACCTCACCGCGCCCGACCCCACCGGGCGCGAGGCGGCGCGGGCGATCGAGCTGGCATTGGCCGAGGCGGGCGTGGGGCCGGAGCAGGTCGACTACGTGAACGCGCACGGCACCTCGACGCCGCTCAACGACCGCTCGGAGACCGACGCGATCAAGCTCGCGTTCGGCGAGCACGCGCATCGCGTCCCCGTCTCCTCGACCAAGTCGGCGGTCGGGCACCTGTTGGGTGCGGCCGGGGCGGTCGAGGCGATCGCGACCGTGGAGGCGCTGCGGCGCGGCATCGCGCCGCCCACGCTGAACTACGAGGAGCCCGAGGAGGGGCTCGACCTCGACTACGTGCCGAACGAGGCGCGGCCGATCGAGACCGTGCAGGGCAACGGCTCTGGCTCGGGGCGCAGGATCGCGATCTCTAACTCGTTCGGCTTCGGCGGTCACAACGCGGTCCTCTGTATCGCCGCGTGAACGCGATGAACGCTCTGGCCACAGCAACTGCCCCGCCCGCCGACGCAGCCGAGCGCAGCGGCCCGCGCGAGCGCCTCGAGTCGCTCTGCGACCCGGGCTCGTTCATGGCCCTGCGCAGCGCGGTGCGCTCGCCGCGCGGCGACGCGAACGGCGACGGGGTGCTGAGCGGCGCGGGCACGGTCGGGGGCCGGCCGGTCTTCTGCTACGCGCAGGACCCCACCTACATGGGTGGCTCGCTCGGCGAGCAACACGCGGAGTCGATCGTGCGCGCGCTGGAGCTGGCGGGACAGTCCGGCGCGCCCGTGGTCGGCTTCATCGAGTCTGGCGGCGCCCGGCTGCAGGAGGGCCACCAGGCGCTGGCCGGCTACGGGCGGATCTTCCGGGCGAGCGTCGAGCTGCAGGAGCTGGTGCCGCAGATCTCGATCGTCTGCGGCGTCTCCGCGGGCGGCGGCGCCTACTCGCCCGCGCTCACGGACTTCGTCGTGATGACCGAGCAGGCGCGCATGTTCCTCACGGGCCCGCGGGTCGTGCGCGAGGCGCTCGGCGAGGAGGTGACGATGGAGGAGCTTGGCGGGCCCGCGGTCCACCAGACGAACGGGGTCTGCCAGTTCGTCGCCGCCGACCTGCCCGCGGCGACGTCGCTCGCGCGGGAGCTGCTCTCCCTTCTGCCCGCGCGGATCGGCGATCGTGCGCCGGCGGCCGCCCCCTCTCCGGCCGCCGGCGGCGATCCGTCCGAGCCGGTGCCCGACGACCCGCGCCGCGTGTACGACGTGCGCGAGGTGATCGCGCGCCTGGTCGACGGCGGCCGCCTGCTCGAGCTCGACGAGCGCTGGGCGCGCAACATGGTCACCGGCCTGGCCCGGCTGGAGGGGCGCACCGTGGGCATCGTCGCCAACCAGCCCCGCTGGCTCGGGGGCGTGATCGACGCCGCCGCCTCGGAGAAGGCCGCGCTCTTCGTCGAGCGCTGCCACCGCTTCCGCGTGCCGCTGGTCGTGCTCGTCGACACGCCCGGCTTCATGCCCGGCACCAAGCAGGAGCGGGCCGGGGTGATCCGGCACGGCGCTTCGCTGCTGCGGGCGTTCGCGGCGGCCCGGGTGCCGAAGGTCACCGTCGTTCTGCGCAAGGCCTATGGCGGCGCGGTGATCACCATGAACTCCCGCGGGCTGGGGGCGGACATGGTCTTCGCCTGGCCCGAGGCAGAGATCGGGATCATGTCCGCGCGCCAGGCGGTGGGCATCGTCGAGCGCAGGCGACTCGAGGCGAGCGACGACCCCGAGGCGCTGCGCGCGCAGCTCGCCGACGCCTACGAGGCGGAGCACCTGACCGCGCCGGCGGCCGCCGGCAGCGGCTTCGTCGACGAGGTGATCGAGCCGCGCGCGACGCGCGCGCGCCTGGACTGGGCCCTGCGGACCCTCGAGGGGCGCTGATGGATCCGAAGGCGGTGGACGACCGGGACGTGAACACCGGCGGGACCCGCGAGCCCGGCGAGACCCGCGAGCGCACCGCGATCCGCTCCTACGTCGCGCTGGGCGACAGCTTCACCGCCGGCACCGGCTGCGACCCGGGTCTCGGCTGGGCGGACCGGCTCGCCCGGGCGCTGCCGGACGGTGCCGTCTACCGCAACCTGGCCAAGCACGGGGCGACGAGCGCCGACGTGCGCGAGCAGGTCAGCGAGGCGCTGCAGCTCGAGCCCGATCTCGTGACCGTGATCTGCGGCGCCAATGACGTGCTCTTCAACCCGCGCGCCGACGTGCTCACCTACTCGCGCAACTTCGGCGCGATCCTGCGCCGCATCCAGCGCGCGGTGCCCGGTGTGCGCCTGGTCACGGCCACCCAGCCGGAGCGCTGGGACTTCCTGCCGGTCGGCCCGCGTACCAAGGCGCGGCTTCAGGAGAGCCTGCGTCGCATCAACCAGGCGACGCGGACGCTGGCCGCCGCCCACGGCGCGGCGGTGCTCGAGGTCGCGTCCGACCCGCGCCTGGGCGACCCGGAGAACTTCTCGGCCGACGGTCTGCATCCCTCGCCGCTCGGCCACGCCAAGGCGGCGCGCGCCTTCGCGGCGCTGTTGAGGGACGAGTTCGGCATCGAGGTGAACGAGGAGGCGCTGTGACGGCGATGCAGCAGGCGAGCCTGGCCGCGGGCGGACGCATCCGCAGCCGCGGCCGCACGATCACGGAAGCGGACCTGGTCAACTTCTCGGCGCTCACCGGCGACTGGCACCCCCAACACGCCGACGCCGAGTGGGCGAAGCACAGCCGCTTCGGCGAGCGCATCGCGCACGGGATGCTCGTGCTCTCCTACTCGATCGGCCTGGTCGGCTTCGACCCCGATGAGGTCGTGGCGCTGCGCGGGATCGACGGGCTCACCTTCAAGCGCCCGGTGCGGATCGGGGAGACGATCCGCGTCGAGGCCGAGGTGGAGGAGGCGCGCCCGCTCGACGCCGAGCACGAGCTGGTGACGCTGCGCTGGCGGGTGCTGGCGAGCGAGAAGCTGGCGGTGCGGGCCAAGGTGCAGGTGGTGCGGCGCTTGCCGCAGGCCGGCGCCGCCGAGGCGAACGACAGCGCCTCCGAGGAGGCAGAGGCGGTCGACAGCGAGCCCGAGGCCGGCGGCGCAGGGCCCGCATCGGATGCGTCCGCCGGCGGGTCCGTCGCGGCCGCGTCGGCCCGGGAGCTCTACGGCCGGGAGGTGCTGCTCTAGATGGCTGACCTGCTCGAGGGCAAGCGAATCCTCGTCACCGGCGTCGTCAACCGCCACTCGATCGCCTTCGCGGTCGCCGAGCGCGCGCTCGAGGAGGGCGCGGAGATCGTGCTGAGCAGCTTCGGCCGGGTGCGGCGTCTGACCGAGCGCGCGGCGCGGCGCCTGCCGCAGGAGGTCGAGATCCTGGAGCTGGACGTTGACCGCGACGAGGACCTCGCCGCGGTGCGCGAGGAGCTCGCGCGGCGCTGGGGCCGGCTGGACGGCGCCGTGCACGCGATCGCGTTCGCGCCCGCCGACGCGCTGGGCGGGAACTTCCTGGGCGCGCCGCGCGCGAGCGCCGTGAAGGCGTTCGAGACGAGCGCCTACTCGCTGAAGGGGATGGCGGAAGCGCTGGCGCCGCTCTTCGCCGCGCGCGACGGCGACGCGCCGGCCGGCGGCAGCATCGTCGGGCTCGACTTCGACGCCTCGGTCGCCTGGCCCTCCTACGACTGGATGGGCGTCGCAAAGGCGGCGCTGGAGGCGACCTCACGCTACCTGGCGCGCGAGCTGGGGCCGCAGGGCGTGCGCGTCAACCTGGTCTCCGCCGGGCCGATCTCCACCCCGGCGGCGAGCGGCATCCCCGGCTTCGACGGGCTCGTCGAGCACTGGAACGAGGCCGCGCCGCTCGGCTGGGACCGCCACGACGCGACGCCGGTGGCCGACACCGTGCTCTTCCTGCTCTCCGACCTCGCGCGAGCGATCAGCGGCGAGATCATCCACGTGGACGGTGGCGCGCACGCGGTGGCGCCGGTCGCCGCTGGGGCGCGCGAGCGGCGGCCGGCGAACGCGGACGGCTAGCGCGGCCGGGACGCGAGCCCCGGCTCCTGGCCCGTCGATCCCGCTCGGTTAGAGGATCGGCGGGGAGATGACCACGAACAGGCGCGCCTCGCGGGAGGTGGGGTTGCGCATGGCTTCGGGGTCACGTCCGCCGTAGTAGAGGCTGTCGCCCTTCCGCAGTACCACCGGTTGGCGTCCCTTCAGGCGGATCTCGACCGATCCCTGGAGCACGTGGACGAACTCCTCTCCGTCATGGCCCTCCCAGTCGGTCGTCGCGGCCCCTGGAGCGAGCACCGAGAGAAGCGGCAGCATCCTCCGCTCGGTGTCGCGGGCGAGCAAGTAGAGGTCGATGCCCTCCCCGGCGGAGCGAAGGTGCGGCTCGGAGCCGGCCCGGATCTGGCCCTCGACGTCCACCGGGTCCTTTGGCTCGTCGAGCAGGTCGGTGATGTGCACGCCGTAGTAGTCGACGAGGCGGTGGAGGCGACCGAAGCTGATGTCGCTCGTTCCGTTCTCGACCAGCGAGAGAAACGAGCTCGAGATCCCCGTGTCGCGGGCGACGGTCGCCAGGGAGAGACCGCGCTCGGCACGCAGCGCGCGGAGCTTCGGCCCTAGCTGGGGCGCGCCGTCCTCCCTGGGGTCGTTCCCGCCGCGCTCCTTCCTCCTTGCCACCGACGGCCGATGTTAGAGCTCCGGCGGCCCGATCTCATGGCCCTTCCCAGCCAGTCGATCCTGATCTCGATACCGCAAGTTGCATTTGCCACGCGTGGCCATTATGGTGGCCGTGTTGTCCAGCAAACTGGACGCGCGAGGAGAGGAGCCGTTGAGCCGAGCCTTGTGGGCGATCGTCGTCGTGGTTGCGGTTCTTGGGACCGCTTCACTCGTCGCTTGCGGGGGGTCCGGCGGGGGCGGTGATGCGGCGGCCGGCGAGCAGGTGTGGCTCGATGCCGGCTGCGGCAACTGTCACACGCTCGCCGCCGCGGAGTCGACCGGCAACGTCGGTCCGGACCTGGACGAGCTGCAGCCCGACGCGGAGACGGTCGAGGAGATCGTGAGAAACGGTCGCGGCGGCATGCCGTCCTTCGAAGGGGAGCTGACCGACGAGGAGATCGCCGACGTCGCCGCCTACGTGGAGGAGAACAGCGGCTAGGCGCAGCAGCAGACCGAAAGGAGGTCCCGATGACGGACACCCGAGCGGGCGCAGAGGAGCCGGGCCCCGACACGCGTTCGCAACGCAGCACCTCTGACGGGGACGGGAACGGCTCAGGGGGCGCGCTCTCCCGTCGGCAGCTGCTCGCGGCCGGCGGCGCCGCGGTCGCCGGCGGTGCGATCGGCCTAGGCGCGGGCCTGCTGATCGCCGACGACAAGGAGACCGGCGAATCCCAAGAAGCAGCGGCGCAGCCGACGCACGCCCTGGAAGCCCTCACCGCGGATCAGGCCGCAATTCTCTCCGCTGTCCTCGCGCGCCTGATCCCCAGTGACGACAGTGGGCCCGGGGCGGAGGAGGCCATGGTCTGGCGCTACATCGACCGGGCGTTGGCCGGGGACCTCAAGGAGATGCTGCCGCTCTACTCCGACGGGCTCGCCGGACTCGACGCGTACGCGCGTCAGACGCAGGGTTCCCCCTTCACCGAGCTCACGCCCGAGCAGCAGGACGAGGTGCTCGCCGCGCTCGAGGCGGGTGAGGCGGACGGCTTCCCTGGGGATCCGCAGGCGTTCTTCAACACCCTCCACTCGCACGCGATGGAGGGGATGTTCGGGGATCCCGCCCACGGGGGGAACGCGGGGTTCGCGGGGTGGAAGCTGATCGGCTACCCCGGCGTCCGACTGGCGTGGTCGCCCTCGGACATGGAACTTGACGCCACGCCAGGCGGGGAACGGCACTCCACCTACGAGTTCAGCAACTTCGGTGCGGCCTGAGGGAGGATCTGATGGCTGAGAAGCGCAAGCGAGCGGACGTCGTCGTAATCGGGCTCGGTGCCGCCGGCGGAACCGTCGTCAAGCCGCTCGCCGAAGCGGGGCTCTCCGTGGTTGGGCTGGAGGCGGGACCGCGCTACACGAATCGTGACTTCCCGCTGGACGAGATCCGCAACGACAACCGCAACTGGCTAGGGCGGCTGAAGTTCAACCAGGAGATCCCGACGTGGAGGCGGTCGCCGGGCCAGAAGGCGGGCGATCCGACGCGGATGGGGGCCATCGTCACCCGGATGATGAACGGCGTCGGTGGCACGTCCATCCACTGGACGTCGCAGAGTTGGCGCTTCACCGACTGGAACTTCCGCACCCGCTCACAGAGCGAGAAGCGATACGGCCGCGGATCGATCCCTTCGAACTCGACGGTCACCGATTGGCCTGTCTCATACGACGACCTCGAGCCCTACTACGACCGGGTCGAGTATCTCCACGGGGTCTCCGGCAAGGCGGGGAACATCCAGGGGAAGAAGGACCCGGAGGGGAACATCCACGAGTCGCCTCGGCAGCGGGAGTACCCGAATCCGCCGCTGCACAAGAGCGGCTACATGACGATGATGGCCGATGCCCTGCGGAAGCAGGGATACGACCCCTTCATCGGCCCGTCCGCGGTGCGCTCCAGGCAGTACGAGGGGATGCCCGGCTGCACCTACTGCGGCTTCTGTACGAACGCCGGCTGTTACAACGACGCGAAGGCGACGACGATGCTGCGCGGGATCCCCGACGCCGAGGAGACCGGCAACCTCGAGGTCATCCCGAACGCTCGGGCCCTGCGGATCGAGGTCGACAACGACGGGCGCGCTACGGGCGTGACCTTCCTGCGGGGCGGCCGCGAGGTCTTCCAGCCGGCGAGGTTCGTGGTTCTCGCCTCATACGTCTACGAGAACACGCGCCTGCTGCTGCTCTCGAGATCGAAGGCCTTCCCGCGCGGCCTCGCGAACAACGCGGGGCAGGTCGGTCGCCATTACATGGCGCACGTCTACTGCGGCGTCAACGCCCTGTTCGAGGGCCGTAAGTTGAACCGGTTCAACGGCACCGGCGCCCAGGCGATCTGCATCGACAACCTGAACGGCGACAACTTCGACCACAAGGGCCTGAGCTTCATCGGCGGCGGGGTGGTCTCGGCAGGACACGAGGCGAAGCCGATCGCCACCGCGACCAGCGTGCCCGAGGGGGTGCCGCGCTGGGGCTCGGAGTGGAAGCGCTGGATCGCCAAGAACGCGAACTCGATCGGTGGGCTGTTCGCGCAGACCGAGTGCCTCCCCTACGAGGACTCCTTCCTGGACCTCGATCCCACCGAGAAGGATCCCCTGGGGCTCCCCAGGATCCGGGTCACGTACGACATCCACCAGCAGGAGAGCGACCGATACGACTACATCTACGCCCAGCTCGAGCGGATGCTCAAGGAGATGGGCGCCTCGAAGACCTGGGTCGGGTTCCCGAAGATCCCGCATCCGGTCAACACCCACGCCTACGGCGGCACCAGGATGGGCGACGATCCGGAGACCAGCGTCGTCAACGGGTTCTGCATCGCCCACGAAGTCCCCAACCTGGCCGTGCTCGGCGCTTCGACGTTCGTCACCACGTCGGGCTACAACCCGACGGAGACGGTGATGGCGCTCGCCTGGCGGAGCGGTGACCACATCGCCGAGAACTTCGAGCGCCTGACGAGCTGAGCCGGCGGCCGATCGGCTTTCGCCGGCTGATACGGGGTCGATCACCGGGTCCGTTCACCCGCTCGGGGCGACGAGGCGCAGCGGCGGCGCCCTGGCTGTCCGCCTGCAAGGATGAACGGCCTGATGAGCGACCTCTATTCGATCCCGCAGGAGTTCGAGGACTTTCGCAACCTGGTCCGCCAGATCGCCCAGGAGAAGGTGGCGCCGCGGGCGGCCGAGATCGATCGCACCGACGAGTACCCGTGGGACATCCGCGAGCTGCTGGCCGAGCAGGACATCCTCGGCCTGCCGTTTGCCGAGGAGTGGGGTGGCACCGGCACGGGCACGCTGATGCTCAACATCGCGATCGAGGAGCTCGCCAAGGCCTCGGCCGCGGTGGCGCTGATCCTGATGGTCCAGGAGCTCGGCACGCTGCCGATCCAGCGCTTCGGCTCGCGCGAGCTCAAGGAGCGCTTCTTGCCCAAGTGCGCGAGCGGCGAGTGGTCGCCGGCCTTCTGCCTGTCCGAGCCCGACGCGGGATCGGACCCCGCCTCGATGCGCACGACCGCGGTGCGCGACGGCGACGAGTGGGTGATCAACGGGACGAAGAACTGGATCACCAACGCGGGGATCGCGGACTTCTACATCGTCTTCGCGGTCACCGATCCCGAGCAGCGGCGCGTGACCGCGTTCGTGGTCGAGAAGGACCGCGAGGGCTTCTCGGTGCCCAAGTTCGAGCACAAGATGGGCATCCACGGCTCGCCGACCGGCCAGCCCGTGCTGGAGAACGTGCGCGTGCCGCACGAGAACGTGGTGGGCGAGGTCGGGCGCGGCATGCGCGTCGCGCTCGGCACACTCGAGCGCACCCGCTTGGGCGCCGCCGCGCAGGCCGTGGGCATCGCGCAGGGCGCGATCGACTACGCGCTCGGCTACGCCAAGGAGCGCGTGGCGTTCGGCAAGCCGATCATCGAGCTGCAGGCGATCCAGTTCAAGCTCGCCGAGATGCAGACGAAGACGTCGGCGGCGCGCGAGCTGCTCTACAAGGCGTGCGCGCTGGCCGACCGCGACGACCCGCAGCTGGGGATGCACAGCTCGATGGCGAAGCTGTTCGCCTCGGACACGGCGATGGAGGTGACGACCGAGGCGGTGCAGATCCTGGGCGGCTACGGCTACGTCAACGAGTACCCGGTCGAGCGGATGATGCGCGACGCCAAGATCACCCAGATCTACGAGGGCACGAACGAGATCCAGCGCCTCGTGATCGCACGCCACATGAAGGGCTGACGCCGCCCTCAGGCGGTGAGCCAGCGCGCCGGGTTCTCGACCATGAGCGTCCGCTCCTGCTCGGCCGACATCCCGCGCTCGCGCAGCGCGGGCAGGACCTTGTCCGGCACGATACGGATCGTCCAGTCGACCGCGGCCCCCGCCGCCAGCATCTGCTCCTCGACCGGCAGCGGGAACCAGTCGATCGTCGCGCAGGAGTCGGCCGACAGCATCATCCGCTCCGCGTAGCCGCGCTCGAGCAGGGCGAGCACGGTCTCGATGCGCTGCTCGAAGGGCAGGAACATCTCGAGGCCAAAGCGGTCCATCCCGACATAGGCGCCCCGGTCGAGCAGCCGCTCGATGTAGTCGAGGTCGGCCGTGTCGCCGGTGTGGGCGAGCTGCACGCGGGCCGGGTCGACTCCCTCCTCGGTCAGGATCTCCAGCTGGCGCAGGCCCGTCCGGGAGGAGGGGTGGGTGTGGGCCATGATCGGCGCGCCCGTGCGCAGGCTGGCGCGCGCAGCGGCGCGGTGGAGCTTCTCGACGTTCTCGGTCACGCCCGGCGCGTCGGCCGCGCACTTGATGAAGGCGGCGCGGGAGTCGGTGCCCTGGATGCCGCGCTCGAGGTCGTGGACGAAGAGGTCGGCGATCCCATCCGCGTCGCGGGAGAGCAGGGCGGTGGGCAGGTGGTCGTAGGAGTAGATCCCGGTCGCCGCGACGATGCGCAGCCCGGTCGCCTCCGAGACCCGGCGCATGAGGCGCACGTCGCGGCCCAGGAACATCGCCGCCGGGTCGCAGATCGTGCGCACGCCGCGCTCGACCGCTGCCTGCGCGGCCTCGAGCGCCAGCCGCTCGGCGCCCTCGGCGTCGACCTCGCGCACCGGCTCGCCCCCCGTCGTGGGCAGATGCGGGAACTGGAAGGCGAGCGCCTCGTCGCGCGCCTGCAGGTGCTCGTGCACGAGCGTGACGCCGAGCTCGCCGGCGTCGACGGCCCCGAGCACCGTCTGCACCTCTCCCATCGCGGCGTGACTCTAATGCGGCGGGGCGCGACACGGGCGCGGCTGTGTACCCTCGACGGGATGTCCGCAGCGATCCTGCACACCAACCGCGGCCCGGTGACCCTCGAGCTCTTCGACGAGGACGCGCCAAAGACGGTCGAGAACTTCCGCAAGCTCGCCGCCGACGGCTTCTACGACGGGCTCACCTTCCACCGCGTGATCCCGGACTTCATGATCCAGGGCGGCTGCCCGCGCGGGGACGGCACCGGCGGGCCGGGCTACACGTTCGAGGACGAGATCAACCAGCACAAGGTCGTACGCGGCGCGCTCGCGATGGCCAACGCCGGGCCCGACACCAACGGGTCGCAGTTCTTCATCGTCACCACGGCCGAGGCCCCCTGGCTCGACGGCAAGCACACCGTCTTCGGGCGGGTCACCGACGGCATGGAGGCCGTGGACGCGATCGAGCAGACGCCGACCGACGCGCGCGACAAGCCGCTCGAGCCGCAGGTGATCGAGCGCGTCGAGCTGCTCGACTGACCCGGCGCCGCGATGGGCCTCGGGGAGCGGCTGCGCGGCCTCGCCAGCTACCTCGGCCTCGCCCCGCACGCCGACGGCGCGCGGGAGCTCTACGTGGGGGACCCGCGGTTCGACGACTGGGAGGTCGTGCGTGACTTCGAGGATCTGCGCTCCGCCCGCGCCTGGCGGCAGCTGCTCGCCGAGCGCGGGATCGAGTCGGTCCTGACCGCTGACTGGCCCCTCGACCGCTTCGGCCGCGGCGACATCGCGCTGCGCGTGCCGCCCGGCCGCTGGAGCGAGGCGGAGGAGCTGCTTGACTCATTCGACTGAACCGTGCGCGCCGCCAAGCTGACACCGGTCCGCATCGCCCTGATCGGGCTCGTGGTCGTCGCGGCCGCAGTGCTGATCGTCGCGCTCGTGGGGCGGGGCGGCTCGAAGGAGATCGCCGAGCGCGATCCGGAGCCCTCGTTCCCGCCGGCAACGGGCAAGCCGAACATCGTGCTGCTGGTCACCGACGACCAGGACCTGCGCTCGTTCACCCGCCGGGTGATGCCGCGGACCTTCGAGCTGCTCGTCGACCAGGGCACCGTCTTCAGCCAGAACATCGTGCCGACGCCCCAGTGCTGCCCCTGGCGCGCGGTCTCCCTCACCGGCCAGTACGGGCACAACAACGGTGTGCTCTCCAACGTCCCCGGCTATCCGAACCTGAAGGATCCCGAGAACGTCCTGCCGGTCTGGCTGCGCAAGGCGGGCTACACGACGATCCAGATCGGCAAGTTCCTGAACGGATACCGGGACGCGGTCGAGCATCCGGCGAAGCCGGCCCCCGGCTGGGACGAGTGGTACGCCTCGACCCACGAAGGCTACTACAAGCACTCGATGTCGCACAACGGCGAGCTCGTCGAGTACAAGAAGGACCCCGAGGACTACCACACGACCGTCGTCACCGAGCTCGCCCTGGAGCTGATCGAGAAGCACGGCGGTCAGGACAAGGAGCGCCCCTTCTTCCTCTCGCTCGACTACTGGGCGCCCCACAAGGACCACAAGAAGCTGAAATCGGTGCGTCCCGACGGCAAGCGCTGCAAGCGGGCGGCGATCCCGGCGCCCGAGGACTGGGACGCGTTCGCCGACGAGCCGTTGCCGCGCCCGCCCTCGTTCGACGAGCGCGACATCTCGGATAAGCCGGTGATGGTGCGCCGGCAGCCGCGTCTCGCGAACGCCGACACCGCTGTGCCGATCGAGATGAAGTTCGCGAACTACCAGTGCCGGCTGGCCGCGCTGCAGGCGGTGGACCGCAGCGTGGAGCAGATCGTGCGCAAGCTCGAGGAGCTCGGCGAGCTCGAGGACACGATCATCGTCTTCACCTCGGACAACGGCTTCTACTTCGGCGAGCACCGGCTGCCCTCAGGCAAGAGCTGGCCCTACGAGGAGGGGATCCGCACGCCGCTGGTCGTGCGCGCCCCCGAGTCGATCGCCGGGCCGCGCCAGCCGAAGAGGGTGGACGAGATCGTCGCCGCGATCGACCTGCCGGCGACGATCGTCGACTGGGCGGGGGCCAAGACCTGCGATTACGAGGGCGACTGCCGCGTGCTCGACGGGCGCTCGTTCGCGCCGCTTCTGCGCGGGCGCAGGAAAGCCTGGCCGCGGGACCGCGCGATCGTACTCGAGGCGGACGAGACCGTGCGGACGGGTAGACGCTTTCCGTGCAAGTACCAGGGCATACGCACGCCGCGCTACATGCTCACGGTTCACCAGGAGATCCCGAACGCAAGTGGCAAGTGCCGTCCCGGCCGGGACGTCGAGTTCTACGACCTGAAGCGCGACCCCTACGAGCTCGAGAACCTCTGGCGCCGCGGCGGCAACGACCGCCTCAAACGAGATCTGCTGCGCAGATACGAGCGCCTGCGCGACTGCTCAGGCATCAAGGGCCGCGATCCGCGACCCGCAAGCGGCCACTGGTGCGAGTGAGGGTGCTCGAGATGCGCGCCAAAGGGATCAGTCGACCGGGCGCGCTTCTCAGCCCCGGGACGGTCCTCCTCGCCGTCGCCGCGCTGCTTGCCTCCGTGCTTTCGGTGCCGCCCGCCGAAGCGGCCAAGCCGAAGCGGGCCAACCCGCAGAAGCGGCCCAACATCGTCCTGATCGTGACCGACGACCAGCGCTTCGACACGCTCGCGGAGGGCGCGATGCCGCGCACCGAGCGGCTCCTGGGGCGGCGGGGCGCGATCTTCACCGAGGCGATCGTGACGACGCCGCTCTGCTGCCCCTCGCGCGCGACCATGCTGACCGGCCAGTACGGGCACAACAACGGGGTCCTGCGCAACCGCTACGGCCTGCTGCGCGCGCCGCGCAACGTGCTGCCGGTCTGGCTGCGCAAGTCAGGCTACGTGACCGCCCACGTCGGCCGCTGGCTGAACCACTACGTGAGCGCGGTGGGCGACCCCGAGCGAGTGGCGCCGGGCTGGAAGGAGTGGCACACCATCGTCAACAACGACGACTCGAACCTGCGCTACTTCGGCTACCGGCTGCGGGTGAACGGCGGGACCGTCAAGTTCGGCAAGAAGGAGCGCGACCACCTGACGCGCGAGATCCAGCGACGCTCTCTTCGCATCCTTGACCGCTACCTGCCGAAGCGCAAGCCGCTCTACCTGCAGATCGACCACCTCGCCCCGCACTCGAGCCCCGACCCGCGCCTGCCCTGCCGGCGCGCCGCCAAGCCGCTCGCCCGGGACGTGGGGCGGTTCGACGACCGCGAGATCGAGGGGCGGGTGCCGTCCTTCGACCACTTCGACCCCGGCAAGCACAGGGCTGCGCGCGAGGAGCCCCCCTGGGACGAGGACAAGATCGCGCGCAGCAACCGCGGGTGGCGCTGCGGGCTCGCCTCGCTGTTGGGGGTCGACCGCGGCATCGAGCGGATCGTCAAGCGCGTGCGCAAGCACCGCGAGCTGGGCAAGACCGTCTTCATCTTCACCTCCGACAACGGCTACTTCCTTGGGGAGCACAGGCTCGGCCGCAAGGGCAGGCCGTACGAGGAGGGTGTGCGCGTGCCGCTGCTCGTCAGGATGCCGCCGTCGCTGCGCAAGGGCGCGGAGGCGGGCATGGAGATCGACCTGCCGGTCGCCAACGTCGATCTGCCGGCCACGATCCTCCAGCTGGCTCGCGCCAAGCCCTGCCTGGGCGACCGCTGCCGGACCCTCGACGGTCGCTCGCTGCTGCCGCTGCTGCGCGGCAGGTTTGACAGGTGGCCCGAGGATCGCGCGATCCTGATCGAGATGAGCCCGCGCGAGGCGGGCCAAGCGGTGGGCGGCGGGGCCCCCTTGTGCGCCTTCCGCGGGCTGCGCACCCCGGAGCGCGCCTACTACGAGTTCGCAGGGCCCGACGAAGAGGGGCGCTGCCCGCAGCCCCTTTGGGCCGACCCGGAGCCCGAGTACTACGACTTGGAGGAGGACCCGTTCCAGCTGAACGCCACGCCTGCGCCGGTCATGGCCGAACGCCTGGAGCGGCTGGCGAGCTGCGCCGGGATCGAGGGGCGCGACACGCCGCCGCCCGGGCGTTTCAACTGCGAGTGAGGCGGTCCGGCGCGGGCGGCGATCGCCGCCACGGCGAGGCGCCGCTCCGGCGGCGCTAGATTGCGTGCGTGCCGCTCTCCTGGCGTATCACGCTGCTGGTTCTGGTTGTCTGTCTCATCGCCTCGATCGTGATCGGGGCGGTGAAGCTGTGGTGAGAGTCGCCGGCGCGGTTTAGGATGCGCGCGCGGGCGACGGGCCAAGGAGAGCGGCGTGAAAAGGATTGTTGTAGGCACTGACGGGTCCGAGACGGCGGATCTGGCCGTCGATGAGGCGATCGAACTGGCGCGCATGTCCGGCGCCACGCTCGAGATCGTGAGCGCGTATGACCCCGTTCCCGCCTCGCGTCTGCGCGAGGAGGCGCAGGCGGTGCCCGAGGACGTGGCCCACGCGGTCGGGCCGCGCGAGGACGTCAACCTGCGCCTGGAGGCGGCCAAGGGGCGCGCCAACGCGGCCGGCGTGGAGGCGGTGACGCATCCGCGCGAGGGCGATCCCGCGGACGCGATCCTCGACGTGGCGGAGGAGACCGGGGCCGACCTGATCGTGGTCGGCAACAAGGGGATGACCGGAGCCCGGCGCTTCCTGCTGGGCAGCGTGCCCAACAAGGTCTCCCACCACGCCCCGTGCAGCGTCCTCATCGTCCGGACCACGTGATCCGCGGCTGCTAGCCTCGCCGACCGAGTTTCAACAACACGGGGGGTGGTTCGCATGAGACCGGGTGTCCGCGCAGTCGGAGTGCGTCGCCTTGCCGTGCTCGCATGCGGCGTGGCAATCGTCGTCGGCTTGGTCGCATCGGGGTCCGAGCGGACGGGAGCGAGCGCGTGGGCGCAGGCCCCGCAGAAGCCGAACCTGATCGTGATCACGACCGACGACCAGTCGCTCGACGATTGGTCGGCGCAGATCATGCCGCGCACCTTCGCGCGCCTCGAGCAAGGCGGCACCTTCGTGCCCCAAGCGATCGCGGTGCCGCCGCTCTGCTGCCCCGCACGGGCCTCGTTGCTCACCGGCTCCTACCCGCACAACCACGGCGTGAAGGAGAACGTGTACGCCTGGCTGCGCGGCAAAGCGAACACGCTGCCCGTCTGGCTGCGCAGGGCGGGCTACAGGACCGCGTTCTTCGGCAAGTTCCTCAACGGCTACCACCGCTTCGCCGGGGTCCGGCCGGCGCCCGGCTTCGACCACTGGTGGGGAGTGGTCGGGAACTTCGACCGCTACTACGAGTACGCGGTCTCGGAGAACGGCTACGTGCGCGGGTTCGGTCCCCGAAGCGAGGACTACCTGACGACGCAGATCAACCAACGCGCCGTGGAGTGGATCGAGGCTCGCGCGGGCGGTGACAAACCGTTCTTCGCCTGGATCTCCCACTTTGCCCCGCACGCCACCTCGGTCGAGGAGCACCTGGATCCCGCCTGCCCGACGGGCGGGTCGCCGGCGATCAAGCCGGGGGACCTGGATGAGACCCCGGGTGGCGGGCCGCCGCTGCGGGATCGCCCCGTGCCCCATGAGCATCCGGCCTACAACGAGGCCGACGTCAGCGACAAGCCGCGATTCGTCCGCGAGCTCCCGCCGCTCAGCGAGGCTGCGCAGGAGCGCATCGAGCGCCGCGCCCGGTGTCGCTGGGCGGCGCTCCAGGAGGTCGACCGGGGAGTCGAGGAGGTGTTCGCGGCGCTGGAGCGCACCGGGCAGCTCGAGCGCACGGTCGTCGTGCTGTTCTCCGACAACGGCGTCATGAACGGCGAGCACCGGATCACCGGCGGCAAAGCGGTGCCGTACGACGGCGCGCTGCGCATCCCCTTCGCCCTGTGGGTGCCGGAGCAGGTCCTCGGCGAGGCGCCACCGCCATCGCTCGAGGGCTTGGTCGGCACGATCGATGTCGCGCCCACCCTGCTCGAGCTTGCCCGGACCCGCCCCTGCAATTCCCGCAAGTGCAGGCGGCTCGACGGCGTCTCGCTCGTGGACGCCCTGCGGGGCGAGGGAACGCTGAGCGGCAGGAGGCTCTTCATCGAGATCGGCAAGGGCTGCCCGCGGTTCCGCACGGTGCGCACCGGGCGCTACCACTACACGGAGTGGATGCGCAAGCCGGGGAGCGGGCTGCGGCGCTGCACGCCGGCGGAGCGGGAGCTCTACGACCTGCGCGAGGACCCGGGGATGCTCGAGAACCTGCTGGCGGACGCCGGCTACTGGGACCATTCGCGCTTCGCGCGGCTCGCCGACCGCCTGTCGCGCTGCAGCGGGATCCGCGGTCGTGATCCCCGCCTCAGGGTTCCCAAGCGCGCCAAGGCCCGCAAGGGCAAAGGGCGCTCGAAGCGCACCAAGCGCGTGAAGCGGGTCAGGGTCCCGTTTTGCGGCTAAGAGCCGATACTTGGGCCCTACGTGAGCGAGGCGGAGTTCAGCGAGCGCGACGTCGCGATGATGCGCCGGGCCCTAGCGGAGGCGGAGCGGTGTGCCGGGCACGGCGACGTGCCGATCGGCGCCGTGCTGGCCCGCGACGGGGAGGTCCTGGCCGCGGCCGGCAACGAGCGGGAGCTGCGCCGCGACCCCACCGCCCACGCGGAGATCATCGTGCTGCGCGCCGGCGCGGAGAAGCTGGGAGGCTGGCGGCTGCCGGGGACCACGCTGTACGTGACGCTTGAGCCCTGCGCGATGTGCGCGGGCGCGATCGTGCTGGCACGGGTGCCGCGGGTGGTCTACGGGGCGACCGACCCGAAGGCGGGGGCGGCGGGCAGCGTGCTCGACGTGCTCGCCGAGCCGCGGCTGAACCACCGCCCCGAGGTGCGGGGTGGCTTGCTCGCCGACGAATCGGCGACGCTTCTGCGCTCGTTTTTCGCCGAACGGCGGCGCTAGCTCCGCAGCGCGGTGGCGGAGAGGGCCTCGGACCAGCCCACCGGGTAGGGCTCCGTCCCCTCCTCGGGCGAGCGCAGGTGCGGCGGCAGGGCGGCAAGCTGCGCGTCGACGCGCGCGCGGATCTCCTCGAGCGAGTCCTCGCGCACGATCTCTCCGTCGCGCATCACGGGCACGAGCAGGCGCTCGCCCGCGAGCTCCTCGTCGGCGCGCGCGATCACGTCGCCCGCCATCAGGCCGTCCTCGTAGCTGCGGAAGACCTGTTTTGGGCCCGGCACCGTCGCCTTGTCTGCGGAGCGCTTGGCGACCCCGCGCCAGCGGCCGTCCTCGCCCATGTCCGCGACGAGCTTGTAGACGCCGTTGAAGACGGGCGAGTCGCGGCTCGTGCCGAGCTCCGTCCCCACGCCCCAGATGTCGACCGGGGCGCCCGCGGCGACGAGCGTGGCGATCCTGTCCTCGTTGAGATCGCCGCTCGCGGCGATTCGTGTCTGGGTCATCCCGGCCTCGTCGAGCAGCTCGCGCGCCGCGCGCGAGAGCTCGAGCAGATCGCCCGAGTCGATGCGGATGCCGGTGAGCGGGATGCCCGTCTCCCGGGAGGCGCGGATCGCGTTGCGCACTCCCTCGAGCGTGTCGTAGGTGTCGACGAGCAGCACGGCGTTGTGCGGCTGGTCCTCGAGAAACGCCTTGAACGCCTCGAGCTCGCTCGAGAACGACATCACGTAAGAGTGGGCCATGGTGCCCACCGGCTCGAGGCCGTAACGCATCGCCGCGGCGACGTTGGAGGTGCCTGAGCAGCCCACGAGGGCGGCTGCGCGGGCGACCTTCATCGCGGCGTCCGTGCCGTGGTCGCGCCGCGGCGAGAAGTCGACGACGGTGTGGCCCGCGCCGACCTCGCCGCCCCCGGCCGCGAGCACGACCCGCGCGGCCTTGGTGGCGATCATCGTCTGGAAGTTGATCTGGTTGAGCAGCAGGGTCTCCAGCAGCTGCGCCTCGATACGAGGCGCGGTCACGCGCAGCAGGGGCTCGTTCGCGAAGACCACGGTGCCCTCGGGCACGGCGTCGATGTCGCCGCTGAAGCGAAAGCCGCGCAGGCGCTCCAGGAAGTCCTGCTCGAAGCCGAGGGAGCGCAGGTACTCGAGCTCATCGGCCCCGAAGCGCAGCTCGCGCACGAGCCTCAGGGTCGGCCCCAGCCCGGCCGCGAGCGCCCACTTGCGCCGGGGCGGCAGGTGCCGCGCGAACAGCTCGAAGGCGGCCGGGCGGTCGATCCCGCGGCGCAGGTAGCTCGCCGCCATCGTGAGCTCGTACTGGTCAGTGAGCAGCGAGGTCTGGCTCGGTGTGAGCAGGCCGGGATCGTTGATGTCGCCCACCCGCCTATTAGTAGCCGCTCGCCCCGAAGCGCGCCATGAGCCCGGCGGGTGCCCGAGCGGCATGCTCCTTTGCGCGCGTACTGCGCCGCGGGCAGGCGCTCCCTCGGGGGAGGGGCAGAACGCCCAGCGGCGGCGGCGCGCATAGACTGCGCGACATGGAGTGGCAGGGAAAGGAAGGAGAGCTGCACACCCCGGTCGGACCCCTCGACGCGCTCAGGATCCCGCGCTTCGCCGGGATTCGCACCTTCGCGCGCCTGCCGACAATCGAGCAGGTGCCGCGGGCCGACGTCGCCGTGCTCGGCGTTCCCTTCGACGGCGCCCTCACCTTCCGCACCGGCGCCCGCTTCGGCCCGGCCGCGATCCGCGAGGCGTCGCTGCTGATGCGCCCGTTCAACGAGTCGCAGGGGGTGGCGCCCTTCGAGATCGCCCAGGTGGTGGACGCCGGCGATGCGCCCGCCAACCCGCTCGAGATCGAGAGCGCCCACGCCGCGATCGAGGAGAGCGCGCGCGAGCTGCAGCGGGCCGGCGCCGCGGTCCTCGGCCTTGGGGGCGACCACTCGGTGGCGCTGCCGCTCCTGCGCGCGGCGGCGGAGCGCTTCGGGCCGCTGGGCCTGCTGCAGTTCGACGCCCACACCGACACCTGGGACGCCTATTTCGGCAAGAAGGTGAGCCACGGCACGATCTTCCGCCGCGCGGTCGAGGAGGGGATCCTCGACGGCTCGCGCTCCCTGCAGATCGGCCTGCGCGGACCGGTCTACTCGGCCGAGGACGCGGCCGAGAACGCCGCGCTGGGCTTCCGCGTCGTGCGCGCCGAGGAGCTCGACGAGCTGGGTATCAAGGGCGTGCTCGAGGTGATGCGCGAGACGCTGCGCGGCCCGACCTACATCTCGGTCGACATCGACTCGCTCGACCCGGCGTTCGCCCCGGGCACGGGCACGCCCGAGGCCGGGGGGCTCACCACGCGCGAGCTGCTTGCGCTGGTGCGCGGGTTCGCGAGCGTGGACGCGGAGCTGGCGTCCGCGGACGTGGTCGAGGTCTCCCCGCCCTACGACGTGGGGGGCGCCACGGCGACCGCGGCCGCGAACGTCGCCTACGAGCTGGTCTGCCTGCTCGCCAGGGAGGCCGATCGGCGGGCGCGAGCCGGCTCCTGACCGGCTCGCGGGCTAAGCCCGCCTAGTTCCACCGCATGCAGAGCGGACGCAGGAGCTCCGCTCGCTGAGCAAAGTAGGCGGCCGGTCCGGCATCCCGCGAGGCTGCCGCCCGGGGGCGAAATCGGGGCTCCGTGGGTGGCCAAGCGGCCCCTTGGGGGAGGGAGCGGAGAGGGTGGGATTCGAACCCACGAGGCAGCTTTCGCCGCCCACACGATTTCCAGTCGTGCACCTTAAGCCACTCGGTCACCTCTCCGAGCGGTACCGAAGGGTAGTTGCTCGAGGGCGGAAAGTGTCGCCCCGCCGAGGCGATCGGAACGGCTTGGCTCGCGGCTGGAAGCGGGCGCCCCGGGCCGGCCCCGAGGCCGGTGGCGTACGTGCCCAACGCCGGTCTGGGAAGCCCCAAATTGCGGGATTGCGTCGGCGGTAGCGTGGCGCTAGATCGTCGTGTTGTTCTGGGTGTCCATGATCGTTGCCGGCGTCCTTCTCGCCGGCATCGCGGTGACCGCGCTCGTGATCTCGCGCTGACCGCGCTCGTGATCGCCTCGCTTCCCTCCGCCCGCGCGCGGGCGGGGCGCGCCCGCGCGGCACGGCCGGCGCCCTCGCTCAGGAGGGCGCCGGGTACCTGACAGAAAGGGTCTCGGCGGCGCGGTGTGCTTTCAGGCCGCGGCCTTGGCCGAGATCCCGATCCGCTCGCCGGCCGCGGCCAGCGTGTCGCGCATCGCGATCACGACCTCGTCGAGCACCTGCTCGTCCGCGATCAGGGGCGGCGCGATCTGCAGCACGGGGTCGCCGCGGTCGTCGGCGCGGGCGATCAGCCCGTGCTCGAGCAGGAGCGGCGGCACGATCTCGCGGACCAGCTTGGTCGCGACCTCGGGCTCGAAGCGGCCCTCGCCCCCGTCAGGCGTCATCTCGGCGGCGAAGAAGAACCCGTCGCCGCGGACGTCGCCGACGATCGGCAGCGGCAGCACTTCCTCCTCGAGACGGCGCCGCAGGTACGGCTCCATGCGCTTGACGTTCTCGAGCACGCCGTCGCGCTCGAAGATCTCGATGTTGCGCAGCGCGATCGCGGCGCAGAGCGGGTGCCCGCCGAAGGTGATCCCGTGCAGCAGCGGCCTGCCCGGCTCGTACAGCGGGGCCGCGACGCGCTCGTGCACGAGCGTGGCGCCCATCGGCGCGTAGGCGGAGGTGATGCCCTTGGCGATCGTGATCAGGTCGGGGCGGCCGCCGTAGCGCGTCACCCCGAACCACTCGCCGAGGCGCCCGCAGCCCGAGATCACCTCGTCGGCGACGAGCAGGATGCCGTGGCGGTCGCAGATCTCGCGCAGGCCCTGCCAGTAGCCGGGAGGCGGCACCAGGCAGCCGCCGGCGTTCTGGATCGGCTCCGCGATCACCATCGCGACCGTGTCCGGGCCCTCCTCCTGGATCGTCTGCTCGAGCTCGTCGAGCAGCGCCTTGGTGAGCTCCTCGCCCTCGAGCTCGTTGCGGAACGGGTTGGTGTTGGAGACGTGGCGGGTCGGGATCGCGGGCGGCCCGAACGGCTCCTTGAAGCGCTCGACGCCCGTGAGCGAGAGGGCCCCCAGCGTCACGCCGTGGTACGCGGTCTTGCGCGCGATCGCCTTCGTGCGCTGCGGCTCCCCGTTGGCGAGGTGGTACTGGCGCACGATCTTCCAGGCGGCCTCGACCGACTCGGAGCCGCCGCTGGTGAAGAACGCGTGCTCGATGCCCTCCGGCGCCAGCTCGGTGATGCGGCGCGCGAGCTCGATCGCAGGCGGATGCGCGGTCGCCCAGTTGGTGTTGAAGGGGAGCTGCGTGAGCTGCTCGGCGACGACCTGCGAGAACTCCTCGCCGTAGCTGTAGCCGATCTGGGAGCAGAAGAGGGAGGAGAGGCCGTCGACGTAGCGCTTGCCGTGGATGTCCCAGACGTATGGCCCCTCGCCGCGCTCGAGCACCAAGAGCTCGTTGCCGCCCTTGGGGGTGTAGGCGCCGTTCGGGGTGAAGTGCAGGAGCAGGTTGTGGTGGTCCATCTTGGTCGCCTCCTGGCGGCCCCGCGGGCCGCCCTCTCGGTCAAGCTTTTTCGCCGAACTGGTGATCGATATGCCGGCGGCTGCCGGCCTCTCCTCGCCAGCCTCAAAGGCCGCTTACAACCGAAATCTTCGGCCCTGATCCCCGCTGCACGCAAGAGACGCTCGGTGCAACTTCCGGGCGCGAGATTGGACGATCCGGCGCACCACGCCCCTCGCGCGGCGCAATTCCGGCAGCTCTCGCTAGCCTCTTATGCCGCCATCTAGGAGGGGTGGCAGAGTGGTTGAATGCGGCGGTCTCGAAAACCGTTAGTCGTCCTTACGGGCGGCTCGAGGGTTCGAATCCCTCCCCCTCCGCTCAGAGCGCCATCCGCACCGGTGCGGTGCGGTGCTGTCCGCTGATCGGCGCTCGCTCGCTTGCTGGCTTGGCGGCCTGATTTGGCTTGCTGGCTAGGGGCGCTCGTTTCGCATCCTGGGCGGCCAGGAGTTGCGGCGGTGGAAGGTCCGGCCGCTCGCTCGCTGGCGGCAGCAAAACAGGGCTACCCCAGCCGACGCCCGCTTCACCCCCTCCCTCGCCGACAAATAGGCGGCCGGCACCGTCCCCACGGGCCGAATCTAACCCTTAGGTTAAGCTTGAGATGAGCTCTCACAAACCGCTTGCGCAAGCGGTTTTCGCGCCCTCCCCACCACCCCGGCCAACCGGTACCGGCGCGCGGACCTTCCGCACCCCACTCCAGGGGGCTAAACACGCTCTTCAGGCCATCCCACCACCCCGCCACATCGAACAACCCGCCCGTTCGGCCGGGGGCGACTTCACCCACGGGTCACCTACCACGCCCAACGTCCACTCCCAACGTCGCTCCGACGCCGCCCAGGGGCTGCGGCGCCGCGCGTCCGTCGGGCTTCCCAGGCGCGCCGCGCGCCCTACCAGGGCAGGGAGAAGCCGGCGAGGCGGCGGGCTAGCTTGCCGGGGAGTCCTGGGGTGTGGCCTTGCGCCTCACGATCCTCGCTGCGCTGGATCGCGTTGCGGACCAGGGCGGCCCCGACGAAGCGGATGGGCTCCGGGGGGAGGTACCCGGGCGGGCCGGAGACCAGGGCGCAGTCGTAGAGCTCGTCCCGCACGTCGAGCGCGCGGCGGGCGAGGATCTGGCCGATCAGGTTGCTCGGGGCGACGCCGTTGCCCGAGTAGCCGATCCCGTAGTGGATGTTGCCCTCGCCCAGATCCCCCACGAAGGGCAGGTGCCCGGGCGCCCGGTCGACCGCGCCGCCCCAGGTGCGGGTGAGCCGCACGTCCTCGAACTGCGGGAACCAGCTGCGGAAGTCGCGCGCCACGATCGCCGCGGTCTCCGGATCGACGAAGTGCTTGGGGATGACCCGTGTCGCGGCGCTGATCGCCCCGCCGCCGCGGCCGAAGGCGATGCGCCCGTCGACCGTGACCTGGGCGTAGTGGACGAACATGCGGGCGTCGCCGAAGAGGAGCCCATCGCGCCACTTGACCTCCCCGAGGCGGTCGCCGAGCGGCTCGGTGAGGACGATGTGCGTGCCGACGATGAAGACGGCCCGGCGCAGCTCGCGGATCCTCGCCATCCAGGCGTTGTTCGCGAGGATCACCTGGTCGGCCTCGACGGTGCCGGAGGGAGTGCGTACCCGGGCGGGCGCCGTGCGCTCGAGGCCGATCATCGGGGTGCCCTCGTGGATGACCACGCCCAGGTCGAGGGCCGCCTTGCGCAGGCCGCGAGCGAGCTTGGCAGGCTGCACCGCCGCGCTGTCGGTGATGAACAGCCCGCGGCGCGCGACCCGTGAGCCCGTGAGCTCGAAGCACTCATCGGCGCTCACCTCGCGCATCACGCTCCCGCGGCCGTGCGCGCGGCAGGCTCCGAGCACCCCGGCCAGCGTCTGCTCGTGCGCCTCGCTCGTCGCCACCCAGAGCGTGCCTTCCTGGCGGAAATCACAGTCGAAGCCGTGCTCCTCCGCCGTGTCGCGGATGTTGGTGATCGACTGGCTGGTGCGGTCAGCGAGGTCGACGCCCGCTTCGGGGCCGAACTTCTCCACGAGCGCGTCGAGCTCGTCGTACCAGCTGCTGGCCCAGCCGCCGTTGCGCCCCGAGGCGCCGAACCCGCAGGCCGCGGCCTCCAGCACGATCACGTTCGTTTCCGGCCGCAGCCGCTTGGTCTCGATCGCTGCCCAGAGCCCGGTGTAGCCCCCGCCGACGATGCAAACGTCGGCGTGCGCGGTCCCGGTGAGCGGCGGGCAGGCCGGTGCGTTCTCGTCGCGGAGCGCCTCCTCGAGCCAGAAGACGCCGTGCGCAGGGAGGGTGGCGGATGTCGGCTTCATGCGCTGGAAATCTGAAGACGGTTACCCTGCCTGGCAACGCTCGCACCGTCAAATGCGGGCGCCGCAAGGCTTACGGACCGTCTCTTGCTTCCCCGCCGCGCCCTGGTTGTCATCCGCGGCGCCCGGCGGACCGCGGGAAGATGTATCTCTTGGAGTCAGCGAAGAACGGCGGCATGACCGTCCGCGGGGCCCTCGCGCTCCGCCTTCTGCAGGGCGGTGCGCCGGAGGTCGTCTCTGCGGCGGACACCCTGGACAGGGAGATCCGCTGGGCGCACGCCGGCGACGCCCCGAAGCTCATGGGTCAGCTCAAGGGCGGCGAGCTCGTCCTCACCACGGGTTTGGGACTGCGCGACGAGCGAAAGCAGCGGCGCTTCGTCCGCGATCTCGCCGATCGGGACGTGGCCGCCCTCGTCCTCGAGCTGGGCGAGGTCTTCCCGAGCGCGCCGAAGGCGCTCGTCAGCGAGGCGCGGGAGCAGGGCCTGCCGCTGGTGGTGCTGCACCGCGAGGTGCCGTTCGCGGAGGTCACCGAGGCGATCAACCGACAGCTGCTGCAGGACCGCGCGCTCGACGCCAAGCAGGCCGACGAGCTTCAGCGCCGCTTCACCGAGCTCATGCTCCAGGGCGGGGGGATCCCGGACGTGCTGGGCGCGCTCGCCGAGGGGATCGGGAACCCCGGTGGTGCTGGAGCGGGAGGATGGGGAGCTCCTCTACCACGCCCCGCACGTGCACGACTCAGCCGAGGTGCTCTCGGCCTGGGACATGGTCAAGCGCAGGCTCCCCGGCGCTCCGGCGGCGGTCCACGTGGATGTCCCGGGCGCCGGCGTGGGCATGCGAGCGCGCCTGGTGGCGGTCGCGCTCGCGCCGCTGGCGTCGGCGACTGGGGCGGCGATGGAGCGGGCGGCCGACCTCGTGGCCCTGGTCACGCTGCAGTCGCGCCAAGAGGAGATCCTGATCGCTCGCGAGCGCGGCAACCTGCTCGCCCGCTTCCTCGAGACGGACCTCGCCGAGTCGGAGGTCACGCGGCAGGTCGAGGCGATGGGATTCCCGCGCCGGGTCCCCTACCTGCTTCCCGCGGTGTTCGCGGCTACCGGGCCGGAGCAGGCGCCCCGTGCCTCCGCCGAAGCGCTTTGGAGCTCGGTCTGGCGCAGCGTGAAGCGGGAGCTCGACAGCCGCAGGATCCCGATCCTCGGCGGGCTGATGCCGAGCGCGCGCGAGCTGGGGATGGTGGTCGGCCTGGCCACGGTCAAGCAGCGCGAGGAGCGGGCCGACCTGCTCGCGGACCTGTTCGCCAAGGCGCTCGAGCGTGAGGTGGGCTCGGCGACCGCCGGGTTGCTGTTCGTGGGCGAGGCCTGCGGCAACTGGGGCCGGGCGATCAAGTCGCTGCGCGAGGTCGCCGATGCCGCGCGCACCCCGCGGGTCGACGCCGGGCGCTGGTACGACGCCACCACCCCCGACCTGGAGCGCCTGTTGTGGTCGCTGCGCGAGGACGACGAGATGATCGCGTTCGTGCGACGGCGGATCGGCGCGCTGTTGGAACACGACCGCGAGCGCAACTCCAACCTCACCACGACCGTGGAGACGTTCCTGCGCACCGGCGGCAACAAGACCGAGACCGCGCGCAAGCTGCACCTGGAGCGCCAATCGCTCTATCACCGGCTGGCCCGGATCGAGCAGCTGATCGACGGGTCGCTGGACGACGAGGACACGCGCCTGGGCCTCCACCTCGCGTTGCGCGCGCGACGGCTGCTGGCGGGCCTGGAGCAGGAGCCCTCCTGAGTCGAGCCCGCGCGCGTCCGCTGGACGCTTCGTCAGGAGCGGGGGCCTAAGGTCCGACGAATAGCGCCTGTCTCGCCCCGCTGCGGCGCTTAAGAATCCGGCGCCCGTTGAACCGAGGAAGGGAGCTCTGAGCCTTGCGCCGAATCGGAGTTGACACAGGGGGCACCTTCACCGACTGCGTGATGATCGACTACGACGCGGACGGCGGCGGCCGCGTCGAGATCACGAAGGTGTCGTCCCAGCCCGCCTCGCCACACGAGGCGATCCTGAGCGGAGTCGCCGCGCTCGGCGCCACCGACGGCAAGGCGGCCGAGTCGCTCACCCACGGCACGACGATCGCAACCAACGCCGTCATCGTCGGCGACTTCGCGAAGGTCGGCCTGATCACCACCCGCGGCTTCCGCGACGTGCTCGAGATCGGCACGCAGATGCGGCCGAAGCTGTACGACCTCAAGCAGAAGCCGCTGCCGGCGATCGTCCCGCGTGAGCTGCGCCGCGAGGTGCGCGAGCGGATCGCGGCGACGGGCGAGGTGGTCGAGCCGCTCGACCGCGACGAGGTCGCGGAGGTGGCCGACTGGCTGCGGGAGCAGGGCGTCGAGGCGATCGCGGTCGCCTGCCTGTTCTCGTTCGTCAACCCCGAGCACGAGAACGAGATCAAGCGCATCGTCGAGGAGCGCTGCCCGGGCGTGTACGTGGGCTGCTCGTCCGCGATCAGCCCGGAGCCACGCGAGTACCCGCGCTTCGCCACCGCCGCGGTGAACGCGGGACTGGCGCCCAAGCTCGACCCCTACGTGCGGGAGTTGGAGCGCCGCCTGCGCGAGGGAGGGATCACCGACCGGCTGTTCATCATGCAGAGCAACGGCGGCGTCGGCACCGCGGAACGCTCGGTCGGGGAGAACGCCCACCAGCTGATCCTCTCCGGGCCCGCCGCCGGCGTGATCGGCGGAGCCGACGAGGCGGCGCGCTGCGGGTTCGACCGCTGCGTGACGTTCGACGTCGGCGGCACGAGCGCCGACGTCGCGGTGGTCGACAGCAAGGAGCCGCGCACGGCGTTCGAGATGAAGCTCCCCAACGGGGTCCCCTGCAAGCTGCCCCACCTGGAGGTGATCACGATCGGCGCGGGCGGCGGCAGCATCGCCCGTGTCGACGCCGGCGGCGCCCTCACCGTGGGCCCGCAGAGCGCAGGCGCGGACCCCGGCCCCGCCTGCTACGGCCTGCGCGGGGACGAGCCCACCGTGACCGACGCGCATCTGCACCTCGGCCGGCTCTCGCCGGCCGGGCTGGCCGGGGGCGAGATCTCGCTCGACCCCGAGCTAGCGGAGAAGGCGATCGCCGACAAGCTCGGGTCGAAGATCAGTCGCTCGACCGACGAGCTCGCGCTCGGGATCCTGCAGGTGCTCGAGGCGAACATGGCGGGGGCGGTGCGGCAGGCTGCGGCCTCCCACGGCGACGATCTGCGCGACTTCGCGCTCGTCGCGGGGGGCGGCGCCGGCCCCCTGCACGCGGCGAACCTGATCGCGCTGCTGGAGATGCCGGCCGCGGTGGTCCCACCCCGGCCGGGGCTGCTGAGCGCGTTCGGGCTCCTGCGCGCCGACCTGCGGCACGACCTGGTCACCCCGGTCTACCGCGACCAGAACTCGATCACCGATGCCGAGATCGAGGAGCTGTTCGGGGAGCTGGAGTCGCAAGCACTCGAAGCGCTGCGTGGCGACGGCGTGTCGGAGGCGGACCACGTCTACGAGCGCCGGCTCGACATCCGCTACTTCGGGCAGGAGTACTCCCTGTCGGTCCCCTGCGGGGCGGGAGAGTCGCTCGCCCAGGTGGTCGCCCGCTTCCACGAGCGTCACGAGCAGACCTTCGGCCACTCCTCGAGCGAGGTGCTGACCGAGGTGGTGGCCGTGCGGCTGCTCGCGATCGGCAAGCGCGCCCTGGACCCGCCGGCCGCGGAGCTGCCCGACGAGCCCGGCGAGCCGCGCGGCGTGCGCGAGGTGCTCTTCGACATGGAGCACGGGCGGGTGGAGACCGCGATCTACGACCGCGGCGACCTCGCCGCCGGCCAGATCGTCAGGGGCCCGGCGATCATCGAGCAGCTGGACACCACGACGGTCCTGCCGCCGGGATTCGCGGCCGAGGTGCACCCGACCGGCTCTCTCATCGTCACCCAGGAAGGAGCGAACTCGTGACCAGCGTTGACCCGATCACGGTGGCCGTCATCTCCAGCGCGCTGAAGGCGACGGCCTCGGAGATGTCGGAGGCCCTGCGGCGCAGCTCGCACTCGCCGATCATCCGCGAGATGTACGACTACTCCTGCGCCGTGTTCACGGCGGAGGGGGAGACCGTCGCCCAGGACGACCTGATCCCGGCCTTCCTCGGCGCGATGGCCTCGACCCTGCCCTGGGTGATCGACGCCGTGGACCCCGGAGACGTGAGTCCCGGCGACGCGTACATGGCCAACGACCCCTACATGGGGAACACGCACACGCCGGACATCCAGATCCACGTGCCGGTGATCCACGAGGGCCGGATCGTCGCCTGGTGCGGGAACATCGCCCATCACAGCGACGTCGGCGGCACCAACCCGGGCACCGAGGGCTTCGCCAACCGCTCGATCTTCGAGGAGGGCCTGCGGATCCCGCCGATCCGCCTCATGCGCGACGGGGTCGTCAACAGGGACGTCTTCGACCTCGTGCGCAACAACATCCGCGACCCGGAGTCGACGGCCGGCGACCTGCGGGCCCAGCTGGCGGCGGCGCGCCTCGGCCAGCGGCGGATGAACGAGCTGATCGAGCGCTACGGCGTGGACACCGTGGTCGCGGCGATGAAGACCTCGCTCGACCAGTCGGAGGCGCGCATCCGCGCGGCGATCAGCGAGCGCGAGGACGGCAAGGCGAGCGCCGAGGGCTGGCTCGACGACGACGGGCTCGGTTCCGATCCGGTGAAGATCGCCGTGAGCGTCGAGGTGGCGGGCGACACGGTCAAGGTCGATCTGACCGGCTCCGACCCCCAGATGGCAGGCGGCATGAACATGTCCGACACCGCCGCGCGCGCCTCGATCATCTTCGCGGTCAAGGCGGTGTTCGACCCCGAGGGGCCGCACGATGGCGGCGTGATCAGGGCGGTCGACATCAACCTGCCCAAAGGTTCGCTTGCCAACCCGGAGTTCCCGGCGGCGGTCAGCCTGCGCCACCTAGCGGTGCTGCGCTTGGCGGACACCCTGATCCACGCCTTCGGCAAGCTCTACCCGGACCTCGCGACGGCGGGCTCGTTCGTCGGCTTCAGCAGCATGGCCGCCGCCCTGCGCCACCCGCGGGTGGGCAACGAGGTGATCATCCAGGACGATCTCGGCGGCGGGATGGGCGCGCACTCCTCCGGCGACGGCCTCGACGCGGTCGACGTCCACCTGGGCAACGTGCAGCTGCTGCCGGCCGAGATCTGCGAGCTGCAGTACCCGGTGCGGATCGTTGCCACCGAGCTGATCCCCGACTCGGGCGGTCCCGGCGAGTTCCGCGGCGGGCTGGGCATGAAGCGCGTCTACGAGTTCCTCGACGACGCCGACGCCGTCTTCTACTCGGAGCAGACCCTCGAGCAGTTCGCCCCGCTCGGGCTGATGGGCGGGCACCCCGGCACCGCCGCGAGCCTGGTGGTGGAGCGGGCCAACGGCGACGTCGAGACGATCTCGAAGGCGCGCCTGCAGCTCGGGCCCGGCGACCGGGTGATCACGATGACCTCCGGTGGGGGCGGCTTCGGGGACCCGCGGCGGCGCGAGCGCAGCGCGGTCGTCCGGGACCTCGTCGAGGGGAAGATCACGGCCCGCGCCGCCCGGGAGATCTACGGCCTCGACATGCACTCGGTCGAGGCGCAGTCAGGCTGACCTCGGTTACCTCACACCTCAACCCACATATACACCTCAACCGCAAGCGAAAGCGGCCCCGCCCGGTGGTGGGGCCGCTTTCGCTTCTCAGGCTCTTTCCGGCGGCGCTTGGGCCGCCGACTCCGGCGCCGCGGATGTCGGCGCCAAGCTGCCGGCTCAGGCGAGCGCCGGCGCCTCGGGCAGCCGCTCCAGAGCCGCCTTCATGTCCTCCTCGGAGAACTCGAGGTCGGCGAGCTCGCCGCGGTGGTAGGCGTCGTAGGCGGCCATGTCGAAGTGGCCGTGGCCGGAGAGGTTGAAGAGGATCACGCGCTCCTCGCCCGCCTCCTTGGCGGCGAGCGCCTCGTCGATCGCCACGCGGATCGCGTGCGAGGGCTCGGGCCCGGGGATGATGCCCTCGGTCCGGGCGAAGCGCACCGCGGCCTCGAACGCGGCGGTCTGCTGCACCGCGGTCGCCTCGACCACGCCCTCCTTGACCAGCGCGCAGAGGCTGGGCGCGTCGCCGTGGTAGCGCAGGCCGCCGGCGTGCACGGGCGGCGGCACGAAGTCGTGGCCGAGCGTGTACATCGGCATCAGCGGCGTCAGCCCGACCGTGTCGCCGAAGTCGTAGGCGTAGACGCCGCGCGTCAGCGTCGGGCAGGCCGCGGGCTCGGCGGCGATGTAGCGGGTCTTGCGGCCCTCGCGCAGCGTCTTGCGGATGAACGGGTAGGCGATCCCGGCGAAGTTCGAGCCGCCGCCGACGCAGCCGATCACCACGTCCGGGTACTCGCCCGCGAGCTCGAGCTGGCGGATCGCCTCCTGCCCGATCACGGTCTGGTGCAGGCACACGTGGCCGAGCACCGACCCAAGCGAGTAGTGCGTGTCCTCGGCCTGGACCGCGCGTTCGACAGCCTCGGAGATCGCGATCCCCAGCGACCCGGACTCGTGCGCGGCCTGCGCGCGGCCGGCCTCGGTGAGGTTCGAGGGGCTGCGGTGGACGGTGGCGCCCCAGGTCTCCATCATCGCCCGCCGGTAGGGCTTCTGGTCGTAGGAGACGCCGACCATGAAGACCTCGCACTCCAGGCCGAACATCTGGCAGGCGAGCGCGAGCGAGGAACCCCACTGCCCGGCGCCGGTCTCGGTGGTCAGCTTGCGGATGCCCTCGGCCTTGTTGTAGTAGGCCTGCGCGACCGCGGTGTTGGGCTTGTGCGAGCCGGCCGGCGAGACGCCCTCGTACTTGTAGTAGATGTGCGCCGGGGTATCGAGCGCCTTCTCGAGCCGCCGCGCGCGGAAGAGCGGGGTCGGCCGCCACAGTGCGTAGATCTCGCGCACCTCCTCGGGGATCTCGATCTCCGGCTCGGTGGAGACCTCCTGCTCGATCAGCGCCACCGGGAAGAGCGGCGCCAGATCCTCCGGGTTGAGCGGCTCCTTCGTGGCCGGGTGCAGCGGCGGGTGGGGCGGGGGGCCCAGGTCCGCCATCAGGTTGACCCAGCTCGTGGGGATCTCGGACTCGGGAAGCTCGTACTTGGTTCGCTCGCTCAAAGTCTTCCTCCTCGCGGTCGGGCAGGCGATTCTATGCGGGGCGCTTAGCCGGATGCCCTGGGCGGACGGGGCGGGTACGATCGGCGCGATGGACGAGGCGCGCACCTGGACCGTCTACCTCGCCGGTGAGATCCACTCGGACTGGCGGGAGCGCATCGCGGCGGGCGTGCGCGAGGCCGGTCTGCCGGTCGAGCTGGTGGCCCCGGTCACCGACCACGCCGCCTCCGACGACGTCGGCGTCGACATCCTCGGCCCGGAGCAGGACAAGTTCTGGCACGACCACAAGGGCGCGGGCATCAACGCGATCCGCACCCAGACGCTGCTGCGCCGCGCCGACGTGGTCGTGGTCCGCTTCGGCGAGAAGTACCGCCAGTGGAACGCGGCCTTCGACGCCGGTTTCGCCGCCGCGCTCGGCAAGCCCCTGATCACCCTGCACCCGCCCGAGCACGATCACGCGCTCAAGGAGATCGACCGCGCCGCCCTCGCCACCGCCCGCGAGCCCGAGCAGGTGGTCGAGATCCTGCGCTACGTGATCGCGAAGGAGTAGCCGGGGTCGCCCGGCCGGGCGGGCGTTGACCCGCGTCACTCCTCTTGCGGGTCGGACTCCTCGCCCGAGGCCGGGGCGAGGCCCTGCTGCTGGAGCCAGTACTCGAACAGGGGATCGGTGAGGCGCGGCTTGCCGTCGACGCGGATCGCGTGGGCGCTGTCCAGGAGGCTCTCCAGCGCCATCGAGATGCTCGACCGCTTGATGCCGACGGCAGCCGCGGTCTCGCGGCTGTGCAGCGGCCCCGGTCTTACGGCGAGGGCTCGGGCGACGCGGCGATCGTTGGCCGGCAGCGCGCGCCAGACCGCGCGCATCAGCTTGGCGCTGTCCTTGGCGGCGCGGTCGAGGGCGGCGACCCAGGTCTCCTCGCTCGCGGTGCCGCCCCTCGGCGTCTCGTCCCACAGGTAGTGGGCGAGCATCATGCTGCGCTGCGGGTGCCCGCGGGTGAACTCGAGGAACGGCGTGAGCGCCGTGCCCGGGTCCCTCTCGGTGCGGCGGAACCGCTCCTCGACATAGGCGGCGACGGCGTCGAGGGACAGCGGGGCGAGCTCCATGGGAACCGCTTGCTCGAGCAGCGGCCGCTTCGGGTCCGCGAAGAGCTGCTCGACCACCCCCGGCGCCGAGCCGGCGAACCCGTAGGTCGCCGCCTCGGTCTGGTGCTGGATGACGCTGCGGATCTTGCCGTCGGCCCCCGGCACCGCCAGCACGTCCTGGATCTCGTCGAAGACGATCAGGCTTGGGACCCCCTGGCGGTCGAAGAGGTCCGCCGGCAGATGGAGCAGGCGCAGCAGTACCGATTCGGCGTCGACGTTGGGGTTGCGCTGCAGGGTGGCCGTAAAGCCTCCGCCGCCCAGCGCGAGCCCGATGTTCCAGCTGCGGAAGAGGGCATCCACGCTGCGGCGGATCGGGCCCTTCAGGCGGTCGTAGCCAGCCTCGATGCGGACCACGATCTCCGCGATCGAGAGCACGTCCTGCAGGTCGACCAGCACGGTGGCCATGCCCCGCTGCTCGGCCGCCTCCAATACCCGCTTGAGCAGCGTGGTCTTGCCGTAGCGGCGCGGTCCCACCAGGCGGAAGGAGTGACCGCCCTCGGCCATGCTGAGCAGGCGGTCGGCCTCCTCGTCCCGGTCGATCATCTCGCTTGGCGGGAGTGGCCCGGAGAAGCGGAAGGGGTTGATCTCCATCGCGGCTCGCCTAATTGGGCTCAGCAGTCTTGCCTAACTTGTCTAGGCAGAACTGCATAGTAGCGCTAGTCAAAGCGGGCCTAGGACTCACGCAACAGTTCGACCAGCACGACCGCGTTGTTGTGCTCGCGATCTCGGGCGCCGTAGACGATCGTCACCCGGCCCTCACGCGCGCGCCGGCGCAGCTTCGCGAGCTCGTCGGCGTGGCTGCGCAGTTCCTCGCGGTAGCGCTCCCGGAAGGCATCGAAGCGCGCGGGGTCGTGGCCGAACCAGCGGCGCAGCTCCGCGCTCGGAGCGAGGTCGCGCGCCCACTCGTCCAGGCGCAGGTCCTCGCGCTTGACGCCGCGGGGCCACACGCGGTCGATCAACACGCGATAGCCGTCCCCCGCCTCGGGCGGGTCGTAGGCGCGCTTGATGCGGACGTCGACAGCCACAGGGGACATGTTCCCGTGAGCGGCGCGGGCGCAACACGCGCGATCCAGCGCCGGGGCCGGGGCGACGGGCGTCCCGGTCGCGGCCTAGGATCTCCCCGTGGCGGAAGCGCCCCAGCCCACCGAGGAGGAGCTCGCGCGGCTCTTCGACACCGTCGTCGGGACGGTGACCCTGCGCGTCGGCGACCTGGGGCAGGTGCGCTCGTTCTATGAACGGGCCCTCGGCCTGCGCGCAGCCGAGCAGGGCGAGGTGGTCGAGCTCGCGGACGCCGAGGGGCGGGTGCTGCTGCGGCTGGACGCGACCCGCTCGGGCGGCGTGCGGCCGCCGTCGACGCCGCACACCGGCCTCTACCACACCGCGTTCCGCTTCCCCGACCGCGCCGCGCTCGGCGCTGCGGTGCTGCGCGCCTACGAGGCGGGGGCGCGCTTCCACGGCGCCTCCGACCACGGGGTCTCCGAGGCCGTCTACCTCGAGGACGCCGAGGGCAACGGGATCGAGCTCTACCGCGACCGCCCGTACGAGGAGTGGCCGCCGGGCGAGCCCGGGCGGGTCGGGATGTTCACGGCGCCCCTCGACGTGCAGGCGTTGGTGCGCGAGGCGGGCCGGCGGCCCGCCGTCGCCACCTGCGACGTCGGCCACATCCACCTGATGGTCTCCGACGTCGAGCGCACCATGGGCTTCTACCGCGACGTCGTCGGGCTCGACGAGCGCCAGCGCTTCGGCCCGTCGGCGATCTTCCTCGCCGAGGGGCTGTACCACCACCACGTCGGCGCCAACGTCTGGCACAGCCGCGGCGCGCCGCCCGCCCCGGCCAACGCCCCGGGGCTGGAGGGCTACGAGCTGCGCCTGCGCTCGGCCGAGGCGGTCGAGCGGGCGGCCGAGCGGCTCGCGGCCGCGGGCGTGGAGGTCGAGCGCGAGGACGGCGCCGTGCGCTTCCGCGACCCCGACAGCATCGGCGTCACCCTGCGCTCGCGCGACGCGTAGGCCGAAACGCGCTCTCGATCGCGGCGCCTAGCCGGGTTGCCTGGCCGCGGTGCGCTTGCCCGCGCCGACGTTGAGCGGGTGGTGGCAGGTGGCCTGGTGGCGCGGCCGGTGCTCCTCGAGCGCAGGCTCCACCTCGGAGCAGATCTCGGTGGCGTAGGGGCAGCGCGTGTGGAAGCGGCAGGCGGCCGGCGGGTCGGCCGGGGAGGGCGGCTCGCCGCGCAGCTCCGGCTGCGGGCGGGCCTGGTTGGCGCGCGGGTCCGGGAGCGGCACGGCCCGCAGCAGAGCCTCGGTGTAGGGGTGGACGGGCTTGGTGCAGACCTCCTCGGCGGGCCCCAGCTCGACGATCTTGCCGAGGTACATGACCGCGATCCGATCGGCGATGTGGCGCACCACCCCGAGGTCGTGCGCGACGAAGAGGTAGGTGAGGCCGAACTCGCGCTGCAGGTCCTCGAGCAGGTTGATGATCTGCGCCTGGATCGAGACGTCGAGCGCGGAGACCGGCTCGTCGGCGACGATCAGCTTCGGCCGCAGCGCGAGCGCCCGGGCGATGCCGATCCGCTGGCGCTGGCCGCCCGAGAACTCGTACGGGAAGCGCTTCGCGTCCGAGGCCTGCAGGCCGACGAGCTCCAAGAGCTCCTCGACCCGCTCGTGAAGCTCCTCGCCCCGCGCCACTCCGTGCAGTGCGAGCGGCTCGCCGACGATCTGGCCGACGCGCTTGCGCGGGTTGAGCGAGGCGTAGGGGTCCTGGAAGATGATCTGCATCTCGCGCCGCAGAGCGGTCAGCTCCCGGCCCCGCAGGTTCTGGATCTCGCGGCCCTCGAAGCGGATCACCCCCGCGGTCGGCTCCAGCAGGCGCAGGATCGTGCGCGCGAGGGTCGACTTGCCGCAGCCCGATTCACCGACCAGGCCCAGCGTCTCGCCGGGGCGGATCGAGAGGCTCACGCCGTCGACGGCCCGCACCCGGCCGATCTCGCGGTCGAAGAGCACGCCGGCCTTGATCGGGAAGTGCTTGACGAGCCCCTCGACCTCGAGCAGGGGCTGCTCCGAGCCGGTCGTCGCTGCGCGCGCGGCGCCCATCAGGCCGCCTCCAGCCCGATCTCGCCCGTGCCAGGCAGCGTGCGCAGCGCCCGCTTGCGCTCGGGCGAGAGCCAGCAGCGATCGAGATGGGAGGGGTCGCCGGCGCGCGCCTCGAGCGGCGGCTCGATCGGGCAGCGCTCGAAGGCGTGCGGGCAACGCGGGCGGAACTTGCAGCCTTCGGGCAGCGCGAGGGGCGAGGGCGGCTGCCCCGCGATCTGGGAGAGGCGGGCCGCGCGCGGGCGGTCCATGCGCGGGACCGAGCCCAGAAGGCCCCACGTGTAGGGGTGCTGGGGGTCGTAGAAGAGCGCGTCGCGCGGGGCCGTCTCCACCGCGCGGCCCGCGTACATCACCAGCACGCGCTCGGCCAGCTCGGCGATCGCGCCGAGGTCGTGCGTGATCATGATCACCGCCATCCCCAGCTCGTCGCGCAGGCGCCGGATCAGGGCGAGGATCTGCGCCTGCGTGGTCGCGTCCAGCGCGGTCGTCGGCTCGTCGGCGATCAGCACGTCGGGGTCGTTTGCGAGCGCCATCGCGATCATCGCCCGCTGGCGCATCCCGCCCGAGAACTCGTGCGGGTACTCGCGCAAACGCCGGGCCGGGTCGGGGATCCCGACCAGCTCCAGAAGCTCCAGGACGCGGGCGTCGGCCGCGCGCCGGTCCATGCGGCGGTGCACGAGGATCGCCTCGCGCAGCTGGTCGCCGATCGTGTAGTAGGGGTGCAGCGAGGAGAGGGGGTCCTGGAAGACCATCGCGATGCGGTTGCCGCGGATCTCGCGCAGCTCCTCGTCGCCGAGCGCGAGCAGATCGCGCCCGTCGAAGCGGACCTCGCCCGTGATCTCGGTGCGCTCCCCGCGCGTCAGACCCAGCAGCGAGAGGCAGGCGACGCTCTTGCCCGACCCGGACTCGCCGACGATGCCGAGGATCTCGCCGGGACGCAACTCGAAGGAGAGCCCGTCCACGGCGCGCAGGGGCCCTGCCTCGGTGGCGAAGGTGACCCGCAGGTCGCGGACGCTGACCAGGGCCTCCGCGCTCACGAGTAGCGCACCCGCGGGTCGAGGTAGGCGTAGAGGATGTCGACGATCAGCGAGCAGATCACGATGAAGAAGGCGCCGAAGAGCACGATCCCCTGTATCAACTCGTAGTCGGACTGGGCGATCGCGCTGGCCAGCTCGCCGCCGATCCCGGGGATGTTGAAGACGGTCTCGGTGAGGATCGCGTTGCCCGCCAGAAGCAGACCGATGTCGAGGCCGAGCAGCGTGACCACCGGCGTGAGGGCGCTGCGCAGCCCGTGGCGGCGGATCACCAGCCGCTCGGGCACGCCCTTGGCGCGCGCCGTGCGGATGTAGTCCTCGCCCATCACCTCGATCATCTCCGAGCGCACGTAGCGGGCGTAGATCGCCGCGGTGGCGCTGGCCAGGACGATCCACGGCAGCACCATCGCCCAGGCGCGTTCCCAGAACGAGTTCGCCTCGTTGTAGGCGCCGATGCCGGGGAAGATGTGGATCAGCCCGACGTCCTGGGCGAACAGGTACAGCGCCACCAGGCCGAGCCAGAAGACGGGCGCCGAGATCAGCGTCAGGGTGACGATCATCGTCGAGCGGTCGAGCAGCGAGCGGCGCTTGATCGCCGAGATCACCCCGACCGGGATCCCGATCCCAAGCCAGAGCACGACCGCGCCGGAGACGAGGAAGATCGTCGCCGGCAGCCGGTCGAAGATGATGTCCCGAACCGGCTCGTTGTTCTGGAAGATGCTGGTGCCGAGGTCGAACTCGGTGACCACACCCTCGAGGTAGCGGAGGAAGCGGACGTGCATCGGGTCGTCCAGCCCCAGGGAGTGGCGGATCGCCTCGATCTGGTCGACCGAGGCCCCGCGTCCCGCCCGCAGCTGCGCCGGATCCGCGGAGGGGAGGACGTTGAAGATCACGAAGACGACCGCGGTGACGATGAGCAGCAGCGCCACCGACCAAAGCAGCCGTCTCGTGATGTAGCGCAGCATCGCTTACCTCCGCGCGTCGCAGGAGTGTGGGCCGGGCCACCCGTGAGGCGGCCCGGCCCGGTCGCTCCTACTCGCTCGCCTTCAGCGAGGTGGAGGCGAGGTCCCAGTTGGCGTTGAACAGGTTGATCACGCCGGCGACGTCGGCCGACTGGATGTTCACCTGGTTGTCCCAGATGTAGGGCACGGCTGCAGCCTGCTCGGTGACCATCCGGTCGATCTCGCCCCAGGCCTGGGCGCGCTCCTCCTCGTCGGTGATCAGCGTCGCCTCGTCGATCGCCTGGTTGATCTCCGGCACGTCGAGCTGCGACCAGTTGACGTTGTTGGAGGGCTGGATCTGGTCGCCCGAGAACGTCGGCTGCAGCATCGCCTGGCCGTCGTTGAAGTCCTTCAGCCAACCCACGCTCGGGCACACGTTCGGCGCCTGGTCGGGGTTGCCGCAGAACCTCGTGTACATGATGTCGCGGGCGACGTTGCGGACCTGGGGTTGGAAGCCCAGCGCCTCCAGGGCGTCGACGAACACCTCGGTCGTCTCCTTCGCGGGCGAGGTCCCGTCGCCGATGATCGTCACCTGGCAGTCGCCCTCGCAGCGGCCGCTCTCGTAGCCGGCCTCGCGCATGTACTTCTCGGCCACCTCCATGTCGCCCTCGGGGCTGGCCAGGAAGTCCAGGTCGGGCCCCTCGACCCCGCCGGCCTCCTCGAAGCCGGGGAAGTTCGGCGGGAGGAAGTGCGTGGCGACGGAGCCGACGAGCTCGCCGCCGCGCGTGTTGCGCAGCGCCGTGCGGTCCGACGCCGCGATCACGGCCTTGCGCACGTTGATGTCGTCGAACGGCGGCGCCTGCGTGTTCAGGGCGATGTAGCGGTTGCCGCCGCTGGGCGTCGCCGTGAGCTGGCCCGGCTCGGCCGACTCGGCCGCCTCCTGGATCACGGTCGGGGGCGGCGTCAGGTCGCCGTTGACCTGCGCCGAGCCCTCGAGGATGCGCCGCGAGGCAGAGGCCGTGTCGGCGAAGCCCTCGCGGATCGTGATCTTGTCGAGGTAGGCGGGCCGCCAGTCGTTGTCCGGGTTCCAGTTCGGGTTGCGCACGATCCGGATCTCGCGGCCCGGCTTGTAGCCGACCAGCTCCCCCTGGGCGTTGTTCTGGACCATGTAGGGCCCGGTGAAGACGACGTGGTTGCCGTAGGTCGAGGGGTTCTCCGCGTCGAACTTCTCCGCGTACTCCTCGGGCACTGGCGCACTGATCGGCAGCGAGAGGGCCTGGATCACGGTGGCCGCGGTCGGCCGCTCCAGCTCGATGACCAACGTGCGATCGTCGGGCGTCTTGATCCCCTCGATGTCCGGCGCGCCGCCGGTCGGGTTGCTGCGGGCCTGCTTCAGGGCCCGCTTGAAACCGACCACGTCGCCGAGGTAGGAGGGCAGGTACGCGGTCGCCACGCCCGGCAGCAGGCCACGCTCGATCGCGTACTTGACGTCGGCCGAGGTGACCTCGCGATCGACCGGCGGGCTGAAGAAGACCTCGTCGTGAAGTTTGAAGGTGATGCGCTTGCCGTCCTCGGAGACCTCGGGCTCCTCGACGGCCAGATCCGGACTGGGCTCGGTGGTGTCGTCCGGCTGCCAGGCCAGCAGCGTGCGGTGGGCCGCGCTCGTGAGCATGTAGGTGAACTGGTAGTAGGCGGGCGCGGGATCCATGTAGTCGATGTCCTCGGCCGCCAGCACGGTCAGCTCGCCGCCCCTCTGGGCGTCCTCGGGGGGCGCGGTGGGCGCGGCGAACTCCTCCGGGATGCCGGTCGCGCCCGCGCTGCCCTCGTCGCCCCCCGCGCCGTCGTCGTCACTGCCGCCACAGGCGGCGATCAGGAGCGAGACGACGAAGGCGACCAGGAGGGCCGGCCAACGTGAACTGCTGCTCATGATGGGCTTCCTTTCACTCGTGGTTGGGGGGATGAGGTCATGCTCGGCTCGCCTTCGGGTTGAGGGCGTCCTGCAGCGCGTCTCCGATCAGGTTGAAGGCGAGCACCGTTAGGACCAGGGCGAGGCCGGGGAAGGTCATGTACCACCAGGCGTCGCTGAAGATCTCCGTTGCGTCGGAGATCATCTGGCCCCAGCTCGGTTGCCCGGTGACGCCGACTCCCAGGAACGAGAGCGCGGCTTCGTACAGGATCACCTGCGGGATCAGGATCGTCGCGTAGACGATCACCGGCGCCGTCAGGTTGGGCAGGATCTCGCGGAAGATGATGCGGCCGTCCGAGGCTCCCAGCGACCGCGCCGCCTCGACGAACTCGCGCTCGCGCAGGGACAGCGTCTGGCCGCGCACGATCCGGGCCATGTACGTCCAGCTCGTGAACGCGATCACGAAGATCACGACCGGCAGCCCCGGCTGGAGCAGGCCGCCGAAGCAGCCGCCCTCGCCGCTGGTGCCGGCGACGGTGCAGGCGGCGGCCAGGCCGGTCGCCAGCAGCAGGTAGGGGATCGCCAGCAGCACGTCGACGATGCGCGAGACCAGCGTGTCCACCCAGCCGCGGAAGTAGCCGGCCAGAAGGCCCGCCAGGATTCCCGCGAGGGTTGCGATCAGCGTTGCCGAGAAGGCGACGATGAGCGAGACGCGCGCGCCGTACACGACGCGGCTGAAGACGTCGCGCCCGATCTGATCGACGCCGAAGATGTGTTCGGCCGAGGGGCCGGTCGGCGTGGAGAACAGGGGGTCGAGCGCCCCGGTGTCGCGCTCGTTCGGCCCGGGCGCGCCGACCAGGGCGGTCACCACGGGGGCGAAGATCGCAACGAGGATCAGCGCGACGACGAAGGCGAGCGCGGCCAGGGCCAGGCGGTCCTCGCGAAAGCGCCGCCACACCAGCGCCCAGGGGCTCTGCTCCTCCGGCTCGGCGACCAGCGTCGCCACGCTCGGCGCTGGCGAGGGTGCTTGCTGCTCTCGAAGCTCGGAACTCTCCAGGGTCTGCCTCCAAGGCCCCCCGGGGAATGACTCCTCGGGCAATTTAGTACCGCGCCTCGTCGGTCGGAAACAGGACGAAGTGGGATCGCATGCCGCCCATCAGCGTGCGCGCTCAGCTCTAGTCCTCGGCCGGGTGGGCGAGCTCGATTTGGCCGACGTTGACGGCGACGAACCTCCGTCGCTGCGGGGCCGCGTCGGGTCGCCCCAGCTCCGTGAGCTCGGCGTCGCTCAGGGCCAAGAACGTGATGTCGCCGTGGTTGAGGTAGTCGGAGAGGCGCGAGCGGTAGCCCTCCCGCGGCAGCGTCAACTCCCCCTCGATCCGGTGGCGGGGGGTCAGCACGACGATTCTCTCGCGACGCTGCTCCATTGCCCCTAATAACGACCGCTCGGCGTCGCGACTTGAGCCTGGGGATGCCCAGCCGCCCGCTCAGCCGGCCGGGGTCCCGGCGGCGCGAGCGCGCAGGGCTAGCGCCAGCCGGAAGCGCCGCTCGGGGTCGTCGATGTCCCCGAGCAGCTCGCGCAGCTTGCGCAGGCGGTAGCGCGCGGTCTGCGGGTGGACGTGCACGCAGCGCGCCACCTGGGAGGGGCGGCCCGGGTTGTCGAGCCAGGCGCGCAGCGTCTCCAGCATGCGCTCGCGGGGGCGCGGCGGGAGCTCGTCGAGCGGCGCCAGCTCCGTGCGGGCAAGCTCGGCCGCGAGCGCTGGATCGGAGTGGATCACGAGCTCGGGCAGGTGCGCCTCCGCGCGCACGGGGAACTCGGCGCGGATCGCGCCGCGGCGGACCAGCTCGAGGGCGAGCCGGGCGCGGCGGAAGCTGTGCGGAAGCCGCTCGGGCGCGGTCGCGGGCCCCCGGGCGGAGGGCGTGCCGGCGAGCGCGGCGCGCAGCTGCGCCCCGCGGCCCGGTGCGTCGGGGTCGGGGACGATCGCGCAGCAGAGCCCTTCGTCGAGCGGACGGGCGATCACCCCCGCGCCCAACCGCAGCGCCAGGCGCGCCGCGCGATCGGCCTCGACGACGAGGGCGGCCGCGGCGCGCGGCAGGGGCCAGCCGGCCCGCTCGGCCGCCTCGGCGATCGCCTCGGCCGAGGCCCCGCCCTCGATCAGCAGGCGCACGAGGTCCTCCCGGCGCCGCTGCGCCTCTCCGGCGGCGCTTGCCTGCTCGGCCGCGTATCCCTCGGCCGAGATCGCCGAGATCTCGTCGATGTACGCGAAGATCGCCTCCGCGAGCGCGGTGAGGTCGGCGGCCGACGCGCCCGCCTCGGAGGCGGCTTCGGCGACCCGGCGCCAGGCGACGCGGGCGCCGACGCGGTAGGCGGCGAGCAACGCCTCCAGAGTGCGCCCGGCGCGTAGCTCGCCGCGTCCCAGGTCGAAGTAGACGCGGCGCCAGGCCGGCTCGTCGCGGCCCGGCGGGTCGGCGACCATCTCGACGAAGCGGTTCAGCGCCTGCGAGGTGCCGGTGCGCACGTTGCGGCCGAAGCTGCCCTCCAGCGGCTGCGCGTACTCGGGGACCGAGGCGCGGATCGCGGCGATGATCTCCTCGGTGAGGGCGGGAACGCGATCGCGCAGCACTGTGGCAAGGCTGCGATCAACGCGTGCCAGAGGTGCCTGGTAGGCGCTCTGCGGACCCTCCATTCATAGGCAAACTACAAAAATCAGCTCACCGAAACCTACGCCTCGGGATGAGCAGCAAGGCGTCGGCGCGGGGCAGGATGCAGGCCATGAGCAGACTCCAGCGCAACGTCACCCTCGCGGCCGTGGTCATCCCCTTCATCGCCTTCGTGGCGGCGGTGGTCCTCCTCTGGAACCGCCTCGTGCACTGGAGCGACCTCGCGATCCTGGCGGTGATGTACGCGGCCACCGGGCTGGGGGTCACCGTCGGCTATCACCGCCTGCTCACCCACCGCGCCTTCCAGACCAAGCCCTGGCTTCGCTACACGTTCGCAGTGCTCGGCTCAATGGCGGTGCAGGGCTCGCCGCTGGACTGGGTCGCGGACCACCGCAAGCACCACGCCTTCTCGGACAAGGAGGGCGATCCCCACTCGCCGCACGGCCACGGGCCGGGCCTGCGGGGCGCGCTGCGCGGCCTGTTCTGGGCGCACATGGGCTGGCTGTTCGAGACGCAGGGGATGGCGACCAAGCGTAAGTACGCGCCGGATCTGCTCGAGGACCGCGGCATGGTCCTGATCTCGAAGCTGTTCCTGCCGATCGTGGCGCTGGGGCTCGTGATCCCGTTCGGGCTCGGCTTTCTCTTGACCGGCACGCTCACCGGCGCGCTGACCGGCCTGCTTTGGGGTGGGCCCGTGCGCATCTTCTTCACCCACCACATCACCTGGTCGGTCAACTCGGTCTGCCACTTCTTCGGGCGGCGGCGCTTCGAGACCGAGGACGAGTCGACCAACGTGTTCTGGCTCGCGATCCCCTCGTTCGGGGAGTCGTGGCACCACAACCACCACGCCTTCCCGCGCTCGGCCGCCCACGGCCTGCGCTGGTGGGAGGTCGACCTCTCCGCCGCGCTGATCCGGCTGCTGGAGAAGCTCGGGCTCGCCTGGAACGTCGTCCGCATCAGCCCCGAGCGCCAGGCCGAGCGCCTCGCCGGCCGTGGCAAGGCGCGCCGCCAGGCCCGCATCGCCGACACCTGATCGGGGGAAGCCCCTAGGATCCGCGCCCGTGGAGAGGCGTGTGACAGTGCTGGTCGGGGCGTTCGCGCTGCTCGGCATGATCGTCGCCGTCGTCCTGCTCGCTCGCGGGGGCGGCGACGCGGAGGGGGAGGCGGTCGCCCTCGACAAGCCCGAGGTCGAGATCCCCAAGGGCCCGCCGCCGAAGGAGCTGGTGATCGAGGACATCCGCGAGGGCGATGGCGCCGTGGCGAGGCCCGGCGACACCGTCACTGTCGAGTACGTGGGGGTCGATTACCGCAGCGGCGAGGAGTTCGACGAGAGCTACAGCCGGCCGCACCCGTTCGAATTCCGGCTCGGCGCGGGCGCCGTGATCAAGGGCTGGGACGAGGGCATCGAGGGCATGCGTGAGGGCGGCCGGCGCAAGCTGGTCATCCCGCCGCGGCTGGCCTACGGCCGCGCCGGGTCGCCGCCGGCGATCGGCCGCAACGCGACGCTCGTGTTCGTGGTCGATCTGCTCGAGGTGGAGCCCGCCGCGGATTGATCCGCGCACCCCGCGGCGCGGCACTTCCCAACGAACCGCCCCACGTCCGCCCGCCTACCCGCAGGCGCGCTCCCGGCGGTGCTTCGTCGCGAGCCGGCCGCGGGGGTTTCCCCGCCGCCAGCCGGGTAGGGCGTGCTTAGGCGAAGCCCGACGAGGGCGAGAGGAGGAAGGCCGGATGGGTGTATGCGAGGTATGCGGCAACGAGTACGACAAGGCCTTCGAGGTCGTGGTTGCGGGGGAGGCCCACACCTTCGACGCGTTCGAGTGTGCGATCGAGGCGCTTGCGCCCCGGTGCGAGCATTGCGGCTGCCGCATCATCGGGCACGGGGTGGAGGCGAACGGCTCGATGTACTGCTGCGCCCACTGCGCGCTCGCGGAGGGCGTGACCCAGCTGGCGGATCGGGTCTGACCGGACTCAAGGAGGCGCGCGAGCTTTCGCTTAGCGGTACCGCGCCCGGGTAGCCAACTCGCAAGTCCGCAAGCGAGCGAGGAGGGCGAGATGGCCACGCAGGAGACCGGCGGCATCACCGGGACCACGGACAAGGACTACAACATCCTCTGGTTCACCGAGCAGTGCCTCGACAACGTGCTGCGGCTGGAGCAGTACGTCCAGGACGCGGAGCGCGAGGGCGACCAGGAGCTCGCCGACTTCTTCCGTCGCGCGCAGCACGAGAGCCGCAAGGGCGCGGAGCAGGGCAAGGAAATGCTGCGCCGTCGCATCCTCGCCTGATCCGCCTGGCGGCCCGCGCGCGCATTCGTCGCGCCTGCGTTGCGCGCCCGTCGGCGCATCGACAGGGGGCGCGGGTCAGGCCCCGCAGGCCTGAACCCGCGCCCCCCTTGCGTTCGCGAGCCGCTTCTTCGCGGCAGCGAGCGCCTTGTTGGCCTGCTTTACCTTCGCCTTGGCGCGCCTCACCTTCGCGGCCGGGGCGCGACGGCGCTTGAGCGCCTTGAGCTTGGACTTGGCCTGCTTGACGGCGCGCTGGGCCTTGGTCAGCTGCTTCTGGGCGGCGCTCACCTCCGCCTCCGCGCGCTGGCAGGCGTTCGCTACGACCCTGAAGGCGCGGGAGGCCGTGCCCACGTTGCCGGCCGCGTCCACCGCCCGGACCTCGAAGGTGTACGCGCCGTCGGCGAGGTCCTCGTAGGCCGCGGGTGAGCTGCAGGGCTCAAAGCCGTCGCTGCGCCCCTCGCCTGCGAGGCGGCAGCTCACCTGCGCCTCCTCGTTGACCGTGAAGGCGATCGTCGCCCGCTTGCTCGTGAGCGCGGCGCCCTCCGTGGGCTCGTCGATCTCGATCTGGGGAGCGACCGTGTCGATCACGAAGGTGTGGCTTTGCGGCTCGGCCTCGGCCTTACCCGTGGGGCCGACCGCCCGCACCGAGAAGGTATGCTCGCCGTCGTCCAGGCCCTCGTAGGCCTTGGGCGAGGAGCATGCCTCCCACTCGCGGTCGTCGAGCTTGCACTCGAACTCGGCGCCCTCCTTGTCGGCCTCGAACTCGAAGACCGGGTTCGGGTCGTTGCCCAGCTCGCGCGGGCCGCGCGTGATCGTGGTCTTCGGGGCGGTCGCTTCGACCGTGAACGAGACCTCGGCCGGGCTCGGGTCGCGGTCCGCGTACTCGTCGACGGCGCGAACCGAGAACACGTACTCGCCGTCCGCGAGCGGCTCGTCCGGCGTGTGGGTTCCCTGCGGGTCGGAGCACGGCCGGAACTCGGGCTCCTGGCCGGCGGGCACGAGCGAGCACTCGAAGCGGGACTCCCACGAAGCGGAGAACGAGAAGGTCGGGCGCGCGTCGTTCGTCAGCTCGTCCGGGGCGGAGTCGATCCGGGTCTCGGGTGGCTCGAAGCGCACCCGATGCACGACGCCGCTGCCGCGGTTCGCGATGTAGAGGCGCCCGTACCGGTCGAGGTGCAGTCCCGAGGGCAGGTTGAAGCGCACCGTTTCGTCTCCGTAGAGGACCCACCTACGAAGGAAGTTGCCCTCCGAGTCGAAGATCTGGATGCGGTTCGCGTACGTGTCGGCCACGAAGACGCGCCCCTAGGCGTCCACGGCGATCCCCTCGGGACGCTGGAACTCGCCGTCCCCGTCGCTCTCGGATCCCCAGCGCCGGATGTCCTGGTCCTGCTGGTTTGCGACCACGACCTGGTTGTGGCCGGTGTCCGCGATGTAAAGGTTGCCGTCCGGCCCCAGGGACATGTCGCGCGGGTGGACGACGGCCGTGTTCCCCTGGGTGCCGTGGCGGGTCCTCACGGTGCTCCGGAACCCCGCCGTCGCGGTGTGGAAGCTTTCGATCACGCCCGTTTCCCTGTCGAGCGTGTACGCCACCCCGTTCGCGTGGTCGATCTCGATATCCGAGGGCGCGCCCCTGTCCTCCGGGTAGTAGAAGTAGCCCCTCTCCGTGAGGACGGACCCGTCGGGGTTGAGGACCTTCATGGAGGAGCTGCCGAAGTAGTTGCTGTTGCCCGGGGCGCCGACCCAGATCCGCCCGTGGTTGTCCACGTTGATCCCCCAGGGCTCGTCGAGCGGGACCGGGTTCGCGCTCCCGGGGCCCCAGACCGCGAGCAGCCGGCCGTCGGGCGAGAACTTCTTGATCTGGTTGTTCGGGGTGTCCGCGACCCAGACGTTGCCCTCGGCGTCGGCGGCGGCCTTCGCCGGCCCGGCGAGCTCGGCCGGGTTCCCGGGGCCGACCAGGAAGCCGAGGAAGTTGCCGTCCGAATCGAACCTGTAGATGCGGTGACCCTTGCCGGCGAGAATGCCCACGCGGTCGGCCACGTAGACGCTCCCGTCGGCGTCGACCTCCATCAGCCACGGGTCACTGAACTCGAGGCCTTCGGGGGCGCCCCACGCCCCGAGGAAGTTGCCCTCGGAGTCGAACTTCTGGATCCGCTTGGCGTTCTCCTCGAGGACGTAGACGTTGTCGTCCTGATCGACCTCCACGTCCACGACGTTCTGGAAGTCGCCCCCTTCCCCCAGCGGTTGGAGTGCGTAGAGCGTCGCGCCGTCGCGGCTGAACTTGAGCACCCCCTTCTCGCGGTCCCAGGTGAGATAGAAGTTGTCCGCGCTGTCGATCGCGAAGCGGAGCGTGCCGTTGACCGGGATGCCGGCGGGCCCCAGGTGGTTCCCCTCCGGGTCGTACTTCTGGATCCCGCCCAGGACGTTGCTGAGGACGTACGCGTTGCCCTCGGAGTCGAACTTCACGTCCCCCACGACATCGTGCTCGGGGTGCCAGTGGCGCAGGAGCTCGCCATCCGGCGAGTAGATCTCGTCGGGCACTGAAGCGGGGAAGTAGGTGACCCAGACCTTCCCGTCGGGGCCGACCCCGATCCCGGGGATCTCCTCGCCCGTGGCCTTGTCGCTCGCCCACCAGGTGTTCAGGAGGCCGCCGTTCGCGTCGTAGACGAGGACGCGTGGCCTGCGGGGGGTCCCGGGCGTGGCGGCATCGAGCACGTAGAGGCGGCCCTGCTTGTCGGCCGCCATCGCGCTGAGCTTTCGCATCGTGTCCGGGGCGCCGTAGGTCTGCTCGAGCACCGGCTTCGCATGCGCCGCCTGCGCAAGCAGTGCCGACAGCAGGAGGAGGACCGCAGCGAGGAGCGAGAACGCCAACCCGGCCGCCCCGATCCCGGTCGCGGACCTGAGGCGATCCGCGCGGTCGACCTGCTTCTTGCCCCCCGTAAGCGCCCCCCGTGTGAGCCCTCTTCGCCCTGCCTGCCTCCTTCCGATCGTTTCCCGCTCACGGCGCGGCCCGCTCGGCGGGAGATGCACCCTGGCTTGCTCATCCCGCACACGGCCGGGACCCGTGAATCCTTGTTTGCCACAGCAAGGGTCGGCAGGACGGTGAGGCGGCTTTAGCGCCGCGCAGCCGGTCGAATACCCGGCCAGGGGGCGAACGGCAGGCGGGCTTGCAGCCCGCGCCGCCCAGTTAGTCGTCCCGGCGGCCGGGTATGAGCGAGATCGGGGTTAGGGGCGCGCGCCCCAAGCCTCCTCCCACAACAAAGACCTCCTCCTCCAGGACGGGCGGAAAGGGCTCGGCTCAGGCCGGGCCCTTTTCGTGCGAGCCGGCTCGGCCGCCCTAGAGCTGCTCCCAGAAGAACTCGACGATGTGGCCCTCGGGATCGCGGACCTTGACGCTCGCGTAGTCCGGCTCCTGCCAGCGCTCGACGGCCTCGAAGCCGTCGTCGGCGAGGCGCTGCGCCATCTCGGCGACCGCGGCGGCGCTGTCGAGCTTGACGCCGAAGTGGGGCTCGAACCCGCCCTCCTTGCGCCCGAGGGCGAGCATGAAGCCGTCCTCGCGAAAGAGCATCAGCGTGCCGTCGTCGTAGCTGCGCGCGGGGCGCGCCCCGAACCCGCAGTAGGTCTCGTAGAAGCGCCGCGAGCGCTCCTGGTCGCCCACGGCCAAAGCGAGGTGGTCCATAGGACGCCGACCCTAATCGGGAGCCTCCGCCGGATGCAACGCCTCGCCGGGACGGCGGACGATCGCCGCCGGCCAGCCGGGTGCCGCACCCGGGCGCGATGGCCATAAACTGGAGGCTGCTCCGGGCGCGTAGCTCAGCGGTAGAGCGCTCGCTTCACACGCGAGAGGTCGCTGGTTCGAACCCAGCCGCGCCCATCGTCTCCCTCGACCCGCCCGCGCGTCCGACGCTCATCCGGCGCGCTCGGGCGATGGGTCCGAGCGGCCGCGCCTTAGGCGCGCGCGAGCCCGCCCACGGCCGCACATCGGCAGCCGGGCGTGTCAGACTCCCGTCATTACGGCGCGCACGATCGACATCGGCGAGCACCGGATCGCGCGGATCGGGCTGGGGACGAACCGGCTGGTGAACACGCCCGAGAGCCGCGAGTTCCTGCGCGCGGCGGTGGAGGCGGGCGTGGGGATGATCGACACCGCGCACCTCTACACCGACGGCGAGAGCGAGCGCGCGATCGGCGAGGCGCTCTCCCCGTACCGCGAGGGCGTGGTGGTCGCGACCAAGGGCGGCTACCACAAGGGGACGACCCTGGAGCAGCTGCGCGCCCAGATCGAGCAGAGCTTCGAGTCGCTGCGCACGGAGAAGATCACCCTCTACTACCTGCACCGCCATCACCCGGAGCTGCCGCTCGAGGACTCGCTGGGGCTGATCGCCGAGTACCGCGACCAGGGGCGGATCGAGCACGTCGGCATCTCGGAGGTGGGGATAGAGGAGATCGAGCGGGCGCGGGAGATCGTCCCGATCGCCGCGGTGCAGAACGAGTACAACCTCGTCGCCCGCGCCTGGGATCCGGTGATCGACTACTGCGCGCGCGAGGGGATCGTGTTCGTCCCCTTCCGGCCGCTGCGGCGCAACGAGTCCACGGCCTTGGATGAGATCGCGCGCGCCCACGACGCCACCCCGCGGCAGATCGCGCTGGCGTGGCTTCTGCGCCGCTCCCCGGCGATGCTGCCGATCCCGGGGACGCGCAAGCTCGACCATCTGCGCGAGAACCTGGGCGCGCTCGAGATCGAGCTGAGCGACGAGGAGTTCGAGCGCCTCTCCGGCTGAGCGCGTCTCAGCCGCGCTCGCCCCGCCCGCCGCCGCGCTCGCGCAGGCGCGCGCCCACCGCCCAGCGGATCTCGATGTCCCGGTAGGTCTCGCCCTCCCGGAGCTCATCCGGCAGCCCGTAGCGCTCTTCGAAACGGGCGGTGTCGGGCTCGGGCTCGCCGTGGAAGCGCACGCGCCCGTCCTTCGCCTTGCGGATCACGCGCAGCGAGCGCGCCTTCACGCGGGCTCCGATCTCGACGTCGGCCGGGCGCTCCGGGGGCTCGTCGCTCATGACGCGGCCGCCGCCGAGCGCACGTCCTTGACCGTGATGCGGCCCTCGGCGCCGCTGCCCTCGATCTCATCCAGCTCGAGGTCGAGCTTCTCGGCGAGCTCCATCGCCTTCTCGGTCGCGTGGGCCCGCTGCGCCTTGCGCTGCCGGCGCCGCTCGCCGATCCCCTTGACCTTGGCCTGGGCGGCCTCGCCCAGCTCCTTGACCGTGAGCTTCGCGGCCAGCTTCGCGCGCGAGGTGTGGTCGCCGGTGAGCAGTCCCGCGAGCTCGCCGAGCGCTCCGCCGCCCTGCTGCCCGGCGCCGCCAACGGCCTTGCCGGCGGTCTGGCCCGCGCCGGCGAGCAACCGGTCGAGGTCGGAGGCCGCCTCGCCCGCGCCCGAGCCGACGCCCTCGACGGCCTCGCCGGCGCCGCGTCCGAGCTCGCCCAGGGCGCCCTCGGCGCCCTCGCCGATCTCCTCGGTCGCCTTGCCCGCGGACCCGAGCGCCTGCTCCGCGCCGGAGCCGGCGCTGCGCACCGCGCGGCCGATGCTCTCGACGAGCTCGGGGTTGCGGTCGATCGTGGTGAGGACGCGGTCGACGATCGCGGCCACGTGGTCCAGGCGCACCTTGAGCAGGGCCTGTGCCTCGACGCCCTTGATGTCGAGGCGCACCTTCCCCAGGTGCGCGTTGACGCCCACGTTGAGGTTGACCAGCTCCATGATCTTCGCCTTGAGGGCGACGTGGGCGTCGAGGTCGTCGAGCTCGAGGTGGATCGAGTCGACCTTGACCAGCGGCACGTCGACCAGCACGTCGGGGTCCCCGCCGGGGCCGCCGTCGCGTTGCTCGGCCGCGTAGCCGCGGTAGTAGGTCTCGGCCGCCGTCTCCTCGCCGCTCACGTTCTGCGCGAAGCGGTACTTCTCGGGCTTCTGCGAGGAGCTGCGCCCGTTGCGCGAGCGCTGCTTGGCCTGTGAGCGGCCGCCGTTCTTCTTGCTCTTGGCCGGCATCTCAGCCTCCCTTCCCGAGGCTGCCTACGCCCTCGCCGACGCCGCGCCCGGCGGCGCCTACCCCGCGTCCGGCTCCCCCGCCTGCCTCGGAGACGGCATCGCCCGCGCCAGAGCCCGTGTGCTCGACGGCCTCGCCCGTGCCCTCGAGCAGCTCGCCGGCGCCGCCGCCTACCCGTTCGACCGCCTCGCCGACGCTCGCCAAGAGCTCGGGGTTGCGGTCGAGCGAGAGCACGACGCGCTGCAGGATCGCCGAGACGTTGTCGAGCCTGGCCTTGACCAGCGCCTGCGCTTCGACGCCTTGGATGTTCAGCTCGACCTTCCCTAGCCTCGCCTCGACGCCGACGCTGAGCTCGACCATGCCCGTCACCTCGGCCGCCACGGAGACCTGGGCGCGCAGGTCGTCCACCTCCAGATCGATCTCGTCGACCTTCACCACCGGGACGTCCAGCAGGACGTCCGGTCCCTCGGGGATGCGCTCGGGGTCGACGATCGCGAAATCGTCGTAGCGCTCGATCTGCTTGCGGGCCATTCGGCCTCCTTCCGACGGCGCCGTGACGCCGCCTTGCGCTGGGTTCACTCGCGGTCTGCGGCTACCCCTCACCGCCTCGCTTAACGGGGCCGGCGGCCGTTTCAGCGGGCCGTCGCGGGGTAGGCGGCTGGCGGTTCATCAGGGATGGACCGCCCTTCAGGGCTGGCCGTTAGCGACCACGAGGAGGCGTTGTATGGAGGCATCGCGAAGCAGTCGGGGCGACGCGCTCGTAGCCGGCGGGCGGACGCTCGCACAGCTGTTCTGCATCGTGACGGGCGCGGTGCTGGTGCTCGTCGGGATCCTGGGCTTCTTCAGCGACGCCGGGTTCGAGGCCGGCAGCAACGTCCAGGGCGACACGTTCCTCGGGCTCGAGGTGAACGGGTGGCACAACATCGTGCACATCGCCTCCGGAGCGTTCCTGCTGCTGATGGCCGGCACGGCCGCCACCGCGGCGACGGGCGCCCTCGTCTTCGGCCTGGTCTACCTGGTCGTGACGATCTGGGGCTTCATCGACGACACGGTGCTGTGGCTGGTGCCGGTCAACGCTGCCGACAACGTGCTGCACCTGATCCTGGCGCTGGCGGCGCTCGCAGTCTGGGCGGCGGCGCGCTCGATGGAGGCGGCCGGGCACGCCCAGCGCCGCGGCGAACGCCCGCATCCCGCTTAGGCCCGCGCGCTACGATTCCCGCGGACCGTGCTAGGTGGGGCGCTAGCGGTGCCCTGTCACCCGCAATCCGCTCTAGCGGGGCTGAACGCCCGCCCGAGGGTCGCGGCCTTCGGGGTCAGTACGCCGCGGGCGGCGTTGACGGCCAGGTCCCGCGCGATGCGCGCCCGTGAACCAGGTCAGGTCCGGAAGGAAGCAGCCTTAAGCGGTAGCGCGTAAGCGACGCGGATCGCCTGGCCCGAGCTAGCCACGGCGGGAACGCCCGGGGACCGCCTTCGAGGGCGGGCCCGCACGGTCCATGCCCGGCTTTTCCGCCGCCCGGCGGGACTAGGGCCGCGAGACGCCGCCGCGCTCGGGCTGGGGCGGGGCGAGCGGCGCACGCAAGCCGCCGCTCAGAAGCAGCGAGCCGGCCTTCACGCTGCCGCTGGCCTTGCCCTTCTTCGCGCTCCTGTGGGAGCCCTTGCGCCGCTTGCGCCGCTCGCCGCCCGTCGGGCGCCGGCCTTGCGGCGCCGGACAGCGCATCGTGTAGACGGTGCGGGCGGGGCGGTTGTACCTAGTCGGGGAGTGGCTCCACGAGAGGTGGAGGTGATGACCGCGGCCGTGCCCCGGGTCGCCGTCGTAGCCGACCCAGCGGAACGGCGCCCGCGGCTGGTCCTGATTGGGCTCCGCCCAGCGGGCGAGCTGGGTGATGAGCCGCCAGGTGCCCCCGCGACTGCGGTCGGGGACGATGTCGAGCGCCAGCCCGATCGGGTGCTCGCCCTTGCGTGCGTGGACGCGGTCGAGCGAGTAGCCGTCGGTGATCAGGATCTTGTACCTGCGCTGCAGCATGCGCACGTCGCGCAAGAGCCGCCTGTCGATCATCTCGCCGGGGGCGCCGGGGATCGGAACGAAGCGCCCGCCGCCGGTCGTCTCGCACAGGCCCGGCGCGATCCGCAGGCTCTTCATCGCGGCGGGCGCCGCTTCCGCGGCGGCGAGCGTCAAGGCCGCGGCGGCGAGGGCGCAGGCGGCGAGCGCGCGTGGCCCCAGCGCGGGTCGCAGCGCGCCCGTGCGCCTCACGCGAGCCGGCGTTTGCTGATCGGGTCCCACCTCTTTCCTTGTCGTGCCGCGCGCGCCCGGCCTTGAGCGCGGCACGAGGCGCGCAAGACGACGCCCAGGCCGGACTAGACTGCGGCGCCGTGGTCAGGATCGGGCTGCTCGGGCCGGTCGTGGCTATCGCCGACCGGCAGGTGGCTCTGACCGGCGCCCAGCAGCGCAGGTTGGTCGCGGCGCTGGCGCTGGCCGGAGGGGAGAAGGTGACAACCGATCGGCTGGTCGAGAGCGTGTGGGGCGACGATCCCCCGCGCAGCGCCCGGCGCAGCCTGCACGCGCAGGTCTCCCGCCTGCGGCGCGCGTTCGCCGCGGCCGGCGCGCCGCAGCTTCCGGTGCGGGTGGCGGACGGCTACGCGCTGCCAGGCGTGGAGTGCGATGCCGCGATCTTTCGGGCCCGGGTGGCCGACGCGCGCGCGGCGCTGCGGGCGGGCGAGCACGCGGCGGCGAGCGCGCTGCTGGCCGAGGCGCTGGCGCTGTGGCGGGGGGAGGTCGCCCTGGCGGACGCGCGCGAGCTGGGCGTGCTGGAGCTCGAGGCGCGCCTGCTCGACGAGGAGCGCCTCGGGGCGATCGAGGACCGCGCCGAGACGGCGCTGAGCGAGGGCGACGGCGCGGCGGTGGTCCCCGAGCTGCGCCGGGCGCTCTCCGAGCACCCGCTTCGCCAGCGGGTGGCCTTCCTGCTGATGAGCGCGCTCGCGGGGGCGGGCGAGCCGGCGGAGGCACTGGAGGTGTACGAGCGCACGCGCAAGCGCCTGCGCGAGGAGCTAGGCATCACGCCCGGGCCGGAGCTGCGGCAGCTGCACGCGGCGATCGTGGCCGACGAGCCGAGGATCGACCCGCCGCCGCGGGCGGTCCCGCCGCCGTTCGAGCTGGGCGCGTTGCAGCGGCGCAAGCTCGAGTACCTGTTCCGCGCGCTGGACGAGGACGGCGACAGCCTCGTCGAGGGGGAGTCGTTCCGCCGTCACGCCGCCCGGATGGCGTCGCTCGCGCGGGACGAGCGGACGGCCGAGGAGATCCGCTCGAGCATCGAGTCGTGGTGGGACGGGGTGGCGGCCATCGCCGGCGAGGAGGAGCGCGCCTCGCTGGATGCGTGGCTGCGCTTCTGGGGCTCCTGGCTCGCCGTCGTGACGCGGAACGCCGAGGAGGGGGGAGGGCCCGAACTGCAGCGGCTCAAGCGGTCGGCACACCGCACGTTCTCCGTGATCGATGCCGACGGCGACGGGCGCATCGATCGCTCCGAGTACGCGCGCTGGATCGGAAGCTGGGGGCTCGGCTTCGACGCCGAGCGCAACTTCGACCGCCTCGGGCCGGATGCTGCCGGGTATCTCGACGAGGAGAAGGCCGTCCAGCTCGTCAAGGAGTTCTTCCTCTCAAACGACCCGGAGGCCCCGGGGAACTTCCTTTACGGGCCGGCGTTCTAGCGGCGCCCGGCCGGCGCAACAGTTGTGCAACAGCGGGCGGCTACCGTGCCGCCGCGAGGTCATATCCGGTCCGCGACCGCAGGTCCGCCAAGGGTGCCTGCTCAAGGCGGTTCCGGCGGTGGGGCTGGGGGTCGCGGCGGTTCTGGCCACGCTCGCGCCGCCGGCGCTCGGGGGGACGCCGGCGCGCGAGGGCGCCAAGCTCGCGCCCGCGGTGCGGGCGGCGCTCGACGCCGGGCGCAACCAACGGGTGCTCGTGCTCTTCCGCGGCGAGGCCGAGCCGGCGCTCGAGCCCGGCCTGAGCAGGGTCCAGGGCATCGCCCGCGTCCGCCGGGCGCTCGAGCGGACCGCCGCCGCCGACCAGCGCGACGCGCGCTCGCTCCTGCGCGCACGCGGAATCCCCCAGCGCCGCGCCGCCCCGCGGGCTGGGCGAGCGCGTCAGTGGTTCTTGCGGACGAGGAGAAGGGGGCGCCGGAAGGCGCCCCCTTCTCCGTCTCGGCGCGCGTGACCCGCCCTCGCGCGCCTAGCTTGCGGTGCGGGCCGCCGGCGTGGTCGCGGCGAGGTCGCGCTCGCGCCGGGCGATCACGATGCGGCCCTCGATCTCGGCCACCGCGACCTTGCGCAGGCGGCGGCGCCGGTCGAACGAGACGCAGCCGCTCTTGAGGTCGTACTCGTAGCCGTGCCAGGGGCACTTGAGCGCCGGGCCCGCGATCTCGCGGTACTCGCCGACAACCTGGCCGTCCACGCAGGGGACCAGGCGCCCGCCGGAGAGGCGCGCGCCCTGGTGCAGGCAGCGGTCCACGTAGGCGTGCAGCTCGCCGTCGGCGTCGCGCACGACGACGATCGGCTCCTCCCCGAGCTGCGCGGAGACCATCTCGCCCGGCCCGAGCTGGGCGGCCGGTCCCACGTCGACGGTGGGCCCGGCGCCGTTGCCGGCGCTCACCGGGCGACCTCCTCGGCGCGCTCCCGCGGGGCCGGGAGCCGGCCGTAGAACGAGAGCGCGTTGTCGGCGAGGATCTTGCGCTCCAGGTCGGGGTCGAGGCCCTGCGGCAGCGACTCGAGCGGCGAGTCGAAGTCCCAGTGCGGGTAGTCGCTCGAGAAGCAGACGAGCTCGTCGGACTCCATCTGGCCGATCAGCGTCTCCAGCTGCGGGGCCGTGAACTCCTCGATCGGCTGGGTCGCGAACCGCATCTGCTCGCGCATGATCCTGCTGGGCATGCGCTTGACCCAGGGCACCTCGTGCCGCAGCTCCTTGTACTGCTGGTCGGCGTGCCACATCAGGTGCGGCACGTAGGAGAAGCCGCCCTCGATCATGATCACGCGCAGGTCGGGGAAGCGGTCGAACACCCCGTTGAAGATCAGGCTCGCGGTCTGCGACATGAAGACCTGGGGCACGAGCGTGTGCCACTCCGCGAAGTAGCGCCCCCGCCCGAGCGCGGTCGGCGAGTTCTCGCTGTGGTGGATGCCCACGACGAGCCCGTGCCGCTCGGCCGCGGCGAAGATAGGGTGGAAGCGCGGCGCGCCGAAGGCCTCGTAGCCCGAGTACAGCATCACCTGGACGATCCGCGGGTGCTCGGCCATGCGGTCGATCTCCCGCGCGGCCGCCTCCGCGTCCCAGGCGTTGACCTGGACCGAGCCGTAGAGGCGCTCATCGCGCTCGAGCCAGTGGTCGACCAGCCAGTCGTTGTAGGCGCGCATCAGGGCCGTCTTGAACTCGACCCAGCCCTCCTGCATCGCCGAGGTGTTGAGCCAGCCGGTGAGGATCGCGTAGGTCACGTCGTACTCGTCGAGCAGCTGGCTTTTCAGCAGCCCGAGGTCGGAGCCGCCGGGGCGCCCGTCCCCGGGCTTCGCGTCGGCCCGGTCGAGCCCGCCCGCGGTCGGCTGGCTGTAGGGGAGCGCCCGGTCGGGCTGCCAGTCGTAGTGGGTGATGTAGCGCTGCCACTGGGGCTCCAGGTACGGCAACAGGTCCTCGAGCAGCGCGCGCTCGTGGACGTCGGTGTCGATCAGGAGGCGGGCGGGGGAGGCCGCGCCGTTGCTCCGTGCGGTCGTTTGCGCTGGTGCCGTTGACATCGCTCCTCGTTTGGTCGCGGTTGCTTTCCCACTAAGCCTATCGATTTGGTAGGGTTCGCGCCGCTCGCGATCCGGCCTCTCCCCGGGCGGGGGTGGTGGCCCGGGTCGCGAGCGCAAGAAGACCGGCCTCGGAAGCCAAGAGAGATGACTTCCCTCACCAGACAATCCGAAGCCACAGCAAGGCATCTCCTCCTCTCTGTCGCCTCCCGGGAGGCGCCGCGGTGACGGCGCCTCCCGGGCAGGCGACCGTCGCCCGACGGGGGGCGGTGCGCGAGGTGTCTTCGCCGGCCCTGGGCGCTGCGGCCGACGGCGCGGTCGAGCCCCGCTGGACCCGCGCCCGGGTTCTGCGCTGGCGCCTGCGGCGCTGGCTGCTCAGTCCGCAGGCGCCGCTGATGGCGCTCGGCTTCGCGCTCGCGCTCGGCGCCTGGTACGTGGCGGTCGACCTGCTCGCCCTGCCGCGCTTCAGTGGGCTGCCGGGGCCGACGGAGGTGATCCGCGAGTGGACGAGCCGCGACCCGGCCTACGGGACGTCGCTGTTCACCTCGTCCTACTACACGGACATCTGGATGAGCCTGCGCCGGGTCGCGATCGCGTTCGGCTGTGCGCTCGCGCTGGGCGTCCCGCTCGGGCTGGCGATGGGAGCCTCGGCCCGCTTCCGTCACTACTCGTTCCCGATCCTCGAGCTCTTGCGCCCGATCCCGATCCTCGCCTGGGTGCCGCTCGCGATCCTCATGCTCGGGGAGAGCGACGAGGCGCCGGTCGTCTTCCTCACCTTCCTCGCGGCCTTCTTCGCGACGACCCTGAACACCCTGCTCGGGGTCCAGTCGATCGACGAGAACCTGCTGCGCGCGGCGCGCTGCCTGGGCGCCTCGCGGGCGCGGATCTTCCGCACGGTGATCGCCCCGGGCGCGCTGCCCTACATCTTCACCGGCCTGCAGGTGGCCGTCGGAGTGGCCTGGTTCTCGCTCGTCGCCGGCGAGATGATCGCCGGCCAGCACGGGCTGGGCTACCTGATCAACGCCTCGTACACGACGACCCGCTACCCGACGATCGTGATCGCGATGATCACGCTCGGGATCGTCGGTTTCCTCTCGAGCGCGGCGGTCCGGGCGGTCGGTCGGCGGCTGATGGCCTACCGGGCAAGGGGGGCGGGCCGATGAGCGCTCCCGCCGCGGCGCCGCCTGCGGCCGGCGCGATCAGCGTCCGCGGGGTCGGCAAGTCCTACGGCCAGGGCAAGCGCCGGGTCGTCGCGCTCGAGCGCTGCTCGTTCGAGATCGCCCCGGGGGAGTTCCGCGTGCTCGTGGGGCCCTCGGGCTGCGGGAAGACCACCCTGCTCAACGCGGTCGCCGGCTTCCACCCGATCAGCGAGGGGGAGATCAGGCTCGACGGCGAGCTGCTCTGCGGCCCCGGCGTCCCGCAGGCGCGCCCGGGGCCCGACCGCGTGGTCGTCTTCCAGCACTCGACGCTCTTCCCCTGGATGACGGTCCTGGAGAACGTGACCTACGGGCCGCTCGTCCAGGGGGTGATGACCCGCGAGCAGGCCCGCGAGCAGGCGCGCGCGCAGCTCGCCGCGGCGGGGCTCGCCGGGTACGAGGACCTCTACCCGGGCGAGCTCTCCAGCGGGGTCGCGCGGCGGGTCGAGATCGTGCGCGCGCTGATCAACCGGCCGCGCGTGCTGCTGCTGGACGAGCCCTTCCGCGGCATGGACTCGATCACCAAGTCGGTCATGCAGCAGGGGCTGCTGGAGCTGTACGACCGCTCGCGGGTCACCGTCCTGTTCATCACCCACGACATCGAGGAGGCGGTCTTCCTCGGCTCGCGCGTGTCGGTGATGAGCACCAGGCCGGGGCGCGTCGAGGCGACGGTCGACGTGGACATCCCGCGGCCGCGGCGGGTGGACGTGCTCGTCTCGCCGCGCTTTCGCGAGCTCGTGCGGGAGGTCTCGCGCCTCGTGCGCGACGAGGCCCGGCGCGCCTTCGAGGCGGGGGAGCGGGAGCGCGCATGAACGGCGCCGCGACGACGCGCCGCACGATCCTGCGCCGCGGGGCGATCGGCGTCCTCGCCTGGCTCGCCCTCTGGGAGGTGGGCGCCCAGCTCGGCGAGTGGATCGGGGTCGCGGTCCCGATCCTCGACAAGGTCCCGCCGCCGCACGCGGTCTTGGGCGATCTGGCGGAGCTGGTCCAGGAGGGCGGCTACTGGAACAGCTGGGCGCTCAG